>Ga0105237_10000003_pt1 | contig 556908 bp, 533 predicted proteins | sample KBSC24metaG_FD_81520 | JGI IMG/M metagenome (GOLD analysis project Ga0105237, IMG submission 81520) | Corn rhizosphere microbial communities from Kellogg Biological Station, Michigan, USA - KBS C2-4 metaG | ecosystem: Host-associated > Plants > Roots > Rhizosphere > Soil | place: Michigan...
CGGCAGGATTGGCCTTCGGCAGGATTGGCCTTCGGCAGGATTGGCCTTCGGCAGGATTGGCCTTCGGCAGGATTGGCCTTCGGCAGGATTGGCCTTCGGCAGGATTGGCCTTCGGCAGGATTGAAGATTGAGGGGATCGTCTTATCCGATCCCCTCAATCTTCAATCCTGCCTCAGACTAAACCTCTATTACCGTAGGCAGGACGAGCGGTCTGAGGGATGCTCGCTTTTGGATGACCTTCTTGACCACGTCGGCGGCGTCGGACTTGACTCGGCCTACGTCCTTTAACTCTTCTTTGCTGAGGGCGCCGATGGCGTCTACCAGGACGTCGAAGGCGGCTTCCAAGGTGCCGCTTGGGCCGTGGAAGCCTTTGGCTTGGAGGATCGGATCTCCGACGATCTCGCCGGCTTCGACGTCGAGGGCGATGGTCACCACGATGAGGCCGTCGTTGGCGACGTTATAGCGGTCGCGAAGAACCTCGTCGGTGACGCCGGGAGTGCCGCTGTTGTCGACTAGGACGCGGCCGTAGGTGACGGGTTCGCTATCGATAGAGGCCGAGGTCTCATCCATCTTCAAGACGTCGCCGTCGCGAAGGGTGAAGATGCGGTGATCTGGGTAACCCATGTCGCCCGCGATATCGTTGTAGAGATGTTGATGACGGGGCTCGCCGTGAACGGGGGCGATGTAGTAGGGCCGCGTCAGATTGATCATCATCTTCAACTCTTCCTGATAGGCGTGTCCACTGACGTGGATCGGCACCTTCGAGTCGTAAATGACGTTGCAGCCCTGCCGGAATAGCCGGTTGATCGTGCGCCAGATGGCGCCCTCGTTGCCGGGGATCGGGCGGGCGGAGTAGATGAGAGTGTCGCCCGGCTTGATCTGAAGCCGTCCATATTCGCCCTTCGACATCTGCACCAGCGCCGACATCGGCTCGCCTTGGCTGCCCGTGGTGAGGATGGCCAGTTTGTCGTCGGGGTAGCTCTTCATTTCGTCGAGGCGGATGCGGACTCCCTTCGGCACCTTGATGTAGCCCATCCGCTCGCAGATATCGAGGTTCTGCTCCATACGGCGACCGACGACAGCGACCTTGCGGCCCGTCTCGGCGGCTACCTCGTACACCTGCTGCATGCGGTGGATGTTGCTCGCGAAGGTCGTGAGCAGGACGCGTCCGGGGGCAGTGCTCAGGACGGCGCTCAGGCCTTCCGTGACAGCGCGCTCGCTGGGACCCCAGCCCGGACGCTCGACGTTCGTCGAGTCGCTGAGGAGCAGGAGAACGCCTTCCCGGCCAAGCTCGCCGATGCGCGTGATATTCGACAGCTTCGAATCCACCGGCGTGAAGTCGAATTTGAAGTCGGCGGTGAAGAAGACGATGCCGTGCTCCGTCCGAACGGCCATGCCACACGTGTCGGGAATGGAGTGGGTGATGCGTACCGGCTCCACGGACATCGACCCGGCTTCGATAATGTCGCCTGGCTTGTAAGTCTTGAGATTCAGCTCTTTCGTCGGAATCTTCTCGTCCAGCTTGCTGCGGATCAGGGCATGGGTGAATTCCGTAGCGTAGAGCGGACAGTTAAGGTGGGGCAGCAGGTAGGGCAACCCGCCGACGTGGTCCTCGTGAGCATGGGTAATGAAGATGCCCCGGACCCGGTCTTTGTTTTGAATTAGGTAGGTGAAGTCTGGAATGACGATATCGACGCCCAGCATCTCTTCCGTCGGGAAGGAGAGGCCGCAATCAATTACGACAATGTCGTCTCCTTGTTCGACTACCGTGCAGTTCTTGCCAATTTCGCCAACCCCGCCAAGGGGAATGACCCGTACAACACTCATGAGGCTACAGGGTACCTGTGCGACGGACTGGCCGTTTCGGATGACATACTACGAAGCCATCCCATGGCGATCGAGACGGCCATCCAAAACGCCATCGACCAAGTTGAACGCGACCACGACGTCCGCGTCCTCTTCGCATGCGAATCGGGAAGCCGGGCGTGGGGTTTCGCCTCGCAGGACAGCGACTACGACGTTCGGTTTCTGTATGTCCACAAGCGGGATTGGTACATGTCGATCATGCCCGGACGCGATGTTATCGAACGCATGTTGCCGGAAGACCTCGACGTATCCGGTTGGGGTTTGCGCAAGGCGCTCGTCTTGCTGCGCAAGTCGAATCCGCCCCTTCTCGAATGGCTGCGCTCGCCTATCGTCTACCGGCAAGATGAGACTTTTATGCGCGAGTTTTCGGAGCTAGCGGAGTTTTGCTACTCCCCGGAGCGATGCTTCTATCACTATCGGAGCATGGCGGAGGGGAATATCCGCAACTACTTCGACGAGGACTTGGTGCCGCTCAAGAAGTACCTCTACGTTTTACGGCCAATCCTTGCCTGTCTTTGGATCGAACGCGGCCTTGGGCCTGCTCCCATGGAGTTTGGGGAGATGGTCGAGAGGGTGGTGGACGATTCGGTCCTGCGCGAAGAGATCGACGCTCTCCTCGCCGCGAAGATGGCGGGTGGAGAGATGGGCAAAGGGCCGAAGCTGCCCGCCATCCAGGCTTTCGTCGATTCGCAGCGGTCGCGGCTAGGCAAAGTTAAATGGCTTGCTTCGAAGATCGTTCCAGTCGAGCCGCTCGACGCTTTTTTCCGGCGGACGGTAGGCTAGGCGAATGCCGATCCGCGCGCTGGTGTTCGACTTCGACGGGTTGATTCTCGATACGGAAACCCCCGAGTTCGAAGCCTGGCAGACCGTATTCAGCCGACACGGCATCGATTTCCCGGAGCACTGGTGGGTCCACGCGATCGGGCGAGGAGCCGAGCAGATCACGGAGACCCCAACCGACCTGCTGGAACGACTGACCGGCCAGGCCATCGATCACACGGTGGTCAACGCGGAATATCAGGAGCTCAAGATGGCCTCGATCTACCTTAAGGAGATCCTGCCAGGGGTGCGAGAGCTTGTCTCGGAGGCTCGCTCGTCGGGCGTACGGGTGGGGTTGGCTTCCAGTTCGTCGCATTCTTGGGTGGATGCCCATCTGCACCGGCTGGGGCTGTTCGAATCCTTCGAGGCCGTCCTGTGCGCGGACGATGTTTCCCGGGCGAAGCCCTATCCCGACCTGTACTTGGCGGCTTGTTCTGCCTTGGAGACCGAGCCCAGCGAGGCCGTCGCCATCGAGGACTCGCCGAACGGGATTCGAGCGGCCAAGGATGCGGGTCTAGGCTGCCTTGCCGTGCCGAACTCGCTTACGAAGGGCCTCGATCTTTCCTTGGCGGATGCGGTCGTAGAGTCACTACAAGGCGTTACGCTCGCCGCTTTGGGCAAAATGGTTTCGAGATGAGCAAGACGGATCAGATCAGGATCAAGTTGGACGAGATCATCGCGGAGATGCAGGCAACTGGAGCCTGGGAAGTCGCGGCGCCCGCGCCGGAAGCTTACACAAATATGGGCGCTTTCGGGATGAACACGATGGCGCTGGAGCAGTGGCTGCGGTACGTCTTTATCCCCTCGGTTCAGGGACGCCTTGCCAGCAATGGTCCTTGGCCGCCTAGCAGCAGCGTCGGAACGCACGCCATCCGCAACTTCGACGGCGTGAACGAACTTGCGCGGCTCACGACGTTGCTCTGCGAATTCGACCATCTGTTTTAACAGATCGTGTCTTTGATCATCTTTCCGCCGTGGGCCGGTGGGTTCTCCCCGATCCAACGCTCGTCGAGCGGTTCGCTTGCGAGTTGATACCGGGAGTCTGAGCTGATGCGGATTTGGCGGGACTGGTTATCCAGCGAGCCGTGGACGGTGAAAACGCTGAAGGTCAGGAGGTCGCCCATTCGGTATTCCTGGGCAGTGAGGAGTCGACAGCGGAGCTTCTCACGCAGAGCGGTCGGGTCGAGGGTGATTGCGCCACCCTCTTCGAACCCCAGGTTCCGAAGTTGGTTCACCTGATTGCGGTTCACACAGGCCGTATCCACGTCCAGGTGGCAATAGCCTCCTCGAAGCTCGGCGTCTTTTTGGGAACCCTCCATCACCACCAGTCCGCCAACTTCGAGCGGGACGTCGCCAAACGGGACCCAAGCCGTGTAGAGGTTGTGAGTGCCACGGCCCATGTAGATCACGTCGCAATGAGGATAGGTGCCTCTGCCGGGAGCGATGGCACGCAGCCAGGTGTAGTCATAGTGGGTCGCTTCTCCGCCCAGAAAATCGGAGTAGAAGCCCATGATCTTCGGACCGTAGATGACACGGTTCAGGGCGGGTCGGACGGGCGGTGTGTTTGCGATGTCAGGCCGGAAGTAAAGCTCGATCCCTTCTCTTGCGATGCCCTCCTCAATCTCACGCTTTGGATCGAGGAGACCGTCGGCGGCGAGGGCTTCGCAGATGCCTTTTCTGACCGCCCTTACATCTTCACGATCGAAGAACCCGGGAAGGAAGAGGTAGCCGTCCTCGTCCATCCGCCTTCGGAGCTCGACCACATCGTTCAGTGCGTCGTTCGAATCTTTCAGCCAGCCGAAGTTCTCCGGATGGGTATCGATCTCATGACCGCCCGAGGTCAGCTTCATACTTGTATTTTGTGCGCCACTCCCACCCTCGCGGAAGGCTAGAATTGGTATAGAGCATGTCTATTCCGGGAAGAGCCTTCGAGAGCCAGGTATTCGTCCAGTCGCCAGACTTGTCGTCTTTGGGGGCCATCACCCTCGCGGGGGCGATTCGGAACAGCCCCGGGTGGGGCCGGCGGGAGATGCGCGTGCTCGGCAGCTATGCGCTGGTGATGATCACGGAGGGCGGCGGCACCTATAACGACGCGAATGGAACCCGGTTGAGCGTCACCACCGGCGACATGCTTTTTCTATTCCCGGAGCTCGGTCATTGGTATGGACCGGGGCCGAAGGGGAGGTGGAGTGAAATTTACGCCGTCTTCCAGGGGCCCGTTTTCGATTTGCTCCGCGCAGCAGGCGTGTTGCGGCCGAGCTTGCCGCTGATGCACGTCTCCCCGGCCTCCTCCGAGCGACAGCTTCGGTCGATATTCTCCGTCGCCTGCGAGGAAGCGGGCGGGCAGAATCGCGCTTGCGCGCACCTGGCCGCGTTCCTGACCGATATTCTCGGCGACACGCCTGCTCCCGGGCCTTCCGAGCCGGTCCTCTCGAAGGTGCGGGCGTCGCTCGATGCGAATTTGGAGTCGGAGCCAAACTGGGATCTGATCTCCGCTCGTTGCGGCTGGTCGTATGAGACGTTGCGGAAGCGTTTCGCCCAGGCTTACGGCATCAGCCCGGCTCGCTACCGGTTCGAGCGGCGGGTGGAGGCGGCGAAGAGTCTTTTGACCGATACTCGGCTTGCCAACAAGGAGATCGCGGCAACCCTCGGCTTTGCGGACGAGTTTCACTTCTCGAAGCGTTTCAAGCAGGCCACGGGCGTCAGCCCTCGCGAATTTCGCAATTCGGGAACCGACCCGCGCCGGTAATTGGGTTGAACCGGATATGCGGCGCGTCCCCTGGCTTCGAGTCTTCGTCGTCGCGTGCTGGTTATTCTTTCCACTATGCCGGATCGTGCAGGACCTCGTTGGCGAGTCCAGCCACCTTGTCTTCGCGAGCATGGAGCTTCCCCAATTGCTCTTTTGCGTTCCCCTCTTCCTCGTGTCCGTTGTCTCGGCGATTTTGAGGCGATGGCGCCTCGCGGTTGTTTCCTCGGTCTTTTTCCTTTTTAGCTGCCTTTGGGCGGGCGGGTTTTGCCTTGGTTCGCCATCCGTCGCGACCGGTCCGCACTTGCGGGTCATGACGCTCAACGTCGAGAAATTCACCGATCACTCGGTGGCGGAAGTAGCGGCGGCAATTCGCGATGCACATCCGGACGTGGTGTGCCTTCAAGAAGCGGCGAAGCTTCCGCCGCCCTGGCAGGCACCTCATGAACTTGAAACCTTCTTGCCCGGATACAAGCTGATCTCGTCGGGAGAGATCGGAATTTTGACCCGGCTGCCCGTTCGGAGCTTTGAGGCGATACCGCTCTACGCCGGCCCCGAATCCCGACCACTACTGCTCGCCCACATCGACTTCGGCGGGAAGGAGATCGTCGTCGGCAGCGTCCACTTCCAATTCTTCCCCTGGGACGATGCGACGAGCCGAAATATCGAGGAAGCCAGGTCCAACCGGGAGGTCCAGCAACTTTGGTTGCGCGACTATGCGGCAAGGTACAGGGAGAACCTGGTCCTTTGCGGCGACTTCAATTCCATTCCGAACGCGCCGGTTATTCACAGCCTGCGAGAGTTTCTTGCCGACGCCTTTGCGGCAACCCATACCGGTTTTGGCTGGACCGTTCCTTCCGCGTCACCTCTCCGCCGCCTCGACTACATCTTTGTCGGCACCGGCTTAAAGCCCCTTGCCACGGATGTGCCGGATCGGATCGTTTCCGATCATCGGGCCGTCGTAGCGGATATCGGGTTCAGATAGCGTTGTCGAGGAACTGGCGTACAACCGGCACCATGGTTTCGGGGTCGGTGAAGACGCCGTGGTCTTTGTCGGGGATTTCTGTGACGTACCACCCTTGCCGTTCAAGTTCGGTTCGATGCTCTCGAATCGTGGGGGCGAGCCTTAGGGTGATTCCTTCGGGGTAGGGCATTTCGTCGTTGGCTCCGGTGAAAGTCATTCGGGGGCAGGAGAGGTTCTTTACAGCTTCTGCTTCCGGCCAACCCTGGATGCTTTCGTAGTAAGTGACGAACTGGTCGATTTTCATCGGCATCTCGGGGTCGGCGGCCATCATCCGGGTGATCGTGAGCATATCGACGTAGGGCGCGCCGAGGGGAGGCCAGCCGCCGCAGACGAGAGCAGTAAGGCGGTCGGTTCGGGAGGCGAGTTGGAGGCCCATGACTCCACCGAAGGAGAATCCCCAGAAGCCGAAGCGGTCGAAGCCGGCCGCACTTGCCACGGCCAGGAGGTCGGAGCAGGCGCGGTCTGCCGTGAACTCTTCCGGCGGCATCGGGGTCGTCTTGCCGATGGCGGGATCGAGATTGGGGTAGTCCAGGACCAGCACCTTGTAGCGGTCGGTCAGGCGGTCGAGATAGCCCTTGAGAATGTTTAGCTCGGGATCGCCGGGCCATGGGGATGCCATGACGGGAAAGGTCAGGAGCAACGGCGCACCCTCGCCGTGGATTTCGTAGTAAATGCCTTCGTGGATCATATTTAGACTCGGTATTCAAGCTTGAATAGATTGAATCTACCGGAGATATACTTCGATAGTCAAGTTTGAGTAGCGAAATGTCCATCGTCAAGTTTTTAGTTTTGGGAGTGGTGGGAATGCACAAGCGGGCACATGGCTACGCGGTGCATCGCGAGCTGGTTTCGTGGCACGTCGAGAGCTGGACGAGCGTGAAGCCTGGCTCGATCTACTTCGCTATGAAGCACCTCGCTCTCGAGGGGAAGCTTCGGGAGGTGGGGACGGAGGACAGCGAGGAGGGGCCGGAGCGGACGACCTATGAACTCACCAAGGAGGGTTCCTTGGAATTTACACGGCTGCTTAAAGGGGCCTTTGTCAGTACCGATATTCAGGCCCTTAGCGCGGGAATCGCCTTTATGCACCTCTTGCCGCGTGAGGAAGTTCTGGTTCTTCTCCGGCAACAGCAGAAGGTCGCGGGCGATATTCGGGACGGGTTGATGGGCATGACGCCGAACTTCCCCAACCGCGAGGAGCCGCCTCACACGAAAGACTTGCTGGAGCTTTGGAGCACCCGATATGGCGCTACGGCGGATTGGGTGGAGGGAGTGATCCGGCGATTGGAGGCTGGGGAGTATACGATGGCAGGGGAATAGGGCTAGATCTTCTTGCCGCTGAAGGTATCGATCCACTCGTTATCGCCCTTTCCTTCGCTGAACAGCCACGTTTTGTTGAAGGCGATCCGTTCGGGGGCGGAGTCCCTGGCTTTGTCCATGCCCGCCAGGTAGACGGTGTTCTTTCCGTATTTCTGGTTCACCTTGTCGATGGCGGCGTTGAACGCGGAGCGGTCTTGGGTGCGGTCGAAGAGGGATGGAGTGACCTGCTCGGCAGGCATGAGGTCGTAGAAGGTGACCCCCACGCCCAGGGGACGGTCGTAGTCGTGGTTGGGCCACTCACGCAGGAAGAATTCGTTCATCGTGACGGTGTCCTGGGTAGGTGGGAGCTTGATTCGGACGCTCCAGCTCTTCTTCATCCCGCGCACGTAGATCACCATCTGGTTGGTCCAGAGGTTGTTCGCGCGGAGGCGAGCGCTCGATTTTTGGAGAAGGCGCAGGAGGACGTCCCGGCAGCCTGCATCGGTCCGCAGCTTCGGGGGCAAGATGTGCGAGTGGCCAAGGCTTTGGTGTTCGCGGGTCTCCATCTTGACGTCGAAACCGCGAAGCATGTACCACCATCGTTCGCCAACGATGGAGTGGAAGCCTTGGTGGATGCGCTCCTGGCTGGCGTCGCACAGGTCCTTCGCGGTGAAGATTCCGGCGGCGTTCAGCCGCTTCGCCATGCGGTGGTTGATGCCGGTGAAGTCGGTGAGCTTTAAGTCGTAGAGCTTTTCCGGCAGGTCTTTCGATTCGATGACGACGAGGCCGTTTGGCTTTTGGATTTCCGTGCCGAGTTTGGCTATGAAGCCGTTGGGGCCGATGCCGATGGAGCAATTAATGCATGGGCCGACGTGCTCGTGCAGGGCTTCCTTCATCCGCTTGGCGATCTCGACGGCTTTCGCCGGCTCGCACTCCTCGCCCAGCAGGCGGAACCTGAATTCGTCGATGGAGCACACCTGCTCGATGGGAAGGATCGTCTCCAAGACCTCAATGACCCGCTTGTGGTAGGCGACGTACAGCGTGTGGCGGGCATCGACGAGGATCACGTCCGGGCACATTTTTCGCGCGTCGCCGATCAGAGTGCCTGTCTTGATCCCAAACCGCTTGGCTTCGTAGCTGGCGGCGATGACGAACGACGTATCGGCCATCACGGGGCACACGATGATGGGCTTGCCTCGAAGGTCCTCGTTAACGTCCTGTTCGACTGACGCGAAATAGGCGTTCAGATCAAGGAACAGGTACCGGAGCGGGCGCTCCTTCTCCATGATCGGTAGATTCTTGTCTACCATATTTCAATTATACGTCTCGAAGGCCAGAGTTTGGAGAGGATTTTGGGAAATGAATTGTTTGGTGGAGCGCTACGAGGAGGTAGCACCCCCACCCTGCCCTCCCCCTGCACGCAAGGGGAGGCTGGCATCGACAAAGGTACAATCTTGGGTTCCCATGGACTTTCGACAGACTCTGAATCTGCCTGATCCGGATTTCACGATACCGATGAAGGCCGGCCTGCCCTCTTTGGAGCCGCAGATTCAGTCGATTTGGGAAAACGACGCTATCTACCACCACATTCAGGAGAGCCGGAAGGATGCGCCCGTATTCGTGCTGCACGACGGGCCGCCCTATACGAATTCGCCCATCCACATCGGTACGGCCCTGAATAAGATCCTCAAGGACTTCGTCGTGAAGTCGCGCACGATGATGGGCTTCCGGGCTCCCTACGTGCCCGGCTACGACAACCACGGGCTGCCGATCGAGCAGACGGTCATGAAGAGCTTTCAGGAAAAGAAGATCACGCCCTCCGTGCTGGAGCTTCGCAAGGCCTGCCGCGAGCATGCGGCGAAGTACATCGACGTTCAGACGACGCAGTTCCGGCGGCTAGGCGTTTTCGGCCTTTGGGAGCGGCCCTATCAGACGATGGACTACCGCTTCGAGGCGGAGATCGTTCGGACCTTCAAGCGGATGGTCGAGGGTGGATACATCTACAAGGGGCTGCGGCCGACGTTGTGGAGCCCGACGAGCAGGACGGCGCTCGCCGACACGGAGATCGTCTATCACGACCATGTGAGCAAGGCGATCTACGTGCGCTTCGCTCTGCTAGAGGACCCGAACAAGCTCTTTACGAATTACCCGAACCTTTGCACGGTCATCTGGACGACCACCCCTTGGACGATCCCGGCGAATCTGGCGGTGGCTTTCCACCCCGACTTCGTTTACGCCATCGTCAAGGTGGGTAACGAGCACTACGCACTGCTAAAGGACCTCGTGGATAAGACGGCGGCGAACGTGGGCTGGACCGACTACGAGATCGTGTTCGAGATGGACGGGATCAACTTCGATCACGCGAAGTTCAAGCATCCTTTGTACGACCGGGCTTCCCTGGGCGTCGTGGCGGACTATATCACCACCGAGGACGGCACGGGCGTCGTGCATACGGCTCCGAGCCACGGACGCGACGACTTCTACACGGGGTTGAAGTACAACCTGCCGGTCCCGAATACGGTGGACGAGCGCGGCGTGCTTACGGCCGAGACGGGCGAGTTCGCGGGGACTTACTACAAGGACTGCGACACGGTTGTGGTCGAGCGACTGAAGGAGGTTGGGGCTCTGCTCAGCGTCAGCGACTATAGCCACAGCTATCCCTATGCGGAGCGCGACGGCCAGCCTGTGATCTTCCGCGCGACCGAGCAGTGGTTCGTCGGGATCGACCACCGCGAATTGCGCTCGGAAATGCTTGAAGACATCAACCCCGTCACCTTGGACGATTACGTTTCGAAGGATGGGGGCGTCGACGGCGTTTCTTGGGTGCCAGAGCAGGGCTATAACCGCATCGAGTCGATGGTCAAGAATCGGCCTGACTGGTGCATCTCGCGGCAGCGGCCTTGGGGCGTCGGCATTCCCGTCTTCTACGGGCGAGAGTCGCGCAAGCCGGTTCTCGATCCGGTCGCCATCGAGGCGATCGCGAAGCTCGTCGAGAGCGAAGGTTCAGACGCGTGGTTCGAGAAGGACGCTTCGGCGATCCTTCCCGCCGGATACAAGCATCCTGAGACGGGCGAGACGGAGTTCGACAAGGAGACCGATGTCCTCGACGTCTGGTTCGACTCGGGTTCTACTTCGCTTTGCGTGCTGGAAGGCAACGTCGAACCCAAGTGGAAGGAGCATTGGCCTGCCGACCTCTACCTGGAGGGTTCGGACCAGCATCGCGGTTGGTTCAATTCGTCGCTTGTCATTGGCGTTGCGACGCGCGGAGGCGCGCCCTACAAGCAGGTCGTCACCCACGGCTTCGTGAACGACGACCAGGGGCGGAAGATGTCGAAGCGGCTCAACAACGTGGTCGACCCGGTCGCGGTTTGCGAGCAGCACGGGGCCGACATCCTGCGGTACTGGGTTGCGAGCGTCGACTATGCGAACGACGTGCCCTGTTCGGATGCGCTGTTGAAGCAGTTCGGCGAGCACTACCGAAGCGTGCGCAACACCTTGCGGTTCCTGCTTGGCAACCTGAGCGAGTTCGATCCGGCTTCGAAGCCGCAGCTTTTGGAGTTGGACGAGTGGCTTGTGGAGCAGGTCGATCTGCTTGTGGCGGACTGCGTGGACGGCTATAGCCGGTACGACTTCGGCAAGGTGATCACCTCGATCCACAACTTCTGCGCGGTGGAGCTTTCTCGGTTCTATCTGGACGCGATCAAGGACCGGATGTACTGCGACGGGAAGGATTGGGCTTCGCGGCAATCCGGCCAGGCGGCCTGCCACTACGCTCTCGTCCGGCTTGTGAAGCTGCTTACCCCGATCCTGGTGCACACGGCCGAGGAGACTTGGAAGCGCATCCCGGGGGCAACGGATACGGTTCACACCGCCTACTTCGACTTGCCGAGCGCGGAACGGCTGGCGGAAATCGAGGGGAGCCCGCTTCAAACTAGGTTTGCGGCCCTATTGGAGGAACGCGCGAACGTCTTCGCAACGTTTGAACCCTGGAAGGCGGCGAACGACGTAAAAGACAGTCAGGACGTGATCGTTTCCATCCGCGAGGAAGGGGAAACGCTGCGGCTGCTGCAATCGTTCGACGCCAACGAACTTGCGAACTACTTCAAGATGAGCTGGGTGGAATTAACCGAAGGGACGCGGGAAGTCAGTTTCCGTAAGAGCGAGTATGAGAAATGCGAGCGCTCGCGGCTGCGAAGGCCCGATGTCGAGAAGGTCGCCATCGACGGCGAAGAGCATTGGCTGACTGCTCGTGACCGCAAGGCGGTAGGACTTTGAACAAGCGAACCCTGTTTTGGGTTCTCTTCATCGGTCTTCTCATCGTCGATCAGTTGGTAAAGGCTTGGGCGCGGGGCGCGGTTGATGGCCGGGAAATGGCTACCATCTCGTCCCTCTGGCCCGGAGTCTTTGAGTTGACGCTCGTCTTCAACCGCGGGATTGCCTTTGGGCAGCTTCAGGGTTATGGCGTCCTGCTCGCTCCTATCGCCCTCGCGATTGCGGGCGGTTCGATCTGGTACTCGTACAAGCATCCGGACGCGGCGAAGCTGAATCATGTCATTGCGGCTCTCTTCGCCAGCGGGGCGCTTGGCAACCTCTACGACCGGCTCGTTCATGGGAAGGTCACGGATATGTTTGATTTCAAGCTGATCCACTTCCCGGTCTTCAACGTGGCGGACGCTTGCATTACGATCAGCGGCGTTCTTATGGTGCTGCTTTGGATCAAAGAGGGGATTGAGGAGCGGCGTCAGCCGCATCCGTCGAGTCCCGGCGTCTAGGGTCCTTAGACCTTCGCCTCTACGCGTCGTTGTCCTTCCTGCGTTACGCTGTATCCATGCCTCGAAACATTCCAGCCGGAAAGGCCGGGCTCATCGTCATCGCCGCCTCTGCGGCCGCCATCGCGCTCTCGCGCTGCAAGCCCTTCGCCAAGAAGGTCGGCAAGAAGATGGCTGAGTGGGGCGAGGAGCTTCAGAAGCACGCGACCGAAGAGGAAGCGGCTCCGACGGCGGCTACCGCCACAGAGGCGAAGCCTGAGGCCAAAGCCGCGGAGCCGGAAGCGAAGGCGCCCGAGGCCAAGACTCCCGATGCTGCGAAAGCGACCGCCAAGAAGGCAGAGACGCCCAAGAAGCCTGCACCTGCAAAGAAGGCGGAGGCGAAGAAGCCCGCCGCCAATAAGACAACTGCGCCGAAGAAGCCGAAGGCTTGAGGCTTGGGACCGATTGGACCTATAAGTGCGAGGGCGTCTAATAAACGGGTCGCTATCGGCGAATAATAGGTTGTGCGTCTTCGCTATTTAGCCCTTTTCGTACCTCTTTTTGGTCTTGTTGCTGCCCATATCGGCTTCGCCGACGGCTCCAGGTCGCAGGTTTTTCATGGCGACCAGATCAACAAGGCGCTTGAGCAGAAGAACGATCCTTACTGGCGGCGGGCGCTGGAGGAGACCTATAAGTCTCCGGACGAGCTTGTCGCCCAGGACGCGCGGGAGAGGCGGCGGGGGCGGCCTTTGAACAAAATCTTGCGTGGGGATCCTACCAAGCCTGCCATCGCGCTCACCTTCGACGACGGGCCTCACCCTGAGCTTACGCTTCAGCTTCTGGACATCTTGAAGGAAGAGAAGGTCAAGGCGACGTTCTTTGTGATCGGCAAGATGGTCGAGCAGCATCCTGAGCTTCTCAAGGCCATCGAGGCGGGGGGACACACGATCGGCAACCACACGTTCAGCCACGTGACCCTCACGAAGATTCCTTTGAAGGACATCCTTACCGAGTATCAGGCGAACAACGACCTGATCAAGCAGATCATCCACAAGGACGTCCGCTTCTGCCGCCCTCCGGGTGGCGACTACGATCCCCTCGTCATTCAAGGGGCTACGGATTGTGGATTGACGACGGTGCTTTGGACGGACGATCCGGGTGACTACGCGAATCCCGGATCGAACGTTATCGAGGAGCGCACCCTAGCGCGCCTTAGTAACGGCGGCATCATCCTGCTCCACGATGGAGTCAAGGAGACGCTGGAGGTTCTGCCCCAGATCATCCGGTATGCGAAGCAGAAGGGCTTCCGCTTCGTGACTTTGGATGAGATGGCTAGGGACCGCTCCTAGCCTTCTTTGTCCTCGTACTGATCCTTTAGCGACCGGACGATGTTTGGATCGGCCAAGGTGGTCGTGTCTCCCAAGGCGCGGCCTTCCGCCACGTCACGCAGCAAACGCCGCATGATCTTGCCGCTACGCGTCTTGGGTAGATCGGCGCAGAGGAAGATGTCGTCTGGGCGAGCCAAGGCTCCGATCTTTGTGGCGACGTGGGCTTTGAGCTCTGCCACGAGGCCGTCGTGGGGTTCGATCTCTGCTTTGAGAATAACAAAGGCGGAGATCGCTTGGCCCTTCAAGTCGTGAGTCTTGCCGATGACGGCGGCCTCTGCCACGGCGTGGTGGTCGACGAGGGCGCTTTCGACTTCCATGGTGGAGATGTTGTGTCCTGCTACGAGCATGATGTCGTCTACACGGCCCAGGAGCCAATAGTAGCCGTCTTCGTCCACCTTGGCGCCGTCGCCTGGGAAGTAGGGCTCGAAGCGCGACCAGTAGGTCTTCTCGAAGCGCTCGGGGTCGCCATAGATGCCTCGCGTCATGGACGGCCAGGGATGCTTGATGGCGAGGATTCCTCCGAGGGCTGCTTCGGGCGCGCCGTTGATCTGACGGCCTGCCGGGTAGATCTCCTTGCCCGAGTCGTCCATGATCGCGCCCAGAATGCCGGGGAGCGGCTGAGTTGCCGAACCAGGCTTTGTGGCCGTTAGACCGGGCAACGGCGAGATCAGGATCGAACCTGTTTCGGTCTGCCACCAGGTGTCCACGATCGGGCACCGTTGGGCGCCGATGACCTCGTGGTACCAAATCCAGGCCTCCGGGTTGATCGGCTCGCCCACAGAGCCGAGGAGGCGCAAGGAGCTTAGGTCGCACCGCTCCGGGTATTCCGTGCCCCACTTCATGAAGGCGCGGATGGCGGTGGGCGCCGTGTAAAGGATGGTCACCTTGTGCCGCTCAACGATGCGCCAGAAGCGGTCTTTGTCGGGCGTGTCGGGCGCGCCTTCGTAGACGACGCACGTGGCACCATTCGAAAGTGGTCCGTACACGATGTAGCTGTGGCCGGTGACCCAGCCGCAGTCCGCCGTGCACCAGTAGATGTCGTCTTCCTTGAGGTCGAAGACCCACTTGCTCGTTGCCGTGGTTTGGGTCAGGTAGCCGCCGGTCGTGTGGACGATTCCCTTGGGCTTACCGGTCGAACCGCTGGTGTAGAGGATGTAGAGCAGGTCCTCGCTGTCCATCGGCTCGCAGGGGCAGTCTGCAGACTGCTGGGGCACCAAGTCGTGCCACCATACGTCGCGGCCCTCCGTCATGGTCGTTCCTTCGGGAGCCTTGTCGCCGACGCGGTTCAGGACCACCACCCTTTCGACGGTCGGGCAGCCGAGTCGCATGGCGTCGTCCGTAATCTTCTTGAGGGGCACCACGCTTCCGCGCCGCCAGCCGCCGTCGGCGGTGACGATGACCTTGGCTTGGCCGTCGTTGGTCCGCTCGGCCAGAGACTCCGCGCTGAAGCCGCCGAAGACGACGGAGTGGGCGGCTCCGATTCGGGCGCAGGCGAGCATGGTGATTTGGAGCTCCGGCACCATCGGCATGTAGATGCAGACCCGGTCGCCCTTGCCCACGCCGAGCGCCTTAAGGGCGTTGGCGGTGCGAGAGACCTCGTCCTTTAGCTCCCGATAGGTGATCTTGCGGATATCGCCCGGCTCGCCTTCGAAGAGGAGGGCGACCTTATCGGCTCGCGCGCCGTTCGCGTGGCGGTCGACGCAGTTATGGCAGGCGTTCAGCTTGCCGCCGATGAACCACTTGGCGAACGGGCGGTTCCATTCCAGCGCCGTATGCCAGGGTTCGAACCACTCCAAGGCCCGCGCCTGCTCCTCCCAAAAAGCCACCGGGTCGGCGGCTGCCTTCTCATAGATGGCGGGGTCGTTGATGTTCGCCTGGGCGCGGAAGGCGTCGGACGGGGGGAAGGATCGCGTTTCCTCGAGTAGCGTGGCAAGCGTTTCTGACAAGCTCAAAAGTCTCCGGTGAATTAGTCGGAAGTTTAACCCGAATCGGGCGTGAACGTCCGCGAGGTGATACTCTATCGGTCGAACTATGACGTTGCAAGTCGACTTCGACCAGTTTGCCGACGCGGTGCAAAGACATACTAAAACGACGCACGCGTACCTCAGCCGCCACGAGGGGCGTACGTTGGTGACGGCTGCCGACCCGGCGATCAACTTCATCGTCGCGTCGATCGCAAAACAGGATATCGACGAAGTAGAGTCCCTACTGAAGAAGGCGGGCTTCACCAGTTCAAAAGGGGCATGGCACGAGGGGCACGATATCCACGCAAACGGCTCCGACAGCGCCTTTATCGCGGCGGTGGCCTACGTTAGCGGCGACGAAATGCCCGGCGTGTGGGTTGACGCCTATTCCGAGTTACCGACTCAAGCGATGGTGTTAAAGGCCCTCTACGACGAGTTCCGCCAGACGGGTGAGGTGGGCGAGTCTTCCTTCGAGGAGTTCGTGAGGCAGGCGAACCCCAATGTCGTGATCGTGAGCCCCAACGAAATCGAGTCGTTTTTGGAACCGAAAGACTGCGATTGACGCCACCTGCTCGCTACTGTCTATAGTCAGTAAGTCACCCTTTCCAATGGAAGGTGATGCAGACTCAACGGCCTTGTGATAATCTCCGCAACCGAGAGGCAAACATGGTTTTTTCATCGACAGCAGCAAATGACGATTGGGTAAGTTCCCCTTTCCCCGGGGTCGCTTACAACTTTATGAAACTGGGCAGCGGGACCCCGGCGGTGGTTACCCTCCGAAAGATAACGGCGGGTTCTTCCATGCCTCCGCACACGCACTTCACGACCGAGCGCAACTACCTTATCAGCGGTCGCGCGCAGCTTCTTGACGGCACGATCATCGAAGCCGGCACCTACCTGGAGATCCCGGCTGGAACGCGCCACGGCGCGACGGCCCTCGAAGATTCGGTCTGGCTCGACTCCTACGACGGCTCGCTCGTCTGGGTCGAGGATTCGGGCACGATGATTTCGGTGAACTCGAACGGTGGGTTCGACAATATTGGCACGGCAAGCCAAGGCGGCGGAGCCTAAGTCTTCCTTATTGGGGCTCCGCGCTTAGCGGACGCCCCACTCCCACAGCCCATAGGCAACCTTGTCCGACATTGGGGCGCCGACTTGTCGCAGGACGAGTTCCGCCTGCGAGCGGTGAAACGCTTCGTGGGCGATCAGATAGCCGAGAAACGCCATCGCGTGCGGCTTAAACCCCTTTATCTTTCCCGTTTCGAATCCACGCTCCAGCATTTTGCGCATCGCCTCGGCGGAAGCGGTCAGGGCGATTTTCAGAGTCTCCTGGGTTTCTCCTTCGACGGGAGCGACTGTCTGCATGAGATCGGGAGCCGATGCCTTCAGCCACATGAGCCGGACACTGTGAATGTGGGCCAAATGTCCTCCGACCGTCTTGGATTTTTCGACCTTGCTCGACAGGTGGCCAGGCGGTACGTTGTCGAGGAAATAGAGGTTCAAACGACTGCTGATATCCCATGTATCCAAGGCGTCGGCTGCTTCCATAGACGCACTATATCCGCTCGCCGAAACCACCGGCTAACTAAAGTTAGGGAAGAGGCTTGCCTCGTTGGCACTACCATACGAGCAAGTTCTTGTGGCACCGAACGATGAACCAGAAACCAAATCCGATCGCTATCGGCGGGCCGTCACCGACCAATGGATGGATGCAAAAACGATCCATGCGTGGACGAAGTGGCATCCCGCGATGGTCGGCCACCTGTCGCAAGTAACGCACGCTCTTCTAAGCCGCTCCGGCCCCCTCGCCGGAAGGCGAGTCCTCGATCTCGGCTCGGGGACGGGTGAGCCAGTCCTCACCGCATCTCCCTTGGTTGGGCCAACAGGGCGGATCATGGCCACCGATCTCGTGCCCGAGATGCTGACCTCGGCGGCTCGCTACGCACGTGAGGCCGGCTTGGCGAACATCGATTTCGGGATGGCCGACGCCCACCAACTTCCCTTTCCGGCGGAAACGTTCGATGTCGCGCTTTCGCGCTTGAGCGCGATGTACTTCGTCGATATCCAGAGGGCGCTCGGTGAGATGCGGAGAGTCCTTCGGCCTGACGGCCGGATCGCTTTGCTCGCCTGGGGGATGCCCGATCAGGGGGACTATTTCGCGACCTGCGTCCTTCCCTTTCTGGTCCGCTCGGGAGTTGGAGCTCCACCGCCCACCGCCCCATCGTCGATCCGTTTCGCGCCCCCGGGAGCCCTGCTCACGGAGGTTGTGAAGGCTGGCTTCGTCGACGTCCGGGAGGAGCGAGAGCTAGTCGAGCTACGCTGGCCGGGTCCACCGGAGGAGCTTTGGCAGTATTTCTTCGAGACCGCAGTTTCACTTCGGGCCGTCTTCGAGAGGTTGCCACGGAACGACTTCAAGGAAGCCTATGGGGAGGCCTTGGCGGCGCTCCAGCGCCACTACGATGGCCACGAGACGGTGAACGAGGCCGAGGTGGTCGTCGTGACGGCTCGGAAGCCCGCCTAGTCGAAAAGGCTGGCGGCGAAGTCGTCGGGTTTGAAGTCTTTCAGGTCTTCCACTTTTTCGCCCACTCCGATCAGCTTGACGGGCACCTTCAGCCGGTCGTAGACGCCGATAAGGGCTCCGCCGCGTGCGGTGCCGTCCAGCTTGGTCAGGATGAGCCCGGTGACCCCGGCCGTCTTGGTGAACTCTTCTGCCTGGCGGATCGCGTTTTGGCCGGTGTTGGCGTCGAGCACGAGCAGGACCTCGTCCGGCTTCCGACCGAGGGCCTTGTCGGCGACACGAGCAACCTTCTGAAGCTCGCTCATCAGGTTTTCCTTGCTGTGTTGCCGTCCAGCCGTATCGGCGAGGACGAACTGGATGCCGCGCGCCTTAGCCGCCGTGATGGCGTCGAAGATCACGGCGCTGGAGTCCGAGCCGAGCTTGTTTCGTACGATCTCCACTCCTATCCGTTCCGCCCAGACCTCAAGCTGTTCGATGGCGGCGGCGCGAAAGGTATCCCCGGCGGCAAGAAGCACCGAGAAGCCCTTGCGCCGAAGCAGGTGGGCTACCTTGGCGATGCTCGTCGTCTTTCCTACGCCGTTCACGCCGACGAACAGGAAAAGGGTGGGCGGCTCGTCGTTGACGATCAGACCGGCGGGGCCTTGCTGGCGGAATCGGTCGGCGATCGCCTTTTGGAGCCTGGCTTTCATCGCACCTGGATCGGTGATTTTCTCTTCGCGGACGGCTTTGCGGAGTTCTTCGAGAATCTGGCCTGCCGTCAAGACATTCGTGTCGGCCTCGAGGAGGGCTTGTTCGAGTTCTTCGTAAAACTCGTCGTCGATCACGCCTCGACCCATGAGCCGGTCGAAGGTCTGCATCAGCCGCTTGAACATCGGGCTTTAGGGTGGCATATTTAGGCGTTCGACCGCCGTCCGCCAGCGCCGCCAGGTTCCGCTTGCCTGGACCTTCTTCTTCAGGGGCTCGGGAAGGTTGGGCTCGGTAAAGTCGCGATGAACCTGTAGGCGCATCAATTCGCGCCTGCGAAGCTCGGCAGGTTTGAGGCGGCTGAGCTGCCAGACCTCGTACCAGCAGAGCACGGACCAGATGTTCTGGCTCCGATAAAGCTTGGCGACCCTCACTTTTAGTTTTTGCTCTTCCTTCGTGAGGTGGATGACCTCTTGCCCCGTCGGATCGGCGAAGCGGTTCATCGTTTGAAGGCGCACGGTGTACGTGTGATAGAAGGGGACCTCGAACACAGGACCCTCGAAGCTGTGATTGACGAGCCAGTTTGTGGCGTCGTGATCGATATGCCCTTGCTCGAAGGCCCCGCAGACCACGCGGTCGGGCCGAACCCGGCTCATCAAGTCGTTGAATTTGGGCAGAAGCTCCCGCATCTCGTCGCATATCGAACCGTCACCCGCCGCGAGAAACGTCAGCCTGTCACTTGGGACTCCGAGAATCTTCGCCACCGCACGCGCCTCTTGCTCGCGAACCGGGTTGCTATGGGTCCAGCAGAGATGCACCTCGACCCCTGCTTTCACCAAGCGATGAATCCAGACGCAGATCGAGATTTCGTCGTCAGGATGGGTCATGCAAAAGAGCCACCGTTGGCCCGGATCGAGGTCGAACGCCTTCACTCCGCGCCGAGCCTCTTCAGAATTCCCGTGGTCGAACGGCCATCGAGCAGGGGAAGGATCACTACCTCCCCGCCATAACCCTGAACGATCCTCGCCTCCGGCATATCTTCGACCGCGTAGTCCCCGCCCTTGACATGGACTTCGGGGCGAAGCTGCTCGATGATGACTTCAGGCGTCTGCTCATCGAAGACCACGGCCCCATCCACAGCCCTCAGAGCTTCCAGAACCAGCACCCGGTCCTCCTGGCCGTTCACAGGCCGATTCGGGCCTTTATTCAGGCCGCGCACGGATTCGTCGGAGTTCACGCCGACGATCAGCAAGTCGCCCAATTGGCGGGCCTGCTGAAGGTAGGTCACATGCCCGGCGTGGAGAACGTCGAAGACGCCGTTCGTGAAAACCAGCCGCCTGCCTTGGCGCTTTGCGAACGCTTCTTCGAGGGTCATGCGCCTATTGCCTCCAGGACGGTCATCGCGACCGCTTCCGGCTCGATAAAGCTTAGTCCGCGCGGATCGTAGTGGCAGCGCTCTACCTGCCCGTAGGGGCAGGAGCGGGCTGGCTTTGTGATCGAATAGAGCCCGATAGCGGGAATGCCGATTCCGGCGGCCAGGTGGGAGCTTCCCGTATCGCCACCGACGTGGGCTTTGGCGAGGCTTAGAAGAGCGACCAGTTCGCGCACGGAGGTTTGGCCTACGAGATCAAGGGGCTTGTGGGTGGCTTGGCTAGCGATCTCAGCAGCGACGTCTTTGTCCGTCTTGCCGCCCATAAGGACCGTCTGAATCCCCCGCTCGGCGAGGCTATCGATCAGTTTCGCGAAGTGGGCGGGAGGCCAGCGCTTGGTGACCCAACCGGCTCCCCCGTTCATGACAACCATCTCATTCGGGATTTTAGATTTTAGATTTTGGAGATCGTCCGGATTGGGCTGGAGGCCGAAGTCGGCTCTGTCGGCTTGGCCGCCTACGGCGCGGGCTACATCGACGTATTGGTCCACGATGTGGATGGAGCTGGAATCGGGGAGGACGCGGGATGAGAATAGCCAGGCTCCCTCCCGCTGCCAGTGGTAGCCCGCCTTATCCTTCGCCTTCGCGTTTCGAACAACAAGGGCGCTTTTCAGCAGGCCCTGCATATCCAAGGCGGCGTCGAATTCGCCCTCCAGCTTCGGCCAGGTCTTGGGGTCGAATTTAGGAGAACAGCGTACAACTTCGTCCACGAACCGGCAGCATTCCACGATCCCCGCAAACCTTGGGTCGACGGCCCAGGTTATCGTCGCATCCGGCTTCGTGGCTTTGAGAGCGGCCGCGACAGGCAACGTGCAGACGACATCTCCGAGAGAAGACAGCCGGCTAATAAGATAACGCTCGCCCATGATCGACGCCTAGATACTGGACGGCTTGGAGTACGTCTTCGACGCCGACCGCATCCGGGCGGCCGTCGCGATTCAACACCACGCCGTTCGGCGAGTATGGCCGAAAGAGGTCGGGATTCATCGGGCCGAAGATCGAGACTACAGGGACGCCATAGGCGGCAGCCATGTGGCCACTACCCGTGTCGCCCGCCAGGTGCAGCTTCGAGCCCGCGACTACCGACATCGATTGGCCCAATGAGAGGGCTCCCACCCAGTCGATAGCGCCCTTTACGGAGACGTGCGGATCGTTCCCCGCTCCCAGGAATACGACCTGAAAACCTTGGTCGGTCAGCTTTTCCGCTACCGCCGCCCATTTTTCCGGGGGATATCGCTTATTGATATGACCTGCGCCCGTGGCGATAGAAGCGATGGGCTTAGATGTCGGCAGCCCCAATTCCGCCAGCGAGAACGGCATGGGCATGATCGGGCGCTCCACACTTGGGAAGTCGCCGAAAGTCCGGAGCGTCTCCATCATCCGCTCGATACGGTGCTTGCCGTTCGGATCGCCAGGAGCCAGGGGATTGAGGGAGCGGCTGAGGCCATCGTTGGCGAAAGCCGAGACCCGCTGGGCCGACTTAGCGATCTTCAAGCACAAAGCCGTCTTGGCGTAGCCTTGGAGGTCGAGCCCGAAGTCGTAGCGTTCCGACCGCAGCCGGGCGAAGGTGGCCATCTGCTCCCGCCAGGTTTTGGGAGACCAACGATTGCTCTCCCAACGGTCCCGGGGGAAGTCCACGACATTGTCGATAAGCCGTCCGCGATCCAGTACCGGTGTGCATCGGGTCTCGATGGCCCAGGTGATCTCAGAGTTGGGATGCTTGGCGCGTATAGCGGAAGCTACATAGGTCGCCATCACGCAGTCCCCGATCGCGGAGAACTTAACGATAAGGAACTTCAGAGCAGGCCCTCCTGGCGGGCGCTCTTCCATCGGTCGTGCATCCAAAGCCATTGTTCTGGGTTTTCTCTGACGACGCCTTCCAAAATTTCGTTGAGTCGTGCCGTTATCTTGATCTGGTCGCGTTCGAAGTCGTCGGCGAGCACCGGCTCGAAAAACTTCGCCTTGTACTTGCCCGGGCCAAGCCGGGTGAAGTAGGAGGGGATCAGGGGAGCGCCGGTGCGTAGGTGGAGGACGGCGGGGCCGAGGACGGTGCCACACGGCTTGCCGAAGAACGGCACGTAGCAGTCGCCAGCGTTCTGGTCGTTCAGGATGCCGACCAGGTCGCCTACCTTGAGGCGCCCGAGGATCGCTCTTGCTGAATTACCTCGCGACATGACATTCGCCCCCGCTGCTTCGCGCAACGCTTTGACGCGATCGTTCACTCCTCCCTGATTCGCGTCCCGCGCGACAACGTTCAGTGTAAACCCGTTCACGGTAAACCAGTGGGCGAACCTTTCCCAGTTCCCGTAGTGGGCTGTAATGATCATTACACCCTTCCCTTCGGCGTGAACCTGACGAAGGATATCCATGCCCTCTACTTCCGCGTCGAGCACTTCTTCCTTTGTGCGGATGGGGGTGCGCATGAAGTCGGCGGTAACGCGTCCGAAATGCCGGAAGACCTCCAGCCCGGTCTCGTTCAGCTTTTCCTCGGACCAGTCCGGAAAGGCCATTTGGAGGTTGCGATAGGTGCGTTCGCGGTGTTTCTTGTCGAAGCGGTACCAGAGGAGGGCGAGACGCTCGCCGCGGCGTTCCGCCGCCGCCACGTCTTCCTTCAGGAATGCCCGTTGTCCGAGAGCGAAGGCAAAATTCGAAGCGTTATTGAGGATGACTTTGCGTTTGGAACCCATGGAGTCGTCGTTTCAGCCAATCCGCGAAGTCGGCAGCAGCCTCGATGCGCACGGTGTGCTTCAGGATAAGAAAATCTCGCTGGTCCACGTCCTTCCGTTCCCTCAGCTTCACCCAGTCCTTTGCGGTGACGACGACGGGACGGCCATTCGGCAGACCTGACACGAGGGTACCCGCAGTAAGCGGATCGTGGTCGGCCAACAGGGTCTCCTCGACTACCCGCACCCCCATCGCCGCCAGAGTTGCCACCACTTTGCGAGGCTGGGCGAGGGCGCAGAGCAGCGTGCATTCCTCGACCATGCGAACCTTGCCGTCCGGTTCCGAGAGCAGCCCGGGCTCTTCTTCGACCCGGAACTGCCCGGGAATCACAAGGTCGGCCCTGGCTCGGTTCCCACGAGGCTCGCGATAGGGGCCTGCCGGCAGGCATCGCTTGTTCACCGGCGATTCTGGATCGAGAACGATGGTGAGATCCTTTGCGAGGGGCAGGTGCTGGAAGCCGTCGTCCATCAAGAGCACCGAATCCGGGTAGCGATCGTGACAGAGTTGTGCGGCAAGGACGCGCCTTCTTCCGACGATAAGGGGAAGGTCGGGAACAAGCCAGCGGAAGAGAGCAGCTTCATCCCCCCACTCGGAGGCCTTTAGAGGCCCTTCCGGGGCTATTTGCGCCGCTTCCGACGCCGGGCTGCCATATCCTGAGCAGGAGACGACCGCGTTGTATCCCAGCCCCCTCAGGACTTCGACTATGTAGAGCGTGGCGGGGGTCTTTCCGCTGCCGCCCGAGACGAGGTTCCCGACGCAGACCACGGGCGAGTGGGGTCTTTTCGCCTTTTTGAGCCCCAATCGGTAGACCGCCAGGTAGGTTTGCCAACCGACGGCGTATAGCCAGGAAGCAGGAGTGAGCGCAAGGCGGGCGAGCCGGGGTCCTGTCGATTGGCCCTCCCACAACTCGCTCGGATGCATGGGCGGATTATGAATCCTAACGGTAGACGAGGGTTACGTTGTAGGCTTCGTCCTTGTCAAGCAAAGGGTCGAGCTTCTCCAGTCGCGCCTCGAATCGTTCGCTCTCGATGTGGCCGCTCGTCCCGCAGCAGAAGGTGAAATCCATCCGGATCAGGTCGTCTTTGCGCGCGATCTCCATTCGCATCAGGTCGTTATCGTCGATCGTCATCTCGAAGGCTCGTACCCCTAGCCAGGTGAGCACGACGAGGACGTGGAGATCGCCTGCGGCTGGGTTGACCTCGGTCGCGTCGTAGTAATGCATCAACATCTCGACGCTGTTCTCTTGACGGTCGAACACGATGCGGCGGATTCGGGCATCGTGCATGGTGGGGTAGTAGCCGAAGAGGTCCTTCAGCAACCCTCCGCCCGTCGTCTCCGCCCAGACCGCCTCGAGATCGTCCACGCCCTCAGGATACTTCGGTGAATCTGGTAAACCCAAAAGCGAGATGGCGACGCTGTTCACCAAGATCATCAACCGGGAAGTGCCTGCGAACATCGTGTACGAGGACGACCACATCGTGGCTTTCACGGACATCAACCCCCAAGCCCCGGTCCACATCGTGATTGTGACCCGCACGGAGATTCCGGGCGTGGCCTTCGTGCCCGAAGTAGGTGACCACACCCACCTCCTGAACGCAGCCAAGAAGATCGCCGAGCAGCAAGGGTTGACTAACGGTTATCGTTTGGTCATCAACCAAGGAGCCGACGGCGGCCAAACGGTCGACCACCTCCACGTCCACCTTTTGGGTGGACGCCAAATGAACTGGCCTCCTGGCTAAGCCCTGAGCGAGAAGTTCAATCTCGTTCCCGTCATCGCCACCAGACCGACGAAAAGGGTTTTGACGCCCGCGTAAGCGACGCCTTCCCAAGGGGTTAGCTGCCATGTTGCGACCAGGCCTTCGATGTGGGTGACGACGAAGAACGCGCCTGTCAGGTTGGTGATCGCGACGTAGCCCAGCATCGGATTCGCTCCGACGTCGCTGAAGAACCGCAGGGGTTGGCGGTCTTTGATCGCGTCCGCGAAGACGGTGAGGGAGCCCAAAAGAAACGCCGCCATTCCCGCGCAGATGAAGAAGTAGCTCAGGGTAGTTGGCGAATCCTTTCGAATACCTCCACCTACCGGTTCCACGAGAAGACCGATGGCGAGCAAAAAGGTGCCCCAGCGGGCAAGAGAGTTGAGCAGGTGCTCGCTATCTCGATACGGCCGGACGGTCGCGGCGACGCAGACAAGACAGAGCACCATCGCGAAGATGGGCATGATCATCAGCTCTCGCCCATGGAGTCCGACGAGGAGAAGCGGTTGGACGGCAAGGCCTATGACCGCCACCAGCGTTGGGCGCCACCAGGACCAGACTTCTTCGGGCTCGGTTGTGGCGGACCTCAAGAACAGATCTCCGCAGAAGGTGCCGGGAATCAGGAGTAGGAGGTATTTCTGAAATTCGAATTGGTAGGCCCAGCCTGCGGGAGTCCAGTTCCAGACGTTGAGCGCCCAACCGGGTTCCTCCGCCGCCAGATAGATCGCGAGGGCGATCCCAAGCCAGCCGATCCGGGCAAGCGGCTTGTCGCGCGTAAATATCCAAATCAAGCTGCCCGTCACGGAAACGTTGGCGAGCACCATGAGGATGATATCGGTGCGGCCAGCCGGATCGAAGCCTTTACCGTCGGCGTAGGGCAGGAGGAACAAGGCTCCAACGACGACCACCCATCCGACGATGCGCGTTCCAAGCTGTATGGAATTGGGCACCGACTTCGGCCAGCGAGCGTATGCGAGCATGACGGCCACGAAGAGGCCGATGACGAGCCACCAGGTGCCTTCCGTCGGTGTCTTGGCGATCTCCTCAGGCCTGAAGTGCTGGACGATCACGGCGAAAAGCCCGAGCATCACGCCCCGCGACAGGACCGAGAGGACGACCTTCGAGGTCGGCTCCTTTTCGAGCCTTCGCGACAGCGAAAGGGGGATCGCGGCTCCCATCGCGAAAATGAAGAACGGAAAAACGAGATCGACCCAAGTAATGCCAAACGCGACCGGGCTCGTCTCGTGAGTCGGCGGGGGCTCTTGGGCGTGGTACATCCACGCGGGCAACCCATCCCAGGGGATTCTCCCCGAGAGCGACATCCCGAGAATCGCCAATCCGCGAAGGGCGTCAAGCGCGGTAAAGCGACGCATGTAAGATATCTACGCATAAAAGCGGCAGGATCGCTAGGTCGCGATTCCTGCCGCCTTTTCAGCTAGGCTCCGAATGCCTTAGTGTCCGGTCGAGCCTCCACCAGGTGCTCCACCGCCAGGAGGCGGGGTCCCCGGTGAACCCATTTGATTGCCCCTGTACTCGGGTGGCGGCTCCTTGGGGGGAGTCCTCCACTTCTTCTCTTCCGCGGGGGTGATGGTCCTTTCGGGGCCGCCGTTACAACCCCAGGCGAAGACGCTCACGAGGAGCAGTACTGCCCAAAGCGATCGTGTGTCTAGCTTCTTCTTTCGCATAGTTTATTGAGTGCGCTTTGCGTTCCAGTACTTGAAGAACGTGGAGTCGCAGTTGCCGTTGTTATAACCCGAACCGTCGATCGTCTTCAACGGCTGCATGGCCTTGGTGTGTCCGTCCGAGAAGGAGAACGTCGCGACGCCCGAGTAGGGGGCCGTAACGCTGCCGTTCTTGTTGGTCGGCGTCGTCCATTGGTCGGCGGGCAGGGGACCTTGACCGGGAAGGTCGAAGTTCCAGCCGTAGAAGATGATGTCGTTCAGGTCCCAAGCGCCGTTGAGGTCGCGGTTGTAGTAGGGCCGGTACGTGTGTCGCTCACCAAGCATGATCGTCTCGGCGACGAGCGGGATTTGCGTCTGGCTGATCGATTCCGTGTAGTTCAGCCACCAGCTTTGGCGAGCGTTGAAAACGCCGCTCATTCGCCAGCCGCCGGCCTGCCAGTCCCAGCACGTCATACCGTTTCCGGGATAGGAGAAGGGAGGGCCCGACCAAGTCGAGCGCGGCATGGCGTCTGCCGGGCTCATGTAAAGCTGGAAGCTCTTGATATAGGGCTGCACGTTGACGAGCCAGCTTTGCGTCCACTCCCAGCCGCCTGGCTGAGCGAAGGTAAAGATGTCGTCGTAGTCGGTGGCGTACATGAGGTTCGCGAGCACGACCTGCTTTGAATTGCTGACGCTGGCGGCCTTCTTCGCGGCAAGCTTCGCCTGGGCAAAGACGGGGAAGAGGATGGCAGCGAGGATAGCGATGATGGCGATCACCACGAGCAGCTCGATGAGCGTGAACGCGGTTCTTCTTCGATTGCGATACATTGCGATGGAGTCCTCCATTGGATATATAAGGTCACTAACGTTGTGAATGTCGAGTCGTCGAGGCGCTACGCGGTGGCACCTCTCCAAATTTGAACGGGGAGACGTGTTTCCATCGGGATGTCTTTGCCTTGGATGCGTTCCAGCAGGGTTTTTACGGCCTGCCGGGCCACCTGCTCCCAACGGCAATCGATGGAGGTTACGTCCCAAGCCAAGGGGTAAACGGAGCCGACGCCGTTGTAGCCAATGACGGCGACGTCTTCGGGAACCCTTAGCCCGGCGGCGAGCAACTGTGGAATCTGGACGTGGGCGCAACCATCGTCCCAACAGGCGATGGCGGTGAAGCGATCGGCGCGTCCTTTGGTGAATAAATCGAGCTCTTCCTGCTCCAGAGCATGGTCTTGGCCGTGGGTGGTCCGCTTGCCCACGCAAGTTTCCAACCCGAGCAAGGCGGCCTCGGCCATGAAGGCGCTCGTTCGGCGGTTCACGCTCGTGAACGGGTACTTCGAGGTGCGAACCAGAATCCGGCGGTGTCCGCGCTCGTGCAGGAATTGAGCTTGGAGGCGTCCGCCCGCCTCGTCGTCGACGACGACGGAAGGGATCGAGCCGAGGGCGTCGGTGTGGGCGATCACGGGGAAATTCGAACCAGCTAGAAGTTTGACGACAGGATCGTCCGGTGCGGCGTGGATCACGAGGCCATCCACCCGTCCGTCGGAGAGCGCTCGAAAGACTTCGACCTCGGACTTGCCGTCGAAGACGCCGAACATCAGAAGGTCTTTGTCCACCTCGTCGGCGGCGGCGCGGATGCCCAGGAGGATTTCCGTGAGGTAGGGCGAGCGGTCTTCGAGGCTGTGGTTGCCGCTGTAGAAGCCGATGATGCCCGTCTGCTTCGTCTTCAGGGATCGAGCGATGGGATTGACTCGGTAGTCGAGTTCCACGGCGGCGGCGACGATGCGCTCGCGCGTCGCCTCGGAAACCCGGGTACCGCTCCGTGCGCCGTTCAAAACAACGGAAGCTGCCATCTTTGACACTCCCGCGAGCCGGGCTACGTCGCCTAAAGTCGCTCTATCGATTCTCATCGTCGATCATCGCGTTAGCCGCAAAAATTCAACTAACGATAAATCATAAGATGAATTCTCGATAATTCAAAGAGGTTTTTCAGCATTTCGCAAAAAAACGCGCAGGGCTTGTGCTTGTCCCTAAACGGTGGTCCCGGGTTTGATCTTGACGGGCAGCCGAACCTCGGGCGGGACTTCTACGCCGCGGATGCGGTCGAGGAGTATCTTCACGGCCATTCGGGCGACCTGCTCCCAGTGGCATTCGATGGAAACGACGTCCCATGCGAGCGGGTAAATCGGCTCGACGCCGTTAAACCCGATCATCGCGACGTCCTCGGGAATTCGCAGGTCAGCCGCTAGCAACTGGGGAATCTGAATGTAGGCGCATCCGTCGTCCCAGCAGGCGATGGCTGTTAGGCGATCCGCCCGGTCCTTTGCGAACAGGGACAACTCCTCGTCGGTCAGAGCGTGGTCTTCGCCGTGAGTTGTCTTCTTTCCCAAGACGACGTGCATTCCTAGCCGTTCTGCCTCGGCCTGGAAGGCAGATGTTCTCCGTCCCACGCTGACATAGGGGTGGAGCGAGGTCCGCAGCAAGACTCGGCGATGCCCTTTCTCGTGGAGCATAGAGGCCTGCATGTGACCACCGGCCTCGTCGTCGACGACGACGGAAGGGATCGAGCCGAGGGCGTCGGTGTGGGCCACGACGGGGAAATTCGAACCAGCTAGAAGTTTGACGACTGGATCGTCCGGGCCAGCGTGGATCACGAGGCCGTCTACCCGTCCGTCGGAAAGGGCCCGAAAAACCTCTGCTTCCGACTTCCCGTCGAAGACCCCAAACATCAGGAGGTCTTTCGCGTACTCGTCGGCTGCAGCGCGGATCCCCAAGAGGATCTCGGTGAGGTAGGGCGAGCGGTCTTCCAAGCTGTGGTTGCCGCTGTAAAAGCCGATTGTCCCCGTCTGCCGGGTCTTCAGCGAGCGCGCGATGGGATTGACCCGGTATTCGAGTTCCAAGGCGGCGGCAAGAATCCTTTCGCGGGTCTGCTGGGAGACGCGAGTGCCCGACCGAGCGCCATTTAGCACGACGGAAACCGCCATTTTCGATACCCCCGCCAGCTTGGCGACGTCTTCCAGCGTGGCGCGGTGAAACGATCTCACGTCGTCATCTATCGTACCAATTCTTGAGCTTCTGGACCAAGTTCGCGATTCGTTATCCGGGATCGCCAAAAACCGGTTTCTGTCATTTCGAGGGGTCAAAATCAGACCGATGTCCACCCATCCCGACTATCTGCCCACCGGTGCACCCACTATCGGGCACCGCCGCTCCTACGGCAGCCTGCCCGAGGAGCAAAAGCTTGGGATTGGGGTGATCGGCTTGCACGAGGGGCACACGCTGCTCGTCGCTCTCCGCGCGTCGGGGCTCTGCCGGGCCGTTGCAGGATGCGATCTCAACGCCGAGAAGCGGCAAGCTGCGCTGGATGCCGAACCTGGCCTCTTTGTCACGGAGGACTACGACGCGCTACTCGCCCGAGACGATGTTCGTATCGTCGCCATCTACACGCCCGACAACTTTCACGCGGACAACATTGAGCGCGCATTCAAGGCTGGGAAGGATGTTATTTGCACGAAGCCGCTGATTAACGATCCGGCTGACGCCGCGCGGCTCCAAGAGGCGGCTCGGAAATCTGGGCGCAGGCTTCAGGTCGGACAATCCACCCGTTTCTTCGAGCCGTTCCAGCGCCAGCGCGAGCTTTTCGAGAAGGGGAACTTCGGGGAGATCGAGGTCGTGGACGCTCACTACAACCACCGGATGGATTGGTATTACGAGAAGTCTCCCTGGACCATCGAGGACACTCACTGGGCCTATCTTGGGCTCAGTCATCCCGTCGATCTGGTTCGCTGGTACCTTGGCCCGATCCGCGAGGTTCACGCCGTGGGCACCATCACCAACCTTGGGGCGAAGTACGGTGCGAAGACTCCAGACGCTATTTGCGTCAACCTCGTCGCCGAGAACGGACGCATCGGACGAGTACTGGGCAACTACGGTTTTCATGAACTGCCCAAGGCGCGAGCCCTCATCGAGTGCTTTTTGATGGGCTCCAAGGGCTCTTCGCTAGGCCGATATCCTGACTTGCGCTTCACTTACCACGACGCCGATGGGGTGGAGATCGAGGAGGATTACCATCATGCGATGGCCGGCTACTACTATCGCCACGAGTTGAAGGGCATGCACTATGGGGAGTTCTGCAACTACACGGATTACTTCGCAGCCAAACTGCTCTCCGGCGAAGCGAACTCGCCGGATCTGGCGGAAGGGCTATCGACCGTCATGGTGATGCGGGCCGTCGTCGCATCCCTGGAATCGGGGCGTCCCGAGAAAGTTACGCCCCTTTCTTGACACCCGGGATCGGGATCTTCTGGTAGCTCGGCGTGCCGAATATCTTGTCGTCGTAATACTCCGGCCCCTTCCAAGAGGTCGTCCACTCGACCAACGACTGCGGCTGATTCGGATGTCGCTCGATCACTCGGATTTGCAAGGGAAGCCAGGTGATCGCATCCACGACGATCTCGATGCTGCTCTGACCGAGCTTCTTGGCGACGGCAGGCGGGCGGGAGGCGAAGATGCGAAGTTGGGGGTAGTTATGCCCTTGAGCCTGCAAGCTGCGTTCGTCCATGCGGATCGAGTAGCCGCCCTCGCCGCGCAGGAGGCCCTGGATCAACGGCGTGTAGATGCCCTTGCCTGTGATATAGGGGAGAAAGGCGAGCTGCTGCATGTGCAGGGGCCATGCCTTTACCAAGCCCTGGGACGAGCCGAAGCCGGGATCGACGCCCATCGCCAGCTTCTTCAAGCCAAGCGATTTCGACAGCAAATACAACTGGCCTTTATTGCCGATCAGAAGCTGGCTCTCGAAAGGATTCTCCGACTTCGGATCGTTGCGAACCATGTCGATGCGGAACATGCTCTTGTTCCGAATCTTCATCTCAAGAATCGCGCTGCCCTTCCCGTTCACCATCTCGGATCGGTAATAGCATCGTCCGAGGGCGTTCTTGAGTGAGAACAGGTGGCTATCCAGGTTCTTCGCCATCGTGATCGGCTTGACGGCCGACGGCTTCCAGTCGCCTGACTTCTGAGCGTAGACGGCCGAGGTCACGGCCAGAAGGGGCAGCACAACAAGGGTCTTCATTGGCATAGGAATTCTACTATCTTGAGAGGATCGGACCTGGATTCGAGACGTCCACGACTTTCCAAAGGTTCAGATCGAGGTCGGCAAAGGGGGCGTCCTTTTGCTTGCAATCGTCGAGAAATACCTGTTCCTCGGCGGTCATGGTTCCCCCGGTGGCAAGCCGTTCGGCAATTTCCACGAGCCGGTTGAAGCGGTCGATGTGATCCATAAACCGCACCTCGGCGTAGTCGCGGGCCGAGAAGGTGGAGATCAGGAACTGCCAGTCGCTCGCCTCCGCCAGCAAGAGCTCTCGAGCCGCCTGGGTCAGCACCTCGCGGGCCGGGCCGTCGGCGTGGTCGCGGACCATCTGCCGGAGCTTTCGCTCGCATGGATAGAGCTTTTCCCAGGTCCAGAGGTTGCCATCGTTGATCCAAATGTAGTGGTAGCCACCCTCGCCCCAGGAACCTTCCGGCAAGGTGATCGAGTGGCGCGGAGGCTCCTCGTCGATCAACTGGCCGCCGGTGACGCATTCGAGCTCGGGGTCGTTGTGCATCTGCCGCGCTACTTCGTAGAGGAACTCCGGACCTTCCCACCACCAGTGACCGAATAGCTCCGTGTCGTACATCGCGACGAGGGTTCCCGTTCGGTCGGACATGCCCCGGTAGTGAGCGAGCGAGCCCTTGATCGTGCGAATCAGGTCCTCAGCGTGCCCCTGGATGCGGTCGAAGGCGGCGTAGGGGTCGTACGGCTGCTTTTGCCCCAGGTCGTGCTTCTGTTGGCTGATGCGCCAATAGCGAAGGCGTCCCGGATAGAGCTGCTTGTGGAATTCCAGGTAGTGCTCGTCGCCCGGATAGCCGCTCTCGCCCGACCAGACCTTGACGGTGGTCTCCGGGTCGCGAGACATGCACGTCACGCCATTCGGCAGCTCGTAGTGCTCGTATTCGCTGCGGTAGCCGATGTGCTCCTGAAAGTTCTTCTTGCTGCGGGCGAATAGCTCTGCCAGTTGGGGGAAATTGGCGGCGTAGGTGCCCAGCGGTTCCCCGCCCCGGATCATGTGAGAGTCGACGAAGAAGTATTCGATGTCGTTCTCAGCCAGGAATTCTTCGACACCCTTCCGTTCCCAGGGCGTTTCCGCGGGACCGACTGGCGACTTCCAGGCGTAGCGAGGGCGGTAGGCGCACTCGGGAAGCCATATCCCGCGCGGCTGGCGTCCGAAGTGCTTCCTGTAGGTCTGCACGCCGAGCTTCACCTGGGCGGCCACGCTCTCGTCCGTCCCAAGCAGGGGGAAATAGCCGTGGGTAGCTCCGCAGGTGATGATCTCAATGGCGCCGCAATCCTGGAAGTACTTGAACCCCTCCACGATGCTCCGTCCCCACTTGTGCTTGAACTCGACCAGCGCCCGCGTGTATTGCCGCTGCCAAAAGCTCGCCAGCCCTTGCATCCAGAGCGGGCCTTCCCTCTCAAACTGCTTTTGGTCGGCAAGGGCGGCGTCGATCTTGGCTTGGCAGTAGTCCTCGAACTCGTCCTTGAACGCCTCGTCCTCAAGCTGTTCGGCGAGGATCGGGGTGATGTTCACCGTCCAATTCGGACGGATACCCTCGTGCTGGAGCCGGTCGAGGGCGTTGAGGAGCGGTAGGTAGCACTCCGCGGCGGATTCGTTAATCCAGTCCGTGCCGTGCGGGCTCTTGCCATGGCTGAGCACGTACGGCATGTGGGAGTGAAGGCACAGAAGGAATCGGCCAACCGGCATTAACCGATTGTAGCCCTTGCCTGACACAAGCGCATCTATACTTGAAACATGTTGCGGCGATCCCTTGCCCTATTGTTGCTTCTGACGGCCCTCGCAGCAGGATGCCAGAAACCGCAAAGCGACGGCAAACTCTCCGAAAGCGATGCCAAAGCGGCTGCGAACGACATCGTGGAGCTTGTCCACGGAGCCAAGGCGGGCGATCCGTCGAGCGTAAATATCAGCTACGAGCCGAAGACGAAATTTGGCAAAGATTTCAAAGCGGTCTTTCAGAAAAGCATCGCCATCAACAACGACTACAAAGCCGTCACCGACAAAATCGATCTCCTCAAGGTCTTGGCGCCGGATCGTCTTGCCTCGGCCCAGGGCATCGCCCAGTCGAAGAAAGACCTTGAGACCCTGAAGACTTCGACGACCAAGTTCTACGACGAGAACGGAAAGGTCGTGGTCGAGCTCGTCGACCTCACGAGCAAGGCGATGGGTTCGACGCCGGACGGCGCAGCGCTCATTCTTCAGGAGACTCGCAAGATGGCCGAGCAGGCGACGACGGTCTGGGAGGCGGCGGGCAAGGTTATTGCCATCGCCGAGAACGGCCACCCCAAGAAGACGGATCACAACACCCTCGTATTCATGAAGGATGCGGACGTGATTGCCTATAACAAGGCGGTCGAAGAACTTCAAAAAGTCTCCGCCGAAAACGAGGAATACGTCGCCAAGGTCATGGCGGAACGGCAGCAGCGCATCTCCGCTGGCATCAGCAAGCTTAACGAGATCAAATGATTTGCCTGCATCCGGCAGCCTGGCTCGTCCGTATCTAAAATTCGAAAATGAGTCTGCGGCTGGTCGGAATTCAGGGCGCGAGGACCGGTCTGGCGGTGCCGGTCTCAGGGACCGAAATCTCATTCGGGCGCGAAACCTCGAACACCGTCAGCTTCGACGGGGATAGCCAAGTCAGCCGCCGCCACGCAAGAATTCTCATTTCGGGCCCTGGACTGCTCGCCGAAGACCTTGGAAGCACCAATGGCACGCTCGTAAACGGCGTACGGATCGCCGGTCCAACTCCGCTCCAGCCGGGAGACACGATCCAGGTTGGCGGGAACGTCTTTCGCCTCGAAACCGCCTTTGCGGATGCCCCGAAACGGGTTGAGGTTTCGAGCCCCGAGCGGGGCAAGCGCGGGCAGCGTAAGGCCGAGCTTTCCGGCACGGTCGAACCGCTCTACAAGGGGCCACCCAGTGGGCCGCTCGATAACTTCAACGGCTGCGCCATGCCCAGCGTCGATCTTTCGGGCTGCTGGAAAATCCTCCTCTACATTCTTATCCTCCTGATCATCGCTGCGGTTATCGGGGGCCTCGTCATGCTCGCCAGCATGGGCATCGGGGCCTTGGGCGCTCACGGCACAGCTGGAAGCCCGGGGGGAATGGGAGCAGGCGGCTCCGGAGGCGGTACTGGTGGTCAGAGTCAACCGGCACCCCAAAACCAGCCGCAGCAGGATCAGCAACGACCTCCGCCCCAGGGAGGTCAGGAGACCAATACCGGGCTCCAGATCATCGAGGTACGCGTTACCTACGCCAAACGCGATGGCGTCATGCAACCCGTCGTCCTCGTGAAGTGGAAGAACGGCACCGAGCAGTTGGTTAATAAACTGATGGGAAGCGTCCGCGTCTACGACCGCGACGGAAAGCTCTTGAAGGAGCTAAAAGACCAGAAGATCTACGTCGGCGAGCCTGTCGTAACCGGGGAGGTCCACGAAGATACGGCCCAGGAGGGTGGCATCCCCCTTTCCACGCATTTCCCAGGCATCCCGTCCAAGGCCGAAGTAACCGTCGAACATATCCAGTGAGGCTATGCTTAGGGCCATGATCGACGAGATCGCCCTGCTGCAAGAATTGGTCGCCGTACCCGCCCCTCCCGGTCAGGAGAAGGCGCTCGCGGACGTCGTCTCGGTGAAGATCGCCGAACTTGGCTTGGCCCCCAAGCGGGACGCCAAAGGCAATGTTCTCGTTCGGTTAGGCCCCTCCGGGCCACCCGCGATCGTCGTCACCGCCCACCTCGACGAGCTTGCTCTCATGGTCACCCAAATCGACGACAACGGCGATCTGCATGTGACGGAACTTGGCGGCGTCCAGCCGTGGAAATGGGGGGAGGGACCGGTGGAGGTCCTTAGCTCCCAGCCCGTCACGGGAATCCTATCTTTCGGCTCCGTCCACACAGAGGACCCGTCGGCCGTCGTCGTGCAGGCCAAGAACGGTCCCTTGGAATGGGATCAGACGCGGATCGTGACGGGACTCGCCCCCGAGGCCTTGGCCGAGCATGGCGTCCGTCCCGGGAGCCGTGCCGTCATGGCCCGTTCCCGGCGAACCCTGACCCAGTTCGGCGACTATGTGTCCGGCTACTTTCTCGACGATCGATCCGATATCGCGGCTATGCTCCTGGCCCTTCAGCGCCTCAAGGATCATGCGTTCACCGTTCCAGTCCTGTTCGCGGCAACAGCCAGCGAGGAAGTCGGCGGCGAAGGAGCTCTCTACGTCCTCAATGAGCATCGCCCTCCCATCTGCCTCGCCCTCGAGCTTGGCCCAATCGTTCCCGACACTCCGGCGATCCTGGATGCACCGCCCACGGTCTGGGCGAAGGACAGCTATGCGGCCATGGATTCGCGCGATCTCGATCTCGTGGCCTCTCTTGGCCAAGAAGTCCAGTGGCAGGTGCTCAGCAGGGGTGGCAGCGACGCCTCCTGCGCCGCTTCCCACGGCCTCTGCGCACGGCCCGTCACCTTTGGCATCCCGATGGAGAACAGCCACGGCTACGAGATCATCCACCGCGACGCCATCGCGCGGTTGGCCGATCTTAGTGTTGCGTACCTAACCGAGGCCCCGAAAACGCTCTAGGCCCGTTCCCCTGAACAGCCCTTCGGTGCTAGCATTCTTCGCAGGCATTTCGAGGAGGAACGTGTTATGGCTGTTGAAGGTAGAGCAAGCATCTTGAATAACGCCGGGGAGCCGGCGACCGTCGAGGAGATCGTCGTCGATTCTCCGGGACCGAACGAGGTTCTGATCAAGATGGCGGCCAGCGGCGTTTGCCACACGGACCTGACAGTCAAGAACCTGAACGGGAACGGGATGGCCTTCCCGATCGTGCTCGGGCATGAGGGCGCTGGGCACGTTTTGGAGGTTGGCGAAGGGGTGACCCACTTGCAGCCGGGCGACCCGGTCGTGATCGCCTACCGAGCCCCTTGCGAGCAATGTCCGGCTTGTCTACGCGGCGACCCTCGGCACTGCTACATGGCACTGCGGCCCAAGCAACGGATTCACCGGAAGCGAGACGGAGCCCTTTGTTCGCAGGTTCTGCGCTGTGGGACCTTCTCTACCCATACGGTCGTCCACGCGAAAGCGGCGATCAAGATGCCGAAGTAGATGCCGCTCGATAAGGCTTGTTTGATCGCTTGCGGCGTGATTACGGGCGTCGGGGCGACGATGAACACGACCCGCGTCTTCGAAGGCTCCCGCGTGGCCGTCATCGGCTGCGGAGGCGTCGGGCTCAGCGTCATCCAAGGTGCGAAGCTCATGAACGCTCGCCAGATCATCGCCGTCGACGTGAATCCCGTGAAGCTGGAATGGGCCCGAAACTTCGGCGCCACTCATACCGTCAACGCGAAGGAAGTCGACGCGGTGGCCGAGGTCCGGCGTCTGACGGACGACGGTTGGGATGGAGGCGTGGAATTCGCTTACGAGGCGACGGGGATTCCGGTCTGTACGGAGCAAGCGGTCAAGATGCTTTCCTACGGCGGCACCGCAACCACCATCGGCTTCCCGGCGGCTTCCGACTCCGTCAATTTGAATTTGGGCGATATGGCGACGGGCGTGTATTGGAACAAGGCGGCGGTTCACGTCTGCCACTGCGGCGACGCCCTTCCGTCGCACGATTTTCCATTGATGGCTCAGCTTTACCTTGAGGGCAAGCTGAACCTGGACTCGATGGTCACGCGGACGATTGGATTGGACGACGTCGAGGACGCTTTCCACGAGATGGAGACGGGCAACGTGATTCGTTCGGTCATCTTGTTGTAAGTGGTAAATCGTGAATGGTAAATGGTGGTCCGGCCATTTACCATTCACGATTTATAATTCGCTCAATTCCACAATGTCGTCCGCGACACGGGCCACGAATTCTCGGTCGTGGCTCGTGAAGATGACGCTTCCTGGGAACTCCAAGAGGGCGGCTTCGAGGGCTTCCAGCGAGTCCACGTCGAGGTGGTTCGTGGGCTCGTCCAGCAGGAGCACGTTCGCCGGCGACATCAAAAGCTTCACAAGTTCGGCTTTCGTCCGCTCTCCGACCGAGAGGACGCCCACGGGCTTATGCACGGCCTCCCCACGCAGAAGCAAACGGCCTAGGAGGTTCCGTACAAACTTCTCCTCGCTGGGGGTTTCCGGCCCAAGCGCTTCCAAGACCGATAGGTACGGGTCAAGCTCCTGGCGGCTCTGCGAGAGATACGCCGTCACCACGTCGTTGCTCCAGGCGATCTCTCCGCCGTCGGCTTCTTCCTCGCCGAGCAGAATTCGCATTAAGGTCGTCTTCCCGCTTCCGTTCGGGCCTACCAGCGCTAGCCTCCGACCCTTTTCCAGGTTGAAGTCCAATCCGCAGAACAGCTCTTTCGCATAGGCTTTTCGGAGCCTCCGAACCGCCAAGGGATAGTCCGACCGTAGCGGGCGGGACGCGAACTCCAGCTTGTTTGCGTCCCCGACGAACGGCTTCTCCGTCGCATCTTCCGTCAAGTGCGTCACTCGCGTCCGGATCGCCTTCGCCCGTCGATCCACACCCTTCGCCCTGGCGTTGTAGTAGGGGGCCGCTTTGCTGTCGTATTCCCGAATGCGAGATTTATCGACCATCCGCGAAGCCCGTTGCAGGGTTTGCTCGGCCGCGTTCTTGAGCCGCCGGTTCTCCGCTCGCTCCCGCTCGTAGAGATGGCGATCCCGCTCGAACTTCTCCCGCTTCTGGCGGATCATGTCGTCGTAGCCTCCCGCATAGTGCGTGAGCTGCCCTCGTTCCAAATCGAGAACGCGGTTTACGACGGCGTTGACCATGGCCCGGTCGTGGCAAACCATCAGCACACCTTGAGGGCATCCTAGCAGGAACTCCTCCAGCCAGAGCCGGGCCTCCAAGTCGAGGTGGTTCGTCGGTTCGTCGAGAAGCAGAATCGTCGGCTCTTCCGCGAGGAGCCGCGCCAAAGCGGCCCGCATGCGCTCGCCCAGGCTGAGCGTAGCGAAGCATCGCTCGCCTTTGTCCTCTAGGCCGAACCGTCCGAGCCACTTTGTAGCCAGAGGATTGCCATCGATGAAGTCGTCGAGCGAGCCCAGAAAGTCGAAATCGAAATCCTGGGGCAGGTAGCCGATCTTCGTCCCTCGCCTGGAGACCACCTGCCCCGTAGAGGGCTGGATGAGTCCGGCGAGGATCTGGATCAGCTTCGTTTTGCCGGAGCCGTTGCGCCCCATCAGGGCAACTTTCTCCCTTGGAAGGAGCGAGACGGATAGGTTTTCGAACAGCGGGCCGACGCGAGGATCGGCGATATAGGAAAGGCCTGAGGCCTGGAGCATGGGGAACCTCCCAATAGTCACGGGCGAACCGACGTTAGCGGCTCGAAGAAGCAGGCGGTGACTTAGCGGAGATCTTTCATAACCGTCGCGGAGGCGACTTCTTTAGGATACGCCTTTTCTCGGAACGGGATAGGTCTAAGAGGCATTAGGTGCTGTAATGAAGGCAGAGATGATTACTTCCTTAGTTTTGGTCTTGACGGCAGCAGCGAGCGCGCAGGCGGAGCCTCACGGGTTGGTACTGCACGCGGCGGATAAGACGGCTGTTTTCGCGCGCCTTTACCCGGCAACCGGCAAGGCAAAAGCGATCATCCTGATGTTCCACCAGGCCCGATCCAATATGGCGGAGTACGCGCCGATCGCACCGCGTGTGGCGAAGATGGGGTTCGACTGCCTGACCATCGATCAGCGGGCTGGGGATGGAATGTGGGGCGTCAAGAACAAGACGGCAGCGCAGTTTTCCAGCGAGCAGAACTACCTCCAGGCCTACCCCGATTTGGAAGCAGCTCTGGCTTGGGCGAAGCTGCGGCACTATCAGAAGATCATCGCCTGGGGCAGCAGCTATAGCTCCTCTTTGACGCTGCGGCTTGCTTCCGAACATCCGGAAATCGCGGCGGCGCTCGTCTTTTCGCCGGGCGAATATTTCGACCAAGACGGGCTTGTCGCGGGATGGAATCAGAAGATCAAGGTTCCGGTGCTGTTCGCTTGGACTCAGGAAGAGGCGGACAAGGGTGGGATGAAGCTGTTTCAGTCAGCCAAGCGGGCGGGAGACGTGCTTGTGGTGGGGCCGCAGGGGGTTCATGCGAGCTCGACGCTTCGGGCGGATAGGAATCCGAACGGGGCGGAGTATTACTGGGAACGGGTCGAGAAGTTTTTGAAGGCGGTCGGCTAGGGCTTGATGCGGGTGTAGTCGTAACTGCCTGGCATCGGACCGGCGTCGCTTGCCCGGACGTGGTCGTTGTCGATCCAAATTAGGTCTATCTTTTCGGGGCGTGGGGTTAGATCACGATCGCGGATGCGTCCAGAGTTGCCTTCGGAATGGCTCTTCGTCAGGGTGATTGTGAGGGTCTTGTCGTCTGCCGTATAGGTGCCGCGAAAATATATATCGAAAGGCCCGCGCGGATTTTCGAAGTGCGAATGCAGTTCGCAGGTGCCATCGCTACGATAGGTGTGGGTTTCTTTCGCAGCGTTGCCCACCACCGACCAGGAGCCAACGATCCTCGGGCCTGCCTTGCAGCCGACGCAAATGAGGATCGCCAGCAAAGGCGTGACACGCATGACCTTATTGTAGGGCGAACTAGGCCCATGTCGTGTGGCCTTCAGTCTCCGGACTTTACGCTCTTGACGACCATTCCGGCCTTCATCACGAAACAGACCTTTTGGAGAGCTTCGGGGTTTCGGAGCGGGTCGCCGTTCACGGCGACTATGTCGGCGGTTTTCCCTGGTTCGAGTGAGCCGATCTCGTCTTGGAGTCCAAGCAGCTCGGCGGCGTTCGAGGTGGTGGAGCGGAGTACCTCAATGGGAGCCATGCCGGATTCGGCGTAGGATTGGAGCATCAGGCGGCTGGTTTGACCGCGGGTCAGCGGCTTTCGGTCGCCGTACGAATCGGAGCCGGCGGCGATCTTGACTCCGTTCCTGATCGCAAGGGCCAGGCGTTGGCGGCAGTGGAGAGTGAAGTAGCCGTAGTTGGTCTCGACGCGCTTTTGCTGTGCGGGAGTTATGTCCAGGCCGAGCAGCCACTCTTTAAGGGGCATGTCGGTGGGGACGAGGAAGATTTTCTTTTGGGCCATCAGCTTGGCTTGGTCTTCGGTGAGCGTATAGGCGTGTTCGATGGAATCGACGCCCGCACGGATCGCGTTCCAGACGCCTTCCTCGGCAATGGCGTGGGCGGCGACCTTGCGTTTGAGCCGGTGGGCTTCCTGGACGATGGCTTCCAACTCCTCTTGGGATAGGAGCAGGTCTCCCGAATCGGCGATGACCTTGATGCAGTCGGCGCCGTCGAGGACGGCTTGGCGGACGGCTCGCTTCGCTTCCTCGACTCCGCTGATCGGCACGTATTCCTGGGTGACGAGAGCTTGGGCTTCGGGGGTCAGTTTGGGGAACTGGCCTCCCAAGGGCGAGAGGGCGCGGGTACAGGCGACGACGCGAGGGCCGACAACCCAACCTTCGTCGATGGCCTCGCGAAGGGCTACCGCGCCGCTTACACCGGAATTCCCGACGTCGCGGACGGTGGTGAAGCCGGCGAGGAGGTCTTCCATCGCCATCTTCGTGCTGAGAAGGGCGCGCTTTGCAGTGCTCATCTCGTTGGCTTCGAGGACGAGGCTATCGCCGTCGCCGATGTAGGGGCTGTAACGATGGAAGAGGTGGGTGTGGCAGTCGATGAAGCCTGGGAGCAGGGTGACGTCTCCCAGGTCGATCACTGTGGCGTTTGCGGGCGGCTTCAGATCGGGGCCAACGGCGTTGATGCGGCCAGCTTCGACGAGGATCACGGGATGCTCTACGATAGCGCCGGACTTGACGTCGACCATCCTCGCAGCCCGGATCGCCTGGACCTGAGCGGAGGCGCAGGCGCAGACGGCCAGAAGTAGAACGGAGATTCTAGTTCTCATAGATGTTTCCGGCACGGTCGACACCCCTGGCAAGCCAGATTTTGTGGCCTGGGTTCTTCTCGGGGAAGACCTTGGAGGTCGTCGGGAAGAAGCGGATGGTATAGCCCGCGCGGCGGAAGTCGGAAGTGTTGGGTTTCGCTCCGTGGATGATACGGCCTTCGTGGAGGCTGCAGCGGTTAGGCTCCAGCTCCAGGTAGACGGCTTTCGATTCGTCGATGAGGCTGGGGTCGATTTCGCTGCTGAAGATGTTTTTCGACTCGTCGACGGGGATGTATTGGGAGAAACCGTTGTCGTGGGTACCGGGGATCACGGCCATGCAGCCGTTGTCTTTGGTCGCGCGGTCGAGGGCGAGCCAGATGGTGCAAATGCCCGCCATGGTGGAGACGCGGCCGTTCCAGTAGGAGGAGTCCTCGTGCCAGGGGGTGGCTTTGCCGACCTTGGGCTGCTTGGCGATGAAGTGAGTGCTCCAGAGGCCGATATCGGGGCCGACGACTGGCTCGACGAGGTTCAGGACCTCTTCGCTTAGGACAATGTCGAGGAGGCGCTTATCGCGGAAGTGGATCACGTCGAGGCCGTCGTAGCCGTACTGTTCGAGGTCTTCCTCGAAGATTTCGAGGAGGCGGTCGAAGGTCGGTTGGGAGAGGGCGGGCTTGTCGTAGATCACGTAGCCTTGCTCGTTGTAGTGCGCTACCTGTTCGGGCGTCAGGCGCAACGTCTTTGTGTCGCTCATTGCGCTAGTATTGCTATCGGAGGCTTCATTCCGACTTTACTGACCTGACCTCTTTCTGCACTGGGTTGATATGAATATCCCAACACTCAAGTATGCGGGCATCGCTCCAGGGCTTCCCTTCCACGCCGCTCTGGTGGCCAGCGACCACACCGGATTTACGATCCGGCCCCACGACCACGATTTCGCCGAGATCATGCTCGTCCTCGACGGAAGTGGAATCCACGATCTCAACGGGCATCGCCTTCCCCTCGAGCCCGGCCAGATGTGGACGCTCGTCCCGACCGACGCGCATTCAATTTACGCCAACCCCGGACGGTCGTTGACCTACGTCAATATCGCCTATCCGGTCGAGACTTGGGACAAGTTCATCGCCTTGGCGGGAATTCAGCAGCCGCCGACTCTGACGACCTTCGATCCCTCGTCTTTGACCGGGGTTTTGCGCGCGTTTCAAGACGCCCTCGCCGCGTTTGCCGCGCAGCCTTCGGATCTCGATCTGCTGGAGTTCTTCGTGGTGGTCGGGCGGGGGATCAAGCCGCAGGTCCACGCCGACGTCGGCCCGGCTTGGCTCCAGATCGCCACGCAGCGGATGCGGCAGGAGGCGAACCTCATGGTCGGGCTGCCTCGTTTGCTTGAGTTCTGTTCGGTCAGCCCTGCGCACCTTTCGCGAGTGGTTCGACAGGTTCACGGCGTGACGCCCACTCACCTCGTGAACCGGCTACGCCTCGATTACGCCAAGGCACTCCTTGCAGTCACCTTGGAGGATGCGGATTTGATCGCCTATCGGTGTGGGTTTAACAACGTGCCGTATTTCTATCGATTGTTTCGGAAGTCGGTGGGGGTTACGCCGAGGGAGTATCGGCGGTCGATTCGGCGGCAGGTGGCGCCTTAGCAGAGTGCGTTAGTGCGTTTTGAGTGCGTGAGTGCTAGGCGACTATGCAGCGGCATACCGCTCGACCAAGGCCGGCCAGGTTCCTTGTTCTATCGCTTCTCGGATTTCGGTCATTAGCCTTGCGTAGAAGGCCAGGTTGTGAAGGGTGGCTAGTCTGGCTCCCAAGGACTCTCCAGCTTTGAAGAGGTGGCGCATATAAGCGGCTGAGTAGCGCTTGGTAGCAGGAAATACGCTGGATTCGTCGACGGGGCCGTCGTGTTCTGCCCATTTTTTGCCCATCACGTTCACGCGCCCTTGGAGGGTGTAGAGCGCGTGGTGGCGGGCCATGCGGGTGGGGAGGACGCAGTCGAACATGTCGATGCCGCATGCGACGGCGTGGAGGATGTCTTTGGGATGGCCGACGCCCATCAGATAACGCGGTTTATCAGGTGGCAAGAGGGGCGCGGCGAATTGGACGACGGGGTATTGCATCTCGGTCGGCTCGCCGACGCTGACGCCGCCGACGGCGTAGCCGTCGAAGGGCTGAGAAGAGATGAATTCCGCCGACTCTTTGCGCAAGTCTTCGTGAACCCCGCCTTGGACGATTCCGAAGACGGCTTGATTTTCCCGGCGGGCGGCCAGGTTTCTGGGAGCCCAGAGGTGGGTTAGGCGCATGGCTTCGGCGGCTTCTTCCCTCGTGCATGGGTAGGGCGGGCAAACGTCTAGGGACATGCTGATGTCGACGCCCAGTTCGGCTTGGATTTGGATGGAGCGCTCGGGGGTGAGGAAGTGCTCGGAGCCGTCCAGGTGGGATTTGAACGAAACGCCCTCGTCGGTGATCTTGCGCATGTGGGCGAGGCTCATCACCTGGTAGCCGCCGGAGTCGGTGAGGATCGCTCGATTCCAGCTCATGAACTTGTGCAAGCCGCCCAGGCGCTCGACGAGGTCGCTGCCTGGTCGGAGGGACAGGTGGTAAGTGTTCGAAAGAATCTGCTCGAAGCCGAGGGCTTCGATGTCCTCGCTTCCGACCGTCTTCACCGTTCCCTGGGTGCCGACGGGCATGAAGAAAGGGGTCTCCACCGCGCCGTGGGGCGTGTGTAATCTTCCGCGACGCGCACCGGTGTGCGGGCAGGTCGCCAGAAGCTCGTAGCGGATGGAGGACATCGCGAACATTATGAAAGGCTCCGCCGAGATAAACTGGGGAGCAAATGAGCCAGCCCTACAACCGCATCTACAATTTCTCCGCCGGACCATGTACGTTGCCGGTCGAGGTTCTCGAAGAGGCCAAAGAAGACCTGTTGAACTACAAGGGGACGGGCATGAGCGTCATGGAAATGAGCCACCGCTCGAAGGCGTATGAGGGGATCATCGCCACGGCGGAGGCCGACCTGCGCACCCTTCTCTCGGTGCCGGACAACTACAAGGTCCTCTTCCTGCAAGGGGGCGCGAGCCAGCAGTTCGCCACGATCCCGATGTCGTTCCTGCCCCAGGGCAAGACCGCCGACTATGTCATCACAGGCGCTTGGGGCAAGAAGGCGCTGGAGTCCGCGAATATTTATGGCAAGGCCAACGTCGTCTTCGACGCCAAGGCGGACAACTACAACAACGTTCCCGACTTGGGTTCGTTGAGCTACACGCCAGGTGCGGCCTACGTCCACTTCACGACGAATGAGACGATCCAGGGCGTGCAGTTCAAGTCCGATCCCTCGCTGAACTCGACCGTCGTATGCGACATGTCCTCGGACATCTTGTCGCGACCGGTGGACGTTTCGAAGTACGCCCTCATCTATGCGGGTGCGCAGAAGAATATGGGACCGGCTGGGGCGACCGTCGTGATCATTCGCGACGACCTGTTGGCGACTGGGCCGGATGGATTGCCGCCCGTTTTCGACTACAAAGTGCAGGTCGAGAACGGTTCGATGTTCAACACGCCGCCTTGCTGGAGCATCTACATGTGCGGCTTGGTTTACAAATATCTCCTTCGCAACGGCGGCCTTGAGGGTGCTCGCAAGCGAAACGAGGAGAAGGCGAACGTGCTGTACAACGCGATCGACAATTCGCACGGCTTCTTCAAGGGTCACGCGAAGGGCGACTGCCGCTCGACCATGAACGTCACTTTCACCCTCCCCGACGAAGAGTTGACCAAGACCTTCATCAAGGAGACGGAAGCCGCTGGGCTCGACGGTCTCAAGGGCCACCGGTCGGTGGGCGGATGTCGCGCCAGCATCTACAACGCGTTTCCCCTCGAGGGGGCCGAAGCACTGGCCTCCGCTATGCAGGAGTTCGCCGCCAAGCACGGCAAGGCACTTGTCTAGCCTTTCAGCCGATAGCGCCGAAGCTCAGGCCTGGTCGTTTCGCCAAGCGGCGCGACCAGGCCTTCGAGCGATTAAGGATCACCTCAAGCCGTTCATCTTGATCCAGGTGTGCGCCATCTTGATGGTCGTCGCCTACTACCAAAGCCCGGCGGTCCAAAGCTTCTCCGCTTCGCTGGCCTCGATCAAGGTCCAAGGCGGCTATCTTTTCGCGGCGATCTCGACGGCGTTCGCGGGAGTCGTGCTGCCGGAAGTCTTCAAGACGATCACTCGCGATCCTCTGCGTTATGGGATGAAGGAGTTGACGTTTAATCTCGTCGTCTTCGGATTGAACGGAATGATCGTGGACGCGTTCTACCGGCTGCAGGGCGCCATTTTCGGTGGCGAGAATACGTTTGCGGTGGTAACGCCAAAGGTGCTCGTCGATCAGATCGTCTTTTCTCCCTTCGTCGCCGTGCCGATCGTGCTGACCCTCTTCCAATTGCGCGATCTTAGGTTCAACGTGCGGGGAGTGCCGGGGGCGCTAGGCCCCCGATTTATGCGGAATCGGGTGCTGCCCGTGCAGATCGTGGCTTGGGCGTACTGGACACCGATGACCATTGCGATTTACGCTTTGCCCATGAACCTGCAATTCTGCCTCTTCCTTTTCGCCGAGGCGGCGTGGAGCCTTCTGCTGGTTCACGTGGCAAAGGGGCAGACGGTGACTCAATGAAGGGCACATTGCTAAACACCGCGACGGTTGCCGTGGGAGCAACGGCAGGGAAGCTGCTGGGCGACCACATTCCCGACTCTTACAAGACGATCGTGCTGTCCGGTCTCGGGCTTGTGACCGTCGGCATTGGGATCAAGCTCTTTTTGCAGTCGAAGAACATCCCGGTCGTGGCGGCGGCGGTCGCCCTTGGTGGGATCGTCGGGACGGCTATCGGCATACAGCACGGCATCGAGTCCTTCGGCGTGTGGGCCAAGGATGCGTTGGGGGGTGGTGGAACGTTTGTGGAAGCCGTCGTAACGGCGAGCGTGCTTTTCTGCGTTGGCCCGACCACCCTGCTAGGCTGCATTCAGGACGGCCTTGAGGGGAAGATCGAGCTTCTGGCCTTAAAGTCCACGTTAGACATGTTTGCGGCAATGTTCTTGGCCGCCACCCTTGGCTGGGGTGTGCTTTTCAGCGCGGCTATCGTGCTTGTGTTCCAGGGACTGCTTACCCTGCTCGCCCGTCCGCTAAGGCCTCTTGCCAACGACACGGACTTGCTGGCGGAGGTTTCTGGCACCGGGGGTGCGATGATGTTCGCCATCGGATTGGGTCTTCTCGAGATCAAGAAGATGCCGACGGCCGACTACCTGCCCGCGATTTTCATCGCTCCGTGCCTGGTGGCGGCCGGACGAATGATCTCGAAGCGGCGAACGGTGCAGGAAAGCCCAGCTATCGAGTAGAAAGGTAGCGTCATGACCCCACGTCGCCGGTTCGCTACGGGCCTCGTCCTGCTATCCTTGACCGTTGTCGGTTTCGCACAAGACCGTTTACCAACTATGCCTCGCTACGATCGCTACGTCCGCCTACGCAACGAAATTTTCGGCTCGGTCAAACCGGGCGCGCTCCAAGGAATCCATTGGAGCGACGACGGTAAGAAGCTCGGGTACTCCTTCGACGGAAAGGACTACACCTACGACCTTTCGCAAAAGTCGAAAACGGAGGAGAAGCTTGCAACCTCTACGTCAGGCGACGGACGTGGGGGACGTGGACGCCGCAACCCCGACCGAGGACGTCAGTTCGATACGGTGTTCTCGCCGGACGGCAGCCTCAAAGCCGTCACCCGCGACCGTAACGTCTATCTAAGCGACAAGGACGGCAAGAACGAGATCTCCATCACGACCGATGGCAATGCGAAGGATCGCACCAAATACGGCATCGCAAGCTGGGTCTATGGCGAAGAGTTGGAAGTACGGGAGGCGATGTGGTTCTCGCCCGATAACAAGAAGCTCGCCTTCTACCGGTTCGACGAGAGCAAGGTGCCGGACTACTACATCGCGATGAACCAGGGTTCGATTCAGGACACCCTGGACACAGAGGCGTATCCCAAGGCAGGCGCCCCGAACCCGGTGGTCACGCTTTTCGTTTACGACATCGCCAGCAAGAAGACGACGACAGTGGAAACCAGCTTCGATAGCGGAGTTGCCGACATCGGGCACTACGTCTACGACGTACGCTGGTCGCCGGAAGGACATGAGCTCCTGTTCAATCGGACCAATCGGAAGCAGAATACGATGGAGTTCTGCGGAGCAAACCCGGACACGGGTAAGTGCCGCACGATCATCACAGAGACTTGGCCGAAGAGCTGGGTGGAAAACCACCCGCAGCAAACGTATCTCGACGAGGAAGCCAAGGGGCCGAAGCGCTTCCTATGGGTTTCCGAGCGGAATGGCTTCCGGAACGTCTACCTCTACGACCTGAGCGGCAAACTCCTGAGCACGGTCACCCACAACAATTTCGACCTCGTTCAGATCGTCAAAGTCGATCTCAAGAAGAACGTCGTTTTCTACACGGCGCGCAGCGCGGAGACTTCCTACCTCGCCCAACTGCATCGCGTCGGACTAGACGGCAAAGGGGACACCCGCCTCACCGATCCGAAGTGGCACCATGTCGTGAACGTCGCGCCGAGTGGCGACTACTTCATCGATACGATCTCTCGGGTGGATGAGCCGTCTGTTACCCGCCTTTGCGACGCCAAGGGCAAAGTGATCGAGGAACTGGCGAAGAGCGACTTGACGAAGTTCAATCAGCTTGGGCTCAAGAAGACAGAGCGGTTCAGCTTCACAGCGGCGGATGGCAAGACGAAGTGCTACGGCACCCTCAAATTCCCCTCCGACTTCGACCCCTCCAAGAAGTATCCCGTTATCGTGAACGTTTACGGCGGCCCTGAGTCGGGTGGCGGCTTCGATACCTTCGAGACTCCGGACCCGATCACCGAATTCGGCTTCCTCGTCGCTTGGATCGACGGGCGCGGCACGAGCGGGCGCGGCAAGGCGTTCCGCGACGAGGTGTACGGGAAGCTCGGGATCGTCGAGATGGACGACCAGGCGGCGGGCGTGAAAGAGCTTGCCAAGCGGCCGTATGTGGATGCGGACAACGTCGGAATCCAGGGCACGTCTTATGGTGGCTATTCGAGCGTGATGTGCCTCCTGCGGCATCCGGAGGCATTCGCAGCGAGTTCTTGTTCCTCGTCTGTCACGGACTGGCACAACTACGACTCAATCTATACCGAACGCTACATGGGCCTGCCGTGGGACGGCGAGAATAAGGAAGGCTACGAGAACGGCAGCGCGATGAAGTACGCCAAGGATCTGAAGGGCAATATGCTGCTCTACTTCGGCTCGGCGGACAATAACGTGCATCCGGCGAACACGTACCAGCTCACGCGGGCCCTCGGGGCGGCGGGCAAATCGTATGAGATGGCGGTCGGCACCGACCTCGGACATACGGGCGTGAACTTCTCGCGAATGCTCGAGTTCTTCGTAGACCATCTGATCATCAACCGCCGGAATGGCGCGCAGGTGGCTTGGAACAAGCGCGAATATAAGCGCAGTGTCGCGCGCCGGTCGGCGCGCGACACTGCGCAGGATTGAGGATTGGCTTCGCAGGATTAAAGGATTGGGTTTGAGGGGCGCTTTGCCCCAATCCTTCCAATCCTCCATCCTTAATCCTGCGCGCAACGCGCACCCCCAGAAGTTAGGGTGGCACCCTCACGTTTTCCCCGGTAGTAATACCGGGGTATTCCCATATCATGCCTGTACGCAGTGGGAGAGCATTCGACTGCGAAAAGGAGAATGGATATGGAAACAAAGGTGCGCGGTTCCGCGCTAATTTCCGAAGAGATGTTCGGAAAATCGAGCGAGGTCTCCAAGGCGGCTTTGAAGCAGCTTGTGGCGATCGCCCGAACGAATGGAGTCAATCTGCACGGCTGGTGGACACATGGCAAGCCCGCCGTCGATGCCGTGAACGGCGTTATGCACGTCAAGCCCGATGTCGCGGGCGACATCTTCCGTCAGCTTCTGACGGTCGAAAATCTGCCTCTCAAGGTCGAGGGATTCCCCATCGGCATCATCAATCCTGAGCTCATCGAGATCAGGTTCTCCACTCCGGGAGGAGGCTAGTCACCATGGGCCCGACCGGCGATGTCTTCAAGGCACTTCAGATCCACCCTACGCGGTTTTGCAATCTCACGTGCCTCCACTGTTATTCGTCGTCCGGGCCCGACCAGCGCGAGGAACTGAGCGCTCCGATGCTGGTGGACGCCATCACCCAAGCCTCCGCCGAAGGCTACAACGATGCCGCTTTTTCCGGCGGCGAGCCTGTCTTGTACGGCGAGCTGAGGGCCTTGCTGCAACATGCCAAGTCGCTCGGCATGACCACGAATTTGACCTCGAACGGGATGCTGCTGGAAGGCAAGCGTCTGGCGATGCTGGAAGGCGTTACCGACCTTCTCGCGATCAGTTTGGACGGCGTCCCTGAATCGCACAACAAGATGCGCAACTCACCCATCGCCTTTCAGCGCATGAGTGCGAACCTGCCTGCCGTCCGGGATACTGGAATTCCCTTTGGATTCATCTTTACGCTGACCCTGACGAACTTGCACGAACTGAAATGGGTGACCGAGTTCGCAATGGAACAGGGAGCAGCCCTGCTTCAGATCCACCCCCTCGAAGAGGTGGGGCGGGGGATGACGCAATTGGTCGGTCAGCGCCCTGACGAGGTGGAGGGTGCTTTCGCTTACCTGGAAACGGTGCGGCTCCAGGCTTCGGTCGGGAACAAGCTTGCGATTCGAATAGACCTCATCGACCGCGAAGCATTGCGTCCCCAGGCTGACCGGGTTTATGCGGGCAATTGCCAGATTTTGGCGGAGGAGCGGCCCTTGGCGGAGATGCTTAGCCCGCTCGTCATCGAGCAGGACGGCGCCGTCGTGCCTCTCCAGTTCGGCTTTTCGCGAAGATATCAAGTCGGCAACTTGTACGAGTCGAGTCTTTCGGAAATGGCGGCGTATTGGAAGCGAAACGTCTTCGGCGATTTCCAAAAGCTATGCCAGAAGGTCTATACGTCGGAGATGGGCGACGACGACCTGCCCATCTTCAACTGGTACGAGGCGATCTCGCGGGAGAGCCACGGACGTCCGCGAGCCAAGCTACCAGTATTGGCCTAGCCCGAGTCGTGCGGGGGAGCGCGCGACAGACGTCCCCGCCCGTAGAGGAATCGTCGTTTCGCGGCGATTCCTCTACGACTCAGGCAGATATATGCCGCATCTGATCCAGAACCCAATCGCGCTCTTCCTGTGTCAGGTTTGGCTGTTTTAGCCGCGCAACAAGCTCGTCCAGGCTTGGCTGCTCCTCGGTAGGCATTTGGATGATGGGCGGATTGATACGTGTGCCATCGAAGGTTGGGGCGGGTACGGGCTCGGGCGTGGGCGCCGGCGCGGGTTCCGGTTCGGTCGCGGGCTCAGGGGTCGGTTCCGGTTCGCTTGTTTGAGACTTGGCGAGATTCTCCCGCACCATCGCGCCCAGCGTCTCGCGATCCAGGAACGGCGCCAGATGGGTCAAGTCTTCCATGTCGAGCGTCTGCCCTCCTTTGACATGCTCCCGGATCATAGCCCCCAAATCCTTCGTGTCGACGAATGGGGCAAGACGCATGAGGATGCTGGACTCGCCCCTGCGCCCCCTCCGATGGTTCTTCTCGGCCTCTTTGCCTTTCGTAGCGTAGGAGGCGAGCATCCGCGCCTCGACTCCGATCTCGCCATAGTCGGCGGACTGGGGAAGCGTCTGAAACAGCCCCTCAGGCACCGCCTGCAATTGGATCAAGCGCTGTAAAGTCGCGTTATAGCGGTCGGCGGTCCTCGGAGCGCCCCCGCCCAGGCTGCCGGTGAGGCTGGCATGTTCGCACATCTCCGAAATCTCGCGGAGCAAGCTCACGCAGGACTGAATTTCTTCTGTTTGATCGTTCATATGGGCTCCTCTATCTGTTCGGAAAGCAAGGTTCGAAGCTGGCGCCGACTCGTGTGCAAACGCCACTTCACGGTGGTCTTGGGCAGACCCAAGTATTCGGCAATCGCGGCGACGCTCCATTCGTTCAAGTAATAAAGCTCGACGACGTCTTGGGACTCCCTTGGAAGCCGTTTGATGGCGCATCGAACCTCGGCGACATCGCTTCGATCTTCGATCTGCTCGTGAATCGAAGGGATGTGGGCCGAGATCAGTTCGTCAATCGGGAGTTGCGTCCGTCGCTCCCCGGCCTGGATGCGCAGGGACCGATTTCGGACAATGGCGAATACCCAACTCCCAAACCGAGCGACGTCCTCTAACTGCGGCAGCGACTTGTAGGCCGCGATGAACGCCTCTTGCACAGCATCGTCGGCTAGCTCGCGAGAACCTAGAATCCCTTGGGCCGTCAGCATTGCGGCAGGACGGTAGCGACGGACGAGTTCGTCGAATGCGACCAAGTCTCCAAACTTCGCCGCCCACACCAACTCTGTCTCCTCGCGCCTCCCTTCCATTCGAATTTTGCCTTCCCACAAATAAAGAGTCAGAGCAAGCCCGAACGGATAGTTACCTACCCAGGCCTAGCTAAGAAACTTTGCGACGAGCGTGTGGAAGTGATGGGTTCCGGTTTCTCGTTTCGGCGAGAACCGCCCCTTGTCGTAGAAGCGGGATCGGACACCGCGCTGTACCAGTTCCACAACCGCCTCGTCTTCCCGCTCGACGCGATCGAGAGCGGCTCCCGCGCCGCGTCCCAGCTTGGTCTCATCCCACACGTAGCGGATGAAGCTCACGCGCGTTACATCCTGCCCCAAGGGCTTGATGACGTTGATAGAGAGGCCCCAGGGGTAGAAGTTGAACATCAGGTTCGGGAAGAACCAATAGTAATAAGCGCTGATCTTCTGCCCGTAGTCGGGTGAACTTTGCGGGAGGTCGAACACATCGTCCCCACCTTTGCTGACAGCGTGCTGCAGGTTGCCGTAGTCGTGAAGCTCGTAGGTGTAGTTCTCGTAGTCGAGCACGGCGTTCAGGTCGGCGTGGATGAAGGGGATATGGAAGCCTTCGAGATAGTTGTCCACGTAGAGCGCCCAGTTCGCCTTGACCAGGTAGTCGCGCGTCCCGTCTTGTGAGAACCGAAATTCGTGAAGCGGCAGCCAGCCCAGTCGTTCCTGCATCGGCCCAATCCAATCTTCAAGCGAAGCGGCAGGGTCGATTGAGGCGAAGAGGAAGGGGCCCCACCAGCCGTGGGGAATCTTGGGCAGGCTCTCTTTCGCCGAGGGGAAACCGACGACATCCTCGAACTCCGGCATGTGCTGGAAGCAGCCGTCCAGCCCAAACCGGCGGCCGTGGTAACGGCAACGCAAGAACCGCTCGTTCCCCGCTCCCTCGCAGACCTGCATGCCACGATGGGTGCAGACATTGCTCAGCAGGTGGGTTTCGTCGGCGGAGTCGCGCGTGAGCACCATCGGCTCGTCGAGGAAGCCTTCCAGGAAGGTGAACGGGTACACCGCGCCCGGAACCTTGGCGGAGTCGGCATGGCCGACCCACTGCCAGCTCTTCGCAAAGATCGCATCCTTGCTTCGCTCGTACCACTTCGGATCCTTGTAGAAGGAGGAGGGCAGCGTGGAGGCGTGTTCAATGCGAGGATCGACGTCGAGCTCGGACATGAACGAATTCTACAAGCCGACGCCTTTCGCTGCCCACAAAAAGCCGCGCCGCATCAACTCACGAGGCTCGGGAGCTTCCAAAACGTCCGCGTGGTGGCCGAGGGCGTTGTAGAAGACTCGGCCCTTGCCGTACATCTTCGTGTAGACCTGCGGCATCTTGCAGGGGTTTTCGACGTGGGGGCCATCGACGCCCGGAGTCGGAAACTCGCAATAGGCGAGGGTGTTGTTGCCTGGGTCGGTATGGAGGTAGTACTGCTCGCTCACGACCTCGAAATCCGGGATGCCGTCGGTGATCGGGTGCGGATTGTTGCGGTCGATCTTGACCGCGTACTTCACGCCGTCGTTGCCGGGGTGGGCCACCCATTGGGAGCCGGTCATGAACTGCCACTCCGTATTCGTCCGGAAGGCGTCGCACATGCCGCCATGGCAACCCGCGATGCCGATGCCGAGGTCGCGAACCGCCTCGTGGACCGGGTTGAACTGGGCGGCGGAGATGTCGCTCATCGTGTAGATGGGGATCAGGAGGTTCTGCGACCGAACCTTGTCCGCATCCGCGAACGCATCGAGCGTATTGCTCACTTCCACTTCGAAACCTTCGCCCTTGAGGATTTCCTCGAAGAGTCGGGCTACCTTGTCCGGTTCATGTCCGTCCCAGCCGCCCCAAACGATCAGCGCCTTCCTATCTGCCATTGCGGGCGGGAGGTTACCCCGCGCCGAGGGACTTCAACGCTTCCTTAATCGCATCGTGCGACCGCCTTTCCATACCGGGCGCATTGCTGGCCTGTGGCGACTGCTCGTTGAGAGCAGCTTTAAGGGCAGGAACGGCGCGGGGATCGCCGAGTTTTGCGAGCGAGTTGGCGGCGGCATTGCGCACATCGGGATATTTGTCCTTCAAAGCCTTGATGAGGGCAGGCACGCTCCTCGTCCGGTTTCCGACCTGGCCGAGGGCTTCGGCAGCGGTCGTTCGCAGGTTCTGGTCGTGAGCTTCTGCAAGGAGGTCGCGGGCGATCGGCTCCGACCCCTTGTCGCCGAGGTTGGCGAGGATCTTGACGAGGCCGCGCTTTTGCGGTTCCTTCATGAACGGAAAAACGGCGCGCATTCCGGCGGCACTTTGCTTGTCGCCGAGCCAACCTAGGGAATAGGCGGAGAGGATACGCACTCCAGGCCCGCTTGATTTGAGCGTCTTGCGGAGAGCGGGGATCGCGGCAGGGTTGCCGAGCCGTCCCAAGCCCTCGACCGTCATCGCTTGCAGTCGTCCGAACAGGATGGTGTCTTTGCCCGTGTTCGGGTAGAGCTGCTTGACCATGGTGGGAGCCGCCGATTTCAGCTTGCGATCTATGACTTCGCCGATCGCAGCAAATCGCTCGTCCGGCTTGAGGGAACCGGTCAGGACGATAAGCTGCTTGTCAGTCTGCCGCATCATCCGTGCGGTGATGGGAAAGAAAGCCTGGGAGTTGCGGCGGCGAGCTTCGATCTCGGCCTCGCTTCTCTGGGTGAACAGCGTAAGGGCGGCTATCGCAATAATCATGATCGTTCACCCATTAAACGAGCAAATTTGAAACCCGTTCCGCTTTTTGGCACGGTGTCTGCAAAAGAAAGAAGTCACCTCAATCCTCCTCCACAGACGCACTCTCCACGGTTCGGAGGGTGCGTTGTTCTTTTAGAGGAAGCTCTTTACTCCGAGACCCGCTCGGCGTTTACCTTGAGCTCTCCAGCCTCTACGTCGCGGAAAAAGCAGCTTCGGTAGTTCTCGTGGCAGGCTGCGCCGACTTGCTCGACTTGGATCAGCAGGCAGTCTTGGTCGCAATCGACGGAAATGCGCTTGACGTGTTGGACGTGGCCGCTCGTCTCTCCCTTGACCCAAAAGCTTTGGCGCGACCGGCTCCAGTAGGTGCACTTGCCGGTGTCGATGGTGCGCTGGAGCGATTCCTTGTTCATCCACGCCATCATGAGCACCTGGGCGTTCTGATGGTCCTGGATGATCGCGGGGATAAGGCCGTCGACGTTGAATTTGAGATCATCTAGGATTGTGGACATGGGGTCGATTTTACCGGTGACGGAAGGGAGCGTCTGGTACCTTAACAACGCTTGAGCCCACGCCGCCTCACCACGATTGCCCTACTCGTCGCCCTCGTCCCGCTGCTCGGATGGTGGCTGTACGGACTCTTCGATCTGGACGAAGGTTTTTACGCGGCGGTCGTCGGGGAGATGAATCGGCGGCACGAGTGGGTAACGCCCTATTACAACGGCCAGCCTTGGTTCGAAAAGCCGATTCTGCTGTACTGGCTGGCCAAGCCTTCTCTCGCCGTCTTCGGGGACATGATCGGGCCGCGCCTGCCTTCCATCATTTGTGCGTTTGGAACGTATTTGCTGGCAGCTTGGTATGCGCGACGACGGCTATCCGAGGCGGCGGCGACACTCAGCGTCGTCGTACTGGGAAGCAGCCTGCTCTTCGTCGCCGTCGGGCGGCTGATGATGACGGATTTGCCCCTTGTGATCGCCTTCAGCAAGGCGATGCTCTTGTTCTGGGAATCGCTGGTTGGCGACCGACGGTGGCGGTTGGCGACGGCTTTTCTACTCGGGGTGGCGGTCTTGGCGAAGGGACCAGTAGCCTTGATCCTCTTTGCCCTGATCGCGGGCTGGACCTACTGGCGCGAACCTGGGTTACGCCCGGCCTTTAGGGGTTATTGGTTGGCTGGGACTGCGATTCTTGCCGCGGTGATCGCGGCTTGGTACGTGCCTGCCTACCTGGCGAGCGGCCATTTATTCGTACAGAAGTTTCTGATCGAGCAGAATATTGGGCGCTTTACAGGTGGCGATGCCGCGCATACGATCCATGCGGCGTGGGCGTACATCCTTTACATCCCTGTTCTGCTGGTGGGAATGGCCCCGTGGATTTTCTTTCTGGGCAAGGCTTGGCCGCGACGTTCTTTGCCCAGCGAGTCGCCGAAAGAGGTGGAAAGCGATCCATTTCGTCGCTACCTGGCAGCCTGGGCGGCGATCGTCTTTTTGTTCTTCAGCGCGAGCAGCGCCAAACTGCCGCACTACGTGTTGCCGGTTTGTGTCCCCGTCGCTATCCTGATCGGCGACTATTTGGCCCGGAAATGGGGTGAAGTGACGCCGAAGCGGTTGGCCCTTCCCCTCGCTTGGACATTGGTCATCGCCGTGCTTGCCCAGGGCGGATTCATGTGGTGGTACGAGAAGAGCGGGCAGCGAGAGGCGCACGAATTGGCGCGCTATGTCCGGCAAAACAGCATTCTCGGCGTGCCGGAAACCATCGCGCTCTTCCAACTCCCAAGACGCGACAAAGACCTCGGGACCGGCAAGCCGAAGCTCCAAGAGACGAGCCTGCCGTCGATGCTGCTCTACCTCGACACGACGGTGAAGGAAGCGGAAACCGTCGAGCAGGTGGCGGATGCGAACGTCCATTGGCTCTTCACCCGCTCCGGACGGATTACGCCAGCCGTGCAGGACCAGTTCACGGCCAAGGGCCTGAGCCTCCAGCCTTCCGGACCAAAGGAAGAGAACTTCGAGCTGTACGAGTTAAAGCCATCCGTTGGTCGATGAGCCAAAGAATTGGTCGGTGGTAACGTCAAAACCTAGCCTAAACGGGTAAGTTTCCCGAGTCATGTCTCAAGGCCCGCTGTCGAGTCTCGCCCAAATCGTCGATGCCAAATCCAAGCGCATCTCCAGTTACGATCGCGCCGGTGGAAACGGCGATAACATCCAGATTCCCAAGGGTCAAACGGCCACCATCGCCGAGATCGAAGGCGCGGGGATCGTCAAGCATATTTGGATCACGATCTCGTGCGGCGACCCGCTGCATCGCCGCAATCTCGTTCTTCGCGCCTATTGGGACGGACAGGAGCATCCGAGCATCGAGGCGCCTATCGGCGACTTCTTCGGCCAGGGCTGGGGCATGGAATACAACTTCATCTCCCTTCCCCTCGCCGCCGCTCCCGCTAACGGCAAGGCCCTGGTCTGCTACTTCCCCATGCCTTTTGGAAAGGGCGCAAAGTTCACGGTCGAGAACCAGGGCACAGCGGACGTGGATGCGTTCTACTACTATCTGGACTACGAGGAGCACGCCTCGATTCCCGACGATATGGGCCGGTTCCATGCCTGGTATCACCAAGAGACGACGACGCCGGAGAGCGACATGGGCGACGTGGAGAACGAGTGGACTATCTTCGGTCCTTTCGCAAATAATCCGAGCGACCAGTTCAACTACCTCTTCTGCGAACCCGAGGGGAAAGGCCATTTCGTGGGCGTGAATTACTACATTAACTGCCCGACCCCTGTCTGGTACGGCGAAGGCGACGACATGTTTCTCGTGGACGGCGAGCCTTGGCCGGGTTCTGCGCACGGCACGGGCACGGAGGACTATTTCAACCAGAGCTGGTGCCCCGACGAGCACTACTGCCACCCTTACTTCGGCACGGCACGAGCCCCGGGACGCCTGAACGACTCGCCGCGATTTGGCTGGCTGGGTCGGACGCACGTCTATCGCTTCCACCTGGAAGACCCGATCCGGTTTACGAAGAGCCTGCGGGCAAGCATCGAGCATGGCCATGCGAACTGCCTTACCGTGGACCTCGCCAGCGTCGCCTATTGGTATCAGACGACGCCCAGCAAGCCGTTCCCGCCCCTGCCGAGTGTTGCCGAGCGCGCACCCAGGCCGGAGATCGGAGCCGTCGACGTACACCGCTGGCGCGACGCATGGCGACAGTCACGAGGCGGTGGCCTGCAATACGGCAACGAACGCTGACAACGGTCGAATGCCAAGGTATCGCGAGACTCTTAGACACATTTCAAAACGAGAAGCCTAATAGTCTCGCGATCCAAATACTTAATTTTTCTTAAGAAATGCCGACATAGAGAATAACGTCAACACCGCTTCCCTCAATAAAATTTGAGGCGTTATTCACACGCTTTAGTAGCTAACTGCATCTGTTTAGCGGTGTTTTAGTTACACAGTTAAACAGTGCCGAACTTCACCTAATGAATTTGCTGGATGCTCCAACCATCCGGGATGACGGGCATTTTATGCAATACGCAACAGGTTGAGGTTGACGGCTAAATGAACAATATATTTGCACCAGCAATGAAGCTGATGGGGCGTTTACGATACCCCGCTAAATTCTCTCTCATCGCTTTACTATTCGGGGCTCCACTAGCTACCGTAACCTATTTCTTTTTGCAAGAAATTAACGATGGCATTTCTTTCGCTCGGAATGAAATCGATGGCGTTCGTTACGATGTTCCGGTTTCCAGCTTTCTGAATGAAACGCTTGCGGTGCGTACCTCTATAGCCGCCGGAGGGCCAGTCGATCTGTCGAAGGCCGATGCGGCGATTCAGGCGGTGGATTCGGTTAACGCTTCGATTGGCCGCGAGCTCAAAGTTGCCGACGATTGGGCGAAGATCAAGGATCGCTGGAGCGGCCTGCACAACGCCTCCAAGGTAGAAACGGCGGATCAGGTCATCGCCGATACGGCCTCGCTTATCTCCGACCTGGGAAACAATTCGCAGCTCGTACTCGACCCCGACATCGATTCCTACTACACGATGGACCAGAGCATCGTGCAAATACCCAACGCCGCTCCGAAGGTTACGGAAATGAGGGATCTCGCGACCGCTATCGCTAAGAGAAATGCGATTACCGCCGATGAGAAAACGCACTTAACCGTTCTGTCGACACAGATTTCAAGCCTCATGGACACGATTTCCGGAGACTTCGGACAGGCGAAAAACTTCAATCAGTCGGTCGGGACGGTTTTGGGAAGCGATTTCTCGAAATTGCAAACCTCCGGCAAGGAGTTCCTCGCCTACATCGCCTCCCATTTCACAGGCGGGGCTCCGAAGGCATCGGACATCTCCGAGCTCACGGGCAAGGCGACTTCCCTATCCGCTCAAATGTCGGCCTATCAGGATAAGGCGAATGGGGTGCTCAAAGGTCTGCTTGAGAAAAGATCGAGCATGTTGCTCGTGCGGCGAAACAGCGTTCTTTCGATACTCGTGGTTTGCCTCAGCGTCCTCAGCTACCTCTTTATTGGGTTCTACCGTTCGACTCTCGGCGGCATGATGGGTGTGCTCAAGATCGCCCGGAATATCGCCGAAGGCGACTTCGACCACCCATTGGCCGTCGCAACGCAAGACGAGGTGGGGCAGCTATCCGAGGACATGCTACGCCAGATGGCGGACGGCTTCCGCGAGGTGGCCGCAACCGCGGAGCGGATCGCCAACGGCGATTTGACCCTCGACATTCAACCGCGAAGCGACCGCGATTCGTTACGGATCACCCTCAAGGCGATGGTCGGCGACCTCGGCACACTGATCGACTCTGTCACGTCGAACGCGAACTACGTCGCGGGGACAGCGAAGACCGTCTCGGACTCGGTCCGGTCCACCCAGGATGCCGCCGTCAGAATCACATCCTCGATGGACTATGTGACGGAGGCGTTCGAACAGTCGTCCACGGCAACCCGCGAAATCGCCGAGAACTGTGAGGTCCAGGCCAGGGCCACGACGGATGCGGCGTCGGGTATTTCCGAGCTCGCAGTCGCCATCGATCTCGTCCAGGAAGGACTGAAGCTTCAGGGGGAGCGGATCGCGGAGGCGTCGACGATCGCTCAGGACAGCAATACGGCCGTCCAGAACGTGATCGAGAGCATCAACCGGATTCAAAACGAGGTTAACCTCGCCTCTGGAAGCGTCCGCGACCTGGGCCAAAAGAGCGACCAGATCGGAACCATCGTCGATACGATCAGCCAAATTGCCGAGCAGACGAACCTACTCGCCCTCAACGCCGCCATCGAAGCGGCCCGCGCTGGAGATCAGGGCCGGGGTTTTGCAGTCGTCGCGGACGAAGTGCGCAGTCTGGCGGAAAGGGCGAGGGAAGCCACTCTGGAGATCGGTCAACTCATCGGAGACGTACGCCAGGGCATTGGCGAAATCCTCACTGCCATGACCAACAGCGACCAGCAGGTTGAAAATGGCTGCCAGGTCAGCGGCGACGCTATCGAAGCCATCGGCAGGATGGTTGGCCAGACTTCGCTTGTCATCGAAGAAACCGAGCAGTTGCACAAGACCTCGGGTGCGATGACGGCGAGCATGACCAAGCTCAAAAACGCCTTCGAATCCGTCTCCCTGGGCAGCGAGCAGATGGTGGCCTGCGTGGAGGAAGTGAGCGCGAACACCGCCGAGGTGTCCGGTACGACCAAGGAAGTTCTTAAGGAAGTCCAAGCGCAGACGGAAGCCATCGCGCGAATCAGCCACTCGAGCGAGGAGTTGGATAAGGAGTCGGCCCGGTTGATCGACCTCGTCAGCCGCTTCCGGACGCAGCCGCACGACGCGGAAAAGACCAAGAAGGCCGCCTAAAAGAAGAAATTGATCCGATCCGGAGCCATTGCCATCCTGGCTAGGCCCGGACCGGATCAGTGCGCCGACTGACAAACGACGCGTTATTTCATACCAGCCACGAAACTCGCTCGAAAGCGGTCACGCTATTAGAAGATCTTTTCCCCCAAAAGCCGGGGATGCTTTTCTCCTCTCAATTGAATTGCACGATTAAGAGATTGCACTTTGGGCGAGCAGGTTCAAACCTGTCTTTGGATAGGGCTAACTCCGTATCAAAAGCCATAGGCGGTTCGGCTCCGGGCATACTAGCACTCGTAAACCTATCCGACGGAGGAGTGATTTGATCCTAATTACCGCTACGATGGCCCTCGCGACAGTCGCACAGGGCGGGGCTGCCCCCGAAATGCGACTGATGCGCTGGCCTTCAATCCACGGAGACGATGTAGTCTTCACCTACGGCGGCGACTTATGGCTGGAAAAGCTCGGAGGCGACGGCTATGCCCGGCGGTTGACCTCTGCCCCAGGCCTTGAAGCCAGTGCCCACATCTCGCCCGATGGGAAGCTCATTGCTTTCACCGGCACCTACGACGGGAATCCGGACGCTTACGTCATGCCCATCGACGGCGGGGAGCCCAAGCGGCTGACCTTTGAGCCGAATGCGGACAACGTGATCGGCTGGACGGCGGACGGCAAGGTGATGGTCGCCTCGACGACCGGTAACTTCCTTGCTAATCAGCAGCGGCTTTGGCTTTATAGCCCGACCGGAGGACCTGCCGAATCGACCAAGGTGATGGAGATCACCCAGGGCTCCTTCCTCCCGGACGGGCACACTCTGGCCTACAACCGGATGGCGTCTTACAACTTCAACTGGCGACGGTATCGAGGTGGAACGCAAGGCCGCATTTCGCTCTTCGATCTCCAGGCGAACAAGTATTGGGAGCTCCCCAGCGGTCGCGAACAGAGCTATTTTCCGATGTCGGTTGGCGACTCGATCTTTTACATCAGCGACCGCCATCAAGGCACCCTGAACTTTTATCGCTACGACCTCGCGAGCAAGAAGGACACCCAGCTCACCACGTTCACCGACGCGGACATCAAGTGGCCTTCGACAGATGGCAAGAAGATCGTCTACGAGCGCGACGGCTACCTCTGGACCTACGAGATCGCGAGCGGAAAGATCGAAAAGCTCAATCCGATCCTGCGGAGCGACTTCGTTACGGCGCGGCCGTACCTGAAGCGGCTTTCGAGCGAGATCTCCTCGCTTTCGCTCTCTCCGAGTGGGCTTCGGCTCGCCGTCGAGGCGCGCGGCGAAATCTTCTCCGTGCCCGCACACAGTGGCGAGACGCGGAACATCACGGGCACGCCTGCCTCACGCGAGCGATTCCCGGCTTGGTCGCCGGATGGCAAGACGATTGCCTACACGAGCGACGCGACCGGTAACTACGAGGTCTACACGCAGCCCCAGATGGGCGGCGATCCGGTCAAGGTGACGGACGCCGGTCTGGCGGTCAGTGGCCTCGACTGGACCCCCGACTCGAAGCTGATCCTCATTCGAACGGAGACCCACGAGCTTTACACGCTGGATCCCACGACGAAGAAGCTGACCCAGGTTTACAAGTCCCGGTTCGGGAGTGGGGTGGACTACGACGTCTCCTCGGACAGCAAGTGGATCGCGTACGTGGACCAGGCCGAGAACAACTTCGGGCAGCTCTATCTGTACGAGATCGCCACCGGCAAGGCGACGGCGGTCACGGACGGCTACTACGACGACTCCAGCCCCGCTTTCGACCTGAGCGGCAAGTATCTGTACTTCGTCTCACGTCGCACGTTCTCCCCATCCTTCGGCGACTACGAGTTCAGCCTGAAGGTCAGCGATACGCAGCGAATCTATGCGATCCCGCTTTCGAAGGACCAGAAGAACCCCTACATCGCCAACGGCGACGAGGAGCCCGCTGGCCAGGATATCAAGCCGGCGGCCGCTGCCGGCCCGATGAAGATCGACTTCGACGGCCTCGCCCAGCGTGCGATCCCGCTTCCTTTGGGGAACAGCACCTACAACGGCCTGATCGGCGTCGATGGCGGCGTCCTCTTCGTTGAGGGTGGCGCACTCAAACGCATCGACATCGGAGCGCGCGGCGACGCTCAGGTCATCCTTGCCGGTCTGACCGGCCCGATCTCGCTGAACGCAAGCCGGACCAAGCTCGCCTACTCCGCCATGGGCACCATCGGTATCGTTCCGATCCAGCCTGGCATTACCCCGGGCCAGGGCCGGGTCGATGTGAGCGGTGTAGAGACGATCGTCAACCCACGCGACGAGTGGATGCAGATCTTCTGGGATGCCTGGCGATACGAGAAGAACCACTTCTACGATCCGAACATGGTTGGCCTGGATTGGAAGGCCATCGGCGATCGGTATTCGAAGTACATCCCGTACGTCGCGACACGCTACGACCTTAACTACGTGCTCGGCCTTTTGATTGGCGAACTCGGCACGGGTCACTCCTATGTTTCCGGAGGCGACTTCGGCAATATGGGCACGCCCGTTCCCGTCGGCCAGCTTGGCGCGGACTATGAGGTCTCCGGAAACGGCGTTCGGTTCAAGAAGATCTACCGCGGGGCGAACTACGACGAATCTCGTCGTGGCCCCCTCGGCGAGCCGGGAATGGACGTCAAGGACGGCGACTATCTCGTCGCTATCGATGGCAAAGCCGTCGATGCGAAAACGAACCCCAATTCGCTGCTCGTGGACAAGGTTGGGAAGACGGTCGTGATCTCCGTCAACAGCCAGCCCTCGATGTCCGGCGCTCGCAAGTACCGCGTGCGGCCCATCGGAAACGAGGCCCAGGTCCGCTACTTCGATTTCATCGATAGCAGCCGCAAGTGGGTCGATAAGGCATCGGGCGGACGGATCGGCTATATGCACATCCCGAACACCCAGTTCGAGGGTTCCGTCGAGTTCGTCCGCGGCTATTGGAGCCAGACGGACAAAGACGCGGTCGTCGTGGACGAGCGGTGGAACGGCGGCGGCTACATCCAGCCGTGGTTCGTCGATACGCTGCTACGCAAGACGAAGGCAGGCATCCAGGTTCGAAACGCCAAGGAGGACGGCCAAGACGCCGTCTCTATCGAGGGTCCGAAGGCCATGCTCATCAATGGCTACGCAGGTTCCGGCGGAGACTTCTTCCCCTGGATGTTCCGCTACATGAAGGTCGGACCGCTGATCGGCACCCGAACCTGGGGTGGACTCGTCGGCATCAATGGTGGCGCGCCCCTCGTGGATGGCGGCTCGGTGACGGCGCCTGAGTTCAGCATCTACGACCGCGATACCCAGGAGATCATCGCTGAGAACCACGGCATCGCGCCCGACATCGAGGTCGATGCCCGGCCCGACCTGATCGCGGCAGGCCGCGATCCCCAGTTGGAAAAGGCGGTCGAGTATCTGATGGGCGAGCTTCAAAAGATGCCCGCCAAGAAGAAGCGGACGACTATTCCCAAGGTTGGGAAGGATGGGAAAATCAGCAACTAGGAACGACTCGTAAGTCGCGAATGGTAAATGGTAAGTCGAGCGATTCGACTTACCATTTTCTATTTACGATCTATTGGCGCGCCGTTTCAGCTCAAAAACCATTCGCATCGTCATGAAGAAGCCCACGAAGCCGAAGACGATGAGGAATGGAGTGAGAACGAAAAGCAGCGGCAGGCTATCGGCGGCTTGGACGAATCGGCCTAAGAGCCCAACGATGGCTAGCAAGGCGACGCCATTGAGGCCCTTCAAAAGCACCTGCGTCGTGGCTTCGGGAGCATCCGCCTCCTCCACCTGGCGCGCCAGAGTCGGATCGACGGAAGCGGTCTGAATGATCCACTCCGCCAACTCGCGACTGGAGCCGCGTTCCACCAGCCGATCCGCGATCGTATGCGAATCGATTCGATAGTAGTGGAGCATCGCGGCTACCTTGCGGAGGCGGTTGTATCGGGAGCGACCGAGCGTTTGTAATTCGCCCTTCAGCTCTTCGGGCACTGTTTTCACGATTAGCCTATTCTACGTCGCTTGTGCCTGGCGGGGTGCGACGGTCCTAAGTAAACTCGTCGGCGATGGATCAAGGGCATATCGGCGTCGACGAAAGCGGGAAGGGGGACTTCTTCGGGCCTCTTGTGATCGCCGCTTGCTACGTCGGTCCCGAGCACCTTGCGGAATTGGACGGTGTGAAGGACTCCAAGAAGCTCACGGATCCGATCTCCCTCAAACTTGCCGAGAACATCAAGCGCGTTTGCCCCCATGCGATCGTCGCGATCGGTCCCGCCAAGTACAACGAGCTCTACGCCAAGTTCAAAAACCTGAACACGTTGCTCGCGTGGGGCCATGCCCGAGCCATTGAGAACGTTCTCGAACAGCATCCGGCGACGATGGTGATTTCCGACGAATTCGCGAAGGGCGGGCACGCCGTGAAAAATGCTCTCTACGAGAAGGGCAAGACGCTTCAATTCGTCTCCGCCATTCGGGCCGAGCAAGACATCGCCGTCGCGGCTGCCTCTATCCTCGCCCGTGCGGAGTTTCTGCGACGTCTCAAGCGGCTTGGCGAGGAATTCGGCACGACCCTACCCAAAGGGGCCTCTCCGCCCGTCCTGGACGCCGGAATGAGGTTTGTCCGCACGCACGGGGCGGACAAGATGAGCCAGGTGGCCAAAACCCACTTCAAAACCTACGGCCAAATCCTCGAAAGGGTGGGCGTACGGGGGTGACCTTCCTCGACGTCATCGCGACGCGGCGAGACGGCGGCGTGCACCGCGAGGAGGATCTACGGCTGCTCGCCGACGGCTCGGCGGATGGTTCGATTCCCGACTACCAGCTCAGCGCTTGGCTTATGGCGGCGTTCCTGAATCCCCTGAGCGACCAAGAGACAGCTTGGCTCACGATGGCGATGGCGCAAAGCGGCGATCGCATCGACCTCACCGGTCTGCCCAAACCCTGGGTGGACAAGCACAGCACGGGCGGCGTGGGGGACAAAACAACGCTCGTCCTGCTACCCATCCTGGCCGCATGCGGGCTGACCGTGGTGAAAATGAGCGGGCGAGGACTCGGCATCACGGGCGGTACCGTGGACAAGCTTTCCTCTATCCCCGGCTTCCGACTCGACCTTTCGCCTGAGGAGATGAAGGCCCAAGCATCGCGGATCGGCCTGGCCCTTACCGGTCAAACTCCAGACCTCGCTCCTGCCGATAAAACGCTTTACGCCCTCCGCGACGTCACCGCCACGGTCGCCTCCATTCCTCTGATCGTCTCCAGCATCCTTAGCAAGAAGATCGCTGGCGGGGCGGAAACCATCGTGATCGACGTCAAATGCGGCTCGGGGGCCTTCATGACCGACTTGAAGGAGGCGACGCACCTGTCGCGCCTCCTCGTTTCGACGGGAGATCTTTGCGGGCTGAAGGTCAAAACGTCCATCTCGGATATGAACCAGCCTCTCGGCTCGGCGGTCGGGAATTCGTTAGAGGTCGCGGAAGCTTTGGCCGTGCTCTCGGGCGAGGCGTTTGCGCCGCCGACGACTCGGTTCCGCGAGCTATGCCTGCACTACGCGGCGGAAACGCTGGCCGCCAGCGGTAAATGCCTTTCAGAAAGCGAGGGCCGCATGGCTGCGGAGAGGGCGCTCGATACGGGCGCGGCATTGAACAAGGCCTATGAATGGTTCAAAGCTCAGGGCGGCGACGCGGATCGCTTGCCAGAGGCCCACGTCGTTGCTCCGCTTTCCGGCGAAGGCGGATGGGTCCAAGAAGTGGACGCAGAGGCAGTGGGGCGAGCCGTGATCGAGCTTGGCGGCGGCCGGTCGAGGAAGGAAGACGTGATCGATCTTTCCGTGGGGGTAAAGCTGCACGTTCAGGTTGGCCAGCAAGTCGGTTCCGGTGGGCTGCTGGCGGAGGTTCACGCCGCAAGCGATGACGACGCAGAACAGGCGCTGGCGAGCTTGAAAGCCGCTATCCGGATTGGCCCGAACCCGATCCCTGAGCCGCCCCTTTTCCTTGGGTGACCTTGGGCGGCTGGAACTCGCCTACCTTGCGATACTGCTGCTGGCCGTTTATGACATCCACGAGGAGTTGGAGTTCGACCGTCTTCTTGGGAATCGGGAAAATCCACATCCCGTAGGTGTTCGAGAGGATGGTGCTGTCCGGGAAGAAGTGGGGGGCAATCCGTACGATGTCGGTCTTGCCCTTCGTTTCGACCTTGACGATCTCGTAGCCGTCGATCCCCTTGGTCTGGCCAGCAAAATAGACGAGAACGACGTTGTTCTTGAAGTCGATTTTGGGAGGCGCATCGGCGGAGACGAAAGCAGAATTGCTGAGGTCGCCGATGATCTGCTTGTGCTCGCGCCACATCGCTTGCCAGTCGCTATCCTTCGTGACCATGCCCGCCATCTGGCGCTCGATCAGGGTGTCGGCGCCCGTAAGCTCTTGGAGCGGCTTGAAGTTCTTATCATCCGCCGCCTGCTTCGCCTGGAAGGCGAGCAGGAAGAGAATCAGCTTCCGGATGTGGAAAAGCATTTCAATGTTTCGACGTCGTCGCCGCCCCCTCGGTTCTCGGTTTCATCAGATCACCGTCTTCCGTGAGAACTCTTCGCCTCGATTTCGTCCAATCGGGCGGACCGATGCGACGTTCTCGGGTTCGTAGTCCAGTAGTTGCAGCCAGTCTTCTTGGGTATCGGTCTTCGGGAAGATTTCGTTTTCGCGATATTCTTGGGTAGCCGCCTCAATCAGGTCGTTCAACGAGACACCCGCCTTCCGCTTCGGATCGGCAATCGCTCGCTTGATAGCGTGGTCCTTGGCGCGATCCACGATGGACTTGAGAAGAGCCCCGCTCACGAGGTCCTTCCAGTAGAGCGTGTTCGACTGGCCGTTCCGCATGTAGACCCGCAGGAACTCCGTCTCTTTGTTCTTGGACCAGATGTGCTCGGTCAGCGACTCGATCAGGTCCTTGCGGGCGCAATCGACTTCGCCATTCCACTTCTTCAGCACCTCCGCATCGAGCGGGATATTGTCGTGAAGGTAGATACCGAGAATCTGCTGACTCGCGTTTCGATCCGGGCGGTTGATCTTCACCTTGCGGTCGATACGCTCAGGGCGCAGGACGGCGGGGTCGATATAGTCGGGCCGGTTGGACGTCAACATCAAGACTACGTTCTCAAGCGACTGCAGGCCATCCAGCTCCGCGCAGAACTGGGGCACGACGGTGTTCGAGATATTCAGCCAGCGACCGCTGGAGCGGGTCCGCAAGACGGATTCGGCCTCGTCCATGAAGATGAACACGAGCCGGCCCTCTTTCGCCTTTTCTCGCGCCGTCTTGAATATCTCGCGTACCATGCGCTCGGTTTCGCCCAGCCACATGTTGAGGATCTTAGGGCCGGAGATGGCCATGAAGTATTCCTTCACAGGCTTGCCGACGCGCTTTGAATACTCTTGGGTGAGGTTGTACGCGGTCGCCTTGCCGATCAACGTCTTGCCGCAGCCGGGAGGGCCGTAGAGCAGGATGCCTTTGATCGGCTTCTTTTCGAACTGCTCGAAGATCTCGGGATAGAGGAGCGGCTGCTCGATGGTGTCGCGGATGAGCTTGATCGCTTCCTCTTGGCCGCCGACCTTCTCCCACGGGATATTGGGCACGTCCTCCAGGAAGTAGTCGCGACTTTCCTGGCGCGCGTGGTGCTCGATAGCGAAGCGTCCGCTGGAATCGAGGCGCACCTCGTCCCCGGCGTGCATGACGGTATCCGCCAAGGCGGCGCTGCGTAGGACGAGGCGGCCGTCTGAGCCTGGGACATCCGACCCGACGCGAATGCGCCCATCTTCGAGCACTTCCGCTACCTTGATCATGCCACCGGTCGTGCTGTTATCGACGAAACCGACGACAGCATAGGCGTCGTTCACGCGGACCCGGACACCGGCTTCCAGTTTGCCTGCGTCGATCTTTGGGTCGATATGGGCGACGTATTCGGTATCGCCGACGACGATCATGGCGAAGCGGTTTTCGTCCGCTTCGATCCAGTTGAGGAAGACGCCGATGCGGTTCGCGGGGGCCGTCAGCTTCGAGTAAGCCTCCTCGTATTCGGCAAGCATGCGGTCGGCCTCTTCCCGGTCCTTTGCCTCGGAGGCCAAAGTTCGTTCCAGGGCAGCCAGGTAGTTTTGAAGTCGGGGGTCGTCCTTGGGCGCCTGCTCACGAATCTTATCGAGCAGTTCGCGGACGTGCTGGGGTTCCGAAGCCATAACTGATATTACGTCTCGGATCGCCGAAAACTCGGGACCTCCGCCGAAATTCAGCGACTGCCTTTAATCGGAGCTTGTTGGAAGGCCATCAGGGTCGCCTGGGCGACGTCCGTGTAGAGGTCGTGCTCCACCGCTTTCACCCCGCCCACTGGCACGGCCTGCTCATCCGCTTGCACATGGGCTGAGATCGTAACCATCCGGCGACCGTCTGCGGCCTGGGTGAGGTGGATGTCCCCAATCTGCATCGGGCTCTCCGGGTAACGGCGTTCCAGAGCCTTCGCGGTTGCGAGGGCGATGGACTCGATCACCGACTTGCCCATCCGGGCGCTGACACCGCTCACCACCGCGTCGCCGACGCTGATAATGACCTGGGTCAGGGAGTTGGCGGTGTGATCGTCGGCGAACACGCTCACAACTTTGATCGGCGCAATCGGCTCGGCAACCACTTCGGTCTCGACCGGCATGGTAACCGCGGCCACGGCATGGACTTCGCGCTGGGCCAAGGCCACCTTGGCGTTCTTTTGGGCGATGCAGTCTTTGCTAGCCAGGTTGATCAGGTTATCGAGGGTCGCGGCAAAGTGGATATTCTCCCGTTCCTTGTTGCGTTTGCCGCCTTGAATGCCGATCGTGAAGTCGACGCCGTCTTCAGTTTCGCCAAGGAAAATCTCGCGGACCTTTCGCTTGAGCATGGAGGCGAACTGGTCGGCTTCTTCTCGCTCTCGCAGGGTGCCGATAGCGAATTCGTCGCCGCCATAGCGGACGAGCACGTCTCGCTCCCGGTCCACGCTCTCGTTCAGCATCTGGGCCACGCGCTGCAGCACGTGATCGCCTACGATGTGGCCGTAGCGCTTGTTGTACTGGCCGAAATCGTCGAGATCGACGAACAGAATCGTAATCTCGTTGCCCCGCTTGAGGTTGTCGATCCCCCATTCTCGAAGCTGATCGCTCCAGGAAAGGCCGGTCAGGGGGTCCCACGAGCGGCCAAGCTCACGGAGGAGCATGTTGGCGGTCAGGATGCCCAGGAACTTGCCTTCGTAAACGACGGGGGCCAGTTCGACATTCTCCTTGACGAAGAGGTCGGCAGCTTCGCGAACGGAGAGATCGCCGTCCAGGACGAGTTCGGAGGGGGTCATGGCGACCCGCACTTCGGCGAAGTCGGGCTCGTTAACGAGCGATTCGGGGGTGACGGTGCCAACGAGGTGTCCCTCGTCGATCACGCCAATGGCGCGCACCAGATGCCCGGCCATGATGATGCGTGCCGTGGATACCAAATGATCCGGTGACACCCAAACAGGCAGGAGCTTTAACGCCCGAAGCGACAACATAGTTCCACGACACGCCCCGCCCACACGGGTAGCAGTTTCGACAGTAATCAAAGTTCGTGCCAAGGCGGAATGATAGAAATACGGGTTTAGTTCGATTGCAGGCTTTCCGCAACCGTTTCAATGAAGTGATTAAGGCAATCTACCGCATCCTGGCTTGAGTTCAACTCGCGCCTAAATTCACAAGACTTCTCATGTGCCTGGGATGGTTCGATTCCGCACGACCTCGCAACGTCTATTTCGCTCAGCTTGGCGACAAAGATCATTACGTACGCCGTGGCCTTACACGGTTCAACTGTGGGGAATTTGGCGGAAATCCGCTGTCCGGCCTGTTTGATTTTGTCCTTGAGATCCCAATCCGGGTTATCCGCGAAGAACGGATCAAGGACTCCGCAGGCCTGGATGACCTCCGTCGCGGTCGCCCAATGGCTGCCGTAGGGACGCAGGCGATTCAACGCACCGTGGAGGGTGTTTCCGTTGCCCCTCATGCGGGTCGCCAAAAGCTTCGCGAGGTAGCGGGAAATGTTCAGGCCTTCTAGTTTGGCGAGCTGCTCGACGATGAGGACACGCTCCTCGGCCTTGGGCGTACCGATCTCGTGAAGCGCCCACTCGCGAATCTTCGGCAGGAACGACACGTGCTGACGAGTCAGCCGCTCGCCGGTGAAGGCGAGCATCGTTGGACGACCGGTGCGCACGCGCCGCTCGAGCGCCAGCTTAAGCTGGACCTTCGAGCGAGTGCGTGAGACGACATCCTGCGCGTCGTCGATCAAAAGTGGGAGGCGAGCATCCACCTGAGCCTGGCCGTTAAGCCACTCTGAGGCGTTAACAATCGCCGGCCGGTAGCCATAGTCCTGAGCGAGGCGGTGAGTCGCACACTCCAAGAGGTGCGTCTTGCCCCACCCGCTGGGACCGACGATGGCGACGAAGGGGCTCAGGCCCGCGGAAAAAAGCAACGCCGCTTCGATGGCTTCGACGTTCGAAGGCAGTTCCGCGAGGGTGCCAAACCGTCGCTCTACCGGACTAAAAAGAACCTCTGACAACCGAGGCCTCGTAACACGCGCAGCATCTTGTACTAGCAAAGGAGTGGTCATTAGCCTTACCGCCTGGGCGAATCCCTCTACTCCCGGCGATTTCACTTCTCCATTGTCACTATCTGTTTAAGATGGGTCAACGGCGAATATGGGCAGAAAAGAACGATCGTCAGGTTCAAAGAGAATTGAAATGCTCTCGTTTTCGTGGATTTTTAAGACAATGCATCATTTTTCTCGCAAAAGGTAATCCACAGGTTTTCCACCTACTTGTGCTTGATCTTGGCCCAGTAGGTCTTGAAATCGAAGTTAGGGCTATTTTCGGGCCGGTGGCAAGGCTGGCAGGTTTTAGCGCCGACTTTTGGTAATTTGAATTGCTTAGGTAAACCACTGTGATCGGCCCCTGGACCGTGACAGCTTTCGCAGCCTACGAAGGCCAAAGCCGGGGTTTGCAACCGCGACTTGAAGCCGTTCACGCTCGATAGGCCGACGACGTGGCAAGGCACGCAATCCGGGTCCCGGTCGTGGCCTTCGTGTTCCAGCGTCGCCAGGGCTCCTGCATGCTTCGAGTGCTGCCAAACCTTCCCTGCCTCCGCGTGGCATTTGATACATGTGGCGCTCCCAACGAATTTGCCCTGGTCGGTTCTGGGAACCGCGTCCAGGAGCTTCTCGTCGGAAACGCGGCGCAGGTAGGTCTTGTAGATTCGGCTGGCCGTGTCGTCGTCCTTGAAACTCGGAGCGAGCAACACGGAGAGATAGGAACTGAATTTGCCGTTCTCCCAAACGAGGCGGACGATGCTCTTGCCTCCGTCTCCAGGAGTGCACAGAGCCGTCTTGCCCACATATTCGATCTTTTCGGGGGGGCTGCCCATGGACTTGTACTGGATCAGAGCGAGGTCGGGAAACTTTTGTGCGAGCTTGACCGCCGCTTCGCGGTTGCCGTCGAGCATCAGCAGGGGTTTTAAGTTCCCCTCCTTCGCCTGCTGGATGAAGGCGCTCACGGCATCGTCCGAAGCCACAGCCTGTTCGCCAAGACCAAGAGCGATTTGATCGGCTCGGGTCGAGACGCCGCTGATCGCAAAGGGCCCCTTCACCACGGATGGCTGAAGGCTTACGGCGTCCGACTTCTGAAGGGAGAGGCTCACAAGCCGGTCGCCCGACAGGCGCGCGATCGAGGACACGGCTCCGATCCCCAGCCGGGCCTCCGAATAGCAGAGATTCACGGCCGTACCGCCTTCCGCGGGAAGCATCTCCGCGAAGGTTTCGACTTTCAATTCGTCTTGGCGACCGATGTTGTCCACGAACCCGCCGTTTTCGAGCACAACGGTCCGTCCGGGCTGTCCGAGGCTTCGAATCGCGAAAGCCCGCCGCTTCGCCCCGCCCATCATCGGAGAGGAGCAGCCGCAGGGGGCCAAACTGCCGTTGTAGTCACCGGAGAGGAAAACGACGTAGCTCTGGGTGGCGCCGTTGGGCCGTGCGAAGGCCGCCACGACCCCCGCCACCCCCACCAGAGCCACCCAGAGTTTCATCGAATCGTGGCGAGCACGGGAATGAGGATCTTAGGTTGCTTCGGATCGTCGGTAAGGACGGTGATCGTCGCCCGCAGATCGCCCTCCAAGGCTTTGCCGTCGTAGACGACGTCGAGGCGGTACTCGGAATCGCCCTTGACCATCTTCGCCGTTGCTTTGACAAACGCGGAATCCGAGTCGATCTTGGTGATCTTGAAAGGCTTGCCGGGGCGGCTCAGCACGATGCTGCCAGTTCGCTGAACATGGCCTATCTCACCGAAATACATCTGCGACGGCATGACGGCAATTCCCTTTTGTACGAAGAGCGTAAAGCGAAGCTCGGGATACTGGGGATCGGTCGTCTTCACAAGCAGGCCAAGGGCGGAGCGACCGCTGACCTCCGGCTGGGCGAGGTGAAGCTTGATACGATAGCCTTCACGGGGCTTCGAGCCCTCCTGCATGTCCGGATCGGCCAGATCGCCCTTCCAGGGTTCGTAGCTGACCGTCGCCGGGTTGCCTGCCGTTTGGATGCCGGTGATCTCCATCGGGTTGCCTGACGGAGTCACGAAATACACGTTCGCGTCGAGGCCGCTGTCGCCAACGATCGCCACGGGGCCTGTGTCAGAGAGGAACCGATAACGGGCCATCGTCTGAACCTTAATCGGAATCATCCGCACCGGGTTTTCGACGTCGTTCGAAAGCACAATCAGGTGCTTGCTGAAGGAACCGGCGATCTCGGAAGTGTTGATCCTGACCCGCACGATCGAAGAGCCACCCGAGTCTACAAGGCCGCCAGGAGTCGCCGAGATGCAGCCGCAGTCGGGAATGACGATGTAGCTGATCGCACCCTCGCCGGTGTTGTTGACTTGGAGGCTAAGGTCGACGGGAGTTCCCTGGAGAACCGGCTCGTGATCGATCTGGTCTGGGTTGCAGTCGAGCTTCGGACGCGTGGGGACAAATTTTCGGCCCTTCTTGATGCCGTCTTTGAGCTGGCCGATGGCGATTTGGATATTGCCAACCATCCCAAGTTCTCGGAGGTCGACCATGTTGCGTGCCTGCATCTGGTAGTCCTGCCGCCCCATCGCCGCGGTCGGGAACGGATGCGGGGACATCCCCAGGTAGCTGCCGATCGCGAAGAGCACCTCGTTGTGGACAGAAATGTCGGAGGTCGGCTCCAGCGGATTGCCACGCTTGAGCCCGATCACGGCTTCCATCCGAGGTTTGGTCAGATCGTCGGAGAAGAAAAGCGCGATTCCTCGAGGCATCCCCGTGTCGGGAACGGTCGCGAGGGTCGGTTCGAAACTGAATTTGATTTGCGGCTTTTCCGAGGCTTTGAAGGTCAGACCGGGCACCTTCTGACTCCACTGCCGCAGAGCATCGTCGCGTGCATCGGCGAAATCCGGGCGTTGGTTGGCGGGAATCTTCGAATCGTCCCACGAATAGCCGACGGTGAGCGTGGGAAGGAGCTTGAGCCTGTTCGTGGCTTCCGCGAAATCTCCCTTCGACATCGGCTCTTCGATGGCGGCGAACGCTTGCCCGATGTCCGGCGAGGACCCGGCAGGCAGCGTAGGACCATAGAAGGCCTGCTGCGTAACAACGGCAAGGCAGAGTGCGACGAGCATGTTGTGAAACCTACCTCAGAAGAGTACGACGATTGGACGCGCAACGTCCCGCGAGAGGTTCAAGAGAGGTTTGAGGCCGCCAATGCCGCAAAGGGGAGAGCAAATCAGCACGGGGCCTCTCCATATGTTATGACGCATTTCGTCAAGAAAGTGAAGCCCTCGGCAAGATTGCTTATTCAATGAAAGTATCTTCGCTGGGTTTTTTGCGTAGGAACGCCTCGATAAAGCCGTTTATCTCGCCGTCCAGCACGCCGACGATATTGCCAGTTTCGAAGCCTGTGCGGTGGTCTTTTACCATCGTGTAAGGCTGCATGACGTAGCTCCGAATTTGGCGGCCCCACTCGGCAGGACCGGAGACCATCAACGATTTCATTTTTTCTTCGCTGCTTTGCCGTTCGACCTCCGAAACACGCGCCAGCAGCACGATCATCGCGCTGGCCCGGTTCGCGTGCTGGCTGCGCTCGTTCTGGCAGGTCACGACGATGCCGGTTGGGATGTGGGTGATCCGAACGGCGCTTTCCGTCTTGTTCACGTGCTGGCCGCCCGCGCCACCTGCCCGAAGGGTCTCCACTTTGAGGTCGTCGGGATCGATATTGACCTCGGTCGCCTCGATTTCCGGCAGCACTTCCACCTTCGCGAACGATGTGTGACGCCGCGCGGCGGCGTCGAAGGGCGAGATGCGGACAAGGCGGTGGACGCCATTCTCTGCCTTGAGGTAGCCGTAAGCGTTGTCTCCCGTCACCATCGCTTGAACCGACCGATAGCCGGTCACGTCGCCGGGGGTCTCGCTGATGATTTCGAACCTATAGCCGTTGTTCTGGCCCCAGCGGGTGTACATCCGGAAGAGGATCGCCGCCCAGTCGCACGCCTCGGACCCGCCTGCTCCCGCATTGATTTCGATAAGCGCGTTGCGTCCGTCGTGTTCGCCGTTCAGGAGCGTCTTGAGCTCGTATTTGTCGAGGTCGTTCAGGAATTGGATCGCCATCTGATCCGCCTCCCGCTCCAGTTCGTCGCTCGGGTCCTCGCGCAGCATCTCGTAAAGCTCGGCGATGTCTCGCTCGGTCTTGTCGAGTTCTTTGAGGGGGGCCAAGATGTTTTTCAGCCTGGAAATGCGCTGAAAAATCTTGTTAGCGGCTGCCGGATCATTCCAGAAGTCCGGGTGTGAGGAGGCTTCCTCTAACTCTTGAATTTGGGAGTTGAGTCGAGGCTGGTCAAAGATGACCTCCGATAGCGTCCAGTCTCCCTCGAGCCTTGGACAGCGCTTCATGCTGTTCTGCGTTCAGCATGTTGGATACTGTACCCTAACGACAAACCTCAGAGAATTTTGAGTATTCTGTTTCCCATATCGACAAGCTTCTATCGAATGCATTCGCTTTGCAAACCGCTGCGAGGAAAGCCGTATGAAAATAGTCCATCGACTCCTGCTTGCCCTAACGTTGCTCTGCGCCGTGGTCTTCGGCTTTGGTCAGACGACCGAGTTCGTGCCCGGCGAAATCCTGGTCAAATTCAAGTCGGCATCGAACACGGGCGCCGCCGTCCATAAAGCGCTCGGCTCGAAAGTCAAAACGACGATCTCCAAACTGTCCGTCCAGGTGGTCACCCTCCCCAAGGGGATGGCTCTCGTGGATGCTTTGAACTACTACCGCGGCCTCAACTCGGTCGAGTATGCGGAGCCCAACTCGAAGAAGGTTTCAACGTTCGTGCCCAACGACACCCAGTGGGCGGGACAATACGGCCAAAAGAAGGTCATGTGTCCGGAAGCTTGGGACCTGACGAAGGGCTCTTCGTCGGTGGTCGTCGCTGTGATCGACACGGGCATCGACCTACAGCACGAAGACCTGAAAAACAAAATCGTGACGGGCTACGACTTTTCCGACAACGACTCGGATCCGACGGCCAACGGAGACCACGGGGTCCACACGGCGGGCATCGTGGGAGCGGACACGAACAATGGCAAGGGCGTAGCGGGCGCGGGGTTCAACTGTAAGGTAATGCCCCTCAAAATCTTCCCGAACGCCACCGACGCCGTCTCGGCCCAGGCGATCATCTATGCCGCCGATCATGGCGTGAAGGTGATCTCGATGAGCTACGGCTCCTACTTCGAGTCGACGACGGAAAAGAACGCCATCAACTACGCGTGGAACAAGGGCGTGGTCCTGGTCGGCGGTGTGGGCAACGACAACACCTCTACCAAGTTCTATCCGGCTGCCTTCTCCAACGTCATCGCGGTCGGTTCGACCGGCACCTCGGACGTTAAGTCCAGCTTCAGCAACTTCGGCCCCGATTGGGTCGACGTTGCCGCACCTGGCGAGAACATCCTCAGCACGATCACGGGCGGGTACGCGAACTTGTCTGGCACGTCGATGGCCACTCCGATGGTGGCTGGCGTCGTCGGTCTCCTTTGGGCCATCGCTCCGAACGGCACGACGAACGCTCAGATTCGAAGCATTATCGAATCGACGACCGATCCTGTCCCAGGCAACTTCTTCCACTTCGGGCGAATCAACGCGTTCAAAGCCGCCAAGCTGCTCGATCCGGGCACGATCACCGTGAGCAACCCGACCGGCGTTGGCATCTGGTTCGGCCAGAACTCCGTTGGCGACCTCACCGACATCGCCGCTTCGGACGCCGCGTACTTCCAAGTACCAACCGTGCTCGATACGCTCGGTCAGGTTGCAGGTGTCCAAGTCGACGTCAGCCTCAGCGGCGACTCCACCAACCTTCGGCTGTCCCAACTCGTCCTCGAGGCGAACGGAGCAAGTGGGGCAACCCAACAGGTCTTCCTCTGGAACTACTCCACGGGCAGATACGACCTCATCAAGGCGGTCGCCCTTACGCCCACAGGAACGAATCGTCAGAAAGTCGGCTTGCCGCTGAACCTGACGAACTACCTTTCCGGGACGACGCTCTCGTTTGGCTTCCGGGCTATCGGTCCGAAGCGTTCGCCGAAGTCTCCCGTCGCGCCCTTCACCTACAAGGTGAATCACGCGCACGTCGAGACACGCCCCGGCCTGTAAAACTCGTCAAAAATGCGTGGACCGACACCTTCGGTCCACGCATTTTTTTGTGGTCTAATGGACGCATGAAGCCATGGAGAGGGTTTCTTGCCGTTGCAGCCGGATGGGTCGTTTGTGCCGTAGCAAACGCCCAGGTGAGCGAGTTTCAGCCTGGCGAAGTGCTCGTTCGGTTCTCGTCTTCGCCCGTATCCAGGATGCTTCCGACGCCTCCCCGGCCCGCCAATCTCGCCATCGGCGCGAAGACGGCGGAGACGATTCCCTCCCTCGGCGTCGATCGAGTCGTCCTGCCTGCCGGCATCGACGTAGTCGATGCGGTTGCCTACTACAGGCGCCAGCCAGGGGTCGAGTACGCGGAGCCGAACTACAAGCGTGCCGTCTGCTACTCGCCAAACGACGCGCAATATCCCACACAGTTCGCTCCTCAAAAGGTGAAATGCCCGGAAGCCTGGGATATTTGTAAAGGCCGCACTTCCGTCGTCATCGCCATCATCGATACGGGGATCGATACCACCCACGAAGACCTGAAGAACAAGATCGTGGACGGAACGGATATCGGCTCCGGGGACTCGGATCCGACATCTGGCGATCCTCACGGCACCCACACGGCTGGAATCGCCGCTGCCGACACGGATAATGGGGTGGGCATCGCAGGCGCTGGCTTTAACTGCCGGATCATGCCGATCAAGATCGCGCCCAAGTTCGACGCCGGGCATTCGGCTACCGCCATCATCTACGCCGCCGACCACGGGGCGAAGGTGATCTCGATGAGCTATGGCGCCACCCACGCATCGTCGACGGAGCAGAACGCCGTCAACTACGCCTGGAGCAAGGGCGTCGTCCTCGTCGCGGCAGCCGGTAACAACGCGGTGGACGCCCCTTTCTATCCAGCCTCCTATAGCAACGTGATCAGCGTCGCTTCCTCGCGCGGGGACGACACGCCGAGTCCGTTTTCCAACTTCGGTGGCGACTGGGTCGACGTAGCGGCCCCTGGCGAAGGCATTCTCAGCACGGTGCCAGGCGGCTATGGCTACATGACGGGGACTTCGATGTCCTGCCCGCTCGTGGCGGGAGTCGTCGGTCTTCTCTGGTCGTTCGCCTCGCCGGATACGACGAATACCCAGATTCGCGCGGCCCTGGAGAATCATTGCGATTCCGTGGGATCGTGGGTTAAATACGGCCGGATCAACGCTCTCAAAGCGATCCAGTCCCTCGATCCGGGCATTGAAAACGTCAGCACCCCGACCGCCGTTTCCAAATCGTATGGGGCGACGGCCGTTGGCGGCCTATCCGACATCCTCGCATCAGACGCGAGCTCGTTCAACGTCGTTTCCGCCAGCTTCTCCGGTGGGCAGCTTACGACGACCGACGTCACTTTCGGATTTCAGGGAGCGGCTGGAAACCTTCGGGTCGCGCAGGCATATTTAGATTCGAACGGCCCGACCGGCGTTTCAAGCATCCTCTACCTCTGGAATTATCAATCCGGACAGTGGGTCCAGATCCGGGCAACAGCCTTGCGCCCCACCGGTCAAAACCGGATTATTGTGAATTTGCCACTCGACCTGCGCCCCTACGTTTCCGGCGGCGTTCTGAAGATGGAGTTGCGAGCGATCCAGCCGAATCAGCTGGGTGGCCGTCCAAAGCCCCCGTTTGGATATGGTCTAAACTTCGTCGAAATCCACACGCGGCCCGGCACTTAGGTTAACGATCTTCACAGGCATGCTCGAACGTAATAAAATGACGAGAGCGTCTGAATTTTGGCGGAACTTCGAAAAAAATGCGGGGCTTCGCAGATAGTTAGGACAGAATCATTTTGGGGTTTTTTATATCGGTGAGCGGCGAGCGGTCGTTTTCCAAAGCTCTTCTTCCGGAGGTTTACTGTTGAATCGCATATTTGAGTCAAACATGAGCAAGGGAATTCTCTGCTCGCCGGTGCAGCTTCGCACCAGCTTAGTCGCGCTTGGCATGGCGTTCGGCGTTGGGGCCGCTTTTGCGCAATCAACGACGACTTTGCCGCAAACGTTGCTGTCTTCGGTGGCAAGCGCCGCCGACAAGGGAGCTACGTCCACTTCTCAACTCGTGACGTTCACGGTAAGCCTGAAGTCCTCCAACCAGGCAGGGCTTGAGGCGTTTGTGGATTCGGTCAGCAGCCCAACATCCGCTAACTACGGTCACTTTCTTACTCCGGCGGAAGTCGGCCAGAAATTCGGTGCCACGGCAACCGATCAGGCCGCCGTCGTCAGCTTCCTTCAGTCAAAAGGTCTGACGGTCACGCTGATCAACTCGAACCGATTGGCGATTACCGCGCAAGGCACGGTTGGCCAGGTCCAGTCGGCATTCGGCATCAAGATCCACAACTACTCGATCGCCGCGCCGGACGGTACCGGCACCTGGACTTTCCGGTCCAACCAGACCGCGCTCAAGGTTCCGACTACGATTTCCTCGAAGATCCTCGATATCTCCGGCATCGAGACTTACAGCCGATCGAAGAAGAAAGCGAACACAAGCACGCTGACCCCTCCTCTCGTACACGGGCTCTACAACACGCTCCCGATGTACAACGCCCTCTTCCGAGGTCAAGGACGGACGGTAGGCATCTCGAACTTCGACGGTTTCCGTCTGGCGGACGCTCAGTCGTTCATCAATCTCTTTAGCCTGCCGACTCCGGCGGGCGGAGCGCTATCGAACGTGAGCATCGTGACCATCGCAGGCGGTAGCGGCTCTGGCACACCCAGTGGCGAAGGCGACCTCGACATTCAGATGGTCCTCGGCGCGGCTCCGCTGTCCACGATCATCATCTACGACAGCGCCTCCGACCTCGCGACAACCCTTTCGAAGGAATCAAGCGACAACAAGGCCGACATCATCAGCGAGAGCTACGGCTGGAACCTTTCGCCATCTGGCGCAACGGCTTGCCACAACCTGCACCTCGCGATGGCCGCCCAGGGCATTACCTACATGGAAGCCACGGGCGATAACGGTACTACTCTTGAACCGTTCTCCTATTCGAACTACGATCCGGAAGTCTTCCAGGTCGGTGGAACCGTCGCAACCGTCAACAGCACGACCGGCGCTCGCGTCTCCGAGGTTGGCTGGAGCGGCAGCGGCGGCGGCTGGGCCACCAGCGGCGTGCCGTGGAACACTCTCGCGAGTTGGCAGAAAGGCCCTGGCGTTCCTACGAACATCCTAAAGCGGCTTAATCCCGACGTTGCGCTCCACGCGGACGACGGCTCCGGCTTCTTCAAGGGCTACATCATCTTCGTGAACGGCGCCCAAACGACGGAGTCCGGAACCAGCGCCTCCTCTCCGACCTTCGCGGGCTGTCTGGCGGTTGCCGAGCAGAAGCTGATCAGCCTCGGCCACTTGCCGACGATCGGCGGCAAGATGCGCTTCGGTCGAATCCAGGACCTCATCTACTCCCAGGTGGGGCGCTCCGACGTCTACTTCGACGTCACCAGCGGCAGCAACGGCACCCTCCCGAACGGCCAACCCTCGAACTGCACGGCGAAGTGGGACTTCGTCACCGGTTGGGGAGCCTTTGACTTCAACGGCTTCGTGAACAGCTTGAACACGTCGTCGGCCACGACGGTAGCTCCGAACGGAGTCACTCCGGTCCAGGGCGACCAGGTTGGCGGCGATCTTTCGAGCCTCGCGACGTCGAACAACAACTACTACTCCATGGAGTCGTGGCTGATCGACACGAGCGGCAGCCAGGCTAACGGAACGCTGCCGGCAACCGCACAGGCCGCGTCCTTCTCGACAGACTTCCAGCTCGATACTTCCGCGGGAACGTTGTTCGACCTGAAGGTTCTCGTCGAGGCAAACGCAACGTCCACGGGCGTTGCGGGACAGGTGTTCGGCTACAACTGGAATACGGGCGGCTACGAGCTGATCACCTCGTTCTCCCTGAGCACGAGCGACAAGGCGAATACGTTGAACATTCCTTCAACATCGTTCGGCAAGTTCGTCGATGGTTCTGGAAACGTTCGGCTCTTGTTCCGAGGAATCAACTCGATCAAGCCAGGACGACCGACCGCGATCCCTTCGTCGTTCACCATGAACTTCGACCAGATCGTGCTCCAACCCACGTTCTCCTCTTAAAGGAGCGACCAACGTGATAAAACGAGCCCGGGAGATTTCTCCCGGGCTCGTTTTATATATGAACTAAACGCCCCTGTGTACGCATCTGATAAAAGTCGATACAATAACAAGCACGTTAACAGTTGACCCCCTGGATTAGCCATATGGTGAAGCGTCCTTTTCTAACCCCGCTCATTCCCTTGTTAGGCATCCTTCTCGTTGGCCAAGCCAGCGCAGGCACGGATACCCCGATCAAGCCCTATCGTTCCATTCAGATCGGCCCTGCCGTGACGATGTCGACGACAGACTTTAACCCGCAGATCGCGCCGTCCATGCAGTGGACTCCCCAGATCGCCGCGGAAAACGAGAACACCCGGCCATTCACGGTCGGCCCCGCCAATAACCTCAAGGCGGGCTCGGTTTCGACGACTCCCGTAGGCTCCCCGGGCAAGTATTTCCCCGGCATCTCCTTCACGGGCTGGGTTCCGCCGGACCCCGAGATCGCGGTCGGTCCCGACTACGTGGTCTCCACGGTCAACACCGACATCGCCTTCTTCCGCAAGTCGGACGGCACGAAGGTCTTCCAGCAGACGATGAGCTCCACCGGCTTCTTCAGCGGGATCGGAGTCACGTCGAGCTTTACCTTCGACCCGAAGTGCTTCTACGATAAGATTTCCGGCCGCTTCTTCGTGTTGATCGCGGAGCAGGACGCCGCCACGACGACCAGCAAGATTCTGATCGCGGTTTCCGACGACAGCAACCCGCTGGGCACCTGGTACAAGTACCGAATCGAAGCGAAGGCCAACGACGGCTCGGGCGACCACTGGCTCGACTACCCAGGCTTTGGCTACAACAAGGACGCCATTCTCGTGACGGGCAACATGTTCGCCTTCACGTCGGGCAACTTCTTCATTCAATTCATCGTGATCCCGAAAGCGCCCCTTCTGACGGGCGGCAGCGCAACCGCGCGCTACATTCTCGACGGCACGATGGGCACCTGCCAACCGGCGCGCATTCCCGATTCTTCGGTATCGAACTTGTTTGCCTTCACGGCGCTGACCAGCACGTCTGTGCGAGTACTTGCCGTCACAAACCCGGCGACCTCACCGACTCTGGTCAAGAAGGAAGTTTCGGTGCCCTCCTGGTCGCCCCCCAGCCCCGTTCCGGTGAACGGCGGACGATTCTTGGACGGCCTCGATGGACGCATCTACAACTGCCACTACCGTAATGGCCATCTCGTTGCCGCTCACACCACGAAGTCAGCGGACGGCCGGATGCAGGCGAGATGGTACGACGTCTTGACGAACACCTGGCCAGCCAGCGGTTCACCTTCGCTGAAGCAGTCGGGCAATATCCTTTTGACCGGAACGAACGCCCATATGCCCGCGATCAACACGAACGCGGCGGGCGATATTTCGGTCATCTATAGCCGGAACAACGCCTCTACGAACCCCGAAACGGTCTACTCCGCAAGAAAGATCACGGATACGCTCGGCCAAATCGGAGCGCCGATCGTCCTCCAGTCCTCGGCGGGCGTCTACGGCGGCGCTGGCGTCAATCGCTGGGGCGACTACTTCGGCTGCGAGATTGACCCGAACGACAGCTTGACGTTCTGGGGAATCGGTATGGTGGCGGCATCGAACGGCGCCTGGCAAACGACGATCCACAAGTGGACTGTCTCCACGGGGACCAGTGGCACGCTCGTCAACCCGACTGCCATCAACCTGATCCAGGGGAACTACCTGTCTGGCGACTTGACAAACGTCACCTCGTCGAACAACTCCTACTACAGCTTCCAGTCATATCTCATCGATGCGAGCGGCAATCCTGTTGGCCCCGGAACCATTCCGACAGCGCAGGTTGCCTCCGTTCAGACAGACTATCAGCTCGATATGAGCAGTGGAACCCTGAACGACCTCAAGGTCCAGATCGAATGCAACGCGAACAACTCGGGAGTCGCCGGCCAGATGTACTGCTACAACTGGAACACCGGCCTCTACGAGCTCGCGACTTCCTTCTCGCTCACGACGGCCGACAAGGTCAATTCGCTGACCGTTCCCAAGGCGTCGCTCTCGAAGTACGTCACTGGCGCTGGCAACGTGAGGATCCTCATCCGAGGAATCGTTTCGATCAAGACGGGCCGGCCCACAGCCATCCCGTCGCCATTCACGTTCAATATCGATCAGATCGGACTGTCACCGTCCTTCGGTTCATAACCGACCTTTGAAACAAAAGAAGGCCCCTGCCGTACGGCAGGGGCCTTCTTTTGTTTGTCTAGCTTGCTCGGTTAAAACTGGCCGCCGAGGGACCGCCAGAGCGAGCATAGAGCCGACTCATGGCTCCTCGCGTCACATTCGTGCGGATCGATTCGCCGATCAAGGCGCGGGTGTGTTGCAGCCACGCCATGATCCGCTTTTCGGCGGTACGAATCTTTTCCGTCTCGGCGTCTGTCAGGACGATTTTCGCAGTCTCGAATCGCGATAGCGCTTCGTCCCGCTCCGACATCAGAATTGTGGCTTCTTCCCACCGCTCGTTCTTGAGGGCGTCGTCCAGGCAGAGCGTCAGCGCCAGGTAGCGCTCCAACTCTCGGCCTCGGTCGATGCTACGCGGCAAGGGGAGCCTCCTGAGCAGTTGCTGGGAAGCGGGTCATCTTGTCGACCTCCACCCAGCTCTCGCGCAGGTCGGCGAGGATTTTAATGCACCGGTCGATCGGCTCTCGCCGGTCGCCTACATTCGCCTCGACAAGCTCATTCAAAACGTACGTGTAAAGGGCGAGCAGGTTCTTCGCGATCTCGCCGCCTTTCTCCATGTCGAGGCACGACATGAGTTCCATCACGATCCGTTGGGCCTTTTGAAGATTCTTATTCTGAATCTCCAGGTCCTTGTGCTCCATGCCGAACTTGCCGGCCTCCATGAAGCGGATCGCCCCGTCGTAGAGCATGATCACCAACTGTAAGGGAGAAGCGCCGTTGACCGCGCCTTTTTGGTATTCCTGAACAAACCTTCCGTGTGCCAAAGTATCGATTCCTCGGTCTGCTAAAACCTACAGGAGATTGTCGGAAATCTTGGCCAAGACCTCACCGTGTCCCGTCGGTTTCTGCGCCAATCGTTTCGCGATCCAAAAACAGAAGCGCGATCAGAAGCGCCCCGAAGACGGCGGCTAGCGGAATCAGATACTGCAGAGCTTTCGGATACTCAGGTTCGGGAATTCGACGGGCAAGCACCTCGACGAAAAGCTGTTCCATCCGCAGGTAGAGGAAAATCGCCACTGCCAACATTCCCCCCACAAAACCCGCCGCTCCCGCCAATCCGGCTTTACGGCAAGCGATGGCGCCCGTGACAAAAACGGGAAAAAAAGCAGCCGTCGATGCCAGGGCCAGGACGCCGAGTCGTTCAATGGAAAGCCATACAAGAAACGGCCAAATCGCGAGGAAATAGGTAGCGAGCGAAGTCACGACAAAACCGGTACATCCCACTAACATTTGGGAGTCCATATCGCGCTCGACCTTGATCGGCTGGTCGAGTTTTTCGTCGGTTTGTAGCGGTTCCACGGCCCCTATCGCGCGCGATTCCTTCCTCTAACGCCTAGAACTTAACATAGTCTGTGAGCTTTTCGCGCTAAATACCTCTAGTTCGCCCGAAGAAATACCAGTATCATTTGTGTGGTTCGTTCGTGTGCATGGATGTGTCTGCGAACACGGCGAGCTAGCTAGTGGAGGAAAACTTATGCGCAATTTAGGCTTGCTTACAGCCTTGGTCGCTACTGGCGCGCTGATCGCGGGATGTGGCGGCGGGGGCGGTAGCAGTTCCAAAAAGGTGACGCGTACCGTTGCAGGTTTCGTTTACGTACTCGGTTCCACGGGTACAGCGAGCCCCAACGCTGTCATCATTCCGTCGGCAGTCGCTCCGGCCGGATTCTTTGCCCCGACCGCCGGAACGGTAACGCTCTCGGTAACCGACGGCGTGATCACACGGTCGCCGGATTCCGAGATCTTTAACATGACCGGCGCTGGTGGAAGCAACGCGATCATCTGTTCGGTGACCGCAAAGGAGAACACGCTGATCAGCGTGGCGGGCTCCGGCCTGCAGTATTCCGGCAATGCTCGTTCGTTCACGCCATTCACGGCGAACATCGGCACGCACGCCAACACGGGTACGGTCCTGACGCTCAACACGGGCACCAGCACCTACACGCCCGGCGCTCCTGCGTCGCTCATGTACACGGTCAACGGCTCCGTTCCGACCGACCCGACGATTCCGATCATCTCCGGTATGCCGGATAGCATCCTGAGCGTTATCGCTCTCGACGCAAGCGGCGTGATCGTCCCGACGACGAGCTTCACGGTTGCCGCCAGCAATGCGGGCGCTTCCATCACCAACTCGCCCGGCGTTGGTCCGTTCGACATCGTTGCCGGCCCAATGACTCAGGCTGAGGCTCCGGTCGACATCACGATCGACACAACCGGCGCCAACCTGCAAGCCACGATCAACGGCAACTTCACGCACGGCACTCCGACCACGGTCGCGGTGACGGCGGCTGGTCCGTCGGTCACGTGGGGCACGATCGCTCCGGCAGTACCGAACACGACTTCGAACTTGACGGCCACCGTCACGAACGAGTTCGGTGTGGCCATGCCCGGCATCGCCGTGACGTTCACCAACCCGAAGGCTCCGGCTAATACCTGGGCAGCTTCGCCTGGCACGAACTTCACCGGCATCGTCAGCCCGACCAATGCTTCCGGTCAAGCCACGGCGGTCTTCAATCCGCCCACCGCGGTCAACGCGATGGCTCCTGGGAACGCTGCGAAGGGCGTCAGCACGGTTACCGCTACCGCGGGCACCGCGACTGGCACCGTCAACGTCACGGTCCTCCGACCGATCGGCGCTCTGACGATCACTGGTCCTTCCCGAGTCGATACGGCCAGCACCGACGGTCAATTCACGATCACCGGCGCGACTGACGTCGACGGCGACACCGCGACGATCCCGGCTGGCGTTGCCACCTGGACGACCGTCAACTCGGCGTTCGCTGCGAACGTCGGCAACACGGGTAACCAGCAGGCTGGTACCGTCTCGACCGCTTCGGTCAACACCTCCGGTGTCATGACTGCGGGCGGCGTCGCTGGTACGGCTTCGGTTTCCGCGACGATCGGTACGGTCACTTCCAACACGGTTGTGACGCAAGTCTTCGGCGTCCCGTCGAAGATCATCCTTAACCCCGATACGGTCGCTTCGGTGATCGCCGGTGCGACGGGTGAGTACACGTTCGGTTCGGTTGGCGCTACGCAGGCTGCGAGCTTCACGCTCCAGGACAGCAGCGGCCACGTGACCCCCTCCGGTGAGTACGCAGGATTCGTTTCCTCGTTCTCGATCCAGGCGCTTACGGGCGGCTCGATCACTCCGGGTGGAACGAACGTGAGCAACCTCACGGTCACGTGCGGTAACACCGACGGCACCTTCTCGGTACAGGTCAACGGAACGTGGACCGGTATTGACGGAGGAACGGGTTCGATCAACTTGACCCGCGCCATCGGCCAGAACGCTCCCTAGTCTCTGATCGCAGAGACGACGACCGGCCCTGGCTTCCTTCGGGAAGCCGGGGCCTCTTTGTTTTGGGTCCTAGCGAAGGCTCACCGGCGTCAGGTACCCTACGCATTCGGTCGCATAGCGGCCAAATTAAAACCAAGCCACGTACCAGGCACGCCGACCCTTTGCCAAGGCGACGCTGAACCGGTGCGATAACGGTAGGAGAATGAATGGCAAAAAAAGCTTTAGTTAATAAGCAAAAAGAGAAGCCGAAGTTTGACGTGCGGTCGTACAACCGCTGCTCCATTTGTGGGCGCCCACGCGGGTACACGCGCTTTTTCGGAATCTGTCGCATCTGCCTTCGGGAGAAGGCTCACCTCGGCCAGTTGCCGGGCGTGAAGAAGTCCAGCTGGTAAGGAACCAGGAGGTCAACCTATGCATAGCGATCCCATCGCGGACCTTCTGACGCGTATTCGTAACGGCGCCCAGGCGCGGCTTACGACCGTCGACGTTCCGCACAGCAAAATCAAAGTCGAAATCGTCAAGATTCTCGAAGCCGAAGGCTACATCACCGGCCACGAGATCACGACCGAGAGCAAGTTCCCCACCATCAAGGTGCACATGCGCTACGATGCGAAGCGGAAGCCGCTCATCAACCACCTTGCCCGCGTGAGCAAGCCGGGTCTTCGCGTTTACAAGCCTTGCGGCGATCTTAAGCCGATCCGCAACGGCCTCTCGACCCGAATCCTCACCACTTCCCAAGGACTCATGACCGACCGTGAAGCGCGCAAGCGCAAGATCGGCGGAGAGGTCCTCTGCGAGGTGTACTAACCATGTCGCGAATTGGACTCAGACCCATCCCCGTACCGAGCGGCGTTACCGTGACCGTCGACGAAGCGACCAACGTCGTCACCGTCAAGGGTCCGAAGGGCGAGCTCGTTCAACCGATCTCACGCTTGCTTTCTCTGAAGCAGGAGGACGGCAAGCTCGAGCTTTCCCGACCGAACAACCTCCGCGAAGCGCGAAGCCAGCACGGCCTCGCCCGAACCTTGATCAACAACATGGTCGAGGGCGTCACCAAGGGACACACGAAGACCTTGGAGATCGTCGGCGTCGGCTACCGCGCTCAGCTCGAAGGCAAGAACCTGCTGCTGAACATGGGCTATTCCCACCCGGTCCGCGTTTCTGCGGATAAGGGCGTCAGCTTCGAGATCGTCGCCGACGACAAAACCCGTACCCAGAAGATCAACGTTACGGGCATCGACAAACAGGCGGTCGGACAGATCGCCGCCGATATTCGCAAGGTCCGAAAGCCTGAACCCTATAAGGGCAAGGGTATTCGGTACTCCGGTGAAGTCGTCAAGCTCAAGGCCGGTAAGCGTGCGGCCGCGAAGAAGTAAGGAGTTTTAAGCAATGGCAAACAAAACGACTGCTGAATTGCGTCAGGCACGACACGTCCGCCTCCGCAAGAAAATCGAAGGAGACGGTCAGCGCCCGCGCTTGGCCGTGTTCCGAAGCCTGCAGCACATCTATGCGCAGGTCATCGACGATGCGACCGGAACCACCCTGGCGGCGGCTAGCAGCCAGGAGAAGGGTTTGGGCGCCACCGGTAATGCCGAAGGCGCCAAGAAGATCGGTCTCGCTCTCGCTGAGCGCGCCAAGGCCAAGGGCGTTAGCGCCGTGGTCTTCGATCGGGGCGGTTTCCGCTATCACGGCCGGGTGGCCAGCCTTGCGGAAGGCGCTCGCGAGGGAGGATTGGAGTTTTAAACGATGAGAATGATGAACCGCTTGAGCGGCAAACGCGAAAGCCGCAACACCGAAGGGCCGCAGCTCGACGTCCGCGTCGTGCGCACCAACAAGGTGTTTAAAACCCACAAGGGTGGTAAGACCGCAAGCTGGTCGATCCTCGTCGTCGTTGGCGACAACAAGGGTCAGGTCGGCGTCGGGCTGGGCAAGGCCCGAGGCATTCCGGACGCGATCCGCAAGGCCGAGGAAGCTGCCCGCAAGAATATGTTCACCGTGCCGATGATCGGCTCCACGATTCCGCACGAGATTCGCGCGACGTCGGGAACCGCTCAGGTCATGCTCCGCCCGGCGGCGGCTGGTACCGGCGTCAAAGCCGGTGGCGCCGTCCGTGCCTGTCTGGAAGCGGCCGGTATCCACGACGTCTTGGCAAAGTCCCTGGGATCGCGCAACGCGATCAACATGGCCTACGCCACGATCGAGGCGTTCAAGAGCCTGAGCGTGCCCGAGCAGCTGGCAGAGCGACGCGGACTTGAGGTTCGCGAGCTCGTACCGTGGCTGGAAAAGGCGCGCAAGGAGGAAGCGGACAATGCTTCGTATTAAGCTCGTTAAAAGCCCGATCGGCAATACGCCGAGGAATCGCGGAACGGTCGCCGCTCTTGGCCTGCGCAAGATGAATCAAACCGTCGAGCATAACGATACGCCGATGATCCGCGGCATGATCCATCACGTCAAGCACCTGCTTGAAGTGACGGAAGTCGAGGGTGAGCCGACGAAGAAGCAGCCGTGGAGAACGTTCGGCGCTTCTACCGCCGCAAAGCCTGCCAAGCCGGTAAGGGCTCCCAAGCCCGCCGCGCCGAAGGCCGAGAAACCGGCCAAGGCGAAGGCCGCACCGGCCGCCGCAGCCCCTGCTAAGCCCGCAAAGGCTGAGGCAAAGGCAACGGAGACGACGGAAGACGCGAAACCCAAGCGCACGACCAAGAAGAAAACCGAGGAAAAGTAAGTGGGACTGCACGATATTCAACCACCAGAGGGCAGCTCGTTTAAGAAGCGCCGCATCGGCCGAGGAATCGGCAGCGGCATGGGCAAAACGGCGACCCGCGGAACGAAGGGCCAGAAGGCTCGACGACAAATCCACCCCAACTTTGAGGGTGGCCAGTCGCCGATCTTCCGGCGCCTGCCCGTCAAGAAGGGCTTCCGAAACATCAATCACAAGGAATTCGCGATCGTCAACCTGGACGACCTCGAAAGGCTGTTCAAGGCGGGCGACGAAGTCACCCCCGAGACGCTGGCGGCGACCGGCATCATTCACGCGTCGAAAGACGGCGTGAAGATTCTGGCCTTCGGCGAATTGAAGAAGAAGCTGACCGTCAAGGCGCACAAGTTCAGCAAGGCCGCTTCGGAGGCGATTACCAAGAACGGTGGCGAGGCGATCACGCTGTGAGCTCTATGGCAGGTCTAGGCGGTGGAGGATACGCGGGCAGCAAGGGCGACAGAGGCCTTGCGATGCCCCTCGTCGAAACGCTCAGGCTTGCCTGGGCCGATCCGGATCTCCGTTCGCGGATCCTGTTCGTCCTGTCGATGTTCGCCGTGTTCGCCCTCGGCGTGCACATCGCGGTGCCGATTCCCGGCGTCGACTCAACGACGCTTGTGCAACGGCTCCAAAAGCTCGGCGGAGCGTTCGACTACCTGAACATGTTCGGTGGCGGCGCGCTCAAGAAGCTCTCGATCTTCTCGCTCGGCTTGAACCCGTACATCACGGCGTCCATCATCATGCAGGTCCTTACCAACGCGTTTCCGACGTGGAAGAAGGAGCTGCAGGAAGGCGGCGAATACGCTCGCAAGCAGCAGAACAAGCGAACTCGCTTCCTGACGCTGTTCCTTTGCGTATTCCAAGGTCTCGGACTGATCAAACTCATCGCTCCCGCGCTTCCGCCTGGGTCGAACTGGGTTACGACGGTCACGATCATCTGCTTCTGGACGGCGGGCGCGATGTTCATGCTCTGGCTCGGCGAGCAGATCAGCGAAAAGGGTATCGGCAACGGCACCTCGCTCATGATCTTCGCGGGCATCATCCTCTCGCTGCCGGACACGGCATCGCGGTTGACTCAAGGCTTCCGCGACGGTGCGGTCCACTGGTGGAGCATCTTCCTCGTCATCGCTATCTTCCTCGCCGTCACCTGGCTGGTCGTGTACTTCACCACGGCTCAGCGGCGAATCCCCGTCCAGCATATGCGTAGGATGGTGGGAACGAAGATGATGGGTGGACAGACGAGCTACCTGCCGTTCCCCGTGAACTCGGTCGGCGTTATCCCGATCATCTTCGCGGTGGCATTACTCGGTATTCCCAACCAGTTCGCCCTGATGGTCGGCCCGGCCACCCCGCTCGGACAGTTCCTGGACACCTTGGGCAGATATCTGACCCCGGCGTTGAGCTTCCCGGCTGGCGTCATCGGCATCCTTCTCTACACGGCGCTGATATTCTTCTTCAGCTACTTCTGGACGGCCATCCAGTTCAACGTGGAAGACATCAGCAACAACCTGAAGCGCGGAAACTCCTATATCCCGGGCGTTCGTCCCGGTAAGCAAACAAAGGAGTTCCTCGATGGCGTCATCTCAAGGGTGACGGTCGTCGGCGCTCTCTTTATCGCCTTCGTGGCGATCATGCAGTACCTGTCGCCAAGCCTCACCGGGGTTCCGGCACGGTATGTGAGCGTCATCGGCGGCACTTCGCTGCTCATCTTGGTTAGCGTCGCTCTCGAAACGATGCGCCAGATCGAGGCGAACCTGCTCATGAAGCAATACGGACAATAAGCCGATTGCTAGATTGACGATTGCTGGATTGCTTGATTTAATCCAGCAATCTGGCAATCTAGCAATCTAGCAATTCAGCAATGCGAATAATTCTCATCGGTCCCCCCGGCGTCGGCAAAGGCACTCAAGCCGCGTTGCTTGAGCAACGGCTCAATTTGAAAACCCTTTCCTCCGGTGTCATCTTCCGCGCGGAGATCGAGGCAGAGACCGATTTAGGCAGGCTGGCCAAACGCTATATCGAGCACGGCGAGCTTGTTCCCAACGGCGTTACCATCGAAATGATGGCGAAGCGCATCCGCAGCGACGAAGTCCGCAGGCACGGATTCGTCCTCGACGGCTTTCCCCGCACCGTGAGACAGGCGGAAGCGCTCCAAGAGATTCTCGCTGAAATGACGATGCCTCTCGATAAGGCGGTCTCGATCGACGTGAGCGACGATGTCGTACTCTCCCGCCTCGCCGGTCGTATCGGCTGCACCAAGTGCGGCGAGATTTACCACAGCGTCACCAAGCCTCCCAAGCGCGAGGGCATCTGCGACAAGTGCAACAGCCCGCTCTTCGTCCGAACGGACGACCAGCCCGAAACCATCCGCGAGCGCCTACGCGTATTTCGTGAGAACACCGCTCCCGTGCGCGATTTCTATCGCGAGCGGGGTCTTCTCCAGGTCGTGGATGGAAGCAAGGACCCGGAGGAGATTTACGGCGAGATCGTCGATGGAGCGCAAGCTTGATCTATCTCAAGTCGAAGTCGGAAATCGAGATGATGCGAAAGTCGGGCAAGATCGTTGCCCGCGTCATCCGTCAGTGCTATGAGTCTATCGTGCCTGGCAAGACGACGACCCGAGACTTGGACTCCCTGGCTGCGAAGCTCATCGAAGAGTCCGGAGGGGTTCCCTCGTTCCTCAACTATCGCGGCTATAGCGCCAACACCTGCATCTCCGTGAACGAGGTCGTCATTCATGGGATGCCGAACGATATTCCCATCGTCGACGGAGACATCGTCGACATCGATGTCGGCGTCTGCCTCGACGGCTGGCATGCGGACAGCGCATGGACTTTCGGCATTGGGACCATCGCGCCGAACGCCCAGCGTCTTTTGAACGTAACTAAGGAGTCGCTCTTCCAAGGCATCGCCCAGGCGAAGCTCGGAAACCGGATCGGCGACATCTCGGCAACCGTGCAGAAGTACGTCGAGAAACACGGCTATGGAGTCGTCCGCGACCTCGTCGGACACGGCATCGGGCGGCGTCTCCACGAGGAGCCGCATTCCGTTCCGAACTTTGGAAAGGCTGGAAAAGGCGAGGTTCTCCGCGAGGGTTGCACGATCGCCATCGAGCCGATGGTTAACGAAGGCACCTTCCGCGTGAAGACGATGGAGGACGGGTGGACGATGAAGACCGAGGACGGCAAGCTCTCGGCCCACTTCGAGCACACGATCGCCATCACGAAGGATGGCCCGGACATCCTTACCCTCGAATAGTTGCCGGACTGGGCCTATCGCAAGACCGTAGCAGCCGGATGACGCTACGCTTGCCTTCAAAACGTCTACAATAGTTGGACAAGGAAATTTATGGGTAGAAAAAGACCGCAGTACAAGCCACAGGACGATAAGGAAAAAGGCATCGAGGTTGAAGGCACAGTCCTTGAGAACCTCCCGAACGCACGCTTCCGCGTGAAACTGGACGAAGGGGACGGCATGGAGCTCCTCGCCCACGTGAGCGGCAAGATGCGCATGAACTACATCCGAATCCTGCCTGGCGACCGCGTGCGAGTCGAACTTTCGCCCTACGATTTGACCCGTGGCCGGATCGTCTACCGCTACAAGTAGGCAGCCCTGACGATTCAGGGATTCAAAAAGATTCGGGAGATCGAAACGAATCCGTCGGATTCGAGCGCAAGCCCTAGCGGAAGGGCCAAATCGATAGGTATAATCCCTTCTTGCGTCAGTCGGCTCCAGCCGTGAGCGTGCCTTCGGGTGCGCCTCGATATATAAGACGGAGCGAAATCGCGAAAGGCTTCATGCGGAAATCGTTTGAAGCTAACCAGTGAACGAAATGAAAGTCAGAGCCAGTGTCAAGAAAATTTGCGACAAGTGCAAGATCATCAAGCGCGAAGGCGTCGTGCGGGTGATTTGCGAGAACAAGAAGCACAAACAGCGACAAGGCTAAGCGGCTGACGGAGAGAACGGAACGAATTAATGGCACGTATCGCAGGTATCGACCTTCCTCGAGATAAGACGGCTCAGTACGCTCTGCCGCTGATCTACGGGATCGGGAAGCACAACGTCATCGACCTCCTTGAGAAGGCGGGCATCGACCCGCGCAAGAAGGTTCGCGATCTTACGGAAACCGAAATCGGCCGCCTCCGCGAAGTGTTGGACCGCGACTTCCAAGTCGAAGGCGACCTTCGGCGAGAGGTCAACGGCAACATCCGCCGCCTTATCGAAATCGGCTCCTACCGCGGACTGCGCCACCGGCGCGGCCTGCCGACCCGAGGCCAGCGCACGCGAAGCAACGCCCGCCAGCGCAAGGGTCCGAAGAAGACCGTGGCCGGTAAGAAGAAGGCGAAGAAGTAACAACTCATGAGTTAGGTCTCTGCTCTCAGAGACCTAACTCATTTAAAGAACAAAATGGCACGAAAGCAAGTAACGAAGGGCAAAGCAAAAGAGAAGAAGAACATCCCGTTGGGCGTCGCGCACATCCAGGCGTCGTTCAACAACACGATCGTGACGATCACGGACCAGCAAGGCAACGTGATTTCGTGGTCGAGCGCGGGGAATGTCAACTTCAAGGGCAGCCGCAAGGGCACGCCGTTCGCGGCGCAGGTCGCCGCCGACAAGGCGTCGCGCATCGCCCAGGAAAACGGTGTCCGCAAGATCGACGTCCACGTCGCCGGTCCCGGCAGTGGGCGCGAGACGGCTATCCGATCCCTCCAGGCTTCCGGCCTCGAAGTGACGAGCATCACCGACGTGACCCCCGTTCCCCACAACGGTTGCCGCCCTCCGAAACGACGACGAGTTTAACCTTGCCGGTGCGGCTTGGCCCGCACCGAAAAAACAAAAATCATGCCCCATATTTCATCGCTTGATCTCAGCACCGATTACGGAAAGTTCGTTCTCGAACCCCTCGAAAAGGGTTACGGGCAGACGATCGGCAATGCCCTTCGCCGTGTCTTGCTCAGCTCGATCCAGGGCGCGGCCGTGTCCGCCGTCCGTATCGACAAGGTCTTCCATGAGTTCGCCCCCATCCCCGGCGCCAAGGAAGACACCACCGAATTGCTTCTGAACCTCAAGGATCTCGCGATCCGAATCGATACCGAGAACGGCCTTCCTACCGAAGACCCCGTGCTCCGCATCGACGTCCAAGGCCCGGGCCGAGTCACCGGCGCCGACGTGATCTGTCCCGAGGGCATCGAGATCGTCAACCCCGAGTGCTATATCGCTACCCTGAGCGACGAGAAGTCGAGCCTCAACATGGAGCTCTACATCGGCTGGGGCAGCGGCTACCTTCTCCCCGAGAAGCAGGAACGCTATAAGGGCATGATCGGTGTGATCCCGACCGGCTCCCAGTACACGCCGGTACGAAAGGTCAACTACACCGTCGAAGCCACCCGCGTCGGTCAGCGCACCGACTACGAGCGGCTGGTGCTGGACATCTGGACCAACGGCGCGACCCGTCCGAACGACGCGCTCAGCCAGGCAGCCCATATCCTCGACAAGTATTTCCGCATGTTCTTCGACCTCGGCGCGGCCGGATTTGAATCCGACCTGCTGGTGGATGAGGAGAGCACGAGCGACGTTTCCCATATCCCGGACCTGCGTATCGAGGAGCTCGACTTCTCCCAGCGCACGTTCAACTGCCTCCGCCGCGCCGGTCTGCTTACGCTCCGCGCCCTGGCGACGGCGACGGAAAGCGACCTCACGAGCATCCGCGGCTTCGGCAAGAAGTCGTTGTTCGAAGTTCGCGACAAGCTTGCCGAGCACGGCATCGAACTCAAGCCACCGAAGGGCGGCTTCCGCTCCATCGACATGCTCGATGACGACGACGATTTCTAAAGAACATGAGACACTTAGTTGATCGAAGAAAGCTAGGCCTCCCAAGCGACCAACGCAAGGCCCTCCTGACGAACCTGCAGCGGCAATTCATCCGCCACGGTTACGTCCACACGACCCTGGGCCGCGCGAAGGAACTGCAGCGCCTCGTCGAAAAGCTGATCACGCTTGCGCGGGAAGACAGCTTGGACGCTCGACGCCGCGCCCGCCGCGTCCTCGTCGGCCACTCGAGCAGCAGCCCGAAGCCGGAGAAGGAACTCGCCGGTAAGACGGATTTCGAGAAGCAGCAGATCCTCGCCCGCAAGAGCCTGATCAACGGCGAAGACCTCGTCAAGCACCTGTTCGACAACGTCGGCCCGCGCTACAAGACCCGCAACGGCGGCTATACGCGGCTGACCAAGACCGGCTACCGACGCGGAGACGCGGCGGCAACCGCTGTGTTGGAGCTTGTCGACTAAAAGAGTTAAGTTAGCCGTCGCTTACGACGGAACCGATTTTTGCGGGTTCGCCCCGCAGCGTGAACAGAGAACCGTTCACGGCACATTGACAGAAGCTGTTCGCCGGGCAACCGGCGAGGAATTGGAAATCGTCGGAGCGAGCCGCACCGACGGAGGCGCCCATGCGCGGGGACAGGTCGTCCATTTCGACACCGAAAACCCCATGCCGGGCGACAAGTGGGCCTATATCCTGAATCGAGTCCTACCCGAAGACTGCCGCGCGGTAGCTTCCCAGGACGTCGAGGACGCGTTTCACGCCCGCTTCAGCGCTACGAGCCGAACCTACGAATATCGCATTCTCATCGGAGAAGGCGACCCTTTTCGAGGTCGCTACGCGCACATCTATTGGAAACCGCTCGACATCGAGGCCATGCGGGAAGCCGCCAAGGCTCTCGTTGGAGAGCATGACTTTCGAGGCTACACCGAAGAGGTCGGCCCGGAGGTCGAAAACACGGTTCGCATCCTAAATTCGATTCGGCTGGAATCGCCGGACGAGCAAGTGAGTCTCACGATCAATGGCACCGCCTTTTTAAGAGGCATGATGCGCAGGATCGCCGGGATGCTCTTCGAGATCGGACGCGACCACCGGCCCATCGCCGACGCGAAAAGACTTCTCACGAAGGAGCGCGACGCCATGCAGTGGCCCGTCGTCCTCCCCGCCCGAGGACTCACGCTTATGGAAGTGCGATACGACGTCCCCGGACACGACTCTCGCCGCAAAGACGACGATTCCGACGAATAACCCCGCCACCCGAACAGCTTCAGTTTTGGCCTAGTTTCGATCCGAAAGGACTGAAACAGCCGGAAGCGAGTCATAAGACTCGGTAGACCGATAACGCCCGCGTTATCACTCAACCCGCGCCAACCCAAAAGGCGAGCGCATGGATACGAAAATGAACAGGACCTATACAGTTAAGGAAGGAACGATCGACCGCAAATGGCATGTGGTCGATGCTGCGGGCGTGCCAGTCGGTCGCCTTGCCGCACAAGTTGCCCAGGTGCTGCGAGGAAAGCATAAGCCCACCTTCACCTACAACGCGGATTGCGGCGACTTCGTCGTCATCATCAATGCCGAAAAGGCCGTCCTCACGGGAAACAAGAAGGACGAACTCATTTACTGGCATACCGGTTGGCCCGGCGGTCTCCGCAACGTCAGCCGCGGAGTCATGCTGGAAAACGACCCGGTCAAGCTCGTTGAGAAGGCCGTCTGGGGCATGACCCCCAAGACGAAGCTCGGCAAGCAGCTCTTCAAGAAATTGAAGGTCTACGCGGGCTCCGATCATCCCCACGCGGCACAAAACCCCCAGCCGCTGAACATCAAGAAGGACTAACAGTAGATGCCAGCAACTGACACGAATTACGGAACAGGTCGGCGCAAGAGCGCCATCGCTCGCGTCTGGATTACTCCGGGCGAGGGCAAAATCACGATCAACGGACGCGACTTCGCCCACTACCTGGGGCGCCCGGTCCTCGAGATCCTCGTCAAGAGCCCGCTCGTCCATCTCGGCATGGAAGGGCGCTGGGATGTGAAAGCCTCCACCCGAGGCGGCGGCATCACCGGCCAGGCCGGCGCAATCAAGCTCGGAATCTCCCGAGCCCTCCTCGAATACGACGAGGGCCTCCGCAAGGAGCTCCGAGGCGGCGGTTTCCTCACCCGAGACTCCCGTATCAAGGAACGCAAGAAGTACGGCCGCAAGAAAGCGCGCCGAGGCTTCCAGTTCGTTAAGCGCTGAGAACTATCGAAAAGGCCCCCGGAGACGGGGGCTTTTTTTATTCCGTCAATGATCTCTTACCCAGCCACTCTCTTCGATCCACACGGTCAAGAGTTGGGGCGGTTTTCCCTCATCAGGGGGTTCGATAAGCGCGCAGTTATGATCCAAACCGCTATCGAAGAACGCCGCGTCTCCTGTTTCCATTCGATAGGAACGACCACCGACTATCAAGCTGACCGGCCCTTGCAAGCAATAGGCGAACTCCCGTCCCGGATGACGGTTCGGCCCCCCTGGCGGCCCCGTCTGGTAGGTCGCCCCTTCGAAGGATTGGGGCTCAAAGATGGCCGCATTGAACGTTGGGTCCGGATGTAATCCGGGGATGAGCCTTAGAAAGCCGTTCACGAATCCCAGATTTGCCAACCTCTGCCGCTCGGACACATCCTCCACCGCCATCAGCTCGCTCAGCGATTTGGGAGCGGAAGACATCAGATAGCAGATTCGGAAGGGGGTGCTTTGCTCGCGGATGATCCGCACCGACGCATCCGCTTGCTCGCCTTCGACGGGCTGAATGAGTTGCTCAGGCATCACAGTCAATGCCTTGCAAAGCCGAATCAGACTGATCGTGCGAACGGGCTCATCCGCTTCAATGCGAAGAAGCGTAGTCTTGCTGATCCCCGCCTTTTCGGCCAGATCGCGAACGCTCAATTTCCGGTAGAGGCGCACCGCGCGGACCATCGCACCGCTGATGTTCGCATAAGCCTTCGGATCGATCCGCCCTATTTTTTGTGACATTTACGCCTTAGCTGGTCCAAGAAGGGGGCTGTTGGGTCAGCTTGGAAATCCGTCTTTCGGACCGCCGAAACAACCGGCGGATGTTCCCATAAGATACCTATTGCCATGATTTCTAATGCCCTCTTCAAGCGGAAGCAACGAGGCTTCACGTTGATCGAATTGCTGGTCGTGATCGCGATCATCGCCATTCTCGCGGCCATTCTTTTCCCCGTCTTCGCCCAGGCCAAACTTGCGGCCAAAGCGAGTGCCTCGATCTCGAACGTCAAGCAAGAATCCCTCGGCATGCTCACCTACGCAGCCGACTATGACGACGTCGCCGTGCCCGGCACTCGGTTCCAACGGACGCAAAGCGACTCGAACGAATTCTTCGCCTTCTTTAGCTGGTGGGTCGCTACCTGGCCGGTCATGATCGGCCCCTACGTTAAGAACTACGACATCAACCGCGACCCGTTAGGCCCCGACCAGAATCCGATCGTGGACCAAGCATATTGGAAGGGTTACAACGTGAAGGCCGGAATGATCAGCTACGGCTACAACTACACGGCCTTCTCGCCGATCAAGCAAATCGGCACCGGCGGTCTCTTCAACCAGCCCATCTATGGCTATGCCACCAAGCCGCTTACTTCCGCGGAAAAGCCAGCCGAAACTGTTCTTCTGACTAGCAGCGCAATGATGTGGGTCGATACGAAAACGGCCGGCCTTATGGGTTCGAGCCCACCCGCCCACCTCACCACCGGCAATGTCGATGCTCCTGCATGCCACAACCAGACGACGATCTCATTCTGTTGGGATGGCTGGGGCAATAGCTTCGCCTGGAATACCCTTGGCGGCTTCTTCGGCCAACCGAATGTCTTCACCCAGGAAGCCGGTTCGCGGACGGGCGGCGTTGCCTACCGCAAGTCAGGCCGCGTCACGACGGCCTTCGCCGACGGCCACGTGAAGCGGCTCGCGATCACCAACCTCTCCGCCGGGACGAACTGGACCCCCGACATCTCCCCAACCGGAGTCAACGTTACCGATTCGGAGAAGTATCTTTGGGACCTAAACTAGCGTCTCTGGCCATCCTGGCGGCGCTCCTCGTCGGTTGCGGCTCGGGCGAGCAGGATGCGCCGGTTCCAAAAGCAACTACCGCTGCGGCCACGAAGCCCTCGGCGAACGATCCTTCCCCACTTCCGGCAGGATTGCAGCGGAACATTCCCGGCGGCTAGCTACAAAGAAAAGGCTTTCTTAGGCCGAAGGAAGCCTTTTCGTATACTGAGGGGACGATGCCCGCACTTTTGCTATGCCTTGCCATCGCAGCGGCCGTTCAACTCGATATGCCAAAACCCCCTGTCGCCAAGATCGATGCTGCCACGTTGACCCTCCACGGTGAAAAGCTTGTAGACGATTACGCCTGGCTTCGCCACAAGGATGCCAAAGACGTGCTCGATTACCTCAATGCCGAGAACAAGTACACCGACGCCGTCACTAAGCCGCTGGAGACTGTCCAAGACACCCTCTACAAGGAAATGCTCGGCCGGATCAAGCAAACCGACCTGAGCGTCCCCTATCGAAAGGGCGGCTACCTGTATTACACGCGCACAGAGGAAGGCAAGCAGTACGCGATCTACTGCCGCAAGAAAGACGAGAAAGCTCCCGAAGAGATCCTGCTCGACGTCAACGAGCTCGCCAAGAACGAGAAGTTCATGGCCGTTGGCGACTTCTCCGTGAGCGACGACGGCAACCTCCTCGCCTACACCACCGACAACACCGGCTTCCGCCAGTACAAGCTCCACGTCAAGGACCTCGCAAGCGGTCAAATGCGTCCGGACGTGGCCGAACGCGTCACCGGCGTCGAATGGGCGGCCGACAACAAGACCATTTTCTATGGCACCGAGGACGAGGTCTCCAAGCGCTCCGACCGTATCTTCCGCCACAAGCTGGGTGGAGCGACCGAGCAGGTCTTCGAAGAGAAAGACGCCCTTTACAACTGCGGTATCGGCAAATCGCTCGACAACAAATTCCTAGCTATCCAAACGAGCTGCTCCGATAACGACGAAACCTGGGTTCTTCCCTCCGACAAGCCAACTGCCAAATTCAAGCTCGTCGAGAAACGCCAGGGCAAGCTGAAATATCAGATCGAGCACCGCGACGGCCTCTTCTACGTCCGCACGAACAAGAACGCGAAGGACTTCGAGATCATGACCGCGCCCGTCGGTACACCCGGTCAGAAGAACTGGAAGCCGTTCATCCCCGCCATCCCCGGCGGAATGATCACGGGATTCTCCGTTTACAAAAACCACCTGGTCTACTCAAAGCGCGAGCACGGCCTACCCGGCATCGTCGTCTACGATCTCAGCACTGGCAAATCGCGCGATATCCCTGCGACGGAGAAGCTCTACAGCATCAGCTCTGGCACGAACGCCGAATTCGACACGACGAAGTTCCGTTACAACTACTCTTCCCCGCTCACCCCTCCCAGCGTCTACGAGATCGACCTGGCGGGTTTCAAGAGCAAGCTCCTGAAGCAGACGGAAGTGCTCGGCGGTTACGATCCGTCCCTCTACGCCATGGATCGAGTCTATGCGACCGCTCCCGACGGCACGGCCATTCCCATCGGCCTCGTCTACCGTAAGGACAAAAAGAGTGCGGGCGGCAATCCGCTGATCCTGAACGGATATGGCGCCTACGGAATCTCCGCCACGTTCGGATTCAACAGCAACGTCTTCAGCCTCCTCGACCGAGGCGTCGTCTGGGCTACCGCACAGATTCGCGGCGGCGGGGACATGGGCGAGACCTGGCACGACGAGGGCAAGATGATGGCGAAGCGAAATACCTTCACCGATTTCGCCGCCAGCGCCGACCATCTCGTCTTCTCCGGCTGGACCTCCCGCGACCGTCTCGGCATCGTCGGCGGCTCGGCTGGCGGCCTCCTTATCGGCGCGACTCTGAATATCCGCCCCGATCTCTGCAAAGCCGCCCAATTGTCGGTCCCGTTCGTAGACGTGATCAATACGATGTACGACGAATCGCTCCCTCTCACGGTCGGTGAATTCCTGGAATGGGGCAACCCGAAGAAGGACTCGGAGTACCGCTACATCCGCACCTACTCTCCCTACGAGAACATCCTCTCGACCGCCTACCCCGATTTGCTCGTCAAAACGAGCTACAACGACAGCCAAGTCATGTATTGGGAGCCCGCCAAGTATGTCGCCCGAATGCGAGCCCACGGCAAGCCAAACAGCCTCGTCTTCAAGATCAATATGGCCGGCGGCCACGGCGGCTCGTCGGGCCGGTTCGACGTGCTGAAGGAGCGGGCGTTCGACTACGCCTGGTTCCTTGACAAGCTCGGAGCGAGGTAGCAACGAGACGGATCGACCTTGGCATCGGGCTGCTCGTGATCGCGCTCCTCGCGGGCATTTTCTTCACAGCGCGACACTTCGCCGATCCGCATCGCAACCTTATTCGAAACGACGATTCGGAAGTTATTCAGGCGGCATTGCTGACGTACTTTGAAAAGAATCCGCGATTCGATCCCCAAGGAATGGAGGGCGATTTTGCCGTTGCAAATCCCAGGTTCTTAAGCCCTCGTCCAGCCTTCAAGAACGATTTGGAAAGCCTTATCTCGGCTTGCAAGGATGACCCTTCCAGACATTCTCACCTTGCCGAGCTAGTAAGTCTTAAGAAGTCAATCTCCGGACAGCAGAGCTTTCAGGCAACAGAGCCTTTAAGTCTTTCAAAGCTGGACCTGGATGATCGAATCGTACTTTCGACTGTAAATCCCCGGGTCGTTTTGTCGACCGATCCGAAGAACCTATTCAACCGTGTAGGAACCAAGGGGACAGGTCGAATATTTGCCAGCCTATTCCCACCATCCTATGCCCCGGACGGCAAATCTGCGATTATCAAAGTGGCGCTGGATTGGACACGCGAGAGCTCGGAATTAATTCTCCTTTTGAGGAAAGAAAAACAACGATGGAAAGTGGCTGACTTAGAAGTCGTCGACTAAAGCATGAAATGAAGCGGTCTTAGAAAACCGGTACCCGCCTTCCGCATCCTTCGACCAACCATTTCGGTACACCTTATGTAAACTGATTGCGCTTGGCGGATCGCTGGGCGTGCATTTGATATCTTTATCATGGTGACCGCACCCGCCCCGACCGATAAGCCAGGCCCGTCCGAATCTCCGATACGGAAGCCGGCGGTCTATCGGCTCCTGATCATCGCGTTGCTCGCGGAGATCGCCTACGGGGTCATGAACCTCTCGACCATGCCGGTCTATCTGGCGGGCGACCCACACGTCGGCCCCAAATTTCTGCCCAGCGGTCGCGGCTTCGGCGAGTCCGTCATCGGAATCGTCCTCGTCGCCTTCTTGCTAAGCGAAGCCGTCTTTAAGGGCCCTATGGGGCACCTGGCCGACCGCATCGGTCCTAGGCGGCTGATGGTGATGGGCCCCGCCCTGTCCATCGGCACGTCGGTTCTCAGCCTCTTCGTTCCCCACGGGGGCGGTTTCTTCGAGGTGCTTGGCTTCATCCTGCTCCGTGCCATCGACGGCCTTGGCGCAGCCATGCTCTGGCCCGCCGCCTTCTCCGCGATGGGAGACGCCGTCGAAGACGATCAGCGCCAGCAGGCGATGTCGCTTTTGAACCTCTGTTACATGCTGGGCATCGCCCTCGCCCTCCCTATCGGAGGCATCGCGAACGACCTTGCGGGCGTGAAGTGGGCCGGCCTCGTCCTTTCGGCCATCCTTTTTGCCTGCGTCACGCTCGGGTCGTGGAAGCTCGTCTCTGGGGACCACCGGTCCCAGGCAGCCACCGAGCCGCATGGCGAATTCAAGATCAGCGAGTTCATCGAGTCTTGCCGACAGATTCCGACTTACCTGCTCCTCGCCATCGTCACGTTCACTGGAATCGGCTTCCCCATGGCCATCTTCAAGCTCTTCCCGATCGACCAGTTCGGCATGAGCGAGACGACCATCGGCTGGCTGATCTTCCCGGGCGCGATTGCCATGGGCATCGCCAGCGTTCCGATGTCGAAATTTGGGGAAAAAATCGGACGGACCCGCGCCGTCCACCTCGGCATGGGCCTTTGCTCCGTCGGCTTGGCCGTGATCGCGGCGGGGGCGATTATCCCTGTCTTGCGGCAACCCCTTCTCCTCGCCATCGGCGGCGTTCCCGTCGGCATCGGCTTCCTCCTCTCCATCCCAGCCTGGATGGCAAGCGTAAGCGACATCGACCCGAAGAAGCGCGGCGCGAACCTGGGCGCGGTCATGACGGCCCAAGGCCTTGGCGCCATCATCGGGGCTCCCATCGGCTCCGTCCTCTACGAAAAGCTCCAACCCCTCGGCCAACACCTCGGCCTGGGTGTAGCCTTCGGCCGCTACTCTCCCTTCGTGGGCTGCTTCGTCTGCGTGACGCTCGGGTGGCTGCTGAGCCTTAAGATTCTACGTGAGAAGTGACGGGCGACAGGCTACAGGTGACGGGAATGAGAGTTATGTTCCTATTGAAAAACTTGAGGTAACTCAGGGATTCTCACTCTTGTCCGATGACATTTGGCGGATGATCAAAACATGGCTTCTTTTTGAGGTCGATACTGTCGGCAAACAGCTTGTCCGGTGCGTAGATTCGATTGGGGCCAACATCGCTGAGGGTGGACATCGTCAATCTGACATGGACGGTCTTCGTTTCTTCGTGATTGCAAGAGCATCCGGCGAGGAGGCCTGTTATTGGCTGGAACGAATCCGATTGCGGTGCATGGAACCGGAAACGAAGATCGCGGATCTGGAAAAACGCCTTAGAACCGGCTTGGGCAGACTCGAAGCGCTGATCAAATATCGAAGATCCCGCTCGTCAAAACGCTAACCCCGTCACCGGTCGCCAGTCACCCGCCGCCCTAAGAGTCCACGCCTAATAGACGGTATTCTCAAAAAACAGGGCAAAGCCGCCCGTATTCCGGAAAGACAAAACCCATGGCTACACGAATTGGCATCAACGGATTCGGGCGCATCGGACGCCTATCACTTCGCACGATCCTCGCTCGCCATCCCGGCGAGCTCGAAGTCGTCGCCATCAACGATTTGACCGACACGACGACCAACGCCCACCTCTTTAAGCACGACTCCACGTACGGCGACTTCCACGGCGATGTCAGCGCCGACGAATCGACCATCCACGTCGGCGGGAAGGCGATCAAGGTCTTCGCCGAGCGCGACCCGGGCGCCATCGCTTGGGATAGTGTCGGCGTCGACGTCGTTATCGAATCGACCGGCCTCTTTACCGACGCCACCAAGGCCGTCGCCCACAAGAACCACGGGGTCAAGAAGGTCATCATCTCCGCCCCGGCGAAGAACGAAGACGTCACCATCGTCCTCGGCGTCAACGACGGGATGTACGATCCGGCCAATCACCACGTGATTTCGAATGCGAGCTGCACGACCAACGGCCTCGCCCCCGTCGCCAAGATCCTCCACGAGAGGTTCGGTATCGAGAAGGGACTCCTTACGACGGTCCACGCCTTCACAAACTCCCAACGGACGCAGGATACGGCTTCGAAGGATCTCCGCGATGCGCGCGCCGCTTCGCAGAACGTCGTTCCCTCATCCACCGGCGCGGCAAAGGCTGTCGGGCTCGTCATCCCCGAGTTGAAGGGCAAGTTCACTGGCATGGCCTTCCGCGTCCCCGTCCCGACCGTCTCCGTCGTCGACTTCACGGCGCTCCTCACGAAGGAAGCCACGCCGGAAGAGATCAACGCGGCCATGAAGGAATATGCCGACGGCCCCATGAAGGGCATTCTCCGATATACGGAAGAGCCCCTCGTCAGCACGGACCTGAAGGGCGACGCCCACAGCTCGATCTTCTCTGCCATCGACACCGTCGGCCTCGGCAACCTCGTCAAGGTCGTGAGCTGGTACGACAACGAGTGGGGCTACTCCTGCCGCATCGCGGACATCTGTAAGTTCGTCGTCGACAAGGGCCTCTGAGAAGGATTAAGGATTAGAGGATCGAAGGATTAGGAAAGCTCTCCCAATCCTCAAATCCTTTAATCCTCCAATCCTGCCTTCCTCGCCTGCTCCCGCCCTTCGAGCAGCGCCGCCAGCGCGCCGAGGAAGGCGCTCCAGCCCTGTACGTACCCTTCTGTCTGCTCTGGGGTCGCGAAGCCGCTGTGAGTGACGGTTACCGTGGTCTGTCCGCCTTTCCCTTCGACCGTCCAGACTGCCGTTGTCTCTGGTTCGGAGTCGTAGGACCAGCTCGTCACGAGCTTCTGCCCTACCTCCAGTTCTAGAATCCTTCCCGGGCCGCCCTCGTCCCAGCCGTAGCCGTATTCGCCCCCTTCGCGCAGGTCCACCTTCGCCTCGGCCGAAACCCACTTGTTCATTTCGGAAGGCACCGTCAGCGCCGCCCAAACGTCGTCTTTTGGAACCTGAATCGTGACGTCGCAGTAGGAAGTCGTCCCCAGCTTCCGCAGATCGAAATGAAGCAGAGCGACCCCGCTTTCGACGTAGCTGCGAAGATTGTAGAGGGCCACGAGGATGCCGTCGACAGCGAGCCACCACTTGAGGTCGTCCGTATTCTCCAATAGTTCGTGGCGGATCGTCGCGAGGGAGCCGTCGGGATGCGCGACGACCTCGAAGCCAAGCCGCGTCTGCCCGCCGCCATAGGGCCAGTCGATCTCTATGCGTCGGGGCTCCTCAACGCTCATCAGCTTCTGGCGTGCCTGCTCGGGAGTCGTCGCGTTCAGCAGGCGCTGCCCCCAAAACCGGAACATGCCCCCTTCGGTATCCATGCCATCACAGAACCACTTCACTAGGTGCTCAGGCTTAGAGAAAGCCTCAAACACTTTTTCGGGCGTCGCCCGGATCGTAATTTGCCGCTCGGCGATTGTCTTCTCGCTCATCTCTTCTCTCCTGCCGCAGGGTGGACGGCGCATACCAAGCGATATGCCTCCCCCTCGCTTTTTTCGTCGTGATACTTTGCCGCCAGAGCGGCAAGGCTTCTCGCCAAGTCCTCCGCAAAAGCCGCTCTTGCCACGTCGTTCGTAAATCGAATGCTCGTCTCGACCGCCAATGTCGGCGCTTTGCCCCCCAGGCGCCCCATATCGTCGATCAACTGCGCCCCCAGTGCAACAAGGTAGTCGGCGGAAGTTCGATCCCGCATGGCGGCAGCGTCGGGCTTAAGCTGGCCGATCGCATCCGGCGCGATGACGAACGAGTCGGCGACGGCCCGGTACAGCCGTTCCACACAATTTCCCCGCCGCCGTTCTTCCACGAACTCCACGAGGCCGACTCGCTCCAACTCTCGCAGATGGTAGTTCACCTGCTGCCGAGGGAGCCTCAGTGCGGGAGCCAACGAGGTTGCCGACCCTGGCTCCGACAGTCGCTGGAGGACCTGAATCCGCACCGGCTGAAGCAGCACGGCCGCCGCTTCCCCCTCATGAACGATTTGCACTTGCGCTGAGGCCACGACGCAATCCTATCACCGAAAAATTAATTTGTCAATGAATAAGGAAATTGTCGGCAAGAGATTTGCAGGAAACCAGGAGGCTCAGGTTGAACGTACGCTCTATCATGTCTTCATCTCTACCGTTGCGCCGTTTCGTTGGAATGGCGCTTTTGGCGTTGCCGCTGCTTGTCCAAGCTCAGTTCTCCCCTGCGGCAAAGCCTCCTCCCGACGAAGTCAAGAAGGGCTACGACGCCATCTCGATGGACGAAGCCAAGAAATGGCTCACGTTCCTGGCGACCCAATGCCAGGGGCGTGGCAGCGGACAACCCGGCTTTCAGAAAGCCGCCGATTTCGTGGCTTCCAAATTTAAAGAGTACGGGCTTAAGCCCCTCGGCGACGACGGTTCCTACTTCCAGCACGTGCCCTTCTACCGCTACCGCTTGGACCCAGGCCAGAGCTATCTCGCCAAGAGCGACGGCGGCAACCGAATAGGCGCGAAAGGCAAATTCTCGGTGAACGCGGGAGGAGCGGATATCGACGTGACCGGCTCCATCGTCTTCATCCGGGGTGGCGACAAGGTCGCCTTGCCCGAGAACACGGTCCTCAAGGGCAAAATCGTCGTCATCTTCAACGATAGCCCGCGCATGAGCCAGAAGCTCCGAGGCGACCTCTTCCGGGGCGAAGCCGCCGCCACGTTCACCGTCGTGCCGAAAGTAGGGGACCCCATCTGGACCGCCCGGCTCGGCAAGCTTGCCGACTTCCAGCCCAACTCCCGCACCCCCGGCGGCCAAATATCCATGGACGCCGCCAAGCAGCTTTTAAAGAAGCAGTCCATTGAGGGCGACTTCCTGACCAAGACAGTCGGCGACGACAAGGCGCTCGTCGCCACCGGAATGGACGATCTTCGGCTGGTCATCAAGTGCCAAAAGGAAGATGTCGGCGTTCCCAATGTCGTCGGAATGCTCGAGGGCTCCGACCCCACCCTAAAGGAAGAGTACGTCGCCATCGGCGCTCATCTCGACCACCTCGGCACGGATGGCGTCAACGTTTGGCCTGGCGCGGATGACGACGGCTCGGGCACCACCGCCGTGCTCTGCGTCGCCAAGGCGATGTCGAAGAATCCCGTCCGACCCAAGCGAAGCGTCCTATTCATGACCTTCTGCGGCGAGGAAATGGGACTGCTCGGCTCCTCCTGGTACGTCAAGCACCCTGCCGTGCCCCTCGACAAGACGCAGTGCCTTATGCAGATGGACATGGTCGGGCGCGACTCCTTCGGAGCCCAAAACGGCGACCAGAACCGGATCGATGTCCTGGATGAAAACAAGGACACGATGCGCCTCGTCGGCTCGAAACGAATCTCCCAGGAGTACGACGACATCATCCAGGATGTCAACCAATACGTCGGATTCAAGTTCCGCTACGATGCCGAGGACGTTTACACCCGCAGCGACCACTTCAACTTCGCTCGCAACGGTGTGCCCATCGCGTTCCAGTTCTGCGGATTCACCCCTGACTACCACCAGCCGACGGATACGGTCGACAAGATCGACTTCCTCAAGCTGACAAACGCCGCTAAACTCTGCTACCTGACCCTTTTCCACGTAGGCGACATGGACCACCCGCTCAAGCGGGATGGGACGGATTCTAAGAAAGGGGAAGGGAATTAGGTTCCAGGTTGCCGAGTTTCCCAGGTCGCCAAGCTAACGCTTGCGACCTGGGAAACCTGGCAACTTTGGAAACTTACTTCTTATCCATGTTCCGCCCGATCATGTCGAACAGGCGGTCGTAGTCCATGGGGATGAACAGTTTCATCGAGACTGCCCCGTCGGTCGTCTTCGACTTGATCGAAAACGGCTCCGTGAGTCCCTTGAGCGCATCGACGATGTCGCCGACAACTTTGCTGTCGTCGCCCATCTTGTCCATGTGCATCGTGTTCTGGAAGCCTTCGGCAATCCGCGCCACGCTGAAAGTCGAGAGGATCTGCGATCCATCGAGCAGGTTCTTCTCGGCGGGAGCCCAAAGGCTATCCGTGTTGAGGCCGTTCTGATGATCGTTCAGGCTGGCAATCGCGCGGTCCAGCAGCTTCGCCGAACTTGAGCCGACGACCTTGTCGCCGACGATAGCCCAGGTGATCGTCTTGTCTTTCGACATGATGTCCCGGTCCAGCGCGCCGCCTTCGCCGATGCCGTCGCTCATGCTTGTCTGCATGTCGTGCTCGGGCTTCGCGCTCAGGCGATACTTCTTGACGTTCCCTTCGGTCATGACTTGGAAGGGAGCCTCAGTCTTGCCATCCTTCGTGATCTCTCGCTCGGCGTATTCGCGAACCCGCTCCGCCAAAGCGCCTGGCTTCGCCCCATTCTGGTCGTCGACCAGCACGAGGACATCCACGCCCGCCACCTTGTCGGCGGACTCGCTGGGATAGATCGCCGCGATCGCGTTGCCCTCGAACGCCGGGAGCACGTCCTGGCGGAGGCTAAGATTCATCTCCTTCGAGAGCGAATCTTCCATGTCGCGGATCATCTTCTTCCCTTCTTGTCCCTCACCAACCGCCTGCTCCATGCACTCGAAGTACTTAGAGGGCTGAGAGAGTGCCGTCACGCCGTACGCACCCTTTGGCAAGACCGCCATCAGGTCGGAGCGGATCGGAGCCTGGGTCGAAAGCGTTTGCAGCCACTTCGCCTGGCCGGAGTCGTAGGCGCCATCGAAGCTCAGAGCGATGCCGCCATCGCGAATCGCGACGCCAAGCGCCAGCCACTTCTGGGCGGCGAGCATCTCCTTCGCTTCCTTGGGAGCATCCTTCGTGAACGCGCTGAAGGCATCCGGAGTGACGAACACCATCAAGTTCGAGTCGGCATCCAGCTTGGCCCGCTCGGCAGCGAAGTCCGGTCGGTCCACGATCGAACCCGATTGGCCGCCCGCGATGAGCTCGACTTCGTGCATCAGCTTGGGATTCGTCGTCGCCACGAGCGTGTCGCCCACGACCATCAAGCCTGGGCCGTTCTTATCGAATTGATAGTAGGGCGTCCCGCGCCAGAAGAGCTTGTGGCCCTTGGTCGAGAGAATCTTGTCCACGGAAGGACCGTCGGTCAAACCGAAATAGACGATCAGCGATTCATCGGGTTTGAAGTCGCCGCCGGGAGTTTCCGGGGCAATCAGGGCGAACGCCGCTGCGCGCTTGGCAAAGGGCCGCAACTCGTCCCCGACGGAACCGTGAGCCGCGATATCGGTCAAAGCGCCGTCGATCTTCTTGTCTAACCCGTTACGCGCCAAAGCGTCGTCGATTTTCTTAAAAACGAGGGTCTGGGTTGGCGAGGGCGACAGGTCCGCCGTACCGAAAACGATCGCGTTCTTGGGGATCAATCGAAGCGCCGCTTCTCCAGGCCGCGCGAAGAACGTTCGAAAAGCATAAGCCGTAGCCAAAGCCCCGGCAAGTCCTACGCACAATAGGACGCGGCGAAATACCCGACGCCGCCTTATCTTGGGAGCAAAATCACTAACCATCGGTGCCTCCATTGCAACGCTACCATCATAACGGCGTTGTTTCCGAATGCAAGAATCTTGGGCTTATGGGCCCAAGCTCCTCAGGTCGCGATAGCCCCTAAAGTCCCGAAACACCCAATTCGCGGGCTCTCTGAATAGCTTCACCCACGTTTTCGCACACATTTGCCTTTCCGATCCGCATATCGAACTTCGCCTTTCGCAGCATGCCCAGCGGCTGGGGACGGATGCCGCAGACGATCAACTCCTTCCCCGCGCCCTTCACCCGGTCCGCCAGATGCTCCAACGCCTGGATACCCGTGCCGTCGATCGCGGTCATGTTCCGCAGGCGCAGAATCACCACGCCCGGCAAGCTCTCGATCCCATCGGCGATCTCGTCGACCTTATCCGTCGAGCCGAAAAGGAAGGGGCCGTGGATGCGGAAGATGGCAACGCCTTCCGGCAGATCGTCGAAAGTCAGAAGGTGCTCCTTCCCTTCGCGCAAGTATTCGTCCGTGACCTTGCTTACCGTCGTCGTCCGCGTCACCTTCGTGATATAGAGCAGGGCCGCCAAAATCATCCCCGCCTGGACGGCGACCGTAAGGTCGGCAAACACTGTGAGCAGGAACGTGATGATCCAAACAGCGCCGTCAGAACGCGAGAGGGAAAGAATCTGAGGGATTTCCTTCCACTCTCCCATGTTGTAGCTGACCATCACCAGGATCGCGGCGAGGACCGCGATGGGGATTTGGCTGGCGAGCGGAGCCGCGAAGAGCAAGATGGCGAGCAGCACCAGCGCGTGGATCATGCCTGAGACAGGAGTTTTCGCCCCGCTCCGGATATTCGTCGCCGTCCTTGCAATTGCTCCCGTGGCTGGAATGCCCCCGAAAAGTGGCGAGACCATATTCGCTACTCCTTGGGCCACCAACTCCACGTTCGGGTTGTGCTTGTCTCGCATCATCCGGTCGGAGACGACCGCCGACATCAACGACTCGATGGCTCCCAACATCGCCACCGTGATCGCCGGGGAGATCAGGCTCTGCATGGTCGCAAGATCGAACCCGATCGATTGCAGGTGAGGCAGACCCTGGGGAATGCCGCCGAAGCGGGAACCGATCGTCTCGACAGGAAGATGGAACAGGGAAGCAACCAACGTTCCAAGGACGAGCACGACGATTGAGCCCGGCACCTTCTTGACGAAGACTTGAAACAGGATCAAAACCGCCAGCGAGCCGGTCGCCAACAGCGTCGGCGCAAGGTGAAGCGTGTGGAATGAATCGGAGATGGCCGCGATCCGGCCCATAAAATCGCCCGGCACTTTCGCAATGTCGAGCCCGAAGAAGTCTTTGATCTGTGTGCTGGCGATGAGGAGAGCGATTCCGTTCGTAAACCCGACCACCACCGGGCGCGGAATGAATTTAACGGCCGTCCCAAGCCCGCTCAATCCGAGCCCAACCAGCATCACCCCCGCCATCAATGTACAAATGGCCAAACCCTGGACACCGTATTTGGCAACGATCCCGAAGACGACCACGACGAACGCGCCCGTCGGGCCGCTTACCTGCGCCTGGGACCCGCCCAACAGCGAGCAGAGAAAGCCGGCGACGATCGCCGTATAGATGCCAGCCTGGGGAGTAACCCCGGAGCTGATGGCGAAGGCCATCGCCAAGGGCAAAGCGACCAAGCCGACGGTGATGCCGGCGATCAGGTCGTGCGTGAATTTCCCTGCGTTATAGCTGCGGAAGGCCAGCACCGATTTGGGTAGCCACGAACTTGAAGCGACCGAGCGCACGTCGTGATTAAACCGCTTCTCTCGCCCCGCGCGAAGTCGTTCCTTTCTACTACACTAAAGCTATGTCCGACGTCGACGTCTCCCATCTCCTCGAGCCGGCCCAACGCAACCAGGGTCTTCCGCTCGATTTGGATTGGGTGGAGTCGGTTCGCGTCAATCGCTCCGCGGTGGAGCGCCGGGCCGCGACGCTTGCCGGTCGGCGAACGGTTAAAAAGCAGTGGCAAGCCGCCTGGCTACTCCGCGCCATCACCTGCATGGACCTCACCACCCTTTCCGGCGACGATACGCCCGGTACGGTCCAGCGGCTCTGCGCCAAAGCCCGGCAACCCGTTCGAAGCGATCTCTTGGAAGCCATCGAAGCGCCAAAGATCACCGTCGGAGCCGTCTGCGTCTATCACGCAATGGTGCCGACCGCTGTCAAGAGCCTGGAGGGCTCCGGAATTCCCGTAGCCGCCGTCGCCGCCGGCTTCCCCCACGGGCTTTCCCCGCTCAAGCAGCGAATCGAAGAGATCAAGGCCTCCGTCGAGCTCGGAGCCACAGAGATCGACATCGTTATCACCCGTGCCCACGTCCTCAACGCGGAATGGCGAGCCCTTTACGACGAAGTCGCCGCCTTTCGCGACGCTTGCGGCGAGGCCCACCTGAAAGCGATCCTCGCGACAGGCGAGCTTGGAACCCTCAGAAACGTCGGCAAGGCCTCCCTCGTGGCGATGATGGCGGGAGCCGACTTCGTCAAGACCTCCACTGGCAAAGAGGCCGTAAACGCCACCCTGCCCGTGGGCCTCGTCATGGTCCGAGCCATTCGCGACTACCTGGACGCCACCGGCTACCGCGTCGGATACAAACCGGCAGGCGGAATCCGAACGGCCAAGCAGTCGCTCGATTGGCTCATTCTCATGAAGGAGGAACTTGGCGCCCCCTGGCTGCATAACGACCTTTTCCGAATCGGGGCCTCCACCCTCCTCGCGGACATCGAGAGACAATTGGAGCATTACGCCACTGGCAGGTACTCGGCTTACAACCGGCACCCAATTGCTTGACGCGCGTCAATTATCTAGTAAGCTGAAAAGCCGTGGCGATCTCCCAACGCCTCCCGGCCCTGGCTCATAAAGACTTTCGAAACTTCATCACAGGTAGTTTCATCTCGAACGTTGGCTCCAACGTTCAAATGTGGGCCGTCAACTGGCACGTCTATCACCTGACCAACAGTTCCTTCATGGTCGGCCTGCTTGCGGGCATTCGCATCCTGCCACTGGTCATCTTCAGCCTCCTGGGCGGCGTGGTGGCGGACCACCATGACCGGCGGCGAATCCTTATCTTCACCCAGACCTGTATGGCCGTCGTGGCCTTGATCATCGCCGCCGTCACCTGGTTCGGCTTTGCACACACCTGGCTGCTCTTCACCCTCGTCACCCTGAACGTCGTGCCGATGGCCTTCAACAACCCCGCCCGCCAGGCCCTCATGCCCGGCCTCGTCCCGAAGGGGATATTCCCGAACGCGGCCAGCGTGAACGGTATTCAGTGGCGACTGAGCGATATCCTTGGCCCCGCCCTCGCCGGGCTCCTGATCGGCCTGCCGTTAGGGCCACTGGGGGGCCTGACTCTCTGCTACGCCGTCAACGCCATCTCCTTCATCGCGATGATCTACGCGGTGTGGATTCTTCCTTCGCGCCCCTTGGAGGAAGCTCGCGACAAGCTCACGATGCCCATGGTCCTCGAATCGATCCGCGAGGGCCTACGGTTCGTTTGGCGAAAGCCGATTCTTCGCCACACGATGGTCGTCGACTTCTGGGCCACCCTCCTTTCCGGCGCCGAGGCGCTGCTCCCCGCCTTCGCGGTGATCCTCAAACTTGGCCCGGCAGGCTACGGCCTCCTCGCTGCCTCCTCGGGAGCGGGAGCCCTGGTCGCCGCCTCCGTGCTTGCCTGGATTCCGCCTATCAAAAAGCAGGGGCGATGGGTGCTGACGATGGTCGGCTTCTACGGCCTGTTCACCATCTTCTTCGGCGTCAGCCCGAATCTGGCGACCGCCATGATCTTCCTCGCCGCCACGGGAGCGGCAGATATGATCAGCACTGTTCTCCGTCAGACCATCCGCCAACTTGCTACCCCCGACCAGATCCGGGGGCGGATGTCGGCGACGAGCATGATCTTCAATATTGCCGGTCCCCGCCTGGGCGACCTCGAGGCGGGAGCCGTCGCCGGGCTGATCGGAGAACGCCTATCCGTCGTTACCGGCGGCGTCGGGTGCCTTATCGTCGCCGTCTACTACGGTTGGCGGGCGAGGGAATTGCGGAACTACGAATACGAGTCGGAGCCTCAACCCGCGTCACAATAGGGACGTGAGCGTCAAGGATATTTTCGAGTCGATGGACTACGGCCCTGCTCCAGAGGGCCCCCAGCCCGCCCACGAATGGCTCGACCTCCACGGCCGCAAGTTCGGCATCTTCGTCGGCGGCGAGTTCGTCGATCCACGCTCCGACCGCTATTTCGAAACCCTTAACCCCGCCACCGGAAAGCCCATCGCCCACATCGCCCAGGCCGGACCGGAGGACATCGACCTTGCCGTTCAAGCCGCCAGAGAAGCCCAGCCAGGATGGGCCGCCTTGAGTGGCCATGAGCGCGCCCGTTACCTCTACGGCATCGCCCGGCAGGTCCAAAAGCACGCCCGTCTCTTCGCCGTCCTCGAAACTCTGGACAACGGCAAGCCCATCCGAGAGACCCGCGACATCGATATCCCCCTCGTCGCACGCCATTTCTACCATCATGCCGGTTGGGCACAGCTCATGGCAGAAGAGATGCCCGGCTACGAACCCTTGGGCGTCTGCGGCCAAATCATCCCTTGGAACTTTCCCCTCCTCATGCTCGCTTGGAAGATCGCCCCGGCCCTCGCCATGGGCAATACGGTCATCCTCAAGCCCGCCGAGTACACCCCCCTGACGGCTCTCCTCTTCGCGGAAATCTGCAACCGCGCCGGACTGCCCGCGGGCGTCGTCAACATCGTCACCGGCGACGGCGAGACAGGTCGCCTCATCGTGAATCACCCCGGTATCGACAAGATCGCCTTCACAGGTTCGACCGAGGTTGGACGACTGATCCGCGAATCGACGGCGGGTTCCGGCAAGAAGATCAGCCTCGAATTGGGCGGCAAGTCTCCCTTTATCGTCTTCGAGGATTCCGACCAGGACTCCGCTATCGAAGGCCTCGTCGATGCGATCTGGTTCAACCAGGGCCAGGTGTGCTGCGCAGGCTCCCGCCTGCTCGTTCAAGAATCCATCGCCCCGCGTTTCCTCGAAAAACTCAAGCGCCGGATGGAGACCCTGCGCGTCGGTGACCCGCTGGACAAGGCCGTCGATATCGGAGCGATCATCGCCCCTGTCCAGCTTGAGCGCATCGGAGAACTGGTGAGCAAGGGCGTCGAAGAGGGCGCCTCCCTCTTTCAGCCCGAATGCGCCTGCCCCAAGGACGGTTGGTTCTACCCGCCCACCCTCCTTACCGGCGTCAGCCCCGCCTCCACCGTCGCTCAAGTCGAAATCTTCGGCCCTGTGCTCGTCTCCATGACCTTCCGCACCCCCGTCGAGGCCGTCGCCCTCGCCAACAACACGCCCTACGGCCTTGCAGCCAGCGTCTGGACCGAAAACGTCTCCCTTGCTCACGACGTCGCCGCCCAGATCAAGGCAGGCACCGTTTGGGTGAACTGCACGAACCAGTTCGATGCCGCCTCCGGATTCGGCGGCTATCGCGAGAGTGGATATGGGCGCGAGGGTGGCAAGGAAGGGCTCTATGAGTACGTCAAGCTCCCAAAGGGCCACGCTCCCCCCGTCGGCGCTCCCCACCCCGTCGCCCAAAGGCTGGACACCACCCACAAGCTGTACATCGGCGGCAAGCAAGTCCGCCCCGATGGCGGCTACAGCTTCACCGTAAACGGTCAGGAGTTCGCACTCGCCAACCGGAAGGACGTCCGCAACGCGGTGGAGGCGGCGATCCCTGCCCAAACCGCTTGGGCCAAGCAAACTGCCCACTCCCGAGCCCAAGTGCTCTACTACCTCGCCGAAAACCTCGAAGCGGCCAGGGATCAGTTCCCTCTTTCCGACGAGGAGATGAGCCTGAGCATCCAATCGCTTTTCACATACGCAGCCATGGCCGACAAATACGACGGGCAGGTTCACGGCGTCCCGTTCAAGGGCCTGACCTACACGCTCAACGAACCGGTAGGGGTCATCGGCGTCGTCATGATCGACCAGCTCACCCTACTTCCCCTAATCAAGGCCCTCGGCGCTTGCCTCGCTATGGGCAACGCAACCGTCATCGTCCCCTCGCGCCTCGATCCCCTGGCCTCCTGCCTCCTCTATCGCGTGATTGAGGCGTCCGACGTGCCGGGCGGCGTGCTGAACATCCTCACCGGCGAGCCAGAGGAGCTAGGACCCGTTCTGGCCGACCATGAGGCCGTCGACGCAATCTGGTGCTTCCGCCCAGATCCTCTTGCCGCCGAAGTCGAACGCCGCTCGACGGGCAATCTCAAGCAGGTCTGGACGCCCGAGCTTCCCGCCCCAGATCGAGAATGGCTCCGCCACGCGGTCCAGGTCAAGAACGTTTGGGTACCAATGGGCGAATAAATTGCTGAACTGCTTGAATGCTTGATTGCTCGATCGGGCGGAATCCGGCAATCTAGCAATCAAGCATTCGAAAATCGAGCAATCACTCGTCTGGTAAACTCCCCCTCAGAAGCGGGTGTAGCTTAGTGGTAAAGCTCCAGCCTTCCAAGCTGGCTATGCGGGTTCGATTCCCGCCACCCGCTCCAAATTTGATAGAATAGGTCAGGATCAAGCGGGCGTAACTCAGTGGTAGAGTGCGACCTTCCCAAGGTTGAAGTCGCGAGTTCGAATCTCGTCGCCCGCTCCAGAATTCCCTAAAGCGAAGCCGGTTCCAGCGTCTGAAGCGGCCCTTCGAAATCCTTCAGAAGATCGTCCAGCGTGGCCCGCACGTTCGGAACGAGGTCGTGGTGCTCGTGCTGAGCCGCCGTCGCGGAGTTCTCGATGGAAGCAAGCGCCTCCGCACCACCACTTTCGATGGACCTCAGCCACTCCGTAACGTTCGGCACGTCCAAATCGAACCCGTTGATCTTGAGAAACCCCAGGCAGGCGATCAAAGCCGTCCCTTCGTTCCCGGCGGCTAGAGGCCGCTTTTTCAGGAAACCCGTCAGAAACCGAGCCGCCTGCGGAAACAGGCTCAAACTCTCGCCGTACCCATACTGATAGTAGGTCGCTTCCTCCAGGTCGGCGTAGCGAAACGGCTGAACCTTCTTCGTCAACCGAAAGTTGATCCACAGCACGTCCTGAACGGTTAAGTAGTGAAGGGCCATTCCTAACCTGGATTGTACTGGCTTAGCGAGATTGGCTGCAACCGAGGAAGTCGTTGAAAGCTTAAAGCATTGAAGATAGAATGAGGCTAACCATGAAGCAGCGGGTTTTTGCCGTCCTTCCATTCTCTTTCCTTGCCTTCAGCCTTGCGTTCGGTCAGGCTCACAAGAACAAGAACTACGACCTGATCGACGTGAGCTACCACATCTCGATGGACGTTCGGAACGCGATGGTCTTTGGCGACTGTACAAACACGCTCGTCCTCGACCAGGACGCCACCCGCGTCGCCTTCGACTTCGCGAAGCTGGGCATCGGATCGGTAACTGTTAACGATAAACCCACGACTTTTCATGCCGAAGGAGAGATGATCTGGGTGGACCTGCCGAGCAAAGGCTCAAAGGGCCAGAAATTGAAGGTTCGGATCGTCTACGGAGGCTCGCCGGAAGCTGGTATCTATTTCGTTCCCACCGAGCGCGCCTACCCATCCAAAACCCCCATGGTCTACACGCAGGGCGAGGCGGAAGACACCCGCTACTGGCTCCCAACCTACGACTATCCGGACGATAAGGCCACCAGCGAAGCCTGGATCGAGGTCCCCCGCGAGTGGACCGTCATCGGCAATGGCGCCCTCGTTGGCACCTCCTACAGCGGCACGAACAAGGTCTTCCACTGGAAGATGGAGCAGCCTCACGCCACTTACCTGAACTCGATCGTCGCGGGCCCGTACGTCGAGGGGAAGGAAAACTGGGACAGCCTCCCCGTCAGCTACTACGTGCCGCCCGGACTTGAAAAAGAAGGCGAAGCCGCATTCGGTGGAACTGCCGAAATGGTCGCCTTCTACTCCAAGCTGACCGGCTTCAAGTACCCCTACGCCAAGTTCGCCCAGAGCGCCGTCGCCGACTACATGTTCGGCGGAATGGAGAACATCTCGGCCGTTACCCAAACCATCGGCAGCCTCCATCCGCCGGAGTCCGAGCCTCTCGTCTCTTCAAAGGGCCTCGTCCTCCATGAACTCGCCCACCAGTGGTTCGGCGACACCGTCACCTGCCACGACTGGGCTCACATCTGGCTGAACGAGGGTTTCGCTACCTTCCTCCCCCACTTCTGGTTCCGAGAGCACGAAGGGGAAGACACCTACGAGTTGATGCGCTTCGACACCTTCCAAAGCGCCCTCGGGGCCATGCAGGGCGAACCACGCCCGGTCGTCAGCGACAAGTACGAGATCCCTATGGACAACTTCGACGGCCACGCCTACCCCGGCGGCGCCACCCGAATGTTCATGCTCATGGACTTGCTCGGCGAGAAGCAGTTTTGGGCCTCCATCAAGGCCTACCTCAACGAATACAAGTACAAGTCGCCCACGACCGAAGAGTTCTTCGCCTCCATGTCGAAGAGCAGCGGCAAGGACCTCTCGCAGTTCATGAAGCAGTGGTTCTACACCCCGTCCATGCCCACGATGACTCTTTCAAAGACCGAGAAGGGCTTCCAGATCAGTCTCGAAAAGGATTCGCCGTTCAGCCTGAGCGTCCCGGTCTGGATTTGGCAAGACGGCCAATGGCTGAAGTCAAAAGTCAGCCTGACTTCGAAGCCCGTTGAGCTCGATGACGTGAAGGGCCTCGTTCTCATCGATCCCAATGCCCGCATCGCCGCCAATGTCACCTATAGCGTTAACTATACGGACGATGAATGGCGCTCGCTGTACTCTAACCTGCCCGACGCGGCTGGCAAGGCGCGCCTGATCGACTACTTCGCCCGCAGTAACCACCAGCCGCTCCTGGCGAACCTCGTCGAAACCGAACACAGCAACAAGGTGCTCGTCCGGCTTATCAATTCTTGCAACTTCCTTTCGGACAAAGTCTGCATCGACCTCCTGAACCACCCCGACCCGTCGGTACGCGACGCCATCTTGGACCAGGTCAAGAAGAAAATCAACAACATCGGCGCAGCCTCTCGGCTCAGGACGATGATCGCCTCCGAGACCAACCCCCAGCTCAAACTCCACGAGTTCTCCGCCCTCTACTCGATCACCCACGACCCTAAGATGCTGGACGAGGCTTGGAACACGAAGTCTTGGAACGAGGCCTACAAGTCGATGGCTTTGGATTCCTGGATGCGCATCAATCCCGATCTCACCCGCGACAAGTGCATGGAAATTCTTACCGCTCCCCCTGCGGAACGGGTCGAGCCGCTTCGCCAAGGTGCGATTCGAAGACTGGGTGAGCTCAAGGACAAGCCTGGTGAGCATCGAGTCTTCGATGCCCTGATCGCCGTCGTCCAGGAGAACTCCTTCGGGGCCCGGAACGCCGCGATCTCCGCCCTTGCCGCCTATGGCAACAAGGACGCCCTACCCTATCTGCGACCTCTGACGACCAACAGCATGTTCTACATCGCCCGCTCAGCCAAAGACGCCGTGAGGCGCCTGGGCGGGTAAATGCGAATCCTGTCGATCCTGGCTCTCAGCCTTCTGATGTTCGCTATAGGCCACGCCCAGTCTTCGCAAAAGCGTCTGGGTGACTTCCTCAAAGCCTTCAACTCGAAGGACGACGCGACGATTCGCACGATGATGGATGCCAACTTCGATCCCTCCATCTACGCTCGCCGCAAGCCGGAGGAGTGGTCTGCCCAACTCAAACAATTCGCGACGGACCTTGCCCCCCTCGCCATCCGCGAGATACTCCTCGACAAGGAAACCGCCATCGTCGCCGCCGTTCTCACCGCGAGCGGTGAGAAAATGGGACTGCGTTTAGACCTTGCCAAGGAAGCCCCCCACCGCATCGTCGGCCTGCGTTTCAGCGGCAACGTACAAGGGTTGGTCGAGGAGCGAAAGAAAGTCGAGATCCGCGACTATAAGGACCTCTCCGATCTCGCACGACAAGTCCGGAACGGCTACAAAGTCCCCGCAATCGCCATCGCTGTCTTCCAAGGCGGCAAATTGGAAACTGCCGTAGACGGCCTTCGAGAAGTTGGGAAATCCGACCCTGTTACTGTCAACGACCGTTGGCTCGTCGGCTCTATCGGCAAGTCGATGACCTCAACCCTCATCGGCCGCCTTATCGACGAAGGCAAGCTGGACTGGAATTCCAAGCTCGGCGACCTCCTCAAGGACGTTCCCATGCTTCCCGAGTACCGGGACGTGAAGCTCGAGCAGATCATGCAGCACCGGGGCGGTATGCCTCAGGACCTCAATTTTGAAGGTCAGACCGTCGATCGCATCGTCGGCAGGCTCGCGGACCCCACCGCTATCCGCGCTGCGTACGTGAAAGACATTCTCAGCCGCAAACCCATCGCCAAGCCAGGCGAGAAGTTCGCCTACTCGAACGCAGGCTACGCCATTCTCGGCCACATCGCCGAGCGCGTCACAGGCAAGCCCTTTGAAATCCTACTCAAGGAATATGTCTTTAACCCCATCGGCATGGATTCCGCTATCGCCGGACTACCCGGCACGGACGGCCAGCCAAGCGGAAGGGGCGAACCCCATGGGCACATCCCCACCGCAGACGGTTACGAGCCGCACGTTCTCGATGGCCCCCTGAACTACATGGGCGCTCCCGCCGGCCTCGGCGTCTCCTGCTCCATCGGCGACCTGGCCAAATATGTCGCCTGGCATATGCGCGGCTACCTGGGAGAACCCATCGAACTAAAGACGGAAACAGTCCGCCGCCTTCACACCCAGATGGCCGACAAAGGCCAGTATGCGGCTGGGTGGGTAATCGGCGACGGCTTCCAGGGTCACAACGGCTCCGACGGCACCTTCGTAGCCGAAATCGCCTTCTGGCCCAAGGAGCGCTTCGCCGCCGCTGCTATCGTGAACTGTGGAGGCGCCGAAAACCCTTCGCCACCCATGCAAGCGATCTTGGCCGTGTACAAGAAGCTGTTTGGAAAATAAGTCAGGCTAGGCCGTAGCGACCTGCCTCAGATTAGGCGAGACGGTAAATGTGGCTGCCGTCTTGGCCCGAACTTCGTCCGCCGTGACATCGGGCGCAACCTCGATCAAAGTCAGCCCCTGCCCGCGATTCACCTCGAAAACACAAAGGTCCGTGATAATCAGGTCCAGGCAAGCCTTGCCAGTCAAAGGCAGCGTGCAAGCCTTCAAAACCTTGCTCTCGCCAGTCTTGTTCGTGTGCTCCATAACGACCACTACACGCTTGACGCCGGCCACCAAGTCCATCGCGCCGCCCATCCCTTTCACCATCTTGCCTGGGATCATCCAGTTCGCCAGGTCGCCTTGCTCACTGACCTCCATGGCTCCCAAAATCGATAGGTCGATGTGGCCCCCACGAATCATGGCAAAGGATTCCGCGCTGGAAAAATAGCTCGTGCCAGGGATCTCCGTGATCGTCTGCTTGCCCGCGTTCACCAGATCCGGGTCCGCCTCGCCTTCGTAAGGGAAAGGCCCCATGCCCAACATGCCGTTCTCGCTCTGCAAAACCACGTCCATGCCCTGGGGGATGTAGTTCGCTACAAGGGTCGGGATACCAATCCCCAAATTCACATAAAAGCCGTCGCGCAGTTCCTGCGCCGCACGCTGAGCAAGTTGATCGCGGTTGAGTGGCATAGATTCTCTTCGTTGAGTGGGGTACTTCGATTCTAGCCGATACAGGATAATCCTAGCGTGAAGAACCAGCGGGAGTTCTTGGCTCCGATGACGGGCGTCGAGGCGGCAAACCGAGCCCAATACGTCCTGAAGCGGTGGAAATACCGAGCCTGGTCCATCCCAGGCGGAGTCCGCTTTGAGCGCAGCACTCCCATCGCCGGGCTCGCCGTCATCCATCCCCACCTCGTCCACGCCCGGATCGACATGCAGATATTGGAATTGCCGGAAGGGAAGTGTCGAATCTCGCTGAATCAAACGATCCTCAAGTTCGGCCAACCGTTCACGCGGCTCGACAAGGCGGTCTGGCTCGGAGACCTTGAGGATGTCGAGAGCTACGTCGGCCGACGGGAAGAGTTGCAGGTTGACCGAGTCCAGCAAAACGCCTACGCCGGAAGAATGACCCTCGTCTTCCTCGCCTACGCCACCTTTCCCGCCCTCTTGGCGGGCGCCGTAACCGGATTCCTGACCCAGGCCGGGTTAGTGGGGCTCATCGCCGGCTTGGTCGTCATCCTCATCGCTGCCCTCTTCCTCCCAATCATCCCACTCCGAATGCCCGACTTCCCGTTGGACAACGCCCTCCCACCCGCCCCCGGCGGATCGAACTACATCCGAAACTCGACAGACCAGCGGTAGGAAGTCCATACTGGATTTCAAATGATCGCCACGCTGCTTACCATTCTTGCGTTCGGGCAAACCGCCCAGCCCGCTCTCAATTGGGAACAGGTTGGAAAAAGTAAGCACGAATCGATCAGTGGGCTGGCTCGCTTCGGTGCAGACCGGTTTGTGATGGTTCTCGACAACAAGAAGGAGAAGCAGGAAAAGCTCTGCTGGCTCTCCAAAGTCGATGGTGCCTGGAAGCGCGAAAAGATCGAGATTTCCGACCCGAACAAGCTGGCCACCCACGAGGACAGTGGCAATCTTGTCATAGATCTAGAAGGCATCTGCCGCATTCCCGGCCACGAGAACGAGGTGCTCGTCATTGGAGACAGGAGTACCGACCAAGGTTGGATCTACAGATTCAAACTGGAAGGAGACAAGGCCACCCTTATGGACGCTGTCAAAGTTCCGGACGTGAATGCTGATAGCGACTACGAAGCCATCGACCTTGTCAAAACCGATTCTCATTTCATCCTTTTCTGGGGAGATCGAGGGACGCCGACCCGATCAGGGACCGTGTCTGCCGCCTTCTTCACTCTCGCCAGCGAGATTCATTTCGGACCGACGGCGACGCTTTCCATCAAGACCCCTTGGCCTACGGGCGAACTAGCCCGGTCTGTTTCCGATCTCCGCGTCGTTGGAAACGACATCCTCGTGAGCTCAGCGAGCGATCCCGGCGATTCTGGCCCGTTCGACAGCGCGGTCTACACCGTGGCGTCTTTTAGCGAAACCGCCAAAACCCTGACTCTTAAATCGCTGGATACGCCCGTCGAAATCTGTAAGGCTCCCGGACACAAGATCGAAGCAATCGACTTCGACTCCACGACCAAGCAGTGGACCTTCGGCACCGACGACGAAAACCTCGGCGGCTGGATCGCGTTTAAGAAGAACTAGCGGGGCCGCGTCGTTAGGCGCTCGATCCGCTTCTCGTAGTTCGAGCCTTGCAGAATGCGGTTCACGTAGATCGCGGGAGTGTGGATGTCGTTCGGATCGAGCTCGCCGACCTCGACCAACTCTTCGACCTCGGCCACGCAAACCTTCGCCGCTGTCGCCATCATTGGGTTAAAGTTGCGAGCCGTCTTTCGGTAGACCAGGTTCCCCGACTTGTCGCCTTTCCACGCCTTCACCACCGCGAGATCGGCGTGGAGCGCCGTTTCCATCACATACATCTCGCCTCCAAAGTCGCGCGTCTCCTTGCCCTCCGCGACGAGCGTGCCGTAACCGGTCTTCGTGTAGAAGGCGGGAATACCTGCTCCGCCCGCACGGATACGCTCTGCGAGAGTCCCCTGGGGGTTGAATTCAAGCTCCAGTTCGCCGCTGAGAAATTGCCGTTCGAACTCCGCATTCTCCCCAACGTAACTGCTCACCATCTTCCGAATCTGGCGGGTCTGAAGCAAGAGGCCCATGCCGAAGTCGTCGACTCCGCAGTTGTTGCTGATGACGGTGATGTCCTTGACTCCCGAATCGCGCAGGGCAAGAATCAGATTTTCGGAGATGCCGCACAGCCCGAAACCGCCCGACATGATCGTCATGCCGTCGAAAACGAGCCCTTCGAGGGCGGATTGCGCGTTGGGATAGACCTTGTTCATCGAGCTTCCGTTGGTTCGAAGGCCAGTTTACTTGGGGTCAGGCAAGAAAAATGGGGAGCGTTTTAGACGCTCCCCCGATATCATTTCAGGATATGGCTACTCCTTTCAAAGTCAGCCAACTGTTCTGACTCCATGCTTTATTCCAAAGTTCCGCAAATTTTGTGCCTTTTATGAAAAGCTTGACAAGATTTGTTCAAGTTTATACGTCAGCTCGCTATTCGTAACCAGCCGTTCACACTCAAGCCCCCGTCCCATGTCATGCAATTCCTTCTCTTTGTGCCCTGCGTGAGCGATCACTTTAACGCCCTTCTCATGCAAAGCAGGCACGATTTCCGCCGGGTCGAGTGTCGAGGAGCCCAGGTTCACGATAGCGACATCCCCGATTTCCGAGTCCACAGGCGCCTTGGTCCGCAACACCGCTTCATGCCCCAGGGCAGCCACCGACTTCACCAATCGGGAGCTCCACATCAAGTTGTCTTCATAAATAAGAACGCGCATCTAGCAGAAGCGTAACCTACTCCGGCCACCAGGCCTAAGACCCGAAGCCTGAGGCTACCTGCCCCAGGTACCTTCAAATCATGCTTTCCCCGATGCGTTGGGACCGTGACCGGCTCCTCATGCTCGACCAACGAGTCCTTCCGACCGTCGAAACTTGGCTTGAATTGATCGACTACCGCCAGGTCGTCGAGGCCATCCGTGACATGGCCGTTCGAGGCGCGCCTGCCATTGGCGTTGCCGCCGCCTACGGCATGGCTCTCGCCGCCCTAAAGGGCGAAGACAAAGCCGAAGCCAAGCAAGCCCTTGCTGCCTCTCGTCCGACGGCTGTCAACCTTTTCTGGGCTCTCGACCGGATCGATGCTTTGGGCTCTTGGGACTTCGAAACGGTTCTCGCCGATGCCAAAGCCATCGAGCGCGAGGACTACGAGATGAACCTCCGGATCGGTCAGCACGGCTCGACTCTGATCCAGCCTGGTTGGAACATCCTCACCGTCTGCAACACCGGCTCCCTGGCGACAGCAGGCCACGGAACGGCCTTGGGCGTCATCCGAACCGCCCATACGGATGGAAAGAACATCCACGTCTACTCCTGCGAAACCCGCCCCCGGCAGCAAGGCCTCCGCCTTACCGCCTACGAGCTGATCAAGGAACAGATCCCCTTTCACAGCATTGCCGACGGTGCGGCTGCCTCGCTGATGCGAGCAGGGAGGGTGAACTGCGTCATCGCCGGAGCCGACCGAATCGCCCCCAACGGCGACACCGCCAACAAGATTGGCACCTATGCGCTGGCTGTCCAGGCCAAGCACCACGGTATCCCTTTCTTCATCGCGGCACCCACATCTACCCTTGACCCAACCCTCGCCACCGGTGATCTCATCCCTATCGAGGAAAGATCCGGAGAGGAATTGACCCACATCGAGGGTGTCCAGATAGCCCCCGACCACTGTCCGGTCTACAATCCGGCCTTCGACGTAACACCCGGAGAGCTCATCGATGCGATCGTCACGGAGAAGGGCGTCTTCAAAGGCCCATACGCTTTCGGCGCGTAACTCCCGTTGAAAAAAAATCGGCCCACCGTCTGGTGGGCCGATTTTTGTTACATCCCTAAGCCGGGCTCAGCCCAGACTTCTCTCATCTCCTGTTCCGCGCGCCATCGTTCACGCATGACCTGCGCCCTCTTGGCGAGATGGTGTTGGGCGTGAAGGGTTAATTTTGCCGGTTGCTTTGCGGCCCTCGTCACCGCTTTCTTAGTCTTCTCGACTTGTTCGGCGACCCAATCACGGGTCTCATTAACCTTGATTATGAAGCGCTGGCGTCGACGCCACGCCCGATTTCTGTTCGTCATAACAGTTATCTCCTCGGACGGGATTTGGACACGATTTACTCGTATCATCACTATTATCCGACCCATTTTTGAAATCTGGGGGTTCCATTTTCAGAAACTTTTCCAAGTTGCCAGCAGTCCTGCTAGGCCTCTTGCCTGGCACTAATAGAATAGTGTTATTTACACTTTGCGGCACTAGCCTTTCGAGCGCTTGAGATCGTCCAGCCGGTCCTTCGCATCCTGATAGTCGGGATCGATCTTGAGGGCCGCCTCGTATTCTGTCTTGGCTTCCTTCACGCGCTTGGTGCCGCGTAGGAAATTTCCATAGGAAAGATGGAGAAACGCGCGGTTCGGCTCCAGGCTAAGAGCCAACTTGTAGTTGTCCTCCGCATCCTTGACCTTGTCTTGCCGCCAATAGGAGATCGCAAGGTTCAGATACCCTTCCGAATACTTGGGGTACTTGGCGATAAGCTCTTTGTAAATCGCCTGCGCCTCTTCATATCGATCCTGGTCGTCGATGACATTGGCCAGGCGAAGGCGATAGGCGGGGACGTCCGGGGCGAGCGCAACGAGTTTCTTCGTCAGAAGCTCTGCGTCCTTTAGCCGGTTATCGGCCAGATAGAGGATGGAAAGCCCGTTCAAAGCCCGCACGCGGTTCGGATCGCTGATGAGTGCCTTGGCGTACGCATTCTCTGCCTTCGATGTAAGCTTCATCCTTCGATAGAGGTCGCCCAGCGTCGAGAGCCCGTATGCGTTGTCCGGCTCGATCTGCAGTGCCTGCAGTATCAATTGCTCCGCCTCCGAAAGCTGATCGCCGTTCATGTAAACGAGCGCCAGCTCGAACATCGCCCGTGTGCTCTGGGGGTTCAGCTCAAGCGCCTTCTGGAACATCGGCACGGCATCTTTTGGCCGTCCGGCGCCGCTCAAAGCCTTTCCGAGGTCGATGTACGCTTCCGCATCCTTCGGATCAAGCTCGACCGACTTGGCGTAAGCTTTCGCCGCTTCTTCGAACTTGTCCAAATTGAAGTAGCAGTCGCCTACAAACTTCTGCGCGCCCGAGAACTTCGGCAGCAGCGTGGTGACCTTCTCGAAGTACGGCACGGCTTCGGCGAACCTGTCCTGAAAGAAAATCGCGCGTCCAAGTTGGTAGGTCACTTCCGCGTCGTTGGGGGTCTTGTCGGCCAGTGTCTTGGCCAGCTTCTCCGCATCCGCATACTTCTGGTCGCGGATAAGCTGCCGCACCTTCTCGACGTCGTCATCCCGCAAAGTCAAGGCGAGGAGATTCGAGGAAGGAGCAGGCAGGGTTTGAGCCATGGCGGGGGCAACGCCTCGGGCAACGAAAAGCAGCAGCGCGGCTCGCGCGAAAGTCTTAAGCATGAATTGTCCTTGTACCGACTTAGACGTATTTTTACTGGCAACGGTACAGTAGCCTGCCCGCGAAATACAAAAGCCGATAAAGAGAAAAAGCCCAGCCGAAATAAATTCGACTGGGCATTTCTTAAAAGCTCGCCAGAGAGAGTTCAAAACTGTAGACCGACCTGGATATGTTGAGACTAGACATGCTAGCTCAAGTGCTTATCCTTTAAGGAGGTGATCCACCCACACCTTCCGGTACGGGTACCTTGTTACGACTTAGTCCCCCTTACTCCCCTCACCTTCGACCGCTCCTTCCTTACGGTTAGGCCACGGGCTTCGGGTGAAGACAATTCAGGTGACTTGACGGGCGGTGTGTACAAGACCCGGGAACGTATTCAACGCAGTATAGCTGACCTGCGTTTACTAGCGATTCCGACTTCATGCAGTCGAGTTGCAGACTGCAATCTGAACTGGGGGCGTATTTTTGGGATTGGCTCCACCTCGCGGTATCGCAGCCCATTGTTTCGCCCATTGTAGCATGTGTGAAGCCCCAGGCGTAACTGCCATGCTGACTTGACGTCATCCTCACCTTCCTCCGGCTTACACCGGCGGTCTCCTGTGAGTTCCCGACTTTACTCGCTGGTAACACAGGACGAGGGTTGCGCTCGTTGGCGGACTTAACCGTACACCTCACGGCACGAGCTGACGACAGCCATGCAACAAGTGTCTTCACGTCCCCTTGTGGGGGAGGGCCCTATCTCTAGAGCTTACGATCGATGTCAAACCTGGGTAAGGTTCTTCGGTTAGTATCGAATTAATCCACATGCTCCACCGCTTGTGCGGGTCCCCGTCAATTCATTTGAGTTTCAACCTTGCGGCCGTACTCCCCAGGCGGGATACTTAATGCGTTTGCTGCGGCACAAGAGGGGTCGATACCTCTTACGCCTAGTATCCATCGTTTAGGGCGTGGACTACCAGGGTATCTAATCCTGTTTGCTACCCACGCTTTCGCGCCTCAGCGTCAGATAATGCCCAGTTTGCTGCCTTCGCCATGGGTGTTCCTCCTGATATCAACGCATTTCACCGCTACACCAGGAATTCCACAAACCTCTGCATTCCTCAAGTCTGCCAGTATGTAAAGCAGTTTCCGGGTTGAGCCCTGGAGATTTCACTTCACACTTAACAGACCGCCTACGCGCTCTTTACGCCCAGTAAATCCGGACAACGCTTGGACCCTACGTCTTACCGCGGCTGCTGGCACGTAGTTAGCCGGTCCTTATTCGCACAGTACCGTCCTAAGTCTTTCTGTGCAAAAGGAGTTTACAGACCTAGATCCGTCATCCTCCACGCGGCGTCGCTGCATCAGGGTTTCCCCCATTGTGCAAGATTCCCAACTGCTGCCACCCGTAGGTGTGTGGGCCGTGTCTCAGTCCCACTCGAGCGGATCATCCTCTCAGACCCGCTACCCGTCGTCGGCTTGGTAGGCCATTACCCCACCAACTACCTGATAGGCCATGAACCGCTCCTGAAGCGAAAAACCGTTTAATCCTTCTCCGATGCCGGAAAAGGGCCACATCTGGTATTACCCATCGTTTCCAATGACTATCCCAGACTTCAGGGCACGTTGTTCATGTATTACTCCGCCGTTCGCCACTGAGGCCGAAGCCTCCGTTCGACTTGCATGTTTTAGGCACGCCGCCAGCGTTCGTCCTGAGCCATGATCAAACTCTCCGAAGAAAGTGTTGACCAAATTCCTGATAAATCAGGATTGGTTGACTTTTTAATTTGAAGTTTCCCAATCGAATTGCTTCGACCTGGAACCCATCACCACCGAGACTAGCTCGCAGGGTCAGGGCCTTCTCCCTCTGACTCTTCGCCAAAGGGTTTTTAACGGGATCATATGTTTACTGATCTCGAAATCAAGACTACTGTTCTGAACGTCTTTCTCTCTATTGAGCTTTCAAGGTGCTGCGCCAGTGTTTCAGGCGCAAGAGATATTGTAGGCAGCTAGTCTTCCGAATGTCAAGCCCTTCGGCAATTTTCTCGAATTTCTCGCTGCGTTTCGTCTCTCTGTCTCGTCCTATCTTCTTGGCCTTGTTAGGCCCTTCCAACCGGGCGAAGGGAGAATGTACCAGACCCCTTCTGCCTTAATGCGCCCCCGACGGGACTTTTCGTTAAATTCCCCGTAAATTCCCTTCGCCAGCGATTCCCGCGAACCTCCAAAAGCGTGTAGATTCTATCGTTGCGCGCTCTCTACACCCTCACGCTCTTCCTCGGCTCGGCCCTGCTGTTCCTCGTCCAGCCGATGGTCGCCAAGATGATCCTGCCCCGCTTCGGCGGGTCGCCGGCCGTTTGGACCACGAGCATGCTCTTCTTCCAGGCCCTCCTCCTCGCGGGCTACGCCTACGCGCACTGGTCGACGAAGTGGCTGGGAGCCCGCCGCCAAAGCCTCGTTCACATCGCGCTTCTTATAGGGGCCGCCCTCACCCTGCCCATCGTCGTCCCTGGCTCATTCATATGGCGTGAAGGCGAAGGCAAGCAGCTCGAAGTCCTGCTTGTCCTCGGAGTGATGGTCGGCGTCGCCTTCTTCGTGCTCTCCGCTGGCGCACCCCTTATCCAGCGGTGGTTCGCCAGCACGAACGACCCCGCTGCCCGCGATCCCTACTTCTTATATAGCGCCAGCAACGTCGGCAGCATGGTGGCCCTCCTCGCTTACCCGTTCCTCGTCGAGCCTCACCTGAAACTTGGCGAGCAGACGAGGTTCTGGACCTACGCCTTCTATGGCCTCGCCGCCCTCCTCGCCCTTTGCGCCGTCGTCCTGCAGAGACAACCGCCTCAAATCGACGAGCACCGCAGCGAAGACGACCAGGCGCCGGTAATCACCAAAGCCCAAAAAGTCCGCTGGCTAATCCTGGCCGCTATCCCCTCGAGCCTCCTGCTCGGCGTCACGAACTACCTCACCACGAACATCGCCCCGATGCCCCTCCTCTGGGTCGTCCCCCTCGCGCTCTATCTCGTCACCTTTATCGTCGCCTTCGCGAGGAAGCAGTTCGTCAAATCCGGAACCTGGGCTCGCATCCTCCCCCTGATCGTCACCCCCCTCGCCCTCGTGATGATCTTGGAGGCCACCGAACCCATCGGCATCCTCGCTTCCATGCACCTCGTGGCATTTACCATCGCCGCTCTCATGTGCCATACGATGCTCGCCGAGTCCCGGCCACCGGCCGCCCGCCTGACGGAGTTCTATCTCTGGCTCTCGCTTGGAGGGGTCGTCGGAGGGTTCTTCAACGCGATTCTCGCTCCTCTCGTCTTCAAGACCCTCGCCGAATATCCGATCGCCATCATCCTCGCCTGCATCGTTCGTCCTCCGCGCGAGGGCGTCAAGCTTGAGATCAAGAAGGACGTGCTGTTCGGCGCAGGCATGCTCCTTTTCACCCTCGCCCTTGCCCTCGGCGCACGACAGGCAGGCATGGCCCCTTCGTCCGCCCGAACTGGCCTCCTGATCGGCCTTCCCGCTATCGTCTGCTTCCTGATGGTCGACCGGCCCATCCGCTACGGCCTCATGCTCGGCGCCGTCTTCTTTGTGGCCAACCTCATGGGCACGAATAGCGAAGGCGTCATCATCGCCACGGAGCGCAGCTTCTTTGGGGTCCACCGTGTGCTCGAAACGAACGGGGGTCGCTTCCACGAGCTCGTCCACGGCACCACCACCCACGGCATCCAAGACCTACAAAACCCTGGCGAACCGAAAACCTACTACACCCGCACCGGCCCCATCGGCGACGTCTTCAAGGCCTATTCAGGACCCACGATGAAGAAGCATGTCGCCCTCGTCGGCCTCGGCGTCGGCTCCTGCGCCGCATACGGCGAACCGGGCCAGAAGATGACCTACTTCGAGATCGACCCCGTCGTCATCCAAATCGCCGAAGATCCCAAATACTTCACCTTCCTCCGCGACTGCAAGGCAGATATGGACGTGAAGCTCGGCGATGCCCGCCTCACGCTGGACCACGAGCCCGATGGCGAGTTCGGCCTGATCGTCCTCGACGCTTTCAGCTCCGATTCCATCCCGATCCACCTCCTCACCCAGGAGGCCGTAAAGATGTATGTGCGTAAGCTCGACCCCACCGGCTTTCTCGCCTTCCACATCTCCAACCGCTACTTGGACCTTGAGCCGATCCTGAAAAGAACCGCGCAAAGCCTGGACATGACCCTTTACACCCGCGACGATGAGGTCGGAACCGACGAGATGCAAGCCGGGAAACGCCCCTCCCACTGGGTGATCATGACCCGCAAGGAAGCCGACATCCAGCGCTTGGTCGACGAATTCCACTGGGGTACGAGCGACGCAGGACCCGCGCCCCTCTGGACCGACGACTACTCGAACATCCTGAGCGCGTTCAGCAAGGGGTAGGGCTTTGCCCAGGATTAGGCTTCGCCAGGATTGAGGATTGGGGAAGCGCATGCCCAATCCTCAATCCTGGGCAAAGCCCCAATCCTGTTTCGTTCACTGAGAAGTGAACGAAACCCAAGGTTGCTTCTTCATATCCCGCAAATAGGGCTCCGCCCATTTCTGCTGGGGGAACTTCTTGAAGAAATCCGCCGCGATCAGCTCGCTTCCGTCCGAAAAACCCATCCGCGCCCACAGGGACATCTTGCGAACCGAATCCGAAGTGGCGACCTTCGTGTTCACGGCTCCGCTGAGCCCGCCCGAGACATCGCCTCGCCCACAGAGCGTCGAACCGCTCGCCCCATGCGTTCCCAGCACCTCGTCGTAGGTATCGGCGAGGAAGGTCTGCGCCATCGCTTCGTCGACCTTGCCCTTGTTCTCGGTCAAAAGACTCGTCCAGCGTTTCTTTCGCCGCATGCACCCGTTCGCCATCGGATCGGGATTGAACCAGCTCACCTCTTCCTTGATCAGCTTGGGATCCTCGGGGAAGTTCGCCCCTACGTAAAAGCCATCTTTGGTTCGGTCGAAAACGACGTTCTTGAGCCCAAGCTGCAACTTCCCTATCTCGTTCGTCTTCGCATCGCCCATGAGCCATGTGTTCGCGTAGCCACCGTTGTTGCCGGTCTTGAAGATGCGGACCATGTCGTCCAGGTTGTTCGAATATTGGATCGCCTTGCGCATCCGCATGAACTCGGGCAAGCCGTTCGGGTCGAATCCATGAAACCCGCTGATCGTCGTCTCGCAGAGCATGATTCCCGCCGAGTTGATCGCGTAGTCGCTTCCGCTATGGATCATCCCGCAGAGCGCGTCCATCAAAATCCGGTTGCCTTTGGCAGGCTTGATGTCCAGCATCGCGTTGAAGCGCTGCCCCATGATGTAGTCCCACCAAAGGTTGTGACCCATCACGATCTTGCCGTCTTTGGTCGTTGAGCCTGTCGCGATAAAGGCGCTGCAAGACTCCTTCGCCCCGCTGATAACCAGCCCGGTCTGTTGCGACTCCAGCCAAGGCAGGTAATAGCCCCCAAGCTCGATGTGGGAATTAAAGGCAAGCATGTCCCAGACGTCATACTTGAACCCCTTCGCCGCCAGGCCATCGGCCAGGCCCTGAAGCTCTTCCCGGTACTCGGGATCGAGCTTGGCCCAAAAGAGCTTTTTAGACTCGTCGCGATACCAACTCCAGTTCTTCCCGCCCTCGAGTCCCGTGGCCCGTAAAGCCTTCAGCGCATCGTCGATCTCCGGGGCGAGGAGGTACCCGTATTGGTAGCCGATATCGTGCGGCTTCCCCTCCAAGTGAGCATAAACCCACCCCGCCTTCTCCTCCCGAAACGCTTTCCCTAGTTGCGCAGAGGGTTGGGGATGAAGCAGCGCGACAGCGGCAAGGAAAGGGAGCATGACAATTAGGATACGATGTGAGCCCGCTACTTGTCCCCGTGAAACTTGCCGCCCGGGTAACCAACGAGGATGCCAAGGTATTTGAGCTCTTGCACATCCCGTGAAGCCCAGTGGCCCCCTGGAATATCCGAGAACCGCGGCACTCCCATCCGGATAGCCAAAGCGGAGTCGCAGGTATCAAGCTGTGCTAGTAACGTTTCGGTGCGAACGCCCTTTCCCACGATCTCACTGTGAAATTCGGCCACCCATCGCCTCAGGCCTGGTAAAAGCTCGAAGCGCAAGTCTCGCAGGTCGACCTGCAATTTAGAGGACGTGTTTGACTTTGTCGCTTCCACCAGGTAAGCGATCGTCTGAATGGCTTCCTCCGCGAACAGGTCTCTCGTGTCCGGATGGTTACGGTGTAAAAACCAATCTTTTCTAGCCGGTCGCAATAAGCCAAATGCGTCGAGATCCCGCGCCAAGCGGTAGAAAGCATGATTCTCAGGAACGTCAGGGAAATAGTTTTGCCCAACCGCCAGTGTGGTTAGCATTGCTATCAGACATATGGCGACCCTCACAGCCGCAGTCTAACACGGCTACTTCCGATTCGCTTCCGCCGCAATCGCTTCCGCGTACCGCCGACTGGCTCCGAGGCTCTCCCGAATCAGCTTTCGAGCCGCTTCACCCATTGCCAACTGCTTCCCTTCGTCCGCCAAAACCTCTTTGATCGCTTCTGCCAGCTCCGAAGAAGAAGCGCAAACCCGCGACGCTCCGACCCGCAACGCCGCTTCCGAGGACTCCCGGAAATTCTGCATATGCGGCCCATAGAGCACCGGCTTCCCGTGGGCGAGGGGCTGGATGATGTTCTGCCCACCCAGGTTCTCAAACCCACCCCCGATCACCACCACATCCGCCAACGCATAGACCTTCGCCAGCTCCCCATAGGTATCGAGCAGAATGTACGAACCGGTCTCTCCTTTCGACCGTAGCGCCACGTTCCCAAATCGGGCACGAACGGTTTCCGCCAACTCAGGAATTCGCTCCAAATGACGCGGGGCGTGAATGACTTGGAGGGGACCGACGGCTTGGATCGCGTCCAGCACCAACTTCTCTTCATCCGGCCCGCGCGTAGAACCGACGACAAGGACCGGCACGCCATCCTTCAGCCCGTAGGAAGATCGCAAACTTGCCGCGTCGACGTCCAGCCCCTCTACCGCCTGGTCGAACTTGCAGTTCCCGAAAACCTCCGGCGACGGAGCCCCCAAAATCTTGATCCGCTCCGCATCGACTGCCGACTGCATCAAGCACCGATCGACGTAAGCAAACAAAGCCTTATAGAAGAAGGCGATCCGGCGAGATCGAGGAAAAGCCCGGTCACTGATCCGGCCATTCACCAAAAGCACCCGGGCATCGAAAATCCGGGCCGCCCACACAAAGTTGAACCAAAGCTCCGTCTCCATGATCGCCACTACGGAAGGCCGCACCCGCTGCAAGGCCGCAAGCTGGAATCGCGCGACGTCGATGGGGAAATAGACGAGATGATCGAACAACCCCTCCGCCTTCTCCCGCGCCGTTTGATGCCCACTGCTCGTGGTCACACTCAGCACAATCTCGTGATCCGGGAGCAAGGCCCGAACGTCCCGCAAAATCGGCATCGCCGCAACGACTTCGCCGACGGACACGGCATGGAACCAAACCCGCTTCCCATCCTTCCGAACGGGCAAGTCGTACATCCCCTGCCGCTCTTTCCAATTAGGCTGCTCCCCCCGCTTGCGGGCCCGGAACCACATCCAAGGCAGCCAAAAGGGCGAGAGGAGAACGATGAGGATGTTGTAAAGCCAGTACATCGTCAGGATTCCTCGATTCCTCGATTTGAGATTCCTCGATTTGATTGCCTACGTAGTGTCTGGATACTCGCCACCATCATCGCCACGATCTCGTTCGCTCGCTGGTGGTGCAACAGTATCGTCTCCTTGGGCACAATGCCCACTTCTACGGTCAGTTCAAGCCAGTATTGCGATTCGTCTGCTTCTTCGAGAACAATTCCTAGCTTGGCCGCCATATCGGCCCGGCTCTTCGCACGGCAAGCTGCTCGGTAATTCGCTCCCACCGAAGAACAGGATCGTATAAGTTGGTCGGCAATGACTCGACCAGACCTTGTTCGGGGAAGGGTTTCGGCAAACTGGAGAATCCCAGCCGCGAACTCCCGAGTAAACCGCTTGAGTTCCTTCTGATCCATATCTCCGAAAATCGAGGAATCTAAAACCGAGGAATCGAGGAATCGAAAGACCGCCCCGTAACAAGCTCAAACGCTGCAACATATTTTGCGCGTGTATTGGCCACGACCTCGGGCGGCAACACCGGCCCCGGCGGTTGCTTGTTCCAATTAAGGGTTTCCAAATAGTCGCGCACGTACTGCTTGTCGTAGCTGGGCTGCGCATGCCCGGGCTCATACAGAGATGCATCCCAGTATCGCGAGGAATCCGGTGTCAGAGCCTCGTCGATCAAAATCACGCCGTCTGCGGTAAGCCCGAACTCGAACTTCGTGTCGGCGAGAATGAGGCCTTTGGTCGCCGCGTGATCGACAGCCCGGGCATAAAGTTCCAATGTCCAATCGCGGACCAGTGAGGCGGTCTCCCAACCAACCCTGTCGCAGGCCTGTTCGAAGCTGATGTTCTCGTCGTGCCCTTCTGTTGCCTTCGTCGCGGGGGTAAAAATCGGCTCTGGCAGTTTGGAGCTGTCGACCAAACCGTCGGGCAGCGCTAGCCCATGCACCGACGGTCCTTGCGCTCGATACTCCTTGAACAAGGACCCCGAGATGTAGCCGCGGGCCACGCACTCGATGGTCAAAGGCGTCGCCTTTCGCGCCAAGGTAGTCCGTCCCAAAATCTCAGGCTGAGGCTGCGAGAGTCGGCTCTGGATCACGGAATCGTCCACCGAGATCACATGGTTCGGGCAAACGTCCGCCAGCAGCGAAAACCAAAAGGCGCTCATCTGGTTCAAGATCTTCCCTTTGTCGGGAATCCCGTTTGCCATCACGACGTCGAATGCAGAGATTCGATCCGTCGCCACGATGAGCATTTCATCGCCGAGATCGTAGACTTCGCGGACTTTGCCGACGCGCGCCGGGGGGAGACCCAAAAGGGCGGTGTGGAGGAGCTCGGCCATCCACCAAAGTATGGCAGAGGCAAACTAGGCGGCCGAAGCGAGCCCTAGTTCGGGAGCCATCACCCGGAGAAACACGCCAACCAGGTTGGGATCGAACTGCGAGCCCGTCCCTCGGGCGATCTCCGCCACCGCGTCGCGGATAGACAGGGCATCCCGATAGACTCGCTCGCTCGTCAGCGCGTCGAAGACATCGGCGATGGCGACGATGCGTCCTGAGAGTGGGATATCCTCGCCCTTCAAGCCGCGCGGATAGCCCGTTCCGTCCCACCGCTCGTGGTGGCTCAAAGCGATCTCGTGCGCGACCTGCAAAAACCTGGAACGACTGTTCGCCAGCAGCTTGCCACCGATTTCCGCGTGCCTCTTCATCACGTCGTATTCGTCCGCGAGCAATGACCCCCGCTTGAGCAGGATCGCGTCGGGAATACCCACCTTTCCAATGTCGTGCAGCAACGAGCCGTACCGGATGAGATTGATCGTCTCCGAATCGAGGTTCATGGCCTGGGCAATCCGGGCCGACATCTCGCTGACCCGCTTTCCATGCTCTCCCGTGGAATCGTCCCGATAGTCGGCGGCCATTGCCAACCGCGCCAGGATCTCCACGTGCGCCTCTTGAAGCTCCCTCGTACGATCGAAAACGCGCGTCTCGAGAATCTCCTTTTGTCGATGCTCGTTCTCAAAGAGCTGCCGCATCTGGAGAAAATTCTTGACCCGAAGGCAAATCTCCAACAGATCGCCAGGCTTGGTAAGAAAGTCCGATGCCCCAAGCTGCAAAGCTCGCCGCTTCGCCTCAGAGGTCGTGTCGGCCGTGAATACGAGGACAGGCAAAAAGGTGTCGTTCCGCTTCCGCAGCACTTCGAGCGTCGCGTAACCGTCCATGCCTGGCATGTGCAAGTCCAGCAGAACGAGGTCGGGCGCCTTTTGCTCGCAAAAGGCGATCGCCTCCTGACCATTCGTAGCCGAATGGAGGTTCTTGTAACCAACGCTCTCCAGCGCCCGCCGCAAAAAGAGAACATTCGCCTCCGTGTCGTCGACGATCAGGATCGTCGCGCCGAAAAAGCCGTCTGCATTAAGCTGCATCTTTCATCTCCCCGGACCAGACGCCCGCGATGGTCCGCAATAGTTCGTGGACGTCGAAGGGCTTCGTTATATAGGCCGTAGCCCCGGCTTGCATCGCCGATTCGATGCGTGCGCCGGTCGCGTCCGCGCTGACAACGATGACTGGAACGGCCTTGAGATGTGGTTGCCTGCGCAATTGCGAGAGCACCTTGATGCCGCCCAGGTCGGGAAGATCCAGGTCCAGCAGTACGAGGTCGGGCACAAGGTCTTTGGCTACGCTCAGTCCCTTTTGCCCCGTTGTGGCCACGACCAAATCCCATTCCGCCTTCATCGCAAAGATCTCGCTCATGAGCGTCACGTTCGAGCCGTTATCCTCGACGTACAAAATCGTCTTATGGAGCGGACAGGTAAGAAGCGCCTCGGACTCCTGGAAAGCTTCCTCCGGCATGCGAGGCTGCTCTGAACTGGCAAATTCGACCCAAAACGTCGTGCCCTCGCCAACGATCGACTCGAACCAGATCGTCCCGCCCATCGCCTCGACCAGGCTCTTCGAAAGGGCAAGGCCGAGTCCTGTGCCCTCCTCGGTCCCCTTAAGCTCCGCTCCTAGTCGGTCGAACGGCATAAACACTCGCTCGCTCATCTCCGCGTCGATACCTCGGCCCGTGTCGCTGACGGAAAGTGCAACTCTTCCCTCCGCCAAAGTAGCGGCTCCGATCCTCACCTGCCCGCCTGGCACGTTGTACTTTGTGGCGTTCGAAAGCAGGTTGATCATCACCTGCAAGAGCCGTTGCCGGTCGGCGTGGACGAAGAGGTCCCGGATCTGCTCGTCAATCTGCACGTCGATGCCCAATTCCCGCGTCTGCGGCGAGATCAAAGACACCGCCTCCTGCACGACCTCCGAAACGTAGACCGGCTCCTTCGAAATCATCATGTTGCCGGACTCGATCCGGCTCAAGTCCAAGATCTCGTTGATCAGCCCCAGCAGGTGCTTTCCACCCCTCAAAATCTGCTCGACGCAATCCAACTGCTGAGCGCTCGGGTCGTACATTTCCAAGAGCTGCGCGAAGCCGAGGATCGAGTTCAGCGGTGTTCGCAGTTCGTGGCTCATCCGAGACAGGAACTGGTTCTTGGCCCGATTCGCCCGCTCGGCCTGATCTTTCGCCCGCTGGATCGCCTCCGCGCGCTTCCGCTCGGTGACATCCATCATCGCGCCAATCATCCGCGTCGGCTTCCCGTCCGCGCAACGGATCAAAAAGGCACGGTCGAGCACGTCCACGCAAGACCCGTCTGCCTTGACACAACGATATTCGGCCACCCAACTCTCATCGCTCGATCGAAGCACCCGATCAAAGCTCGAAACCACCCGCTCCCGGTCCTCAGAATGAATGCCGGTTCGCCAATCGTCCAAAGTCAGCATTCGATCCTTGCGACCCTTGCCGAATAGCTTGCCGTAGTTCGGACTCACCCAAACGTCGCCCGAGAGAAGGTCGAAATCCCAGACAACGTCGTTGGTGGCACAGCAAACGAGGTTGAATCGCTCCTCACCCTTCCGCAACGCCTCGTTCGCCTTCAGCCGCTCCGTGATGTCGCGGCACAGCGCCAGCACGCACGGCTCGCCTTGAAGCTCGAACATCGTAATCTTCACTTCCACCGGGAAGAACGTGCCGTCCTTGCGCCAGTGGAGGCCGTTCAGCGTCAACGGCTTGCCCGAATTCAGCGCGAGCAGGTATTCGGCATGCTTCGTCACATCGTAGTTGGAGCCGATCTGGCCGATCGTCATTCCAACCAGCTCATCGCTCTCGTAGCCCAGACTCTGGCAGGCTTCTCGATTGACGTAGAGAATCTTCCCCGCCGTGTCGTGCAGGAAGAACGCGTCCACCGCGTTCTCCGAAAACGCCCGGAATCGCTCCTCGCTTTCGGTGAGAGAATCCAACGCTTCCTGTGTCCGGAGGTGAGCCTTGACCGCATCGTCCGTCGCCGCGCGAAGATCCTGCGCATGCTGCTCCAAGATAGCCGCCTGCTCCGTCAGCCCCGTGTTCGTCTTTCGTAGCTCCAATTGGCCGATGACCTGCCGAGCGAGCCGACGCAAAGCGTCGAGTTGGTCTTTGGTGAGTTTGCGTGGCTTCGTATCCTTCACGCACAGCGCGCCGATTTGCGCGCCGTTCGGCGCCACCAGTGGCGCACCGGCATAGAATCGGACGCGGGGGCCATCGGTCACGAGGGGACTATCCTTGAACCGGTCGTCTTTGAGCGCGTCGGGCACGACTAGCAGGTCTTCGCCCATGATCGCGTGCTGGCAGAACGATATATCGCGCGGGGTTTCTCGGTCTTCCAGACCTACCGAAGCCTTAAACCACTGGCGATTCGCGTCGACGAGGCTGATCGCTGAAATCGGAGTGTCGCAAATGTAGGATGCGAGCGCTGCCAGATCGTCGAAATCTTGCTCGGTATCGGTGTCGAGGACCTCGTAGGCCTCGAGGGTTTGAAGGCGTGTTGCCTCGTCGAAGTTGCTTGATGTACGCTGCTCTAAATCCATTGCGACATTCCGGTTCCTTTGTTGGAATCGGCTCGAAAATGGACTCTTTTAGAAGATACTTTACAATTGCGCCGTATTGAGCAACATGGTACTTAGGCTTATTTACCGGGAAGCGCTTTACCGCATAAACGGGTACTCAGATCGCTTCTTTTGCAAGATTTCCTCATAGCGGGAAATCTGGGTCTCGATTTCGCCCGGATTCTGCTCAGCGTAGATAAGCGCCGCTGCCAACTCCGTCTTGGGAAGTGAAGGAAATGCCTCCGTCAACCGCTCCACGGAGCCCAGCTTGCGGAACTCCCGCACGATCTCCCAGACGGCGATGTGGCTGTCTGCCAGCTTTGCGCAAGAGCCTGCTTCTACGACAACGGCCTGATCGCCAGGTGATGCGGCTCGGTTGCGGAAGTCGATGAGGCGTCGGTCTACCTCCGCCGGATCGACCTGGAGGAGCGTCGCACAAGCGTCCACGCTCAGTTGCTCTTGATCTACCGCTGCTACGGCGAGATCAGCGAACAACCCTGGATAGGAATTCCAGAGCGTGTTCAACATCGTCTCAACCCTTTCGGCGTCGACCTGCGCTAATCGCTGCAACTGTCTTAGTTGCCAAGAATCGTATGTCGTCCACATAGGCGTGCCATCTGCGTCTGCTCAGGATGGTCAACGAGCTTCATTGGTCGTGGACACAAGCGAGGAACTCGCTTTTCAAACCTTACGCGTTGTACCGTAATGATTGGCTCTTATGCGATATGACGTTCTATCAATGGGGTTTTGTCGCCTAAATTGCGTCCAACACGCCAATTCTGCCCAGATACGAGCGTAAAGCCGAGTGATAAAGGCCTGGCTGTTCCCAGCGCCCTTCTGAGTGCCCACACCCTTCAAACCACACTGCCTCCGATTCGGACCCCAGAGCGGAGAGATTTCGCTCCGCCTCCGATTTCTCAGCGAGCGAATCGCGAGTTCCGTGCATGAGGAGCACAGGTTTGCCCTGCAGCTTGACCAAGGCTTGCGCAACGTCCACTTTGAACGGATTGATCCCTGCCAGTGGACCTCCAATCAAAACCGTCGGGCTCAAAACGACGGTCAGCCACGTTCCGCCAAGAAACCGCCACCAGCCCAAGATAGCCCGCGTGAGCCGCCCATAGGAACTGTCGAGCACGAGCCCGTCCAAAAGGTCCGGATCGTCTGCCCACGCGAAAGCCGAGGCGACCGAGCCCATGCTGCTCCCCACCGCGAACGCCTTCAACCCCGGTGCTCGGTCACGCGCGTACCGAACGGCTGCCGCCATGTCGTGCCGTTCCTTGTATCCGAAAGTGCACACCCCACCCTTTGTTTTCCCATGAGCCCGGAAGTCGAACAGTAAGCAGGAAATCCCGTGCTCCCAAAGCCAATAGGCGACCGGAGCGAGCTCGCCCTTGCTCATGAAATACCCGTGCGCCAGGATCGCCACCCCCTTCGCGTTGGGGGCCTCTACCCACCAGCCACTCAACACCAAGCCGTCAGCCCCTGGAATCGTCACGCTCTCCTGGGGAGCCCCCATCGCCCCCGGCGAGGAGATCGCCGGAGTCCGAAATGGACGCACGCTGGCGAGCATGATCCCGAACAACGCCAACGAGTACAATGCCAAAAGAATCAATATCCAGATCAAACTGCTTCACCCATGGCTGCCCGTCGCGCTCCGAAGGCGTTATAGCCAATAATAAGTCTTCCGATGTTCGCCTTAAACTTCTATTCCGACCTGTATGGAGACGTCCTCCGCAACAATCGTAAAACGGTTACGATTCGTCTGGGTGACAAGTCTGACAAATACAACACCGGAATGGTCGTCTGGATCACCGTCGGCCCTCGCTTCGGCCGTCGCCAAAAGCTATACTCTGCGATCCTCGATCGCGTTGAGGTCAAGAAGATTTCCGAGCTCTCGCCCCGCGATATCGAACGGGAAAACCCCGAGTTCCGGTCCCAGGACGAAGTCATCGAAATGCTCTCCCGCATCTACGGCGACCTCATCACCCCCGAACATCGAGTCACCGTCATCTACTTCTCCCGAATCGACGACTAAGTATCCTATAGGGCGATGAATCTAACCCGGGCGGTGTTCATCGTTGCCGCCGCCGCGTGTCTACTCCCCGTCGTGCCTCCGTGGGTCGCGCTCGTCGCGGGTATCGCCCTCGCTTTAACCCTCGGCAACCCCTTTCCGAAGCAGAGTAAGAACTACTCGAAGGTCCTCCTCCAAGTCTGCGTCGTCCTCCTTGGCTTCAGCATGGACCTGAATGTGGTCCTTAAGGCAGGCAGCCAGGGGGTCACCTTCGCCCTTGTCAGCATCGCGAGCGTCTTTCTTCTCGGTTGGCTGCTCCAGCGGCTCCTCAAACTTTCGCCCGTCACCGGTCTTCTCGTCTCGACCGGTACCGCCATTTGTGGCGGCTCGGCGATCGCCGCGATGAGCACCGTCATGGACGCCGACCAGGAGGACGTCTCCGTCGCCATCGGCACGGTCTTCATCCTCAACGCCATCGCTCTCGTCGTCTTCCCACCCCTCGGCCATGCCCTCGGCCTCACCCAGCACCAGTTCGGCACCTGGGCGGGCATCGCCATCCACGACGTGGCGTCCGTCGTTGGCGCAGGCAAGGCCTACGGTCCCGAGGCACTTGAGATCGGTACTGCCGTCAAACTCTCTCGCGTCCTCTATCTCATCCCGGTCACTCTCATCGCCGCCTGGCTCGCCAATCGTAACAAGGCAGTGCCGGTGGACGCCCCTGAAGGCTCCAAACCCAAAGCCGCCGCCTTCCCTTGGTTCATCCTCGGCTTCATCGCCGCCTCCGTCGCCCGCAGCTATATTCCCGCCATCGCCGACGCCACTGCCTGGGTCAAAATCGTCGCCACCGCCGGCCTCTCCCTCGCCCTCTACCTCATCGGTTCCGGCATCACCCGCGCCACCCTGAAGCAGGTCGGCGTCAAGCCTCTGATCCAGGGCGTCATCCTCTGGCTCTTCATCAGCGTCGTCTCCTTCTTCGTCGTTAGGAATTTAGTCTGATTCCCTTGGGTCGCGACCCTACATAGCGCATGATTCACGGCGAGGTCTACAGGAGGGCCTCAATATGAAAATTGCAAATGTTTTGCTCCTTGCTACTGGGAGTATTTTTACGTTAGCTTCGGCAGATGACGGAGCTTTGACTTTTGGAGGCAACCCGTCCCTGTTAAAGGGGCACCCGACGATCCGCATGGAAAGCGAAAAGATCGTCGTCACGGTTGGAGAGAAATGGGCGGACGTCGATTGCCGGTTCGTCTTCAAGAACCACGGACCTGCTTGTAAGGTCCGAATGGGATTCCCCGACTACGGCGAAGGCGCGGACGATACTGCCTACAACGAAAAGGTGCAAGCCGCCCGCTCGAAGCGCAAGCAAGCCCCGCCCTTCAATGGCTTCGAGTCCTTCAAGTCGTGGGTCGATGGCAAGCCAGCCAAGATCTCGCTACTAAAGATGGACCCCGAAACCGCCAAGTCTTGGCACGCGAAGGACGTCTCCTTCGGCGCGAACCAAACGCGGATCGTTCACGACGTCTATCGTGCCTATGTCGGCGGCGGAGCGACAAACACTGGTCACCTTTCGGAAACGTCCTATGTGCTCCATACGGGCGCGTCCTGGAAAGACACGATCGGCGACGTGGATGTCACCGTCGTCTTCAACCGCAAGGCGATGGGCTCCAAACTGGCGATCAAACCCGTCCCCGATCCGAACGGCTCCGGCGCATTCGGATACGACGGTTGGAACAAGGAGCCGAAGGGCATGGTCATGTGGAGCGGCTTCACTAAGCCGACCATCCAAGGCAGCACCCTTCGATTCCATGGCAAGGACCTGAAGCCTACGAAAGCGAGCGACATTTACGTGGCGTTTGAATTTCATCGCGGCACAGGCGAATAGCCCCCGTTCCTGCCTCCGCCACGACGCATAATCAAACCCATGGGTCGCATCGTGGTGGAGGCAGCCGAAGAGCTGCTCGATAAGGAAATCAAGGTTCTCGACAAAGGATTTGTCCGCCTCGTGGACTACATGGGGGGAGACCAGCGCATCGTCCAAGCCGCCCGCGTCTCCTACGGATCGGGGACGAAGACGTACCGCCAGGACCGCGGCCTCATCCACTACCTCATCAAGAACTGGCACACGAGCCCGTTCGAACAGGTCCAGCTCACCTTCCATACGAAGATGCCAATCTTCGTAGCTCGCCAATGGGTTCGCCATCGAACCGCCCGCCTCAACGAGATTTCAGGCCGCTACTCGGTGATGAAGGACGAGTTTTATGTCCCCGAGCCACAACACGTCTGCTATCAGAGCGAATCCAACAAGCAGGGCCGAAGCGAATCTCTCCCTCTCGGCGAAGCTCAAGCTGTCATCCAGCAAATGGAGGCAGAACAGCGCGACCTCTACGCGAGCTACGAGAAGATGCTCGGCCAAAACGTCGCCCGCGAGCTCGCCCGCGCCAACCTACCCGTCTCGCTCTACACGGAGTGGTACTGGCAGATCGATCTCCACAATCTCTTCCACTTCCTCCGCCTCCGCATGGACGCGCACGCCCAATACGAAATCCGAGCTTTCGCGGAGGCCATGGCCGAATGTGCGAAAGCCGTCGCCCCCCTCGCCTACGAGGCATTCGAAGAACACATCCTCGGCTCCGTCACCTTCTCCCGCGCCGAATGCGAAGCGCTCGCCGCCATGCTAACCGGCCAACCAGCCACCCTTGAAGGCAAGCCTCTCGCAGCCTTCGAGGCAAAGGTAGCAAAACTCAAAGCCGCCGTTCCCGCCGAGCCTCCGGAAGAGCCCGTCTTGCCCGGTTAGTCACGCCGGTTATTGACGATTGCGCTAACACGCATTAATTGCGTCGTTACTATGGTTTAAGCGCCAGCTCGAATGAAATTGTCGGACCATCACTCGCTGAGCGATATTACTCTTAGTGCCAAGTTTTCTGATTCAACCAAGCAAGGCAATACCATTCGATTATATCGGGCACGTCTTTTAGGTATCTAAAATGCAGGAACTTAGTAAGACATCGTCGTACAATGCCAGATGCGCGCAAAAACTGCAAAGACGCAGGTAGTCGTTCAAGGGCCTGAAACAAAACCTCTCTCCAACTCGACACCGTACTCAACGGCAGCGGTAACGACCAGCACGCAATCGCTGACCAAGACTAGACTGGGCTGGCGTCTCTTGCCCATTCTCCTTGGCGTTCTCATAAGCTTTGCCTGGTTCTCCTCTCTACTCGCATACTACGGACTCCAAGACTCGCGAGTCGATCAAGTCCGTCCCGCCCCTGGGACACCGGAACTGACTATCCTTCAGGAGGAGCACCAGAAGGCAGTCAATGAGATCGCCTCCGACATCCAAGAAACCTATGCCTGGTACGACAAGAAGTTCTATCTTGTTGGCGCCATCGTCGTCGTCTTCCTTGGATATCTCGGTGTGACGCGCCAGTCCGCGCCCCCTTCCGCAAACGGTAGCGCTTCCGACGAAGAAAGCGAAGAAACACTTGCCGAGGCACGCAGTACGGACCAAAGGCTGATGCGAGCACTCGAATCGAAAACCGCCTTCGTTGGCTTGGGAGCAGCAACAATCGTTTCCTTCCTGATCGACATTCACATACGACAGGTCATCTCGAACCTCCAAGGCATCGGTTTCTGGATACGTCATGTTGTGGAAGGACAGGCTCTCCCAAACGGATGGGAGCACTGGCTCGCGGGCAAATCTCCCACGAGCGGAGAACTGTTTCTCGGGACCCTTAACTCAGCCTCTATCCACACCGTGACTTGGTTCGTCTACTCGCTCTTCCTATTCGCGGGGGCGAAGATGGTAAGGGGCAATTTGGCATCCGAGCGCAGAGAAGGCGCAAAGGAGTTGTTTATCTCAATGACCTCTCTGACAGGTCTTGCCTTCCTTATGCTGGTCGTCGCTGCCCACAATACAGCCCCAGGATTCCAGCGATCAATTCCTTTCCTCAACGGCCTTACCATTCCCGTAAAGGTCGGAATCATGTGCCTGTCGGGCGGCCTCTATATCTTAGTATCGAGCGTGTTAACTTGGATTCTTGCCGTCGGTAAGCAAAGCAAGCAGGTGGTAACGTCTTGACAAAGCTCTCTTGCCTGCCCGCCCTTTTTGTAAGCTGCGTCGCCGTAGCGGCGCCGACGAAGGCCGAGGTCTCCGCAGCCGCCTCGATCGCCTATATCAAAAGCGCGATGGACTTCGACCGCGACCGGCTCCCCGTTTTCACCGACGGCGGAGCGCCTGAAAACCATTTCCTCGTCTGGGCAAGGTTCCCCGCCGACAAGAACCCTAAGGCCACGTTCGTTGGCATAAATGCCTTTGACGCAAAGGACCGGCATTCCGGAAAAACAGCCATCGAATGCACATTCAAGCCCGACCGAAACCATGCCTTTGGCGGCTTTGTCTTCCTCCACGGAGCAAGGGAATTCCAGCTGGGTCAGGCCGATGCCGACGGTAAGCCCCCCTCAAACGCGATGGGCGAAAAGGACTGGGCAAAACAGTTCGGTGAGGTACCCGCGGCGTACGCCGATCTCACCGGCGCAACCGAACTCACCTTCTGGGCGCGGGGAACGACTGGCAACGAACACGTCACCTTCTTCGTCGGCGGTCTCGGCCACGATGTCTCAACCGACTTGAAGACGGTTCTCTACCCAGATTCCACGCGCGCCATCAAACTCGAAAGAAAGCTCAAGCCGGTCTGGACCAAGTACACCATCACCCTGACTGGCGTCGATCTCAGACGGATTCAAGCGGGGTTCGGTTGGGTCACAGCCGAACATGACAACCCCGACGGGGCCGTTTTCTATCTCGATGACATCGAATTCGGCTTGAACTCAACCGCAAAGTCAAGCCGCTTGGCCCAGCCACGCTTCGTGAGGAGCTATCTCACTCAAGACTTCGGCGACTACGACAAGCTAAGCGATTCCTTCGACTACACCTACCAAGGCGTCGCCGATCTCTACGACAATGCTATGGCCATCCTCGCCTTCCTCGCGGAAGGTAGCAACGATGACCTGGTCCGAGGCTGTCTCATTGGCGACGCCATCGTCTATGCCGCCAGTCACGACCGAGCCCTCGATGCCGTGCTCAAGAACCCTGATCTCCGTCTGCTAAGAAGCCACTACTCCGTCGGTGAACTCGTAATGCCCGCCGGATGGCAAGTGCTAGACGGGAACGGCCAAGGCCACACGAACCTCGCCTCTCTGCCGACCTTTTACCTCCCGCAAGAGGAGAGGTCTTACGAGATCAGCGATCCCGACATGGACGTAGACCCGTTCGCACCCGCATCCAGATTTCGAAAACACTTCCACGCAGGCATCGTCGATACGGGCAATAACGCATGGGCCATCATCGCGCTTGTCTCCCTTTACAAGGCAACGAGTGAAGCCAAGTACCTCGACACCGCCAAATCCATCGGTCTCGCAATCAAGACTTGCTTCAGTGACGGGAAAAACGGCTTCAAGGGCGGATACGAAAAAGTGGACACGGGTTACATCGAACGACCCTATACCAGCGTAGAGCACTGCATTGACCTCGCCGACGCTTTCGAACTCCTGTCCGAACAGACGAAAGATGCCTCCTGGAGGGCATGCGCCGACTCTGCTAAAGCATTCGTCGTCAGCATGCGCTCCAAAGACGGGAAGGCCCAACTCCTGGCTGGAACGTCACCACCGAGAGCAGATGGGAAAGTGGTGATAGCCCCCGTACCTGTCGACGTTCAATGTTGGAGCATTCTTGCGATTCCCGGCATCCAGACAACGATCCCTGGCCTGCTCGACGAGACCATGAAGCGCTTTCAGTGGACCGACGGCAACCTGCAAGGATGTTCCTTCGCCGTCCCTCTCAAGAAGACGATGGAAGGAATCTGGTCCGAAGGCACTGCCCACCTCGTCTGCGCCCTGCAAGCTGCTAACCGAGGAGGAGAAGCAGAGCCCTATCTCGAAACCCTGCGCCACCTACAGGCCGAATCTGGCGGTCTCTACGCCACCGAGAAACCGGAAGGCCTCGACTCCGGGTTCGGCTTCGCCTACCAGCATCGAATTCACCTCGGGGCAACTGCCTGGAACGTTTTCGCCCAGCTCGGCAAAAATCCCTATCGAATCGGCTTCCCAGCAATCCCCACACCTCCGGCCGCCCCGGAAGACGGGCTAGAAATGGTCGCCTATGGTGGCGGTTCGATACGAACCAATCACTTCGACCATCCGAAGGAACGCTCCGTTCTAGGACTCGACAATACTGAAATCCGCCTGATCCTTGGCTCACAACTCGCCCCGTATTCGCTACGCCCCTACCTAAATCTGGCGCCTGCACTCGGTAGCGAGGATGTCCCCACAAGTAACCAATTAGTCCGGGGACTGGGCGTCGAAGTGCGCCCATTTACGACCCCAATGCTTAGGGCAAGATACGCCACCCTTTCACCCGTCCGCCTCTATGTCCAGGCCTCGGGCAATACCTTCCTCCGTTCCGCGCCGACCTTCCCCGTCCCTCGTCACGATCTTGCTATCGGATTCGACTACTGGCGGCAAACAGACTTCTTAGAGTCCGGCAAGAACCGTAGATACGAGCGCAACTGGTCCGAATCCTACGTCGGAGCTACGTACCACACAACCAATTTCGGACTCTACGACTACAACGCCATCGTGTGCGGCATCGACTACAAGCGGGGTTGGGTGTTCGGCTCACCTAGACTCCCTCTCATGCCCTATGTACATGCCGCCTTGAATTTTTCGACCGCTCACGACGAGCGATTCTGGGAGAACGATCTTATCGGTGGCATAGGCCTGCGCACCGATCGGCAGATTCGCAACGATATCCGCGTTGGCCTCTATGCGGAGGCAATGGGCATCCTTCGATACCTCCGGGATTCCCCACCCTTCGGCAATGTCCCAAATAAAGACTATAGGATCGGCTTTTACATTCAGTGGAACCACTACTAAGGAGCAATCGAATGCAACGACAGCTTTTCAAACTAGCTCTGCCCCCGCTTGCTCTGGCCGCTATCTCTTGCGCCGGAAATGGCACCCTCGACGGCCAAGCAGTCCCCACTGGCACGATCTCCACCGGACCACTCCTCGCTCGTTTCTACGACGAGGGGGTTGCCTCGGGCACGGGCAGCACTTCTTGGGTCCATACCGACGGCGACAGCCAACGATGCGATTTCACTGCCACTCTAGGATGGGGGAGCGTATTCGTCGTTGTCGACCAAGTCACCGCTCAGAACCGCAAGACGCTCGACTTCTCGCGATTCTCAAACCTTGTTGTCGATATTAAAGCGGCGTCCAACGGCGGATCGGTGCAAATCGGCGTCAAGACGGCTACCGATGCCGACGATGGCTCTGAACCAAAAGCTCTTATCTCAAATCTAACAACCGGCTGGCAAACCGTCTCGATTCCCTTGACAACGTTTGTAGATGCCACGCACCCCCTCTCGCGCCTCACGCAACTTTACGTCGTCTTCGAGCTTGTCTTTTCAGGAGGCCCCAGCGAAAGCGTCTTTTTCAGAAATGTCCGTTTCACCTAACATGGTGGATGGGACAATAATCTGAAAAGCAGCATATGAAAATCGCCTTCATCGCCGGAATGGTCGGCTTCGCGATCCTGGGCATCGCCCTCGGCCCCAACCCCATCGGCCAAGGCTCTATGATCGTCGCCGCCCTCTTCGGCTTGGGCGCCCTTATCCATTGGCTCGTCGGCCTCAGGCCAAAACCCGACGCCTACGACCTCGCCGTCCTCCGCCAAATCCACGAGCGGGAGAACGACAAGGTCGACGAGGAAGAGTTGGAACAATACGAGACCACCGGCCAAGCCATCTGCCTGAACTGCGGGGACGAATACGACCCCCGTCTCGGTCGCTGCCCTCGCTGCCGCTGTTATTAATTCCTGAAACTTTCCCGCCCCAAAAACGTTCAAGGGATAGGAAGAGGACGCCATGAAGGCCTGGCAGAAGACATTTATCCTGATTTACGGACTGGTGAGCATCGCTCTGTTGATCGTCAACGCCGCCGCCCAGTCGAGGGATCGCCGAGTCGAGGCCATTAGGAACTATCGAACGTGGGCCAAAGGGAACGATAAGCCGCTCTATCTGGAGCCTTCCGTGGGTGCCCGTTGCGCCGGACCTCTCCCGGAAGACCTCAAGCCAAACCCGCACGTACCGCGCTACTTCACCGTCTACGTGAACGAGACAGGCCGCAAGGCATTCTTCGCGAAGGATGATGCAACCTTCCCTTCTGGCTCGGTCATCGTCAAGGAGAAGTATCCGGCCATTAGAAGGGCCCACGGAGCCTATTCCGCTCCCGACTTTTCCGCAACACCTGAGTTGCTGACCGTGATGATCAAGCACGATCCCGGCTACGACAAAGCCAACGGCGATTGGGAGTTCTTCGCCTGCGACGGCAACGGCAACCCAATGCGTGGATCCGTCAAGCACTGCCAGGCGTGTCACCAAAGGACCGCAAGTCCAACCCACGTCTTCCGCTATTACGTCCCGAGCCCGACGAGTCAAAGCTTGCGTGCCTTTGCCAATTTGCTTTCCCAAATCTGACATCCTTAGGGCATGCCCGAAGACCTGCGGCTCCTCTCCTTCAATATTCGCAACGGCGAAGCGGAGGATGGGTCGAACCATTGGCGAGAGCGGCACTCCCTGACCATCGACATCATCCGCAGCGCCGCCGCCGACGTGATCGGGCTTCAAGAGGTCTTCGACTTTCAGCTAAGAGAGATCGCCGACAGCCTTCCCGACTACGCCCAAGTAGGAGTCGGCCGCGAGGACGGAGCTAGGGAAGGCGAGTATGCCCCGATCTTCTATCGGAAAGCCAAATTCGACCAGCTGGCCACCCAGACCATCTGGCTTTCCGAAACCCCAGATATCCCGGGAAGCCGCTCGTGGGATAGCGTATGCACTCGTATCTGTACGACAATCCGATTGCAATATAAGAATGGGTATAGCTTCGACGTATACAACGTCCATCTGGATCACGCGTCCGAACCCGCCCGAGCCAACGGCATCGGCGTCGTCCTCGACCGCCCGTCCGGCACTCCCTCAGTCCTTATGGGAGACTTCAATGCCAACCCCGACGAGGCCGCGATTCAGTTAGTCATCGAAAAGGGATTCATCGACACCTGGGTCCAGGCTCATCCGAACCTTCCCTACGCAGGCACCTTCCACGGCTTCGATCCGGTGAACTCCCTCCGAGACCGCATCGACTACATCTTCGTGTCGCCCGAATTCACAATCCGCGAAGCGACGATCCTAAAGGACCATAAGGACGGACGCTACCCGTCCGATCACTTCCCGGTCGGAGCGAGGGTCTCTTTCTCAAACGAATCCTGATTGCGAAGGACGTTGACCTGTGTCCAATAGGTGATCGCCACTGCCAACGACTCTCGGAACTCTTCGATAACCGATCCCTTCCGAAACACCGAGTTCGCTCCAAGTTCATAACAACGATCCACGTCGTTCTTCGAATCGCTGGAAGTCATCACGACTACCGGGATATGCCGGGTAGCCGCGTGCTCCTTGACCAGGCGCAGCACTTCCAAACCAGCGACCTTCGGTAGGCAAAGGTCCAACATGATCACCCGCGGATCCAGAGCCTTCGACCGATTCGCGTAGCTGCCCGTTCGAAAAATAAAGTCGGTCGCTTCCTCGCCATCACGGGCGATGACCGCCCGCCCTTCCATATTCAAACTCTTGAGGGCCCTCAGAATGAAGAACTCATCTCCGGAGTCGTCCTCGACGACCAATACAGTACCTTCCGTCCGGGACAGCGGAGCGATAGGATCCGAAAAAGGTAAATACTGAAACAGCAAGATAACATCTCCGTCTAACGATGCAACTTCATGTCCTAGCAAAGCTTATGGCAAATGCCACCCCAGGTGGGACCATGGTGTTGTCGTTTTTATAGTGCCCTCATTATTTACCTTTCCACCAAAAAACTAAAACAATTCGCCCCAGATTGATCTATTTAAGGCAATTTTCCTTTTTCGCAATGTCAGGGCTTTTTCTGTGTTTTGTCGTCCAAAAACGAACCCTGGGCAAAGGGCCTGGTTTTATCCCACCCCACGCGGATAACGTACTGAAGCAACTTTCAACCTCAAAATGCCAGTATCTCTAAACAAATGAATGTCCGTTGCTTGGCCGCTGCTTTGCTTGTCTGGGCTACTTCCTTCGCGCTGGGAGCAGATAGAGAAGTCGAAGAGCTACTCGCAAAAATGCGTGCCACTTACAAAGAAACGAAAACCGCGCACGTCGTGCTGAAATCGACCAATTCGCGGTTCGGCAAAAACCTCACCGTCGACGTGTTCTATATGCGTGAGCGCAAAATCCATGCGACCATCGAAGGCCTTCCTTCTATGCATGGAAAGACCTGGCAATTCACGAGCAACGGCGACGAAGTGCAATACGACGACTTGTCGGGCAACGTGCAATCCGGCGATTTCGACTTGGACAACATCCCCATGCCCGTCAATCTCGAAGTCATGAGCTTCTGGGACTGGGAACGCCAGCTTTCCACCGCCTCCGGGGGCAACATGGAACGTAGCCGCTTCAAGCTCGTTAAGAACGAATCTTGGAACGGTAAGAAATGGACTGTCCTTGAGGAAACCGCCTACGCCCAAGACGTCTTCGTTCGCTATTTTATCGAGCCCTCCTCGTCGCTCATTTACCGCGTCCTCGTCTACGACCTCAGCAAGGATAGTCTGCGTCAGGAGACGACCGTCACGAAGCTCGACCGCAACATCAAGCTCAGCAAGAGGATGTTCGAAATCAAGGACGGCGACGATGGAGGCTTGGATGAGAAGCGCGAACTGAAGCCACCTGCCGCGGTTAGGGCCTTCAAGAAACCGGTTCAGCCCATGCCGACCACCGCTCCGACGCCTGCCGTTGCTCCAATACCGGCTCCCGCTCCCAAAATTCACGGAACCTCAGCGGGATAGCCAGTCTCGGGTGAAGACGTCCCACTCCGCCGTGTCCGTCGTGTAGTCGGCGAAGAGCGCTACGCCTTCGAATCGCTCGCTGCGGGTGTCGGCGAGTCCCTGCTTGACTGCTGCGAGGGCAAGTGGCATGTTCTCTGAGTGAGGGTTATGCGATAGCGTGCCGCCGCCGTAGGTCGGTAAACCGACCACAAACCGGCAATCCGTTCCCCGTGTAGCGCGCTCCAGCACCTCGATCTGATTGGCAACGAGGCCGTTGTAGAGCCTGGGGTGATAGAGGCCCGAGTCGTAGGCCATGACCGCGATTTGGTCGCTGCGCTGGGCGACTTCCCGGAAGTAGCGTTCGCTCCAACTGACGCTGGTCAAAGGCCAGGGGTACCAGGCAGGCGCTGCCACGCCAATCCAACAGGAAGGCAAAAGCCGGCGAGAATCGTCCAAGAGCAAGAGCAGGGTTGGATCGCCGTCGTTGCAGATTTCGTAGTCCCACTGCACCCCCTGGAAGCCGCCTTCCGATACCAGCCGCCCGGCCTCGCCGACCAATCGTCGCCGGATCGCCTCGTCGCGAACGTTTACCGAGTTCTTGTCGATGTAAATCCATGCGATCCGCTTGACGGAGGGCGCTGTCTCCCCAACCAGGCGGTTAAGCTCGCGGGCCTTGTCCAAGAATGAGTAGCGGAGGGTTCCGTCCGGTTTGATGTACCGGACGTGGAAGTAGGCGTAGCGAATCCGGTTTTGCTCCAGTCGCCGGGCCATCTGGCGTTCCTCTTCCGGCGAGTGCTGCCCGAAATACCACGTGTAGCGGAGCCACAGGCCGTTGGTTCCTCGGTCGAAATGGCCGGTCGGGCCGTGGGCGAGAAGGGGGAAGGTCCAATAGTCGACGGTGGTTAGAGCGACGAGTGCGAGGAGGGTCCAGCCTGCCACTCGCCTCCACCGCCGCCGATTTGCCGCCATATTTATGCCAACCACCAGCCCGATTCATTGGTTCGCCTGTCGATGATCGTCCTGGGGCCTGCGTAGAACTCCGTGAGATGTCGAAGCGATTCGCGCGTGCCCTTTGCTGGATTCGGCGTGATCTGCGGTTGACAGATAACGCGGCGCTTGCGCTTGCAACCTCCGAGGCAGACCAGGTGGCGGTCGTCTTCGTCTTCGACACGGTTATCCTTGGGGCGCTAGAAGACGGCGACGATCGTCGTCTCACGTTCATCCACCGTTCGCTCCGGGAACTCGACGAGAAGCTTCGTGAACGAGGGTCGAAGCTGGTCGTCCTCCACGGCGACCCTATCGAGGAGATTCCGAAACTTGCCTGTCGCCTCGATGCGGAGGCCGTCTATGCCGGTCGCGACTATGACCCCTATGCGGTGTACCGCGACGATGCTGTGAAGGGGCAATGCAGGCTCGTCACGATCAAGGATATCGTGATCTTTGAGGGTGGGGAAATTTTGGGTCAATTGGAGACCCCATATCGAACGTACACCCCTTATGCGCGGGCCTGGCGGAATCGTTTACGGATCGGAAAGGACGATGCGGAGCATGGGTCCGATCTGGCTGCGCTTTGGCCGGGTGAGAATCTGGAAGGTGAGCTACCGTCGCTGGCGGAGTTGGGTTTCGCGGAGTCCGACCTCTGGCTTGACGCAGGCGAAGAGGCGGCGCGGAAACGCCTCGCACAGTTCTCGAAACGAATCCCTCGCTACGCCACGGAACGCGACTTCCCTTCCCACGAGGCGACGAGTTGGCTCTCCGTGCATTTGCGGTTTGGCACCATCGGCATCCGAGCTTGTATCCGCGAGGCGCTTGCACATGGTGAGGACGGCGACAAGTGGCTGTCCGAATTGATCTGGCGCGACTTCTACCAGGACATCCTCGCCAACCATCCCCATGTCGTCCAAGAACCCTTTCAGGCTCAATACAAGAGCCTCGACTATCCCGGCTCCGAAGACGAGCTTCAGAGGTGGTGCGAAGGCAAGACCGGTTTTCCGCTCGTGGACGCCGCGATGCGCTGTTTCAATGCGACTGGCTGGATGCATAACCGGCTGCGGATGCTCGTCGCATCCTTTCTCACGAAGGACCTGCTCGTGGACTACCGTAAGGGCGAGGCGTACTTCGCTCGCCACCTCTTGGACTTCGAGCTTGCCTCCAACAACGGCGGCTGGCAATGGGCAGCGAGCGTCGGGTGCGACGCGCAGCCATACTTCCGCATCTTCAACCCCGTGCTCCAATCTCGCAAGTTCGATCCCAAGGGCGATTTCATACGTCGATGGTTGCCCGAACTGGCCGACTTGAAGGGTGACGCCATTCACTGGCCGCATGAAGAATCCGAGTTCGATCTCCTTGCAGCCGGGGTCGATTTGGGCCGGACCTATCCCCGCCCGATCGTCGATCACGCGACCCAGCGCGACCTTGCCATTAAACTTCTGGAATCCGCCGCAAAAGGCAGGGGGAAAGGGGTCTAAAATGGTTCAACCGCATGGATGCGACCACCCTGAAACCCCGCGCTCTCAAGCCCGGCGACACGATAGCCGTTGTCTCGCCTGCCTCACCCCTTGTCGAGGATAAGACGGTTTTCATCCGGGAGCTCCTGGAAGCCGAGGGCTACCGGGTCACCTTTGCCAAGCATTGCTTCGACGCCGACGAATACCTAGCTGGAACCGATCAAGACCGCGCGACCGACCTCATGGGCGCATTTCTCGATCCGCAGGTGGACGCGGTCCTTTGCTCGCGCGGCGGATACGGCTGTGCGCGGCTGATTCCCTTTCTCGATTTCGAAGCCATCGTAGCCACCCGAAAACTCTTCGTCGGATTCAGCGACATCACCACCCTGCACCTCGCCCTCAACAACCGCGGCCTCCCAACCCTCCACGCCCCCATGGCTCTCACCCTCCACTACCCGCGAGAGGAATGGGTCTACACGTCGTTTAAGAAGGCATTGAGAGGCGAAGACCCACTCGTTCCGGAGGCGCCTCGGGCTCAGACTTTGGTCGGTGGGGCGGCGGAGGGCATGCTCGTGGGCGGGTGCCTCATCCTGATGACGGATAGTATCGGCACTGCCAACCCGCTCGATGCCGACGGCAAGCTGCTCCTCATCGAGGATGTGGACGAGAACCCTCACCGGGTGGACGCCATGTTCACCCACCTCCTGAATTCAGGGATCGCCCAGAAAGCGGCGGGCTTCGTGATCGGCGAAATGACCCGCTCCGACGAGCGGCGCGACGAAGGGATTGGCGGCAAGCCTTGGCGCGAGATCGTTCGCGACCGCATCGCCCCCCTTGGCAAGCCCGCCGTCATCGACTTCCCCTTCGGACATTGCAAAAACATGCTGAGCCTCCCCCTCGGCATCCGCGCCCGGCTCGACGCCGATGCGGGCGTTCTTACTTATTTGGAAAGCGCATGCGAATGAATCGGTCCCTGTCAGTCCTCGCCAGCCTCCTGGCCCTCGCCGTCGTATCCTTCGGGCAGGTCTGGGAAAAGTCCATCGCTCCTGGCCTGACATATCGGATGGACGTCGATCTCGCGACCCCGCGCATCGTCCACGCCTTACGGTTCAGCCTCGGCTCCCCAAGCCTCAAACTCTCCAGCGAGCTCGCCGACGGCACCATCTACTCCGACAACCCAACCAAGGGCCGCGAAACCGTCACCGAAATGGTGACCCGGACGGGAGCCCTGGCCGGGGTCAACGGCGACTTCTTCCCGTTCACCGGCGACCCACTCGGCACGATGGTCCACGATGGCGCGCTCCTCAGCATCCCGAGCCGCCCGCGCGCGGTCTTTGGCTGGGGACCGAAGGACAGCGTTTCCAGTTTCGTCGATTTCCAAGGCTCCATGGAGGTCAACGGCACGAAGACCGACCTCGATGGGCTCAACGAGGAGTGCCCTCAGAACAAGCTGGTTCTCAACACGGAGATCACCGCTATCGCGATGGCAAAGACGCCGTGCCTCCACGCCGTAATCCAGATGGATGCCGCCGACTGGAAGCCGAACGGCGTTTACACCGGCACCTTCATGTCCGTTTTCAAGGACGCTCCCAAGCTCCCGATCCAGCCAGGCAACGCGATCGTCACCGCCTGCGGAACGAAGATGGCCGTCCTCCAATCCCTCGTTCCAGGCCAAAAGGTTACGTTCCGATTTCAGACCAAGGGCTTCGACTGGACCAAGATCGATCAAACGATGGGCGGCGGACCTGTCCTGGTCCGCGACGGCAAGCCCGCCATCGATGCGGCGGCGGAAGGGTTCAATGCCGACTTCATCGAAAAGCACCACCCCCGCACCGCCCTTGGCCGCACGGCCGACGGCGACATCTGGCTCGTCGTCGTCGATGGTCGCCAGAAAATCTCCGATGGCGCGTCGCTCGACGACATGGCGAAGGTGATGCTGAAGCTAGGCTGCGTGGATGCGATCAACCTCGACGGCGGTGGCAGCAGCGCCCTCAATATCCTCGGCATCACCCTCAACCGGCCAAGCGACGGGAAGGAACGCCCCGTCGCCAACGGCGTCCTCGTCTTTGGCCCCAAACCGGACGTCTCCGTTGGCCCACTCACCTTGAAGACTCCCGCCAAGCTGGTCACCGGAACTCCCGCGACTCTTACCGTCGTGGACAAGGATGGCAATCTCATCCCCAACGCGGAAGTCCTCTGGGCATCCCAAGGCGACGCCTGGATCGACCAAGGCGGGCTCGTCCGCACGATTCAGAGAGGGAAGGTGGATGTGCAGGCGTTGGTTCGTGGGCAACTGCTCAAGGCGACACTTGAAATAGCCGATCCCGATCCCAAGGCCGCGATAAAGGCCCGCGCGGGATCGAAGAATTCGAGAGGAAAGAAGGGAGGCGGCCGCCAGTCAAGGGCCTAGAGCTTCAAGAACCCCTGCCCCCTCAACCATTCCAAAAGCGTCTCCCTTCCCGTCATGTGGTGCAGGTCCACCCGCCGCCCGGAGCGCATGGACCAGGTGACGTCGCCCTTCATTTGCATCTCTTCGTAAAACCCTTTCATCCGCTCGTCGTACTCGTCCACCGCGACGCCGCGGTCGTAGCGCTCGTGGAACCAAATCTGGTCTTGTCGCAACCGAGGTTTGATCTCGGCCCGGACTCCCTCGGCGGGCCAGCCGATACACAGCCCAAAGACGCCGAAGCAACCCTCAGGCAGATTCAGAAACTCCTTCACTCCTTCGGCATCGTTTCGCAGAGCCCCGATGTAGCAGATGCCGAGGCCCAGCGACTCGGCCGCACAGACCATGCGCTCGGCGGCCAAGGCCGCATCGATGACCGCCATCGTGAAGAATTCCGTATAGGCCAGCCCTTCGCTCAGTTCGCCGTGCAAAGCTGCCGCCTGGCGAAGGCGGTAGTGGTCGGCGATGACGGCGAAAAAGACTCCCGCATGGCGAATTTGGGGATTCCCCTCGCAAAGCTCCGCGATGCGAGCTCGTCGCTCAGGGTCTTGAACGCTGACAATGCTCCAAAGCTGGAGGTTGCTGCTCGTAGCCGCGCTTTGGGCAGCCGCTACCAGCCCCTCCAATATCTCGTCCGAAATCGGCTCGTCCTTGTACTTTCGCACCGAGCGGTGGTTTAGAAACTTCCCCATGTCAGGAAGCGGGGGGCCCTCGACTCCGTAGCGCAGCGTCCAAGCTTCCGAAGCGGTCTCGTCGAACATATAGGCAGATTGTGCCGCACCCACCGGTAACCTTTTGCGATGGACTGGAAAGGCGCCGAACCAAATCTCGCCACGGAGCGCCTGGCCCTTCGGGCCTTCCGCCTGAGCGACCTCGAGGAGGTCGCCGCCATCGACTGCGATCCGGAAGTCACCTACTTCTGGGGCATTGCCCCCAGGACTCCCGAAGAATCCCTGGACGCTCTCCGCCGAACCCTCGCTCGTCGCCGTCAACGCCCTCGCAAGATTCTCACCTGGTGCGTTCGCCTCTCCGAAAGCAAAGCGTTTTTGGGGAGCACGTTACTGCGCGTGCTGAATCGAGACTGGAACGAATTGGAAGTCGGTTACCGCTTCGCCAAAGCTTCCTGGGGCCACGGCTACGCCACGGAAGCCGTTCAAGCCACGCTCGACTTCGCCTTCCAAGACCTCAAAGCCCACCGCGTCGTCGCCAACTGCTTCCCCCAAAACGCGCCTTCCCGGCGTCTTTTGGAGCGGTTAGGATTCCGCCTGGAAGGCCAACAAATCGAATCCTACTTCGAGCACGAAGCATGGCAGGACAACGTGCAATACGCCCTGCTGGCGCGGGAATGGCAAGGTTTAGCCGCTACTCAGCGTTCTGCCAAGGCGTAATCAACTGCGAAGAGGCGTTCCAGGTCGTTCGGTCGTCGCTGAAATCCTGTAGCGTGTAGTGCAAGATCGAGCAGTTCTCGGTGTGAATCTTCGGGCATTCTTCCGCTCGGTCGAGGGGAATGCCTTCCAGCACCATTTGGATGGCTCGCATCGTGCCGCCGTGGGTGACGACCAGCACCTTACCGGCGAGGGTCGTCGTAATCACGTCTCGCAGGAACGAATCGGCGGGCGGGTAGAGATCGACCACCGCCTCGCCGCCCGGCAGCCGGGTACGCCAAGTCGGATAGCCGCACTTGTGGATATCGCCCATGTACTCAAGCGTGGTGTAGGGTGGGTCTGTCTCAGGCCCGTAGTCGCCCCAAAATCGCTCACGAATGCGCTCGTCTTCCTGCCACTGGGCTCCATCGATGCCCAACAGCTCCGCCGTCTGCCGAGCCCGCATGAACGGCGAGCAATACGTGCCGACGTAGTCATGGCCATGGTGGTCTCGCAGCCACTCTCCGGTCTCGCGCGCCTGGAATTCACCATCCTTCCAAAGCGGCCAAACCGCTTCGTCCTTTCCTTCTTCCATATGCAAGTCGAGGAGGGTAGTGTCGCCCTCGAATGCCAAATCGGTGTAGTGATTCCGCACGGACATCCCATGGCGGATGATGAAGAGTTCCAGCATGTTCCAAAAAATTAAAAGCGCCGGCGGCGCTTTCGTGTTCCTTAGAATGACACGCTTAGGGTCCTTTGGAGGGGGAAATCCACCTTGGGAGGAAGAGAATGCGGGCTTCGGCGAGCGGATAGCTAACCGGACGCCAAAAGATCCACTCGGGCTCTTTCTCGGCAAGGAAAGCCGCGCCAACCATGTTCGCCTCGTCCTTCACCAGCGCTTCCCCCGCCGTCATCCGTGCCACGTAGCCCCCGGCGATATCGATCAAGACCAGCACGGTTTCGGCCGGCAAGATTCGCAGGAGGGCTTCGGCGTCCTCCTTTTCGGCCGCCTCGCCCAATTCGGCCTCCGTTGCCAGCTCGAATAACTGCTCGCAAGCCCCCCGCCCTTTCTCGATCCAGCCGAAGGTGTAATCGTCAAGCGAAACCAACCCTTTTTGGCCCGCCTGGAAGACAAGCATGGCGAGGTGGCCGAGGGCACGAAAAGGCTGCTCTTCCTGGCTCATGGGCGCAGGCTAACCTCTGAAGATAGGAGTGTTCTTCGGCCAGATGCGATTCAGGCCTGCAATCATCTCATGCGTGTCCGCGCCGAGCCGTTCCAACTCTGGGGCAAGCATCGAGATGGCGTCTGCGATCTTCGGTATCTCCATGAGTGAAGACTCTGGAAGTGGACCTTCTTTCGCCTGTTCACGGAGATTCGCCCACGTGGCGTGGACCATCACCGCAAACTCCCAGCGGGGCTCCGGCGCGCCCTTTGTAAGGCCTTCCGGATATCCGACTAACAAACCCAGCGTTTTCCAGCGGTCCTTGTCGCGCCTCAGTACGCCGAAGTCGCGAGCCAATTTCGGGTCGATTTTCAACGATTGATCGCCGGGATAGCCATCCAGCAACCCGTTCTGAAAAAGCTCATTGACCGCCGAGTAAGCCCAATGATCCTTTGGCACGTCTTTCGGCGCGAACTGGGCGCCTAGCATGGAGGCGGAACAAAGGAGGACGCTGAGAAAGCCCATCACCCGGATTATCCAATAGATCGGCCTCGGGACCGAAGATTTAGGTGATGACTCAGTTGGACGAGCTCCGAAAACAACTCTATACGGACGTCGGAGTCCGCATGCTCGAGTATGGGTTCAAAGCCAAGTCGGCCAGCCGGAGCTACGTCAAGTCGTTCGATGGAGGGAAAGGTTCCTTTCACCTGACTTATACCAATCACCCCGGGATCGACTTCGATGTGTCCGCTAACGTTGCCGTTAGGGTGGACGCGGTCGAGGAAATCCTGACCGAAGACGACCACCGTCTTACCGAGAAAGAAAAGAAGGACTGCTACACGATTGGCATCAACATCGGCAATCTGGTCCTTGGAAGTTATCTTCAACTTACCGTCACTACCGACGCCGATCTCGAACCCGTCGCGACGAAGCTGATGGAGTTCGTTCCCACCGTCGTCGTCCCTTATATCGAGAAGAACCGGGACCTTGAAGCCATGTACGACCTACTGACCCCGGCCGACCCCAAGAGGCGTTGGGATCACAGGCCGGGAAGAACGCACCGGGCTCGAACCCTCCTCGCGCTTTCCGTCCTGTTGGGGAGGGCCGATACGAACGACCTGATCGATCGCCTTCGAGAAGAGATTCAGCCTGAGCACCAGAGTCAAATCGAGTGGTTTGAAGGGCTGGTGAGACGGTTGGGCTTCTAAGACTTCGCTTGGATTCGCGCGGAGATAAGCTCTTGTGCGAGAGGTAACGCTCTGTGTTCTAACCTCCACCCCCAAGCCCCTCCTCCTGATCTCATCAGGAGGAGGGGAGCCGTGGCACCTTTGACTACAGCACGAAGTCGTTGATCAAATTCTCGAGCATTTCCTGCCGACCCGAGTTCCGGACGGGCTCGCCGTGGCGCAGGACGTGGTCTTCCAGGTCGTCCAACGTCTTGTGGTTCTCCAGGATCTTCCGCCCGAATTCGCTCTCCCAATCCGCGTAGCGAGCGCGTAGGAGGTCGTCCAGCCGCCCGTCCTCCAAGATCGCCCAGGCGATCTCCAGGCCGCGCGCGAAGGCGTCCATGCCACCGATGTGGGCATAGAAAAGATCAAGGGGATCGTGCGACTGCCGTCGCACCTTGGCGTCGAAGTTGAGGCCACCCGTCTTGAACCCGCCCATCTTCAGAATCTCGATTGCGATCTGGGTCGTGAGGTAGATGCTTGTTGGGAACTGGTCGGTGTCCCACCCGATCAATTCGTCGCCCGTGTTGGCGTCGATGGAGCCCAGGACATCGGCATGGCGCGCAACACGCATTTCGTGGAGCATCGAGTGCCCGGCGAGGGTCGCGTGGTTGGTCTCCAGGTTCAGCTTGAGGTGATCCATCAGGTGGAACTCGCGGAGGAAGTTGAGGCAGGCCTCCGCATCCGAGTCGTACTGGTGGGTAGTCGGCTCCTTCGGCTTGGGCTCGATGTAGAACTGGCCCTTGAACCCGATCTGCTTCGCGTGATCGACCGCCATCCAAAGGAACCGAGCGAACTGCTCTCGCTCCCGCTTCAGGTCGGTGTTGAGAAGCGTGTCGTACCCCTCGCGTCCGCCCCAGAAGGTGTAGCCTTCGCCACCCAATTCCTGAGTCGCCTCCAAGGCCCGCTTCACCTGAGCGCCCGCATAGGCGAAAACGTGAGGATCGGGGTTCGTGGCGGCTCCTGCCTGATATCGCGGGTGGCTAAAGAGGTTGGCGGTTCCCCAGAGCAGGCGAATTCCCGTCTCGGCCTGCTTCTCGGAGGCGTACTCGACCATCGCCTGCAGGTTCTCCGTACTCTCCGCGAACGTGGCCCCCTCCGGCGCGATGTCGTGGTCGTGGAAGCACCAGAACCCGACGCCCAGCTTGGTCATAAACTCGAATGCGGCGTCCATCGTATCGCGTGCCCGCTGCATGGGGTCCGCGGCTTGGCTCCATGCCCGATCCATGGTCCCCGCGCCGAAGGGATCGAGGCCGACGCCTTTGAAGGTGTGCCAGTAACAGACCGCGAAGCGCAGATGGTCCGCCATCGTCTTCCCGCCAATCGACTTGGCCGCGTCGTAATGCTTAAAAGCCAGCGGGTTCTTACTCCCGCGCCCTTCGAACGGAACCGGCCCAGAGACCTCGGAGAAGTACGCCATCGCCAGATTATGCGTGAGGAGGTAAGGGCGTTAAGGGAGGAGATGGGAGTCGTTGGAGAAAACGGCTAAGTAAATGGAAAATGCCGACCCACTTACAACAAAAAAAGCCCCCAGAGCGGGGGCTTTTGAGTGACAGCGAGAAGGGTCTTAACCGCCCTTCTTGCCGTCCTTGTTGCCGGGCCAGTCCTTGTTGTCTCTCTCGGCTTGGCGCGGGTTGGCCGCACCCTGACGATCCGCCTCGGACACTTCCCTCACCGTGATGAAGAAGACGACCTCGGAGCGGATGCGCTCGTTGTCCGTTCGACCGAAGAGCCGGCCGATGAGGGGCAGATCCTTGAGGATCGGGATACCGCCATAGTTCTTGCGGTCCTGGTCCTGGATGAGACCACCGATGGCGATTGTCTCTCCGCTCTTGATGTTGACCGTGCTCGTCGCGGAGCGCACGCTCGTCTGGGGAAGCTGTCCGCCACCCGGAACGTTCGTGAAGCCCTGGAGGATCGAGAGGACCGGGTTGAAGTCGAGAACGATGTTCCCTTCGTCGCCGACCTTAGCCGCCATCGAGAAGTCCACGCCGACGTTAATCTCGTCCGTCACGATCGTAGGACCGTTCTGGCTGCTCGTGATCGACTTGACGTATCGAACCGTATCGCCCACGAAGATCTTGGAGATCACGCCATCCGTCAGAAGGATGTTCGGTCGAGCCAAAAGGTTATTTCGGTTCGAGATCGAGTCGAGAGCGCCGAGGATCGACGCCGTTCCGCCACCCTTGAATCCGAGGGAAGCGTTGACCGCGCCAGGAGTGTCGGCCGTGGCCAGACCCTGATTGACGCGGAGCGAGGTCAGCGAGCCACCGGTAAGGATGCTCCAGTCGAGACCAACCTTGAGGGCCTGGTCGCGATTGAGTTCCATGACACGGACTTCGACGGCAACCTGCTTCGGAGCGATGTCGACCATGTTCAGGTAAGCCCGAGCCCGCTCGATCTGCTCCTTGGTTCCGCGAAGCACGAGCTTCATCGGAGTCGAGAACGTCTTCACGTCGGCTTCGTACTGCGTCGTTCGATCCGCGCCGCGATTGGTCAGGTTGCTCTTCGTGGCATCGCTGCCGCTCGCGCCGGAACCCGAACCACCGCCGGAGCCGCCGCTACCGCTACCAGAACCCGATCCACCGCCGGAGTCGCCGCTGCCGCCACCGGAGCCCGATCCACCGCTGCCGGAACCGCCATTGCCGCCGTTACCGCTGCCCGCCGACTTGTCTGCCGCGCCCGGGCTCATCAGAGCCGAGTGCGTGTACTGGATGCCTTCCAGGGGATCGACGGGAGGAGGCAGGATCGAAGCCCGGAGTCCCGGAACCGCACCCATCACTTCCACCATCGCGACCTGCGGCTTGATGTGCTTCAAGCCCACCATTTCGTAAGCCGTCGGCCCGCCCTCCTGGACGCTGTCCAGGTTCTGGAGCATGGTCAGAACGTTGTCGACTTCATGGGCGCGTCCGGAGATCACGACCACCTGTCGGCTGACGCTCTCCTTCGGAGTCGCCAGAATCTGGACGTTCCCGAAGTTCAGCGACTTGTCGCTGCGAAGAACCTTCAGCATCTCTTCGGCAGAGATACCGCGGGGCTCGAAGGTGCGCTGGACGATGCCCGTGCCCTCCGAAACCTTGATGCCCATAGCTTCGCAAATCTGAAGATCGACCGACTTGATCGCCTTCTCAACCTCGGCAAGCCGGGTCGGGGTGCCGACGACCACGATGTAGTCGTCGTGCTTGAATGCGCTGGCGTTCGCGGCGGAATCGCTCGAAGCCTTGACTTCCGTCTGGTTGCCCTGATCGGCTCCACCAGCGGCGCCCTTGTCTCCGGCCTTGCCGTCGGCGGGAGCGAGCGACTGCTTCGACTCCACCGTCACCTTGTCGGAAGGCAGAACGAGGTCGTACTTGCCCGACATCGTCGACTGAGCCACCGTCTTGAGGATGGCCGCCTTGATCTGGGTGCCCTCGCCGCTATAGAGAGCGACGACGCGCGTCTCGCTGCTCGCGTCCGCACCACCCTGGATCTGCTGAATCGTGTCCGAGAATCGGCTGTTCGTCGTGACGATGAACGTGGAGCCGATCTTGGTGTAGCGCACGCTGCCGAGCGCCGTGACCATGTCGAGGGCTTCTTTCACGCTGACTTGGTCGAGCGTGACCGTGATCTTGCCGGCAACTTCCGGCGAGGTCACGATGTTCACGTTCGCCTGGAGCGCGAGCGCCTTCAAAATCTGAACGATGTCGGTGTTGACGAAGTCGAGGGAGACGCGGCCAGCCGTGCTGCCCGTCCCAGCCCCCGTTCCGTTCATCGCCATCAAATCGCTAGACTTGGTGGCAAGCCGGATCGGCTCGACTCTGTCCGGATAGGCGTTGCTCACCGGCATCTTCTGCGCGGTCGGTTCGGCCACGTTGAAGTTGACGACCCAGCCGTCCGGGCCCTGAGCCAGCTTCGGCGCCGCGCCCTTGGCGAGGCGGAACGAAACCCGGACCTTCTCCGATTTGCGGCTGCTCCAGCCGTAAGTGAGCGAGGTCAGGCCGTTCGATCCGACCTGGAGCGTCTTGCCCCGGCCGTCGAGCTTGCCGTCGAAAGTGAGGGTGTAGGACCGCTTCCCAGCCGCCCACGAAGCCTTCGGTTGGCCAAGGTCTTGTCCCTTGATCTGAACCTGAAGCCCGCCGCCGACCTTCTGGGTGGCAACGCCACTGACCGTTTGCGCGTTGGCCGCGCACACCGTCAGAAGGGCGAGAGCCCCTACCGAGGTGCGTAATCGATTGCTATTCATTTAGGGTTCCCTCCCAGGGAAAGCCGCAACGTCTTGTTGCGGTACTGAACCGTTACTTGGCCTTTTTCGATGGCAACCACCTTGCTGTCGCCGTCGAGTGAACCGCCCACCGGCACGAGCCGCTGGTTGCCTTGCGAATCTGTAAACACCGCCGCCGGGCGCTGGCCCACGATCACGCCGGAGACGCTATAGTTGAACGCGCTCGGATCTGGCCCAGTCGGCGTAATGCCGATGGAGCCGTTCATGCCCGCGTTCGGCAGGTTGCCAGTAATCGTCATCGGCGGAATGCTCGTACCGCCGCCACCTCGATGGCCGCGCCGCGAAGCCTTCGCGTCCGGAAGCGGAGCAGAGCCTGCCGCAGGGACGTTCGGAGCCTTTGGCGTCTCACCCACCAGCGTATGGGGCTGGAACGGGTCGCGCTGGGGCAGCTCGGCTGCGTAGAGCGGGTTCTTAGGACCTTCCTCAGCGGCGTCCGCCGTCTTGTCTCCCGCCTTCGCATCGTCCTTCTTGGCCGTCTTGGCTGCCGGAGGCGGCGTGGAACCGCCCAAAAACTGGAACGCTCCCACCGCGACGATCACCAAGGCGAGCGCGCCGACGACCATCATTTTCTTCTTGTCATCCTTCATTGCGTTTCACCTTCAGGCTCGCCGTCTTGGCGTCCTTCGTAGTTGCCGGGGCCGTTTTGGGCGCGCCGACAGCCGGTTTGCCGTTAGCGGGCGCACCTGCCGCGGGAGTTCCCGTAGCCGGTGTTCCCGTGGTAGCGGGTGCTCCGGCGGGCGAATCGACGCTGGACGTCGTCTTGGCGCCGTCTGCGAACACGTAGGCGCGAAGCTCGACGACCATGTCCAGGTCGGGGCGCGTCGCTCCCGGGTCCGCCTTCGGCGTCAACTGCACGGAGCGGGCGGCGATGATCTTGGGGAATTCCGTGAGTGAATTCACGAACCGCATGATCGAGCCGTAGCTTCCGAAACCCTTGACTTCGATCGTCAGCTCGTCGTACGCCGGTTTGGACTTCGCCGAGTCATCCTTCTTTCCCGCCACGATGGGCTTGGGGACAGGGCGGACACCCAGAATCTGGATGCCGTACTGCTTGCCCGTTTTCTCAAGCTCCGTCATCAGGGTCGGAACGTACGCGAAGTCCGGCACGCCCGCCTCCAGGTGCTTCAGCTTGTCCGAACACTCGAGGACCTTGGTTTTCGACGCGTCGAGCTCCTTCTGGACCTCTTTCTCGTCTTTGACCTGGGACTTGAGCTGGGCAACCTCCGCTTCCGCGCTCGTCATCTGGCTATAGCCCATGTACGAGGCGACAGCACCTAACACGAGAGTGCCAATGGCCATCGTCATGTAGGTCTTAGGATTTGGACTGCGCTTCATCTTTCTCCTCTTTAGGCTTCGGTTGCGCGGTGTCGACGATATCCGCCGTCACCTCGAACTCGACCGCCTTAACCATCTGAATCACTTTCTCTTGCGAGTACTTGAGGCCCACGTTTTCCAGGTCCTTCGAGTTCTGCATTCGCAAGATGAATTCGCTGATCGGCTCCTGGGCCGGCGAAACCCCCTGGACGTCCAGGTTGATCGGCTTCGTTACGTCCGCGTTGGCCGTCACCCGCATCGCGGTCAGCCAGGTCGCCTTGGGCGTCTGGTGGGCTAGGTGCGTCAGAATGCGCCCCCACCTTCCGCTGATGACCTGGGCGTCTTCGAGCGTCTTTAGACGCGGAGAGAGCTGGCCGTAGAGCTTGTCGTTGTCGTCGATCTGCTTCACGAGCGGCGCGTTCTTCTGAAGCTGGGCTTCAAGCTGGGCCTTCTGATGGCCGAGCGTGTCCGTCTGGTACAGGAAGAACCCGTAACCGCCTACCGAAGCCACGGCCGATCCCACGAAGACAAAGAAGAACGAGCGAGCTTTACCCTCGTTGCGTTTCCTCGCGAGTCTTTGTTCTTGAATAAGGTTGATGAGTGGCATCTTTCTTTCCTAGGCGGCCTTGGCAAAGGCGCGCATCGCAAGGCCGGAAGCGACCGAAAGGTCGAGCCCCGATTCCTCGGCGTCGCCGAAGTGTGAGAACCTCGGATTGGCAAACACGTCGTGGGTGGTCGTCGGAATCGACAGCTTGTGGGTGAAGTACTCGGAGAGTCCCGTCAGCTTCGCTCCGCCGCCCGTCAAGAGGATGTGGTCGATGGCCTTCGCCTGCCCGCCTTCCTGCTGCTGCGACTGGTAATAGTTCAAAGAGCGCCGGATTTCGCGGACGAGGTCGTCCACGTGCGGCTGCAAAACTCGGAGCGGGGGATTCTCTTTCGGCTTCCCTTCCTCCAGCAGCTCCCGCAGATCGAGCTGGGCTTTGCCCGACTCGGCATCTTCGTCCGAAAGCTTGAAGTAGCTCTTCAGCGCCTGGGTCAGCGTGTCGGCGCCCTGGGGGATCGAACGGGTCATCGCGAAAACGTTCATGCTCACGACGGAGATGTTCGTCGTCGCCGATCCGACGTCGACGAGGGCAATCGTCTTGTCCGACCACTCGGCTTCCATGTCCGCCTCCACGAGGGAGCGATACATGGCGAACGCTTCGATATCCACCGATTCGACTTCCAGACCTGCCGTCTCGCACGCCTGGAGGCGGCTCTCGACGACGTCCTTTGGCGCGGCGACCATCAGCACGTCCATCTGATTGTCGTCAGTGGCGCCGATGATCTCGAATTCGATGTAGCTGTCCTCGACAGAGCTCGGCACGTACCGGCTCGCCTCGAACTTGATCGACTTGCGGAGGGTGGCTTCCGCCATCTTCGGCATCCGCACCTGGCGTACGACCACGGAGCCGCCCGCCACCGCGATCATCGCCGCGCTGGAGTGAATCCCGCTCTCTTTCAGCAAAGCCTTGAGGGCCGTACTGATGCTGGTGGGGTCGATGACCACGCCGTCTTTGATCGCGTCGGGAGGGGTCGGAGCCGTCGCGTACTTCTGCACGCGCCAGCCGCCTGCCTGACGTTCGAGCTGGACCACCTTCATTGTGTGGTGGCCCAGATCGACGCCGACAAAATTCTTCTTACGGAACATTCCCATGGTTAATCCACGACCTCCCGCTGCTTGCCCTGGAGGTTCAGCCATTCGTCGACCGCGTTTCGCGCAAAGCGCCACTTGCCGTCGATGATCAGGGCGGGGACTTGTCCGTCGCTAGCCATCTGTTCGAGAACGCTCGGGGCGATGCGCAGGTGTGCTGCCGCCTCCCGAAGCGTCATTACCGTGTGCTGGTTGGCGACAACGGCGCGGAAAAGTCCGCTCAACTGCTCGGGCGAGAGGAATAGCTCCAGCCGGACGACGCCCCCATGCGACACTGCGGTCGAGGGCATATCGGGAAGCCGGGTCTCTTCGTGTGCGTGCTCCATAGTGGTGCTCTCCGTTTGCGGGTTTGGCTTGAAAGCCGGGTTTTCGATAACTTCGATCTTTGGCGCAGACACCTCCGCCGGAAGCGGGGATCCGTTGGTCTGCGCAGCTTGCCGGATGGCGTCTGCGAGATTCATGCGGCCTCCTGCCCCGAGAACTCGCTAATGACTCCGTGCACAAGGAAGCCGTCGATCAGCTTTGCCTTCTGCGCGAATCCAACCATGAGCGCGTTGTCCGCGATCTGGCTGATCAGCCTCGGGTAGCCCTTCGTGTATTTGTGGATCTCAAAAATCGCATCGGGCGAAAACGGGCTCGCCTCGCCTGTGTAGCCCGCGATGCGAAGACGGTGGAGGATCATCTCACCGGTCTCCGTCACGTCCAGAGGCTTGAGCGATTGGCGAACGGCCAGGCGCTGCTCCAGCGCGGGAACCTTGGCGATCTTGGGGCGGAGTTCGTTTTGACCCAAGAGAACGAGCGACAGCAGGAACTGGTCGTTCATCTGGCAGTTCAGAAGCAGGCGCAGCTCTTCGAGCGTGCTCGTCGAGCGGATCAGATGCGCCTCGTCAATCATGAGGACGACGCGCTGGCCTCGCTCGTAATAGAACAGAAGCTGCTTGTGGAGATCCTGCACGAGCACCTGGCGGTTCCGGGAGGCCGTCTCGTGGTCGAGCTGCCCCAGAATCTCCTGCAGAATCTGAACCGGCGTGAGGATCGGATTGACGATCAGCACAACGCGGTTGTGGACCGGGTCCAGCAAGTCGAGCAGCTTTCTGCTGACCGTCGTCTTACCAAGACCGATGTCGCCAGACAGCATCGCCGCGCCCTTGTTGCGCGAAATAGCGTAGTGCAACATCATGAGCGCGTCTTCGTGACCCCGGCTCATATAAAGGAACCTAGGATCAGGCGTTAGGCTGAACGGTGGCTCTGTCAAACCCCAATATGCTTCGTACATGAACAAAATCTCCGCGGGCGAAAACCCAGTAATTCTTCTCGGTCCTTAGGCAAAGAAAACTCAGGAAGAACTGTAGGTTTTTTCCGTTTGGCCATGTTCGGGAAGCTAGGCGCAACCGCCCCACCGGAGCAGGCCGTGCGTCCCTGCACATGCCAAAACCCTCTTTCCCTGCCCGATTTAGGAAAAGGTCTGGTAGGAACTACGGTTTCGCAATCGGATGCCGACAATGGCCCGCTTGCCCGGAGGCTGGCGACCGGTGACGGGAAACCGGCCACGGGTCGGGCGCGATTATTTACAATCCAGTTGCCCGTCACCCGTCGCCCCAAAAGAGTCATAATCTCCCCCGATGGGCACAGTCCTGCTCGATGCGGGGGATATGCGGCGAACGCTTGGTCGCATGGCGCACGAAATTCTAGAGGCGAACGGCGGAGCCGAAGATCTGGTCGTCGTTGGCGTCCTGCGACGTGGATGGCCCGTCGCGAAACGCCTCGCCTTCCTCATGACGCAGATCGAGGGATCGACGGTCCCTTGCGGCAAGCTGGACATCGGCGCCTATCGCGACGACCGAAAGGCTCCGGACGCGGATGAAACGGAGATTCCGTTCCAAATATCCGGTAAAAAAGTTGTGCTCGTCGACGAGGTCATCTATACGGGGCGCACCATCCGCGCCGCACTCGATGCCTTGATGCGATTCGGACGTCCGCAAAACGTCCAACTCGCCGTGCTCGTCGACCGCGGGCATCGCGAGCTGCCGATTACGGCAAACTACTGTGGCAAGATCGTGAATACGGAGAGGGACGACCATATCGTGGTGAAAGTAAACGAATTCGACGGTGAGGACGCGGTAGTGCTGGAACGCGGCCAGGGAGCAGCTTAGATGCCGCGCAATCTTCTCGGAATCCGGCATCTGTCGGCGGACGATATCCAAGAGCTATTGAGCACGTCCGCAGATTTCAAACTGCGCATTATCGAGGACAAGCCCGTGCCCGATCTCAGCAAGCAGGTCGTCGGCATGCTCTTCTTCGAAAACTCGACGCGGACCCGCGTCTCCTTCGAGCAAGCCGCCCACTACCTGAAGATGAAGACGGCCAATTTCGCCGCCGGAAGCTCCTCCATGAGCAAGGGCGAGACCCTCAAGGACACCATCCTGACCCTCCGCTACGAGCGCTTGAACGGCCTCGTCATGCGCCACCGGATGTCCGGCTCCACGAGCCTCGCCGCGCGCTACTTCGGAGGCCCCGTCTTGAACGCGGGTGACGGCCAGCACGAGCATCCCACCCAGGCTCTCGGCGACGCCCTCACGATCCTCGAGCGCAAGGGCAGCTTGAACGGCCTCAGCGTGTCCATCGTCGGCGACGTCGAGCACTCCAGGGTCGCCCGGTCGAACGCCTGGCTTCTCAGCAAGCTCGGCGCGGAAGTCCGGTTCGTCGGCCCCCGCACCCTTATGCCCTCGAACATGCAGCACCTGCCCGGCCTGGTCCACTACGACCTCCGCTCCGGCATCGAAGGCGCGGACGTTATCATCTGCCTCCGCCTGCAAAAGGAGCGCATGTCCGAAGGAGTCCTCAGTTCCATCGGCGAGTACGCCAGCATGTACCAGGTCAACCGCGAGTCCCTTCGTTGGGCCAATCGCGACTGCCTCGTCATGCACCCAGGCCCCATCAACCGAGGCGTCGAAGTGGACGACGTGGCCGCCGACGGCGACCGGTCCGTGATCACCGCCCAGATCGAAAACGGAATCTTCGTGCGGATGGCCTCGCTCTACTGGGTCTTCACTAGCGACCCAAAGCCCGCCCCACCCCCAACCCTGACTAAATCGGCGGCAAAACCCAAAGAATCGAAGGCCAAGAAGACGGCGGTAGGAGCCAAAAAGAAGTGAGAACCCTTCTCAAAAACGGACGCATCATCGATCCGTCGCAAGACCTCGACATCGTCGGGCACCTGATCATCGAAGACAGCCAGGTCGCCGAATACGGCCCTGACGTCAACGTCGACGATGTGGACGAGACCTACGACTGCACGGGCATGTGGATCACCCCCGGCCTCGTCGATCCCCACGTCCACCTCCGCGAGCCCGGCCAGCAGCATAAGGAGACCATCGTCTCCGGCACCCAAGCGGCCGCGGCGGGTGGCTTCACGACGATCTGCTGCATGCCGAATACGTCGCCTCCTCTCGATAATCCGGCCCTCGTGGATTACATCCTCGACAAGTCGGCTTCTCCCGAAGCGGGCGGCGTCTTCGTAGCTCCCGTTGGAGCCCTCACCGTCGATATGGCGGGCGCCCAGCTCACCGACCTCTATGCCCTCAAACGAGCTGGCATCGTGGCGGCCAGCGACGAAGGCTTCCCGATCCAGAACTCGTCGATGATGCAGCAGGCCATGGAGTTCTGCGTCCAACTCGACCTCCCCGTGATGACCCACTGTGAGGACACAAGCCTCACCAAGGGCGCCAGCATGAACGAGGGCGCGGTCAGCGCCATGCTCGGCCTGAAGGGCATGCCCCGCTCGGCGGAAGAAATCGCCGTCATGCGGAACTGCCTGCTCAGCCTGCATACGAACTGCCAGCTTCACATCATGCGCGTCAGCACCTGGGGCGCGGTCGAGATGATCCGCCAAGCCAAGTACCTGGGCGCGCCCGTCACGTGCGAAATCTGCCCGATGCACTTCACCTTCACGGAGGAGTCCGTCGGCGAGTTCGATACGCTCTACAAGATCACCCCGCCGCTCCGGACCCAGCTCGACATCGACATCGTGCTCCAAGCCCTGAATGACGGCACCATCGACTGTATCTCCAGCGACCACTCGCCCCATGCCTCTCACGAGGTCGAGGTCCCCTTCGAGGACGCTCCCTTCGGCCACGCGGGCCTGGAGTCCACCGTCGGCGTCACCCTCACGATGCTCACCCACAAGGGCATCCTCTCCCCCCTGGAGACGATCCGCAAGCTGAGCACCAAGCCCGCCCAAATCCTCCGGCTGGAAGCCGGTACGCTCAAGCCAGGCGAGACGCCGGTGGCCCAGGTCACCGTCATCGACCCCGAGTGCCAGTGGACCTTCGACCGCCACAAGACGTTCAGCAAGTCGAAGAACTCCCCCTTCCACGGTATGACCCTGCGCGGCAAGACGATGCTCACCTTCTGCGGCGGCGAAATCTATCGCGATGCCTTCTACGCCGACGAGCGGTATTCGATCAATGAGTAGATGAAGCCGGTCCAACTCCTTGTCGCCCTATTCGGTCTGTCTTGCGTCGTCGGATGCAAGACCGGCCCGATAGCGGACCCCAACGACCCAAAGGAAGCCGGCCTCCTCGCCCCCGAAGTCATCCGCCGCCAACTGCGCGGCACCTCCGACATGCTCATGGAACGCGTCGATAAGGGCGAGATCACGAACGACGAGTTCAAAGCCCTCATCGCAAAGCGCGCCAACGAATTGCTGGACGATCTCCCGATGAACAAGATCGATCCCTCGCGAGCGTGGGAGTACGGCGAAGTCTTTCGCACCGCCCAAAAGTGGCCGCAGGCCAAGCAAACCCTACAAATCGCGGTCGACTACGCTATCAAGACGAACAACGAAGACCGCCGCATCAACGACCTGCTCCGCCTCGCTCATTGCGAAGCCAAGCTCGGCGAAATCGACGAAGCAATCAAGACCGCTGGCCGCGCCATGGACGCCACCCCCACCGGCTCGGCGCCCATCCTGCCCGCCGTTCTCTTGGAGATCGTCCCCGCCGCCCAAGGCCAGAAACACGATCCCCAGTTGGCAACCCTGCTGAAGACCGCTATCGACAAGGAAATGAAAACCATCGTCGATGCCAGCATGGACGCCGGAAAAGCCTTCCTCTACGCCCGCCCGCACCATGTCCACAGCGCCTGGGACAAGGTCATCGAGCTTTACTCAAAGGCAGGCATGACCGCCGAAGCGCGGACCGCCGTGGCGGACAAAGAGAAGATGATGAACGTCTTCCACCCGGTCTAGGAGAATTCTGCGACCAGTCGCGCCAGCAACTCCAGCGGCAACCCGATCACGTTGCTGATCGACCCCTCGGTAGCTTCGATAAAGCCTGCCGCCCCACCCTGGATCGCATAGGCCCCCGCTTTGTCCATCGGCTCTCCGGTCGCCACGTACGCCACGATCTCCTCAGGATCGAGGTCGCGAAACCACACTGTCGTCGTATCCGCCTCCGCAACCTCTTTCCCCTGCCCCACCAACGCCAATCCCGTGATGACAACGTGCGAGCGACCGGAAAGGCGGGCCAACATTCCCTCGGCGTCGTCCACGTCGCGAGGTTTTGCAAGCTGCTCGAACCGGCCCGGACCAAACTCGAACGCCACGACCGTATCGCCACCGATGACCAACGCATCCGGGTGCCGCGAGGCAACGAGTCGAGCCTTGGCCAAAGCCAGCCCCGAAGCCGTCTCCCAAGGATCGGCGACGGTCAAAGCCCCCTCATCCAAATCCGCCGCCTCGACAAGGAATTCGGAAAACACCCCGCGAAGCAGCTCCTGCCGACGAGGCGAAGCGGAAGCAAGAACGACCCTCACACTCGAAAGTCTATCCAACCCTCCTAAGCCCTAACACCCAAGACCTCGGACCTCCAAAAGCGAAATCAGCCAAAATAGACGTTGGCGATGAGAGTTCCCTTCTACGATATCAAGGCCCAGTACGACGAACTGCAGTCCGAGATGGACAAAATCGTCCACGACGTGATCTCCGGAGGAGCCTATATCATGGGCCCCAACCACAAAGCTTTCGAGGCGGAGTGCGCGGCGATCCATGGGGTGAAACACGCTATCGCCGTCAACTCCGGCACAGACGCCCTGAGGATCATCATGGACGCCATGGGCATCGGCGCAGGCGACGAGGTCATCACCACCGCCTTCACCTTCGTCGCGAGCACGGAGACCATCGTCCAAACCGGCGCGACACCTGTGTTCGTCGATATCGACCCTCAGACCTACTGCATCGACCCCGCCAAGATCGAAGCCGCCATCACCCCGAAGACGAAGGCCATCATGCCGATCCACCTCTTCGGCCAGCTTTCCGACGTCGAGAAGATTGCGGAGGTTGCCAAGCGCCACAACCTGCCAATCATCGAGGACGCGGCTCAAGCCTTCGGCTGCACCCACAACGGCGTTTCCGCCGGTAACTTCGGCGCGGCAGGCGCGTTCAGCTTCTACGTCACCAAGAATTTGGGCGCCTGTGGCGACGGCGGCATGATCGTTACGAACGACGACGAGATCGCTCAGACCTGCCTTTCCCTGCGAATCCATGGTATGGGCCGAGAGCGGTACTACTACGATCACATCGGCTACACCAGCCGCCTCTCCGAGCTCAACGCGGCCTTCATGAAGACCAAGCTGCCCAAGCTCCCCGAGTGGAACGAGCGCCGCGCCAAGCTCGCCGCGATCTACCTGGAAGTTCTCGCCGACTCCGGCCTCCAACTCCCCGTCACTAGCCCCGGCAACAACAACACCTGGCACCAGTTCAGCATCCGAAGCGACCGCCGCGATGCTCTCCAGGCCTATCTGAAGGAACGCGAAGTGGACTCGATGATCTACTACCCCGTCCCCCTCCACTTCCACGAGCCGTACAAGAAGTACGGCAAGGGACAAGGAAGCCTGCCCGAGACGGAAAAGGCGGCCAGAGAAATCCTAAACCTCCCCATCCACCCCCATCTCAGCAAAGAGCAGGTTCAGTACGCCGCCGAAACGATCCGCGAATTCGCCAAGTCGGCTATCAACGCTTAGTACGCATATTTCCTCGGTCCACCCTTGAGGTGGACCGAGTCGAGCCGTCGCCAAAGTTGCGTTCGTAGCGAAAACGCCCACATCTGCTGGTTCTCCAGCCACTTGTCGTCCCACATAATCGTGCCACCCCAAATCAGGATCGAATCCTCGGCCGCCCAGTAAATCGCTTCGTGCTTGTGAATCCAACCCGGCTCCTCCCCTCTGACCGCCAATTGCCGAATCATCATCGTCTCAAGCTCGAGTTCGTAGATCGGCGTCGTGCCCAATATTCGGTCCTCTTCACGGCCGACTGAGCCGATGATGTAAACCTTTTCCCCTACGAGGGTCGCCGTATGAAAATCGGTCGGGGCAAAGTCGTCTACGGGATATCCGTAAATCTCGATACTCCCATCCCAACGCCGGACAATGACATCGTTGTAGATTGCGAAATCCTGATCGTAAGAGTCCTCGTGCTCGCCGCCGATAAACAGGATGCTACGGTCCTTTAAGAGTGTTTGGGACATCCCAAATCGCGAAAAAGTCCCAATCGGGCGCGTCCGCTGCATGCTCTCTTGAGGAGCGAAATGCTCCCCCGCCCGATAAGCCCCAATTCCCGATCGGATCATTCTCTCCCAATAAGGATTGTCCAGCCGCTCTGGGTTCCCCTTACCTCGCCGGACGTCTCGGAAAGCCTCAAATTCCTCCCTGCTGATTCCTCTGAACTCCTCTTCCACGCTGTGAGTCTACAACTAGGCCTCCGCCCCAGAAGTGCCACAATAGACAACCCGAGGGCGTCATGCGAATTCAGGTTCACCAGAGTCCCGACTGCTTCGCAGAGCTAAAAGAAGCCTGGCAGGACCTCGCCCGAACCTCGGACCTCGCCACCCCCTTCCAGACCTGGGAATGGCACAAGACCTGGTTCGACCACTACGGCAAGACCAAGCGACCTTATATCCTGGCCGGATATGAGGGCGAAGACCTCGTGGCGCTCTATCCGCTCGCCAAGCGAGGCGGCCTTTGGAGCGTCCTCCGATCCGCGGGAGCCGGTCCCAGCGACTACCTCCACCCGCTTATCCGCCCCAACTACGAGGCAAAAGCCGAGAGCGCGTTCGCCCGGCACCTGGCCGACGATTCCAAGGCCAGTTTGATCGACCTCCACCAGCTTCGCACCGATTTCTCCTCCCTGGACCTCACCGCGCAAAACCAGATCGAACAGGGGACCTGCCTCGTTCTGGACCTGCCCAAGACCTTCGACGAATACCTCGCCACCCTCGGCAAGAGCCTCCGCTACGACGTCCGCAAGCTCGATAAATCGCTCTTCAAGGAAGGTAAAGCCACCATCGAGCCGGTCACTCCCGACGAGATCGGACAAGGCCTCGACATCCTTTTCGAACAGCACAAGAAGCGCTGGCGAAAGCGCGGCCTCCCCGGCGCGTTCCTCGGCAAGGCCCAAGGCTTTCACCACGACTGGGGACGACAGGCCATCGAACAGGGCTGGCTCTGGCTCAGCATCCTCCGCTTCGAGGGAAACCCTATCGGCGCGATCTACGCAATGACCTTCGGCCAGACCGTCTACTTCTACCAAGCCGGTTTCGACCCCGCCCATAGCTCGATCTCGCCAGGCACTCTCCTGGTCGCCGGAACGATCCGCCGGTCAATCGAAGAGGGAAAAACGACCTTCGATTTCCTGCGCGGCGACGAGCCCTACAAACGGCGCTGGAAACCGCAACGCGAATACAAAAACAACCGTAAGATCATGGCGGTGAACGGCATTCAAGGGACCTTTGGAGCGCGATGGAATCGCATGGGGAGCGAAATAGAGTCTAAAATTCGAGCCCGGCTTGAGGGAAAGGGCCTTGTCTAATCCACTGATTTATCTCCAGCCATTGGTCTCGCCCGGTGTAATCCGGCTGTCCTCCGGGGTCTACTGAATAAGAATGGGTGACGAAACCAGGCGACTGGTGGCCGTGATTATTCCGGCCAAGGATGAAGAGCAGCGCATCGCGAACGTGATCAAGGCGGCGCTGGGCTCCAAGCTGGCAACCGAGATCATCGTCGTATCCGACGGCAGCACCGACCGCACAGCCGAAGTTGCGGGCAGATTCGAAGGCGTCACCGTCCACACCCTCCCCTACAACATGGGCAAGGGCGCCGCGATGGCGTTTGGCGTCTCCAAGACGAAAGCCGATGTCATCGCCTTCGTCGACGCCGACCTCCAGGACCTGCACGGCGAGCACATCGATCTGATCCTGCGCCCCGTTCTCCAAAACGAATGCGAAGTCTGCATCGGCGTCTTCCGAGGCGGCAAGTTCTGGAGCGACACGGCTCAGAAGTTCGCTCCCTACATCAGCGGTCAGCGCGCCATGAAGCGTTGGATTTTCGACGGCACCCCTTACCTGGACGAGCTTCGCTTTGGAGCCGAGATGGCGCTGAACCACCAGGCGAAGCGGGTAAAGGCCCGTGTTCGTAGAGTCGTGCTGCGCGGCGTCAGCAACTGTTTTAAAGAAAAGAAGATGGGCCTAGGTAAAGGCCTGATCGCCCGTACGAAGATGTACGACGAGATCTACCAAACGATGATGCGGAACCGAAAGCGCCGCAAGCCTCCGCGCGGCGGCCCTCGCTGGAAAAAGTAGCGGGGCATGGCCGTCCCCTCGCCCGTGGCCCGAAAAAAGCAAGCAATACTAAAACATGCCGCCGAGCTGCCTGCTTTTGCTCCTAGCCTCCGTCGCCTTCCAACCTAACTCCCCCGACGCCGGTAGAGTCCTCGTCGTCATCAACCAGGACAGCCCCGACAGCATCACCGTCGGCTCCTACTACGTCAAGAAGCGGGCGATCCCCAAGGAGAACGTCGTCTTCGTCAAGACGACGGCTGCCAACAACATCTCGATCACCGAATACACCTCGGCCATCGAAGGCGCCGTACGCGCCAACCTGGCGAAGAACAAGCATAAGATCGACTTCATCGTCCTCACCAAGGGCGTTCCCATCCGCCTCGACAACGACGGCGGCTACTCCCTGGACGGCAGGCTCGCCGCCATGGACCTCCCCGCCGCTCCCATCCGCGGCGACCTCCCCAGCCTTCCCGACAAGCAGCAAGACGCCGAGGTCCAGCGGAACGCGAACCCCTACTACAACAAGCGTGACCACTTCACCCACGCCAAGTACGGCCTCTACCTGGTCACCCGCCTCGACGGTTACACGGTGGACGACGCCAAACGCCTTGTGGATAACTCCATCGCCGCCAAAAAAGAGAAAGGTCCCTTCTTCTTCGACATGGCCGGCAATCGCACCGACGGCGACTACGGCCAGATGAACCAGACCCTGAAGATGGCCTCCGACGCCCTCGAATTCAGGGACTTCAAAACCATCCTCGATACGAGCCCCACGTTCGTGGCTCCTTCCGAGCCCGTCGCAGGGTACGCCTCCTGGGGCAGTAACGATGCCGGATACAAGCGCGACGTCTACAACAAAATCCGCTTCAAGCCGGGAGCCCTTTGCGAGACCTTCGTCTCCACCTCCGCCTTCACCTTCTCAAGCCACGAGCACTGGCAAAGCCTGATCGCCGATCTGATCGCTCAAGGCGTAACGGGAGTGAAAGGCTACGTGAGCGAGCCCTACACCTTCGCCCTTGCCCGTCCCCAGATCCTCTTCGACCGCTACATCAGCGGTTTCAACCTGGCGGAAAGCTTCTACTGCGCCTCCCAGGTCATCCGGTGGAAGGATCTCGTGGTAGGCGACCCACTCTGCAATCCCTATGCGGACTAGTTCCGCTTTCGCAGCAGAATCAGCAACGACGGCGCGCCCAAAAGCGCCGTCACCGCCCCTATCGGCAGTTCGGTGAGCACCATGTGCTTGCCAGTCAGCAGGAACCCAAGCTCCGGCAAGGCCCGCTGCGACAGAACGTCCGCCAGCAGCATCAACCCAGCCCCCGCCACCAGGGACCCAGGCATCGACCACCGCCAGTCCACGCCCAAGATCCGGCGAGCGATATGCGGCGCGACCAATCCCAGGAAGGCCACCGCTCCCACGCTACCCACCGCTACCGCCGCCATCGCCGTCCCGACGATCAGCGTCGTCCACTTCAGCCGGTGCGGGTCCACGCCCAGGCGGGCGGCAGTCTGTTCTCCGATCGCAAAAGCGTTTAATCGGCGGCTTTGCCGCATCAAAATCACGAACCCGACGACCAGCACGATCGCCATCAGCCAAACCCGCTCCCAAAGCTGGGGGCTCGTCGAGCCGAGGAGCCAGCTCATCAACCGGAGCGAATCCTCTCCCGACATCAAAATGAGGATGCTCAGGATCGCTGAGAGCAAAGCTCCCACGACCACTCCCGCCAAGAGCAAATGGGTGACATCCAGCGCTGTTCGTTGCCTCGCCAGGGCGTAGACCAGCAGCAACGAAAGCATCCCCCCGGCGAAACCCAGCAAAGGCGTTCCCAGCCCGGCCAGGGCAACGTCCAGCCCGATCATCTGGGCCAGCACGCCCCCAACCGCGGCTCCTGAAGACACTCCGACGGTGTAAGGATCGGCCAGGGGGTTGCGGAAGATCGCCTGGAAAGCCGAACCCACGACTCCGAGAATCCCGCCCGCCAACACGCAATAGAGCGCCTTCGGCATTCGGACCGCCCAAACCACGGCATTCACCCGATCATCGGCGATCCGTCCCCGAAACAGCTCCTTAACGACCCCCCATGGCGAGACGAAATTGGTGCTGCCCAGCCCGAGATGCAGCAAAAATGCCAGGAGAACGATGCCAGTGAGCAACGTCAAGACCCTGCCGCGCGACCCCGCTCGCGGGTTCGCGGAGAGGGTCGCTGAACGATCGGTCACGGGGTGGATTATAACCCCTCGGTATACTCATCCTCTGGTGAACACACTCAGCCTTTCGAGCCGCGTGGGCGCCCTGAAGCCCTCGCCGACGCTCAGTATCACAGCCAAAGCCAACGCAATGAAGGCGGAAGGCGTCGACGTCATTTCTTTCGCCGCAGGCGAACCCGATTTCAATACCCCCGAACCGATTTGCAACGCGGCAATTGAGGCCATCAAAGCGGGGTTCACCAAGTACACGCCCAGCGCGGGCATTAAAGAGTTAAAGGTCGCCATCGCTGGCAAGCTTGAGCGGGAGAACAGCCTCAAGGTCGATCCCGACCAGGTCGTCGTTTCCTGTGGCGCGAAGCACTCCGTCTACAACACGATGATGGCCCTCCTCGAGCCGGGCGACGAGGTAATCCTCATCGCTCCCTACTGGATGACCTACGCCGACCAGATCCGCCTCGCAGGCGGCGTGCCGGTGGTTGTCTACACGGAGGCCACGAGCGGCTTCGTCCCCAGCTACGAATCCCTCCAAGCCGCCATCACCCCGCGCACAAAGGCCCTGCTGATCAACAGCCCCTCGAACCCGACCGGCGCGGTTCTGCCGAGAGCCACGATCAAAGAGATCGCCGCCCTCGCCCTCCGCCACGGTTTCTGGGTCGTCGCCGACGAAATCTATGAACGCCTGATCTATGGCGAGCAACACCAAAGCATCGCCGCCCTGGGCTCCGACATCGCCGCCCAGACCATCACGATCGGCGGATGCAGCAAGACCTATTCGATGACAGGCTGGAGAATCGGCTTCGCCGCCGCTCCCCTCCCCGTCGCGAAGGCCATGTCGAACTTCCAGGACCAGGTCACGAGCAACCCAACTTCCTTCGCCCAGCGCGGAGCCGTCGTCGCCTTCAACATGGACTCCGAAACGGTCGAAAAGATGCGCGTCGAGTTCGAAGGCCGCCGCGACCTCATCGTCGGGCTCCTGCGTGGCATCCCAGGCTTGAATGTTCCCGAACCCAAGGGCGCTTTCTACGTCTTTCCCGATGTGTCGCAGTATCTGAAAGGAAAGGTCGCGAACGACCTGGACCTCGCCGCCTATCTGCTGGAAGCCGCTCAAGTCGCCACCGTCCCAGGTTCCGTCTTCGAAGGAGCCGGTCACCTGCGACTTAGCTATGCCGCCAGCCGGCCGAACATCGAAAAGGGCGTCGCCCGGATCGCCGAGGCACTTCAGAAACTCTCATAAATGATCCCGAAGCCGATTCCTTTGCGCAACGAAGAGCTGTTCAAGCTCGCGATGCGGCACAGGTCGGCGGCCCAAAATTCGGTCACGGATAGCTACGAACGACTCGAATTCTTCGGCGACTCGGTCCTGGGATTGGTGATCGCACAGTATTTGTACGAGCACCATCCCAACTGGGACCAAGGCATGCTCAGTAAGGCCAAATCCAGTATCGTCCAGGAGGGTCCGCTCGCGGCGACGGCCCTTCGTTTGGGCCTGGATAGCTTCATCGAGCTCAGCCTCAGCGAGGAAACCACCGGCGGAAAAACGCGCCCGTCCATCCTCGCCGACGTCTTCGAAGCCGTCATCGGAGGTATCTATTTAGAGTCTGGACTGGAGGTCGCGAGGTGGTTTGTGCTCGAGCAATTGCACGAGTTTATCGTGCAAATTTCTGGCGGAAATGTTTCGCCAAACGATTTTAAGTCTAAACTACAAGAAGTTGCACAGGCGAACTGGCGCAAAACGCCGAGCTATCGCATTGTCCGTGAGACAGGTGTCGCGCATGAGAAACGCTTCACCGTCCAAGTCGCCTTCGATGAAGAGGTGATGGGAGAAGGCACCGGCCGCTCTAAAAAAGAGGCCGAGCAGGCAGCCGCAAGCGACGCTTTGCAGCTAATCGAACGCGCCCAAAGGGCCCGAGAAATGGCCCATGATCCGTTCGATGAATGATTTGGAACGAGATATGCATATGCATCGTCGTACCATTCAATTGTTTTTTGATTTTTGTTGGAGCGGATTGAAAGTAGGAGACAGAGTTGAAATTTAATCGGGCCATTGTAATCATCGGGGGATGTGCGCTCCTTGTAGCGTCTGCTTTTGCACGCCCCGACCTAAACGCATTTCTCAATAAAAAAGTAGACACGACCTCGGAGTTGGTCACGCAGGCAAAGCGCGACCCTCAAGTCATGGACCGCTACATGCGCCATTTCGGCATGAGCCGCTCCGAAGTCCTCGACTACCTGGCTTCGCTCCACCCGGACACGATCAAAGAGACCGGCGTCTATGCCATCTATAGCGTGCCTGAGGGCGGAAAGATCAAGATGCACATCCAGAAACTGGAAAAGGGCAACAAGATCTTCGCATCCAACGACGGTATCCCGCAGCTCATCTTGCTGTGCGGAAACCCGCTTTCCCTCGGACCCAAGCACGTCGTCGCGCTGAACAAGACTCCCGTCACGACGGAAGTCAACTATGCCGACGAGATTCCGCCTGAGGTCGTCACCGACGTCAACACGGACTTTGAGCCGGTAGCGATGGTCGAGCCTGCTCCCTATGCGCTCGTCACGACCAGCACGCCTCCCATCCCGATCTTGTCCAGCGGCGGCGGATTCAACCCCCTGCCTTTGGCACTCGGCGGCCTTGGCTTCATCAATCGCGGCGGATCGAGTCCGACTCCCGAACCGATGACGATGATCGCCTTCGGCACTGGCATCGCCTTCCTTGTGAAGAAGCGACGCAAAGCCGCCAAGTAACACTCGGCGGCCCTGTCTCCGCCACGGACCTAGCCCACGACTTCAAGCGTCGGGCTAGGTTCGGCATTTAAGCTCCACGCCTCCCCGTTACGAACCGTGGCGATATTCTCGATCCGCACCCCAAGCTCTCCCGCCAGGTAAATCCCCGGCTCGATCGAGAAACAGTTCCCTTCCTCCAGCCGATGCGGATTGCCCGGGCTCACGTTCGGCTCTTCATGCCCCTGCATGCCAATCCCGTGGCCTGTGCGGTGGAAGAAATACTTTCCGTAACCCGCGTCCTCGATCACCTTCCGCGCGGCCTGGTCCACGTCGCCCGTCGGCGTTCCCGCCTTCGCCGCTGCGCGAGCCGCCATGTGGGCTCGATAGACGGTGCCATAAACCTCCCGCGCCTTGTCCGAGGCAGGCCCGATCGCCACCGTCCGCGTGATATCGCTTTGATAGCCCCCGACGTCGCATCCGAAGTCCAGAATCACGACGTCCCCCGCCTTCAGCACGGTGTCGTCGTTCAAGTGGTGCGGCTCGGCCCCGTTCGGACCCGCCGCCACGATGCTAAACGTCGGTTTCCCGCCCATCGCGGCCATCGCGTCTTTGAGCATCGTCGAGACTTCGTTCTCCGTCTGCCCGGCTCGAATCTTCGGCTTCACCTTCTCGAACGCCTCGTCCGCGATGTCGGCGGCGCGTTTCATCAGGTCGATCTCCGCCGCCTCCTTCCGCCGCATGAGCTGGGAGAGGACGGTTGAGCCTGGCTTGAACAGCGCTGCGGGAAGGGCCGTTTGGAGCGACAGCAAGATATCCGCTCGCATCTCGTTGTCCACGGCGATAATCCCTGAGCGCAGGTTCCAGTCGTCGGCGAGCTCTTGGACGAAGGGCATCGGGTCACGTCCATCCGCCCACGGGCGGATGTCCTGAATCCCCGACCGCCGAGCCTGGGTTTCCGTCAAAGCCGGGCAAATCAGCCGGACCTCGCCCGTCGGACTCACCGCCATCAACAGTAGACGCTCGTGCCCGTCCTCGAAAAGCCCGTGCAGATAGCCCATGCTCACCGGCGTGCAGGCCAGATAGGCGTCCACACCTTCCGCGCTCATCAAGGAACCTAATTTCCCAATCCTCTCGCTCATAGATCGATTATGCCGAATAGCCTCCGGGGCCAATTTAGAATGCTTTCAGGCTGGCTTTAGCAGGCCGTCTTAACGTTACGGCATCCCAAAGAGGGGGAAGACTGATGAATTTATCCAGAAAAGCCTTTACGCTTATTGAGTTGCTGGTCGTGATCGCGATCATCGCGATTCTCGCTGCCATTCTTTTTCCCGTTTTCGCGCAAGCCAAAGCCGCCGCAAAGGCCGCTGCAAGCCTTAGCAACACCAAAGAGCTGGCTCTAGCCGCCCTGATGTACTCTCCGGACTACGACGACACCCTCGTCCCCTGCCAAAGCTGGACGTCCGGGGCTCCGACCAACCCCCTCGCCATCCCCTACGCTGGCGGCAACCTCATCACCTGGCGCGGCCTCCTGAATCCGTACATCAAAAACACGGACATCATGACCGACCCTGCCGCGGCCACGATCTTCAACAACCCCGCCTACACCAAATCCCAGAACCAGGCCATCTTCGGCAACTACGGCATGAACGACTACTACCTGGGTGGCTACTACTGGAACGGCGGTGGCTGGTCGATCAAGGCAGCCTCCGGGACCCGGCCCGCCGACCCCGCCGGCACGGTCTACTTCACCGAACAGACCAGCTTCGGCTCGGAGTCGAGCAAGGTCTACACGGACGGCCCGATCTACTACGTCGGCATGTCCGACGCCCCCATGTGCTGGGATAACGCCCTCAGCGGCACCGACCCCAACCAGATCGATGGCTATATCTACTGCTATGACAACTGGGGCATGGGCAGCTTCTGGGAGACTGACGCCGGTATCAAGCCCCAAAACGGCGGCCGCTCCGGTACGAACGCCCCCCGCGTCGCCGACGGCGTTAACACCGCCTTCGTCGACGGCCACTCGAAGAAGCTGAAGATCGGCAACCTCGCCATCGGCACCACTTGGTCGTACACCACGACCCCCGGCAACATGCACGTCACCCCCGACTACAAGACAAAGTATCTATGGGACCTAGACTAGCCGCTCTCGCCCTCGTCGTAACCGTCCTCCTCAGCCTGTTCACCGCAGGCTGCAAGGGGGACGGAGGCAAACTGGAAGACGCCAAGTCTCCCGATGCCAACTACAAAGCCCCCGGAGCCGATCCCTCCGCCAAACCCCGCAAGCCCATGGGTACCGGCGTCAACCCCCTGGACGTCAAGTAAGACCGGCTCGCCCCAAGGGCGAGCCACCCACCCGGTATAATCAACCCGCTCTGGCGGATCGTCTAATGGCAGGACAACGGTTTTTGGTGCCGTATGTCTAGGTTCGAATCCTAGTCCGCCAGCCACTCCTTTTTGAGCTTAATTTGCTTAGAGCCTTCGTATGGTTCCTCAGATTCGTACCGAGCGGTTGCTACTTCGGCCATTCCAGATCGGAGATGTGGACGCTTCACAAGCGTATAGGAACGACATTGAGTTCGCCCGGTTCTTACCGCATATTCCGCAACCCTTCACCAGGGAGGATGCGGAAGCCTTTGTCATTCTAAACATGTCAGAACCGTGGGACCGGTCTCCAACATTTGCGGTGGTATTCGAAGGAAGGTTGATTGGCACCGTCAATCTGGAGATTGACCATCTAGAACGAACAGCGATGGTTGGCTATGCAATCGGCCGAGCTTGGTGGGGGCAAGGGCTTGCTTGCGAAGCTGCCCGAGCAGTGATGGATTGGGGAATCGATACATTTCACCTCACTCGTATTTGGGCGTCTACAGATGTAGGAAACGTGCGGTCACAACGGGTGCTTGAGAAGCTTGGAATGCGGCGCGAGAACGCAATAAACCAAGGCCTCCCCGGTGAATCGGTCGATGAAGTGATGTACGGACTGGACCTTGAGAAATCTACGTCGTAAGACCATCGAACCTAGTCCGCCGCGACCATCGAGCGCAGCTTCTCTACATCCCGCATCGGCGAATTCCCGAAGTGCTTCTTGTAATCCCGGCTGAAGTGGGACGCATCCTCATAGCCGACCCTGTATCCGGCACTGGCCGCGTCCAAGCTCTCGCCGAGCATCAACTGGCGCGCCTCCTGAAGGCGGATTAACTTTTGGAATTGCAGGGGGCTCATATCCATTACCGTCTTGAAGTGATGGTGAAAGCCCGACGAGCTCATCCCAAGGTCCTTGGCGAGGCCGTCGATGCTGACGGGCTGGTCGAAGCTCTTCCGGAGCCGCTCCACTGCCTGAGCAATCCGGTGCGAATGGCCACCCAGCATCGGCAAATGACGCAGCCGGTCACCCTGCTCACCCATAAGCAGACGAAAGACGATTTCGCGCATAGCAAGAGGCATAAGCACCCGCGCCTCCGCGGGAGAATCCAAGAGCCTCGTGAAACGCACCACGGAGTCGAGTAAATCCGAATCCAGCCTGCTCACATACATAGCCTTGGCATCGCCCTGACCGCTCGGCGACGGCAGTCCGGCCTCCACCATCACAGATCCGACGATGGCTGGATCGAGATCGAGGCGCAGACTCAAGTAGGGTCGATCCACGGAAGCCTCCACTACTTTCCCCGTCATGGGAATCTCGACCGTGGCGATCATATAGTGCTCCGCATCGTAGCGGTAGCTCCGGTCCCCAAGATGCCCCTCCTTCGCCCCCTGGGCCACCACGCAAAGCGAAGGCTTGGATACGCCGTGCGTCCTCTCCGTCGGTGCGGAGGCGCGAGCCAGCCTCAGGCCTCCTTCAAGTTCCTTGACCCCGTCAAACCGGATGGCATTGCCCAGCCGCTCGACCAATTCCTCCCGGTTCGCACGGTCTCGTTGCAGCTCTCGTTCGTTCATGGATTTCATGTTGACCGTCCCATTGGTTCCTACGACCAGGATGCTCGAAGGTTTGCAGGATATGACAAGACTCCTGGAAAAACGTTTTACTTGGACGCCGACCTGTAGCCGTAGAATCAACTCATAAAGGCCGAAGTACGTGGAGTTTCGTTTCACCGCATAGGTCACGAGGAGTATCAAGTGAGCAATAACATCGAAGGAAAGGTTGTCGTCATTACGGGCGCAAGCAGCGGCTTGGGCGAGGCGGCCGCTCGCCATCTCTCCGCGGACGGCGCGACGGTTGTCCTCGGCGCAAGGCGCACGGATCGTATCGACGCACTAGCCGCCGAACTGGCCGAAAAAGGCGGCAAAGCCCTCGCCATTGCCACCGACGTATCCAACCACGAGCAGGTCAAAGCTCTGGTAGACACCGCCATCCAGACTTACGGACGAATCGACGTCATGATCAACAACGCTGGCATCATGCCCCGCGCCCCGCTTGAGCGCCTGACGATCGCCGATTGGGACCGGACGATCGACGTCAATATCAAAGGCGTCCTCTACGGCATCGCGGCCGCCCTTCCCTACATGAAGGAGCAGAAGAGCGGCCACTTCATCAACGTCTCGTCCGTCGCCGGGCACAAGATCAGCGCCGACGGGGTCGTCTACGCCGCCACCAAGCACGCCGTGCGCGTGATCTCGGAAGGCTTGCGGCAAGAGGTGAAACCCTACAACATCCGCACGACCATCGTCTCGCCTGGAGCGGTAGCCACCGAATTGCCGGACAGCATCACCCAAACCGACCTCCGCGAAGGAATGGCCGAGTGGTACGCGAGGGTGGCCATCCCCGCCGACGCATTCGCCCGGGCCGTGGCCTATGCCGTCAGCCAGCCAGAGGACGTGGACATCAACGAGATCCTCTTCCGACCGACGGCGCAGGAGTTCTAAGGATAAAAGCGACGCGAACAACATCAAAGGAGAAAGAAATGCAGAAAAGAACGCTTGGAAATAGTGGATTGGAAGTCTCAGCTTTGGGCTTGGGCTGTATGGGAATGAGCTTCTCCTACGGCTCCCCAAAGGACAAACAGGAGATGATCGCCCTCATCCGCTCGGCGGTCGATCTCGGTGTCACGTTCTTCGACACCGCCGAAGTCTACGGACCATTCACAAACGAGGATTTGGTAGGAGAAGCCCTTGCCCCGATTCGCGACCAGGTTGTGATCGCCACCAAGTTCGGATTCAAGCCTGCCTCGAACGGCGAACCTAGGTGGAGTGAACTGGACAGTCGCCCGGAGCACATCAAACGGGTCGTCGAAGGCTCTCTCAAGCGCCTGCGAACAGACACGATCGATTTGCTCTATCAGCACCGCGTCGATCCCGAAGTTCCGATCGAAGACGTAGCGGGAGCCGTGAAGGACCTGATTCAAGAGGGCAAGGTGAAGCACTTCGGAATGTCCGAGGCTGCCGCCCAGACAATCCGGCGGGCGCATGCCGTTCAACCAGTAGCTGCTCTCCAAAGCGAATACTCCCTTTGGTGGAGAGAGCCGGAAAGTGAGATCATTCCGACGCTCGAAGAGCTGGAAATCGGCTTTGTACCCTTTAGCCCTCTCGGAAAGGGCTTCCTGACGGGCAAGATCGACGAGAACACGACCCTCGAAAGCAACGACTTCCGAAACATGATCCCTCGCTTCGCTCCCGAAGCCCGCAAGTCGAACATGGCCCTTGTCGACCTGCTGGGAAGCATCGCCCAGAAGAAAAACGCCACCCCCGCTCAGATCGCGCTGGCCTGGCTGCTCGCCCAAAAGCCCTGGATCGTTCCGATTCCCGGCACCACCAAACTCCATCGGTTGGAGGAGAACATCGGGGCGACCTCTCTGGAACTGACCGCCGAGGACCTAAAAGAGATCGAGGCCGCCGCCGCCCAGGTCAAGATCGAAGGCGCCCGCTACCCGGAAAGCGCACAGCGACTGGTGAACCGCTAAGCTTCTTCCAAACGAGGAGACAACGATGGAAATCACAAGAAATGGCTCGCGGCCATCGGGCAAAGGGCCAGAAGATTGGTTCACGGGGTCGGTTCGGATCGACCCCCTCTTTCAAGCTGACCCACCCGCCCGTGGAGTTGGAGCCAGCGTGACGTTCGAACCCGGAGCACGTACGGCCTGGCACACCCATCCCTTCGGGCAAACCCTCATCGTTACGGCTGGCCTCGGCTGGGTCCAGCGTGAGGGTGGCTCGAGGGAAGAGATCCGCCCCGGAGATGTCGTCTGGTTCCCGCCCGGCGAAAAGCATTGGCACGGCGCCACCGCAACATCCGCCATGACCCACATCGCCATTCAAGAGGCACTGGACGGCAAAACCGTCGACTGGATGGAGAAGGTCAGCGACGGGCAATACCAGGGTCAATAACCTAGGAGCGGATAGTCGTCCGATATCGTTTGAGGAAGCTCAATCGGACGGCGATCTCCGCTCCAACAACCACATTCTGAATTGGGTAAGCCAGCCATTGTCGACCACGCGCCAATAGTAGACAAGTGACCAATTCCGGTCGGGAACCAACGAGCCCTTAGGATTCGTCGAGCTCGGCGTCGGATCGCGTGAGGCATAAAGGAAAACCCCCAAATCGTCGCGTCGCCAGGAAACGTATTGGGCCGTCTCCTTCGTCAAGGAAAAACCCTTCGCACTCAGTTCAGCACCCAACCTGGCCCGCGTATTCGCGAACGCATCGTTCCACACGTACTCGAAATACTCGTAGGGCTCGATCTCGTCACTTCGATGAGCCGCTGAAATGAGGCCCGCCTTGACAATCGGCTTGCCTTTGAGGACATCGATTTCCAAAAAGGCAGGCCGAGCGAGCACAACGTAGCCGAAAGCCGCCGCAAAGGCAAAAACGACCGCCACCCAGACCCACTTCAGACGCTTTCCGGTTCGCTTCATCGAGGCCCGCCATAGCTAGTGTAACAGGCCACTGGCCGCTGGTAACCTGACCTATCTTTCCGTTCGTCCTTCCCGCAAGAATCGTCGTCGATCCGGACCGAGTTCTCAACCGGATCACCCCCTACATGCATGGGGCTTGCATCGAGGACGTGAATCACGAAATCTATGGCGGCATCTACGCCCAGCGCATCTTCGGCGAAAGCTTCGAAGAGCCCGCCCCGAACTCAAACCCCCAAGGCTGGCAAATCTACGGCGGAACCTGGACCCCAGATGGTTCAGGCATCCATGTCCAGGGCGGAAGTGGATTCAAAATCGTTCGCCGGATGCCCGCTCTCGCGGACGGCACGGTCGAGGCGAGCGTCGCGGTCTCGAACGACATGGGAGACAACGCCGGGTTGCTTGTTCGAGTCTCCAACCCGGGAGTCGGCGCCGACGCCTTCGACGGGTACGAGATCGCCCTCGGAGCCAAAGCCCGCCGCCTCATCCTCGGTAAGCACCGGCACGACTTCCACTTGCTTCAGTCCGTTCCCGCTCCCATCGTTCCTGGTCGATGGCACCGCCTGCGAGTCGCCTGCGAGGGTCCACGTATCCGCGTCTATCTGGACGGAGAGACGGCGCCGAGGATCGATTTCACCGATCGCGATGCCCCGTTGACGTCCGGAGCCATCGCCCTGCGGACTTGGAACGCGAATGCGTCGTTTCGAGACGTCCGAGTCGACGGCAAAAAGATTCCCACCAGCTTCGCCGGTCCAGGAGCCAGCGGGATGTGGGACTCCATCGGCTCCGAACATGGCCGCCTCTCGCTGGAGGGAAGCGCATTCAACGGAGCGCTGTGCCAAAAGATCGTCCACGCCGGAAGCGGCGGAACCATAGGCGTCGCCAATCGTGGCCTCAACCGATGGGGAATCGCCGTCCGTAGCGGCCATCCCATGGACGGGCGGATCTATCTTAAATCCAGGGGCCTCTCCGGGCCGGTCACCGTCGCTCTCCAGAGCGCGGACGGCTCCCGAACCTATGCGACGCAGAAGCTTTCCCCAGGCCGTTCTTGGGCCAAATCCGAGTTCCGGCTCAAACCCAACGCAACCGACCCCAACGCTCGCTTTGCCATCTGGATCGACCATCCTGGCGAGGTGTGGGTGGACCAAGTGGTGCTTTTCGACGCCCCCACCGACCGCTTCCGCGGGCTCCCTATTAGGGGGGACATCGCCCAAGAGCTGATCGGCAGCGGGATCAAATTCCTGCGCTATGGCGGAACGATGATCAACGTTCCCGGATACCGATGGAAGAACATGATCGGCGACCCCGACCGCCGGCCACCTTACGCGGGCCACTGGTACCCGTGCTCCACGAACGGCTTTGGCATCTTCGAATTCCTTCAATTCTGCGAAGCCGCCAAGCTCGGCGCCGCGTTCGCCATCAATGCCGAGGAAACTCCCGAAGACGCGGCGGACTTGGCCGACTACCTCACGGCCGCCACCAACACCCGCTGGGGCAAGCGCCGCGCAGCGGACGGTCACCCCGAACCCTACCGTTTCGAATACATCGAAATCGGGAACGAAGAGGCCATCGGCAACCCGGACCCCGACGCGATGGCCCACTATGCGGATCGCTTCAATCGGCTGGCCCAGGCCATCCATGGACACAATCCTAAGACCAAGCTGGTGTGCTCCGCCTGGTGGATTCCCGACGCCCCGCACATGAAGACCGTCTTCGACGCCGTTGACGGCCAGGCCACCGCCTGGGACCTGCATTTTTGGTGCGACGATGCAAATGCGGGAACGAACATCGGCCAAGAACTCGAACGGGCGCAAAAACTCTTCAAGTCCTGGAATCCCGAAACCGACCTCAAGGCTGTTGTCTTCGAAGAGAACGGAAATCGGCACGACCTCCAACGCGCCCTCGGCCACGCCACGACGGTAAATGCCACCAAGAGCCATGGAGATTTCGTCCTCGCCGACTGCACCGCGAACGCCCTCCAGCCTTGGAAGCAAAACGACAACGGCTGGGACCAAGGCACCGTCTTCTTCACCACCGACCATGCCTGGTCCATGCCCCCTGCCGACGCTCAGCAACTGCTGTCCCGCGATGCCCTCCCCTTACGCGTCGCTGCGAAAGTCGAGGGTGGTCTCGACGTCTTGGCAACTCGCAGCGAAGACGGACGAACCCTGGTGCTGACGGTCGTAAACGTCACCGATCAACCGATCCCCACCCAGATTTCCTTCGGCCAATTCAATCCGGCGAAAGCGCAGATTTCAACCCTGGAGGGGGAGCTTACGGCTGCCAATCCGCCAATCGGCGAGAAAAATGTCGTGCCTCGCCAAGCTCAGTTGAAGATCGAGGGCGAAGATGTCTCGATAACGTTTTCAGCGAGATCGATTACCTCCATCCGCCTCACGAAGTGAAGGAGATCAGTCGTTTCCCTTTGGCTCGTACTCGAACAGGCCCATCATCGTCCCGACAAACACCCGTCCTCCCGACCATTGAACACCCGTGACGTAAGCCTTTGCAGGAAGCCCTGCGACCGGCGAAGCACTCGCCGAAGCGGTGCCCAGCTCATACAAACCTCCACCCCAGGCGATCGCGTGCCCACCTGAAATGGAAAAGCCGCTTGCCCGGAAAGAAGCGGAAACGCACTCGATCCGGCTCGTTCTTTTGTCCAACGCCCAAAGGCCGTTCGTGTCGGTGCCGATGTACACAATGGAACCGACCTGCCCCAGGCAAACGACGCCGTTTCCCTTGGGAAGTCCCTTGATTTCTCTGGCCGCCTTCGCGCCCATATCCAGCGCGTAGAAGCCCGCCTCGGAACCGATATAGGCTCGATTACCGTCCGATGCGATACACCGTACGACATCCCCCTTCGGCACGCCGCTGATTTTGCTCGCGGAACCCGCCCCGTCCGCCAATCCCCACAACCCAAAACACGACGTGCCGATCAACGTCTTATGGCCGAACCTGGCGAAGCAGAGCGTCCCGTATAAACCGTCTTCCCAGTGTTGCTGATCCTTCAAGCCGTCGCCAACTTTGACTGCATGGCTCTGCCCCGACTCCAACCCCCAAATCCCATGATTCGATCCGCTCAGCAACATACGCCTGTCCGCTGCGCACATATGATCCACGGGGTCCTTATCCGGTGGTCCAGGCACCCGGACTGCCTGATACTGCCCATCGCGAACCGCCCATAAACCATGGCTATACGTACCGAGCAGGACGCGGCCATCGCCCTCCGCAATGCGTATAGCGGAAGCCTCCTTCGGAAGCCCCTGAATCTGTCGCAGCTTGTGTTCGCCACTTACCAACACCCAGGTCCCCTCTGAGGAGGATTGATACGGATTGAGGTTTCCACTCCGTACGGTTCCAACGAACACTCGGCCCCTTGCTTTGGCCAGACAGCCGACATATGCCAACGGCGGCAATCCCTCGACCTTCGCCGCCTCGCCGGTGGAAGCAGAGACCTCCCACATCCCACCACGGTCTGTGCCCACCAAGACGCGATCGCCGGCAGCTAAGACACTGCTTATCAGAACGTCGTTCGGCATTCCCTTGACGGGATGTGCCGATGGCCCCGAAGAAAACCCAAGCGCCAGAACGGCCAACCCCACTCCAAGCCTCAAGTCCATATACACCTTATACAACACCGTTTGACGCTTCGACGACAGGGTCTCCACTTCAGTCAAAATCCGTTCATCTCTATGAACGTGCGCATCGCGATCCTCACCCTCCTCACGCTGCTCGCGTTCGCCGCGAATTCAATCCTCTGCCGCCTCGCCCTCGCGAACCACTCGATCGACGCCGCCACCTTCTCCCTGATCCGCCTCGCCTCGGGGGCGGTCGTTCTCGCCAGCCTAAGCGGCGGCCTCCGCAAGAAATCGCCGTGGGGCAATGGAAGTTGGCTGTCCGGATTCCTGCTCTTCGCCTATGCTGCCGCCTTCTCCTTCGCGTACCTGAACCTCACGGCAGGCACCGGCGGCCTCATCCTCTTCGGCTCGGTCCAATTCACGATGATCGGGATCGGCATTTGGAAGGGCGAGCGCCCCACCGCCATGGAGTGGATCGGCCTCGTCGTCGCCCAAGTCGGACTCGTCATCCTCGTCTTCCCCGGTCTCCACGCCCCGGCTCCCCTCGGCGCGCTGCTCATGGCCGCCGCCGGAATCTCCTGGGGTCTCTATTCGCTCCGAGGTCGATCCGCAAAGGACCCAACCCTCGCCACAGCCGACAACTTCCTGCGCTCCCTTCCCTTCGCCCTCGCCGTGGCCGCCATCGCCTTTTCCCAGGCCCACGCCGCCCCCTACGGCATCGTTCTCGCCATCCTCTCCGGAGCCGTGACCTCCGGTTTGGGCTACGTCCTCTGGTATTCCGTCCTCCCCCACCTCACCGCTACGCGGGCCGCCATCACCCAACTCGCCGTCCCCGCCATCGTCGCCATCGAGGGCGTCCTATTCCTATCCGAACAGATCCACCTGAGATTCGTGCTCGCCTCCGCTATGATGCTTGGCGGAGTGGCCATGGCCGTTCTCCAACGAAAAAGCCGGACTGCCAAATAAGCGCTACAAACGCGTGAAAACGAAGTGGCGCCACGCTCGTGATAGAACGCGGAGCAATATCATTTCAATCGGGCTAACGCGCAGGAGCGCTCGACTTCCCTTCCAATACGGGTGTCTCCTGCATTAGCTCGGCCGCATACCGCATCGCGGCCTTCTCAAGCGAGAACGTTCCCGGATCGATCGCTCCCAGCTCTTCCTCGATTCGCGCCCGGAAACAACGCAGGAACATGTCCTCCGACCGCAACACCCGCGCCCCCCGAGACCGCACTTCCCGCTCCGCCACCGCGAAAAGCCGCGCCGCGTCCTCTCGCTCCCCACGCGCCCAAAGAATTCCCGCCAATTCGGCGAAGGCCATACCGCTCGCCACCGGCGTCCCTGCCGCCAGCCAAAGCGATGCCGCCGCTCGAAAATAGCGTTCCGCCACATCGAGATCGCCTTGCTGGACATACACTTTGCCCAGCCAGTGCCGCATCTCCGCGATCTTGTATCGGATGTGCCGCGCCTCCCACTCTGTCTTGCTGCTCTCAAAGAGCCGGATAGCCTCCTCGTAACGACCCTCCGCCAGGGCCAGTCGGCCAACCGACCCTAACGTGTGCGTAGTCATCGGCAGGAACCGCGCGCCGACGACGATCTCCAGCAGCCCATCCAACGCCCACCGCGCGACATCCAGCCGATCCAGTTCCAGAGCCGCTAACCCCAGAAGCTGTCGTGCCCGGCACTGGTAGAACGACTCCCCGGCCCGGCTGAACTCCTCGACCGCCTCCCGCAGCATCGGCAGAGCCTCCTCCGGCCTGCCCTGATAGCAAAGGCAATAGCCCGCCATCGTCGCCACATAGGCGTGGTCCCGGCGATCCTCGTTACCCTCGAGCAGAAGCCAAGCCTCCGCCAGCAATCGGTCCACGTCGGCATACAGCAGCCGGTTCTGGGCTCCGACCGCCAGAAGCGAGGTCACCTTCGCCTCGTCGCTCCGCAACCCCGCCTCCGAGCAAAGCTGCCGCGCCTTCTCGTAGACCTCCATCTCGTCGTACCGCGCGCAAAGCGGCACCACCAAGGCCGCTCCATAGGCCGCCTTGCCGCTCGCCTCCGTGACCGGCAGGTCTCCGTAGAGTGAGAAAAGCTCGTCGTAGAAACGCCCCGCCTCAAACCCGTTGCTCCTGTAGCGCCAGAAGAAAGCCAGGGAGGCCCCCAGACGAAAAGCCATGTCCGCGTCGTGATCGAGCGCGAACCGTAGCGCCTCCCGCACATTGTCCAACTCCGTGTCGACGTCGTCGAACAACCCCAGCTCCTCGCTGGTCATGTACTCCCGCGCCACCGACTCGCAAAAGCGCACCACCCATTCCGTATGGTTTCGCCGCAGGTCAAGAGTCTCGTCCACGTCGAGCCGGGTCCGCGCGTGGGTCCGAATCGCCTCCAGCATTCGAAACCGCATCCGCCGCCCCTCTTGGGCGACGTAGATCAGCGAGGCGTCCAAAAGCGCCTCCATCGTCGTCAGAGGATCGTCGATCCCGCATACCTGCCGCGCCGATTCCAAGGTCCAACCGCCCCGAAAGACGGAAAGCTCCGCCAGGGTCTGCCGAAGGTCGGGTTCCAGCGAGTCGAAACTCCCTTTCACCGCGTTCCGGATCGATTGGTGCCGCGCCGGGACATCCGCTCGCTTCACCTCCAGGACGTCGTCGTTCGTCTGAAGCTGGGCCTCGAGCTCTCCCGGAGCCAGGGTCCGCAGCCGAGCCGCCGCCAATTGAATCGCCAGCGGCACCCCCTCCAGCCGCCGCACGATCGACCGCACCGAGGCCAGGTCCTTATCCGCCACCGGATGTCCATTGCGCCCGACGGCCTCCAAGAAGAATCGCATCGCCGGAGATTGCGCCGCTTCCTCGGGGCTCGCCGCTTCTTCCGGCACCTGCAATGGCCCTATCGGCAGCCGGTACTCGCACGCCAGGTTCAAAGCCGCTCGGCTCGTCGAGAGAATCCGCAGCCCCGGCCGAGCTTCCAGCAACTCGCGCACAAAGCCCCGTGCCGTTGCCCCAAACTGCTCCAGGTTGTCCAGGGCCAGCAGCACCGGCGCATCGGGCAAGGCCTCGACCAAGCGCCCAACCGGGTCCTCCGTAGGAACGACGTCCGCCCGAAGCTCGCCGAGGATGGCGATAGAAACGAGATGGATGTCGTCCACCTCCGAGAGGTCCACAAACGAGACCCGCCCCTCATAGTCGTCCTTGAGCCGGATGGCCGATTCCAGCAGGAGCCGCGTCTTTCCGATCCCACCAGGCCCCAAAAGGGTCGCCAGTCTCGCCCCACCCTCCACCGGGCGCATCCGTTCCACGATCTCCGTCAGCTCAGTTTCCCTGCCGAAGATCGATTCCGCCGGATGAGGAGTCCGGAAGCGGATCGCCGGAGATTCCGAGGTCGATTTCTCCGAGCGGTCAGGCTCCAAAATACGCTTCGCCGCCCGCTCGGCTCGCTCCGATAGCCGCCCTCCTGTCTCCTGAATAGCCCTTTGAAGCCCCTTGAATAACCCCCGCGCTTCTTCACGCTTGGCCTGCCCGACCAATATCTCCATCGCCGTCAAATACGCCGATTCGTGGACGGGAAGGATATGGGTCGCCTTCTTCGCGAAAGCCAACGCCTCCACATCCTCCAGCCGGGCATGGAGCAACTTGCTGAGCTCGACCATGCAAACGTAAAGCACGTTTCGCAGCCGCACCCGCTCGGCCATGATCCAAGGTTCGTTGCCACCTTCCAGAAGTGGCGCAGCCCCGATCTCCAGGACTCGCCGCAAGTGCTTCTCTCGCCGCCCCGCGTCTAGCTCCTTCGAGGCCAAACGGGCAGCTTCCTCGAACTCGTGCGTGTCGATCTCGAGCAGCGAAGTATCCAGCCGTATCCACTCCGTGTCCGTGGAAACGATGTCTGCCGCCGGCCCCAGCGCCTTCCGCAAGCGCGTCAGTTCCTGCCGCAGTCGCAACCGGGTCGCATCGTAGAAATCTTCTGGCCACAACGCATCCGCCGCCTCCGACCGGGCGATCTCTTTGCGTGGCGAAAGGGCGACTCGGGCGAGCAGCAGCATGCTGCGCCGCGTCGTAAAGCTGTCGACGACGAGGCCCTCACCCGCGACCGATGCGCGGCCAAACAAGGTCAGTTTCCAGCGCTTAACCGGCTCTTTTCTCCTACCCGCCTAATGGCTTGAAGCCTATCCCTATTTAAGCCGCCTGACGCGACAAACGCGTGAAAGAAGCGTGACATTTGCCTGCCAGCACCGATCATCCCCATATCATTTTCGTGGGTCTGTTTCAGTGAAAACAGCATCTCCTACGCCTATGCATTCCAAATGGCCAAGCATGCGATCTTCGCTGCTTGGCGTTTTTCTAAAATCGGCGCTTCCCGCGGACCGCCGCCCCTCCAAATAGGTTAACTCCCCTTAAAATCCCCACAACACTTGGCGCCCCGGGGGTACCGTCCACCCAGCAACACCATGGAAACAAGGCGCGAGTTTCTTAAAAAGGCGGCCATGCTCTCGGGAGCGGCCGGAGTCTGGAGCGTACTCCCCTCATCGATTCAAAAGGCCCTGGCCATCGACCCCGACAGCGGCACGACATACCTGGACGCCGAACACGTCGTCATCCTCATGCAGGAGAACCGCTCCTTTGACCACTGCTACGGGATGCTCCAGGGCGTTCGCGGCTTCAACGACCCTCGCGCCCATATCCTCGCCGATGGCCGCCCCGTCTGGGTCCAATCCAATCCGGAAGGCGAAACCTACGTTCCCTTCCACCTCGATATCAAGGAGACCAACGTTACTTGGATGGGCTCCTTGCCCCACTCGTGGACCAACCAGGTCGATGCCCGAAACGACGGCTACTACGATAGGTGGCTGGCGGTCAAGCAAGGCGGACACAAAGAGATACCCCTGACCCTGGGCCACTACAGCCGAGACGATATCCCCTTCTATTACGCCTTCGCCGATGCCTTCACGGTCTGCGACCAACACTTCTGCTCCTCGCTCACCGGCACCACCCCAAACCGCCTTTTTCTCTGGACCGGCACGATCCGCGAAAAGCAGGACGCCTCCGCCTTCGCCAACGTCCGCAACGAGGAGGTCGACTACGGCCGTGAGGCGGGCTGGACCACATTCCCCGAACGTCTCGAAGACCACGGCATCTCATGGAAGATTTACCAAAACGAGATCAGCCTCGATTCCGGCTTCGAAGGCGAGCAAGATCCCTGGCTCTCCAACTTCACCGATAACCCCATCGAGTGGTTCACCCAATTCAACGTCCGCTACGCCTCCGGCTACCAGAACTACCTCGAGAAACGTGAGAAGACTCTCACTGCGGAGCTCTCGGCGATGAAGGAGGGCGAGGAGGAAGCCCAAGGTCAAAAAGCCGACGAGCTCGCCAAGATAAAGGCCGAACGCGCCAAGTGGAGCAAGGAGAACTTCGAAAGGCTCTCCGCTCGCGAAAAGAACCTCCACAAGAAAGCCTTCACCATCAACGAGAACGACCCCGACTACCGATCCCTCACGAGCCTGAAATACCAAGACGGCGAGACCGAACGCACGGTCCAAGTTCCCAAGGGCGACGTCCTCCACCAGTTCCGCCAAGACGTCCAAAGCGGCAACCTCCCCACCGTCTCCTGGCTGGTCGGCCCCGAAAACTTCTCCGACCATCCCGGCGCTGCCTGGTACGGCGCTTGGTACGTCTCCGAAGCTCTCGATATCCTCACCCAAAACCCCGAGGTCTGGAAGAAGACCATCTTCATCCTCACCTACGACGAGAACGACGGCTACTTCGACCACGTCCCGCCCTTCGTCGCTCCAAACCCTCTCAAGCCGGAGACCGGCCTCACCTCCAAGGGCATCGACACAGGCGCCGACTACGTCCAGCTAGAGCAGGACCTCAAACGCAAGCCCGCCCACGAAGCCCGCGGAAGCGCCATCGGCCTCGGCTACCGAGTCCCCCTCGTCGTCGCCTCCCCTTGGAGCCGAGGCAGTTGCGTCAACTCCCAAGTCTTCGACCACACCTCCGTCCTCCAGTTCTTGGAAACCTTCCTCACCCATAAAACGGGCAAGAACGTCGAGGAGTCGAATATCAGTCGTTGGCGGCGCACGGTCTGCGGCGACCTGACTTCGATCTTCCAGACCTACCACGGCGAGAAGATCGAGTCCCCCACCTTTCTGTCTCGCGACGCCGTCATCGAGAGCATCCATAAGGCCCGCTTCAAGAAATTGCCCGCCGACTTCAAAGGCCTTACCGCTGGCGAAATCGAAGAGATCAAAAAATCTCCCACTCGCCACCCCCTGCTCACTCGCCAGGAAAAAGGAACCCGCCGCTCCTGCCCGCTGCCGTACACGCTCTACGCGGATGGCGGATTGAACTCCGACCGATCCGCCCTCACGATCAGGTTCCAGGCGAAGAACACCGTCTTCGGCCCCAAAGCAGCCGGATCGCCGTTCAACGCGTACGCCTACCACCGTCACGGCGAACTTCAAGCAAGGTCGTACGCCGTCCAAGCCGCCGACGAGGTCAGCGACTCCTGGCCACTCTCCGCATTCGAGGACGGTAAATACCACGTCCGCGTGGACGGCCCGAACGGCTTTCTCCGCGAGTACAAAGGCTCGGCGGACGAGCCCAATCTGACTCTAAAAATCGACTACGCCCGAGCCGACGTCCAGGTCGAAATCCAAAACCGGGATTCCAAACCCCATACGGTCGAAATCGCCGACAAATCGTACGGCATGGCCCCCCAAAGGCACACCGTCGCCCCCGGCGCAAAGGCCTCCTTCATCGTGAGCACGAAGAACAGCCACCAGTGGTACGACTTCGCCCTCCGCGTTGCCGGAGCCGAGAGTTTCGAAAGACGGTGCGCCGGAAGAGTCGAAACTGGAGCCTGGACCACCACCGACCCAGCGATGGCATAAATGGCGCCCCTCCCTCAAAGTGGTCGTCTTTGAGGGAGGGGGCAGGGGGTGGGAGATACGCCCACAGCGCGGGCTTTCCAAACCAGGCTTACTTATCCAGCGTTGCTTCCAGGGAAAGCCGGACCGTCACCTTGCTCCCCACCATCGGCACGTCGAACTTCATTCCGAAGTCCTCTCGGTTCACGATGATCGGGTCCGCTACGACGCCGATGCGGGTCCCGCCCCACGGGTCTTTCACCGGCCCGTACTGCTTGAACGGAATCGAGATCGACTTCGTCACACCGTGGATCGTCAAATCGCCGTCCGCCAAGTAGCCCTTGCCAGACTTCCTGATCTTCGTGCTCTTGAATGCGATGGTCGGATATTTATCGACCTCAAAGAAGTTCGGTGACCGCAAGTCCGCGTCCCTTGGAGCGACCGCCGTATCCACCGAATCCGTCTGGATCGTGAATTCCACGCTCGACTTCGTCAGATCGCCCGTATCGACCTGCAAATGCCCTGTGTGCTTCGTAAACCGCCCCTGCACCCGAGACAACCCGAGATGGTCGATCTCAAACCCGACCGAGGTGTGCATCGGATCGGTCGTATAACCGCCCGACTGCTTGAACGCCGACGGCGCAAGCGAGGCCAGCGGCGACCGGGCAAAGGCCACGCCGGGGTGAAAAGCGATGTAGCCCGCAAACGCGACGGGCAAAACGAAAGCGGCGAACGCCAGTCTCTTTTTCATGGATATTTGGACTCCCTATAGTCGGAAGTATCCGAATCCACCGCCGTCCGGGCAAAGTCAAATCGCCCCATCCGTCGCTTAAGCGACAGATTCAACCAAGTGTCGGCAAAGCACGGCTGTTGAGCATCAAATCCAGCAGCGCCCGATCGACTTTGTACCCATCGACCTCTTCGTAGACGACGCCAGGCCGCCCATGCTCGATAATCCCAAACGCACCCTCGAATCCCCACAGGGCGTAACCCCAGCCGTAGTCCCGAAACAGCCCGAAGAGGTCTCCAAACCAACGTAAAGCCACGTCGTTCGGCGTCTTGTCGTAGCACCCGAACTCCCCCACGTGAACGCAAGTGCCCCGCGCCTGCACCTCGCGCCAGGGCGCGTAGAAAGCGTCGATCGCCGACCGATCCCAAACCTTCCCATCCCATTCCCCACCCGGATAGACCGGCGTCGAAAAGGCAGCCGCCGGAGCCCACCAAACCGCCCCATAGTGGCTCACCGTCATCGGCTGATATCCCCGGCAGCTATGGGTCAACCCCAAATCGGCGAGCTCCGGCATCGCTACGTTCCCGCCCTCCAGTCCATCGATCACGATGGCCCGATCAGGGTCGATAGCGCGGATGGCTCCCACTGTCCGCCGCATCACTGCCTCATGCCGCTCCCGCGTAAATCCGTATTGCCCCAAATCGGGCGGCTCGTTCACAAGATCGAAACTCAAGTCGGCGCTTGAAACGCCACGATACCGCCGAGCCATCGTTTCCCATTGGAACGCAAACCCGTCCTGGGCCACCTCGTCCTTCCAAAGGTTGTCACGCTCCAGGTCGTTCCCATTGATACAGTAACCCGGCGCCCGGTGGAAGTTCAGCGAGAGATGCATCCCCCGGCTTCGGGTCGCCTCCAAATACCGATCCAAGTGCTCGAACTGCGCTTCGTCCGGGTGCAGGTAGTCGAAGTCCCGAGTCCAAAACCGATAGTCCGTCGGAACCCGCACGAAGTCGAATCCATACTTGGCCATGAAGTCCAAAGCCCGCTCGTCCGGCGGCAAAGGCGTCCGCTCTGGGCTCCAGGAATACATCCACTGGAAATTGAATCCATAGCGCGGCGAGGAAAAGGGATTGCTCATAACTAACCTTCTTTAAGCCCGCTCGAAGCGAGGCTGGAAACGATCTGCCGCTGGAACAGGAAGAAGATGATCAGCACCGGCAGGATCGAAATCATCGCGCCCGCCATTTGCATGTTGTCCTTCCCAGGAAACCTTCCTTGAAGCATCGCGATCACGAGCGGCAAGGTGAATTTCTTCTCGTCCAGCAGGTAGATCAGCGGCCCGATGAAGCTGTTCCACGAGCCCAAAAAGGTCAAGATTCCCAGCGTCGCGAGCAGCGGCTTCGTCAGCGGCAGGATCAAGGAGGTGAATATCCGAACCTCCGAAGCCCCATCCAACTTCGCCGACTCCAGCAAGCTGTCCGGAATCTTGGCGATGAACTGCCGCGCCAAAAACACCCCAAACGCCCCCGCCAACCCCGGCACGATCAAAGGCATCCAAGTATCCAGCCAATGAAAGTCCCTCATCAGCAGGAACGAGGGCACGAGCAGCACCGACCCAGGGATCATCATCGTCGCAAGCAAAGTAAAGAAGATCGCGTTCTTTCCCGGAAACCGATGCTTCGCGAACGCATAGCCCGCCAGGGTGCAAAGCAGCATGCTCCCCACCGTGCTGATCAAGGCGACGACAAAGCTGTTCCACGTCGCCCGAGCCACCAGCCCGGCGTCCATCAAATCGACGTAGGGCTTCACCGTCGGATGCTGGACAGTCAGGCTCAGCGTCGCCTGTGAAACCTCTGTATCCGGCTTCAGCGACGTGACCACCATGTAGTAGAACGGCAGCGCCATCACGAGGGCTCCGATCACGAGCAGCGTATAGACGACCACCGCCTCCGAACGCGACTGCTTCATTCCCGCCCCTCCTTCGCTTGATAGATCTTCGTCTGAATCGCCGTGACGATCAGGATCATCACGAACAAGATGTAAGCGAACGCCGCCGACTTGCCCATCTCGAAAGTCTCGAAGCCCGTGTGGTAGATCAGCGGCACCATCGTCAGTGCCGAATCGTTCGGCCCAAACCGAGCCCCCGCATCCCCACTCTTTCCCGCCAGGACGTAAATCGTCTCGAACACCTGGAAAGCCCCGATCAGGCCGAGCACCGTGATAAAGAAAAGCTGTGGCCGCAAACCTGGCACCGCGATATTCCAGAACCGCCGGAAGGGATTCGCCCCATCCATCGTCGCCGCTTCGAAAAGCGCCTCCGGAATCTGCTGAAGCCCCGCCAGAAAGACGAGAATCGTAAACGCAAGCCCATGCCAGATCGCCAGCATGATCACGCAGTTCAGGAACGAATGCTCCGAGGTCAAAAACGGGATCGGGTCCTTGATCGCCCCAATCCAGAGCAGAAACGCATTCAGCCATCCCTGCTTGCCGCCCAGAAACAACTGAGTAAAGATCAAAGCGATGGAAACGACGCTCGTCACCAGCGGCGAGAAGTAAAGGAACCGCCACAACTTCTGCGCTCGAATCTTTCCGTTCAGCAAGTAAGCGAAAACGAGCGCCAGCACAACCCCCACCGGCAGGGTGTACAACGCGTACTTCAAGGTCCGCCAAATCGTTGCCGTCAAATCGCCGGAGGTAAATGCGTCCCGATAGTTCTGCGCCCCTACCCACTGCGCCGTCGAAAGCGGCAAAACAGGGTGATAGTCCGTGAACGACAAGTAAAGCGCCACCACCGCGGGAATGAACACGAACACGACCGCAAGCAGAAACGGAGCCGCCACAAACGCGTAAGACACCCCGTGCTTCCGTAGGCGAGGCGTGGCGGCGATACCGACGACCGCGAGCAGGATTAAGACCCCAACCGCCACTTTGACGACGTCCAACACGTTCCGCTGCCGCTCGTACTCCGTCAGCTTCGGCACGATCTCTCCATACCGGTTCGCATACTTCGCGGTTTGGGCGACGAGCGTCGCCTGGGCATCCGGAGCGATCTTCGCGTACTCCGACTTCAGCCGTTCCGCGATCTGACTCTCCAGCCTCTTCCGATCCGCCTCCAAGGCCCCGGAGCCGAACCGCTTGATAAGCTCGGACCGCGTGATGTTGTACCGTCGCCCCAGGTCGTCCATCTGGTCGCGGATGTAGGTCCCCATCTGGTCGAGCATGTTCGACTCCGCCCGCCCTGCTTCCACTGCCCCTTGCATGGTCGGCGTGGTCTTGAAGGTCGGCAGGATCTCCGCCACGACGTCCCGCATCCTCAGGCTGCCCTGCAGCTTAGGATCGCTCCAAAAGGCGGCGTTGCCCTTCGACCAAATCTCCGGCAAAGGCGAGATCGAGAACGTCGATTCCGTGCCCCGGCTAAGCCGGTCCAGCACGATCGCCCGCTGCGCCTCCGCGGAGTTGAGATACATCAGCCACTGCATCGCCTCCCGCTTCATCTTCGACTTGCGGAAGATCACGTAGGCCGTACCCCCCATCACGTTGAACGGCTTCCCATCGTCCGCATGCGGCCAAGGCGCGATCGCCCACCTTCCGGCAAGCTCGGGGGCTGTCTGCTGGATCTGGTCCGCCGTCGTGTGCAAATCGGCGAAGAACGGCACCGCCACCTCCGGATCGTCCGACCGGAACATCCCCACAACGCGGTTCCCCAGGTCCTTGCCCGGCGAATCGTGCATGTGCCAAAGCTCCAGCGCCTCCACGACCCCTTTTTGATAGATCGGATCGTTCCAAAGAACCTCCGGCCTCCCATCGGCCCCCATTCGAAATTCGGGGCGGTCGAAGGGCATCGTGTAGAGGTTGATCGCCCACTGGGCCCCCGACAGCCACCCGAAGTAGAAGTGATAGCCGTGCGACTCCAGCGAACGGATCAGGTCGTTCATTTCCGACCAGGTCTTGGGCGGCTTCAGACCAAGCTTCCCGAACGTGTCCGTGCGGTAGTAAAGAACGAGGGTGCTCAGGTCGGAGGGAACGCCATAAAGCTTGTTCCCGATGGTGAACATATCGAGGATGCCTGGGTTGAAGCGCCCCTCGAGTTCCTTCGCCTCCGCCGGAAACTCCTCCCGCAAGTCGACCAGTCCCCCAACGCTGCCGTAGTCGAACGGCCCGCCCAGGTTCGTCACCCCGATATCCGGCGGTAGCCCGGCCGCCATCGACGTGAAGTACTTCGTGGCGAAGTTCCCCCAGGCCAAAGGCGTCACGTCGACCTTGATCCCCGTCCGTTGCGTAAAGCCCTCCGCGAGCTTCCGATACATGTCCACGTCACGCACGCTGGAGGTGACCGCCCAGAATTGAAGCTGAGCAGGCGCCATTGCCGAGAGAACCAGAAGTGCAAACAGAAAGAGCCGTTTCATCTGCCTGCGACCGTCAAACTATCGTTAGTTCTTCCACGAATGGATGAAGCCTACACCAACTACCCCTTGCTTGGCAATCTCAGGTAGCCTCACCCTCAGCCGCGCGCCCGTAACATTAAGGTTTTCCTAAGCTTCTGTTAAGACCGCGAGCAGGCGGCAGGCCGACGAATACCATTACATCGGATTTCTAAATATCGGAAACCGAGTTAAGGCCACGTTAAGGATGAGCGAAGAAAGAGGATTGCAGAAAAGCAGCGCCACGACCCTTGTGCTGGTCGTGCTGAGGGATGGAGCGCGCCACGGTTACGACATCGCCCGCGAGGTCGAGCGTCGGAGCGACAACGTCATCTCTTTCAATCACGGCACGCTATACCCCGTGCTTTACGCCTTAGAGAAATCCAACCTGATCGCCAGCCAATGGGAGCACCCCGAAGGCGAAAGACGACGGCGGGTCTATGCGCTGACCGATGAAGGGCGGCGGGAAGTCGAAAAGGCAATCCAAAGCTGGAATGACTTCTCCCGCGCGATCGACAAGGTCATAGAGGGAGGAGGTGGTGCTCAGCCCGTTTAAGTTTCGGCAGCAAGAAAGCCGCGTGCTCAGAGTGAGCGAAGCACGCCCTCCCGAAGACCTGATCGAGGATTACCTCGACCACATCTGCGCTCCTTTCGTCGGCATCGTTCCCTTCGACGAGCGAAGCCGCTTCCGCGAAGAAGCCGCGTTCCACATCGACCGTCTCCAACAATCCTACCAAGCCGAAGGCATGCCCGCCGAAGAAGCCACCCGAAGGGCGATCCGAACCTACGGCGAGCCGGGACAAGTCAGCGACCGATACCTCGAAAGCTTTTACGAGAACCGCGTCCAGTCCGCCTTGTTCAAGCGCATCGGCAGCGGTAACTTCATCGCCTTTTGCATCTTCGGCGTCGCCCAGATCCTCTACACCGCCCTGCTGCAGGTCCACGTTTTCCTGCCATCCGGCGAGGCCTACCGCCTGCCGGTTAGTCCCGCCGAAGCCCGCCAACTTCTGCCGGAGCCGTTTCCGATCCCTCAATCCTGGGGAGACTTCGCCCTCCTCTACGGTCTCCCTATAGTCGCCCCGATCCTGGCTGGCTTCTTCGTCGGCTACCAGGTGCCTGCTGGAGCCTCTCGCTCGGTTTTTCAAGCCATGATGCCGATCGTCATCTACTCCTTCGTCGTTGGCAGCTTCATGCTCCCCATCACGACCGGCCTGCTGTTCGGACTCTTCCAAGCCGTCTTTTGGATTCCCGTCGGATGCCTCGCCGCATCGGTGGGAACCACATACGCCCAGCGGCGAGCCATCCGCCACGCCAAACGCGCGATCTTCCGGAGCGAAGGTGCCTAGGCGAAAGCACATCTCCCCCTTGGAGATCGGCGGCATCGCCGTCATCTTGGGCCTGATCGGAGCGTTCCTGATTCCCGTCGTCGCCCAGGGCCGGATGAGCGCCCAACGCGCGAAGTGCCTCAGCAACATGAAGCAGCTTGGGGCTGCCCTCGCCATGTACGCCGACGATCACGACCAAATGCTCCCCGTTACGACCGAGCTTAAGCCCAAGGAGGGCCTGGGAGCCCACTGGAGCTACCTGATTCGCGAATACGTACCGAGCGAGCGCATGTTCGTTTGCCCCGGCGACCCGAACCCGTCCTATACCTACATCGACGGATCCTCGACTCGAAAGCGCGTCCCCCTGATCAGCTATATCAACAACTACGCTGCCATCCCCGCGCACGATTTCAACCCCGTTCCCCGCTACGCCCTCACGGCCCCGGAGACGCTCATCCTCATCACCGAGCGCCGAGGCATCACCCCCAACGGCGTCCAACTCCCGGGCTGGAAAGGGACGAGCGCCTTCGATCCGGGCCAACCCTGCCGCAACAAGATATTGGGCCGCGACTATCGGCGGGTCAGCGCAGCCGAAGCCGAACAGGTGCTGAAGACGGCCAGAACCGACCGCGACCTTCTCATCATCCGCGTCAACTGGGATGCTCACGATCAAGGGTCGAACTACGTCTTCGCGGACGGCCACGCCCACTGGGCCACCTTGGCCAACACCCTGGACCCCGCACACTTCCTCTGGGGCGAACGCTTCTACCCTCGATCCGAGCCCGGCGCCGCCGAATGCGACCAACAGCCGACCACCTATTTCTATCCCCAACACGGCGCCAACTGACGAACTACGAAAGTAGTCGTCGCTCTCCATTGTTAACCAAGCATTAAGTAACAGTTACTCTACTGTTAAGGTGCCGGACCGCACGGTCGGATGCTTTTCGCGTGATCTTCTATTTTCATCTATTATCTGCAGTTTTCACGGTAAACGCTAACATTTTTCAGCAATGACACACCCAGGACAAGTACCTGGCATAATGGTTGATGTCCGATAGTTCGAAAATCGAACTATCCGCTATTTTTTCGTCGTGTCAAAAGGGGAAGGGTGTCATTTCGATGGCAGTGAGTGTGCGATACAAATGGAACGTATCCGAGCAAGAAAGACTGAACCGCCTATTCATCGCGCTCGCTGATGAACAACGGAGGCGCATCCTCGAATTGATCCGAGAGGAAGAACTGCAACCGGCGGAAATCCTCGACAAGCTGGGCGACGATTGCCGCTCGCTCTCATATCATCTCCGTATCCTGCGGGACGCCCAACTCGTCACCGTAAGATCGGATGGCCGGGCCCACCTCTACCGATTGAACAAGGCCGAATACCAACGCCTCCTGGAGCGGATCGAGGGACTTCCCTAAACGACCACTTCGGCCAAGATATGCCGCACACTCTTCCCCACCGGATACAGCATTAACACCAGAGGTCGCGAACCCGAAAATCTCAGTTGCTTGCGCAACTGATCGACATCCTGACCTGCTCCACGCTGCTTCACGACCGGTGTTGCCGAATCCAAGCGAGCCAGCTCGGCCTTAGTAGCCCGAACATCGCCCCGCCCTGCGTACAAAACCCGATACGCTCGCAGCCAGGACGAAGCAACCAGCGATGGCCCCGTCAAATATCCATTCGAATCCCCCAGCCCCGCCAGCCCAAAACCGCCCAACGCATGCGCCCGAATCGCCGCCGGGTCGGCCTCGAACACGAATTCGAGGGGTTCCTCCACCACTTCCACCAACGGCGAAGCCGCAAGCCGTGTACCGGTCTCAGCCTGCACCGCCCACCGCCCCTCATTTGCCTCCGTCCCGTTCAAAACCAAGGCCTCCCGGCACTCCCCATCGAAGGAAACGAACTCCAGCCCCCTTCCCAAAGGCTCCAAGAACGAGTCCGGCAGCATCGGACTAAGTTTCATCACACTCAGCTTCGACATTCGGAAGAACCCAGCCAAAACCGAGGGGTCTGGCGAGAACTGAGAAGGGTCCAACGTCCGCTTCCCACCCTCCCGACGAGATGGGTCTGCGAAATAGTAACCGGCCGCATACTTGGCCCGGGAAGCCAGAACCTCCAAAGCGTCCGCCACCACGATCTCTGGCCAATGTCCATGAACCGCCAGGTTGTATCGGGCAAGGTTCGCCCGTTCGGCATCCATCTCGACACCAATTGGAAAGCACCACCCGCAAAGCCCGATCAAATCCGCCCCAATCCCCGCCGTCAAATCGACGACGCTGGAACGAAGCGGAAACAAAGAGGCGTGGTAAGCCGCAACCGCCTCGTGAGTCGCCATCTCCAACCCATCCCGGTCGAAGAGCATCTGCTCCGCCAAAGCGAACTTCGCGGCTCCCCGTTGACGTAAGCTCCACTGGGTAAAAGCCCAGCGCGCCGCTTCGTCCGACGTCTCCCGAGCCACCGCCGAGATATTCGCCGCCGTCGCCGCCAGGTTTTCCGCTTGCTTTAGAGCAAGCTCGTACAAAGGATTCACGCTTATGTTGCTCTCATTGTGTTTCGTCGGCGCGTGGCTGACACCCCCCGTCTCTTTCGAATCGGATCTCCAGGCCCTCACCGACGGCGTATCGAAGGTCGCCAAGCCGGGACTGCCCGGCGTCGTCAGCGCGATTTCCAAGGACTCCGTGCCATTCCTCGTCGCCAAGGATGGCAAAGCCCTGATTCCCGTCGCCAGCGCGGGCCACCTGGGCAAGGGCAGAGTCGTGGCCTTCGGTCAAGGAGGGTACCTCTCGACCACCGCCGCCTCCGAGAACGACACCGCCAAGATGCTCGCAAACGTGATCCAGTGGTGCGCCGGGCGAGCCGGGAAACTGCGTGTCGGATATCTCGGACTTGGCGACGGAGCCGGTCTGATGACCAAGCTAGGGTTCGATGGAGTCGCCCTCAACCGGGCCAGCCTCGCCGACGATCTCAAACGAGTCGATGTTGCCATCATCCCCGCTGAGTTCGAAGCTCCCGGAATCGAGGCCTACGTCCGCAACGGCGGCGGATTGGTCACCGGCCACACCCCATGGGGCTGGATGCAGCTCAACCCTGGCAAGAGCCTGGCGACCGAGATGCCAATGCAGGACCTCCTTCACAAAGCCGGTCTCTCCTTCAGCGATGGCTACGCCGAGTCCCAGATATCGCCGCCGAAATCGGCCGAGGAGTCTGAAAACTGCAATGCCGGCTTCGCCCTCGACCAACTCAACACGAGCGGAGCCCAAGCCTCCACAACGGTCATAGCCGTCCTGCGCTCCACCACCGACCGCGACCCGTTCCAAATCGCCGTCCGCAAGAAAGCCGCGGAAGCCGAAAACAAGGTCCCCACGGAAAAGACCCCCATCACCGCCAAAGACGCCTTACCCCGACTCGCTCTCACCATTCGCCAGCTAGATCGCGAAAGCGGCAAGCCGAGTGCCAAGGTCGAGCCAAGCGCCGCCGACTTCCCCGGCGCAGTTCCTGCCGAAGCTCCCCGCGTCGACGCCACCGTCTCTATCTCCCTCGCCAAAAGGCAGTGGGATAGCACTGGCCTTTACGCGGCTCCCGGCGAGGAGATTTCCGTCGAAGTCCCCCAAGAGCTGGCCGACCACGGACTCAAGCTCCAAATCGGCTGCCATACCGACGAGCTTTGGGGCCTCGACCAATGGAAGCGCCATCCCCAGATCGTCACGAGCAAACCGATCAAGCAAACGACCACCCGGCTCTCCAGCCCCTTCGGTGGCCTCGTCTACATTGTCGTCGACCGAACCCAGCCCGGCCCCGACCAGAAAGTCGTCTTCTCGAACGTCGTCCGCTCCGCCCGCTACGTCCACGGCAAAACCTCGCTCGACGAGTGGAAAAAGCAGCTTCAGTACAACGCTCCCTGGGCCGAGATCGGCTCCGACCGCCTTATCTTCAGCGTCCCCGTCGCCGAAGCCCGCAAAGTCGCCGACCCCTCTGCCCTCATGGACCTCTGGGACAAGATCATCGCCCTCTACAGCGACCTCGATGGCTCCCCCATCTTCGACCGTCCCGAGCGCATCGTCTGCGACCGCCAAATCAGCGCGGGCTACATGCACTCCGGCTACCCGATCATGACCTGGATGGACGACTCCGTCCCCCTCTCCCTCGACGCCACCCGCCTCACTACCCAAGGCACCTGGGGCCACTGGCACGAGCTCGGCCACAACCGCCAGAAGAGCGTCTGGACCTATGAAGGGACGGGCGAAGTGACGAACAACATCTTCACCGTCTACATGATGTACAACGTCGCCAAGAAGCCGATCTTCGACCGCCTTGGTAAAGAGACGCCCAAGTTCCAGGCCTACATCGCCAAGGGCGGCGACTTCGAACAGTGGAAAAGCGATCCCTTCCTCGCCCTCTACATGTACATGCAGCTTGTGGATGGCTTCGGCTGGGATTCGATGAAGAAATACTTCCGAAGCTACGCGGAGGATCACGAACGCTGGAACGACCTTCAAAAGCACGACCAGTTCCTGATCCACTCCTCCCACGTCGTTGGGCGGAACCTGTCCGCCTTCTTCCAAGCCTGGGCTATCCCGACTTCGGAAGCCGCCCGCGATAGCCTGAAGGATCTCCCCACCTGGCTCCCAAAGGACTTCCCGAAAAGCCCTCACAATTAAGGCCATGAGCAGACTCGACCTGACGTCCGGCGTCTTCGCCGGAGCGGAAGCCCAATCCCGGAAGACCCTCAAAGACCTCGCGAGATACTTCCGGGACCCTGCCGCCATCCAAAACGAGGACCTGCTCGTCTACGAGACCTTCGGCTGTCCGGGCGAGGTCGAGGGCCCTCCTCGCCTCCTCTACGCCACCACCGTCCTCCAACCCGGCAAAGTCGGCGACGAATACTTTATGACAAGGGGCCACTTCCACCTCGACCCGACGCGTGGCGAGAACATGCTCACCCTGCGCGGCCAAGGCGCCCTCATTCTCATGAACCGCCTCGGCGATGCCTGGCAGGAGAAAATGGAACCCGGCAGCGTCCACGACATCGACGGTCGCTACGCCCACCGAGTGGTAAATACCGGCGACGAACCCCTCGTCTTCTATGTGACCTGGATGAGCGACTGCGGTCACGACTATGCCCAAATCGAACGAGACGGTTTTAGCAAAAAACTCATCGAAACCCCCGATGGCCCGGCCCTCGTCGAATAGCCTAAACTGAGCCCGTGTCCGTCACGGAATTAAGGGTCTCGAATTACCGCTCGATCCAGGAGATGACGCTCCCCCTGAAGCGAGCGAACATCATCACCGGCGCGAACGGCTGCGGCAAATCGAACCTCTACCAGTCGATGGCCCTCCTTCGGGCCGCCGCCACCGGCAATCTCGCAAAAACGCTCGTCGCCGAAGGCGGCATGCCGTCCGTACTCTGGGCAGGAGACCGGCATGAGGGCGTCATCCGCATCCACCTCGGCATCACCGTGGACGAGTTCCAATACGACGTCGAGCTCGGCCTCCCCTACAACCCGATGTCCATGTTCGCCCTCGATCCCCACGTCAAGAAGGAAACCGTCACCGTGATCGAAAAAGGCAAGCCGGTCGTGGTGCTGGACAGAGGCAACAGCGCCTGCACGATGCGCAACGCGGACGGAAACAAGGAGACTTACCGCCTCACCCTCCACCACGAAGAATCCGCCCTCGCCCAAATCTCCGACCCGAAACACTTTCCCATCATCGACGACCTACGCAAGCGGATCGGTAATTGGAGGTTCTATCATGGCTTCCGGACCGACCCCGATTCCCCCCTGCGCAAGGCCCAGATTGGCGTCCGAACGTTCATCATGGCCCCCGACGGCCGTGACCTCGCCGCCGCGCTGCAGACGATCGTCGAGAACGGCAACGATCTCGCCCTCCGAGATACAATCGCCGACGCCTTCCCTGGCTGCCAATTGCTCATCGACCGGTCTCCCGCGGGATTCGAAATCTCTCTACAGGTCCCCGGAATGAACCGCCCCCTGACCGCGCAGGAGCTTTCCGATGGACAGCTTCGCTACCTCTGCCTGGCTGCGGCTTTGCTTAGCCCTTCTCCCGCCCCGCTGATCGCCCTCAACGAACCGGAAACGAGCCTTCATCAAGACCTTCTCGCTCCGCTCGCTCGCCTCTGCGCCGACGCGTCCAGCCGCTCTCAACTCTGGCTCACGACCCACTCTCCGAAGCTGGCGAACGAGCTCGCCGACCAGATCAGCGTCGTTCCCATCGCCCTCGAAAAGGTCGATGGACGAACGGTCCGAGCAGGGCGCGACCGACGCGTTTTCTACTCTGCGGGAGAGAATTCGTAACTGAATCCCGCGTGAACGAACGAACCGTTAGGCAAAGAAAGCCCTTTCTGTAACTTCCGTTTGCGCCAGGCTCTGTTCTTTGGGACCAAAAGAGACCGCCGGTATAATCACACTATTCCCCCCTACGAACGTAGTTAGAAAGAGCATGGTTAAGACGAACGGCGAAACGAAGTTGGATACGGCGAAGAAGACCTGGCGAGAGAAAGTCGGGCTTGCGGAGATGCTAAAGGGCGGCGTCATCATGGACGTCGTTACCCCCGAGCATGCCAAGATCGCCGAGGATGCCGGAGCCGTCGCCGTTATGGCCCTGGAGCGCGTCCCGGCCGATATCCGCCGCGACGGTGGAGTCGCCCGCATGAGCGATCCGGAGATGATCGAAGGCATCCAAGCCGCCGTCTCCATCCCCGTCATGGCCAAGTGCCGCATCGGCCACTTCGCCGAAGCCCAAATTCTTGAAGCCCTCGAAGTCGACTTCATCGACGAGAGCGAGGTGCTCACCCCCGCCGACGAGGAAAACCACGTCGATAAGCACGCTTTCACCGTCCCGTTCGTCTGCGGAGCCCGCAACCTGGGCGAGGCCCTGCGCCGCTGCGCCGAGGGCGCGGCCATGATCCGCACGAAGGGCGAAGCCGGTACCGGTGACGTCGTCGAGGCCGTCCGCCACATGCGGACGATCATGAGCCAGATCCGAACGGTCCAGAATGCCCGCGAAGACGAGCTTTACGTCCTCGCCAAGGAGTTTCAGGCTCCCATCGAATTGATCCGCGAAACCCGCGAAAAGGGCAAGCTCCCCGTCCCGAACTTCTCCGCCGGTGGCATCGCCACCCCCGCCGACGCCGCCATGATGATGCAGCTCGGCGCGGAAACGATTTTCGTAGGCTCGGGCATCTTCAAGGCTGGAGCGTCCCTCTCGGATGCCGAGCGAAGCAAGGCCCACGAGCGACGCGCGAAGGCCATCGTCGAAGCCGTGCTGTTCTATAAGGAGCCGAAGAAGCTCTCAGAGATCAGCAAGGGCCTCGGCGAACCCATGGTCGGCATCAACGTCTCCTCCCTCAAGCCGGAAGAGATGATGTCCGGACGCGGCTGGTAACTATCCCCGTTCGCCCTCAGAGCTCCGCTTCATCGTCTCGACGAGGATGACCACCGTCTTATCGACGAGCCCCTTCGCGTATTCGCTGTCGGGGCCTTTCTTCTCGAGCTCTTCCGCCGCCGCTAAGACCTTCGCGAAACTCTCGTCTCCTGTCTTGTTCAGAAGGACAGCCAGGTCTCGAAGCCGCATCGCGTGATCTGCGACCACCTCGGGGGTGATGACGATCTTTCGCGCCGCTTCCCCGGCTTCTTTCGTAGCCTGAGTCTTGGCCTCCTCACCCTCGTCCTTGTGGGCCTGCTGAGCCTCGTACATCCGCTCCAAAATCGGCGTCGCCGCCCCAAGCTCCAGCCGCCAGCTCAAGGTCGGGTCCATCAGCAAGATGTCCTCCGATCGCTCTTTTGGCTTCGTCTTTGCCGCCTTCAATTCCAGCGATGGGTGCGGCAGGTCCTCTGCCTTGTCGATCGCCGACCGCCAGTAGGCGATCGCCGAAGGCAGCGTGCCCGGCCGGTTCTTCGCCAAAGCTCGCCTCAACCGCGATAACGCGTACCTGGCTTCGATCTCCGCCGAGATATAGGGCGGCGCCTGGCTCGCCCGTAGCACCTTCAGCCGGTTCTGCCCCTCATCCGACGTCATCGATTCCTCGCTCGCGTGGGTGATCCCCCGCGCTTCGTTGATGTAAGCCGTCAGCCACCGAACCCGCCCCTTGTCCTCAAAACCGTAAGTCAGCGGCGTATCGCCCCGCGAGTCGGCGGAAAGCATAAACGCCGCCTCCAATCCCGAAGCCGTCACAGAAGCTGTGGAAGAAGATTCCTCGATCTCCGCCGGAACATAACCTGCCCTCTCCAAAATCCACAGCACCTTCTTGAGCGCCCGGCGATCCGCCTTCTCCGTAAACCCTTTCTCCAACTCGGCAACGGTGTCGCACAGGAGCTGGTCCGGCTCGGTCTTCGCAAGCTTTTCGAACTCCTCCCAGCGGCGGTTTTTAATCGTCGTTGCCCATTCGCGTCTCATAGGCTAGGGATTATGACTTAGCTTCTTTAACAATCGAAATCAGATTCAAATGAGGGTCCAAAACGAGTATTTCTTAACAATTGGTTAACACTCGCTTGGTAGCTTCCGGCTGTCCGAACGCTCAACGGGGGACACAAAAACAGATGCTCATGAACAAGAATTTAATCTTCGCTCTGCTCGCGACGGCAGGCATTGCCGGAGTCATCGGCTTCAGCTGCGTCGGCTGCAAAGGCTCAGAAGGAAGCACCGACACAACTGGTACGACCGGCACAACCGGAACGACTGGCAAGACTGACGGGGGAACAACCGCCGCCAGCGGCAGCGTCAGCATCGACGGTAGCACCACCGTCTACCCGATCGTCAGCCTCATGGCCGACGACTTCGGCAAAGCCAACTCCGGCGTCAAGGTGGACGTCACCAAGTCCGGAACCGGCAGCGGTTTCAAGAAGTTCATCGAAGGCGGCCTCGACATCTGCTGCGCCTCCCGAACCATCGAGGACAAAGAAGATGCCGACCTCAAGGCCAAGGGCATCGAATACTTCGAAGTCCCCATCGCGTTCGACGGCGTCTCCGTCGTCGTGAACCCCGCCAACAAGTTCCTCACCAACGTCACCATCGATGAGTTGAAGAAGGCTTGGGGCCCCGACAGCACGGTCAAGACCTGGGCCGACATCCGAGCCGGTCTCCCCGCCGAGAAGATCACGTTCTACGGCCCGACCGAGAACCACGGCACCTACGAGTACTTCACCGAGAAGGCCGCCGGAAAGAAGAACCAGATTCGCAAGGACTACCAGGCGAACCAGGAATACAACGCCATCGTCGCCTCCGTCGCCGGTGATAAGAACGGCTTCGCCTATATGGGCTACAGCTACTACATCGAGAACAAGGACAAGCTGAACCTCGTCTCGGTCAACGGCATCGCCCCCAATGAGGACACGATCGCCAAAGGCACCTACACGCCCCTCTCTCGACCGCTCTTCATCTACGTGAGCAAGAAGTCGTACGACTCCAAGCCCGAGGTCAAGAAGTTCGTCGAGTACGCCCTCGGCGACGGCATCGGCGCGGTCAAGGAAGCCGAATATGTCGAGCTTCCGAAAGAAGCCTATGACATCATCAAAGGTCGTGTCACGGGCGAGAAAACCGGTAGCATCTTCCTGAAGGCCGCTGCTGGACAGTCGACCCTCGATATCCTCAAAGCTGCCAAGTAAAGCTCCATGTCAAGCGCGCCGAGCACTTACGAAAACCTCGCTGGACGGGCGAAGCGTAAGTTGACGGCCCGCGGATTTAGCGAGGGCGCGGTGAAGTGGATCTGCTTCACCTGCGCCTTCGTTTCCGTTTTGACCACCTTCGGGATCATCACCGTCCTGATCACCCAATCGGCTCCCTTCTTCCGCCAGGTGCCGATCTTCAGCTTCTTCTTCGGAACGGAATGGGCCCCCACCCGCGAACCCGCCTCCTTCGGTGTGCTCCCCCTCGTGACGGGCACCCTGATGATCACCGTCGGCGCGGGCCTGATCGCCGTCCCCATTGGCCTTCTCAACGCTATCTTTCTCAGCGAGTACGCATCCGCGAAGGTCCGAGGCATCCTGAAGCCCGCCCTCGAGATCCTCGCTGGCATCCCCACCGTCGTCTACGGCTACTTCGGCCTGTTCTTTGTGACGCCGCTCCTCAAGCACGTCCTCCCCGATATCCAAGCCTCCAATGCCGCGTCCGGCGCAATCGTCGTCGGGATCATGATCCTGCCCCTCGTCTCCTCGCTCTGCGAGGACGCCCTCACCGCCGTTCCCCGAGCCCTCCGCGAGGGCGCCTACGGCCTGGGAGCCACCAAACGCGAGGTCACCGCCAAGATCGTCGTCCCCGCCGCCCTTTCCGGTGTGATGGCCTCCTTCATCCTCGCCCTCTCCCGCGCCTTGGGAGAGACGATGGCCGTCACCCTCGCCGCCGGATCGAACCCGAACTTGACGTTCAACCCCGCGAAGAGCATCGAGACGATGACCGCCTATATCGTTTCCACCGCCAAGGGCGATGCCCCCACCGGAACGATTAAATACCAATCCCTGTTCGCCGTCGGCATCACCCTGTTCCTCTTCACGATGCTGATGAACATGGTCGCCCAGCGCCTCGTGAAGAAGTTCCGGCAGGTGTACTCGTGAGCTTTCTCGAACCCAGCGCCCACCGCCGACGCCGCGCTTTTAAAGACAACGTCTTCAAATACCTTTGCTATGCCTCGGCCAGCGTAGGCGTCATCCTCCTGCTCGTCTTCCTCGTGAAGATGTACTTGGACGGACGCGAGCGCCTGAGCCTGCACTTCATCAAGGATTCCCTCTCCGCCCGCCCCGCTCGCACGGGCATCTGGGAAGCCGTCGTCGGCAGCTTCTACGTCATGCTCCTCACCGGCCTCATCGCCGTTCCCGTGGGCATCGCCGCCGCGATCTATCTGGAAGAGTTCAACCGCCGCAAGACCCGCTTCGTCGCGTTCATCCAGCTCAATATCGCGAACCTGTCCGGCGTGCCGTCCATCGTCTACGGCCTGCTCGGCCTCGCCGTCTTCGTACGGTGGATGAACCTTCAGCAAAGCATCCTCGCCGGTGCCCTCACGATGAGCCTCCTCATCCTTCCGATGGTGATCATCGTCACCCAGGAGGCCCTGAAGGCCGTCCCCAGCACCTACCGCGAAGGCTCCCTCGCCCTCGGCTCGACCCAGTGGCAAGCCATCCGCCACCAGGTTTTGCCCTCCGCGTCGCCCGGTATTTTGACGGGAATTATCCTCGCCATTTCGCGCGCTGTCGGCGAGACCGCTCCCCTTATCGTGGTCGGTGCGGCAAGCTATGTGACCACCCTTCCCAAGGGCCTCGGCGACAAATACACCGTCCTTCCAATTCAAATTTTTGACTGGGCCGGTGAAGCTCGAAAGGGATTCAACGATGCCGCCGCTTCTGCGATCGTTGTATTGATCGTCGCCCTCCTTGCTCTTAACTCGGTAGCCATCGTCCTACGCGCCCGCGCACGTAAAAAGCTATCGATGTAGTTTTATTAATTCACGTGACTAATTAGGCCAAACTAGCGCAATGCGCGCCGAGTCGCTCGATTTTTTGAAGGCCATAGTTAACGTTCCGTCGCCCTCCGGTTACGAAGAGCGGGCCGCGGAAGTCTATCGCCAATACACCAAAAGCTTCGCTGAAAAGGTCTGGACCGACGTCCACGGCAATACATACGCTGCCCTGAACCCAGACGCGAAGATGGGCATCATGCTCGCCGGTCACATGGACGAGATCGGCTTCATCGTCCACTACATCTCCGAAGAGGGCTTGATCTATTTCTCCGGCATCGGCGGCCACGATAGCGTCATCCCCGTCGGCCAAAGGGTCTGGGTCCACGGCAAGGAAAAGGTGCCCGGAATCATCGGCCGTAAGGCGATCCACCTCCTGGAAGACGACGAACGCAAACGCAAACCCGAAATCAAAGACCTCTGGATCGACATCGGAGCTTCCAGCCGCGAGGAAGTCGAATCCGTCATCCGCCTCGGCGACGTCGCGACTTTCCAATACGAATTCCAGCAGCTCAAGGGCGACCGCGCCACCGCTCGAGGCTTCGATAACAAGATGGGTTCCATGATCGTCGCCGAAGCCCTCCGGCTCCTGAAAGAGGAAGGCGGCCTTGACGCGGGAGTCGCTGTCTACGCAGTCGCCACCGTCCAAGAGGAGATCGGCCTCCGCGGAGCCCGAACGGCCAGCTACAATCTCGCTCCCCAATCCGGTCTCGCTGTCGACGTCAACCACGCCGTCGACTACCCTGGCGTCTCCAAGAGCCGCTACGGCCAACTCGACATCGGAAAGGGCCCCAGCGTCATGCGTGGCGCGAACTCGAACCCAATCGTCTTCAAAATGATCTGCGAAGCCGCCGACGAAGACCAAATCCCCTACCAGGTAGACGTAGCCCCCGGTGGAACCGGCACCGACGGAAACGCCATGCAGCTCAACCGCGGCGGGATGGCCGTCGGCATCGTTGGTGTTCCCCTACGCTATATGCACACCCCCTGCGAGCTTCTATCGCTCACGGATGTCGAGAACTGCGCAAAGGTGATGGCCGCCTACTGCCGACGGGTCAAACCCGATACAGACTTTACGCCTAGAGTCTTAGTGTAGATCAAACTACACGTTCGGTAAATTTGCCGGATTAAGATCGTGATAAAGCGGTTGATTAACAAACCGATAAAAACGGCACTATTCTTGCGGATAGAATAAATCGCTAAACGGTGATTTACGCTGTTTTGTTTTGTTTGGAGAACAACATGAAGTGCTTTCGAATCCTTCCTCTTGTGGCCCTCGCTATCCCCGCGATGAGCCATGCGTTTTTGTGGACCAAGACGATTACCTTTACGGACCCCGATGGAACCTACACCTACTCGGGTAGCGCTGACTTCACCCAGGTGGGTAGCACGCTCCAGGTCGTTTTCACGAACACCGCCCCCACGGCGGCGAACTTCCAGAGACGCATTTTGACGGCCGTCTTCTGGGACCTGAACGGCAACCCGTCGGTTACCAAGAATTCCGCCACCATCACCGGCGGTTCGTCGCAGATTAACGGCGGCGATTCTCCCGCGAACATCGGCGCACACTGGGCCTTCAAGCAGGGTCTGGCCGCCAATCAGTGGGGCAACGCTCGATATGGAATCAGTGCCACCGGTCTCAACGTCTTTGGCCCCGGCGACACATTCCCGCCCGGAGGCGGTTCCCCGCAAGGCACCGACTATGGCCTGGTGCCGGCCGGCGGTACCTCGCTTAGTAACCCCTACGTCCAGAATTCCATGACGTTCACCATGAACCTCCCGGGTTCCTACACGTTGAGCGCAAGCAGCATCTCCAACGTCTGGTTCCAATACGGTTCCGCGACCGACGAGTTCTTCGCCAACGTCCCCGAGCCGGGCTCGATGGCTGCCCTGGCAATCGGTGCCGTTGCTCTCCTCCGAAAGCGACGCAAGAAGTAAAAAGACAAGCAAACAAACAGCTAAACCTCGGCGGACTGCCCACAAGCAGTCCGCCGCTTTTGGCGTCCCTACGCTAGTTCTGCCGCACCCGCATCTCCCCCGGCGCGATGTTGTCGGAAATGACGGCCTTCTTGACCCCTTTCTCGACCACGATATGCTGTTTGTCCTCCCGGAACTCGCAGCCGCGTACCAGTAAGGAGCCGCCCGTTGCGTGAATCGCCGGGCGCCCTAGCTTCCGCCCGTCCCACTGGACGAACGTGCAGTCGCTGAAGCCGACCGTCCCCGTCCCCCCAACCTCCGCGACCTGGTTGCAAGGCCCCCAGAAGGCGCAATTCACGAACCGCACGACGCCCGTATTCGTCGGCGATACCACCACCATCGTCGGGTCCGGTCCATGGAACGCCGTGAACTCCCCGTTTGTGATCAACAAGGCAAAGGGCGCGCTCTGGTCCACCCGCACCGCCTGGTAGCAATCGTCCGCTCCGATCCCAACGAAATTCCCGTTGCAGGCTCCCACCTTCGTCTCCAGGAACCGGTAGCCGATGTTGTAGCCGAAGCAAAACGTGTTCAGCACATACTGCCAGTCCGTTCGTGCGAAGATAAACGCCTCCCCGTTCTCCTGCTGCCACTTCAGCAAGGTCGGCGAAACGCTCCACCAGGGGTTGAAATGCACGTTTTCCACCCGCCCGATATCGTAAATCGCATCGATGTAGATGCCCCGTCGTAACGGCTGTCCCTGAACGTTCCGAATCAGATGCCGCTCGTTCTGGCTCGCATCGATCCCGTTGTAGGGGTTCAAAAGCTCTACGTCCAGCACCGCCGGATTCTTCCCCCGCATCGCGATCGCGTAAGGATAGGGCTTCGGCACGGCTTGAGGGTCTTGCTTGGGATAGTAGAAGACGACCCCCTTCAAGGTCGAATTCGTGTTCAAGGTCAGAAACGGATCGGCCTCCGACCCCTCCCCACCCTCGACGAGGAAGGTCGTCCCCCCATCGGTTGGCTTCGGCAAGCCCTTGTCCCGGATCCCGTTGTGGGCCGGAACGGATTCCCAGGTCCCCCGCAAGGTAACCCCGGTGGGAACGCTTAGCCGTCCCAAAAAGCGGTAGTTGCCCGACGGAGCGTAGACATCCACATGCTTCTGCGCCGCCGAGTCGAGCGCGGACTGAAAAGCGGACGTATCGTCGGCCTTACCATCCCCTTTCGCACCGAAAGAGGTGACGTCGAGAGGCGTCCCCTGACCCAAGGCCAAAGCCGCCATATAGAAAAGTGTAAGCATCATGGGTTTAAAAGCGAAACAGGCGAGCCTCGATTGGCTCGCCTGTCGAAGAGGCTACCTTCGCATGTTGGTAGCCGGGTTGTCCGATCCATAGGGATTAGGTGGCGCGCTGCCAGACATATTTCGCTGGTTCTGACGTATCTTCGTCAGCTCGTCCTTGCTTGCGTCGCCGTTCCCACCCTTGATGAAGATGAAGCCCACGACCACCAGGGCCGCTGCGATCACGGCCAAGATGGACCAGACGGAAAGTTCCTTTTTCATAGTTAGTCCAGATCGGGATTGGGCCACCCGTTGGTCCACCCAAGCCGAGGCCAGTTCTTGTCATAGGAAATGAACGGGGCATACGGCCAAGTGCCCTTCGAAAGAGCCTTGTCGATAGGCATCGTCTTGGCGTGCCCGTCCATGAAGTCCAGGTTGATATGCACGTCCGGCATCCAGCAGCATCCGGCATACCCGGGCGGGATGTTCGGCTGCGAACGCATGTCGTGGTACGGCACCGCGTCGTCGAAGATCCACGTCTGGGCCGGAGCCGTGAAGTTATCCAGCTTGTAGGTCCGGTTCGCCTGGTCCCCGCCGGCCGCCCCGCTCCACGTGTAGAACATGTAGAAGCGATACGGATAGCTCGTGTACCAGGAGCTGATCTTGTAGTTCGGGTCCGAGCTGCTGTCGCTCGGGCAAATCCAAATCCGGTCGTTCTTCACATAGGGATTGAAGAGCGCCCGAATCGAGTGGGTCTTCGCGTAGTCGACCTGCGCGTTGTTGCCGGGAGCCCAAAAGCCGCTCGCCAACTCGCCCGTCCAGTCGCCCACCGCATCCGCATCCTGGCGATAGACGACCGGAAAAGAGTCGTCGTTGTCGCTCAGATACATCTGAAAGGCGGTCCCGATCTGCTTCAGATTCGAGATACAAGTAATCTGCTTCGCCGCCATTTTGGCCTTGGCGAAGACGGGGAAGAGAATCGCGGCAAGAATCGCGATGATGGCGATCACGACCAACAGCTCGATGAGCGTGAAAGCGCGATTTTGGGAATGATATTTCATGATGTTTCTCCGCTGTGAGAAAAAAGGATCAGACTGCTTTCTTAGGAGCCGATAGAGTTCCCGGCCCGGGTCGAGGGCCCCAAACAGAGGATTTCCGGGGGCAAAAGGATACGAGTCGGCCCGTCGCTTTCCTCACCGGCAAGCTTGCCTTCGATGCGACGGAGCGTCAGGTCGACGGCCTTCCGGCCGATTTCCCGAAGCGGTTGGAGGACCTTCACGAAAAGCAGATCCTCGGGGAAATTGAGATAGGGCTCGTCGAAGCATCCAAGGGCGTAGTCGCTCGACGGCACCCCCTGCTCCTGTACGAGCTGAGAAATAAGCGCGAGGCGAGTCGCGTCCGATGAGAACACGGCGGTCGGAAACTTCAGCCGCCCCACCAGTTCGCGAGTCAAATCGTAGTTCAGCCGGTCGGTACCTTCCCCCACCCCCTGCACCAATTCCATCACGTTCACCGGAGCGCCCCGCTCCGTCATCGCGTCCATATATCCCTGACAGCGATCCCGCAGAACCGTGCTGTCGATAGGGCCCGTGATAAAGGAAACGGTCGGAAAGCCCGCGTCGAGGAACCGCTGGACCGCCTTGTAGGCGCCCGTATAGTTGTCGCTCGCCACGCTGTCCACCGAAAGCTCTTCGATGTAGCGGTCGAAGAGCACCAAGGGAATCCCCGCATCCTGAATCTGCTGAAGGCAATCCAGGTTCTGCTTCCGCCCGATGTAGATGATCAACACCGCATCGACCTTCCGCTCGATGACGTTCAAAATGTTCTCCCTCTCCGTCTCCGCCTCCAGGTTGTCGAGGTAGAGCATGATGCTGATCCCCTGCTTGCGGGCATGAAGCTCGATTGCCTGCATCAAGATCGGAATAACGTCCGTCCCCGCGCGGAAGTCCGGCGACTCGTTCGCGTAAAGGTAAGGCGCGATCACCGCCACCGTGCGGTGGACCTTCGGTCTCTCGTTTACGAAGGTCCCCTTCCCTTGAAGCCGCCGAACCCACCCCTCTTGCTCCAGCGAAATCAGGGCCTCCCGCACAGTCGCCCGGCTCACCCCGTACTTGGAGATCAGCTCAGGCTCGGAGGGCAACCGGTCTCCAACCTTAAATCGACCCGCCTGGAGGGAGTCTAAAAGTGCGCTCCTCAGCAATTGAGGCTTGCTTAAGGATTCGATGCGCTTACTTGACATGTTCTCACTATACATCAGACGTCAGACATCAGACAAGTTGATTTTTCAAGGACGATTCCGACCCAATCCTCAATCCTCTAATCCCCAACCCTGGAACGCAAAGCGTTGCTCAGGAGCCGCCTGGCAACCACCATATTCGTCGCCCAGTCCCCCGGCTGCAAACTGCGCACAAACTGCGGCAGGCAATAGAAAACGATCTGCCCCTTCCCATAGGGAATCACCGCCCCCGAGACTCCGACCTTCGTGTTATGGTCCGCCCCATAGCCCACGAACGCCTCCATCCCCGGAGCATCGAACAAGAACCCCTCAGTATTGGCCCCGCCCGGATCGTCGTGCAACCACGAAGGCCCGCTAAACGCGCTCACCCCATACCGCCAGTCCATCGCACAGTCCCCCGGCAGCCCATCCAGCAGCCAATGTTTCCGCACGAAGAACCAACTCCCAAACCAAGGCGCCCCCAGGTTCCCAACCTCCTGCGAACCCTTGATCACCCCACTCTTCTCAAGCTCGTGAAGGAACACCCCCGCCCGGAAGTTATCGTCCGCCCACAGCACGAGCCGAGTCCCATCCTCCCGAACCCGCCGCAGCGATTCCTGCAAGAACCGGCCACAAATCTCTTCCCCATTCCGGCGAGTCGGCGTATTGTCGTGCCCCTGCTTGGGCGCCAAAACGATCGCGTCCAGTCGCGTCCCCGCTGGCACCTCTCCAAGTTTCTGAGGCTCCAAATGGAATACGTCCCGCAAGGTCGCCGAAACCTCCCCGTCCGGCTCCGCCACCGCCACGCTCTTAAACAGCGGTCCACCCAAAACGTCGATCACTTCGACCTGGTCGGTCCGCTTCAAAACCGAAAAGCCCTTCGAAGCCGGCGTCAACGTCGCCTCCAAGCTCAGCATCCCCGCCGCGTCCGCCGGAACCTCGATCCCCTCCGCCAGCAACTGCCCATAGGTGTCCCCGCCCGCCGCCGAAACCTCCCTCGAGGTAGAGAACGACACCGACCCATCCGGCCTCCGAGCCACCAGCTTCAACGTCTGCGGCCCCTTCCGCCCGACCTCGTTGATGAGATAGACGTCGATCAGATCCTTCGCCCCCTTCGCCACGATCACGTTACGAGGCTGGATCACCAAAAGCTCCGGCTGGCAGGCCTCCGCAATCACCTTCGGATCGCCCTTGAAAAACCGATGGTTGTCCACCAGCCCCGAGTGGTTGTCGATCGTCGTCGACTCCCAACCGCTGATCACCAATCCGTCCGTCGAATTGTCGAATCGAGACTGCTCCACGATCCGCCGCCAGAAGTAGTAAGTCCGATACCCAATCGCCTGGAACAACGAGGAGTCCGTCGGAAACGCCTTCCGGAACCCCCATTTCTCGATGAAGTCGTGATAACCCCCGAGGATCTTCTTCATGTCCTCGAGCTCATATCCAGAAGGATGCGCAGCATCGAACGAGTGCACCAGCTTGTCGTAGTCGTCCGGCGTCGCGGCTCCCAAAGCCTCTCCCCAGATACAAATCGACTTGTGCGCGTCCGGATTCTGCCGCTGGCAAAAGTCGAGCGGATTCTTATAGAGGTTGTCCAGATAGGTGCAAGGCCCCCCGCAGGTATGCACGTCGTGCCACCCCGCATAGGGAATCGTCTTGCTTCCCGCCGTGATCGTGTCGCTGTAAGGCAGCATCGTCACCTGCGCGATCCGCGGATCGCCACCCGAGAAAAACGTGATGACCCGGCTCGGGTCCAGCTCGTGCATTCGCCGAAACACGCGGTAGATTCGCGGGTTGCGCAAGTCCAAATCGCTCGCCTCGTTCTGAAGCGAATACATGATCAGCGAAGGATGGCTGCGGTCCCGCTTGACCATCCGCACGATCTTCTCCTCCGCGTACTTCTCCCAAAAAACTTGGCCGTCCCCGTCCGGCCCCTTCCCGCTCGTGTCCACCGAATCCGGCTCGACATAGCCCGGCTTCGCGTCCAGGGCATCGTTCCCGTCTTGCTTCGTCAAAAACTCCCCGTCCGGCCCAAACGGACCCTTCGTATACCGAGCCCCCAGGATGAACTTCCCACCCCCCGGCTCCTCGTACCGCAGCACCCCCTTCTGATCCTGCAAATCGAGCACCGCCGCCTTCCCGATATTCCGATGGAACTGCAAACAGTTCAGCCCCAGCGCCTTCGCGTTCGCCACTTCCCGCTCCGCCATCTCCTGGTCCGGCCAAAGCCCGTTCCGCCCCCAGAACCCCCAAGAGATCGCCGACCGCAACACGATCCGCTTCCCATTCAAAACGAGCTTCGCATCGTCGCCGCCGATCCCCTGAGCGGTAAAGAACCGGAACCCAAAATCCACATTCCGATCGCTCGCCGCCAGCCCCGGCAGCACCGCTTCCGCCCGATACAGGTTCGGATGCTGCAAGTCCCAAGCCTCCGCCCCCGGCACGTTCGCCTCGACCGAAATCTGCCCAGTTGCTCCCGGAGCAACCGTCACCAACGCCTTCCCCGACCAAACGACCTTCCCCTTACGGCTGACCTTAAACTCCACCGGCCCCCGATAGCCCCGGTCCGTCCCCGAAACCTCTGCCAACAACCGAACCCGATGCAGGTCAGGCGTATTGATCGCCGCTAAATCCGTCACCGAAACCCCATCGCGAACGGCCAAACGAATTCCATCGTCCAGCCCCCCAAACCCCCGCGAAGGCGGCAACGTGTACTTCCCCCAAATCAGCCGAGCCGCTCCAAAGTCCAGCCAGTCGAAATGCCCGCCCGGATTCGTGATCCGTACCGCAAGCTGGGCCGGCTTCCCGGAAGTCACCGCTCCCGTCAGATCCGCTTCGAAGGGAAGCTCGCCCATGATGCTGTAGCCGCAGAGCTTCCCGTTGCAATAGACCTCCGCCCGCAGCCGAGCTCCCCGGAAGTAAGCCACCAGCCGCTGCCCCGCCTTCAACTTTGGAACCTGGATCGGCCGCCACCACCACGAAACCCCCAGATAGTTGCCGTTCGGAAACGACGTATCCGGCCCCCGCTGCGCCTCGTACTTGTTGTAAGGCCGCGTCCCAAAAGCCCCCCAATAGTGCTCCTCCACCGTCGTCGGCAAAGTCACCGAAATCCCCGAGGCCCCACTCAAAACACCCCAACCCCCGGTCGGAGCATTCACCGGCAGCTTATCGAGCCGCACATCCTGGGGAAGATAAAGCGTGTCGTCCTTCCAAGCCGCCGACCGGTCCAGCCAAAGCCGCCACCCAGCCTTGTCCAGGTCCACCGCCTGATGCATCTGCGCGCCAAGAAGCGCGGGAACGAAAGAGAACCCCAAAAGGACTAATCGAGCGGTATTCATAGAGCCTATTGCGCCGCGATGCGCCATCCGGTCGCTACTATACATCAGACATCAGACGTCAGACAAGTTGTTTTTTAGACTCGAAGAAATTAGTAAATATTTGTCTACATATTTCGCCTATAATAGACGCCACTAGCCATGGAAAAGACGCGAAAATTAATCGAAGCCCGCCTCGCCTTCGTGCGGAAAGAACTCGCCGAAGTCTTGAACCACCTCCAGCAAGACTTCATGACCTGGGCCCCCGCCGAAGGCATGCGAACGGTCGGCGGACAGCTCATCGAAATCGCCGGATCGGAGCTCCAAGTCCTGATCGTGATGAAGGAAGGCCGCTACATCACCGACGACGAGGTCAAAGAACGCCTCGGCGACAAGGACAATCTCAACATCCTCCTGGATTTCCTAAGCCGCGTCCGCCACGAAACCCTCGCCTACCTGGCCAGCCTCAGCGACAAAGACCTGACTGAGGAGATCGCCCTCACCGGATGGCACGAATCCATCGGCCTCCCCACCGTCCCCAGGTCCGAAATCTTCCGGGGAATCGCCCAACACGAGACCTACCACACCGGCCAACTCGTCTCCTACCTCTGGACCCGTGGCGACAACCCCTATAAGTGGTAACTAAGCCTCCGACCGGTCGCGATACTGCACCGCCTCGCTCAAGTGCACCTTCTCTACCGTCGCCGACCCTGCCAGGTCGGCGATGGTCCGCGCTACCTTCAATATCCGGTCGAACACGCGACCCGAGATATTCATCTTCGCCATGACGACGCGCATAAAGTCGGAGCATTCGTCGTTCAAAACGACCATCTCCCGAATCTCTCGAGGCGTCATCTTCGCGTTCACCCGGTGCGAGCCCAATCGCTCATGCTGCAAAGCCCGCGCTGCCAAAACCCGCTCCCGAATCGTCGCCGAGCATTCCCCGGGCTGCATCCCAAGCAACTCGTCCGGCTTCAACCGAGGCACCGACAAGTGCAAATCGATCCGGTCCATCAGCGGCCCCGAAATCTTTGACGCATACTTCCCACAGACCGCAGGCGACGAAACGCACTTCTCCTCCGGCAACCCCTTGAACCCGCAAGGGCAAGGATTCATCGCCCCCACCAAAATACACTCCGCCGGAAAAGTGATCGTGTTCTGAACCCGCGAAACAGTAACGACCCCATCCTCCAATGGCTGTCGCAAAGCCTCCAAAACAGGCCGGTCGAACTCCGGCATCTCATCCATGAAGAGCACGCCGTGGTGGCCCATGCTGATCTCGCCGGGACGAGGATTCGTTCCACCACCCACAATCGCCGCATGGCTGGCGCTATGGTGCGGAGATCGAAACGGACGTTCCCAAATCAACCCAGGTCTCCCACCCTTCTGTCCAGCCGCCGAATAGATCCGCGTGACCTGAATCGACTCCTCGAGCGACAAAGGCGGCAAGATCGTCGGCAGCCGCCGAGCAAGCATCGTCTTACCGGACCCTGGCGGCCCCGTCATCAAGATGTTGTGTCCACCCGCCGCCGCGATCTCCAATGCCCGGATCGTCTGCCTTTGCCCCTTCACATCCGAAAAATCGATCCCGTAGTCAGGAACGACCATCTCCTGGGTATCGGTAAGCGGCTGCGGCTTGTAATTGGGAGCCCCGTTCAATAGCTCCGCGCACTCGGTCAAACTTCGAACGCCATAAACGGCGACATTCGGCGCGATGGAAGCCTCCGCCGCATTCTGGCTTGGCAAAATCAACCGCTTAAAGCCGCGCTCGTGAGCCATGAGAGCAATGCTCACCGCACCATAAACCGGCCGCAACGCCCCATCCAAGCCAAGCTCGCCAATGATCAGCGTCCCTTCGAGCTCCGCCAGGTTGATCTGTCCATCCATCGCCAAAATGGCAACCGCGATAGGCAGGTCGAGAAAAGGCCCCTCCTTCCGCACGTCTCCCGGAGCCAAGTTGCAGATAATCTTCTTCGCGGGAAAGAACATTCCCGAGTTGCTCACGGCCGAGCGGACCCGCACCTGGCTCTCCTGAACGGCCTTGTCCGGCAAGCCGACAAGCTGGAAATTCTGACTATCGCTCAAAGTGCGAAAGTCGACCTCAACCACCACAGGCAAAGCCTCGATGCCGATCAGGGTGGCCGAATGGGCCTGGGCAATCATGACCAAATCTCATTCGACAGGCCGAAGGTCATGTCCTGCATTTGTAACGCCGTTGTCTTTGCCCAAAGCAGTAACATTGCTAGGCATGCTCGAAAAGCGAGCTATTTTTTAATGAGAGAGGCAAAACATGGGTTTAGAAGAACGAAGAAAGATTAAGGAGCTCCAAGACACGACGCTCCCGGAAAGAACGCAAGAGCTAAAGGAGATCACGGGCTCGGATATCACCTACGATATCGACTGGGATACCTTCGCCAACGACTCCGAAGCCCTGCGCTTCCTCGACAATCTCTCCTGCCACCGCACGAATATGGCGCTCCGCGTCATCTGCGCAGACGACCTGGGCAAGGAAGCGATCAAGGATGGCTTGAAGGTCATCAAGCTCAAGAACGTGAACTCGAAGGACGAGATGTCGATCAAGTTTGGCGGCGGAGCCCTCGAGATGGCGCTCAACTACGCCCAAGGCACGAACGGCTACTACTCCGACAACGAGATTCGCGAAGTGCTGATGAAGGGCCTCTAAGCCCTAGCCGCGCCGGGCCGCGACCTTGATGGAGATGGTCTTCACGGTAACGTCGAGATCGTAAACGTCGTCCCCGCCCGGCATCGGCGCATTGTGGATCGACCATTTCCCGTTCACGACGATCCCCGTCGCCGCGTGCATCGTGAAGTCCCCGTGAACCTTCATCGGCCAATCCCCCGCGTCTTCCCGGCGGTCGATCGAGTAGGCGTTCAGCCCATCCTTGTCGGACCCCATAAATTTGGGCTCCCCCTTCACGCCGACGATCCGCGAACCCTCCGGCGCGGGCCAAAATTCAGGCTCGGGCCGCCCCCAATTCAGCATCCGCTCGATGCGGTAGCGGGAAAGATCGGCAGGCGCTGGCTGATTCAGAATGCTCGATTCCCCCTTCAGCGCAACGGCCACCACGATTGGCTTAAGCTCCTTGGAGGTCGGAATCACGTTGCCATCCATCCGCGTCTCCTTCAACTTCCATGCCCCCTGCAACGTCACCGCGTCCTTCGCCCCCGTCACCACGTACTCGATGGACTCGACCTGCGTCATATCCAGCTCGAGCTGGCCGCCATGGTAGTGGAGGGTCCGTTCGACGCTCCAAGTGTCTCCCGGCGTCAGCCGGTAATCCAAATCTGAGATAGCCAGGGCAAGCAGGCAGGCGATCATTGGGGCGCGATCGGCGTCTCCCCCTGCTTCGTCCAGCCCTTGTCTCGGATCGCTTCTTCGCGTCCAAGGGAGCTTCCGGCGTGGGCCTTCTCTTCCATCATCCGCACGCGCTCCTTCTCCGCCTTATCCATTTCCAGGGTCGCCGCCGTCGATTTCGATTTCTGTTCCCGATAGACTTCCCAAGGCTTCCGGCTCAGGTACATGCCAGTACCCAATGCTGCTACTACGATTACGACTCGCCATCCTAGCTTCATCTAATCCACCACCTGAGTAAAGATCAGGTTTGTATTCCCTTCGCCGAACGGCACTCCCGCCGTCACGATCACAAGGTTTCCTTCTTTCAGACGCTTCTTCTTTCGAAACGCATCGATTGCGTTTCGAATTCCTTCAACAGTAGAGACGGGCGTCTTCAGCCGAATCGCTTCAACGCCCCAAACCACCGCCAGCCTCGCCTGGGTCCGCTCGTCGTACGTGGCGCAAAGCAAAGGAGCCTTCGGCCGGTACTTGCTCACCAGCCGGGCCGTGTTTCCACTGACCGTTGTCGAGATCACCGCCGCCGGTTTCAGCAGAGCGGCAAGGTCCGCCACCGAGTGCGCGATCGCCTCCGGATGACCGATGTGGTTCCGTGAATGCTCGTTGAAGTGGTCCTCGATCTTTGTGCGGTCGAAAAGCGCCTCCGCCTTCTCCGCGATGCGGACCATCGTCTTCACACAGTCGATAGGATACGCCCCGCTCGCCGTCTCCCCGCTCAGCATGATCGCGTCCGTCCCGTCGAGCACGGCGTTTGCCACGTCCGTCGCCTCCGCTCGCGTGGGACGCGGGTTCTCGATCATGCTCTCCAGCATCTGGGTCGCCGTAATCACCGGCTTACCCGCCCACGTGCACATCTCGATGATGCGCTTCTGCATGATCGGCACATCCTCGATGTCCATCTGTAGGCCGAGGTCGCCGCGCGCCACCATCACGAGGTCCACGACTCCCAGAATGCTCTCAAGCTCCTTAATCGCCTCTCGAGTCTCGATCTTCGCGCAAAGCCCGATGCTCGGATCGTACTTGTCCACCTCGCGGCGGAGCATCTTGATGTCCTCGGCGTGCTTCACGTAGCTGAGCGCGATGTAATCCGCCCCCGCCGCGCAGGCGTACCCGACGTCCTCCCGGTCTTTGTCCGTCATCGCCGGAACGTCGAAGATACGATTGACGAGCGTCACGCCCTGGCGGCTCTTCACCTGCCCGCTGCTCATCACCTTCGCCGTAAAATTGCCCTTCTCTTTCGGCCCCAGCTTCAGCTCGACATTTCCATCGCCCAGCAAAAGGCGGCAGTTCGGAGCCATCGCCGCCAAAATCTCCGGCTGGTTGATCGGGATCATCGCCCCTGGGTCAGGACCGACCGTCACCGATTCGCCGATGACCAGGTCTAGGTAGTCCGCCGACAGCATCCCCATCCGAAACTTGGGACCCTGCAAGTCGGCAAGAATCGCAACCGGCGCGATGGGTGAGCTAAGCGCGCGGATCCATTCGATCCACTGCTTGCGCGTATCCCAATCGCCGTGGCTGCAATTGATGCGGGCAACGTTCATCCCCGCGTCGATCAGGGCCTTGATCTTTTCCTTGGTGTTAACCGCCGGCCCGAGCGTACATACGATCTTTGTGCGACGTTTCATTCGCCTTCCTTGGACCTCCACGGTACCTGGTATGCCCAATTGTTGGAATGCTAGATTGCTTGATTGCTAGATTTTTGATAGGCCATCCCACTCAAGCAATCCAGCATTCAAGCATTCAAGCAATCAAGCAATCTAGGTAACTTAAACCCGTATGAACTACTTCGTCATCGGGCCGAACGGAGAGCTTTACGGTCCCGCCGACATCGCGACTCTGAACCAATGGATTCTCCAGGGCCGGCTGCTCCCGACGACGATGATTCAAGAAGAGCTGGGCGGAGCCCGCTTCGCTGCCTCGATGCTGCGCGAGCTGAACTTCGCCCGTCCCGGCGAAAGGCCGGGCTACGCGATCCCCCAACCCACCTACGGCGTCGACCCAGGAGCCCAAGAGGTCAAGCTGGCATGGATCTACGGCTCCCTCGGCCTCCTGTGCTGCTCCCTCTGCTCCCCCATCGGCATCTACTACGCCGTCCAAGCCCGGAAAAAAGGAAGCCGATCCGCCAGCGCCCCCTTCATCTTCTGCATCATCGTAACCGCCCTGAACATCATCTCGATCTTCCTCTTGATCCTGCTGAAAGACAGGCTCAACGAATTCGGCCTGGGCGGCCTGAACCGGTAGGCAAGCCTACCGGTCCGCGCACCGGATATTCCCGACGTTGATGTGCCCCCATCCGCCCGTCTCCTTATCGACGATACGGATTTGAAGACGCTGGCCCGCGTACTTCGAAACGTCCCAAACGACCTCCGACATCTCCTCACTGTCCTGTCCGCGAGCCACCGCCACCCGCTCCTTGCCTGCCATCAGCTCGACATAGACGCCAGGCAGCGAGCCGCCTCCGACCTTTAGCCGAATCACCGGCTTCGAGACCGTGAACCACGGCGAAGTGACCGTTCCGACGAGCTCATCCTCGAACGCGCCCCGCCCGTTCTCGCACGTTCCGATGAATGGAAGCCCATTGTTGTTCCACCGGAAGGGTCGCGGATTCTTCAAGGGCCAAGCGAGGAGCGTTCCGTCGAACGTCCAACCCGGCATCCGCCAATCCTTCATGTCGAAGACCGGGTCCTTCAAAACCGTTTCCCCGGTCATCTCCTTGGGAGGTGTGCCACCGTCCACCAGCACCGTGCCTGCATCCTTCACCGCATAGCTCGAACCGTATTTGTCCAGCAGCCAAGCCATGCTCGTCAGCCCCGACAGCTCGCCCCAGTCCGGCCCCGTCCGCCCAGCCTGTCCGTCGAACCCGCCATGGCAGTCGTTCTCCGGCTCCAAACCAAGCGGGTAGTTCGCGTTGGGATAGACGTTGTACTCCTCGTGCAGCGGATCGTTGATCAGCGTCAAAGCAGCCCGAGTCGCCGCCACCCCACGCTCAAAGTAGTCCCGCCGCCCAAGCGCCGCCCCAAAATCGCACAGAGTCGCCCCGAACTGCGCCTGTCGCGCGTCGTTGTACTCGCCGTCCGAGTTCTGTACGCCGAAGCCGCCGTACGTGTACGCCGTCTTCCGATAAGAGATCGGCCAAACGTTCTGATAGAACGTCATCGTGTCGAGGGCCATGAGGGCGCCTCTTTTCCAGCTTGCTATTTGTGCAGCGAAGGGGGCTCCTTCTTTTTGTAGTTGCCGAGCGACTTCGTCTTCGTAGCCTGCCTTTGCAAAGACAGTCAGTCTAAGCTCGGTGCTGTCGACATAGGTTACGGCAGCCTGAAGCGCCTCAGCCGCCCATTGCATCGAAAGCGTGTTTTGCGGTGCTTGCAGCGTGTGAGGATCGCGCATCGCTTCGTGGTCGGCCTTCGCGTCGCGTTGGAAACAGACTTTTGGCGAGCACGAGAAGAAGGTCTCGAAGTCGTACCAATACTGACCGTTCACAACCTCGCGAGTCAGAAAGTCCGCAGCGCGCTTGATCTGTTCTCGGTAGGGCCATACCGTCTTTTGCAGTCGATCTATCTTTGACCTCGCATCGTCCAACTGTTGCTTCGAAAGCCCCTTGTCTATCTGAGCCATCACATCGTCGATCTGCCGTTTCATATCATTGATGCTCAGCTCCCCCATTTCAGCCAAGAACCAAAGCGGCAAGGCAGACTGGGCACTATGGTCGAGAATCGGTACGACGTTCAGATCCTTGTCAAGCCAGGTAGGGATAGAGCCATCTGCGTTTTGTTTGGCCGAGATCATGTCCGCCATCGCCTTGCATTGCGTCACAATTTCGTCTCGGCGCGGGCAATCCTTGAATTCAAGCCAGTGGAGCATCCAAATCCCCTTCCAGGCGATATTCGTCAGGTCGTAGTAGCATTTCGGATCGGGCGTGATCAGTGAACCGACCCATTCCTTCTTGTGTGAATCGTAAGTCGTTGGGCAAGCCCCCCGGTCCATCGGCGCGGCGAGCGCCAAATTCAGCATCTTGTCCGCGCGCGAAACCCACTCGTCGTTGCCGAGCTTCTTGCCCCACCAACGAAGGCCCCAGGCAGTCCTGAGCTGGTTGAACCAGCTCTGCCAGCTCACCCAGCCCCCACCTCGGCCCCAGCCGCTCGGCATCCCGCCGCAGACTTGGCCGTTGATGGTCTGCTCGAACCACCCGCCCGTCTCCTTCTCGTTGAAGGCCGCCGGATAGCACTCCTTCGCATAATCCGCGAACGGCCGCACCTGGGGCAGGATCTTGCCAAAGTAGCGGTGCCCGTACTTGTCCCACTGGTACTTCGCCGCCTTCTCGTATGCCGCATAAGGCTGAGCCTTCGCGTCGAGCATGATATCGTGCGAGAACACAAGCTCGGGCGGCACCGGCTGCGTCATCGAAGAGTCGTTCGCGAAGTAAACATGCCCCACCAGCTTCTGCCCGCAGAAGCCGTAAGACATCAAAGGCGCGTCCACCACCCCCGTCTTACAGTCCAAATCGACGATGGTTGGCATGTACCGGTTCACGGCAAGCACGTCCAAATCCGGCATGATCGATGCCGCCAGCGTCCCCTTCTGAACGCACACCACCGGCGACCGGAAGAAATGATCCCCGATCACCCCATCCTGCCGAGGCCGGATCGCCGGAGCGAACGTCGCGTCGGGACGCCCCACCTGCTTCATCGACTTCCCGTCGGGCGCAAAGGCATAGCTGTCGAGCAGATACCGGATCACGGGGTTCTCCCGCTGGAACTGGCACCGCACCGTTGCGTGAACGATCGCCCCCTCCGTCGGGACGTGCAATTCCTTCGTGACCACGTACCCATCCCCGGAAGATGTTAACGTTATCACTTTGCCCCCTTTCTCGTCGGCCACAGCCGCCGAAGTGAAGCCAAAGCTGGGCGCCGCCGTAAAGAGCCCCTCGCTTCCCTGCATCAAAAGCGGGTTCTTCGCCACCGCGCCCTTGACGCCTAGGCCGGGCCGCGTGGGAGTGGCCAGGATAAGCCGCATCTTCCCGCCGCCGTCTAAAGCGTAAAGGCCCTCGAGATAGGTTCCGTCGGCTGCCCGTTCGATCCGCACACCGACGTCGTGCCCAAAAAACTCCACAGGCTCGGCGGGCTGCATCGCCATCGCCAAGATCGCGCTAAACATGCCTTCTAGTTTCGCACGCCGAGCCGGTCAATCCTTCTTGTCGTTAGCTTTTGACAAACACGAGCTTGCCAGGCTTAGCCGGATCGGGGCTGTCGAAAGACATCGACGAACCGCTGGAATCCACGTCCAAGTCCATCGTGTCCTTGCCGCCGAAAGAGGCTTTCGCGCCCTTGTCCGGGGTCAAAACCACCTTGCTCCCGGTCAGTGCCCACGTCCCGTTGAGCGGCATGATGAACGTTAACGTGAATGTCTTGTCCGCCTTCAGCTCGAGGGTCATCTGACTCGCCATCGCCTCCGCCATCTTCTTTTCCGCGTCCGATTTCATCTTGGACGTGCCCAAGTCCGACTTCGCAGAGTCGATCTTCCAAGACCCTACAACCTTCTTCTCCAATCCACCGCCACATCCTGCAACCACTAACGCCGCAAGCAAAACCGCATAAAAAGCTTTCATAGATGCCAATACGGACGTATATCCATCACGTTGCGGTTTACGGTACGAACCGATTGCCTTAGAATGGTTACACGCTATGAAACGTCTTTCCGCACTTGTTATCTTGGGAGCCGCATTTGCCGCCGCTCACGGGCAGGGCGATACCGCGACTGTTCAAAAAATCATCGACGAGGGTAAGAACCACAGCCAAACCGTTCAAATCCTCAAAGACATCACGAGTAAGTTCGGCTCGCGCCTCACCAGTTCCACTCACCTCGAAAAAGCCCAGAAGTGGGCCATGGACCAGTTCAGAAAATACGGCTGCACGAACGTCCACCTCGAGCAATGGGGCGAGTTCCCCGTCGGCTTCGACCGAGGAATGAAGTGCTACGGACGAATGGTCTCGCCGGAGAAGCTGGATTTCCAATTCACAACCCCTTCCTGGCTCCCCGGCACCAAGGGACCCCTGAAAGCCAAGGGCGTAAAGGCTCCCGTGACGATGGCCGACCTTGACGCGAACAAGGACAAGCTTAAGGGCGCATGGGTCGTCTATACGACCGTCCCACCTCCCCGCGTGCCCGTCGCCAGGCCCGGTCAGCCCGCTCCCGAGATCACTGAAGAGCTGAAAGCTCGCCTCGCCGTCGAAAAGGCCCTTGACGACCTCGGCATCGCCGGCCGCGTCTCCGCCAGCACGAGCGACCGCGTCGTCACCCCGAACGGTAATTGGAGGATCGATCCCGCCAATCTGCCCACGGAGCACCGCATCATCGTCCGCAAGTCCGATATGGACAAGATCGCCGCCGACCTCGACGCGAACAAGGACGTCGTCCTCGAGTTCAACCTCGACCAGAAGTTCGTAAAGGGCCCGCGCCCCCAATTCGACGTCGTCGCCGAAATCAAAGGCACCGAAAAGCCCGATGAGGTCGTTATCGTCAGCGGTCACTTCGACTCCTGGGATGGCCCCGGCTCCCAAGGCGCTCTCGACAACGGCGTCGGCTCCGCCGTCACCCTCGAAGCCGCCCGTCTCCTCTGCAAGTCCGGAGCGAAGCCCAAGCGCACCATCCGCTTCATCCTCTGGTCCGGCGAAGAGCAAGGCATCTTCGGGTCCCAAGGCTACGTCGCCCTCCACGCGAATGAGATGGACAAGGTCTCCGCCGTCCTCGTCGACGACGGTGGCACCAACTATCAAGGTGGATACGAAGGTATCGCAACCCAAAAGGACATGATGGAAACCGCGTTCGCTCCCATGAACGCCGCCTTCCCGGACATGCCGGAGAAGTTCGTCACCCGCGACCAAATGCCTCGCGGCGGCGGAAGCGACCACGCCTCCTTCAACGCCATCGGCGTGCCCGGCTTCTTCACCATCGAAACCGGTCGCAGCGACTACGGCTTCGTCCACCACACCCAAAACGACCGCTTCGAGATGGCCATTCCCGAGTACCTCGTACAGTCGGGAACGAACCACGCCGTCGTAAGCTTCAACCTGGCCTGCGCCGACACCATGCTCCCCCGCGGCCCCAAACCAGAACGCATGCCCGACATCAGCCGAATCCCCGGCCTGGACAAACTCCTAGGCAAAGGCTAGGCTGCGCCAGGATTAGAGGATTGAAGGATTAAGGATTGAGGAAAGCCAACAAACCCTCCCCAATCCTTCAATCCTTAATCCTGCCCGCCAGGGCTAGTCCTGACCCTCGGGGTCCAATCCTACCCGCCAGGTCCAATCCTGACCCTCCGGGTCTCAATCTCCTAAGACCAAACGCCATCTGCGGGGCCTGCATCCGATATAACTGTTCCCGGTGGCAAAACTACAAATAGGAATATTGATCGGCCCCAAAGGGCGCGGCTCCAACATGGCCGCTATCATAACGGCCGCCCGCGAGGGACGCCTTAAAGCCGACGTCCGCGTCGTCGTTTCCCCCAAGGACGATACGCAAGCCGTCGAAGAAGCCCGGACTCTAGGCGCTCACGTAGAGATCGTCCCCCCGACCGAAGAAGGCTACGGAGAAGCCCTTCTCAAGGCCCTGGAAGGCTGCGACGTCGTCTGCCTCGCCGGATTCACCCGCCTCCTCCCCGAAGACGTCCTCCAAGCCTTCCCCAACAAAGTCCTCAACATCCACCCCGCCCTGCTCCCCAAATTCGGCGGCAAAGGCATGTACGGAATCCGGGTCCACGAGGCCGTACTCGAAGCAGGCGAATCGGAGTCCGGCTGCTCGGTCCACCTCGTCACCGAGCGCTACGACGAAGGCCGTGTCATTCTCCAAAGGACTTGCCCCGTGCAGCCCGGAGATACTCCCGAAACCCTCGCCGCCCGAGTCCTCGCCACGGAGCACCTCGCCTTCGTAGAAGCTCTCCAGGAGATCGCCGATGCCCGCTGAGCCGGAAGAGGTCGGTCCCCCATCCAGCTTTCACCGGTTTGCAGTTTTCCCACTGGCAAGAGGCTTCGCTTGGTTCCTCTTCCTGATCCTGGGGCCAGCCCGCGTGCGCGGCAAGTACCGTATTCCAAAGAAGGGCGGGCTGCTCATTCTCAGCAATCACCTCGCCGACGTCGATCCCCTCGCCGTCCAAATCGGTTGCCCCCGCGTCATCCACTTCATGGCCAAGAGCGAGCTTTTCGACATGCCCATCCTGGGCAAAGTCATCCGCGTCTTCAAAGCCTTCCCCGTCAAACGAGGCGAGCCAGACAGAGGCGCCATCAAACGCGCCGTCCAACTCCTAAGAATGGGTGAAACCGTCTGCGTCTTCCCCGAAGGCCAACTCAGCGAAGACGGCCTGCTCCAAGAGCTGAAACCAGGAATCGCTCTCCTCGCCCGCATGGCCGAGTGCCAGGTGATCTGCTGCGGCCTGAAAAACACCAACCGCATCATCCCCTACGGCAAATACGTCCCCCGCCCCTCCTTCCACATAACCCAAGTAGCCTGGGGCGAACCCCGTCACTTCGGAAAGGAAGCCGAAACGGAACAGATCGTAGCCTGGGCCACCGGTCAGCTAAAGAGCCTCACCGATCAGGATAACTAGTACCGCGGTCGAACCCGAATCTCGTTATCCGCCGGAGGATTCTCACCCGTCCGCTCGATCTCTCGGTTAAGCGCGCTACCCCGATCCTGCGGATCGAAAGCGGGCGCCGGCTCGAAGCGCCGCGTGCCGTAGTCCATCAGGATGAACAGCATCAGCGTCGCCCAAATGAACCCCGCCATCGCCCAAAGCTTCACCAGCGTCGATCCGAACTTCACATGCATGAAGAACTGAATTACGAGCACGCCCTTGATCACCGCGATCGTCATCGCGATCAGGTTGTTAGCCGCCGTACCGAGGGCCGGAGACCAACCCCGGTGCGCAAAGACCTCCGCCAGGTTGACCTGCGCGACCGCGATGGTCAACACCATCAGGATCAGCAACGCTACCAAGTTCTTGGCATACATGCTGATGGGGAAGACGTGAACTGAATTTCCGTGTCCGTGTGCTGCCATGGTCTTACTGCGGAATGAGATAGAAAAGCGGGAAGAGGAAGATCCAAACCAAGTCGACGAAGTGCCAATACAGGCCCACCAGCTCAGTCGGAATATAGTCTTCGGTCACGATAACCTTGTCCTTCTGCCACATCCCCGCCAACGCCGCGATAATGGCGATGCCGATAATGATGTGAATGGCGTGAAGGCCCGTCATCAGGAAGTACAAGCTAAAGAAGATTTCCGCCGCGCGCGGACTGGCCCCGTGCAAGTGCTCCGGCATCGTTCCAAACGTGATGCCCGGCACCAAATGCTCTTGGAACTTGATCGGCCACTCAAAGGTGAACTTCACAAAAAGGAAGCCCGCCGCCAGCAGCATCGTCGCCCCCAGCATCGGCAACACCTTCTTCTTCTCCCGAAGCTGAGCGAAGTGCACCGCCAAAACCATCGTAAACGAGCTCAGCAGGAGCATCGTCGTGTTCAGCGCACCCAGCTTCCAGTTCAGGTTCTCGTGAACCCGATAGAAGTCCGGCTGATAGTTCCAGCGGTACAAGATGTACGCCAGAAAGAGCGCGCCGAAGAACATGACCTCCGTGACGAGGAAGGTCCACATCCCCACCACGTAGGAGTCGTTCTGCTGCTCGATGTCTTCGAACTGATGGTGCACGTGCACCGGATATTCGTCGACCTCGGAGTGTGCGATGCTAGCCATCCTTAGTGAGTCTCCTTACTGGTGGGCGCGCCTTCCGCATCCTTGGCCTTTTTCTTCTTCTTGCCATGGCTCGGATGCGCGTACTCGACGCCCGGGAAATCGTAAACCTCGTCCGTAACGACCGGAATATGGTGGAAGTTGTGCGAGTCCGGCGGCGAAGTGGTCTCCCACTCCAAGCCATGCGCCCCCCACGGGTTAGCGCTCGCCTTCGGCCCCTTGAACAGCGACCACGTCAGGTAGATGCCCGGAATCACGAACGACAGCGCCAGAACCGAAGCGCCCAACGACGAAGCGATGTGGTACGGCTGGAACTCAGGCGCGAAGTAGTAGTAGTGATACCGTCGCGGCATACCCATGTAGCCCACGATGAACTGCGGCATAAACGTCAGCGTAAACCCGATGAACACGAGCAGCGCGTTCACCTTGCCGATCCCATCCGGATACATCCGCCCCGTCATCTTCGGCCACCAGTAGTGCAATGCCCCCAGGAAGCCCGTCAGGGCGCCGCCAACCATGACGTAGTGGAAGTGCGCCACGACGAAGTAAGTCGCCGTCAAGTGCACGTCCGTGCCCATCGAAGCCAAGAACAGCCCCGTCAAACCGCCAATCGTAAACAGCCCCAGGAAGCAGAGCGCATAGATCATCGGCGTCTGCAACCGGATATTGCCCTTGTAAAGCGTCGCCGTCCAGTTAAAGATCTTGATCGCCGAAGGCACCGCCACAAGGAACGAGATCAGCGAGAAGACCACGCTCTGATACATCGACTGGCTGGAGACGAACATGTGGTGTCCCCAAACCAAGAAGCCCAGCCCCGCGATCGCCAGCGTCGAGAACGCCACGAAGTGGTAACCAAAGACCCGCTTCCGGCTAAAGTTCGCGATCAGCTCGCTGATGACGCCAAAGCTCGGCAGAATCATGATGTAGACGGCCGGGTGCGAGTAGAACCAGAACATGTGCTGGAACAGCACCGGATCGCCACCCAGTTCGGGGCTGAAGATGCCGATCCCCGTCACCCGCTCCACCATGATCAGCGCAAGCGTGATCGCGACGACCGGCGTACCCAGAATGATAATCACCGACGTCGCATACATCGCCCACACGAAGAGCGGCAGCCGGAACCAGGTCATCCCCGGCGCGCGCATCTTGTGGACCGTCACGATAAAGTTGATGCCCGTAAAGATCGAGCTGAATCCCGCGACGAAGATGCCGGTCAGCGTCAACGCCACCGTTCCATGCGAATACATACTCGAGTAAGGAGCGTAGAACGTCCAACCCGAGTCCGTGCCGCCCAGGATAAGCCCCGTCAGGATCAGCAAGCCGCCGAGCATGTACGTGTACCAGCTCAACAGGTTCAAGCGTGGGAACGCAAGGTCCCGTGCTCCGATCATCAAAGGCAAGGCGAAGTTTCCAAAGACCGCCGGAATCGACGGAACCAGGAAGAGGAAGATCATCACGATCCCGTGACCGCTGAAAATCTTGTTGTACGTCTCAGATTCCATCAAGACGCCGCTTGGCGACGTCAGCTCGATACGGATCATCGAAGCGAAGATGCCGCCCAGCAGGAAGAAGAAGGAAATCGAGATGAGATACAGAATCGCGATCCGCTTGTGATCGCCCGTCGTCAACCACGATTTGAGCGACGTTCCGTCGTTCAGATAGTGTTTCCGCTCCTGGTCCTCGGGCAGATCCGTGATATTCCCTGCGATTGAACTCATTTATCGATTCGCCTCTTTTTCTTCAGATGAAATCGCGCCGACCGCCAAGTTCCGACCGTGAGGCCCCGCCATCTTCGGATGGTCGTAGGTGATCGCCCCATCGGTGAATCTCGGCTTCCCTGTGTAGTTGGCGCCGGAGGTCTGAAGACCCTTGCCCGCCGCCAAGGTCGGATTTGCTTTCGGTTCCGAACTGGTGCCCAAAGACTTGATGTAGGCCACCAGATTCAAAATCTCTTCCTCGTCGACCGTGTTGTAGACCGACATCGTGTTCTGATATCCAGCCGTGATGTGCGCGTACGGGTCCACGATCGACTTGCGGATGTAATCCTCGTCCGCCACCAGGCTGCTGCCGTCCGTGAACTTCCGCGTCTTGCCCATCAACCCGTACAGGGTCGGAGCTCGCTCCGTGTCCTTGTCCGTGTGGCAGTTCCCGCAGCCCAGCCGGTTATACGCCGCCGCGCCACGTTGCTCGGGGCTCATCGGCTTCACGTCGTTTCCACCCTCCGCCAGCCACTTCGCATAGTCCTGCGGCTCCATCGCGTAAACGTAGCCACCCATCTCCGAGTGCTGCGTCCCGCAATACATATTGCAGAAGAGGTGGTAGACCCCCGCCTTCGTCGCCGTAAACCACTGCGTGGTGTAGCGCCCCGGCACCACGTGATACTGGATTCGAAATTCCGGGATAAAGAACGCGTGGATGACGTCCTGCGAGATCATCGTCAACCGCACCGGCTTCCCGACCGGCACGTGAAGCGAGTTGTTCTCGCGGACTCCGCTCGGCGCATGCTGCGCGTGCCACATCCACTGCTTCCCAACCACATAGATGTCCATCGCATCCTTCGGTGGAGTGCGCATCCTCACAAAGAGATGCGCGCCCGCGAAGAACACCACCAAGCCGAGCAGCAACGGAATGATCGTCCACGTCAGCTCCAGCGGAAGGTGCTCGTAAATGGGCCGCGAGCGGTCCACCTTCGTGCCTTCTCGATAGCGGAACGCGAAGAAGATCACGAGACCCGCCACGAGCAGGGTGAATACGATCGTGAGAATCGTAAGCACCGCAAAGATGGCATCGTACTCGCCCGCGAAATTCGAGGCGCTGTCCGGTGACATTGGGAAGTTGAATCCGTTCATTGAAAGAAATCCTTTGCCGATCAGGCGCGGGTGGATGATCCTCCGTCGTTTGTGTTTGGATCTTCGGTGAGAGGTTCGCGCCGGTACTTAAACGCCATCACCCCGATCCAAGAAAAAATGCCAAGCGCGCTGATCCCCGCAATCAGGTTGATAACGAGTTTAATCGTCGAGCTGCGCTGCTTCGTCTTCGCGTCCATCATGACGCAACCGAGCAAGTCCACCTCGGCCTTGTTTCCAATCTTGCCTTGCCCCGCCAGCGCCAGCCCCGTCTCCATCACCTTCTGCGGATACTCCGAGCCGAACATGTAAGCCGAAACCTGGCCGGAAGGCGTCAAAATCATCAGCCCTGCCGGGTGGTTGATCCGCTGGTCCGTCGGATCGTAGGCGAAGCCGAACCCCAGCGCGTCCGTCACCTTGCGAATATTGTCGAGGCTGCCGGTCAGGAAGTGGAAACCGCCGGAATCCACCTGCCCGTTGAAAACCTTCAGCATGGAAACCTTCTTGTCGCGAGCCAACTCCGGCGTCTCGTTCGGGTTGATGCTGAGCAGGACGACGTCGTAGTCCTTCCCAACCTTCCCCTTCATCTTCGTCACGTCCTGAAGAACGCCGTCGACCTCCGTCCCGCAGATGCCTTGACACCCAAAGAACATCGGCAAAATAACCATCGGCCGCTCGCCCAACAGGGAAGCGAACTTGATCTCCTGGCCGTTCTCGTCGCGGAAAACCGCGTCCGGCGGCACCTGCGAACCCAGCTTCTGATCGATCTTCATCTGCTTCAGCGCGTCGTTGAACGACTGCTGGGCAGGCGCGACCGCCGCCATCGTCAAGATGACGCCCATCGCAAAGATCGCTCGGAACTGTTTCATGGCTTGTGGGCTCCTCCAGTCGCACCGACATTCGGTTTGGAATCGGTCGGCTTCTGAGGTGCGTTCGAAGCAGGCTTCTGCACGGCGGCGCCCGTATACTCCGGCTGGTCGGCGACATCCACCTTCCCATGCCGGTCCGCCGTCAGCTTGATCGCCTGCTCGATGGGAATCCGATTGAAGCCGTCCGTATACGTCGACTTCCCGCTCGTCGCCAGGGTCTGATTCTCACGCTGTCGCAAATCCCGAATGTCCGACTTCGCCGTCACGTTCGTCTGGATGATCGGGTTCGGATCGGCAGGAGTCTTCGTCGACATCAGGCTGTTCACGTTCGGAACCGTGTCCAGGTAGCCCAGCATGTGCAGCGCGAAGTAGCCGATCGCCCAGCTTCCGATAGCGAAACCGAAGAAGATCATCGACGCGCGGAAGACCAGCTTCGGAGCGATGTCCTTCTGCTCGTAGCCAAGATCGACTAGCGGATCGGGTTTCTCGTCAGTGTGCATGAGCTTCAACCTCTAGTAGGCGCGGATCGTACGAAGCCGCCAACGGCCCCTTCTTGAGCGAATTCGCAAAACCCCAAACCCACCAGCCGCCGACCGCAACCAGGGCGATAAAGTCCCAGGCGCTCGGAGCGGGAGTCTCTCGCATCGCCGGCATGATCACGTAGTACATGTCGACCAGCCGCATCACGAGAATCCATCCGCAAAGCTTCGCCAAAAGCTGGGGCTGAGCCTTTATCCGGGGCGATAGCAGGGCGAAGAAGGGGACAAAGAACTGACCGAGCACGGTCGCCATCCCGATCGCGTTCCAGTGGTGGTTCGAACGAGCCACATAGAAGCTGATCGTCTCCGGCACATTGCCCGACCAGATAATCAGGTACTGCGAAAGCGACGTGTAGCCCCAGAGCATCGTGAACGTGAGCATCAAGTTGCCCATGTCCTTCGTCCACGAAGGGGTCACCTGGCCGGCGAACGGCTCGCGATCCTTGTTCAACGTCGCGATGATGGTCACGAAGGCGAATGCCATCAGACACATGCCAACCACCCACCAAGCGCCGTAGATCGTCGAGGACCAGTGAGGCTCCAGGCTCATCACCCAGTCGGTAAAGGCGAACGTCATCGTAAGCACGAACGCCACCAGGCCGGGAGCGCCCCAGCTTGCCCGCCGATCCTGCTCACGCTTGAAGTTGGTCTCGTCCTGCCGCAGCGTCGATTTCTGAAGCAGCCGGGAAAGCCCGATCCAAATCAGGAAGTAGGCGAAGAGCCGGATCGTGAAACCAACCGGATTCAAATAAGCCTGCTTCTTCTGGATCACGTGGTCCGCCGCGATCCGCACCGGGTCGACCCAGGGATACAGAGCCCCCTTGTTCGTCACGACCGTAAACAGGATCGGGAGGAACAGCACGAACAGCAAGACCATGGTTCGCCAGTTCGCCGCCGCCTCGAAAATGCGCAGCACCGGCAAGCCCCAGCTACCGTTCACGGTGTGCATCAGCAGCAGAAGCCCGAAGCTGCCGAACGTCAGCGAAGCAAAGGTGATGAACGCGAAAATGTACGAGTGCCACACCGTCGGGTTACTCGTCACCCCAACCAGGATGGCGATGATGCCGACAATTCCGACGAGAGCCGCGAACGGCCCAGCTCGGTGGAGCGATAGGGGTTCTGTTTCGTGGTGCGTTTCACTCATTCGTGGGTAGCCCCCTCTTCCGTCTTAGGAGCAGCCGGAATCGGATACTTCGCATCCGCCTCCGCCTTGTCCGCGTCGGTGGCGTGCTCGCTAAGCTGAAGCGTGCGGATATAGGCGACGACCGCCCAGCGGTCTCGCGGCTCGATGCGCGCCGCGTACGAATACATCGCGCCGTAGCCGTTCGTAATCACATCGTAGAAGTGCCCGACCGGCATGTTGCGCAACCGCGCCGTGTGGTAGTTCCCCACCGGGCGTCGCAACTTGAACCCGCGCTTGGCGATCATGCCCTCGCCGTCCCCAAGCTGGCCGTGGCACGGCGTGCAGTAAATCTTGTAGCGGTCCTGGCCCCGTCGGATCAGATCCTCGTCCACCGGCAGGGGGAAGTCCGTCACCAGCTTGCCGTTCTCGAATCCCGTGTAGAACGCGTCGTCGAGCCGCAAATGCCCGCGAGCCACCGTTCCCGGCACGAGCGGCCGCGAGGCCATCCCGTCTGGGTAGAACGTGCTCTGCTGCAACGGCTCGTGGTGCTTCGGCTGAACCCACATGTCTGTGTGGCATCCCGCGAGGACCGCTCCCCCCGCCAAGATCAAGCCGGCCTTCTGAAGCTTCGAAAGCGACTTCATTCGTCGGCCCCCGGAGATTCCTTCACGAGCGAAACGTTGTTTGCATTCATGGTTTCCAAGAATCGCAGGGTTTCCGCCTCGTCGAACTTCTTGTCGTTCGCCTCGATCGCCAGGAAGAACTTGTCCTGGGAGGCCCGCTCGAAGTTCGGCGTATTGAAAACACCGTGGTAGGGCTGCGGTAGCCTGTTCAGGCCGAGCATTCCGAGCACTGCACCGAAGGATGCCCAAAGGATCGTTGCTTCGTAAGTGATCGGGAAGAACATCGGGAACGAAAACAGCGGCTTGCCGCCCACGTTGAGCGGATAGTCGATGACCGATGCGTAGTACTGTAGCGTTATTCCGAAGGCCGCTCCGCAGACGGCGCCCATAAAGACGATCCACGGCACCTTCTCGTCCTTGAACCCAGCGGCATCCGAAAGGCCGTGGATCGGGAATGGGCTGTAAGCTTCGATCTGCTTGTAGCCCTCCTCCCGCGCCTTCTTCGCCGCCGAAATCAGTTGGTCGGGCGAGTCGAACTCTGCCACGACGCCGTAGGTTTTAAGCCCGCTACGCTTCAGCATCACTCAGCCCCCACCCCGGCCTTTTCCTTCTCAGCGGGCGCAGGAGGCGTCTTGCCAAGTTTGTAAAGCAGGTCTTTCATTTCGAACATGTTGATCACCGGCAGGAACCGGATAAAGAGCCACATTAAGAAGAAGAAGAGGCCGATCGTTCCAAAGAACATCGTAAAGTCGATAATCGTTGGGTAGTACATCCGGTCGCTGCCCGGCAGGTAGTTGCGCATCAGCGACATCGGAATGATGACGAAGCGCTCGAGCCACATGCCGATGCTGACGATAATCGAAACGGTGAACACAACGGGAATGCTCTGGCGCGCCTTCGGGCTCCAAAGAACCTGGGGAGCGATACAGTTGCAGAAGATCAGCGACCAGTACGCCCAGTTGTAAGGCCCAAAGAAGCGCCAGTTCAGCAACGACCATTCGTCTGGGTTGCCTGAGTACCAGCCGTAGAAGGCCTCCAGGATGTAACCGTAGGCGACGATCAAGCCCGTTGCCAGCATGATCTTGCACATCCAGTCGATGTGCCGCATCGTAATCAGGTCGCGAAGGCCGTACCAGGCCCGTACTGGCAAGGCAAGCAAGAGCACCATCGCAAAGCCCGCAAAGACCGCGCCCGCGACGAAGTATGGCGGAAAGACCGTGATATTCCAGCCAGGGACCACCGACATGGCGAAGTCGTAGGACACGATCGTGTGGACCGAAAGAACGAGTGGCGTCGAGAGTCCCGCCAACAGCAGGTAAGCCTGCTCGTATCGGTGCCAGTGTCGCATCGAACCGCGCCAACCCAGCGAGAGGAATCCGAAAACCGTTCGCCCAATCTTGTTCTGCGTCTTATCGCGCAGGGTCGCAAGGTCGGGGATCAATCCCACGAACCAGAAGAGGATCGATACCGTTGCGTAGGTCGAAACCGCAAACACGTCCCACATCAGCGGCGAGCGGAACTGAGGCCAGACCGCCATGATGTTCGGGTAAGGCAACAGCCAGTACGCCGCCACCCAAGGCCGACCCGTGTGCAAAAGGGGATATTGCGCGGCGCAGATAACCGCGAAGAGCGTCATCGCCTCCGCAAAACGGTTGATCGAGTTGCGCCACTGCTGCTTGAGCAACAGGAGAATCGCCGAGATCAGCGTTCCCGCGTGGCCGATACCGATCCACCAGACGAAGTTGATGATGTCGAACGCCCACCCCGTAGGGATGTTGTTTCCCCACACGCCGACACCCTGGTAGAGCAACCATCCGACCGAGACCATGAAAAGGTTCAAGAGAAGGAACGCGATGCCGATCATCACGAACCAGTTCTTCTTGTGCCGCTTCGGGTCCAACGACATCGAGCCGACCGAGTTGTCGATCGACTGATAAGTCTGCTGTCCTGTTATTAAAACGTCGTTGAGAGATTCTCGAGCCATGTTATGCCTTGATCTCCGGATTCGGGTTCCGAACTCGGCCCAGGTACGAAGTCCGCGGGCGGGTGTTCAGATTTTCGAGGAGGAGGTAGCTGCGCTTGTCTGCCCGCAGCTTGGAGACGCGGCTCTCCTTGTCGGCCACGTTTCCGAATACGATTGCCCTGGTCGGACAGGCTTGCTCGCACGCTGTGACGATTTCGCCGTCCTTGATGTCGCGCCCCTGCTTCTTCGCCTCGATGCGAGAATCGTTGATGCGCTGCACGCAGTACGTGCACTTCACCATAATTCCGCGACCACGGACGGTAACGTCCGGATTGTTCAGCATCTTCAGCAACTGGATGCCGTGCGGCTTCCCTTGCGTCACCTTGCCCGGAATCGTGAACTTCTTGTCCCCGATCTGCTTGGTCGGAGCGTCGAAGGTCACATCCATGAACTGCGACTGGTTATCCGAGAAGTTCAGATAGTTGAACCGCCGCACCTTGTAAGGACAGTTGTTCGAGCAATACCGGGTACCCACACAGCGGTTGTAAACCATCTGGTTCAACCCCTCATGGCTGTGAACCGTCGCACCAACCGGGCAAACCGGCTCGCACGGGGCCTTCTCGCAGTGCTGACACATCACCGGCTGATGCACCGTCTCCGTCGGCTCGTCCAAACCGCCCACGTAGTAGCGGTCCATGCGGATCCAGTGCAGTTCGCGAGCGCGCTTGACCTGGTCCTTGCCGACGACGGAAATATTGTTCTCGGCCTGGCAGGCCGTCACGCACGCGTTGCAGCCGATACAGGTGTTGAGGTCGATCGTCATGCCCCACTGCGGGCCGTCGTAGTCGAAGACCTCGTCGGGATACATCGAGATCTCAGCCTTCTCGTAATCCTCAGGCTGAAGCGTGGGGTTGCCCTTAAGCTCCGCCAACGTGCCGGATCGGACGATGTCCTTCCCGTCCATTTCGTGGTGGATCTGAGTGGTCGCGAGCCCGTAGCTCCCGCCCAAACTCTTGACCGTCGCCCCGCCCGTGTAAAGCATGCTGGCCGACTTCCGCAACGGATAGACGTCGAAGCCTGCTCCCTCCGCGATCGTCCCGCCCTTGGTCCGGCCGTAGCCGAGGTGGATTGTGATCGCATCCTTCGGATGGCCCGGCATCACCCAGACGCCGCCGTCGATCTTCTCGCCCGTCGAAAGCGCGACCTCCGCATGGTCCTCGCTCTGAAGCCCAAGCTCCTGAGCCTTCGAAGGACTCATGTGGATTGCGTTGTCCCAAGTGATCTTCGTCAGCGGACGCGGAAGCTCTTGAAGCCAACCACTGTTGGCATACCGCCCGTCCACGATGTTCGGACATTCTCTAAAGCTGACTTCGAGCCCGCTCACCGGTGCCGGAATCTGGGGAGCCGCCCCTGTCACCGAGATCGCAACCGGTCCGGGAGTCGTATTTTCGACCACGCCGCTGTTCAGCGCTATGTCCCACTTCTTGCCGGGCAGTTTCGTCTTGTAGGCGTTCTTCAGAGCGTCGTAGCTGGAAAGCGGAACCCCGAGAAGAATTCCCAGCATCTCCGATTGCGACTTGCTGTCGAAGAGCGGTGCGATAGCGGGCTGGATCAGCGAAACCGTTCCGTCGTACGCCCGGATATCGCCCCATTCCTCCAGGAAGTGCGTCTGCGGCAAGTGCCAGTCGCACTTGTCGCTCGTCTCGTCGAAGTACTGACCGTGGCGAACTTTCAGCTTCGCCTTACCGAGCGCGTCCGCGAACTTCAGGTCGGCGGGGGCCGTGTAAACCGGGTTCGCTCCGAAGATCAGCAGCAGCTCGACCTTGTGCTGGTTGAGCGCGTCCGTGAGCTGCGTTAGCGACTCAAGCTGATTCTCAGGGCCGAAGTCCACGCGGGGGCCGTGCAAAACCGTCTTGCCGTTGTTGCCCAGCTTCTCATTGATCGCATGGCAAAGCTGGTGGACCGCCGCTGGCTGGTGGTCGCCCGGGATCACCAGGCTCGAACCCTGGTGGGCCTGCAAATCGGCCACAACCTTCTGAATGTGGTCCGGAACCTCGCCTGCCGTCGGGACAAGACCCAACCCGCCCGCGATCATCGCAGCGACGCCGCCAATCTCCGAGGCCTTCATCGCCCATCTGTGATCGGAACTGGCGCCCGTAATCGTCGGGAAGCTCTCGAACTGATAGAGCCGGTTCATCTTCCCGCCCGTCGCCTCAAGTCGGCGCCCGTCCGCAAAGTCCCGCGCATAGCGCAGGCTGCCCGGCATCCCCAGCAGGAAGTCCGCATCCAGCGAGACGATCACGTCCGCCTTGCTCAGATCGTAAGTGGTATTGACCACCTTCCCGTAGGCGCCTTGCGAGCCGGCGCGAGCGTTATCCCGCCCGGTCGCATCCCACGAGTGCCAGGTCGCCGCCGGGAACATCTTCAGGAAATCGCCGATCTGATCCGCGATCAGCGGCGAAGCGACCGTCTCCGTCAGGATGCGGATACCGGCACCGGCTGCCGCCTTCTGCTTCGTCAGCACCCCCAGAATGACTTTCTTGAACTCTTCCCAGGTGCTAATGTCCGTACCCTGCATCGCCACCTGCGAGCGGTCCGGATCGTACATCTGCAAAATCGAAGCCTGGATGATCGCGCTCGTGGAGCCCTGGCTCTCCGGGTGATCCGGGTTGCCCTCGATCTTCGTGGGACGCCCCTCGTGCTGCTCGACGAGCACGCCCACGCCATAGCCCAGAAGAGGAATCGCGGAAGCGTAGTAAAGCGGCTTGCCGACGACCATCTCTTCCGGCATCTTCACATACGGGACCACCTTCTCTTGATCCATGAAGACGCTGCGGCAACCCGCCAGCCCGGCGAACGCCAGTGAAGCCCCCATGAACTTCAGGAACGAGCGGCGGTCGATATCCAGCAGCGAGCGCCGATGCGGGAACTCGTCTTCCAGCCAGAGTTGAAACTCTTCCGTCTCCGCGACCTGCTCCAAGCTGCGCCAGTACTGTTTGCCTGACTTGCCCGTGAGCTTCGCGCGAATCGCGTCGAGATCCAGCCTTCCTTGTTTAGTTTCGTTGTCCATCAATCCGAAATCCCATTCCTAGCGGTGGCACACCGAGCAGTCGGCGAGCTGCTGAACCTTGACGCCGTACTTCGCAAGGAGATCCTTGCCCTCTTTCATGTCCTGCGTGTTATCGTCGCCTTCCCACTCCCCGTTGAGAATCTCACTCTCGCGAAGGGTCAGCTTGTCGCCCGCTTGATACTTCCAATAGAGGTTGAAAACCTGCTGCCGGGGCGTCAGCTCGGGATGATCCTTGTCCTGGTAGAGGTAGCGCTCCGGAGCACGGTGGCACTGAAGACACCAGGCCATCTGGAACGAGTTCCCCTTGAAGGTGATGTGCATGTTCTGCACCGGCCCGTGGCAGATGTTGCAGTTGACGCCGCGATCCACGTGGATGCTGTGGTTGAAGTAAACGAACTCCGGCGTCTTGTTGACCAGGTTCCATTTGATCGGCGTCCCCGTCTCGTAGCTCTGGCGAATCGGCTCCAATAGCGGCGAATTCGTCCAAATCTGCGAGTGACAGCTCATGCACGTCTCAGTCGGCGGCAAACCGGCGTAGGAAGACTTCTCGACCGAAGTGTGGCAATACCGACAGTCGATACCGAGCTCCCAGGCATGGTGCTGGTGGCTGAATGGGATCGGCTGGTTCAAAGGCACCTGGACCTTGGTGTTCGCTGGCGACCGGGAAAGCGCCGCGATAGCAGGCCCTATAAGGAGCGGCGCGAGAGCGCCTGCAATGAGGCTGGCTCGCGCGTAGTTGTTGGCGGCAGGCTTAAATATTTGCGGCATCGTGCTGCTTCCTATGGTCGAAAACGTTAGGCGGCGTACTCGGCTCTTCCGTGAGGCTCGCCGGAGAATTGCCCCAAACCGGCGCGGATTGTACCGAAGCCAATCTTGACTTTGCTGTCAACTTAGAGCGATCCAAAGAGCCACCTCTGGTCAACGGCCAACATCAAGAAAAGAATGGCCAAGTAAAGCATCGAATAGTGGAACAAACCACTCGCCTGGGGCCGCTCGGATTTCGCGGCGAGACGGATGCAATAACGAACGAGAATTAAATCTAAAACCACCGTCGAGACCAGGAAGATCAACCCCGCCGACCCCGTGAAGAACGGCAACAAGCTCAAGGCGACGGTGAGGACCGCGTAGAAGGAAATCTGCTTGACGGTGTTCGAAACACCCTTGACGACCGGCAACATCGGCACCCCCGCCTCTTCGTAGTCGTCCTTCAAGAGCAAGGCCAACGCCCAGAAGTGAACCGGCGTCCAGAGGAAGATCAAGGCGAACATCCACCAGGCCATCGCCTGCAACCCACCCGTCACCGCCACCCAACCTACCATCGGAGGCACGGCCCCCGCCGCTCCCCCAATAACGATGTTCTGCCAGGTCCGCCGCTTCAAGAGCAGCGTATAGACGCATACATAGAACGCCTGGCCGAAGAGCGCGATGCCTGCCGCCCACAGATTCGCTCCCGCCCAGAGAATGGCGAATGAGGCGATCGTGAGGAACAGGGAGAAATAAAGAACCGAAGTCGTCGAAATCGAGTGAATGACCGTCGGTCGCTTCGAAGTCCGCTTCATCCGCCCGTCGATGTCGCTGTCGATCGCCATGTTCATGGCGTTCGCCGCCCCCGCGCTAAAGTAGCCGCCGAACATCACCGCCATGAACGGAATGAACCCGGGCCACCCGCCCTTCGCCGCGAACATCGCCGCTCCCGCCGTAAACAGCAAAAGCGAGATCACCCGAGGCTTCGTCAAAGCCACGTAAGCCTTCACCAGGTCGGAACCCTTCAGTTGCGGCGCATCGTCCGAGCCAGGATAAACCTCCCGCTTCGGCGTGCTCTCCAGCATCGCCGCCGCTCCCGCCACCACTAAGGTGACGAAGACGATGTCCCCCATCGCCAGATGCAGCATCTGCATCCAAATCGGAGCCATCAGCTGGATGTTCACGAGCCCAAGAATTAGCTGCCCGCCGAACGTCACCAGCATGATCAGCGCAGCCCGTCGAACGAGCCCGGAAGGCCGGAAGTGGATCAACAACCCCGCCATCATCGCCAGATAGATTCCCACCGCGATAGACAGATAGGGGTGGAACGGCTGCAAACGCACCATCCAGAAAGTCGAAGGATGCGAAGCCGCCTCTAAAACGTTCTTCACCGGCATCAACGTATGCCCCAGCGCCGAGATCGCTCCCGAAACCGCCAGCATCATCACGCCGACAAAGCCGGTCACCAGCAGCGCCGCCATCCCGCCGTTCCCCTTCAGCCGGATTCGACCGCTCCCCGTCGCCGCCATCGCCGCGAACGCGATGGAGGAAAGCAAGAAGAACGTCGAAATGACGTGGAACGACATCACCCCCGCCCGCGCCGCCGAATCGTTCTCGGCTACGAGTTTGAAGACGACGAGCGCCATCCCGATAAACCCTTCGAGCAAAACGAACCCAAGGGCCACCCAAGAGGCCTTGCGCGCCTGGTGCCCTCGCGGAAAGACGCAAACCGCCGCAATCAGCAAAGAAACGACGAGCACACCGCTCAAAGTCGTGGAAAGGCGGTGAGAAGCCTCGATAATCCGCGAAACGGAACCGTTCAAAGGAGTCGAAGCCCCGTCGCAAAGAGGCCAGTGGCTCCCGCAACCGTCCCCCGACTTCGACGCTCGAACGAAAACGCCCCAAGCCACCGCCGCCAGGTTGTAAATGAGAACAATCCAGGCAAACGCCGCGAATTTTGGAACTGGCCTGCGATGAGGATCGTTTGAATCTAGAGAATTAAACTGGGCGGCCCAGGAAGGGTCGCTGGCTCCAACCCCGCCAGGCTCTTCGGTCTGGAAGTTGTTTGAACTGTTGCGTTCCCGTGAATCGGTGAAGGCGTCTGCACGTCTCAAGGCGGTGTCTTAAGTGTGACAAAGGCGACGGTTGCAAATCAACCGCCAACGGGCCCCCTGCCCCTTGTTTTCAATTTTTGTTGAAAGTTCTTCACCTATTTGCTTCTTCGCCCCCAAGTTCGTAAAATAGCTAGGTTTATCGTTGCGATTGCGCATTTCCATCACGTTTGTGCATGGGCGTATCGCATGGAGTTAAATCTTGGCCGGAACAAAAACTACAACGCGAGATCAGATTCTCGACGCCACCGAACGCATCATGGCTCGCTATGGCTTTCGGAAAATGACGATGGAGGACATTGCCCGTGAAGCCCGCGTCGGTCGTCGAACGATCTACCTTTATTTCAAAAACAAAGAGGACGTCGCCCTCTCGTCCATCGGCCGCGTGGTCGAACTGGCGGAAAACAGAATGCGCGAAATCCTCGACGAACCCGTCGACGCCGTCCAAAAGCTGCGTCTCATGCTCCGCGAACGCGTCGTCCGCCGCGTCCGGGCCGTCGCCGAATATCACGAAAGCCTCGACGAGGTCTTCGAAATCGTCCGCCCTGCCTACATCGAGCGGAGGAATCACTACTTCAGAATCGAACGCGACCTCATTGTCCAGGTCATCGAACAGGGCATCGAAACGAAAAGGTTCGCCGTCAAGGACGCCGAAGACACCGCCGCGATCCTCCTCAGCGCCACCAACGCCTATCTGCCCTACAGCCTGAGCGTCCGAGAGCTCGGCCACCCCGAAGAGATCGAGCGCCAGCTCGACTCGATGATTGATCTCCTCCTCCGGGGCCTGACCCTACCGGCCTAGGCCGGCGCTGTTCTGACGCCGCCGTCAGAACCGCGCCTCTAAACCCCCTAAACCTTCGAAAGCTCTTCCTTCAGCGTGTCGATCGAATCGATATTCTCCGGGTCCACCCCGTTCAACGCTGCCAGGTAGATCGAAGTGAAGTCGGCGAAGTAAGTCAGCGAAAGCATCTTGCTCAACAACGTGTCCCCCAGGGCCTGCACGTGATGAGGCTCCGCCGTCGCTCCAACGAGCCGCTCCGTAATCTGCGCCCGTGCCTTCATCTTCGCGCTCTCCGTCCCATCCTCGAGGGTCACCATCAACCATTTCGCAACCCCTTGCTTGCCCGCCCCGACCCAGCCAAGAATCTCGTTGTGGTTCAACTCCGGATAGCTGTTCGGAAAAGCCAAATTCTTCGCGTTCTCATTGATCTGCCCCTTCCAACGCCCCGCGATAGCCCCCTGCCAGGGCCCAAGTCCGTAGATCACCGCCAGATTCCCGTAAAGCGCCTGTGCAAGCTGCTTCGTCGGGTTCTGCTCGAAAGCCGTCTCCACCGTCCAATCCTTCGTGCACTGCTCCAGCAGCGCAAACGCCTTCTCGTAATCCTGCTTCGGCAAGATTCCCAAAGCCTCGCTCGCCACCAAGACCGGAATCAGCATGTAGCCCAGCGCCGTCCGAGGCGGCCACCCGCCCGGAATCTTGTAAACCGTATATCCGTCCGTCGCCGCCAACTCCGCCAGCTTCCCGCCGCTCGTCACCGCGATCACCTTCGCCCCCGCCTTCTTCGCCGTGGCATAGGCCTGCAGCGTCTCCTCCGTGTTCCCCGAATAGCTCGCGCAGAACACGTAGTCGCCAACCCCCACGTAGCTGGGCAGCTTGTAGTCGCGATTCACGATAAAAGGAGCCGCCGCCTGGTCGTCGAAGAGGCACCGCGCGAAGTCGCCTCCGGCCGCCGAGCCCCCCATCCCCGTCAGCACCACCACCGAAGGGCGGTGAGGCGCAGGCTTCAAATCCACCCCCCGCGCGATCTCCAAGGCCTCCCGGCATTGCTTCGGAAAATCCTCCGTCCGCTTCAGCATTCCATGCGGGTCGAGGCGAGTGACGTAGGCGCGATCGTCGAGTTGATGGGACATGCCTTTGAAGGTACCTGGCGTTTTTTATCCTTCGACGACGGCTCCCAAATAAAGGGCGATCTTAATCGCCTGCCCCACGTCGATCTTCGCTCCCTTCCAAACGATGTCGTTCAAAACGGCCCCCGAAATCTCCGCACCAATCAGGTTCGCATCCACCAAATTCGCCTGCGCCAAGTTCGCCTTCGTCAAATCCGCGTCCCGCAAGTCGCAAGACCCCAAAACCGCCCCATACAAATCCGTCTCGACCAGCTTCACCCGCCGAAAATCCGTCCGGGAAAGGTCCTGTAAACGCAGACTCGAAAACGACCAGTCCCCGCCCTGCACCCCCAACGCCCGCAAGTCCGCCCCATCGAACCGGCAGCCGATCACCCGGCACCCCTCGAACCCCGCCCCAAAAAGCTCAGCGTCCGTGAAGTTGCACTGGGTAAACACCGACCCCCGATGTCGCGAATCCTTCAGCCGCGCCCGCGTAAAGTCGCAGTCGTCGAAGAAGCAGTTGGAGGTCCCCAGCGAATCCGCAAACACCCCCCGGAAGAAACACTTCTCAAACCGGCACCCCGAAAAGCGCTCGCCCGAAAACTCGCCCCCATCGAACGACCGCCCCGAAAACTCTTCCCCGTCGAAAGCCATCGAAACAGTTTCCCCGATAACGAAAATTGCCTAGGCTTCAAACTTGAAACCTAGGCAACCTGAGACTCGGAAACTAAAAGGACTTACTCGTCCGCGAAAGGATCGTACTCGTCCGCGCTCGGAGCCGCGCTAACCGCAGCCGTCGGCCGCTGTCCGCCGCCCCCGCCCCCATGTCCGTCGCCCGCATCGTCTCGCGGACGGTCCAGGCCCTGGATGCTGTTCGCCACGACCTCCACGACCTCGCGGTTGGAACCGTCGCTCGTCGTGTACTTGCGCGACTGCAACCGACCCTCGACCGCCACCAGGCGACCCTTCGTGAGATAGTTCGTCACATAGTCGGCCTGGTTGCCCCAGGCGACGATGTTAAAGAAGTCCGCGTCCGGCGAGCCGTCCGTAGGCTTGATCCGTTTCGTGACCGCGATCGAGAACGAGCACACGTTCTTCCCCGTGCTCGTCGTCCGAAGTTCGGGATCGCGAGTCAGGCGTCCGACGAGAACGACTGTGTTGACCATTTAGTCCTCTTGCTTGTAAATGCGGTGGCGAATCACGTCGTCGCTGATGCGCATCAGACGGCCCAGCTCGGCAGGCAACGTGGCCGGAGCGTCGAAGTTCATCAGGATGTAGTTCCCTTCTTTGAAGCCGTTGACTTCGTAGGCCAGCTTCCGCTTGTCCCACTTGGCCGCCTTCTCGACCTCGCCGCCATGGGTCTCTACGACACCCTTGAAGTGGTCGGCAATTTTCTGAACTTCGGAGTCGTTAAGGTCAGGCTTAACGATATAAAACGCTTCGTATTTCTTCTTATCCATAGATGCTCACTTTGGGCTTTTGATCCCGACACGTCGGGACAGCGAGCCGTAATTCGGCAAGAAGATATGATACCTCAGCGCGCAGCCGGTTTCCCGTCGTCATGGTCCACAGGAACCACGAACGCCAACACAAACCCTACGGAAACACCACCAACCAAATCCGAGGCCCCGAAGACGGCTTCAAGGCGTCACTTCCGACTTCGCATGCCCGTCCGAATAAGCCACGTTGTTCCGCCCCTCATGCCGCCCTGGATTCGGCAAACTCCCCAGACCCACCGCGTTCCGCCCAGCCAAAGCCGAATCGAAAACCAACGGAACCGGCGCCACTGGCGCCCGAGCCAAAGAAAGCCCTTCGTTAAACGCATACCCATACGAAGCCGAGGAAGGGCACCGCAAAGAACGTGAGCTCCCCAAATACACCCCGCCAGAGTCCATCCACCGCCGAGCTTCCGGAAACCGGTCGTCGTAATCCGAGGCGTACATCGTCAGGGCAAGCCCGTCCTGCTTCAAATTGCTCAGGCACAACCGCCGAGGAGTAGGGTCGCCCCCCGCTCGAACCGGCGACCACATCCCATGCGCCACCACCCCCACGATCGCAAACATGACCGCCGCCGAAAAAGCGTTCACCGGGTTGCTCATGGCTTGGGCAAAGACCTCGCGTGCCCGTCCAGATACGCCATCCCATTCCGCCCGCTATGCCGTCCCGGAACCGGCAGGCTCGCCATCCGGTCCGAAGCGTTCCGCCCCAGGTTCGTCGAGTCGTAAATCATCGGCTCCTTGTCAGCCTTCGCCCAAGAGCCCGCGTTCTTCCCCGAAAGATCCGCGTCATAGCCGTAGCCGAACGACTCCTTCCCCTGCACCTCAGGATCGTGAAACACCCCATCCCGTTTCACGTACCCCTTAGTCTGGTCCATCCAACGATCCCGATTCGGCAGCCGGTTGTCCCAATCAGCCAGGTACATCTGCACACCAAGCCCCTGCTGCTTCAAATTGCTGATGCAGGCTGTCCGCTTCGCCGCATAGTGGCCGCAAGCGCAAACCGGAAACAGAACCGCCCCCATCAAAAGGACGATTGCCAAGATCGATAGATAGAGCGCCAACCTTGTCATGAGGCAACCACACGGGATCGCTTTACTCATGATAACGTCTTATCGAAAAGACTTGGTTCGCAAGTTCAGCCTTCGCCCGCCAACCTTAACTGATCGCCCCGAACCACCTTTCCCGAAACAAACTTGCTTTCCCGCCCCCTACCTAGCAAAAATGCCATAAGATTTAAGGGTGCGGCAACGTAGCTGCTTTGTTTTTGGAGGAAAGAATGAAACGACTTTTCATTGCCTTAGCCTTGGCTGTCACAACGGCTTCAGCCTTTGCCCAAACCGCCTTCTGGAACGGTGACACCACCGGAGGCCCCATCTGGAACCGCCCCTCTGGCCTCGCCAGTCTGTCGGGAACGGGAACCGCCGTTCCCTATCAGCTCCAACCCTTCTACGTATCCCTCACCGGCCAATACGTTTTCGAAGCGGCAGGCGCCCGGCCATCGACGAGCTTCACCCACACAGACACGTATATCCTCGTCTATGGAGGATCGTTCAACGCCGGTTCGCCTCTGACGAACCTCCTCAACGGCGACGACGACTATTCCGGCGCTTTTTCGCTTCTCGCGGGTAACGGCTCCGGCTTTGCGTCCAGCCGCATCGCCGCCGCCGATGCTAGCAACTACAGCACGGGCGGACTCGCCCTCACCGCGAACGTCCAGTACTACGCCGTCGTCACCGGCTTCAGCAATACTGACTTCGGCACCTACGAAGCCGCCATCGGCGGAGGCGACGCCGCCGGACTGCCCGGACTCGTCACCCTCGGCACCGTCCCCGTCCCCGAGCCCGCCTCCATGGCCGTCCTCGGCCTCGGAGCCCTCGCTCTCGCTCGCCGCCGCCGCAAGGCCTAACGCCCACGGCAAAAAGCCTCACCAACCGGCAGTTCCATATGGGACCGCCGGTTTTGCTTTGTATGATCGAGGGATGGATTTCGTCCAAATCGTTGAGGAATCGCTGGCCCAGCCGTCCAACGCCCTGCTCTACCACCTGAGCACGCGACTTCAGCGGGCCTTCCCCGAGCGCTATCTGCTCGAAACGGATAGCTGGGCCTTCAACCTCCGCGGCTTCCAGCGGGATGGCCAATGCGTCGCCCAAACCAAACCCGAAAGCCTCCCCCAATGGAGCTGGCAGTGGAACGATAAGCGCAAATCCTCCTACGCCGACGTCCGCATGGCCTGCTTCGAAGTCGAATGGCAGGAAAAAACCTTCGATGCCCTCGCCGTCACCTACGGCGGACGCCACGGCGACCAGACCCGCTGGTACGTCCTCGGCCCCACCCAGGCCGATACCCGAGCCCTCTTCGAGGCCGTCGCAGAGTGGACCGCCGAAGTCCGGGGCGAAGTTCTCGTCTTCGATGGCGGCTGCTGGCGCAAAGATAAAGACCTCTTCGAATCCATCCAAGGCTCCTCCTGGGACAACCTCGTCCTCGAAGGTGGCCTGAAAGAGGAAATCCGCACCGACCTCGACACCTTCTTCGAATCCAAGGACCTCTACACCCGCTACGGCATCCCCTGGAAGCGCGGCGTCCTCTTCCTCGGCCCGCCCGGCAACGGCAAAACCCACGCCATCAAAGCCATCGTCGGCTCCATCGGCCACCCCTGCCTCTACGTCAAAAGCTTCGATGCCGAATACCGGACCGCCCACGACCTTATCGGCGAAGTCTTCAGCCGCGCCCGCGCCACCGCGCCTTGTGTGCTCGTCCTCGAAGACCTCGACGCCCTCGTCAACGACGAGAACCGTTCTTTCTTCCTTAACGAGCTCGACGGCTTCGCCTCGAACGAGGGCATCCTCGCCGTCGCCACCACCAACCACCCCGAACGCCTCGATCCCGCCATCCTCGAACGCCCCAGCCGCTTCGACCGCAAATACACCTTCGGCCTCCCGGAACCCGTCGAACGAGCCGAATACCTCCGCCTCTTCTCCGAACGCCTCGAGCCCGATCTCCAACTCGACGCCCCCGGCATCGAGGCCGTCACGAGAGCCACCGAAGGCTATTCCTTCGCCTACCTCAAAGAGCTCTACCTCTCCGCCATGATGCGCTGGATCGCCCACCCCGGCAAACAACCCATCGCCGACCTCATGACCGAACAAAGCGAGCTCCTAAGATCCCAAATGACCACCGACCCCGCCAACGAACCCCCACCCAAACCCAAAAGAGGCGCCTACAGCGCCGCCGCCATGCAAGCCTATATGAACCGCTGGAAGAAATAGAACGCGAAACGGCAGACGCACCTACGCGGTACCAACAAATCAAACCGAAAAATGTAGCCGAGGGCTTCAGCCCTCGTGAGCGTAACCGCATATAGAGCGCGCCCTACAAGCCCACGCGGAGCGTGTAGCCGTGGGCAACGACCACGTCCGAAAAAAGAACCCCAAAGGAGTTCCGTAACAAAGCGAAGGGTTGGCCCAACAGGCCTACCCTGGTAACCGGACCGAACAACACACCTACCCCAACGGGGTTGCGTCAAAACCGCTACCGATGCGGCACGTCCGGCACCACCGAACCCACATGCCCATCGGCAAACGCCACCCCATCCTTCCCATCACGCCGCCCCGGATAAGGCAAACTCAAATAAGGATCGGACGCGTTCCGAGCCAAATTAACCGAATCGTAAACCAACGGCGTCCCCGCCGCGTCGCCCGAAACCGCCCTCCCCGAAAGGCTCGAATTGAAGGCGAACCCATACAAACCGGGGTTACCTAGGGCAACGATCTCGGGAGCATGCAGCGACTCCTCCGAATTCAGATAAGGCGAGACACGGTCCATCCAAACATCCCGATCCGGCATCTTCTCGTCATGATCGTTCGCATAAGCCAAAAGCGCCAAAGCGTTCTGTTTGATCTGGGGCAGCGGGCTCGAATACCTGTCCTGATAGACCTTCGCAAAATGAGGATAGAGGATCATCGCGAAAACTACGAAGACCAAGCCAATCCCGACGCCGCGAACGAGCTTCGAAAGAACGCTCACGGCCGCGTCTGCCCGCGGGCAAGCGCCTTCACATGTCCATCGACGAGAGCCATCCCGTTCCGCCCCTCATGCCGGCCCGGACTCGGCAAGCTCGTAACCCGATCCGAAGCGTTCCTCCCAAAATTCACCGAATCGTAAACCGTCGGCATCTTCGAGGGCTCCGCAATCGATGTCTGCGAAAGGTTCGAAAGGTCGGCGTTGAAGCTGTAGCCGAACTGATAAGGCGACTTCACCAGAGGATCGCGAAAGATCGTCCGGATCTTCAGATACGGCTGGGTGACATCCATCCAAGCGTCCCGATTCGGCAGCTTGTCGTCGTAGTCGCCCGAGTACATCAACATCGCCATGACTTCCTGCTTCTGGTTCGATAGGCACATCGCGGTGATGCTCCTGCCACAGGCGCAAGCATAGACGGGAAACAAAATGGCCCCAAGAATGGCCATAACCCCCATCGCGACCATCAACGTCGCCACATTGAAATTCCCACCAAACCGGTTGCGCAAGTTTTCGCGATTCACTTGCCCTATCTTATCAAAGATAAGGCGAGATACAAGTAATTTTTGTAATAGCCAAGGAAAGCCGCCAAGCGAAATCGCCCCGAAACTACTCTAAGTAAGTCCCGTTCACATTCAAAGCGAACTTGTAGCCGATCACATCCGCCGACCGGCGACACATCACCATGCGGCTCAAGAAAATCTCGAAGTACTCCATCACCGTCGCCTGCTTCGTGTCGATCTCCAAGGTCAGCTCGATGGAATGCTCATCCGGCTTCATCTCAACCCGGCTCTTCTGAACCGCATAATTCACCCGGTCGTGAATATCGAAGGTCTCGATAATCGGATTCTGAACCCGGCTGTAGTGCACGTCGCTCTTGTCGGCGATGATCAAAGCCGCCGACATGTTCGAAATCGGCGTCCCCACCAACTCCTCGTGGTTCCCAATCGCTCCCAAGATCGGCGCGATCTCCACCGCATCCATCCCCATCTCGTTCAAAATCGTAAACGCGATGTTCGCTCCCGAAATCGGATGGTCGACCCGGTTGATCACGTTCCCGATGTCGTGTAAATAACCCGCGATCTGACCCAACTCCACCTCGCGAGCCGTCGCCCCCAGGTTCTCCATGATGTAGCGGGTGATGCTGGAAACGACCCCCACATGCCGGTGCCCATGCTCCGTATAACCCATCGCCCGCATCACCTCGTTGGCTCCATCGATCAACTTACGCACCTTCGGATTGGAGCGAACGTCTTTCAGGGTCACAAGGCGGGGAGATTCAACGAGAGCAGGTTCCATCGGTTCAACTATATAGGTCGGCATCTTTGCCGCCTGGCTTCAACAGCCAAGACTCGTACGTTGGAATACGATAAGACAAAGCATACCGTTGCTCAACCCAATGCCTGATTTTTAAGTAAGGCCCCCCCATGCCCCAAGGCGCCCCCTGAGCACCAACGAACCACAACCCAAAAAATGTAGCCAAGGCCTTCAGCCCTCGTGAGTGCAATGACGCACAGAGCGCCCTCTGCAAGCCCACGCGAAGCGTGTAGCCGCGGTTCCGTCCGCGCAACAAACGTGTCAAGGAACAGAGTGAAAGGAACCAACAAACCCGAAGGGTGTAGCCGCCGGTCAAGCCCGGCGAACAAGCAAGGCCAAACAGAGCGTTCGCTCCAAGCCCACGCGGAAAGTGTAGCCGTGGGCAACGACCACATCCGAAAAAGAACCCCTCACCCTCCACGCGCGCTGCCTCCAGACGCGCCGTCTGGAGGCTAACAAAACCTCCGGCGAAAGAACCCCAACGGAGTTCCGTCAAATAGCGAAGGGTTGGCCGGAACGGCCTACCCGGTAAACAAACCACAAAACAAAAACAACCCTGAAGGGGTTGCATCAAACGCGCCCAAATCACATCCAACAACCAGTCAGCGTCCGAACGAACCCCAACAACGAGATTCTGCGGTTTAGGCGAAGGGTAGGCCCAACGGGCCTACCCTGGTACATGGACAATAACGGCCCCTAAATACCGATTCAAGTGGCCGAATCTTTCCTTTCCACTAAGTAACCTTGCGTCGTATCGACACTGAGAAGATGAATGTATTCGTACATCTTCTTTGTCCGATGCTCCGCCGGAATCTCGTATTCGCCGGTAGTGAGGTCGTCTTCCCCGATCGGTATAGGCGGATTATTCGTCATAGATGCTGCCACAATCTCGCCAGTTTTTCTATAAACGATATGAAGTTTATCTCGCATTGTATTGTCTCCTTTAGAACTGCTTTCTTAATTGGTTCCTAAGTTACCGACTTCGCTGGAAGCGTCACTGTAACAAAACAATCTAGCCTGTTGCTCGTGTTGTTAAGCACGTTAAATTGAAGCAATCGGTTTGACGAAGGGTCTGAAATGACCCATTGACCAGTGATCCGCACGTCCCCGTTACTACTAATCGGGATGATAGTAAGGCCGAGGTACTCCCAGGCGGCGACTTTCCAACTCCATCCTGAAGCACCGGGCTCCACCGTGATTTTTGCGTCGTGAACAACGACTTCCATTGACATTTAATATTCTCCTTTTCGCTATTCCCTTACCGCATCATTGAGTGGATGAACCCATCCGGGCAGTTGGGTAATCGTCGAATGCCATTGGTACTCTATCGCTTTACCTTAACTTGGAAACCGGCATTGTTCGAACGGACGCAATCCGTGTCTGAGTAGCCGGCCTAGTCCTAAGAAGTAGCATCGCCGTCCAAGCGATGAGCGTAAAGGAGTGGAAGACCTCCTATCTAACAGCAAAGCCTCTAGGACCCGCTCAACCGCTCCAAGCTCAAAACCAGATTCCCGTTCACCCACTCGCGCTGGGTCAGAATCCCGCCCCCTGGCTGAAACATCGTTTGGACCCGAACCGTCGCCTTCGGCGTCGTCAAGGTAAGCACGCTCTTCGTCGTCTTGATCGCACGCCCTGCGATCAGCTCCTCCCCAGGCCCCTGATCCAATACCGCCGTCCCCGCTGCGTGCCCCCAAAGCCCGCTCGCCTGCCCCGACCAGGTCCGTCGCACCCGCGCCTCCGTATCCACGACCAAAGGAATCGCAGGCTCGAACCGCGTGTTCACCAGGTGGTCCGCCACCAGCTGCCCGCCCTTCCAAGCCAAACGCGATTCCCCCATCGGCCCCGAAAGCACGTAGCCCTCCACGTCCGCGACCCCCGTCCGCCGCACGCACCGCACGTCCGTCGTATAAGTCTTGAAATTCGCGGAGACGGAGTAGCTCCAGTGCCGACCAACCTCCATCGGCATCAGTTCGGAATGAGAACCGCAACCCACCAAAACCAAGCACGCCAAAGGAAGAAAAGCGCGCACTAAACCGCCTCGAGCTTGGCGAAGTTCTGCGCCAGCTTCTTCACCCCGACGACCCCTGGAAACGCCACCGTCACCTCGCTGTCGTCCTTCAACGGGTTACAGGCCACCACCACCCCGATCCCAAACTTCGCGTGCCGCACCCGCTGCCCAACTTCGAACGGAGGCTTGTAGCTCGGCGGACGCAAATTCGCCTTCGGCTCCACGATCGCCTGGGAAGGCGCCGAATATCCCCCGCTCCGCTCCTGATACACCGACCGGCGCTCCGCGGGCATCGCGTAGCCCGAATGGGAAAGCGTGTCCAAAAGCTCGTTCGGCACGTCCTCCAGGAACCGCGACCGATAGTTGAAGTTCGGCTGCCCGTACAGCGACCGTCGATGGGCGTGCACCAGGTGCAGTTCCTCCCGAGCCCGCGTCATCCCCACGTAACAGAGCCGCCGCTCCTCTTCGAGCTCCGTGTCCGAGTTCAAAGACCGGGAGTGCGGAAACACCCCTTCTTCCAGCCCGACCATGTACACCACCGGGAACTCCAAACCCTTCGCCGAGTGGAGCGTCATCAAGGTCACCGCGTCCCCCCCGACGTTCAACTGGTCCACATCCGCCACGAGGGAAACACTCTCCAGGAAGCTCGACAACGACGGCTCGTCCGTCGTTGCGTCGTACTCCGCCGTCACGTTCAAAAGCTCCTGAAGGTTCTCCAGCCGCCCAAGCGAATCGTCCGACCGCTCCTCCTTCAACATATCCACGTAGCCCGAACCCGTCAAAAGCGACCGCAGAACCGGCGTCACCGGCCCCTGCTCCGAAAGCTCGTAGGCATCCGTGATCGCGCCGACGAAGGCCCGAACCCCGCTCGCCGTCTTCTTCGGCAGGCTCCCCTGGACCTCCTGATCGGCCAAGGCGTTCCAGAGCGGCAGTCCCCGCTCGTTCGCCCACTGCTCGATCATTGTCATCGCCCCCGCTCCGATGCCTCGCGTCGGCACGTTCAGCACCCGCCGGACCGCCACGTCGTCGCGTGGGTTCAGGGTCAGCCGCAGGTAGGACAGCATGTCCTTGATCTCTTTGCGTTCGTAGAACCGCACGCCGCCCACCAGGATATGGGGAATACGCATCGTGAGGAACGCCTCTTCCACCACGCGCGACTGGGCGTTCGTCCGGTACAGCACGGCGAAGTCGCCATAGTTCCGCCGACCCGTCCGCACGTCCTTCAGGATCGCGTCCGCCACGAGCATCGCCTCGTCCTGCTCCGTCCCCGCCTGGGTGAGGGTAATCGCCGCTCCCTCCTCGTTCTCCGTCCAAAGCTGCTTGCTCGCCCGCGAACGGTTCTTCTGGATCACCGCGTTCGCCGCCGCCAAAATGTTCTTCGTGGAACGGTAGTTCCGCTCCAGCTTCACGATCTTCGCGTCCGGATGGTCCGACCCGAACCGCAAAATCAGGGAGACGTCCGCTCCTCGCCAGGCATAGATCGATTGGTCGTCGTCGCCCACCACGACGATGTTCCGGTGCTTCGCCGAGATCAAATGGACGATCTGGTACTGCGCGAAGTTGACGTCCTGATACTCGTCCACCAGCACGTGCAAGAACCGCTCCTGGTACTTCTCCAGCACGTCCTTCCGCTGCTCGAACAGCCGCACCGCGTAAAACAAAATGTCGTCGAAGTCCAAGGCGTTCGCCTTCAAAAGCAACGCGTTATAGGACTTATAAACGTCCGCCGCGATCCGCTCGAAGAACCCCGTCGCCCGCTCCGCGTACTTCTCCGGCGTCTGAAGCTTCTCTTTCGCGCTCGAAATCTCCGAGAGCACACCCCGCGGCTGGATCGACTTGTCGTCGATGTTCTTCGCCTTGAAAATCTCCCGAATCAGCGAAAGCTGGTCCGCGTCGTCGTAGATCACGAAGTTCGGGTCGAGCCCGATCGACTTCCCGTCGATCCGCAGAATCCGCGCGCAAAGGGAGTGGAACGTCCCGATCCACATCCCGCTGGCCTGGGAACCCACCAGCGCCTCCACCCGCTCCCGCATCTCGCGAGCTGCCTTGTTCGTGAAGGTCACCGCCAAGATGCGCGAGGGAGAAACGCCTTCGTGGATCAGCCGGGCGATGCGCTGCGTGATCACGCGCGTCTTTCCTGACCCCGCTCCCGCAAAGATCAGAAGAGGCCCACCCGCGTATTCGACGGCCTCACGCTGCTCAGGATTGAGGGAGTCGAGATCCAAAAGAGTAGCCATCGCCGGGTCTATTATGGTGGACAAAGGTATATCGATGCACGTTCCGATATGCCGAAGAGATACATAGAGACGTTGCAAAATAGCTCTTCGCACTTTATGTGTGACGTGCTGGCAAATATGAGCGTCATAATGGGTACGGAAACGGGCATGCCTACGCGTGGCCCGGAGGATTGTTGATGAAGCGATCGTTTGGAATTCTAGTCTTCATGAGCGTGATTGGCGCGGCCCTCGCACAGGCCCCCTTCACGATCGTGCGGCCCGCTGATGGAGCCAAGGTGCGTGAGAAGGTTCACGTCATGATCCCGAAGAACAGCATCCCCCAGGGTGGCTATATCGGAATCTTCCTGAATGGCAAATTCATCGAGGCTGTCACTCCCCCGCTCAGCGGCAAGTTTTACGACTACGTCCTCGATACGAAGGGCCGTGGCATCGCCGATGGCAAGGTCAATCTCGAAGCCGTCCTCTACGTGGACTACAACGAGAACCCTCGCATCGTCGACCGCTCGTCCGTCTCGGTGAATGTAGCCAATTCTGCGAGCATCGCCATTCCCAACGGCGGCTTCAAGCTCCGGTATCGCTTCACCGCGGGAACGCAGTTGGTCTACAACCTCGATCAGCGACTGGCTATCTCCACCATCAGCGGAAGCCAGAATAGCCTTGGCGGGCACCCCGCCGAGCTCCCGCTCGATTCCGAGAAGATCCGCCTGCTCTACGCCGTCGATAACGCTTACGGCAACGGAGACGGCCTGATCCGAATCCAGCCGATGACTGAGCCGGGCAAAGACTACGCCATGCTCACGACGCAGAACAGCGCCGAGCCCAAGAAGTTTTACGACTACATGATGCACCCCGTGTACATGAGGGTCAACAACACCGGCAACGAGATATTCGGCTCCGTTCCCAACTACTTCCCCATGGAAGGCACGTCGGGAAGCACCGGCGAAGATATCTCGACCGAGCTCTTCCTCTATTCCCCGCTCCCGACGCTCCCCGTAAAGGGCGTCAAGCCGGGCGACTCCTGGCAGTCCCGATTCCAGAACGACTCCCTCGACCTCGAAAAGAAGGACGAGACGACCTCGCTGGTCAGCCACTTCCCGGCTCGCGGCGAGTTCATGGGCGTCGAGTGGGAAATGGGCCACCCCTGCGCCAAAATTCGAAACACCATCGCGGCCGGAACGAAGACGACCGACGGCAAGAAACTCTCTGCCGCCGGACGAGCCTTCGCCGACGATAAGGTCGAGCTCACGGAAACGATGTGGTTCGCCCTTGACCGCGGCGTCATCATGAAGATTCAGCGCGACATCACCATCGACCGCAAGCTTGAGAGCGCGGGCGGTGGACCTGCTGGCGGACCCGGAATGGGCGGCCCCGGCGGACCTGGCACCTTCGGCGGACCTCCTCGAGGCGCTGGTGGTGCGGGCGGAGCATCCGGCGGCAAGGCTGGCGCTGACCTTCAGCGCGGTCCCGGCGGACGCGGTCCCGGAGGCTTCGGCCCTCCAGGGCAAGGCGGTGGCGGTGCTGGCGGACGCAGCGGCCCCGGCCAGATGGGCATGGGCCCTGGCGGTGGCGGCTTCGGCGGACGAAACGGTGGCGGCACGCCCCAAGTCCAGTACCTGAGAATTCGCGAGCAAGCGGTCTTCACCCTGGCTAACTAAGGGGGAAGGTGGCTTCGCGACCTCAACGATCCCAGAACTCACGAAACTCTTCCGGAGACCCGGAAGAGTTTCGTGCTACGTTAATTGAGCATCTCGAAGAACTTCGCACCCGCATCATCCGATGCCTCTGGTTCGTCGTCGTCGGCTGGGTCATCGGCTGGTTCCTTGAACCCTACGTCTACGGATTCCTCCACGAAATCGTCCAATCGGGCATCAAGAAGGCCCTACCCCCTGGCGCGAAGTACGAAGAACCCTTCAACCACTTCACCGACGCCTTCCTTCTTCAGCTAAAGCTTTCCTTCGTGATCGGCCTCGTCGGCGCGCTCCCCCTCATCATGGTCCAGCTCTGGGGCTTCATCGCTCCCGGACTGAAGCCCAACGAAAGACGCCCCCTCGTCCGCCTCGCCCCGCTCTCCATCTTCCTATTCCTGCTGGGCGCCACCTTCTGCTGGTTCTGCATCCCCGCCGCCGTCGGCTGGTTCGTCGCCTACCTGAAGAACTTCCCCGGCACCTCGCTCTTCCAAGACCCCGGCTCGATGGTCCTCTTCCTCGTGAAGCTGGTTCTCGCCTTCGGCCTCGGATTCCAGCTCCCGATCATCGTCTACGGACTCGGCGCGATCGGCCTCCTGAGTGCCCAGACCCTCGCCAAGTACTGGCGGCACGGCACCGTTTTCGTCTTCTTCCTCTCCGCCATCCTCACCCCCAGCAACGACCCGCTGACCATGCTCATGATGGCGATCCCCCTGTCGATCCTCTTCATGATCAGCGTCTGGGCCGTGAAGATCATCCAGCGCAAGAAGGTCCGCGTGATCGAGAACACCGAATACCGAGAGCAGGAACAGGCTCCGGAAAATGAGGACACCGAATAGCGCGACGTGTCCCTGATCGAACAGCTCCACGATCAAGCCCTCAAAGACCAAATCGCGCACGTCGAAGAGTTCCCTCCGCGCGAAGCCGTCTACGGCGAGCCCCAGGCTCGCATGCACCCCCTCCTCGCAGGCAAGCTCGAAGAGCTCGGTGTAAATAAGCTCTTCTCCCACCAGGCCGAAGCCTACGACGCTGCCATGGCAGGCAAGGACCTCGTCGTCGTCACCGGCACCAACAGCGGCAAGACCCTCTGCTACAACCTCCCCGCCCTCCAGTGGTCCCTCACCGAGCCTGCCGCGCGGATGCTCTACCTCTTCCCGACCAAAGCCCTCGCCCAGGACCAGCTAGGCCGCCTCGAAAACCTCCTCCCCAACGCCAGCGTTCGCGTTGGCACCTACGACGGAGACACCCCCGCGGCCCAACGCGGCCCCCTGCGCCGTCTCGCCCACATCGTCCTCACCAACCCCGACATGCTCCACGTCGGCATCCTCCCGGGCCACGAGCTCTGGATCAAGTTCCTCAAGTCCCTCCGCCTCATCGTCATCGACGAGATGCACACCTACCGGGGCGTCTTCGGCTCAAACGTCGCCGGTGTCCTCCGCCGCCTCCTTCGCCTCTGCGAGTGGCACCGCTCCCGCCCCCAGATCGTCGCCTGTAGCGCCACCATCGGCAATCCCGACGAGCTCTTCCGGCAGCTCACCGGCCGCAAAGCCCACCTCATCGACCAGGACGGCTCCCCCAAAGGCCGTCGCACCTTCGTCTTCTGGAACCCGCCCGACCTCGGCAATGGCCGGCGCATGAGCGCCAACATCGTCGCCTCCGAGGTCATGGGAATGCTCACCGAGACCGGCATGCGCTCCCTCACCTTCAGCCGAGCCCGCATCTCCGCCGAGCTCGTCCTCAAATACACCCGCGAACGCCTCAAGAACGGCGGCATCGTCCCCCCAAAAAGCGTCGAAAGCTACCGCGCCGGATACACCGCCAAAGAGCGCCGCCAAATCGAAAAATCCATCTTCAAAGGCGACCTCCTCGGCCTCTCCGCCACGAACGCCATGGAACTCGGCGTCGATATCGGCGGCCTCGACGCCGTCGTCATGAACGGCTACCCCGGAACCATCGCCAGCTTCTTCCAACAGTCCGGCCGCGCCGGACGAGGCATCCACGACGGCGTCTCCATCATGATCGCCCACGACGATCCCCTCGAACAGTTCCTCATCCGCAAACCCGAAACCATCCTTGACGCCGCCAACGAAAGCGTCTCCATCAACCCCGAGAACCCCCAGATCCTCTCCCAACAGCTCCTCTGTGCAGCCCACGAACGCCCCCTCTCCCCCTCCGAGCTTGAGAACTTCGGCCAAACCGCCTTCCCCCTCGCCGAATCCCTCGACCGGTCCGGCGAGCTTGCCTACCGCAACGGCATGTTCTTCTACCCCTCCCACGAGCCCCCCGCTCCCCGAGTCAACATCCGGGGCAGCCACGGAGACAGCGTAACCCTCCTCCACGACGGCGAAGAGCTCGGCTCCATGGAACGCTGGCGAGCCATGCAAAACGCCCACGAAGGCGCCGTCTACCTCCACCGAGGCGCCACCTACTTATCCATGGAGCTGGACCTCGACGCCGGAGTCGCCCACGTCGAACCCATCGACCTCGACTACTACACCCAGCCGATGATCCAGTCCGTCATCGAACCCCAGGTCGAGATGCGCAAGAAGGGCCAGATCAACCTCAGCGGCATCCGCGTCACCACCGCCGTCGTCGCCTTCAAACGCAAATCCCTCGACGGCGAAACCGTCCTCGGCACCGAACCCCTCGACCTCCCACCCCAGACCTACGACACCCTCGCCGTCGGCATCGAGCTCCCCAACCCCCTCCCCGGCGACGACCCCGCCAAATTCCTCGGCGGCGTCCACGGAGTAGAGCACGCCCTCCTCGCCCTCGCCCCCCTCCTCGCCGGCTGCGACCGCAACGACCTCGGCAGCGCCTGGTACGCCTTCCACCCCGATTCCATGTCCCCCATGGTCTTCGTCTACGACCAGATGCCCGGCGGCATCGGCCTCTGCGAGAAGCTCTACGAATCCTTCGGAGGCTGGGTCCGAGCCGCCCACCAGCTCCTCGCCACCTGCCCCTGCGAAACCGGCTGCCCCGCCTGCCTCTTCAGCTCCCGCTGCGAATCCAGCAACGAAGCCCTCGACAAGCCATATGCGATCGCCCTCCTAAAAGGAATGTTCGAATAACCAACCCACCCGTCACCCGTAGCCAGTCGCCCACCCCCAAAAGTCAGTCCCAATTTCCCCAGACCCCACTATCCCCCACCCCCACAGCCGTAATACAATCACGCCAACTTATGGAATTAAGATCACTCGGCGACATGCTCCGCGACTCGTGCAAACGCTACGCGTCCAATATCGCCATGATGGCCTCCGCCGGTAAGGAAGGCTACGTCGAGATCACCTACGCCGACCTCTACCAAAAGGTCCACCGCTACGCGGGCGTCGTCAAATCCTTCGGCCTCCAAAAAGGCGACCGCCTCGTCATCCTCAGCGAAAACTGCGTCGAGTGGGCCCTCGTCGACTGGGCCAGCCAAACCCTCGGCATCGTCGTCGTCCCCATCTACCCCACCCTCCCCGCCGACCAGGCCAGCTACATCGTCAAAGACTGCGGAGCCAAAATCGTCGTCGCAGGCGACGACACCCAGCGCAAAAAAGTCGCCGACCTCGAAGGAGTCCAAACCATCCTCCTCAAAGGAACCGACGATTCCATCGCCACCAAGGTCGAGTCCAACATTCACCCCCTCGAAAAGGACGACTGGGAAGCCCATATCGACCAGGTCCAGCAAGACGACATCGCCACCATCATCTACACCAGCGGCACCACCGGTCTCCCTAAGGGCGCCATGCTCGCCCACCGAGGCTTCCTCATGCTCTTCCACTCCATCGTGGAGAACATCCCCCTCGATGAAAAGGACCGCTTCCTCTGTTTCCTCCCCATGTCCCACGTCTTCGAGCGTACCGACGGCCAATACCTCCCCATCTCCTTCGGAGGCTCCATCGCCTACGCCAAGAACCTCATGACCCTCGGCAAGGACATGGAGAACTGCCAACCCACCGTCATGCTCGTCGTCCCCCGATTCCTCGAATCGACGATGGACAAAATCCTCGACGGCCAAAAGAAGCAGCCTCCCATCCGCCAAAAACTCTTCGCCTGGGCCCTCTCCGAGGGCACGAAACGCTTCCACGGCAAATTCGCCCCCTTCTTCTGGCTCACCGACATGCTCGTCGGCAAGAAGGTCCGCGCCCGCATCGGAGGCCGCCTGCGCTTCTTCGTCGCCGGAGGAGCCGCCCTCCCGGCCCACGTCGCCGAATTCTTCGGTGCCTTCCGACTCAAAATCCTCCAAGGCTACGGCCTCACCGAAACCTACTCCGGCGTCTGCGTCAACCACCCCGACCGCAACCGCTACGAAACCGTAGGCGAACCCATCCCCGGCGTCGAGCTCAAGATCGCCGAGGACGGCGAAATTCTCTTCCGAGGAGCCGCCCGCATGGTCGGCTACTACAACCTTCCCGAGGAGACCAAACAGGCCATCGACGACGAAGGCTGGTTCCACACCGGCGACATCGGCGAGTTCGACGGCAAGCACCTCAAGATCACCGACCGCAAAAAAGACCTCCTCGTCCTCGGCAACGGCAAAAACGTCGCCCCCCAACCCATCGAGAACAAGCTCCGCTCCTCCCACTTCATCCAAGAAGCCGTCGTCCTCGGCGACGGAATGGACTACTGCATCGCCCTCATCGTCCCCAACATGGAAGCCGTCAAAGCCGAGCTGGGACCCAAAGAACCCAACGACCCCGACGTCAAAGCCCTCATCAAGAAAGAGATCGACCGCATCAACAAAACCGTCGCCAACTTCGAAATGGTCAAGAAGCACGCCATCCTCGACAAACCCTTCACCATCGAATCCGGCGAACTCACCCCCACCCTCAAGGTCAAACGCAAGGTCGTCAAAGAGCGCTACGCCGACGTCATTGCATCCTTACACTAGCCAAAGTTAGTCCCGGAAACACTTTCGAAACTTGTGTTCTGCCGCCCTTTTGCAATACATTCTTCGCAACAGGAGAAAGTATGCGAAAGTTTATTCCGTTAGCGTTCGTCGCCCTCGTGGCCTTCGGCTGCAAAGGTGGGGACTCCGGTTCCACCGCCATCACCCCGTCCAGCGATGGCTCTTACACGCTTAAGTTTTCACCTAAGGAAGGCCAAAAGGATAGCTACGAGCTCAACGCCAACGTTGGCCCCGCCAAGCTCACCATGGCGATGACGCTGGCATGCACGAAGGTCGATGGGGACAAATACACTATCGTCACCACCATCGATGACGTCAAGGGCACGGCGAACGGTCAAGATATGCCCGCCGCTATAGTCGACTCGATGAAGAAGGTCAAAGCCACCGCCGTCATGGATTCCACCGGCAAGACCCTCAGCACCCAGGTCGAAGGCGGCGCCCCCGGCCAGGTCCCCGACGCCGGCGGCATGAACTTCCCCGCCAAACCCGTCAAGGTCGGCGACACGTGGGAAGGCGTGACGAAGTCCAACGGCGCCGAAGTCAAAGCCCAGTACAAGCTCACGAAGGTCGAAGGCAACATCGCCACGATCGAATCGACTCTTGCGGGTCTGCCAGCAAGCATCACTCCCGACGGCCCCGTCGTCAGCCAAGTCGACATGACAAACGGCTCCCTCGTCAGCGTCACTTCGAAGATGACGATGAAAGGCCAAGACGGCAAAGAGAACGCTATGACCGTCGAAATGAAGAAGAAGTGAGTCTTCACCTCACGCAAGGGGCGGCAGGCGAAAGCTTGCCGCCCCTTTTTCATGAAAAGGGCGGCCTTCAGCCCAAACCGACCGCCTCCACGCGAAGTTCTCGTCCAATGGTGGCGCGCCGGACAGGGTCGTGTCCATGATCCTCAAGCCTAGACAAATTTCTAGCAGTGAGGATAAAGTTGAACCTTTTAAATTGTCTGAAATGGACCGCCGTCTGCGCGACTTTCGTCGCCGCCACCGCCTCCTCCGAGGCCCGTTACTGGAGCCTTCGGGGGGCCTGCCAAGACTCGAGCCAAAACCTGTACTCCGCGAGCTACTACCCCACCAGCGCCTCGCTGCGGGTTACGAAGCGTAACTCCAGCATGACGACCACCTGGATCAAGGATTTCGCTCCGCCGAGCGGCTTCAAGTTCTCGTCCCTCCAGCGCGTTGCCGTGGATGGCTCCGGCAACGTCTACGTCGCCACGACGCTCTACAACACGATGAGCACCAAATCCGAGTTTGAAGTGCTGAAGCTCACATCGGCGGGCGCATTGTCGACCTCTGCCGTCTTCAACGACGGAGGCGTAATTGCTGCCGCTCAGCAAGTCTTCCTCGGCGGACTAACACTCGATTCGAGCGGGAACGTCTACCTCGTGGGATCCTACAACACCCCCTCCAGCGGCCCAAGCGTTGCCTGCGTCGTCAAGTACACCTCGGCACTCGCCTCACCCACGACCCGCTACATCACCACCACTGGCACGAGCGGCTACTACATCTATGCCGACGACATCGTTGCCGATGGCTCGGGCAACATTTACGTCAGCGCCTACGCCTATCCCAGCGTGGGAACCGACCTTACGGCCATCGTCACGAAGTACGACTCGACCTTCTCGTCGACCCCCTCCTGGCAGCAGTCCTACAAGCCGGTCTCCACGGCCGTCGCCAGCGGTGAAGGCTGCCTCACTTACAACGGGTCAAGCAAGTTGACCTACGTTGGCACCTACGCCGATGCCAGTAACTCCTACCGGACCAACATGTTCGCGGTCCAATACTCCACATCGGGTACCTCGAACTGGAGCGTCACGCCGAGCTTGCTCGATATGACCGCCCAGTGGTCGATCTCCGATTCGAGCGGCGACATCGTCGTCGCGGGTACGAGCGTTGGCACCGGCTACAAGATCGCCAAGTTCAACACCACGACCGGCGCGGTCACCTGGTCCCAGACCTTCACCTCGTCGGGCGCGTCCCCCAACTCGCTCTGCCAGGATGCCTCCGGCGACTACCTCGTCGTCCGTAATTCCGCTTCTGGCACTCCGTCGTCCATCGTGGACCGGTTCACCGGATCGAGCGGCGCTTTCTCGACCTCGTACACTTACTCAAGCGGAGCCTCGGGAGCCGACTACGGCTACATGGTCTTCCCATCCTCGACGGCAGGCACGTTCTACGTGTCCGGTGTCGGGCTCCAGAGCGGCACCTACTATCCGTTGATGTACAAGAACGGCGGATCGGCAGGCTACTCCAGCGCCACCACGCCCTAAACCAAAAAAGGGGGACCCAAAAATCCGGGTCCCTCCTAGCCTCTTTACCCCCTAACCCGGCGAGGACCAATCACCCGGTCGAAGAGCGCAAGAATCCGCCGATATTCGTCCGTCCAGCTCGAAGGCCGCTCGAAAGCGTGATCCTCCACCGGATACGGCGCAACCTCCCAATCCTTCTTCCCAAGGTCGATCAGCTTCTGCACGACCCGAACCGTGTCCTGAAAAGTCACGTTCGTATCCACCATCCCATGGCAGATCAGCAGCGACCCCTTCAGCCCGTCCACAAAGTTGATCGGCGAGCTCTGCTTGTAAGCCTCCGCGTCGTTCGAAGGCAAATTCAAAATCTCCGACGTATACCCGTGGTTGTAGCTCGCCCAGTCCGCCACCGGCCTTAAAGCCGCCCCCGCCGCAAACACGCCCGGCGTCGTAAACATCCCCATCAGGGTCAAAAAGCCCCCATAGCTCCCTCCATAGAGGCCGATCCGGTCCGAAGCCACCCCTTGCGTCTGCACAAGCCACTTCGCCCCGTCCACCACGTCCGTCAGGTCCGTGCCCCCCATATGCCGGTAGATCGCCGTCCGCCAGGCTTTCCCGTACCCCGCCGAACCCCGATAGTCGATGTCCAGCACCATGTACCCCTGGTCCGCCAAAACGTGGTGGAACATGTACTCCCGGAAGTAGTGGCTCCAGCCGTCGTACACGTTCTGCAAATAACCCGCGCCGTGAACGAAGATAACGGCAGGCCCACCCTTCTTCCAATTCCGAGCCTTGTAGAACCGCGCCGGAACCGGCGTCCCGTCCCGAGCGGGAATCATCACCACCGGCGGCGCGATCCAAGGCCCCGCCAGCCACTCCTCCGTCGGCGTCGTCGTCACCTGCTTCCCGTTGATGAAAAGCTCAGCGGGCCGGTTCGCCTCCGACTTGACCACCGCGATATCATTCCCGTTCGGAGAAACCGAATAGACCGCGTCCTCGTCCGCCGAGAAACCCGCCAGCTTCGTCCGAGGCCCCCCGTCGAACCCCACCTCGTCCACATGCCGTTTGAAAGGACTCCCCTCGCTCGAAACGAACACGAACCGCTTCCGCTCCGCATCCATCGTCACGTCCGAAACCTCGAATTTCCCTTCCGTCAAATTCCGAACCGAGCCGTCCGCCACCGCCAGCGTCACCAAATTCGCGAATCCGCCCTTCTCCGTCTCGAAATACACTCGCGAGCTATCCGGCAGCCACCCCAACAGCCCCCGGCCCGGCCCCCCGATCCAAGCGTCGTCGTGCTCGTCCCAAAGGACCGTCGCCTTGTCCGTCTCGATGTCGAACCCATAGAGCCAAGCGTCCTTGTGGTCTTCCGCATAGGCCCAAGCCACCGCATGCTTCCCATCCGGCGCCCACTGAAGCCGCGAAACCCGCCCTGGCCGGGGCGTCGCGATCTCCACCACCGCCCCCGACTTCAGGTCCACGATCAATTCCTTGCTGTGCCCCTGCGGAGCCCCAACCCGCTCATAGGTGGAGATCATCTCCGGATACCCGCTTCCCGTGATGTAGTTCGGCACCGGAGCCCGCTTCCCGGTGGTCGTCGTGCTCTCGAACAGATCCACCGTCGCATGCGTCCCCGAGGGAGTCACCGTCAACCCGTTATTCCGGAACCCAGCCGGAAGCCGAACCTCGACCCCCTTCACGACATCGTTAATCCTGTTGCCTTCCGATACTCCAGGCGTCGTGTTCAGCCGAACCGTCGTAAGCTGCGTCACCGCCCCGTCCGCAATATTCAACCGGAAAAGGTTGTCCCCGCTCACATACACGACCGTAGACCCGTCTCCCACCAACCGCGGGTTGCTCTCTTGCACGTCCGGCGTCTTCGTCAGTTGCTGGGACACCGCCGAGGTCACGTCGTAAAGGAAAATGTCGCCGTCCTTCTCGTACGCGATCTTGTTCCCGACTTGAATGCCACGAGGCACCTGTGGACCACCCGAAGCCGTAACCCGGTCGGACCCCAACCCCGACCCGTCTCGATTCACCACATAGGTTTTGTAAGTCGGATCGCCCGCCCCCGTCGCCTTGGCCCACGAAAACCGAAGCTGGCTCCCATCGGCCGACCAGCGCAAGCCGCGCGGCGCATGCCCGACCAGCGCCGGGCCGCGCATGATCGACTCGATCGTCAGCTCGAATTTCGGGGGAGTCGAGACCAAAAGCAAGGCGAGAGACAGCATCCCGTAACCTTACACTCTCGCAACCCCGCAGGAAAAGCTAGCCCTTCAATCCGCTCGTCGCGATCCCCTGGATAAAGAACCGCTGCGCAAGGAAGAACACGACCACCACCGGCGCGATCGTCAAGCAGGAAGCCGCCATCAGCAAGTTCCAAGGCGTCCCCCCGTGCTGCGTCTGGTAGGCCTGCAAGCCCAAAGACAACGTAAACGAAGTCTGGTCCACGAGATAGATGAGCGGCCCCAAGAAGTCGTTCCAGGCCCCCATAAACGTGAACAGCGCCACCACCGCCAAAGCGGGCTTCGAGAGCGGCAGGATCACGTCGATGAAAATCCGTAGCTCGCTGCACCCGTCGATCTTCGCCGCCTCGCTGAGCTCCATCGGAATCGTCCGGAAGAACTGCCGCAGCAAGAAGATCGAGAACGCGCTCCCAAAGAACATCGGCACCCAAAGCGGCCGGAAGGTCCCCACCCACCCCAGCCACTTGAATAGCGCGAAGGTCGGCACCATCAAAACCGGGAACGGAATCATCATCGTCGCCAAGGTCGCCCCGAAGAACAAGTCCTTCCCCGGCCACTTCAGCCGCGCGAACGAATACGCCACCAGCGAGTTCGAGATCAGCGCCCCACCCACCGATAGCACCGTCACGATCAGCGAGTTCCGCGCATAGACCAGGAACGGGATGTACCCAAGCTCCTTGCTGTTGAACTTGACCGCGTCCGGAAAATTGCTCCAAAGCACATGCGATGGAATCCAGCGCGGAGGTGATGTCATCGTCTCCGTGATCGGCTTCACCGCCGTCGAGAGCATCCATAGCAGCGGAGTCACGAACGCTACCGAAAGCAGCACGAGCACCAGATGCGTCAGCGCCGTCTTCGCAACCTTGTTCGGTCTCCCGGGAAGTGCCTTGGCCATCGTCCGCTATCCACCCTCGTAGTGCACGTGCCGCTCCGAAATCCGCATCGCCAAAATCGTCAAACCCAAGGTGATCAGAAACATCACCCACCCCAACGCGCTCGCATAACCCATCCGCTGATTCTTAAAGGCGTTGTCGAAGAGGTAGCTCGAAAAGAAGTAGGTCGACCGCGCCGGAGCCCCGTCCGGGAACATCACGTACGGCACCGCGAAAATCTGGAGCGACCCGATGATCCCCATGATCACGTTAAACAGAATGACCGGCGACAGCATCGGCAACGTCACGTGCCGCGTCTTCGCCCAAGTCTTCGCTCCATCCAAATCTGCCGCCTCGTACAAAGAAACCGGCACGTTCTGCAAGCCCGCCAGGTAGATCACCATCGCCTGCCCGCAGCCCCACACCGAGATCAGCACCAGCGTCCACTTCGCCCACGCCGGGTCCCCCAGCCAGTTCGGAGCCGTGATCCCCACCTTGTGAAACGCCGCGTTCAGCAGCCCATAGTCCCCGTTGAAAATCCATAGGAACAACGTCCCCAAAACCACCATCGGCACCAGCGTCGGCAAGAAGAAGATGGTCCGGTAGAAAGCCATCCCCCGCACCTTCGAGTTCAAAAGCATGGCCAACCCGATCGCCACCACCGTCCCCAAGGGAACGGCCCCCACCACGTACAGCAACGTGTTCTTCAAAGTCGTATAGAACACCTCGTCGTGGGCCATCTCCTGATAGTTGGAAAGCCCAATCCAACTCGGCGGACGCAAGATCGAGAAGTTCGTGAACGAGTAGAGCAGCGAGGCGATCAGCGGATAGAGGAGAAAAACCCCAAACCCCAAAATCCACGGCGAGGCGAACAAAAGCCCCGCCATCGAATCGCGCCGCTTCACTTCTCCAACACCTGCGACTTATAGATTTGCCACTGCTCGGTCAACCGCGCTTCCGCGTCGTCCAAAGCCTGCTTCGGCGTCTTTTGCCCGGTGTTGATCTCCTGAAAAGCCACGTTCATCTCCGACTGAATCCGCGGCAAAATCCCGATTTGAGGAGGCGAGAAAGCCGTCGGCGAACGCGCCAGCTTGTCGAAAAGCCGGATGAATTTGTTCGGATGGGTGTTGAAGAAATGCTCGCTCACCTTCGCCAGCGGCGAGTTCTTCCCGTGCGAGAGGCAAAGCTTCTCCATCACATCCTGCCGCTGCACGTACCGGATGAACTCGAAAGCCTCCTTCGCATGCTTCGCCCCGCGAGGAATAACGAGAATGTCCTGCGACAAATCCGACATCCCCGCCAGTTCCGGATGATCCGCGACATAGGGAAACGGCACCGCGAACCACTTCAAACCCGGCTTGAAAACGTGAATGTAGTTCCCCTTCCAAACCCCGTTAATCTCCGTCGCTACCTTCCCGTCCATAAACGGGTCCTGCGGCGACGCGAAGTTCCCAAATCCGCTCTGGAAGTTCTGCACCTCCTTCGTCCCGAACCGCTTCGTGTACGAGGCCACCCACTCGTAGGCCCGCACGTTCTCCGGCGAATTCACGGTAAGCCGGTCGCCGTCCACCAGCTTGCCCCCGAAGTAGAACCCCCAAGACCAGTTCCACCAGCCCGGGTCCGATGGCAGGAACCCCGCCATCTTCAAGCTCCCGTCCTCGTTCCTCTTGGAAATCTTGTCGACGAGCGCGTCCATCCCCTCCAGGGTCTTGGGGAAGGTCTCCGGCGAGGCATATTCGGGAGGCACCAAGTCTTCGCGTACGTGCAGCGCCACCGAAGCCGGAGTGCTCGGCAAGGCCCACAGCTTGCCCTTGTAGAAGAGCGGATCCCAATAGTTCGTGATGTAGTAATCCCGGCTTAGCCCCGACTCTCTCGCCATCTCCGACAAATCGGTCAACGCTTTCGCATCCGCGAACTGGCAAACCTGGTCCAGCCAAATCCCCGCCACGTCCGGCGGATCGCCTCCGGCCGTCGCCAAGGCCGTCTTGCTGTCCACCCCCGAAATGCTCAGGTACTTGACGAATATCCGGGATTGCGAAGCGTTGAAGTCGTTGATGACGGCCCGCATCCCATCCGCCTCGGCCCCCGTCCACTTCTCCCAGTAGATCACCGTCACCCGGTCGGGAATGGCCTGCCGCGTCACAACCCCTTCCCCCCAGACCGCCGCAGCCACCAAAGCAGCCGCCACCGAACCTAACGCAAGCGATGCACGCGCGTTCATTGGAGGCAAGGCTCCTTGCAAAGAGAAGGCGGAAGCTCGTTCTTACGCGCCATAAGATAACAACGGGCACCCCATTGTAACCCCAACCCAAGAAGAAATCCCAACTCCCCCATCCACCCTATATGTCCTACGCGTCCTATCTGTCTTATCCGCCCTATCCCCCTTAAGCCCCCTCACCTCCATCACCCCCTCACCCCTTCACCTCCATCGCCACCCCCACCCCCTCACGCAAAGCAGTCCCCAACACCAAGACATCCCGAGGAGAAACCGAAACCGCCCGCGCCTCCGTCGTAAACGGCCTCCCCCTCCTCATCGCCTTCACCGTCTACAAGCTCACCGGCAAAGACTACGTCCCCCTAAAAGACGCCTACGTCGACGTCTGGCACGCCAACGCCGCAGGCGTCTACTCCGATGAAAGCAACCCCATGAACCACGAGAACACCGCCCACCAAACCTGGCTGCGCGGCTACCAGGTCACGGGAGCCAACGGCGTCGTCCAGTTCAAAACCATCTTCCCCGGCTGGTACTCCTCCCGAACCCCCCATATCCACTTCAAGGTCCGCACCTTCTCCGCCCAACACCAAGCCACGTCCGAATTCACGTCCCAGCTCTTCTTCCACGACCGCGACATCGACCGCATCTACACCCACAGCCCCTACGACACCCGCGCCAACCGAGACACCACAAACGCCAATGACTCCGTCTACAACGACCGCCAAGTGGACGGCTCCGTAGCAGGCTCCCACCTCCTCCTCGACCTCAAGCAAAGCGAAACCAGCGGCTACAAGAGCCAATTCGCCATCGTCCTCACCGACGAAAACACCCGCCCAAGATCAAGGCGCGGAGGCGGCCCCGGAGGCTTCGGCGGACCTCCTCCAGGCGGTCCCCCACCCCCCACAGTAGGCTATCATCCGTCTTTGATGACGGGCAAACCGACGGTCTACAACAAGTTCGCGGGGCAAAGCCCCGAGCGCCTAGCCGCCCTGAGCGACGGCCTCTTCGCTATCGCGATGACCCTGCTCATCATCGACATCCACGTCCCCAAACCCGAAGGCATCCACTCCGACCAAGACCTCCTGGACGCCATCTGCACCCTCTCGCCAAGGTTCCTCATGTATCTCATGAGCTTCATGACCCTCGGCATCTTCTGGGTCGGCCAACAAACCCAGCTCAACTTCTTCGAGCGCGCCGACCGGAATCTCACGTGGATCCACATCGCCTTCCTCGCCATCGTCGCCCTCATGCCCTTCTCAACGGCCCTCCTCGCCGAGTTCATCACCTTCCGAACAGCTCTCGTCATCTACTGGCTAAATATCCTCCTCGCGGGCATCGTCATCTACGCCAGTTGGAACTACGCGGTCAGGAAGGGCCTCCTCAAAGAAGACACCCCGCCCGAAATCTCCGCCGCCATGAAGCGCCGCGTGATCGTCGCCCAATCCCTCTATGCCCTCGGCGCCGCGCTCTGCATCTTCAGCACCTCCTGGAGCATCGGCTTCATCGTCCTCGTCCAGCTCAACTACGTCATCGCCCCCAAGATCAAACCCCTCTTCAAGCTCTAGCCCTGGTACCCTCGGCATATGAATCCCCGGCTGAGTCAAGACGATCTTCAACGCATCGTAGCCTTCCGCCACGACCTCCACGCCCACCCCGAGCTCGGCTATAAAGAGACGCGGACGAGCGCCAAAGTCGCCGAAGAATTGACCCGCCTGGGAATCCAACATCGCACCGGCCTCGCCGGAGGCACCGGCATCCTCGCCTACCTCCCCGCCACCGCCAATCCCGACCAAGCCGAGACCATCGCCCTTCGAGCCGACATGGACGCCCTCCCCATAGAGGAAAAGACCGGCCTCCCCTACGCCTCCGGAACGAAAGGCGTCATGCACGCCTGCGGCCACGACGGCCACACCTCCATGCTCCTCGGCACCGCCACCGTCCTAAGCCAACTCCCCGAACGCCCCTTCAACATCCTCCTCATCTTCCAGCCCGCCGAAGAAGGCGGCGCAGGCGGAATGAAGATGTGCGAAGACGGCGTCCTCGACGGCAAAGTCCTCGGCAAACCCGCCAACCGAATCTTCGGCCTCCACGGCCATCCCTACACCACCGTCGGCCAGGTCAGCACCTGCGTCGGCGCGATGATGGCCTCAGCCGACTCCTTCACCGCCTACGTTCACGGCAAAGGCGGCCACGCCGCCATGCCCCACTCGACCATCGACCCCATCGTCATCGCCTCCCAGATCGTCGGTGCATGGCAAACCATCGTCTCCCGCACCGTCAGCCCGATGGACGCCGGAGTCGTCACCGTCGGCCAATTCCACGCTGGAGTCGCCCACAACGTCATCCCCGATTCCGTCATGCTCGAAGGCACCGTCCGCGCCCTGAAGGAAGAAACCCGTTCCTCCATGATCGCCAAGGTCATGACCATCGCCGAAGGCATCGCCGCCGTCCACGGAGCCACCCTGGAGATCGAGTGGATGCAAGGCTATCCCGTCACCCGAAACGATGCCCAGGCCGAAAGCCGCTGGCGCACCGCCCTGACCACCGGATTCTCTGGAGAAGTCCTCCCCGACCCCGTCGTCCCCGTCATGGGCGCCGAAGATTTCAGCTTCTACGGAGCCAAAACCAAAGCCTGCTTCTACTGGCTCGGCCTCAGCCCGTCCAAAGACCACACCTACCCCAACCTCCACGCCCCGGAGTTCAACTTCAACGACGCGGCGATTCCCTACGGGGTAGAAGCCATGTGCCGCCTCGCCCTCGCCTCCTAAGCCCGCGAAGCCAAGGAAGTCAACATCTCTTGCACCTGCGTCTCGCAGGCCATCGTGATCCCGGCCACGGTCTGCCGCTTGTCAGCCTGGTAGTCCGCAAAGTGATCCGCCAGCGACAGCGGCGTCCCGATCCGCACGAAAGCTTCCTGCGTCCCCCTGATCGAAACCTTCCCCAAAACCTCCTGCTCCATCCGCACAAGCAGATGCACCATCCGCTCCGAGCTAGGATCGGCCGCCACATACCCGTCGTAAACCGCGATCCAATTCGCCAACCGCTCCAACTCGTGAAGGGCCGGACGAATATGGTTCCGAGCCTCCTCCCAAAGCTTCCTGTCGTAGTCCGTCTTGGGCTGCGCGGCATCTTGCGTGACCTTGTGAACGGCGTTCACCACCATCCGCATCTCCTCCGCCAAAAGCCCGCCCCGCAGCTTCACCTTCGCGATCTCCGCCGCCCGCTCGAGCTGAGTCCGCTTCACCACGTCCATCCGGTCCCCCAGTTTCGCATCCTCCACCGGCACGATCCCAAACTGCTTCTCCAACTTCGAAACGACCAGTTCCCCCACCCGCCGAACCCGCGCATAGGAATCGCCCTTCGCATCCACCGGAAGCCCCACCGCCTCCTCCAACCGGGCAATAGAAGCAAGAATCGCCTCCTTCATGTCCTCCACAAACCGATACCGAATCGCCACCGGCTGAAGCTTCACATCCGCCCCGTCCTCAGCCTTGCGAGCATCCTCCAGCCCCCAAAAGGCCAACTGAATCACCCCGGATTGAAACGGTAACAGCGAATCGTTCTGCGAATAGACCTCGCCCTCGGGAAAGATCACCAACTTTGTCCCCGGCTTTCCCAATAGCTGCCGAGTCATCGCGAAAGAAGGCCGGTCGAGCGCCCCACGAACGAGTGAATACCCGCCCAACCGCTGCACGAACTTCCCCCAAAGCCCACCCGCCTTGTCGAATGCCTCCCGGCAGCAAACGTAGTGAAACGGCTCCCCAACCCGCTGCGAAAGCCGAAAAACAATGGCTGGTTCCGTATTCGTCGGATGGTTCGGCAGAATCACCGCCCGCTCCTTACGCAGTTCCCGAAACCGCGCAAGCTCGTCGGAGTCGAAATGCACGGCCCGAACCTGGCGCGAGCGTAAAGCGAACGGAATGATCCCATTCGCCACCGCCACCGCGGCCCGGTTCAGCTTCGGCGGCTTAAAATCGTGCATCGCATCCCTCCTGATCTTATCCGCGATTCAGGCATTATGGAAGGATGTTCGGCCTCACCGATCAAGAGATGCACATCGTGGTGGATGTCTTGGTAAAGCTGGCCCTCGGACTCGTCCTGGCCGGAGCCATCGGCTTCGAGCGCGAAATCCACGGGCGACCCGCCGGTATCCGCACCCACATGCTGCTCATCATGGGCGTTATCCTCTTCTCCGCCTCGGGCCGCTACTTCATGGGAGGAGACACCGCCCGCGTGGCCGCCCAAGTGGTCGTCGGCGTGGGCTTCCTCGGAGCCGGAACGATCATGCGAACCGGTGCCGAAGTCAAGGGCCTCACGACTGCCGCCAGTCTCTGGGCGACTGCCGGAATCGGCATGGCCATCGCCCTCGGAGGCGCGTTCATGTTTATCGGCGTCGTCGCCACCGTCCTCTGCCTCCTCACCCTTAGCGGCATCGACATCCTCGAATACCAATTCCTCCACACCAAACAAACCCAGGTGCTGCGGCTCGTCATCGACGGGAAAGAACAGGTATTCACCCTCCTCGCCCATGTCTCCGCTCAAACGGGTGTCCAGGTCCGCTCGGTAAATATCGTCGAAACCAGCCCCCAGATCGTCGTGGACATGGAGTTGAGGGGCAAGACGAAGGGGCTGTTGGAAAGCGTCTCCGCCATTTCCGGAATCAGCAGCGCCTCGTGGCAAATCCCCTGGTCGTAAAAGGCGAGGTTAAAATAGGTTCGTGGCTATCGAACTCGACGTCGATTCGGCAACCCAACGCAAGATCGCGGTGAGCCTCTACAACGGACTCTGGCCGCTGCTGCAAAAGGAAGGGCGCACCGCCGAAGACTGCAACGAGATGGAGCGAGCCGCCTTCGCCTCCCTCTACCACTGGTCCAAAGTCGGCGATGCCACCAACATCGCCATCGGCGAATGGATGATCTCCCACGTCTACGTCTCCCTGGGCCGCATCGACGACGCTATCCGTTTCGCCCAGCGCACCATCGACTGGTGCGAACAGCACTCCCTCGCCGACTTCTACCTGGCCTACGGCTTCCTTGAAATGGCCCGCGCCCTCCGCGTTGGCGGAAAACACGATAACGCCAAGCAATATTTGGACTGGGCGCGTGAGGTCGAGATCGCCGAGGAAGGCGACCGCGAAGTCTTCGAGAAAGACCTCGCAAGAGACGGCTGGGTTCTCGATTAACCCAGCCGCCGAGAATCCTTAAACGCGGACAGTGCGCGAGACTTCCGTCTCAACCTTGTCGCCCGGCTTAATGTTCACGTTGCGTCCTTTGATGAAGACGCCGCCGATCAGCCCGACAGGACCCAAAACGAGCGCGCCCGCGCCGCTGGCGATGGCCGCCTTATCTGTCTTGCCGCCCTGAAAGGCCTTGCCCTTCTCACGCGGTTGAAGCGGGATGCCACGCACCGGGTTGATGACGATGCGGATGCGAGCGTTCTTGCCAAACCGCCCGTTCTTGTCGACCTTCTCGATCACCGCCGTCACCGGAGTGCCCGCCCTAAGCACGGTCTTCCCATCGACTCGCACGTCGTCGACGACCTCCATCCTCACCTTGTCCCCCGCCTTCGCCGTCTTCGAGCTAAGCGAGTCCTTGAAAGCGAGCGTCACGCCGGTCCCCTGCGGAACCGTCGTCGCGAAAGACGAGACGGCAAGCGCGAAGACCGCCAAGGGAAGAAGTATTCGATTCAAAAGTGATGCCTTCATAGTTCCTTTGAGGAGCAATCGCCCCTCTCCTTGCTTGTATTGACTTCAGTCCATAAAAAACGTGTTCGAGGGGGCCTATTTCGGCCTCTTTTGCTGGAGGGGATAGCTGATGCAGAAGTCACGATCCCCGTTGCCATCGTTCGCGATCGACCCGCCATCGTCTACCTTGTTCCGGCCCACGCTATAGAGGATAAATCCCGTCCCGTCGTTAACCAACAGCATCGGCTTACCCGAAAAAGGATCGCGCCACTCCGGTCGAGCAGCCTCCTTCGGCAAAACCCACTTACCGGACGACTGACCGTCCATCACCATTGTCAACGCCAGCCAGGTAAGTCGGCGAAAGGCTTCGTCCTTAGGTTCTACAATAAGCGCCCCCGCGATGGGAGTGTCCTCGCCGGTGCTAAAAATGTTGCTCAAAGTCGGGTTGAAGCTAAGCCAGATTTCGTCTACCCGTTTCTCGTAAGGCCTGATGAATTTTTCAAGTGTCGCCGCGTCTTGCACCCCTTTTGGCCAAGAATTCTCCGCCTCCGTCAACACGTTGAGCATCCGAGTCTTGGTTTCCATCAGATCCCCTCGCGACTGAATGGGAGTCTGGGTGGGCGTCGTACCCAGCATCATCAGACCCCTCGCGGATATGAACAGGTCCAACGTCTCCAGCTTCATCGCGCTCTCCAGCAGCCAAATCCGATGAATGTCGGGAGTCTTCGGAATGGCCTTCGCTTCAAGTTGCCGAAGCGCGTCGAGCAGTTGCCTGTTCTGGGGTGCGATTCGCGCAACGTTCAGAACCGCCTGATGGCTCAGCATTCGGCAGCTCTCCGCGGCAAGCACACTGATAAGGTTTGGTTCTGTTTCCAGGTGAGAGGCTAACTTGTCGACGGTATCGATAGCCGCGACCGTTTCCGCCACGTTCCCCCGATGCGCTTCCACCAGAGCCTTTGCGCAAAGCCATTTCGCCAGCATCCTCCACCTTGCGAAGTCGGGCAGCAGCAGCGCGTAGCCCAAGCTCCAATCGCGCTTGAAATCCCAAGCTGGCTTCTGAACCGCCTGCTCCAAGCTCCGCAACGCGGGATCGAGACGCGCCTCCACCTTTGTCAAAGTCGCTAGGTCGGGCGTTCCCTGCACATAGAAGGCATCCTTCATCACGCCTTGGAGTTGCTTGTCCGCATCGCGCAACACTGGCTTTAATCCCTGCTGAAACGGCGCCGCTTGCCCAACCCGTGGAGGTTCGAGAATGCTCTTGAGAACTAGCTTCGCGTCCTCTGCCGCATTGTCCTGATCCGGCACCTTGGGCAACGTCTCCACGACGTCCGAAATCGTCACCCCAACCCCAGCCTTCTGCGCGTTCAAGACCGCCGAATCGTAAGACTTTTGAATCTGCTCGCCACGGTTGGAGCACCCAGCCAGGACAACCCCTGCCAGACCCAACCCCATCCACCGCCAAGCGAATCCCATCGATCAAATCATACGGCGGAGTGCCGCGAAACGTTGAGCCCCGTGCACCGTCTTGTTGAAGGAGGCGTTTGTGATTGCATTAGCTTTGTTAGGCTGCGTGGCCACGGGAAGCATCGAGGACCTCTCGGCAGAGGAGCCCACGACGCGTATTCGCGCCATCCAACGCCTTACCCGCGAACCAATCGATCTCGACAACGGCGAGCCGCTTTTCAAGTGTCTGGACGACCCCGACAAATCCGTTCGCAAGGCCGCGGTAAGTGGCTGGCGGGGCTACTTCAAGGGCTACGACGACGAGTTGTATCTTGACTATGAAGAGAAGAAGCTGGACGGAACGGCGACCGTCGCTGACAAAACGCGAAGCGACGACTGGTTCCGCCGCTACGTGGACAAGCTCGCCGAGATTTCGCAGCGAGAGGGCGCGGACCTCGGCTCCGAAGCCCTCATAAGCATCGGCCATCTAGGAAACGCCTTCACGCCAGTCGCCGAAGCATTTGTCTCTCCGGGAGCCGGCGTCATCAACCACCTGGATCCAACGCCTTCCCTCGTTAGCACGATGGAAAAGCTGGCTGCCGCTCCATCGCCCTCCTACTACCGGCTATTGCAAGAAGAAGATGCTCAGGCAGCATTCGTAGTTTTGGATTCTCTTTCGGCAAAGAGTCTCGGCCCTCTCGAACCGATGCTACGCCAAATGTTGAGGTCCAAAACCGCCGCTATGAGGTTCGTCGCGGTGCTCGAATATAACCGCCTGGATGGGAAATATCGTAAGACACTTTTGATGCCTCTGTTGTCGGATTCCGACGAGGAAGTTCGGACCCTTGTTTCCGCCGCGAATTGCTTCGTGGAGAAGGACTGGCTTCAACTCGCGACCGCATCGGGAACAACAAATCGAGCCCGAGCCCTGGCCCTTCGAAAGTTGGGCTGGACCAAAAACGAAGCCTACGTGCCGCTCCTCCGAAAGTGGCAAGACAGCCCTGACGAATCGATCCAGACCGCCGTCATCGACGGAAGTTGGCAGATCTATTCGTCAGGCCGGGGACCCGCTTGGCTTGTACAGCTCGTCGAGAAGCGGCTTGACGACCCTTCTCCGAAAGTTCGAAGGGGGCCTTTGAAGCTGTTTTCCAAGGGGTCGAGATTGCTTCCGATGCACACTTCGCGAAAGCCTTTAAAGACCCGTCGGAGAACGTTCGGGAGGTGGCAGCACTTTATCGGATGTATCTTCCAGGCTTTGCCCCAGAGATGATCGCAGCCTATCGGGACGGCTTAGTGGATGAATTCATGTTGCAAATCGACTTCGATGCTCCCGAAAACAGGGGACTTCTTCACGAATGCGCCACTTCATCTAGCGATCGGCTTCGCCTCTTAGCGGCAAATTACTACCTTGAAAACCACTACGACGAAGGCTTTCCCCTAGTGATGAGTCTAACGAAAAGTAAGGACACCAGCGTACAAGCGGTGGCATTTTCCTACCTGGACCTTACCGAGGACCGCCGCGCCTTGGAGGCATTCAAAGCCCTGCTTGACCCGAAAGATGAAGGTATTTTCGGCCATGCGGCAATCGCACTGATTCAATGGCCGGAATGCGTGAAACTGCTCGAACCATTCACGCATAGCAAGTCACGGCACATCCGTCTCAGCGCCAAAACGGCTATCCATTGTTTCCAAGACCCTTGGTTCCACCACAGCAGTGGCGGCGTTTTGCCACCGTAAACGCGTAGACTCTTAGGCGCTGCATGGCCTACCGCGACTTTCGACATTTTCTCGACACCCTCGAATCCAAAGGCGAGCTCAAACGGATTCAAGAACCCCTGAGCCCCTACCTGGAGATCACCGAGGTCGCGGACCGGGTGATGAAAGCAGGCGGCCCCGCACTCCTGTTCGAAAATGTCGTCGGCCAACCCCACCGCCTCGGCACCCCCGACCCCATGAGTGCCGTCATGGGGCACCCGAGCATCCACACTCCCCAATCCTCCAATCCTCCAATCCCCAATCCTGTGACCTACGGTCACCCGGTGGCCATCAACACGATGGGCAGCCGCAAACGGATGTCGATGGCCCTCAGCTGCGACGACTTCGAAGAACACGCTCAACGCATCGCCAAGCTCCTCAAACCCGACATCCCCAAGGGCCTCATCGATAAAGCCCGCTTCGGAGCCGAGCTCCTCAAAGAAGTCAAACCCACCCAGCCCAAGGAGGTGAGCAGTGGCCCCGTCCAGCAGATCGTCGTGCAGGGTGACGAGATCGACCTCACCAAACTCCCCATCCTCACCTGCTGGCCTGAAGACGGCGGCCCGTTCATCACCCTCCCCCTCGTCTTCACCCACGATCCCAATACCGGCAAACGCAACGTCGGCATGTACCGCATCCAGCTTCACGACAAGAAAACCTGCGGCATGCACTGGCAGATGCACAAGACCGGCATGCGCCAGATGGAAGAGGCGGGAGCCCAAGGCAAAAAACTGGAAGTCTGCGTCTGCCTCGGCGGCGATCCCGTCTACAACTTCGCCGCCATCTCTCCCCTCCCCCCGGGCATCGATGAAATGCTCTTTGCCGGTTTCCTCCGCCGTGAGAACGTGCGGATGGTCAAGGCCAAAACAGTAGACGTCATGGTCCCCGCCGATTGCGAAATCGTCATCGAAGGCTACGTGGACCCCAGCGAGCGCAAACTGGAAGGTCCCTTCGGCGACCATACCGGCTACTACTCCCTCGCCTCCGACTTCCCCGTCCTCCACGTCACCGCCGTCACGATGCGCGAAAAGGCGATCTACCCCGCCACCATCGTCGGTCAGCCCCCGATGGAAGACGGCTGGATGGGCAAAGCTGTCGAGCGTATCTTCCTCCCCATGATCCAGTTAACGGTTCCCGAAATCGTGGACATGAACCTCCCCGTCGAAGCCTGTTTTCACAACGTCGCCTTCGTCGCCATCAAAAAGAAATATCCAGGGCACGCCTACAAGGTTATGAATGCCATCTGGGGTCTCGGCGGTCTCGCCTTCACCAAGCAGGTCTTCATCTTCGACGAGGATTGCAACGTGCAGGACATCGGGGAAGTCCTCTTCCGCCTCGGTGCGAACTGCGACCCACTCCGTGATACCCTCCTCAGCAAAGGCCCCGTCGACCAGCTCGATCACGCCTCGCTGGAAGAAGGCTTCGGGGGCAAGATCGGCTTCGATTGCACCCACAAGTGGCCCGGCGAAAATGGCTTCAAGCGCAACTACCCGAAACTGATCTCGATGTCAGACGACGTTCGCCAAAAGATCGACGCCCTCTGGCCTCGGCTCGGCCTTTAGAAGTAAGGTGAGACAATGTTTGCCGCCTGTCTTTTGGCTCTCTGTTTGGGTCAACAATGGTCGGGGACGACCTCCAACTACCACGGATTCGTAAGGCACGATTTCAACATCGCCGGGTGCGCAGCCCTCATCGTCGAGCCCAAAACCCCCGCCAAAGGCAACCCCTGGGTCTGGCGCATGGAGTTCTTCGACCACCGCCCCGAGTTCGACCTTGCGATGCTCGCGAAAGGCTACTATCTCGCCTATCTGAACGTCGGCAACACCTTCGGCTGCCCAAACGCCATGGATCAGTTCGCCGCCTTCCACCACGAGCTCACCGCGAACCACAACTTCAACAAGCGAGCCATCCTCGAGGGCCTGAGCCGGGGCGGCCTCTACGCCTACAACTTCGCCGCCAAGAACCCCGACAAGGTCATGGTCCTCTACGGCGATGCCCCCGTTTGCGACTTCACCACCTGGCCCTACGGTGGCCGAGGCGGAGCCCGCAGCGACGGCGACTGGAAGGATCTTCTCAACTCCTACGGATTCCCAAACGAGCAGGCAGCACTGACCTACCCCTTCATGCCCATCGACAACCTGGCTCCCCTCGCCGCCGCGAAGATCCCCATCATCCACATCGTAGGCGACGCCGATGAGCTGCTTCCCGTATCGGAGAACACTGCCGTCGTCGAGCGACGCTACAAAGCGCTCGGCGGCACGATGGAAGTGATCCACAAACCAGGCGGGAAGCACCATCCCCACGCCCTGGACGATCCCACCCCTCTCGTCCAGTTCATGGAGAAGCATTTCAACGACTCCGCCAAGGCTCTGCCCGCCCCCCGCATCCCGGCTCCCAACCCCGAGTCCCGATACGACCTCGCCGGGTGGCAAGGGCGATCCTGGCTCGACCAGCATAACGACTGCGTCCAAGCCGCCAGCACCCTCGACCCCCAGGTCATCCTCATCGGCGATTCCATCACTCAAGGCTGGGGTGGCGAAGGAAGGCATGTCGCCGCCGGAATCCCCGACTACTGGAAAACCTATCTCCAACCAGTCCACGCCCTGAACATGGGCATCGCCGGAGACCGAGTCCAAAACGTCCTCTGGCGACTCCAACACGGCGCCCTCACCCAATCCCATCCCAAGATCGTCGAGTTGCACATCGGCACGAACAACCTCGCCAGCGACGATGCCCCCGACATCGCCAAAGGTATCGAAGACGCCCTCAAACAGATCCGCAAGGACGCCCCCCAAGCCACCGTCATCCTCATAGGCCTCTTCCCCACCGGCCCGAACCCCCAAGACCTTCGAAGACAACGAGCTATGGAGGTCAATCGTCGCATCGCCAAGCTTGCGAACGGCAAAAACGTCCGCTTCGTCGACATCGACAGCGAGCTCCTAAAGCCCGACGGAACCCAGGACGGCGACAAAATGTCCTCAGACACCGTCCACATGGTTGCCGGAGGCTACATCGTCTGGGGCAAGGCCCTTCGCGCCGAAATCGACCGCATCCTAGGCCATGCCGCTCAATAACGAAGTCCTCCTCGCCGCTGCGAAGATCGTTCTCCAATGGGGTCCGGAACGCCAAACGCCCGAAGCCGAGCGTCTACGAAACGCTTACCCGAATCTGACGGACGCCGAGATTCAACAGGCGCTCCGAGCCGGACATGAAGTAATCCAACACGCCGAAGAGTTGGCTCCCAAAATCAAGGAAAGAAAACTTCAAAACGGGAGCGAAGTCCTGCGCAAAAAACGCCCATGGCTGGACGACGAAACTGCCGCCAGCGCAATCACTCAGGGCCTCTACTACCACTGGCGAGAAACCGGTGAGTAACGCCTCCGGCGCTAGCCTTCAGCCCGCTTCTTAAAGGCCTCGTTGATCCCATCCAGGTTCTTCTGGACGATGTTGTGGATCACCTTCTTCACGAGCGGCCCCAGGGTCGGAACGTTGTATTCGTACTCCAACGACTGGTTGAAGCGAGTCCCCCCCGCCTCCTCCGCGAAAGTCCAAACCCCTTCCATCTTGTCGTAGTCCCCCTGAACCTGGTGGAACTTGCAAGTGTGGGTCGAATCGTCCCAAAGATCCTCTTGCCGCCAACGCACCTTGAGCCCGAAGGTCGGAATAATGCCCACCCAGTCCGACACGAACCGGCTGTCCTCCGTCTCTACGGGCGTCACGGATTTGACGTCCTTCATGAATTCCGGAAAGGAGCGGCTGTCCTTGGCGATGGCGTACACCGTGTCCAAGGGGGCGTTGATGAGGCAAGTGGTTTCGACCGTCGGCATTTGTAGTCGGGCAGTCTACCAGTCCGCGATTTTGCCCCCGCCAGGGCCTATTTATCCGAACAATTAGCAAGTAATGTACGTTGTAACGTTTGGGTTTGGACGTCTCGAACCTTGTTGCGGTCCTCTTTCGCCTCCCATGGCTTGACTCTTGAATAACCGTAGCGAGACTCGTCCGTCAAAATAGAGTCCTCATGATCACCACGCTCATCGTCACCGCCCTCCTCGCCGGTTCGCCGAGCAACGGAGCGCAAGCTGCGACGCAAAATCGCGTGGACAAGATCGTCGAGTTGGCCTGGCAGCAGGCCGACCAAGCTCAAGCCCAGCAAACTCAAAACACGTCGATCGTGATCGACGCCAAACGGCAAAAAGACCTCGATCGCGATATCGACCTCGGCAAACAGTACGCCAAAGAGGTCGACAAAGAACTTCACCCCAGCCAGAACGACGAATACGTCAAGCGGGTCAAGCGCATCGGCGCGGAGATGGCCGTCATCGCCAACTCCATGAACACCGACGCCCTCTGGGGCGACAAGCGCCCCGCCAAATTCGACTACGAATTCCGCGTCGTCCAAGGCGAGGACGTCAACGCCTTCTCCCTCCCCGGCGGCATCATCTACGTCTACGAAGGCCTCGTCAAGTACGTCGAATCCGACGACGAGCTCGCCGGAGTCCTCGGCCACGAGATTTCCCACGCCAAATTCCGCCACGTCTACACCCTGCAGCGTCAGTCCGAGAAGCTGCAAATCGGCCAGCTGCTCACGATCCTGGTAGCGGCCATGACCCGCTCGCGGGATGCAGCCAACATCGCTATTGGCGCTCAACTCGGCACCCAGTCCGCAATCAGCACATGGAGCGTGGACGCCGAAGAAGCCGCCGACTACGGCGGATTCCAGCTCCTTGTCAAGAGCAAATACAACGCCACCGGCATGGTCACCATGATGGAGCGCTTGGCCCGGGACGAAAAGAGCCGCCCAAACATCGACTGGGGCATCTTCCGAACCCACCCGCCCAGCAAGGAGCGCGTCCAAAGCCTCATCGGCTACATGAACGCCGCCCGCTATCCCGTCAAGCGCAGCGCCGTCACCACCTCCTTCCGCACCCAAATCAAACCCGGCGATAGCGGAGCGGTGGAAGCCTGGTTTAACGGACGCAAAATCTACACCTTCGCGGGCACCGACGCCCTCGCCCGAGCCGACGATGCCGCGAAGAAATTGGACGATTTTTTCGATCAGGTTCCTCAGATGATCGAAGTCACCGACAGCGACACCGCCGTCCTCTACAACTTCCATCCCCTCCTCGAAGTAAGCCGAGCCGACGCCGACGCCCAGAAGATGACCGTCCAACAACTCGCCGCGGAAACCACCAAGACGATCAAAGGCACCCTGTTCACGCTCGCTTATCGTATTTGGGGATAAACGAAAAGGCCGACCGGGACCCTGACGGGGTATCTGCTAAAATTCCCAGCAATGAGCTTTAGCGTCCGCCTTTCCAGCGACCTAATTGCGGTTGAGGCCGGCGCAACGGTGCCGCTCTCCATCGAGGTCACCAACAAGGGCACGGATTCCGATCGCTACGAGCTCCAAATCGAAGGCATCGACCCTGAATGGACCGCCGTCCCCGAAGCCGTCTTCGTCGTCGATCCCAACGACTCCCACTCCGAGAAGCTTTTCTTCAAAGTCCCCCGCGCCAGTGAGAGCAAAGCCGGCAACTACCCCTTCGTCGTAAAAGTCCGCTCCCTCACCTCCGGAGACTCCCGCACCGTCCAAGGCGTCGTCCAGGTCAAGCCGTTCCACTATCTCACCATGGAGATCGGCCCCAAGAAGGGCATCTACTCCCCCTGGCGAAAACACAACTCCTACACCGCCACGATCCTGAACCTGGGCAACACCGAACACACCCTCCAACTCTTCGGGAACGATCCCGAAGAAGCCTGCACCTACGAGTTCGAACACGAGCAAGTCGTCGCCAGCCCCGGCCAACAGAAGACCGTCGATTTCGAAGTCGTCCCCGCCAGCACCGGCTTCCTCGCCAGTTCTCGCCTCCACGGCTTCACCGTCAGCGGCCGCAGCGTCGAGTCCCCGAACGTGGTGACCTCCGCCCAGGCCCAGCTGGAACAGCGCCCCGCCCTCACCCCAGGCACCCTCACGTTTTTGATCCTCGTCATCCTCCTCGGCGTGGCATGGTTCGCTTTCCTACCCAAACCCCCGGTGATCTCTCTGAACGTCAGCCGTAACCAGGTCTTCACCAACGAACCGGTCAAGATCTCCTGGCACGCCCAAAACGCGAGCGGAGTCGAGATCAAGGTAGACGGAGAGTCCTTCTACCAAGGCTCCAACTCCGACGGCGAGGCCGACTACGTCCCCACCAAGGCAGGCGACGTCCACGTCGAAGCCGTCGCCATTCGCGACGAGCGCCGCAGCAAATCCGCCGAATCCCTCCTCCGAGTCGAAGCCCCCGCCCCCACCCCCAAACCCGTCGTCTCCATCCGCGCCAAACGCAGAACGATCAGCCTGGGCGAAACCGTCGAGCTCGAATACTCCGTCCAAAACGCGGAAGAGGCCTACCTTCAACCGACCGGCCAGAAGCTCCCGCTGACCCTCAACTCCTGGAAGACCCAACCCGAAACCGAAGGCATCATCACCTACGAGATCGTCGCCACCAGCAAGGACGGCCAGGTCGCAAGGGATAAAACCACCGTCACCGTCGTGGACAAGGCCAAAGTCGTCATCCTCGCCTTCTCCACCAAACCCACCAAACTGGATGCCGCCGGAGGCTATGTCACCGTCGCCTGGCAAGTCTCTAACGCCGCCCGCGTCGAGATTTCCGACGGCAAAGACACCACCGTCCTCGACGACCCGAACGCGCCCGGAACGAAAGATTTCATGATCGACAAAACCACGACCTTCACGCTCAAGGCGATCGATGCGAACGGCAAGTCCGTCGTCAAGTCGCTCAAAGTCGAAGTAGCCCCCTCCGACCTGCCGCCCACCGGCCCCACCGACGGAGGCGGCGCGACACCGCCCACCGGCACGAACGCCGGAGGCCTCCGTTGAAGCGAGCCCTCCTCTCCGTCACCGACAAAACCGGCATCGTCGATTTCGCAAAAGGGCTCGGCCAGCAAGGCTTCGAGCTCGTCAGCACCGGCGGCACCGCCAAAGCCCTCCGCGACGCCGGCCTGACCGTCCTCGACGTAAGCCAGATCACCGGCTTCCCCGAAATGATGGACGGCAGGGTCAAAACCCTCCACCCCATGGTCCACGGCGGCCTTCTCGGCGACCGACGCCTCGAAACCCACAAGCAAGCCATGGCGGAAGCAGGCATCGGAGCCATCGATGTCCTCGTCGTCAACCTCTACGCCTTCGAGAAAACCGTAACGAACCCCCACACCCTCGAAGAAGCCATCGAGTCCATCGACATCGGCGGCCCCGCCATGATCCGCGCCGCTGCCAAAAACCACCCCAGCCTCTACGTCGTCGTCGACCCCGAGGACTACGCCGCCGTCCTCAAGGTGAACGGAGACGACCAGGCCCTCAAGCGCCGCCTCGCCGCCAAAGCCTTCCGCCACACCGCGTTTTACGATTCCATGATCTCCCGCTACCTCACCGAGGCAGCCGGCGAAGATCCCCTGAGCGACACCCTCACCCTCGGCTATCGCAAAACCCTCCCTTTCCGCTACGGCGAAAACCCCCACCAAAAGGGCGCTCTCTACGTCGATCCCCTCGCCGCTCCTGGCATCGCCCAAGCCATCCAGCTTTGGGGCAAGGAGCTGAGCTACAACAACCTCAACGACGCCGACGGAGCCTGGGAATTGGTCGCCGACCTGCCTCCCGGAGCCTGCGCGATCATCAAGCACGGCAACCCCTGCGGAGCCGCCCACGGGACCACTCTCGGCGATAGCTACCGGCTTGCCCGCGAAAGCGACCCCATTTCCGCCTTCGGAGGCATCGCCGCCTTCAACATGCCAATCGACGCCGACGCCGCCACCGCCATGACCGAGAAAGGCAACTTCCTCGAAGTCGTCATCGGAACGAGCTACACCGAAGAAGCCCTCGACATCTTCAAAAACCGCTCCGGCTGGGGCCAAGACGTCCGCCTCCTCGCCGCCCCCCTCCCACCGACGAAAGCCACCCTTACTGTCAAAACCATCCGAGGCGGAGCCATCATCCAAGACTCCGACGAAGACCCCGGCTTCGAGTGGAGGGTCGTGACCAAGAAAGCCCCCACCGAAGAGCAAATGGCCGCCCTCCGGTTCCAGTGGAGCATCATCCCCCACGTCAAATCCAACGCCATCGTCGTCGGCAACGCCAATCGCCTCCTCGGCGTCGGCGCAGGCCAAATGAACCGCGTCCAATCCGTCCGCCTCGCCCTTGAGCAAGCCGGAGAAGGCGCGAAAGGAGCCGTCCTCGCCAGCGACGCCTTCTTCCCCTTCCCCGATAGCATCGAAACTGCCGCCAAGGCGGGCATCGCCGCCGTCGCTCAACCCGGGGGAAGCAAGAAGGACGCCGACGTCATCGCCGCCGCCGATGAACTCGGAATCGCCATGGTCTTAACGGGAGTTAGACACTTCCGCCACTAACGGTGTAACATTTATCCGACGCGACTGCGTCTACAATTAAGAAATAGCGCCATGAAGCAGAACGACCTCATCTTTTCCATCGTCGCGGCCGTCGTCGCGTTGATCGTCATCGGTGTGTGCTGGGGAACCAAGCGCGAACCCGCCACGATCGCCGCGCCCGAGACGGTAAACCTCGGCCCGCTCGCGACCCCCAACGCTGAGGTAGTCATGGCGAACAGCTTGCCGAGCGGCGGAGGCGGCGGCGCAGCCGGTGGCCCGCGCGGTCCCGGTGCCGGTCCTGGCGGCGGTGGCGGTTTCGGCCCTCCAGGAGCCGCTGGTGGTTCCGGCGGACGCGGCGGTCCCGGTGGTTTCGGCCCTCCAGGGGCGGCAGGCGGCTCCGGCGGACCGAAAGGTCTCTCGAAATAAAGCCCTTCGGCATTACCCTTGCGGCTACCTAGCTGGATAGGTCACACTGGTTGCTAGTCCGTTAGCTAGGAGTGCCTACATGCCTACCCCGGTTGTTTTGAACGTGGGGTTTTACAATTACGTGATGACCGACAAGATTGTCGCCCTCGTGAGCAGTGAATCTGCTCCGATGCGACGTCTTGTCCAGGCGGTGCGCAAAAGCGGCAACTTAATCGATGCCACCCAGGGTCGGCGCACGAAATCCGTAATTTTCACGACCGATTCCGCAATCATTTTGTCCGCGATCTCCCAGGAGACCTTGGCGAAACGGCTAAACACGGGGGAGATCAATGTTGACGAGGAATAGTTACCGCTCGAATACCTTCACGCGGTTCATCAATCGATTCGGCCGAGACATCGGCATCGACCTGGGAACCGCCAACACGCTCGTCCATGTGGGAGGACGCGGCGTCCTGCTCCGCGAACCCAGCGTGGTCGCCATCAACAAAGACGATGGTAAGGTCGTCGCCGTCGGCGAGGAAGCCAAGCGCATGCTCGGCCGAACCCCTGCCAACATCGTCGCCACCCGACCCCTCAAAGACGGCGTTATCGCCGACTACGACCAAACCGAAAAGATGCTCCAGCACTTCATCGGCAAGGTCAGCAACCGCTTCCTGATGCGCAAGACGGTCGTCGTCGGCATCCCAAGCGGCGTCACCGAAGTCGAGCGCCGAGCCGTCATCGAAGCCTCCAAAAACGCGGGAGCCAGCCAAGCCTACGTCATCGAAGAGCCCATGGCCGCCGCCTTCGGCGCGGGCATGCCCGTCGATGAACCCAGCGGCTCCATGATCGTCGATATCGGAGGCGGCACCACCGAGGTAGCCGTCATCTCCCTCGGCGGCATCGTCCACTCTCGATCCATCCGTGTCGCCGGAGACGAGCTCGACGAGGCCATCGCCGGATACGTCCGCCGTGCCTACAACCTCTACATCGGAGACCGCACCGCCGAGCAGACCAAGATCGAGATCGGCAGCGCCGTCCCCCTGGAAAAAGAATTGGAGATGCAGGTCAAAGGCCGCGACCTCGTCACCGGCCTCCCGCGCAGCGCCACCATCTCGAGCGAAGAAGTCCGCATGGCCATCGCTGAGCCGCTGAATGCGATCGTCGAAGCCGTCAAACTGACCCTCGAGGCCACCCCGCCCGAACTCGCCGCCGATGCCATGGACCATGGCATCGTCCTCGCCGGTGGCGGAGCCCTCCTCCGCGGACTCGATGAGCTCATCCACCGCGAAACCGCCATGCCCGTCCACATCGCCCCCGATCCCCTTAGCTGCGTCGTGATCGGCACGGGAATCGTCGTGGAAGGCATGCACGAGAACCCGCTGATTCGGAAAATGCTTGAGAAGTCCTCGAAAACGTGAAGCAAGCGAGCGGCCGAGATTTTCTGATTCTGTTCCTGCTCTGCGCAGTCGGAGTCGTTCTCGGCCGCTTGCAAAGCGGAGGCCTTAAAGACGGACGCCCCGACATGGTGGGAAGCACGGTCTGCTCGACCGTCAAACCCATGGCCAGCCTCCTCACCTTCGTTGCCGACGGTTCCTCCGATTTCTTCCACGGCATCTTCAACGCCTCCAACCTCACCCGCCAAAACCGAGACCTCAAGCAGCTTCAGATCATCGCCTCCCAATACGCGGAAACGGTGGACCGGCTGAGCCGTGAGCTCGATTCCCTGCGCAAACTGAACGACCTCCCCGCCTTGGGCGGAAAAACGAAAGTCGCCGCCACCGTCATCGGCTACGCCCCCAACGAGAACCGTATCACCATCTCCGCCGGGGCCGATAAGGGCCTGCGCGTCGGCCTCCCCGTCGTCACCGCCGAAGGCCTCGTCGGCATCATTCAAACCGTCGATAAAGCCGAATCCCAGGTCAGCCTCCTCGCCGACCCCAACCGCAAAATCGGGGCCCTTGTCATCAGCCGCAACCCCCCGCCCATCGGCATCATCCGGGGCGAAAATGCGACTACCCTCGTCCTCACCCTCGACGCCAATTCGCCCGTCCAAAACGGCGACCTCGTCCAAACTTCCGGCTTCAGCGACCGGATTCCCCGAGGCATCAGCATTGGCCGGGTAAACCAGATTTACGACGACCCCAATTCCGGCTCCCGCCGTGTCGAGGTCTTTCCCAACGTTTCCCTCGGAAACGTCCGCGAGGTTCTCGTCCTGAAGTGAAGGGCTACAAGGGGGTCCTGTTCTCCGCGTTCGTGCTGTGGTTCGGCGCGGCTCTCCAACAAGTCGTCTCCCCCCGCGTCGGCATCTTCGGCGCGAACCCCGACTTCCTTCTCGTTTTCATGTCCTGCCTCTGCCTCTGGACCAGCCGCGTAGGCGGGGGCGTCGTCGGCTTCTTCGCCGGACTCTTCGCCGGAGCCACCACCGGCGCGAATATGACCCAATACATCTTCAGCCGCACCATCACCGGCTTCCTGGATGCCTGGTCCCGCCTCTTCGGCGTCGACGCCAACCTCTTCGTAGCCGCCATCAATGCCGTCCTGGTGACGGTCATCGCCCAGCTCGTGCAGATGTTTTTCGCCCCACCTTCGGGAATCGTCGCGTTCCTGGGAGCTACAATAGGTTCGGCGATGTACAACGGTGTCCTCGCGGTACCCGTTTACGCGCTATGGAGAAGGATTCTCGGTCCCCAAGGCACCTGAAACGGGCCGCCTGAATGCGGACCTACCCGGTGTCATTCATGAGCCAACACGTCAATGTTTTACAAATGGCCCGCGAACAGCTCGCGGTCGCCGCTAAGTACCTCGATCTCGACGATGGTCTTCACGCCGTCCTCGCCCAGCCCATCCGACAACTGATCGTCCACTTCCCCGTCGTCCTCGACAACGGAGAAGTCCAGGTCTTTGAGGGCTACCGAGTCCACCACAATTCCAGCCGAGGCCCCACCAAGGGCGGCATCCGTTATCACCCCGACGTGGACGTCGAGGAGACGACGGCCCTGTCGATGTGGATGACCTGGAAGTGCGCGGTCGTGAACATCCCCTACGGTGGCGCGAAGGGCGCCGTCAAGGTGGATACGAAGCAGCTTTCCAAGCGCGAGCTCGAAAAGCTCACTCGTCGATTCATTTCCGACATCGGCATTCTCGTCGGAGAGCGGAGCGACATCCCCGCTCCCGATATCGGCACCAACGCCCAGGTCATGGCTTGGATCATGGACACCCTCTCCATGCAGGCGGGCCACACGGTCCCCGGCTGTGTCACCGGTAAGCCCATCGAATTGGGCGGCTCCGAAGGCCGCGTCGAGGCCACTGGACGTGGCGTCATCGTCGCGGCGGAAGAAGCCGCCAAGTCCCTCAACATGAACCTCAACGGGGCCAAGGTCGTCGTTCAGGGCTTCGGCAATGTCGGCAATGTCGCTGCCAAGCTCGCCGAAGAGTCGGGCGCGGTCGTCGTCGGCGTTAGCGATGCCCTCGGCGGCATCTACAACCCCAACGGCCTTCCCATCGCCGAGCTCGTCCACCGCTATGCTAACCGCGAGGGTGGCATCCGCGAGTACAAGGACGCTGAGCAGGTCAGCAATACCGACCTCCTTGAGCTTCCGTGCGATGTCCTCATCCCCGCCGCCATCTCCGCCCAGATCACCCAGGAGAACGCGGACAAGATCAAGGCGAGGCTCGTCGTAGAAGGCGCGAACGGCCCGTGCACGCCCGACGCCGACCACATCCTCTCCGACAAGGGCATCCTCGTCGTCCCAGACGTTCTCGCGAACGCGGGCGGCGTTATTGTCAGCTACTTCGAATGGGTGCAAGACCTCCAAAACTTCTTCTGGGAAGAGAACGAGGTCAACAACAAGCTCACCCGCATCATGCGCGCATCTTACGCCGCCGTGGAAAGCAGCATGAAGGCTCACAAGACGGACATGCGCACCGCCGCCTATATCATCGGCGTTAAGCGCGTTGCTGAAGCCACCATCAAGCGCGGCATCTATCCCTAAGCCGCCGTCCCCAAGCTTCGGTCCGCCCAAGCGGACCGAAGCTCGAGGTGCCATAACTGGTACCCTCTTAGCCACACCCGCGAGGATTTTCCGCCTTTGATGAACATCGAAGAAATCTTCAACAGCCTTCCACATCGCTATCCGATGCTCCTTGTCGATAGGATCATCGAACTCGTGCCCGCCAAGCACTGCATCGGCATCAAGAACGTCACGATCAACGAGCCGTTCTTCCAGGGCCACTATCCGGGAATGCCCATCATGCCAGGCGTCCTCATCGTCGAGGCGATGGCTCAAGCCGGAAGCCTCATGCTCCTGAGCGGTCCCGAATACGCCGGACGAATTCCACTCATCGGAGCGATCGACAAGGTCAAATTCAAGCGTCCGGTCGTCCCAGGGGACCAACTGCGGTCCGATATCACTCTGGAATGGATTCGAGGGTCCATAGGACGCATCACCGGCGTCGCGACCGTCGATGGCGAAGTTTGCTGCCAAATGGAGATGACTTTTAAGCTGCTTGAAAGGGAAAGCTAGTTTGCCGAAGATTCATCCGCTATCGAACGTAGAACCGGGGGCCGAGCTTGCCGACGATGTGGTCGTCGGACCGTTCTGCTACGTCCAGGCGGGAGCGGTGATCGGAGCAGGCACGAACCTGGATTCCCACGTCACGATCAAGAACGGCACGACCATCGGCGAGCGTAACTACTTCGGTCAAGGCTCCATCATCGGTGGCGACCCCCAAGACCGCAAATACAAAGGCGAGCCGACCTTCCTCCGCATCGGCAGCGACAACGTCTTCCGCGAATACGTCACGATCCACCGCGCCACCGGCGAAGGCCAGGCGACGAGCGTTGGCGACAACTGCTACCTGATGGCCTACTGCCACCTCGGCCACAACGTCTTCGTCGGGGACGGCGTGACGATGGCCAACAGCGTGGGCGTCTCCGGCCACTGCACCATTGAGGAGCTTTCGACCCTCGGCGGAATGGTCGGTCTCCACCAATGGGTGCACGTCGGCAAGGTCTCCATGGTAGGCGGCATGAGCGGCATCACCCGCGACGTCCCCCCCTTCATGATCGTCGAAGGCCGCGACTGCGAGGTCCGCGATATCAACGCCGTCGGCCTCCGCCGCTACGGCATCTCCGCCGACGGAAGAATGGCCCTCCACAAGGCCTGCAAACTCCTCTACAAATCCCAACTCGGCCTTACCAACGCCATCGAGACCGTAAAGCGGGAGATCACCGTAACCCCCGAAGTCCAAGACCTCATCAACTTCGAGCTCCGCCGCTTCAACGGCAAAAACGGCCGCGGCGATCAGCCCTAAGGGATTGCTAGATTGTCGATTGCTGGAATGCTTGATTGGTAAGGGACGATGACTCCAAGCAATCCAGCAATCCAGCAATCCAGCAATCAAACAATCAAGCAATCGAATCGCGTCTTCATCTCCGCCGGCGAGGCCTCCGGCGACGCGTACGGAGCCGCGCTCATCCGCCAAATGCGGCACTTGGCAGAACCCTCCGACACTCTCCAGTTCGAAGGCGTCGGCGGAGCCCGCATGCGAAAAGAGGGCGCCCGGCTCTACGCCGACTCGTCCAAGTGGGGAGCCATCTCCATAACCCAAGCCGTCCGCGTCGGCTTCCGCATCTTGGGCAAGCTCCAAGGCGTCAAGAAGTACCTGCGACAAGGCCCCTCTGGCCTGTTCGTGCCCATCGACTTCGGGTTCGCCAATATTCGCATTGCGCGCTACGCCAAGAAGTACGGCTGGAAAGTCCTCTACTTCGTTCCTCCCGGTTCCTGGCGACGAAACAGCCAGGGGAAAGACCTGCCGGAGGTCACCGACGCCGTTGTCACCCCCTTCGAGTGGTCGGCAGAAATCCTGAACAAGATGGGAGCCAAGGCGTATTGGTTCGGCCACCCGATCAAGCAGCTCATCGAAGAAGCAGGCCCGCTCCCTTCGGCGGAGCGAACCTCCATCGCCGTTCTCCCCGGCAGTCGCCACCACGAATTGGAGATGAACCTCCCTCTCATCGCAGACGCTGTTCAAGGCAAGATTGGCGACTGGAAAAGCGCGAACGTGCCCGGCGTCTCTTACGAACGGCTTTCAGCTCCTGAGAAGCCCATTCCCGACACCCTCGAATTCGCCCTTGCCCCCACCGTGGACCTCGAAGCGTTCAAAGCGACGTGGCATAGACTCGCCCCAGGCCGGAACGACGTGTTCGCCGTCAACGACACTTACGGCGTCCTCCAGCGAGCGAAGATCGGCATTATCTGCTCCGGGACCGCCACCCTGGAAGCCGCCATCTGCCGCTGCCCGATGGTCGTCGTCTATCAAATCTCCCCGGCGATGCGGCGAGAGGCCAAGATGCTGATGAACGTCTTCCGCCAAAAAGCTCCCAAGTTCATCGCTCTCCCCAATATCATCGTGGACCGCCTCATCGTCCCCGAATTGGCGAAGCGCGACGGCGTCCGCCCCGCCGAACTCCGCGAATGGCTCGACCGCCTGCTCGACGATCCGGAGATATGCGAACGGCAACAACGGGAATTCGAGGAGCTGGACCTTCTGCTGGGCCCTTCGGACGCCATCTCCAAGACCGCAACCCTTGCCATCTCCCTGATCTCGGCGAAGCCGTCATAATCGGGATATGTCAGCCGCTGCCGTGCCTGCACCCCCCAACGTCCGTTGGGACCTTTCCGTTCTGTTTTCGAGCAACGACGATCCGAAAATCGAGGAAACGTGGCAACGGGTGAACGCCCAGGCCGACGCGTTCGCATCTGCCTATCGAGGCAAGATCGACTCTCCCGACCTCACCGCCGCAACCCTCGCCAAGGCCCTCGGTGAGTACGAAGCCCTCGCCGTCGACGCATCGAAGCCCATCAACTTCGCCCATCTCCAGTTCGCCTGCGATACCGGCAACCCCGCCCTCGGCGCGTTCCTCCAAAAGCAGATGGAGAAGAGCACCGAATTGAGCGTCAAACTGATGTTCTTCGACCTTGAGCTTCAAGCAGCTCCCGAAGAGACAATCGCCAAGGTCACCGCCGACCCCGCGATGAAGAGCTTCCTCCACTACGTCCAGGTAGCCCGCACGTTCAGCAAGCACCGCCTCAGCGAGCCGGAAGAGATCATCCTCGAAGAGACCGCTAACACTGGCAGTCGAGCTTGGGAGCGCCTGTTCGAGGAAGTCACCTCCAACCATGCCTACAAACTCACCCGGCCCGGCAGCGGAACCGTCGAGGAAGCCTCCCAAGAAGAGCTGCTCAACCTGCTGCGCTCCCCCGACCGAGCTGTACGCCAAGCCGCCGCCGATGCCTTCACCGCTGGCCTGAAGGAAATGGAGCGGGTTCTCGTCTTCACCTACAACAACCTCGTGCAAGACAAGGCCGTGGACGACCGCCTGCGCCAGTACGACTATCCCGAGCACAGCCGCCATCTCGCGAATGAGCTCGACAAGGAAACCGTCGATCTCGTCGTCTCCCTCTGCCGCAAAAACTACGACCTCGTCGAGCGGTTCTACAACGTCAAGCGGCAAATCCTCGGCCTCCCCGAGCTCACGCACGTCGACCGCTACGCCCCTCTTTTCGACACGGATGAGGTCGTCGAATGGGAACAGGCGAAGAGGATCGTCCTCGAAGCCTTCGGAACCTTCAGCGAGGAAATGGAAGCCCGAGCTCGCGAGTTCTTCGACAAGAATTGGATCGACGCCGAACCCCGAAAAGGCAAGCGCGGCGGCGCCTTCTGCGCCTACAACACGCCCGACACCCACCCCGTCGTCTTCCAGTCCTACATGAACATGCCAGACGACGTCATGACCCTCGCCCACGAATTGGGCCACGGCGTCCACGCGTCCCTCAGTCGCGCCCAGAACTACTTCAACTTCCACGGCACCCTCCCCCTCGCCGAGTTGGCGTCTACCTTCGGAGAGATGCTGGTCTTCGAGAAGTTAGTAGCCTCCGCTACTCTGAAAGATCGACTGGCCCTCTACGCCGAAAAGATCGAAGGTGTCTTCGCCACCGTCTTCCGCCAGGCCGCTATGTTCAGCTTCGAGCGCCGTTGCCACGAAACCCGTCGTGCCGAAGGCGAGCTAACCCCCGACCAGTTCGGCGACATCTGGCAGGAAGAGCTTCAAGCCATGTTCGGCTCCAGCGTCAAGCTCGGCGAACAGCACCGCTGCTGGTGGAGCTACGTCTCCCACTTCGTCGCCGTGCCGTTCTACGTCTACGCCTACTCCTTCGGAGAGCTCCTCGTCCTCTCGCTCTACCAAAAGGCCAAGGAAGAAGGCCCCGCCTTCGCAACGAAGTACATCGACCTTCTCAAGCTAGGTGGCTCCCGCTCCCCGCAAGAGCTCATGGCAACGGTCGGAGTGGACCTGAAATCCCCCGCCTTCTGGCACGGCGGCTTTGAAGCGATGGAGAAGCTGGTAACGGAGTTCGAAAGACTCTGGGCCGAATACTCCAAAGCCTAAGCCACAAACGACGCCTCAATGGCCCAATCCATTGAGGCGTCGTCCGCGCAGAAGAACCTCAAATCCTAACCGGAAACCCGTCGCACCAACTCCGCGACCTCTTCTTCAGGCAACAACGCAACGGAAGCCGCCCGCCGCGCCAACCCCCAGCAATCCTCAAAAGAAAGCCCAAACGTCTCCGACATCCGTACATACTCGTCCGTCAGCGTCGTCCCAAACAGAGGCGGATCGTCCGAGTTCAGCGTCACGTACAACCCCTCGTCCATCAATCGCTTGAACGGATGCTCCGCGAGCGAGGGAAACACCCCCAAACAAACGTTGCTCGTAGGGCAAACCTCCAGTGGAACCTGCCGCTCCCGTAGCACATCTACCAAAGCCGGGTCTTCCAAACACCGAACGCCATGCCCAATCCGCTTCGAATCGGCCAGGTTCAAGCAATCCCAAATCGTCTCCGGCCCGCAAGTCTCTCCCGCATGGGCGACAATAGGTAGCCCCTCGGACCGGGCGATCTCAAAGGCAGGCTCGTATTGAACGGTCCCCAACCGCTCCTCCCCTGCCAAGCCGAGCGCGCAAACGACGTCGCGGGACCCCACCGCCCACTCCGCCACCCGGCAGGCCCATTCGAGTTCATGCCCGCGCACGATATCGAGAATCAACCTCATCGACACGCCCAACTCCCTTCGCCCATAGTCGATCGCCGACCGCAAAGCCCCAATCTGCTCGTCGTACGGAATCCCCATGTGCTTCTGGATGGTCGCCGCCGTATACGTGACCTCGCTATGCAGAATGTTCTGCTCCGCTTGCCCCTCCAAGAACTCCCTCGCGATCAGCTCGACGTCTTCCGCCGAACGAATACAACCCGATATCGCGACATAGACCTCCACGAAATGGGGGAAGTCCCGGAAGGTGAACCAATCTTGTAGTCCCGCCACATCCGTGGCTGGAAGCCCGACCCCATGCCGTTGGGCAAGCTTTAAGACGGTCTCCGGGCGAATCGAACCCTCGAGGTGGACATGGAGCTCGACTTTCGGCATCTTTGCCAAGGCTTCGCGGTCGACGGTATTAGACACTGGGCTTACTTTATCCGAGGCATGCGTTCGCTTAACCGCCGACGGAACAAAATAGATTGTTCGAGATATTCGAATAAGGATGGAGAAAGCTTTATGACTAGGAATGCGACCGCCGTTTGGAACGGTGGATTAAAAGATGGAAAGGGAACGATCTCGACGCAGAGTGGAACTCTTAAGGATACGAAGTACGACTTCCGGATGCGCTTCGAGGACGAGCCCGGAACGAACCCCGAGGAACTGATCGCCGCCGCTCACGCAAGCTGCTTCACGATGGCCCTCAGCGCCCAGCTCGGCGAACGCGGTATCACGCCGGAAGCCCTGACTACCAAGGCCACGATCACGATGGAGAACCTCGTTCTGACGAAGTCGCACCTCGAAGTCGTCGTCAAGGCAAGCGGCGCCGACAAGGCGAAAGCCGAGGAAGCCGCTGCCGCCGCCAAGGCAGGCTGCCCGATCTCCAAGGTCCTGAACCTCGAGATCACCCTGGACGCCCAGTACGAGCTCTAAAATAGTAAATGAAAAGGCCCCGCGCTGAAGAGCGCGGGGCCTTTATGTCGTGTGGGTTTACTTACCGGTCGTAGCGCCGGCAGGAGCCGCACCACCAGCAGGAGCTGCACCAGCGCCGCCAGCCGTAGCGGCCGGAGTCGCACCAGCGCCAGCGGTTGCGCCATCCTTCGGAGCGGTCGTGTCGCCGCCCGTCGTGGGAGCGCCAGCCGTTGCACCCGTGGTGCCAGCCGTAGCGCCGGGAGTGCCAGCGGTAGCGCCAGCAGTTGCGCCCGTCGTACCGGCCGTAGCGCCAGCGGTCGCCGCGCCATCGTCCTTCTTATCGGGCTTGGTCGGAGGGGTCGTGCCGGTCGTCGTACCACCTGTGGTGGCCGTATCGCCTTCCTCACCCTTGCTGCAACCCATCATTACGATGCTAAAAATTGTACCGACGGCAATAATGCCCAGTAGCTTCTTCATGTGAACCTCCTAAGTTCCAGACCCAGGCTCTTGTTCCGGGTCTAACAAACGCAACTGTACCGGTAAAGGGGGTGTCTCCGATATAGGCCTAAAGACCCATCACGGATTCATGCGATTCACGACGTCGTCCGGAAGCTTGACTTCCTTCAAACGCCACTTCTTCGTGGGAAAGATCAGCCACTGCATCGAATCTTCCTTCGCGAACACGAGAATGACGTTGTCGATGTTCTGGTTGATGTCCCCCATCCCCATCGGACCAGTCATCTTGACGTTGACTGGGGAAGTGATCCGCGCCTCGTCCCCAAGGATCACCGGATCGGGCTGGGAAACCGTGATGTCGGGCTTTGAGTTTTTGATGTAGGCAAGGATCTGCCGCTTGTCGACCCCAACGTCCATCCCGTTGATCGTCATCTTGTCGGAGAGATAGTCGATCACCCCTCCCGGACGGCCTTCCTTGCTCGCTTTGATAGAGTCGGCAAGGGCGTTGCGGACAAGCTGTTCGTCGCTCGGCCCGTTGATGCTCATCACGACGCGAATGGCGATCAGCGCGACGACGATGGCGGCCACGATCAGGATCGGTCGTTTCATGCCTCTAATGACGCTCAGGCCTTAACGTAAGTTTGCAACCGCGTCAACATCCCTAGCGATTTGAACCTTCAGCTCTTCCAGCGAATCGAAACGAACCTCGTCGCGAAGCCGATGATCGACCTCCAACCGCACGGAATGTCCATAGATCTCCGTCCCCGGATAGTTCAGCAGATAAGCCTCGACCGACCGATGGGTCCCATCGACCGTCGGACGCACCCCAATACTGATCGCCGCCTTGAAAACCCCAAGCGAAGTGTGAGCGTGCCCAGCATAGATGCCGTCGCTAGGCAAAGCCCCGTCGTAAGCCCGCGCAAGGTTGATCGTCGGATAGCCCAGTTGCCGCCCCAGCCGCTGCCCCCCAACGACGACGCCGTCGATCTCGAACGGCCGCCCCAGCCACCGTCCCGCGCTCTCCATATCCCCCTCGACGATCGCCTTGCGAATCGCCGAGCTGCTCACCCGCTGCCCATCGATCTCAAACGGAGGCACGACAAGCGTCTCGATCCGTTCCTTCAACCAATCCGTAGTCCCCTCCCGCCCCTTGCCAAAAGCGAAATCGTGCCCCACCACGAGCATCGAAGCCTTCGCCTCGTGCACCAGCAAACGGTCCAGAAAAGCAGTAGCCGTCGTCTCGCTAAGCTCTTTCGTAAACGGCAAGATAAGAGCGACTGAAACCCCCAGCGACTCGAAAATCCGCAGATTCGCAGAGAGAGGAGTCAAAGATTTCGGACAGCGGTCCGGAGCCAAAATAGCCGCCGGATGCCGATCGAAGGTCACAAGCACAAGCGGCAATCCCCGCCCCCGCGCCTCGCCGACCGCCGTAGAGATCACCTCTTGATGCCCCAGATGCACCCCGTCGAAGGTTCCCAAGCAGGCCACCGCCTGCGTCCACTCCGCTCGCAGCAACTCTTCGCCGAAATGAACCTGCATCAAGTTTGACCTACGCTATCGCCGGGACCGTCCTTACGGCGACGCGTGCCCCAGAACGTGAGTATGGCCGAATGCACCACCGGAAACCAGATCGCATCGCTCCACCGCAAACTGTCCGCGAACTTCCGAACGGGCTCGATAGCCGATTCCAGTGGACTACCCGTGTGCCAGCAAAGATAGGCCACCAGAAAGCCAAGCGCCGAAAACACGACCGGCGCCGTCACGTTGACCGGAAACCGCATGCTCCCCGTACCCACCAGCCAAGGCAAACAAAGCCCCGCCGCCACGAAAAGGAAATTCGTAAGCACGACCCAGCCAGCGCCTATGGCCGCGTTCGTTACGGAAAGAGCGCCCGACCGAAGCAAGAGAACCGCGAGGATGGCAAGGCTGCCGACAACCAGGAAATTGGAAACGTAGGCCAGGGCGCCAAAGCGCTCGCGAAGGGTCATCGCGCCCTAGGTGCCGGGAATGTCCTCAGGGCGCACGTTCGACGAGCTCTTGTTCTCCTCTTGGATCTGCTCGTAGATCTCCTTTCGGTGTACCGTGACGTCCTTTGGCGCTTTGATGCCAAGCCGGACCTGTTCGCCGCGGACTTCGAGCACGACAACCTCTATTTGATCACCTATAACGATGCTCTGATGTAGTTTTCTAGTGAGCACCAGCATGCTCGATAAGCCCTCCGTGGCCGGTGACGAACGTTGTGACGTGAACCTAAGCGGCTACTAAGCGGCAGTCGGTTCGGCGACTTTTTCGGTCGTCTGAAACACCCGGTGCCTAACAGTATACGCGTCGTCCTGCAACACCACTTGTTTCCCAACCATTGTTGCACCGTTGATAATGACAGGACCGAGCAAGTTGGTCGTCATATCGTTCGGCCTGCCCGCCGGGATACTGACCGTCGTCAGCAAAAGCTTCGGTGTCTCGGCCGTAATCTGAAGCTCGCGCGCCACCGAATCGTCGATCTCCGGCGCATACTCCGGAATCAAGACCTCGGGGAACGCAACGAGAAACGCCAAAGTAGGCTGCTCGATGCTCTGAAGCCAGCGGAACGGCGTGTTCGGCTTGTGGTTCAGCAAAAGGTAGGAATGCAGGTCGGGGAAACCGATGATCCCGTCCGGAAACGCAATCACGTCGTCCGCCGAATACTCGATATCGCCAAATCTAGTGCCTTGAATTGTCATTGGGAGATTAACCATTTTGGATGAAGTCCATCAGACTGAGCTGGAAGCCCTTGCTCGCCACGTTCAGCGCCGCCTGATAGGCGTTCTGTGCTTGCTGATAGCTCACGATCGCTTGGGAAATGTCGACGTCCTCGATGTCCGAAATCCCGGTCGTTAAGTCGTCCACCCTCTTGGTGTACTGAGATGTGTAATCGTCGATCTTCTGGAGCTTGCCGCCGATGTTTCCCCGCTCCGCGCTCAAGGTCTGCATCGCCGACTGCATGTCGTTGATGCTCACCCCGCTGATCGCCCCCACGTTGCCCCCGTTCAGGTTGTTCTTCAACGTCTCAAGCTTGTTGTAGATATCGCTGAACATCGGCTCGGGAATCGAATTCACCTGCATCACGTCGTTCTGTCCGACCTGCACGTAAACGGGATTCGAATCCCCGTTGTAAGTGATCGTCGACCCCGACACGGTGTAAGGCTGCGTATTCGCTTGCTGCCCAGAGAAAATGTATTGCCCGCTCGGCCCCCGAGTGTTCGCAAGCGACACGAGCCGGCTCTGCAAATCCGTGATCTGCTGCGCCATCGCCGCCCGCCCCGTCTGGTCGGTCGCGCTGTTGGCGCCCTGCACCGCCAGCGAATAAGCCGACTTCACCAGGTCGTAAGTGCTCCCAATCGCGTCCTCGGTGTAGCCCAGGTAGCCCTTCGCCACGTTCAGGTTGGACTGATACTGCTCGGTAGCCGCCTTGTAGCTGCGCAAGGTCAGCGAGCGCGAAGTCCCCAGCGGGTCGTCGCTCGGCTTCGTGACGCGCTTGCCCGTCGAAACCTGCTCACCCGCGTTCACCATGCTCTCTTGAGCGCGCTGAATGTCGCTGGTGTAGGTCGAATATTGATAGGCTGTGCTAATTCTCATCGTTTTAACCCGGTGAAATTACGCGTCATGGCTGGACCATGTTAATTAAATCTTGGGTTACTTGGTCGAAGATCGAGAGGGCTTTCGCTGCCGCTTGGTAGCTTCGCTGGAACTTCAGCATGTTCGACATCTCGTCGTCGAGCGAAACCCCGCTCACCGACTGGATCTGCTGGTTGATCTGATCCGTCACCGCCTGTTGCGTGGTCGACTGGTTCTGCCAATAGTTCGTCTGGCTTCCCACGTCCGAAACCACGTTCGCGAAGTACCGCGCAAACGTCACGTTGCCAAGCGCAGCGTTCGGCTGATCCTGCAGCTGGCTGATCGATAGCGCAAGCCCACCGTCGCCCGCCGCCCCGGTCGCGCTCGTCGCGATCGCCTGTGGATTCGCCGCCACCGCCGGGTCCAGAGCGAAGTCGATCGCTCCCGTCTGAGTGGCCGGAGGTGTCACATCGTTGAAGAACTTCACGCCCGTGTTACCCAGGCTGTTCGTCCCCGTCATGTGAATGGAGTTGACCGTCGTCCGAAGGGTATTCGCCAACGTGTCGAGGTTCCCCTGATACGTCTTGATCTGCTCCGCGGACTCGAAAAGACCCCGCAAGCTCCCACTCCCGACGTCATACGTCCCCGTCGAGTCCGAAATCTGGTTCGTCGCCGTGTTGTACGTCATCGGCGTCGCAACCGCCCCCGCGCTGTCCACCAGCGTGAGGTTGCCCATGAACACATTCACCGACCCGTCCGTCTGCGGATAGGTCGTCACGTTCACGATCCCGCCCAGCGTCTGCAAAGCCTGGTCCCGCTGGTCCATCAGGTCGTTCGGAGTTGCCCCCTCAGCCTGCTTCTGGCGAATCTGCCCGTTCAAGTCCGCGATCTGCTTCGAAAGATCGCTCACCTGCTTCAGCGTGCTCGTGATCGTGTCGCTCGTGTTTTGAAGCTGGTCCTTCAAACTCATGTACGTGTTCTGAACGCGCGAAGCTAAGGTCGAACCTGCTTGCTGAACCTGCATCTTCGCCGAAGGCTCCGTGGGGTCCGCCGACAGGGACGACCAAGCGCCGAAGAACTTGTCCATCGCATCGGAAATCCCACTGCCCCCAGGCTCCGCGAACAGGGTCTGGATGTTCGACATGCTATTCGCCATCGTCGAAAACTTCCCGGTATCCGACGCTGCCCCCAAGCTCCGCTGAGCGAGGAAGTTATCGCGAATCCGGTCGATCGACGAAATGCGCACCCCGTTGCCGAGGGAATAGACGCCGCCCTGATAGAACAGGCTGGGCTCGGTGTCTGCGAACTGAACCGTCTGACGCGTGTAGCCGGGCGTGTTGACGTTGGCGATGTTATGGCCGGTAACGTCGAGCGCACGCTGGAACGAACGCAGAGCGTTCGAAGTCAGATCGATGCCGTGAAATGGACTGGGCATGGAAATCTCCTAGGCGGCTTGATCGACCAGGATCGCACTCGGCGTAACCGCCGGACGAAACGGCCCTTGAGCCTCCACGGCTGCCTTCGCGATCAGCGACAGGGAACCGTTGATATAGGTCATCTCGTTGTCGATCAGCGTGCGGTTCTTCTTCAAAACCGTTTGCACGTTCCGAGCGGCAACGGTGACGCGGTTTCCGAGACCCTGGAGCTGCTGTGCTTCTGCCTTATCCAGGACGCGCAACAAACCTCGAAGAGTCGGCTCTGTATCCAACTCCCCGGCCAGCTTTTTAGCGCACGCCACAGCTTGGGTGTCCAGTTCTCGAATCTTGGCCATCATCGCATCGAGCTCGGGTTGAATCCGTTCGACGCGATTTACGTCGCGCAAGGTAAGAGCGGCAGTCTGTTCGTAAAGCGAGCGCAATAGCCGCTCCGAAGTTCCTAGCCAGTCCCACCATAGGGTTTGCAGTTCTCTTGTTTTCATGGTTTCCTATTTGCTTTCGCCCGTTTTCAGGGCAGGTTTGTGAAGTTCGATCTGTGCTTGCGCTTGGGCGATGAGCCGCGGCGCATATTGCTTGTAGAGCATCTGGGCCATCCCCAACGAGTTCTTCTTGGCCGCGTCGTTCGCGATCGCCTCGTTGAACATGTCGTCGTAGATGTCCTTGCCAAAACTGTCGCCCACCTTCGTCTCCTGCACCGTTGAGCGCATCTGCCCGAACAGCTTCTTGAGGAAGATCGCCTCGAAACCCTCCGTCGCCTTCTTCAAAGCCTCCAGTTGAGGCTCGGCCAGCTTTGCGACTTCCGGCGACACCTTCGCCCCGACTAGATCGATGCTCATTGAGAGATAATCCTTGCCTTCAAGGCGCCCTGGGTCTTGAGAGCCCGCAGGATCGAGATAATGTCCTTCGGCTTCAGTTGAAGCGTCTGGAATATCTTCGCCAGGTCCTGCACCGTCGTATTCGGAGCGATCGTCGCGATCTGGGCCGTCTTCTCGTCCACCGTGATGTTCGAGTTCGGGATCACGACCGTCTGCCCGTTCGAAAGCGGAGCCGGCTGGCTCACGTCGAACGTCGTATCGATCCGCACGTTTAAACTTCCCTGCGCGATCGCCGCCGGACCCACCTTCACGTTCGCGCCGAAGACGATGGTTCCCGTCTTCTCGTCGATCACGATGGTCGCCTGGGCGTCGCTCATGACCTTCACCGTCTCGATCTGAGCCATCGCCTGGATCGGCGAGGAATCGTCCGGAAGGGTCATCGAAATCGTGCCCGCGTTATCGGCGTGGGGCAAGAACTGCGGATACATCTCCTTCAACTTGTCCGACACGCGCTGAGCCGTCGTAATATCCGGCTCGTCGAGGTCCAGGTACAGCCGCTTCTCGAAAACGAACTTCGCCGGAAGCGCCTTTTCCACGATGGCCCCGCCCGGAATCGTGCCCGCCGTGACGTGCCCCTTACTGTTGGAGCTGCCGCCACCGCTCACGTCGTAGCCGCCGACCGTCACCTGGCCCTGCGCCGCCGCGTAAACCGTCTGGTTGTCGCCCACCACATACATGAACGACTGCACGAGAGTCCCGCCGACGAGGCTCTTCGCGTCCCCGATGGTCTCCACGTTGATATCGATGTATTGCCCGCTCGTCGCGAACGGAGGAAGCTCGGCCGTGATCATAACGGCGGCGACGTTCTTGTTGTCCACGTCCGCCGCGTCGACCTTCACCCCGAGGTCCTTGAAAAGACTTGCGAAAAGCTCTCGCGTGACCACCGACTTCTTCGAGTCGCCCGTCCCCGCCAGGCCAGTCACCAGGCCGATGCCCTTGAGCTGCTGGGCGCGGATACCTCGGAACCGGGCGATGTCCTTCAACCGGACCTCGACCCCATCCTGCTCACCCTTCAGAATTCGCTCCTGCTTCGTCTTGGCGTCCTTCTTGTCCGCTTCCGTCATGATCGGCGGCTGGTTCGTCTGCGTGTTCTGCGTATTTCCGCCCGCCTTGGCTGCCGGAGCTCCGCCCTGTCCCGCGGCTCCCGCTGCTCCGCCCGCGGTCTGCGCGAACGGGCTGGCGGTAAGGAGGACCGCTCCGACGATGGCGACGATAGTTGCGTTGGTTTTCATGTTTAATTCCATTAGAAAAGCCAGTCCAGAAGGCGGGTCAGAATGCCCTTGCGCTGCCGGTCGGCGGCCGCGCCCTTGCCGAGGTTGGTGATCTTGGCGTCCGCGACGTTCGCGCTCGCCACCGTGTTGTCCGCCTTCACGTCGTCCACTCGGACAACGCCCGTAAAGGTAATCAGTTGGTCTTCCTTGTTGATCTTCACGACCCGGTTACCCTCGACCACAAGGTTCCCGTTCGGTAAAACTTCCTTGACCGTCACCGCCATCGTCGCCGTAAACTTGCCCTGAGACGTCGTGCCTCCCGTCCCCGCGTTGCTGGAGGAAGCCCCCGTCGACTGGGCGCCGAGAAGCTGATTCAAAAGCGGAACCTTCAAAGCCGTGATGAAAGGCAGAACGGACTGGACGATGCTGTTGTCGTCCTTCTTCGTCGTCGTCGTCGTCACGTTGTAGGTAGCGTTCGAAGTCTCGCTCACCACCACCGTCAGCACGTCGCCCACAGCCCGGGCCGTCCGAGTCGTATAGGGATTCCGAGTATTCCCCTTGTTAAACAAAGACCCCGCATCCTGATCCGAAGGAGGCCCCGCCTGAGCCGCCGAGATAGCGACTGCGGCAAGAAAGACAACCCCAACTACCCACCTAAAACCTAAGACCTGTGACCGATCACCCGTCACCCGTCGCCCGTCGCCCGTTCTCATATCTTCACCTCAACTTCGCTGGCCGAAAGCACGGTCGCCTGGTGGACCGAGCCCGTGGATGAAACAACCGTGATCTGCTGGCCGAGGAACCCGCTGGTGCGGGCCTTGCCCGTAACCTCGATCGTGGCTCCCGCCCGGCGGATCAAAATCCGCACGGTATCGCCAGACTTGATCGACCCCGCCGAGAGGTCGGCCGTCAGGTTCACGAGACGGGAATTGATCTTCTTGCCGTCCACGAGAACCGTGACGAGGACGCTAAAGCCGCTCTGCCCACGCTGAGGCGCGCTTGCATCCAGCTTCATGTCGCCCAGAGGAGCGATGAAATCGGGATAGGCTTGGCTGCAGGAAAGCGGAACCTGAACGCCCAGTGACTTGATGACCGCCGCCTTCGCCGCTTCGACGAATTGGTCGTTGCCCACCGTCTGAACCTTCAACGCCACCTTGGCGTCGCTCGGCACATAGGTCTGAATGTCGTTCGCCTTGAAGCCCGCCTGCAGGAAGAGATAGAGAAGGCGCGAGGCAACGATGGGGCGAGGAATGCCCGCCACCGGAGCCTGGCCCATGTCGATGGCCTCCAGCTTTGCCTTCACGTCCGGAGCCGCCTTGATCTCGGCGATATCGCCAAGCGTGAACTTCGGCCCGGGAATCTCCGTGAAAGAGTTGATATGGACTTCCGGCTTGCCCGTAAATGCGGGTGCTTGAGTCGGCTTCGCTCCCGTCTTGATCGAAGCGACCGACGTCGGCCCTCCGACGCGGATAACTCCCGCCAGGCCGTCGCCCGGATTCTGCAGCGTCGCCTTTTCCGTCGTGGCCAGATAGCCGTTTTGAGCTACCAGCGCTGTCTTCTTCGCGAAAAGCGCGAGCACCAACTGGCCCACGACCTGCGGCTGCTTCGCCCCTAAGCTCACGGACACCGATCCGTCGAGCGAGATCGTAAGGGCCGTTGCCCCATCCGGAACGTCGATTTCGGGCTCCACCGTCGCCCCGTTCGGGCCGGTCAGTGCGCCGTTCTGCACGCCGATGGCCGCCTGCTTGGCGTACACGATGTGGCCGCTCTGGGCAAAGCGCAGATAGCCGTCCCCGTCTACTCGGACGGAAACCGTCGAGGGGCCGGAGAGGACGAGGCCGACGAGAAAAGTGGTAATCATGGGCTAGTCCTTATCGCTTGAGCTGGTTGAGCTGGCTGAGCATGTCGTCGGAGGTCTGGATCGCCTTCGAGTTGATTTCGTAGGCGCGCTGGGCCATGATCATGCGGACCATCTCGTCCACGACCTGCACGTTCGAACCTTCGAGGAAGCGAGCCTGGAGGTCGCCCGAACCGCTGTCGCCCGGATTGACGACGACCGGGTCGCCGCTCGCTCCACCCTTGAGATACATGTTCTGCCCCACACGGCTCAAACCCGCCGGGTTGCTGAACGTCGCAAGCTGAAGCTGCTGAATCTGGGTCGGCTCAGTGTTGCCGGGCAAAACCGCGCTGATCATTCCGTTCGTGGCGACGTCGATCGCGGTCGCTCCAACGGGAATCGTGATCTCAGGAATAAGTGGGTAGCCGTCGCTGCTAACGATCAGGCCGTTTGCGTCCTGCTTGAAGCTGCCGTCGCGTGTATAGGCGATCTGGCCGTCCGGACGCTGAAGCTGGAAGAAGCCTTCGCCGTTGATCGCCACATCGAGCGGATTGCCCGTCGCCTGCAGCGGACCGGGGCTGAAGTTGCTCGCGTTGGCGGAGAATGCGGCGCCCAGACCGACCTGGAGGGAAACCGGGTTGACGGTCGTGCTGCCGGTGGTGACGCCCGACGCCTTGAACGTCTGGTACATCAGGTCCTGGAACTCGGCGCGCTGGGACTTAAAAGCGGTGGTATTGACGTTCGCCAAGTTATTGGAGATAACGTCCATGTTGTATTGCTGGGCCACCATTCCGGTGCCGGCGGTATTCAAAGATCGCATCATAGCGGCGGTTCCTTACAAACGGGCCAGGGCCACAGGCTGACCTGTGTCCATGTCCTTCTTGGCGCTCGGCATTCCTATGCCTCGCACCTTGTCGCGCCTTCCTTGAGCGTTCTTGCGGCGGTCGTTCCATCGCACCGCATTGCCTCCCTGACCATTCGGGTCTAGGGGCCGGCTTTTATCGCTCGCCGAGGCTTGAAATGAGTCGTTGCAGAAGGTCGTCCTGTTGCTGGATCGATTTCTGCGAGAGTTCGAATTGGCGGCCGATCTTGATCATGTCGAGCATCGATTCGACCACGTTTACGTTGGAGCCTTCCAGAGACGAAGGCTGAATCGGACTGTTGTCCAAAGCCTTCGCTGCACCGCCCGAGGCGGTGTAAAGATTCGTTCCGTCCTTGACGAAAGCGCCGTTGTCGTTGGGCACCCACACGCCGACCGTGGCAATCTCGTTGCCATCGACGGTGATCTTGCCCCCGTTGTCGACTTGGAGCTTGCCAAGGGGAATCGTGATTTCGTTCCCGTCTTTGTCGAGCACCGGATTGCCCGCTTTCGTCACGAGCCTCCGTTGATCGTCGAGGGCGAATGCCCCCTCACGGGTGTACTTGGTGTCGTTGTCGACCTTGATGGCGAACATGCCTTCCGGCGCGTTGATCGCCATGTCCAACGGGTTGCCCGTCGTGTTGATGACCCCGACATCCTTGATCGTGTACTCTTCCACCGCCTGAGCGCCCGAACCAAGCTTGCCGACCGATTCACCAGTGCCGCCGTTCGCGTACATTTCGCGCTGCAGCGTGTCCTGGAAAATGAGCGCGTCGCGCTTGAATCCCGCGGTCGACGCGTTGGCAAGGTTGTTCGCCGTCACGTCCATGGCGCGCTGTGCGGCGACCATGCCCATAGTGGTGGTGTAGATTCCACGGTTCATCTCACTATCAGTTCTCGGCAGGCAACATTGCCGGGATTAGGGCGGAAACCTCGCAATCTACTTTAGGTTTCGGCGTTTTTGCGCTTTTGAACGAAACGATCGCCCCCTGGCACTCAATGTCGATGAATCGTTTTGGCTTGGTTTTGGTCGGCTTGATGGTCGCGGCGCTCTCCATCGCCAAAGGCGGTTATTTCCCTGCGGCCAATCCCTACGTGGTCCAGCAGGGCATCGAAGCGAAGCCGACCACTCCTTTCCAACGCGCCGTCCTCAAGTTCGACGGGCACGAGGAGGTCATGATCGTGCAGTCGGTGCTGAACGCGCCGACCGGACAATACGGATGGGTCGTTCCCCTCCCCACGAAGCCCTCCTACGTCAAAGCCGTCGATCCTCAGTACACCGACGCCAGCTTTTCCCTCGTCCAGCCGCCGATCAAGACAAATAAGCCGGCGAGCATGGAAATCATCGGCCTCGGAGCCCTTCTCACCGCCGCCGTCGCTCTGACCTCTGGACTCCGCCATCGAAATAAGGATCTGGCCGCCCGCATCCTGTGGTTCGTCGGTGAAGTCTTCATGCTCGGCGTCCTCGCCATGATCTTCTTCCCCGTCTTCGCCCAAGCCAAATACTCCGCGAAAAACGAGGCATTCGCGGCAACGGGCGCCGAAGCGGCGAAAGCCAGCTATAAGAATATGGACGTCCAGAGTCTGGGCACGATCGGCTCCTACGATGTCTCGGTCATCTCCGGCACCGACGTCTCCGAGATCGTCGATTGGCTCCAAGAGCACAAGATGGATGTCGACGAGAAGTCCCTCCCCATCATGCGTGAGTACACCAAAGAAGGCTGGTGCTTCCTCGCCGCCGAGATACGCAAAGACGACCCCGGCAGCCACCCGCCCCACCCCCTCAAAGCCGTCTTCCCCACCGACAAGCTCATCTATCCCATGCGCCTTACCGGCACCCAGGACGCTCCCATCCGCCTCGACCTCCTCGTCGTCTCCGATAGACAGGCGGAAGTCAAAGGCATGGACGCATGGGTCTGCGACAATCGCGACCTCGTCATCGCCGTCGGCCTCTCACCCGAAGATAAAGAAACCTTCTCCGACTGGCACAACGGCCTCTACGCCATGGCCAAGCGCGGCATGGTCTGGACCTACCTGCGCGGCGATTTCGCTCCAAGCCAGATGCACGAGGACTTGGAGGTCAAATTCAAACCCATGGAGCGTTTCCAGCTCGAAGTCTGGGACCGCGAAGCCGCCAAAATGCAAAGCTACTGGCTCTTCCTAGCCTGGATTTCCGTAATCTCCTGCATCGTCGGCCTCATCCTCATCTGCTGGAAAAACCTAACCGAAAAAATCTTCGTCGCCGGAGCAGCCACCGCCATCCTAATCGCCATCACAGCCGCCGGAACCTGGTACCGCTCGATTGAAAAAGTAGAAACCGACCAACAAACCTACTACAAATACAACTACAACCAACCCATCTACGATTAGCGAACAAGGAACCAAAGCGCCTCCTACAAGCCGACGCGAAGCGTGTAGGCGCACCTATTCGGTGCGAACCAACGAGGCAAGAAGCAGAGCGAAAGGAACCCCCAAACCCCGAAGGGTGTAGCCGTGGGCAACGACCACGTCCGAAAAAAGAACCCCAACGGGGTTCCGTAACAAAGCGAAGGGTTGGCCCAACGGGCCTACCCTGGTAACTAAACCGCTCAAAATAACCAACCCCAACGGGGTTGTATCAAACACCCTCACGCGCCCCCCAACTACGTTCCGAAAAATCGAGGAACCGAGGAATCTAAAATCGAGGAATCTCGACGTACCCAAAAACGGAACCACCCCGCCCCAGACGCGGTTGAACCGGCCATGAGCGATCCGGGCGAGCAGGTCATCCCCCGCCCACGCTGGCACATGCTCCGCATCGCCACCGCCGACCTCGCCCGTTTCACCTGGCTCCAGGTTCAATCCAGCGTCTTCGGCATCTCTATCTTCCTCATCCTCGCCCTCTCCCGCGTCGTCCACATCCCCGGCCTCCCACGCTACGACCTCATCTTCCTCCTCTGCATCGGCGTCCAGTGGCTGATGGTGCGGACCAAGTTGGAAACGTGGGACGAGGTCAAGGTCATCTCCCTCTTCCACGTCGTCGGCCTCGCGCTGGAAATCTACAAAATCCACCAAGGTTCCTGGGCCTACCCCGAGTCCGCCTACCTGAAGGTCGCCGGAGTCCCCCTCTACAGCGGCTTCATGTACGCCGCCGTCGCCAGCTACATCACCCAAGCCTGGCGAAGGTTCGACTTGACGATGAAGCCCCTCCCGCCCGGTTGGCTCGCCATCGGCCTCTGCACGGGCATCTACCTGAACTTCTTCACCCACCACTACCTCCCCGACATCCGCTGGTGGCTCGGCGGAATCGTCATGGTCCTCTATACCCCTACCCGCTGCTCGTTTACGATTAACGAACGTCGCTACTGGCTGCCCCTCTCCGCCGCCTTCATCCTCATCGGCCTCTTCATCTGGGTAGCCGAAAACATCTCCACCTACCTCGGCGCCTGGCAATACCCCAACCAACACGAATCCTGGACCATGGTCCACGAATCCAAAATCTCCTCCTGGTTCCTCCTGGTCATCATCAGCTACATCCTAGTAGCCTGGCTAAAAGAAGTAAAAACCCACGGAGCGCATGGAGTGCGGCGGCCATGCCGCCGCCCATAGAAACGATCTCAAACCGCAAAGAGGGAGGCCATGCCTCCCTAAGAAACGAAGCCAAAACCTAAAAGTGGTCCGGCACCAAGACCCGCCCAATAGAAAAACTCTCGATCGTCCGAACGAAACTAGGCTCTGCCACCTCCTCGAACCACCGAGCCGAGCAATACGGATAATCCCGGGCGACGGAAACAAGGCCGTGCTTCACCGCATTCGTATGCACATACTTCAAACGAGCGAAGTAAGACTGCTGGCTGGTTAGGTGCGTGTCCCAATACTGAAACCACACCTTGCGCCCCAAGCGATCGTCCTCAGCGTTCAATTGCCGAGCCGTCGCCGAATGCAAGTCGCGAATCGCACTTCTTAAATCCAAAACGTTGTCTTCCGCAACCAAAACAACGTGATAGTGATTTGGAAACACTGCCCAAGCCTGTACGTTGAAGTGCCGTTCCGAAAGGAGACCAAGCAAGTTGTCTTCCAGCAGCTTAAGCCGAGCGTGCCCTTCGAACAGGTGCTCCTTGCGGTAGGTAGCCGCAGTCACAATGTAAGCTCCAGCCTCGCCCATTTGATGCTGAGGGTTATGATGCCAATCCGGCATTTCGCTATTTTAGGCCGCCGCCAATAGAAACGATCAACCGCCACACCCAGGGAGGCCATGCCTCCCTGGGCAAACAAAGCCAAAACCTAAAAGTGGTCCGGCACCAAAACCCGCTCAACGGGAAAACTCTCAATCAAATCTCCTCCTGGCTAAAAGAAATAAAAACCCATGGAGTGCGGCGGCCATGCCGCCGCCCATAGAAACGATCAACCACCGCAAAAAGGGAGGCCATGCCTCCCGGCAAACAAAGCCAAAACCTAAAAGTGGTCCGGCACCAAAACCCGTCCAACGGAAAACTCTCAATCAAATCTCCTCCTGGCAAAAAGAAATAAAAACCCATGGAGTGCGGCGGCCATGCCGCCGCCCATAGAAACGATCAACCACCGCAAAAAGGGAGGCCATGCCTCCCGGCAAACAAGGCCAAAACCTAAAAGTGGTCCGGCACCAAACCCGCCCAACAGAAAAACTCTCAATTAAAATCTCCTCCTGGCCATCATCAGCTACATCCTCGTCGCCTGGCTAAAAGATGTTAAGAACCACAGACGGCTGAGCCGCTCATCGTAAATCCTCCAACAAACACGTAACGCGAATAGCTCGTAAAAATGAGCTTACTCTTCATAAGAGTAGGCCTATGTTTCATACCCACCTAAGCGCTCCTCAGTGAGAGCGCAAGTTGGTGATGAATGGACAACCAAAACCTTAAGTTCGCCTCGGAACTGGCGGGTACCGACAAGCAACGCTGGGCACTGGGCGAAGAAATCCGTAAGTTCCGCCTAGAGATTGAGATTTCGGAACTCGAATTCGCGGAAAAGGTGGGAGTCGAGCTCGATATAGTCGAAGGCTGGGAAGATGGAACTCAGAGATTCTACGTCCATCACTTCTTCGCCATCTGTACAGCCCTCGGCAAAGATCCCGGCGACCTGGTAGGTCGTTTCACTAAGGCAGTGCGAGAGGCAGAAAGGGAAGACGGCCCCTTGGGGTTCATCTGATGCCGTCCGGAGGCAACCACCGCCGAAATCGCCGTTCACCTCACCAGCTCGAACGGGAAGAACTCGGCCTCTTGATCAAATTGTTGCGCGTGAAAGCGGGCCTATCTCAGCAAGTGTTGGCAAACCGAGTAGGTCGTGAGCACTCGTATCTCAGCCGCATAGAATCGGCGGATCAAATAATCGATGTGATCGACCTCGTCATGCTGATTCGTGCGGCAGGAGGCAATCCTAGGAAGCTTCTAAACCATCTCATGGATGAGCTTGAGAAGGAAGAGACCTAAACCAAGGTCTCGCAAAACCGCGACCTAAGCTCTAACCCAACAGTGTTACACTCGATCCCATGGGCTTGGGCAGTCGCCAGCGCCACCTGATCTTTCTCGCGCACCTTTGGGTTTGCACACCCTTCGCCCTCGTGTGGGTGGACATGCCCGAGGTCCGGCGACACCTCACGAACGAAGCCGCCCGCAACCTCGGAATGTGCATCGCCGGCGTCATGATCTACCTGGCCGTCCGCACCTACCTCGCCTTCAAAGACCCGCCCTGGCTGAAATGGGACCTCGTCTATCCCCCCATCGACGTCGCCATCGTCAGCCTCTTCCTCTACTTCGCCGACAGCAACCCGCTGAGCAACATCGCCCTCCTCTACTTCCTCCCCATCGCCGAAGCCGCCCAAACCCTGAAAGTAAGGTGGGCCGCCCTCGTTGCGTCCATGACCATCGTCGGCTCCATCCTCGCCTCCCTGAACACCCCCATCGAGGAATGGACCCCCTTCAACATCACGTTCCGGTTCTTCTTCCTCGTACTCATGAGCTCCCTGCTCACGATCCTCGCCAAACAAGCCGCCGAAATCCGAGCCCGCCTGCGCGTAGAAGCCGACCGAAACCGCATGGCCCTCGAAATGCACGATGGCCTCCAAGGCAGCCTCATCACCGCCGCCGCCCAGATGGAGCTCGTCCAGATGCTCGCCACGACCGACCCCCAACGCGCCGCCAACGTCGCCGCCGATAGCCGCCAGATGGTCCGCCAGGCAACCGACGAGCTCCGCTTCCTCGTCCAACGCCTTCGAGCGCACGAACTGACCAGCGGCTTCGAGCCCGCCCTTCGCCAATACGCGAACAACATCTGCGAGCGAAACGGAATCGCCCTCAATTTCGAAGTCCAGGGAACACCCATCCGCCTATCGGCGGAAGCCGAGAACGCCATGTTCCGCATCGCCCAGGAAAGCCTCAACAACATCCTCCGCCACGCCAAAGCGAACCAGGTAAAGGTCCAATTGCGCTACGGCCCCGACAAAGTCGAACTCAAAATCGAAGACGACGGCATCGGCATCCCCCCCGACTGGACCAAAACCGGCGTCGACCACACCGGCATCGACAGCATGAAGATGCGCGCCGAGGAGAACGGCGGAGCCTTCAAGATCAGCCCCAACGAACCGGAAGGAACCCGGATCGAAGTCAGCCTGCCGCGCCGCCTGCGAACGGCGGTGAAAGGAGCCTAAATGGAAGAAAAGATACGCGTGATGATCGCCGAGGACGATTCCCTGCTGCGGAATACCCTCTCCGAACTGCTCCGGCTCGATGCCGGGCTGAACCTCGTCTCCGCCGTGCCAAACGGAGAACAGGCCATCGCCGAAGCCCATATCCTCAAACCACAGGTCGTCCTCATGGACATCCAAATGCCCCGCCTCGACGGTATCTCGGCCACCAGGCAGCTTCGAGAGAAGATGCCCGAAACGCAAGTCGTCATCCTCACCAAGTTCGGCGACGACGAAAATGTCTTCGCCGCCATCAAAGCCGGAGCCATCGGCTATGTCCTCAAAGACGCTGGACTTGACGAAATCCGCAACGCCGTCAAAGCCGCCCACCACGGCGACGGCTCCCTAAGCCCCGCCCTCGTCGCCCGCGTCCTCGGCGAATTCAACCGGATCAACAAAGCCGCCACCGAAACCCGCCAGGTATTCCAAGAGCTTTCCAGAAGAGAAGTCGAAGTCCTCGACTGCATCGCCGCCGGCATGAAAAACGCCGCCATCGCCGACAAACTCTGCCTCTCGGAAAAAACGGTAAAGACCCACGTCACCGCGATCTTAAAGAAACTTCAAGTCAACGACCGAACCGAAGCCGCCCTACTAGCCCACAAAAAAGGCCTGACCCTCTCATAAACACCCAACCCATATATGTCCTATATGACCTATACGTCCTACTCCAGCAACCGGAAAAGGGGGAAATGTTGGGCGGGGTGTAGGAAGGGCCTTCCCCGCCCTGACTAGATTAGTCGATCCGTCCGTTGGCGCTCAGCAGACGAACACCCTCGAACTTTGAAGCCAATTGGTATCTCTCCAATACAAAGCATGTAGCCTCTAAAACAAAGAAACAATGTCAATATACTCTAAAAAATATTTTCAATGGAATATATGGGTCTTTTTTCCCGGTATGGAGACATAATTTTCCAAGTTAATGAAGTTGTTCCCAGGCCAAGTGGAAGCGTCGATCTTTACGCTCGACCATATCAAGGCGTTGGCGTCGCCTATGCGGAGCGAGGTTTTTTGGGCCTTCACCTCCAATAAGCCGGTGTCTGTGGCGGATGTCGCCAAGACCCTCGGCAAGTCGGCGCAAACCGTTCACTACCATGTATCCGAGCTCGTAAACATCGGCCTCCTCATCGCCGTGGACGAGCGAAAGAAACGATCGAGAACGGAAAAACTCTACGTCCGCGCCTCCCGTACCGTGATGTCGGAAGACAAGGACACCGCCTCTGCGGAATATCTGGACTACGCCCTCAAGGGCTTCGCCGCCATCATGCGAACCCTCGTCCGAGAAACCGAAGGTCTCGACCAGGTAGCCAAACACGACCCTGACTTCATGTCCCACGCCATCTTCCGCCTCGCCACGGTACGCCTCAAGAAAGAAGCCGCCAACGAGATGCGAGCCAAGCTGCAAGCAGTCATCGACGAAGCCGTTCGCCTGGAGACCGCCGAGGAAGGAGTCCTTTCCCACGTCGTGGTCTGCCTCCGCCCAACCGTAGGCGAAAGCCGAAAGCGAATCCCCAAGAAATAACGAATCGTAAAGAACCGCCTAGACCCCCCAATCGCCATAGGTCTCCAATCAAGCAATCTAGCAATTGCCAATCAAGCAATCCCCCATAGGCCGGTTGCCGGTCCAACCAAGCCGCCCCAGGTACTATTCAAGCTGTGTCGGAAGCGAAGCCCAGCCTGGTCGGGATGACCCGAGGCGAGCTGAAGGAAGCGCTCGCCCCACGCCCCGACGCCAACCTCCGCAGCAAGCAGATCGCCCACCATATCTATTCCCGCGCCAGCGCTGACTGGGCCGACATGGCCGACCTGCCCCAAAGCCTCCGTGACGAGCTAACCGACAAATTCCCCATCCAACCCCTCGAGGTAGCCGACCACCGCCATTCGACGGATGGCGTCGACAAACTGCTCGTCCACAACGGAGACTCCCAAGTCTATGAATGCGTCCTCCTCCCCTACGAGGACCGAGTCTCCTGCTGCATCTCCAGCCAAGTAGGCTGCCCTATGGGCTGCAAATTCTGCGCAACCGGCCTCGGCGGCTTCGACCGGAACCTGACCGCCGGAGAGATCGTAGGCCAATACCTCCTCCTCCAACGCCTCTCCCCACGCCGCGTAAGCCACGTCGTATTCATGGGCATGGGCGAGCCGCTCCTAAACCTCGGCAACGTCGTCAAGAGCCTAAAACTCCTCCACGAGGAAGTCGGCCTGAGCTACCGCCACCTCACCATCTCGACGGTTGGCCTCGTCCCCCAGATCTACGAGCTGGCCAAAGAAGAGCTCCCCATCCACCTCGCCCTCAGCCTCCACTCCCCCCTCGACGAGGTCCGCGACCAACTGATGCCCGTCAACCACAAATGGCCGGTCGCCGAAGTCATCAAGGCCATGAAGGACTACCACCGCAAGACAGGGCGGAAGATCACCATCGAATACCTGCTCATCAAAGAGCTGACCGACACTCCCGACCAAGCCCACTCCCTCGTCGAGCTCATCAAAGGCACCCCCAGCGTCGTAAACCTGATCCCCTTCAACTGGGTGGACACCGGCGAAGGCTACCGGCGGCCGGAAGCCGACCGAGTCCGCACGTTCCGCGGCATCCTCGCCAAGCGAGGCGTAAACGTAACCCAAAGGGTAGAACGCGGCCACGACATCGCCGCCGCCTGCGGCCAACTCGCCGGGCAGCACCAAGGAAAGTTCGCCAGGAGGGCGTCGCTATCAGGACTACCGGTAGTCTCCTAACCGCCCTAGTCGTAAGTGTCTGCATCTGCGGGTGCGGTGGCGGCAAGGCAAAGAAGGACGATGACAAGTCGCCCAAGAAGGACGAGCCCGAAAAGCCGAAGCGGATGTACACCGGCGCCGGAACCTCCACCATCCGCGACATCAAAACCGAAGGCAAACGCCCGATCCTGTACGTCATCAATTGGGAAAAGTCTCAGCTTGACTACACTTTGGAAAAGGGCGCATCTCAGGGACGTCTAGAGAAGGTAACGGGCACGCTCTACCGTGATGGGAAGCCAGCGGCCAACTTTAGCGCGGACACCGGCTACATGGACGAGAAGAAAAGCGAATTCAAGGTAGAGGGTAACGTCCACGCGGTCGGAATCGATCCAAAGTCGACGCTCGATTGCCAACGCATGGAATTCAAGGTCGGAGAGAAGTTGGGGCAAAAGAAGATTACGTTGGTAAAGGCGTTCGGCAAAGTCACCCTCGGCCTGAACTCCTCAAAAGATCCTTCAGGCAAACCACAAATGACCGGAACGATCGGCCCAGTCGATGAGTTGTGGTGCATGCCCGACCTCAAGACGGCAGGCACGCCAGGGTTTTTCCAGCCATGAAAACAATCGCCGCCCTCGCCATCCTCGCCCTGGGACAAAGCGGGTTCGTCTACTCGGACGCGAAGAAAGACCTTACCATCCACTCAAAGCAGGGCCAAGGGACAATGGGAGGCACCCCCGAAAACCAAACTCTTACGCTGGACCTAAAAGGAAGCGTACAGATTTCCTCGAAGCGACAAGGTTTCAATCTGAACGCGGACCGAGTTCAAGCCTTTGTGGTCCCGGGCCAGAAGTCGAAATCCCCAAACGAAATTCGCTCCGCGACAGCCACCGGTCAAGTGAAGATGACCCAGACCGGCAAGGGTAAATCCAGCACCATCTTCTGCGAAACGGCGACCTACCAGACGAGTGGCGACGTCGCCAAAGTAAACGCCAAGCGGTCGGTACGCATCCAGAGCTTCGACGAGAAGAAGAAACAGACGTTAGTCGGCACTGGCAGCAGCGGCACCGCGACCCTCGATCGCAGCAACGCGGGAGGCGACGGCCTCCGGGAAGCCACGCTGACCGGCTCTGTCAGAGTCGACATCGTGGACGCCTCAGCGAATGGCGGACACGCCATCTTCACCGGTGACCTCCTGACCATCACCCAACGCGAGATCACGCTCACAGGCCACGTCAAAGGACAAGGCTCTGTGACGGAGCGATTAGGCAACCTCTCCGGAGTGAACAAGATCGTCCTGAAGTTGAACGAGCGCAAAGAAATGACAGGCTTTTCTTTCAACACGGAGACGGCGAATTGAAAGGCGTCCTCTCAATCCTTGCCCTGCTCACCGTCTTCCAGGGCCAGGTGCTCTATCAAGACCCTTCCCACGACCTCGTCCTGAGCGGGAAAGGCGTCACCAACTGGAGCGGCGAGACGTTAGATAACGGCGACCTATCGTTCCGAGCCTCCGGCGATCCCCTTGTTTTGGAAGCAAAGAACCAGGGAGCCACGATAACAACCCCTCGTTTAAACGGCACGTTCGCCTCGGCAAAAGGAGCCGACGGCAAAACAATGACCTACGCCAAGGTGCTCCACGCCGAAGGCGGAACAACGACAGTCTTCGACGGCCAAGCCGCCTACGCGGGCGACATCGCGAAAGCCCAGCGGCTTAAACAGCCAACACCGCCAGAACCGAAAGAGATTTCCAAAGGCACTCTAAAGACCGACCACTTCGACTACGCGGGCTCACAGGAGTCGGGAACGTTCACCCTGCCCGTGGCGTTCGACGTAACGTCGGACACGAAAGGGATGATCGAGCCGAAAAAGAAAGGCGATCCTGTGAAGGCTTTCCTTCAGAACATGGAAATGCACGGGAGTTCGGGAGTCATCAATCTGAATCCGGGATCCAAGGATAAGAAGGACTTTCTGAAGACAGGGCACATCGAGGGGCCGATCACGTTCCACATGGACCGTTCTGAATCGGTTGCAGGGGCGCCCTTCGCCTCGGTGGGCAAACTGGATGGCCAAGCGGACAAGCTCGATCTCGACCTCGTAACCGAGCGAACGGTTACCCTATCCGGTCATGTCAAGCTGAACGGAGACCTTCCAAACTACATCAGCGTGACAGGCGGCGAGAAGGCGGTCTTAAAGCTGAACGATGCGGGCGAAATCGTCAGCGTAACGTTTACGGGAAGCCCAACGACAAGCACGATAAAGGAAAAGAAGGGCGGGGGCAAGCGTTGAAGATCCACGGACAGGACCTCAAGAAGCAATACAAAGGCCGCACGGTCGTAAACGGCGTCAGCTACGAGATCAGCCAAGGCGAGATCGTTGGGTTACTCGGCCCGAACGGCGCAGGCAAGACGACAACGTTCTACATGACGACGGGCCTCGTCCGGCCAAACGGCGGCAAGGTGTTCTTCGACGATCTGGATGTGACTTCCTGGCCGATGTACAAACGCGCCCGTGCAGGAGTCGGCTACCTGCCCCAAGAGCCGAGTGTGTTCCGAAAGCTATCCGTAGAAGACAATCTCAAGCTCGTACTGGAACTCGCCAAAAGGAGCCGAGCCGAGATCAAAGCGAAGATCGATGAGCTATCCGAAGAGCTCCACATCAAAAAGATTTTGAAGAGCAGCGGAAACGTGCTTTCCGGCGGCGAGCGGCGGCGCGTCGAAATCGCCAGAGCTCTCGCGACCGAGCCGAAGTTCATCCTGCTCGACGAGCCGTTTACGGGCATCGACCCGGTCACCATCGAAGAAATCCAAGAGATTCTGTTCCGGCTCAAGCGACGGGGAATCGGCATCCTCATCACGGATCACAATGTTTCGGCGACCCTGCGCATCACGGACCGTAACTACATCCTGATCGACGGAAAGATCATCGCGGAGGGAACGGGCCGGGAGATCGCGGCGAACGACATCGTCCGCAAGCACTACTTGGGCCAGCAATTCGGGACGCGCGAGTTCACGCGACCTGGAGAACCAGAAGACGTCGCCATCGAGGCGGTCGAACAGGCTCCCGAGCAAGAGGAGCAGCCCCCCGTCGAAGGGGGAGACGCTTCTTGAGGCGACTCGACCGGCTGATCGTCAAAGAGATCATCGGCCCCTGGCTGTTCGGGGTCGCCCTTTTCGGCGCGCTGCTCTTCGCCGCGACCTACCTTGGGAAAGTGACGGAATACGTGTCCAGGGGGCTTTCCTCCAACCTGATCGGCCAGATCACGTTTTTGATCCTGCCCGGCATTCTCGTACAAACCTTCGCGATGTCGATGCTGCTGGCCGCTCTGCTCGCCTTCGGAAGGCTGAGCTCAGACAGCGAGATCGTCGCGATCCGAGCGGCTGGTGTCAGCCTGTTTCGTATCATCGCCCCTGTATCGGTATTCGCTCTTGGTGTAGCGGCCCTGGCCTTTGTCACGAACGAGACGATCGTGCCCGTCTCGGCAAAGCAACTCGTCGTCCTCCTTGCCCAAGCGGACAAAACGCTCGACCAAACCTCAGAGAAGAGCACCAGCTACCCAATCATGGAGAAGGGCATTTTGCGGGGGATGGTGGTGGCCAAGAGCTTCTCAGCCTCCGAAGGGGTCCTGCGCGGAGCGACCGTAATCAGCTACGACACGAACGGCAAACCCTCGGACTACCTTTACGCGACCAAACTCAAGTTCGACCCGAACAAATTCAAGGACGGGAGCGGATGGCAAATTGAAGACGGAGCCACGCTCACCAAAGCAGACGGCTCGCAATTTTTGGAGATCAAAGACAACGTCTGGCCCGACGAGATCCCCCAAGCCAACTTCTCACTTCAAGACCTGATCACCAAGAACCTGAAGTCGTTCGAGGTCCTCAGCATGGGCGAGTTGAAGCAGATCATCGACCGGGAGCGTAGTTCTCCGGTGAAGACGATGACGCCGAAAGACCTTCGAAACTACGAGTACGGCTACTGGAACAAGCTCGCTTTGCCCCTCGCCGCTTTCATCTTTGGCACCCTGGGAGCCGCGCTTGGCATTCGGAACCATCGGACAGGGACGGCGGCGGGGTTCGCGCTGGCAGTTGCCATCATCTTCGGCTATTTCACCGTAGCCAATTTTATGAACGTGTGGGCCCTCAATGGGTCGTTCCCGCCCTTCGTGGCGAGTTTCACTCCAATTGCGATAGGATTAATTTGCTCCGGCATCATCATCTGGCGAAGGAATGCCTAAAAACCAAACGGATTTACTGCCCTATGTCCTGATACTCGTCATCATCGTGATCGGCGGTGTCGTGGCATGGGTGGCAGACTGGCTTGGTCGGCGGATCGGCAAGAAACGGCTTTCGTTCATGGGACTGCGTCCTCGCCACACAGCAACTCTGATCACCGTTGGTTCCGGCATTCTCATTCCGTTGCTCACCATCGCGATCATTTACGCCAGCAGTTCCGATGTGCGAGCGTGGATCAACGAGGGACGCAAGGCCATTCAAGAGGCCTTGGACTATAAGAACAAGGCAGCGGAACAGAAGAACCAGAACTCAAAGTTGGAGGAACAGGGCCACACCCTCGAACGCACCAACCGCCTGCTTACCGGCCAGACCAAGCGCCTCCAAGACCAGCTTAAGGATGAGAAGGCCAAGCTGAAAAATGCGAACGCCATGGTGGCGGCGGCTCGCCATGCCGTCGATGCCACGCAGGCGAAGATTCGGGCCATCCAGGGCCAACTTACCGCTACGAACCGAAAGATTCTCTCCAAAGCCCAGGAACTAAAGACAACGCAGGATCAGCTCAAGAAGGGCAAGGACTCGCTCGCTCGGCTTCAAGCGAGCTATAAGAATGCTGCGTCCGAATTGAACGACATCAAGACGCGAGCGCTTGAGCTCGATCACCAGAACCAAGGCTTGGAACAAGAAGTTGGCAAGCTGCAAACCCAGCTTACGAGCCTGCAAACGCAAAAAGAGCAGTACGAGGGGCAGATTCAGTCTTACAAGGAGACGATCGCCTCGTACAACGAGTCGATCAGCACCTATTCGGCGAAGATCAAACAGCTTCAGACTCAGTTCGAGAACGTACAAGGCAAGCTGGATTCGAGCATCTATACAACCCGGACCCGTCCACTCATCTTCGATATGTCGGAGGAATTGGCTCGCATTCAATTGCCGCCTTCCCTTTCGCCGACAGCCGCGCGTAACGCCTACCTGGACCTGCTCCAGCGAGCACGGGCGGTGGCGCTTGCCCATAAGGCACTCAACAGCCCCACCTCAGCGTCGGCGGGCTTGCGCGATCAGAAACTGGACGATCCTCCGCGCTACATTTCCGTTGCCGACCAAGAAGAAGCGATTATCCGCGGCCTGACGGCCCAGCGAAACGAGCTTGTCTTCATCGCGCGGGCGGTGGGCAATACGTTCGAGGGCGAGTACGTCGTGCTCGATTTCGTGGCATTCCGCAACAAGCTGATTTACACGAAGGGCAAGGTGGTTGCGGAAACGAAGATCGACGGCCGGAAGTCGGAGGTCGAGATTTTGAACGCGATTACCCAATTCATCCAGCAGGACGTACGGACGAAGGCATTGTCGGATGGAATGATTCCCCCATCGGGTCGAGGGGCATCGCTTGGCGTTGTCAGCAACGATGAGATGCTTCAGCTTATCCACTCGCTGAAGGATTCGAACGTCGTCGTTCGTCTTCAAGCCCTGGCCAAGGACGATACAAAGTCGGGCGACCAACTGGAGCTTGGCTTCCGCATTAGGTATTGACGTGACCGAAAAGACCGTTCTTGCCATCGATCCGGGCACATCGAAGTGCGGCATGGCGCTTGTTCAGCGCGGTGGCGAAGACAAGCTCTCGCTTCTATGGCGCTCGATCGCTCCAACAGGAGACCTCGTGGATTACATCGACGAGGCGCAGGCTATTGCCCCGTTTTCTCTCATCATCGTCGGCTCGGGAACGAGCAGCAAGGCGGCGATCCACAAGGTGCGGGAGCACCTGCCAAGCATGGGCATGCTAGTCGTGGATGAAAAGGACACGACCTTGCAGGCCCGAGAGCGGTATTGGGAACACCATAAGCGACGCGGCTGGCGGCGTCTGCTGCCGAGCACGTTGCAGACCCCGCCAGAGCCGGTGGACGACTTCGTCGCCCTGATTCTGGCCGAGCGGGTTTTGCTTGAAGGCTAGAGGCTACTTTAACCGGAAGGAGTTGAAGTACTTCGTGGTGTCCTGACTTTCAAGAACTCCGGCAGGGCCGTTCACGCTGACGATGACGAGATAGTTGCCGTCGGCGATGAGGTAGGTGCGCATCTGCTCCGTACCGCGGGTGTAAGTAGCGAGACGGCCTTGGCGGCCGTTCACATTGAAGGCTTTGACATCCCTCGGAGTCCATGAGCCACTCTTCACGCTTACGATGGCCTTGTCCATGAAAGTGATCGGGTTTTGGCGGAATTCGGGAATGTTCTCGAAGTCCTCCACGAGAGCCTCGTAGCTGATTTTGCCAACGTCGAGACTGGCGCTCTCGAACGACATCTTCTTGTTCGACTTCTTCTCGATCTTATATTGGGACGGGAAAGAGATGCTGAAGCAGCCGTACGGGCTGGTGTAGTCGACCCACTGTTGGCTCGCGAGAACGAAGGCGGCGCAGGTCGCTACGACAGTGACGGGAATAAGTCTCTTCATGGTTATTTGTCCAGCTTGATGGAGCTGAAGAAGCGCTTGTAGTTCGCCTGCTCGGGGTCGTCTTTGGCGTAAGACGCCGAGAACAGGTAGAGGTGGCTCTTAGTGATCGTTCCTATGACCTGCATCTCGACGCCAGCCGCGTTTAGGAGGTGCATTCGCCGGGCGGGGTGGCCTTGGAACTTGAAGTATTCGTTCTGGAGAGGTTTGCCTTTCGAACCGCGCACGAAGCCATCGACCAGCTGGTCGAGGATGAAGCGCTGGCTGTACATCCCGGGGCCGTTGTCCGATTGCTTGATGCCGCTTGCGGCGAGATCCGTAAATTTCGCGGCGACAACCAGATAGCGGTCGGTCCACCGGATCAAGGTGAAAATCTCTTGCTGATAGAGGTCGTCAGACTGAACCTTCTTCTCAGGCTGCCAAGGCAGAGAGAAGGCGATCTTGCCTTGTTTTGAGGCGACCGTCTTCCAGGAGTTATCGGCGTGCGCAATGCCGATGCAGGCGAGCGCGAGTACGAAGTTGCAAAAGCGTTTCATAGCCTTAACCATGAATTCGGCTTCGCGTTCGCGCTTCCAACCTGCTAATTCTTCGCGGTTCCCTTAATCCTTGAAGACGACGGAATCGAAGAACCGTTTGGCTTGCGCCCTGCCTTCGTTGCCTTTGGTGTAGGTGACGGTGAAGATATAAGCTTTGGTCGTTCCGATCACGGCCATGGCCTTGGCTTCACGATCCGCAAAGATCAACGTGCTGGCGCGGGCCGGGAATTTGTGAAAGCGAAGGTAGTCGTCGGAGACGAGCTTGCCGTTGGTCGCGTCTTGGAAGCCGCCGATCGCATCCCCGAGGAGTTGGCGCGTCGTGGAGATCTCGTCTTCGCAGACAACCTCCTTGAGAGCCATTTGGAGGTCTTCGGACATGTCGATCGCGACGGCCTGAAAGGTGAAATCGTCTTGAACGCATGCGTAGATGCGGCACTTGGCGCCATCGGGCGACTTGACGACCTGCTCCTTCGGAGAGAAGGGCATTTCGAATCGCACGCGGCTATCGATGGAGGTGTAGGCTTGCCACGCTTCCTGTTTCACGGAGGAGCCGTGTGTCAGCAGCGCGGCGGGAGCCATGATCGCAAAGCTGAGAACGCCATTCATAGCATGATTCTCGGGCTCCCCGGAATCGGCGCGACCTGCAAGGTTACGAGTTATTTGCCGGCAGGTTTAATGGAGCGGAGAAACCTTTGCATGGGCGGCGCGCTCATCAGTTTGGGATAGCTGATGTAGCAGACTCCGAAGAAGTTGCCGTTGTAGAGGCACGATTCGATAACCCCCGTCCGGTCACCGAATGAAAACGTCGAACGAATCGACTTGAGCCCAAGTAGAGCCCCTACCGACTGTTTGGTGTTCTCCACCCGGAGCGTCTTGACAAGCATATCGTGCAACGACTCGTGCATCTTCCCCGCCTCGTCCTCGTTCAGAGTGGAGTAGTACTCAGCCGGGATGAGGTAGTCCGCCACGAGATAGTAGGTCGTAGGGGTTGCCCCGGAGTAAGATCCGGCGACCAATTGGACGCCACGCACCTCGTGCGGCTCCTTCGAAACTTGGAGCTCGATCGGGCTCTCAAAGCTGACCTTCGTGTCCGTAACGATCGTATGCCAGGAATTGACGAGTGTGTCCGCGGGCGACTTGGGTGTCTTGAACCGGATTGACTTAACGAACTTGTCCACATAAGCTGGCGGTGTCGCCGACTTCGGATAGGTAAGCACGAACTTGTAGAGCTTGTTCCGGTTTTGAACCGACCAGATCGAAACGTCGGTCTTCGCGTGTCGGAGCGTCAGCCGCAACGCCTTGTAGGTTCCTAACAGCACGTAGTCCTCGGATACGACGCTGTCCGCCGTCGCCTGGCTGTCGCTGCCCTCGTCCGTGGCAAAGCGGTCGTACTCGCCGTCCAAGTCCAGATCCTTCCCCTTGGGATCGAATTCCTTGTAGATTGCCCGCACGAAAACGTCCTTTGTCGAATACCGATAGTCGGCGCTCTTCAAGAGGTTGTCGTGCGGCCCGCCCGTTTGGGTGACGGGAGCGCGGTTCGGGACCAGAGCGGTGACTCCGAAGTCGAAGGTCCGCTCTTTCCATCCGATCTTTGCGATCGGCTGCTGCGAGTTTTGAACGAGTGAGACCGAAGCGATTAACGCAAGAAGCACCAATCGATATTACGCGGTTAGGTTAAGAATCCTGGGCCTTCGAACCTTAAAAGGTAAAATGCGTTTATGCCCTCCCATATCCGCAACGTCGGCATTATTGCGCACGTCGATCACGGCAAGACGACGTTGGTGGACGCCATCTTCAAACAGTCCGGAACTTTCCGGGAAAACCAGCACATGGCGGAGCGCGTCATGGACTCCAACGACCTGGAGCGTGTAAAGGGCATCACGATCCTTTCCAAGGTCGCGAGCGTCCGGTACAAGGACTACAAGATCAATATCGTCGATACGCCTGGCCACGCCGACTTCGGTGGCGAGGTGGAGCGCGTGCTCTCGATGGTTGACGGCGTTTTGCTGATCGTGGACGCGAACGAGGGGCCGATGCCGCAGACGCGGTTCGTGCTCAAGAAGGCGTTCGAGAACGGCTTGAAGCCGATCGTCTGCATCAACAAGATCGACCGGGAGAACGCCCGGCCGCTGCACGCCTACGACAAGACGATCGACCTCTTTATCGACTTGGGCGCGAGTGAGGACGACCTATTCTTCCCACACCTCTACACGAGCGGCGCCGGTGGTTTCGCGCGAGTCTCCGCCGACGGCTCCGAGAAGGATATGCGGGAGCTGTTCGAGATGATCGTGAATGCGATTCCACCTCCTCGGGTCGAGGACGAGGGATCGTTCTTGTTGCAGATCAACAACTTGGACTACAGCGATTACCTTGGCCGCATGTTCGGCGGTAAGGTGCTGCGCGGCTCCGTCAAGGTTGGAGACCGCGTCGAGATGCTTCGCGAGGGATCGGAGAAGAAATCGGCGTTCAACGTAACGAAGCTTTGGACTTACGAAGGCATTCAGCTTAAGGAAACGGACGAGGTGAGCGCAGGCGAAATCGCCATGTTGGCGGGCCTGGACAACGTCCTCATTTCCGACACGATCGCCCACGTGGATACGACAACGCCCCTCCCGTCGATCAAAGTAGAGCCCTCCACGCTGAGCATGAACTTCTACGCGAACAACTCACCGCTGGCGGGCAAGGATGGCGGCAAGTTCCTGACGATCCACAAGATCCGAGAGCGGGTGGAGAAGGAAGAGGCAGTCAGCGTTAGCGTCAAGATCGACCCGGACGCCCCCGCCGACACTGTGAAGGTCCAGGCGCGCGGCGAACTCCAGCTCGCCATCCTCGTGGAAACGATGCGGCGCGAAGGATACGAGATCCAGATTTCCCGTCCTCAGGTTATCTTCAAGCGCAACGAGAAGGGGACTATCGAGGAGCCTTTCGAACTTGCGACCCTGGAGTGCCCGGAGGATTCCGTGGGCGCCGTCATGGAAGACCTGAGCCGCCGCAAGGGCGAGCTGGTGGACATGCGCAAGAACGACAACGACACGACGTCGCTCGACTACAGCATCCCCACTCGCGGCCTGATCGGCTTCCGGTCGAATTTCTTGACGATGACGCGCGGTCTTGGTCTGATCTCTTCCCTGTTCGACGGATATCGTCCGTACAAGGGTGAGATCGTCTCCCGAACACAGGGTTCGCTCATCAACAAGGACCCAGGCAAGCTCACACGCTACGCCTATGAAGACGTCCAGGTGCGGGGCACGCTGTTCTATCCGGTCGGCACGAACCTGTACGGCGGGATGATCGTCGGAGCTTGCTCGCGCGACGAGGATATGGTCGTGAATGCCACCAAGGAAAAGGCCGCGAACAACATGCGCTCAGCCTCGGCGGATGCGACCACTGTTATCGACGCCCACAAGGAATTCTCGCTTGAACAGGCATTAAGCTGGCTTCGAGAGGACGAACTGCTGGAGGTTACGCCGAAGCAGCTTCGATTCCGAAAGAAGATCCTCGACCACAGCGAGCGACGCGTCGCGGAACGAAAGAGCGAAGTTCTTGTTTAAAATCCTCTGAGTTTCTGAGGATATTTCGCCGTTTTCGCTTCGAAACGTTGACGGCAGTACTTACTCAGGCTAAGATTCAGTTATCAGGAGGAGTTATCCGATGAAGAATATCGCACGCATCGTCATCGCACTTGCCGTCGTATCGGCTGGCGCGACGTTCGCCGTTGCAGACAAGGCCCCCAAGTGCCCGACCTGCAAGATGGAGCTTTCCGCTAAGAAGGACAAGGCTCACACCGTTGCCGTGAAGATTGGCAAGAAGACCTTCTATTGCTGCGCCGGCTGCAAGATGAAGAAGAAGTAAATTCGCTTTCTAAATCGCCGTCTATCCACGAGATAGGCGGCGATTTTTTATTTGGTCAGCAGGCGCATAAGGATCGCACCGACGATGCCACCGCCGAGGGCTGAAGCAACGCCGACCAACCAAAGCGGGATCGGCCCGGATTTCTTGGCAGGGGCGTCTAACGGCAGTCGAATTTCTCCGATGGGGATTGTTTCCGAGATTCCCATGCAGTGGAAGGTGGCGATTTCACCGTCCCGATCATAGTTCTCAAGGCGGCCATGGACTCTCATCTGGTGCTTCTTCGAGAAGTAATTGAGCTTTTGGCCCGGGGTCAGGGAGAAGAGACGCAGGTCCGTGACATCGCAGACGTGATCGGAACCGGAAAGGAAGTGGACCTTGGCTTGGCGGCCTTCCAGAGACAGGAGCTTGGCGACGTAGTGTCGGCCATCGGCGGAAAGAGCGAACACGTTTTCGCCGACCGTAAAGGCTTCGAGGGGGAAGGCAAGGCGCTCGCGAAGGGCTTGAATCGTGGCCTCGCGAGGAATGCCCGCTTCCTCTGCGGCACGGATGTATTCCTCGACCTCAGGATGTTCCGGAGTGAGCATGAGGTTCGTCTGGGCCGAAATCTCTTGCGCGCGGAGGATGACCTCCGTCAAGGCTGTTTCATCGAGGTGGGGCATGGCCTTCGGTCAGATTGTAGGAGTTTGTTGAGCCTCCGTGGCTCTGGCTCGGACTTTTGCCCTGTGGCGGCGGCGGCGTAGACGCTTTCCTTCGCCTCGAAGCGCAGGGTCGAGACGGGCGTTGCGGGCTCTCGTGCGTTCGGCGGCCTCACAGCTTTGAGAACAAGCGGCTCCCTTTGCCGCCTCGCATTCGGCGCAGAGGAAGTAAAGGCGGTTACAGTCGACGTTCGCGCAGTTCGCGTAGCGGGCGCTTGGTGCTTGGCACTTTTCGCAGAGCGAGACCACCGGGCCGACGGGAACGGAAAGGCGCTCGTCGAACATGAAGCAATCGCCCTCGAATTTCTCACCCTTGACGTCAGGGTCCTTGGCATAGGTCACGATACCGCCATGGAGCTGATACACGTCCTCAAAGCCCTCTTGGGAGAGGAACGCGGTTAGCTTTTCACACCGGATGCCGCCGGTACAGTAGGTAAGAATCGGGCGACCTTTAACGTCTTTGAGCTCGGCACGCAGCCACTCGGGAAACTCTTTGAAGGTCTTGACTGGCGGGCGAATAGCTCCGGCAAAACGCCCCATCTCGTATTCGTAGTCGTTGCGAATATCGAGGACGAGCGCATTGGGATCGTCCAGCTTTTCTCGGAATTCCTTCGGCTTCAGATGCGTGCCGGTATTTGCCGGAACATCGACCGACTCGCCCAGGGTCACGATCTCAGGCCGAACCTTCACCGAAAGGCGTTTGAACGCGTGACCGTCGTGGTCGTCCACCTTGAATTCGGTATTCGCGAATTGCGGATGGCGGGCCATTCGGGCAATATATTCTTGGGCGGCTTCGCGAGAGCCGGAAACTGTGCCGTTGATGCCCTCTTCGGCGACGATGATCCGACCTTTTAGACCCAGCTCCCCGCACCACTGCCGCTGCTCCTCGGCGATGGATTCGGGCGAATCCAACCGGACGAACAGGTAGTAGAGAAGGACTTGGAAATCCACGACTATGAGCATTGAACCCGAAGCGGCCGCCGGGGCATTTGCCTACTCGCGGTTACGACCTCAGTTTGAGACCATCGTCTCACTCGGGGATCGGCTTCGCGGCGATGCGAAGGTGGACGACGTTCACGACATGCGAGTGGCGATTCGCCGCCTTCGGGCTCTTCTAAAGCTGTTCGAGGATGATCTTCCTGCCGAGTTAGTCGATTTGGAGAGACGTTTCGGCAACGCGGCCTCTCGGCTGGGCGACGTGCGTGACATCGACGTGCAGATCGAGCGGCTGGAGAAGTGGTCCGTGGATGGGCTGATTCCCCGGCTTCGGGGGGATCGAGAAATCGCGGCGGACGCAATGCGGCGCTATCTGGGGTCGTTCGCCTATCGACAGTTGGTCGTTACGGCGAAAACTTTGCTCGCCAAAGAGGCGACCAGAGGGGCGCGGACGCTGGGCGAGGTGCTACCCGGAACTCTGCGAAAGTGCCATCGGAAGTTCCTTCGTCGCGCTGAGAAGTTACAGCCCAACGACGATGCCAAGCGGTTCCATAAGGCCAGGATCGCGGGAAAGAAGCTGCGTTATACGTTGGAAGTGGCGAGCGACGTTTTCGAGGCCGCGAAGCCTTATGTCAAACGACTCGTGAAGATTCAAGACATTTTGGGAGAGCACCAGGACTGCTTCGTAGCTTGTGAGTTTTTCCGGTCGCAAGCCGCAGCGTGGAGCTTGCCCGAGCAGGAAGCAGCTCGGGAACTGGTGGATCGTTACGAAGCACGAGCCCGGAAGCTTCGAGAGAAGTTCCCCTCGGTATTTGAGAAAGCCGAGGATGAAGGCTGGGCGGCGCTGGAGGCGAGGTTTTAGCTTCTGCCCAGGAGGCGGCTCACTTTGCGGCGGAGGCGGACCGCCAAGGGATCTCGGACCCCGCCTTGGCGCATATAGTCGTCCACTTTTTCCCGGCTTTCGGCGATGTCGTTTTGCTTCATCGACAGGTATTCGGCGGTGTCTTGCCACGGGACGATTTCTACGGGACCGGCATCCACGAAGCCTTGCTCAAAGCCAAGTTTGGTGACCCGGCGACCTCGCCAGCCGTCTTCCCAGAACTGATATTTCTCGGTTGGCGTCGGGGTGGGGCCGACGTCGATGGCGACTTGGCGGCGCATGGCTACCAAGCAGCCGACGATATGGTGGCCGGGCTTCACCCTGCGGACGGTCAGACCGTCTTGCTCGAAGGGGTGCTCGATAAGGTGGGCGCCCATATACTCGGACATGTCGGGGCTATCGCCTAGCCAGAGCCCGAGGGCTCCGTATCTCGGAAGCTTTTCGAAGGTTTCGACGATGCGGTCCTGCCAACCGGGCGTAGGGACGATGTCGTCGTCCATCGTCACGTAGACCTCCGCACCCCCGGCGGACAGCGTTTCTTCGAGGCAACGATTCAGGGTCTGGGTCTTGCCGCCTTTGCCGTCGAGGACCTGGAAGTCGGTGGGCTGCGTAAAGGTCCCCTCGATCCGGGCTATCACGGCGTCGAAGCCGGGATAGCTTTGCCGGATGGTGGGGATGACAACGAGGAACTTCACGGTTTCCAGCGGAGCGTCTTCGCCTGCTCGGCGTTGATCAGCTTCGCATGTCCGTCTGCAAAGGCCACCGCAGCACGGCCGCTGTGGCGGAAGTTCAGTTGGCCCTTCGTTCCTTCGTAGATCATAACCGTGTTCGCGGGTTCGGCGATTTCAGTCTCGCTCTTGTTGGCCAGGCTCGCATTGAAGGTGTAGGCAACTTGGTCCTTGGGGCCGGATGGGCAATACCAAAGCTGGTCGTTCTTCAGATAGGGATGGAAAGTCGCCTTAACATGAGACAAGTCCAGTTTGAACTTGTCGTCGTTATCGTTGGCAAGCATGAGCGCTGCCAGCGCGAGCTGCTTGACATTGCTGAGGCAGGATGTCGACTCTGCCGCTTTGTGAGCCTGATCGAATACTCCCGGGTCCGTCGTGATCATTGCCAGTGCGCCTACGTAAGACTTGGGCTCTCTGCCGGCCATGTCAGCTTGGGTTGCTGGAACGATCAGCCATTTGCCATCCACACGAACGAGGTCCACTGACTCGTCCTTCTCCGGGATGGTCTCATTGGTCGACATCGACAGCTTTACGTGGAAGGTTGATTTGGCCTTGTCCCCCGTCGTCTCCGTCTTGAGATTCGTGACGGCGACCTTGACCCATTGCTTGGACATCGCATCCTGCATGTGAGTGAAATCGGCATCGATTTTGCCGCCCACGACGAAGCCTGAAGCCTTCTTCAGGTTCATTTCGTTCCACGCACTTACGAAGCCGTTGATGGCGTCGTCCGGCGTCGCTCCTTGTCGAAAGCCGAGGCCTAGCAAGGCGATGGGGACGAGTGCAAGCAATTTACTAACAGAAGAAAGACCCATAGCGACTGTATTGTGGTCCGAATTTGGAGGTTGAAGTTAAACTGAATGCATGATTCTCGTGATCGATAACTTCGATTCGTTCACCTATAACCTGGTCCAGTACCTGGGGCAGTGCGGGGTGGACATCGTCGTGAAGCGGAACAATGAGATCACGCTGGAGGAGATCGAGCAATTGCGTCCCGATGGGATCATGCTTTCCCCCGGACCTTGCACTCCGAATGAATCGGGGGTCTGTCTCGATATCTTGAACGCCGTCCTTCGACAGAATAACCCGGCCCTTCAGGTCCCAATCTTTGGCGTCTGCCTTGGACACCAGGCCATCGGGCAGGTGGCGGGTGGCGTCGTGAAGCAGGCGCGCAACATCATGCACGGCAAGGCGTCTATGGTCCGCCACGATGGCAAGGGGTTCTTCGAAGGGATGCCGAACCCGTTCCGAGCGATCCGGTACCACTCGCTGATCGTCACCAAGGATTCGGTTCCGCCCGGCTTCTACATCACGGCAACCGCCGAGGACGATGGAGAGATCATGGGGCTCCGTCATGAGACCTTACCGATCGAGGGCGTACAGTTTCACCCCGAGTCGGTGCTGACAGAAGAAGGCTTCCGCATCGTGGAGAACTTCGTTCGTCAAGTCCAGCCCGCGACAGCTGTCGCTTAAGCCCCTACTTCGGAAGGGCGTCGGATCTTATTTCGAAGCCAATCAAACCCCATTGGTCGCCATGCTTGACTACTGAGACGTCAAGCGTTCCCGTTCCTTTCTCGAAGATAGCCTGAGCGTTGTTGTGTACGGTGACGACGGATTCTCCATTGTCGTAGTTTGAGGACGTCGTAGTCGCCGTGAACTCCTTGCACGACTTCAGAGCCCCCAGCTTTTCGGCGTATCCCTTGAGTCGTGCCGTTATCTCATCGTCGTTCATGATCTGCTTGAACTCCGGCGCGGCGTACTTCTTGAGGGTAGCGAGGCTCCAGTCTTTGCCGATCTCCGTCATCGCCTTGCTTGCGAATTTGTCGGCCTGGTCGTTGGTCTCAACCACCGCGTTGTAAACGCCCTTGCCGAAGAGGAACATGCCACCACAGCAGAGGATTCCAAGCCCAAGGAAGATGCCGAGGATGATCCAAACGACCTTCATGTCGTTTAGTATAACGATGTAACAAAAAGGCCCGCGACCTTTGTCGCGGGCCTTTCGTTTGGGAGGCTTAGTCGTTCATCGTCTTCGCCTTCTCGATGTCCAGTTCCTTCGGGATACGGACATAGAAGGTTGAGCCAACACCAACTTCGGACTCCGCCCATATCTGGCCCATGTGGACCTTCTCCACGAGGTGCTTCACCAAGTAGAGGCCGAGGCCGGTGCCGTAGATCTTCCGGTTGTCTTCGTTGTTGACCCGGTGGAACTTCTCGAAGACCTTGTTGAGATGATCCTTCGGGATTCCAAGGCCTTGGTCCTGAACGCCGATCAAGATGTTGTCGCCCTCCGTCTTGGCGTGGACGATGACGTCGCCGCCGTTCGGGGAGTACTTGATCGCGTTGTTAAGGAGGTTCGTCACGATCTGGTCGAGCTTGTCCTGGTCGCCGACGATGGTCTCTGGGAGTTCGTTGTGGACCTTGAGGCTGACCTTATGGCGGGTCGAAGCCTGCTGCTGGACCATGACACCCTTTTCAAGCAGGGGCAGAAGCTCGAAGCGCGAGTAGTTCGGTCTCAGCGACTCGCCCGCTTCGATGCGGCTGGTGTTCAGGAGGTCGTCGATCAATCGGCGCAGACGATCGCACTCCGCGACGACGATACCGAGAAATTCGCGCTGGTCTTCCTTGCCGTACAGATCGTCGTCGATACCTTCCAGCAGGGTGCTGGAGAAGCCCTTGATCGCGGTAAGTGGCGTTCGAAGCTCGTGGGAGGCCATCGCGACGAAGCTCGACTTCATCTTGTCGATGTTCTTCATCTCGGTGACGTCGTTGAAGATAGCGACGATACCAAGGTCGCGGCCCTCTTCGTTGCGCACCTGCGCGGACTGAACTTCGTAGATGCGGTCCGAATTTTGAACCGTGACGTGGATTTCCGTCTTTGGGGTTTCTTCGCCGCGCTGGTTTGCGAGGAAGATTTGCTCCACCTGTTCGTTCTTAAGAACGTCTCGGTAATTCTTGCCGATAGCGTCGGCGGGGGCTCCGAAAATAGCGCGGGCTGAGGCGTTCATCTGGCTCAACCGGCCTTCCGGTGAAACGAGGATCAGGCCTGCGGTCAGCGATTCGAACGTCTGGAGAAGCTCTTCGCGCTCTTCCACGACTTCGCGGTACATCTGGAGGTTCGCGATGATAGAGCCGACGTTGCGAGCCATGCGCTCCAGGAGCCGCACATCCTCATCGTTGAAATCTTCGCCGTGGCGCTTGTTGAACGCGTGGAGGACGCCGATGGTCGTCCGGTCGATGACGCGGTTCTCTTCGTCGCGCTTCTCGATAACGAGGGGCACCGTGATGCCGTTCTGTACGTGCAAGAGCCCGAACGGGTCTTCCTTCGTGCGCGGGTCGTTGCTCGTATCGTGGAAGATGGCAGGCTCGCCCTCTCGGAAAACCTTTCCGGAGATGCCGTGAGTGGCCCGCATGCGGAAAATCTTGAGGTGCTCTTCGTCGATGCCATACGCTGGGGGGATGCCGATGAGCTCGCCCTTTTCGCGGTCGTAGAACATGATCGCGATCTTTTCGGCCTGAAGGATCATCGCGATGCGCTGAACGAGGCGTCGAAGAGTAACGTCGGCCTCATTGATCGGGGCGACTTCCATCGAGGAATCGACGCCGGTTCGACCCAGGCTCCGAGGTTCACCCTCCGATCCACCAAGATTTGACGTCGTTTGACCGTCGGAGTCCTGGCTCTGTTGCTCTTGAAGCTTTAGTTTCGCCTCTTCGAGCTGCCGCCGCGTTTCATCGAGCTGTTTCCGCAGCTCGTCGAAATTCTGCGGCTCTTCTCTGCCTTCCATCATATTTCTGGGAACTCCCAACGACACCTTGTGAATCTACCTCCGATCAGTCTTTGGATGCATCCTCGCATCGGCTCTGGCCCCTTCATGAAGCCTGTTTTCTCTAAAGCGAGCGTTATAATGGGAACGGGATGGCCGGTCCACTCGAAGAACTCCCATTATTTCCATTGCACACCGTGCTTTTCCCATACGCTCAACTACAGCTACACGTCTTTGAGGACAGATATCGCGAGATGGTTCGCTCTTGCATGCAATTTGATAGGCCATTTGGCATTGTCCTCATTCGAGAAGGGAGCGAAGTAGGGGGCCCAGCCTCCCCGTATATGGTCGGAACTGCGGTCAGAATCCTTCGCGTCATCCCCTATGACGATGGTCGGATGGACATCCACGTGGAAGGAGAGCGCCGGTTCCGAATCCGGGAATTGGACGAGGAGTCGCAGCCATACCTCGTTGGACGTGTGGAGCCGGTGATCGAGCTAGAGCTGGATGAAAACGATCAGACTCGCGACCTCATCGGTCAGGCGAAAGAGCAATTCGAACAGCTCATCCAGAAAATTTTCGCCCGACAGGAGTTCGACGTCCATGTCAAGTTGCCGACCGACCCGATGGTGTTATCGTTCACCATCGCCAACATGCTTCACATGGAGAACCTGGAGAAGCAACGGTTGCTGGAGACAACGGACACCGCCGAGCGGGTAACGACGCTCATGCCAATCCTCCAAATGCAGAACATGGAGGCACGGCAATCGAACTACTATCGAATCGGCAGTGAAGACCTGCGGGAATGGATCACGCCAAATTAGTGGACGTCCGACCCAAAACTTGATTTACTATTAGTCGCGATTACGCTACTAAATTGTCAAGCGGACCGACGAGGCATGACCATCGACGACCGGCCAACCAACCCTATCGAGATCGAAGCAGAACACCTTCGGATGGCTCTTGAAGTCGGTCAGGCAGCGACTTTCGTCTGGGATTGCGCCTCCGACCGCCTGACCTGGTCCGACTACCACTTCAAGATATTCGGCTACGACGAGAGGTTTGAAACGAACCGGTCCGCGTGGCGAGATCGCGTTCATCCGGAAGACATTCCGAAAATCGACCGGCTCTATGAGACACGCCTGATCGACGAGCGGGAAGTGAAAGTCGAGTACCGGATCATCCTCCCCGACGGGTCGATCCGATGGATCGAGAACCGGACCCGATGCGACCTGGACGAGAGCGGGAAGATGATCCGGGTATATGGAGTGACCTTCGACGTGACGGAGCGTAAGACCGTCGAACGCGAACGCAGGCTGCGGGAAGAACGGATGCGTCTGGCCCTCGAAGCGGGCCACATGGGAGTCTTCGATAACGACCTCGTGAACAACGTCTTGTCTTGGTCGGACGAGATTTTCCCCATGTTTGGCTACACCCAGCGATTTACACCCTCACGCCAGGATTGGTTCGACCGGGTTCACCCTGAGGACTTAAAGAGGGTGGGCGCCGCGCTCGCAAGCCCCCCGACAGGACGCCCGAACGACCGGGTGGAGTTTCGAATCGTATGGCCGGATGGCAGCATCCACTGGATCGAAAGCTTGATCTGCTTCGAAGTCGACGAGAGTGGCAAACCCGTTCGCATCTTTGGGATCGCCTCCGACATCGAAGAACGCAAGCGGGCGGAAGCTGCTATTCGGGAGTCGGAGGAACGGTTCCGGAAGATCGCCGACGATTCGCCCGTTATGCTCTGGATGTGCGACGCCGACTTCGGTGACACCTACTTCAACCTTGGCTGGCATGCCTTTACGGGGACGAAGCCGGGAGACGTCTTCGAACCCGGCTGGGGCGATCTCGTACACCCGGACGATAAGTACACGGTGCTGGAGGCGTTTCGCTCGACAGCCGGCCGTCGCGAGATTTGGCGTAAGGAATATCGCATCCGGCGTCACGACGGTCAATACCGATGGATTCTGGATCACGGCCTGCCACGCTCCTCGAGTACAGGCGAATTCTTGGGCTACATCGGTTCCATCGTCGAAATCCACGACCGAAAGCTGGCTCAGGAAGACTTGGAGCAACGGATCGCCGAACGCACGGAACTGCTTGTGGCAGCGAACAAAGAGTTGGAAGGATTCACCTATACGGTCGCCCACGACCTGCGAGCCCCTTTGCGAGCGATCACCTCGAACAGCCGAATCCTGCTGGAGGACTACGAGCAAGAGCTTCCTGAGGACGCGAAAATGCTCCTGCAGCGCCAAGCGATGGCGGCGACACGAATGGGGGGGCTGATCGACGACCTGCTCGAATTCAGCCGTATTGGTCGAAGCGAGATGAAGCGCAACGCCTACGATCTCGTAGCGATCTCCCGCCATGCGCTGAACGACGCCCGGTCGGACACCGGAGCAGAGGAAGTGGAGTTCCGGTCGCCAGAGTCGATCCCCGTTTTTGCGGACGCCCAGCTTATTCAGCTCGTGCTATTCAACCTGTTTTCGAACGCGCTGAAGTTTCGGAAAGCGGATCGCCCACCCGTCATCCAGCTCGAAGAGACACGCGTCGAGGATGAGCGGGTTTTCGTCGTCCGCGACAACGGACTTGGGTTCGAGCAGACCTACGCCGAGCGAATCTTTCTGCCGTTCGAGAGGTTGGTGCGTAATGACGACTATCCCGGCACCGGCATCGGACTCGCGAACGTGGCGCGGATCGTAAAACGGCACGGTGGACGGATTTGGGCGGAGTCTTCTTTGGGCGAAGGCGCCGCTTTCTTCTTCACTTTGGGCTAGCCGCCGGATATCCTTTGGAGTCGTGGCACAGCAGCTTTGGGGCATCGACCTTGGCGGGACGAAGATTGAGGGCGTGATCGCCTCTGTAGAGGATGGAGAGGTGGACGTCCGACTTCGACACCGCATCCCCACTGAGGCGGACCAAGGCTACCAACACATCATCGAGCGCATCGCCCTGCTTCTTCACGAAATGGAGGAGCAAACGGGGGAGAAGCCGGCCGCGATTGGCATTGGAACGCCAGGCACCAGCGATCCTTCAACCGGTTTGATGCGAGGATGCAACACGACCAGCCTGAACGGAAAGCCTCTAGGGAACGATCTTCAAGCGGCACTTGGCATCCCCGTTCGCATCGCCAATGACGCCAACTGCTTCGCACTCGCGGAAGCTTTATTGGGGGCGGGAAAAGGCTGCCAGGTCGTATTTGGCGTGATTATGGGCACCGGGGTAGGGGGCGGGGTCGTCGTGGACGGTCACGTCCTCGATGGACGCCAAGGCATCGCCGGGGAGTGGGGACATAACCTTCTCGATCCGGATGGTCCCGACTGCTACTGCGGGCGCAAAGGGTGCGTAGAGACGATTCTTTCCGGACCATTCCTGGAGCGCCACTACGCAACCTTGTCGGGCGCCTCGAAGCGTTTGCCGGAGATCGTTTCGGATTGGCGAGCAGGAACTGACCCTTCTGCGACAGCAACTATGGAGCGGCTGCTTTCGTTCTTTGGGAAGGCGATTGGGCCGATCGTGAACGTGTTGGACCCCGATTTGATCGTGCTAGGGGGTGGCGTTGGGAATATCGACGAGCTTGTCTCCGAAGGCGGCCAAGCGGCCCTTCCCTGGATATTCAACCCTCAACCGTCGATAAGGCTCGCAAAGCCACGGCTCGGGGACAGCGCGGGAGTATTCGGAGCAGCGCTTTTGCAGATGGCTTGAACGATTTTGGCTTTCGGTGCCACCCATCTTTACCGTGGCAAGATCGAACGCCTTGACCGAATTGCACACCGCCTTTAACTGTCCGGCGGATTGGAACGCCATGTACGGCGACGACCAGACGAGGCGCTGTTCGCTCTGCCAACGCACCGTCTACAACATCTCCGAAATGACCCGCGACGAGGCTATCGCATTCCTGGAGGAGCGAGGTACGAAGATTTGCGTGCGCTACTTCAAGCGGCGGGACGGGACGATTCTAACGAAGCCCTGCGGCAAAGTGAAACAATCTGTCTATCGCCGTCGGCTTCGAATCGCTTCGGCCCTCAGCGCGTTGAGTGTGTTCGGCTTCACCTTCTTTAGCCCCCTCGCTGTCGCCGGACAACGTGCGATGACCCCGAAACAACAGTTCAAGTTCTATTCGCGCCAGTTGCAGCTTGCCCGCGAGATGCTTGCCGAGGAGACAGGTAAGGACGAGAAAGCCGTGCTTCAGGAGCGCGTGCGCAGTTACCGGCTTCGAATGAGTGAGGCCTACAAGAGGCTAAGCCGAGAAGATATCAACGATCTCCTGAATAGCGACCCTAAGACATAGCCTTGGCAGCTTAACGTACCAAGTCCCTAATCGTCTCCCAAGTCTTTTCGACCAAGTCGACGGGCGCATCCTCCAAAGGCAAACGCGCCGCGCAACTCGGCAAAACCCCCATCCGAAAGAGCATCGCCTTGTTGATCTGCGGCTGGGGCACCCCCCGCAGAGCCTCGATCCCCTTCTTCGCGATCTCGAACTTGACCTCACCGGATTCCAAATTTCCTTTCGTAAACTCCTCGACAACGACCGCCAACCAAGCCGGGATGCAATTCGCCGCTCCGCTGATCGTCCCTGTCCAACCGCTTTGGAGACATTCCCAAAGAAGTGCCTCGTTCCCCACGAACATGTTTTTGCCAGTCCCCTTGAGCGCATTCGCGTACCCGGCGATGTTTTCGCGGTTGCCGCTACTGTCCTTGAGGCCGATCATCCGCTCGTGCCGGGCAAGGCGGGCCATGAGGTCGTGAGTAACCTCGACACCTGTTCGCTGGGGAAAGTTGTAGACAAGGATGGGTAGGTCCGTGCTGTCAAAGAGCCTTTCGAACCATCGAGCGATCCCTTCCAAAGTAGCCTCCCGGAAATATCCCGGCGGCATGACAAGACCAGCGGCTGCTCCAGCTTTGTGAGCTTGACTCGCAAGCCAGATGGCTTCGTCCAGGGAAGGCGTGGCGATGCCGGCGACGATCTTCAGATCGGGATAGATTGGCACGGCTGCCCGCACCATGTCCCGCTTCTCCACGGCGCTCAAAGACGGCCCCTCGCCGTTCGTTCCGGCGAGGACGACACCCTTACAACCTGCCGCCTTGAAGTGAGCAAGGAGGCGTGCAATGGACGGCGAATCGATCGAGCCGTCCGGGTTCATGGGAGTGACGGAGGCCGGATAGACGCCGGAGGGGAGCATGTCCCAAGTATAAACCTACGGGAAGATGATCTGGGCTCCTTCGACTTCCCGCAGAATCTGCTCAAGATCGGCTCTCTTGTCGGCGTTCGCCTTTGCCATCAGATTCTTGATCGCCATGACCTGGGCGCGCTTCAGGGCAGTCTCGGGATCGACATCTATATCCGGCTTGACACCCACCCCTTCCCAGTTGGTTTTCGTGTAGGGATTGATGGCTCGACCAGAGGGGACGAAGACGGAGAAGTGGTCGTTCAAGCGGACGACCCCGCCCGGATTGGCCCCGCCCCAGGTAGAAGAGCCGATGGTAGTGCTCCGCTTCAGGTTTTGCAGGTCGTAGGCACACTCCTCGGCCCCCGAACCGGTGCGCTTCGAAGTGAGGACATAGACTTCCCGATCCGCGTAGCGGGGTCCATCGACTTTGTTGAGGGTCCAGAATTCAGTGGTCCGCCCTTTGTCGCCCTCGCGGAAATAGATGCTGTTCAGGTGAACCGGTTTCGGGGCGAAGAAGTAGCTGCAAAATAGCTGGACCCCCGACGGATCGCCGCCTCCGTTATGCCGCAGATCGACGATCATAGCGTCGGTATCGGCCAGAAACGTGAACGCCGCAGCGACCGGACGCTTCATGTTCTCCGGCGAATCGAAATGGTCGAAGGAGATGTAGCCGATGTTGCCAGCCAGCCGCTCGACCTTCTCGAAACCCGCGTTCATAAAGCGGTTCATCTCCTGTTGCCGCTTCTGCTCGTCGGCGGAGGGTTCAGCCGGGTTTCGACGTGGGGGCAAGGCCTGTTCGCTATAGCGGAACCGCAGGTGGGCGTCGGTGACCTGAGCTTTGATCAGGTCGTTGATTTTCATGGCGAAGTCCGCGCCTTTATCGAGGGCTTTGAATTCACCGGCATCGGTCCGCTTTCGCAGATCGATTTCGATTTTCTTGGCGACCTCGGGCAAGACGTAGCGTTCGTCCATCGCTTTGTAGAGCGCGTCGAGGGTTTGGCGACGGTAGTCGTCGGTCAGACGGAAGGTATCGGTTTGAGCAAATCCGGTAACTGCAAGAGCAACAAGGCACAACATTGGCTAACACTCCAGGGTTGATTGCACATTATAAACAACTTTGTGCAGTTTTCCAAGAAAAAATTCGTAGTTTGCGGTTTTAAGCCTGGCGTGACCTGGTTCCGGGCCACCGCGTCAGAGGTGTGTTTGTGGAGGTAAAGATCGTGAAGAAGATCGTCGTCGTATTCCTCGCTGCCGCCATCGGCGGAACACTTTTCGTCCTGAACGTCCCCTCACGCGCGGAGGCCCAGATTGCGTTCCCAACCAAACCCCATTTCGCCTATCCTGGCTGGGAGTACAAGGTTGTGAGGCTATCGGAGAGTAAGCAGGTCCCTCGTGAGCTATGGCTACCCGACGAGCTCACGGCGATGGGCCGGGAAGGCTGGGAATTGATCCAGATGCCGCCTGCAAGCGACCATGGCTTGCTGCTCGTTTTCAAGCGCCCCGTCCATCAGTAACCACTTGAAGGCAAATCGGGCGCTTTGGCAGGGGCCAGCGCGGAGAATGCTGCTCTTCAAGTGGTTTCTCTGCGCGGCCCTTCTTTCGGAGATCGCGATGTCTCCCTGGCTTTGGGTCGCCTCTCGCAGGTTCCCTACCGTGCCGGTGCTCCCTTTCGTGCCGGACCTGCCTCAAGTTCCCACGGTCGTTCTCTCTTGCCTGCTCGTTTTGAGCATCTTTCTGGTCGCGTTCTCCCCGCGCCCTCGGCCTTTCATTTACGCGTTCTTGGTCCTTGGTACAGCCTTGGTGGTCTTCGATATCGACCGGCTACAGCCCTGGTTCTATCAGTATTTACTCGCCTTTTTGGCCCTGTCTCTGATGGACTGGTCCGAGCCGGAATCGCCTCGGTCGAAGGCTGCCTGGGCAGCGTCTTGCCTTATCCCCGCTTGCATCTACTTCTGGAGCGGACTGCAAAAGACAAATTTCATCTTCGCCACCGTCATATTTCCCTGGCTGTTGCATCCGCTGGGGCTGGATCATTTGAGCGGCCTTTGGTTCCTCGCCCCTGCCTTTGAGACTTCCGTTGGCCTCCTCCTGATCTATCCGAGAACCCGCACATGGGGCTTGTTCGGAGCGGCAGGCATGCACGGCTTCATCCTCCTTGTCCTTGGGCCTCTCAAGATGAACTACAACTCCATCGTTTGGCCGTGGAGCTTCTGGATGGTCGCAATGGAGGTCGTTCTCTTTTGGCGCACTTCTGAGCCACTGTTTCGCCTAGCCTGGCCAGTTGGGCTAAGCCGGGCCGTGGCGGTGGCGATCGGGATTCTGCCGGTATTGAACTACGCAGACCTCTGGGACGGTTTTCTTTCCGCATCGTTCTACTCAGGGCGTTTGCGGGATGGTTGGCTCTATTTATCACCGCGAGGGGCGGCTGAGATGCCGAAAGCTTTTCAAGGCACTCTCGTGCGGGAGACGGACGAATACTTTCGGCTCGATATCACCCAGTGGGCGATTATCGAGATGAATGTCCCCCCTTACACCCAGGAACGTGTCTATCTGGACATCGTCGCGAAGCTCGAACGGGAAGGCGTCGAGCGGGATCAGATGAACCTATTCGTACGGGATCGGCAGGCCCCCTGGAGCCGGTCAAACACCTTTAGCCAGATCCCGATACCTTAGTTCGGACCTCGCCCAAGCCCACTCGATAACCTTCGCCCTGGCACCAGCCGGACATGATCACTGTGTCGCCATCCTCGATGAAGGTGCGGGTCTCGCCCGTCTCCTCAAGGGTGATCGGTTTGGTACCTCGCCAGCAGAGTTCCAACATAGATCCGAACGAATCCTCAGCCTCGCCGGAGATCGTGCCCGTAGCGTAGAGGTCGGCGGCTTCGATGGGAGTGCCGTTCGACGCCTGATGCGCGAGTTGCTGCGCGAAAGACCAGTAAAGGTATTTGCTATTCGAGCGACTGACCACCTGGGGTTTGGTCATCCTCGCGCTCTGGATAGACACTTCAAGCTGGATGTCGAAGTGGGATGGGCCGGGGTTGCGAAGGTGCGGAAGGACGGGCGGCTCTTGGACAGGGCCTTCGATGCGCCAGGGTTCCAACGCGTCGAGGGTCACGACATAGGGAGAGATGGACGTGGCGAAGCTCTTCGCCAGGAATGGGCCAAGCGGCTGATATTCCCAACGTTGAACGTCCCGAGCCGACCAGTCGTTGACGAGGACGACGCCGAAGATGTAATCCTCAGCCTCCGCGATGGGAATGGGTTGACCCATCTCGCTTCCTTTTCCCGTGAAGAAGCCCAGCTCCAATTCGAAATCAAGCTCCTTCGTCGGTCCGAAGGTAGGCATATCGGCATCGGCGGCCTTGGTTTGACCCTTGGGACGACGGATGGGCTGACCATCGACGATAACGCTGGACGCGCGACCGTTGTAACCAACCGGTAAGTGGCGGTAGTTCGGGAGAAGAGGGGGCTGGTCGGGGCGGAACATGCGTCCGACGTTGCTGGCGTGCTGGATGCCGGAGTAGAAATCGACGAAGGCGTTGATCGTCATCGGCCGCAGGATCTCGGCGGTCGCAACTTCCACCTGGCACTTCTTGAGGAGGTCCGTGTCATCGCGGAGAGTCGCGTTATCGGCGCTCAGGAGGTCGAAAAGCTGCTCACGGATATTGGACAGGCTCTTCCGGCCGGCGCTCTCAAGCACCTCTTGGAAGTCGCAATAGAAATGATCGTCCGCTCCGTCCAGAAGCCCGGCGTGGCAAAGCTCGTACAGGTCGAGCAGGTGATCGCCAATGCGGACGGCGATGGAGCCGTGGGGGGCTCGTTCGTTCGCGTAGCAGCAGAACGGGAGATTTTGAATTGGAAAATGCGAGTTCGCGGGGACGTCGATCCAGCTTTTCGCCTTGGGATCGTGAGTGCGGTTGAGATTGAGCGTTAACATAGGCCGAATTTCCGTAGGTCGTCCAGAGGTTCTTCGATCGAACAACAGCCATAGCTGACGAACAGACCGCGCGCCTCGTCGATGTCTTCGAGCGCCGCGCCTAAGTCTTTGTACGCGAGCTTTCCGTCTTTCAGGACAAAAGCGGCGGAGTCTTCTTCGGAAAGAATTTCTTTGACCTCACTTTTCGAGAGATCGTGGGCTTGGAGAAGACTCGCCGCGATGGCCGCGTTCAAAAAACCGTGCATGTGCCCCTGCCGGAACGGGTGATGAAGACCGGCCGTGAGCTTGTATTTGATCTCCAACTGGTGGCACTGCTGGAGGAACTCGGCCAGGCTTTCCGGCGACGGGAACGCAGACGGTTCCAGGCCGCCGGTGCGGGCTTTAGCTCCCAACCATTCCTCCTCGGCGATCACACCGAGGGAGTCCTTGAGACCATCGGTCCAAGGAAGCTCGCAATAGACTTCGACTTGGTTGAACGAGCGGAGGTCCCGGACGTAGTCGGCGATACCGGCTTGGTCCGGGACGCGTATCTCGTAGCCTTCGATGTCGGCTGCGTCTTTCACCCGCTCGATGAAGCGGGTCATCGCTTCCGCGTCGTGGACGAGCGAATCGCCCCAGTCCTCGGCGGTAGTGGGGGCTTTTCCGATAACGGAAACAGGGACGGGTTCGTCGAGGTTACGGGGCTTTAATTCGTCGGCGAGGTCGGCCAGGTTCGCGGAAGCGCAGACGAAACGATCCATGATCCAGCCTTCGGGGCCAGCGCGGTAGCGGAGAAAGTTGTCGACCGACTCCTTCATGGGCAGCTTCGCCGGTGGGAAAAGGCCCGCGTAATCGATGATGCCGTCAAGAAGACGCCGCACTGCGTCGGTCATGGGGGCGAGTTTACTGGATTGTTAGATTGACAGGACGTCGGAGGAGTCTGGCAACCCTCTCGGTCCCAGCCGAAAAGTCGGTAGCGGGTATCCTATAAGTTCTATATCCGGGGTCAGTGCCGTTCCCGACGACAGGTCCAACATGGCAAAACTCAGAGTTCTTATCGCAGACGACGACCCGATCATTCGGCTTGACCTCAAGCAGATGCTCGAGAATCTCGACTATGAGGTCGTCGCGGAAGCGGGAGACGGTCAGCAGGCCGTGGCCCAGGCGCGCGATACGAAGCCGGATATCTGCATCCTCGATGTGAAGATGCCGGTCATGGACGGAATTGAGGCCGTTTCGATCATCACGGAGGAGAGCATCGCTCCGACCATCTTGCTCACGGCGTATTCCGACAAGGAACTCGTCGACCGAGCCAAGGACGCGGGCGTTTTCGCCTACCTCGTGAAGCCGTTCAAGCCCAGCGACTTGCCGCCGTCCATCGAGGTCGCGCGCAGCCGATATGAGCAGAATTTGGCTCTCAATCAGGAAGTCACCTCGCTTGAGGAAAAGCTGGAAGCACGCAAGCTGATCGATCGCGCGAAAGGCATCTTGATGGACGAGCACGGGCTGAACGAGTCGGAGGCTTACCGCCGGATCCAGCTCCAGTCGATGAACCTGCGCAAGACGATGAAGGAAGTCGCGGAAGCGATCATTCTCGCCAAGTCCGTCTAAAACCCTTCGATTCGAGCATGGGTCCGTTGGAGAATGGACTCATGCTTAAGGCTCTTTCCAACTCCAAGCTGTTCTTCCTCGCCCTCGGCGCAACGGTTGCCATCGTCGGCGTACGCGCCTCCGCCGCCCCCAGCGATCCCCGAGTGGATGACCTGAACAAGTCCGTCGAGCGGATCGCCGACACCCTCGAAAAGCTTCAGCGCGACGGCCTAGACGTCAACGTGAGCCAGAAATGGGGCTCAGACGATTTCCGGGTGAAGGTGAAGAGTTAGCCCCGCATTGCCTCGACGCGCATCTTGGCTTCGAGCAGGCTGCACCCCGTATGCTCACGGTAGAGCTTGATGGCTTGAAGCATTTGCCCGGCCATCACAAGCGAACGCACGTCGTCTTCGTACGAAGGCGACACCGCCTGGACCGATGTGACAGGCCCGGGAGGAATGGGAGCGTGCCCGAGCGACCGAACGATTTCCTCTAGCCGTTCGACGCGCATTTTTAGTTCGATAATCTCTCTTTGCTGTTGGAACATCTCGTCTCCTCCGAAGGAACTTAGCATAGCCGAGATGCTATAACGAACCTATGGGCGAGAGGCTTTGGGCGCCGTGGCGGATGACGTACATCGAGAAGCCTACGACGGGTACGGGAGAGGTCAACATCTTTGTCGATCTCCCGGCACAAAACAACGATCGCGAGAACCTGATCCTCTTTCGGGGAAAGACGGCTTTCGTGATCTTGAACGCCTTTCCCTACACGAACGGCCATCTGCTGATCGCCCCCTACCGGCAAACACCCGACCTATCCGACTTGAACGACGAGGAGCTTTTGGAGATCAACCAGCTTCTGGCAAAGGCGGTCACGTGGATTCGGAGGTGCTACAACCCGGATGGCTTCAACGTTGGTATTAACATGGGGCGCGCGGCTGGCGCGGGGATTCCCACCCATATTCATTGGCATATCGTGCCTCGCTGGAACGGAGATACAAATTTTATGACCACCATCGGCGAAGTGCGTGTGCTGCCTCAGACCTTGGAACAGAGTTACGACCGGCTTAAGGAGGTAGTCGATGGGGACGCTTGACGAACTTCGAATCGCGGCCAGCACTTGCCAAGCATGTCCGCTGGCCGAGCGTCGGACAAACGTCGTCTTCGGCGAAGGCAATCCGGAGTCTCCGCTCGTGTTGGTCGGCGAAGGTCCAGGCGACAACGAGGACAAAACCGGACGGCCTTTCGTTGGGCGCGCCGGACAGCTTCTCGACAAGGCCCTCGCGGACAACGGACTAGACCGAACCCACGTTTACATCTGCAACACGGTCAAATGCCGCGCTGCGGACTGGAGCACTGGCAAGCCGGTAAACCGGGCGCCAACCGAGGAAGAAACGAAGGCTTGCCGCCAATGGCTGATTCCCCAACTCGGGTTTATCGCCCCGAAGGTGATCCTTTGCGTGGGAGCGCCTTCCGCGAAAAACCTCATCAAGAAGAATTTCGCGATCACCCGGGAGCGGGGGATGTATTTTCCTTGCGAGTTTGCGAAGACGGCTATGGCCACCCTGCACCCGGCCTACATCCTGCGGCAACAGAACATCTCAGGCGACGGTGGTTATTCCCTCCTCGTCGCGGATATAGGGAAGGCCTGGGCGGCGGCCCAGAAGTTGTTGGAAAAGGGTGACCCCGCTCCAAAGCCTGAGCCAGTGGCCTCGTCTCTGTTCGACCTTTAGAGCTTGGAACCGCGGAGTTCGTCTAGGGTTTTGACCCCGTCTCGCTCAAGGAGACCGACGAACTCTTCGAGGATGTTTGGGACGGTGTGAGGCCCGCCGTAGATCCAGCCGGTGTAGATCTGGCACAGGTGAGCGCCACGGGCGATCTTGTCGTAAAGGTCTTGGCCATCGAAAATGCCGCCTACTCCGATCAGGAGCATTTCTTTTCCGCAGGTCCTGCCCAGGTGGGCGAGCGCTTCGTCCGCCTTTTGCTTGACCGGCTGGCCGGAAAGGCCGCCTTGTTCGTTTCGGTTGGGGGCGCTTTCGGGAAGGGAGTCGCGGGAGATGGTCGTGTTGGTGGCGATGATGCCGGTCAGCCCCGTTTCTCGGGCAACTTCGACGACCTCGTCGAGGGCGTCAAGCTCCAAGTCGGGAGCGACCTTTACGAAAAGAGGCCGATCCGGATTGACCTCTCGGAGTGCTTGAATGATCTCCAGCAGCGGACCCTTTTCCTGAAGGCTTCTCAGCCCCGGGGTGTTGGGTGAGGAAACGTTGATGACGAAGTAGGAGCCGTTCTTGTGAAGGAGGCGATAGCTGTCTTGGTAGTCGCGAGCCGCGTTGACAAGGTCGGTGACCTTCGACTTTCCCAGGTTGACTCCGACGGGAATTTGGGGTGACGCGGCGGCGAGGCGGGATGAGACCATGCGCGCGCCGTCGTTATTGAAACCAAGGCGATTGATGACCCCCTGATGGCTTGGGACGCGGAACATGCGGGGCTTGGGATTTCCGGGCTGGGGATGCCAGGTGACTGTGCCGGTCTCCACGAAGCCGAAGCCTAGCAGGTGCCAGTGGTTCAGAGCGAGGGCGTTCTTGTCGAACCCGGCGGCGAGGCCGAGCGGGTTTTTGAACTTGACGCCGAAGTATTCCTGCTCCAGGATCGGGCTGTGGTAGTCGCGTGCCTTGACCCAACCGCGGCGGAGGACGCGCATCCCGAGGTCGTGAGCGGTCTCGGCGGGCAGCATGAACAGCAGCGGTCGCAGCACCGACCCATAGAGACTCATATCCCGATTATGAAAGGCCTCGCCCTTAACCTGGGTCAAAGGGTGAACGAGGTAGTGTTTTCTACGGGATCATGAAAAGGCCACTGCTTCTTCTCGCCGCCCTCGGCATTGTCGGCGCCGCTCATGCAGATTTCACGTTGACCGTGCTGCACACGAACGACCTCCACGCTCACATCGAGCCAAGCAAGGTTGGAAAGGCTCTCTATGGCGGATACGCGAAGCAGGCGACGTTGATCAAGAAGTTTCGTTCCCAGGACCCGAACACGATCCTGCTCAGCGGCGGCGACACCTTCCAGGGGACGCTCTACTTCACTCAGTACACCGGTCTTGCCGACCTGGCTCTGATGAACTACATGGGCTATGAGGGGATGGCGGTTGGGAACCACGAGTTCGACCTAGGCCCTGGCCCGCTCGGCGACTTCGCCCAACATGCAACGTTTCCCGTGCTCTCTTGCAACCTGGATGTAAGCGGAGAGCCTGCTTTACGAAACGTTGTCAAGCCTTACGCAACGGTGAAGGTCGGTGGGCAGATGATCGGGTTGATCGGGGCGACGACGCCAGATTTGCCGACGATCAGCTCTCCGGGGCCAAACGTCAAGCTGCTGAACCTCTACGACTCGATTAACAAGTCGGTGGCGGAGCTCCGAGGGCAAGGCGTGAACAAGATCGTGCTCTTGAGCCACCTTGGCTACGATCTAGAGAAGGATGTGGCCGCGAAGACTCCAGGACTGGACATCATTGTCGGTGGACACTCTCATACCTATTTGGGCGCGGATACAGGCATTCAAGGTTTTCCAAAGCCTCCGGGGGCCTACCCAACGGTCGTGAGCAACTCGGAGTCGAAGGTGCTCATTGTAAGTTCGTGGGAATGGGGAAAGGTTTTTGGGCGGCTCAAGGTCACCTTCGACGACGACGGCAAAGTGAAATCGTGGGCGGATTCCGCGCCGATCCTCGTGGACGATTCGATCCCGGACGACCCCACCGCGGCCAGCATGATCGCGGCATTCCAAAAGCCCATTCAAGGGATGATGAAGACGGTGGTCGCTACGACGCCGGTGGCCCTCACCGACGACGGATCGGACAACGGCAACTCGCTGTTAGGCGACATCATCACCGACGCGATGCTCCAGTACGGCTCCAAAAACGGAGCCCAGGTCGCGCTCATGAACAATGGCGGCATCCGGGCGAACATCGACTCGGGGCCGATCACCTTTGACGAGATCATCCAGACCTCGCCCTTCGGCAATACGTTGGTCGTTTTGGAACTGAAGGGATCGGAACTGCTGTCGACGTTCGAGCAGGGCATCGGAAAGGACGGGCGCCGGCTCAGCCTCCATGTCTCCAAGGAGACCAAGATCAGATTCGACCTATCCAAGCCCACGGGCCAACGGGTCGTCGAAGCTTTGGTAAATGGAGAAAGAATCGATCCGGCGAAGTCCTACAGAGTGATCGTGAATAGCTTCATGGCGACCGGCGGCGATTCCCTCTTCGCCCTGCGCGACGCCAAGGGGTACCGCTTAGATACAGGCACGCTCGACCGCGACGTTCTCGTCACGTACCTCAAAGCCTACAAAGGCGAGGATTTGACCAAGGAAAAGCGGATCGAAATCGTAGGGCGCTAAGCTCGCATTTCTCCCAGGCCCCGACGGCAACCTGCCGCCGGGGCCTTTCATGTTTTTAAAAAAGTCGTTGGCATTTCGCCTTACGTTGTTTAGAATAAACGTTAAGTTAAATCTGATTGAACGCTCATTCAATGGAAAGCTCAAAGAAGAGTCGAATAAACGGCAGCCGGCCGACGCTGAAGGATATTGCCGACGAGGTAGGGGTAACGATCACCACCGCCTCCTATGTCCTGAACGGCGCTCGATCCGGCACGAGGGTCTCAGACCAGACTCGCGCCGCCCTTCTCGAAACGGCCAAACGTTTCGGATACCGCCCCAATCGGGTGGCTCGTTCGCTCGTTCGCCAGAAGTCCGGCGTCATCGCGATGTATTCCAGCTATGAGCAGATCAACGCCAAGAACTACTTCTTCGCGGAGATCATGGCGGGGCTGCAAGTGGGCTGCGCGAAGGCGGGGGTTGATTTACTTATTCACACCGCACCTCCCGGCACCGACAACGACACCATCGCGGCATCGCTTTTAGATGGCCGCGCGGACGGAGTGATCGTCCACGCTGCCACAAATCACCATCTTCCCCACCTGATCGCCGAATCGGGAGTCCCGGCCGTCGCGATCGCCGACCGCGTGGAGTTTATGCCCTCCGTCGTCGTGGACGACGAACAGGGAGGGCGTCTTCAGGCTCGCCACTTGTACGAGCGGGGGCATCGGAGGATCCTTTACCGGCCCGCTTTCAAGCCCTTCGCGTCCGCGGTCATCCGGGAGACCGTCTTTCGAGAGGAAGCGCGGAAACTCGGGATGCAAGTCGTCGATGGACAGGCGAGCATTCCCAACCAATGGTCGGGCCTGATGGATGCCGAACGCGCACTCCTGATGGGGCCTAACCGACCGACCGCCATCGTCTGCTGGGAAGACATCGCGGCGGACCATTCGTTGGTCGATCTCGAGGAGATGGGCCTTCGCATTCCCGCGGAAGTCGCCGTGATCGGCTTCAACGGGTTTTCCGATTTTGATCGCCGACGTAGATTGTCGACGATCGATGCGCGTTGGGCCTCTGCCGCCGAGTTGGCGGTGGGGATTCTGATGCGGAAGATAGACGGGCAGGACGTTCCCTCGGAAACGATGCTGCCTGTAGAACTCGTAGAGGGGGCCTCGACATGAGATCCCCGTATATCCCACTCACCACGCCGGTGATCCCTATTCCAACGGAGGAAAGATCCTCATGAGAGATTATTCGAAGAGAGCATTTACGCTCATCGAATTGCTCGTCGTCATCGCGATTATCGCGATCCTTGCCGCCATCCTATTCCCGGTCTTCGCTCAGGCTAAGGCCGCCGCCAAAAACACGTCGGACATCTCGAACCTCAAGCAATCGGGCCTTGCCTGCTTGATGTACAGCACCGACTACGACGACCTGTTCCCGTACGCTCTGGACAACGCCTGGAATAACTCCTGGATGGTTATCACCCAGCCGTATATCAAGAACTACGGTGTCTATCGCAGCCCGTTCGATTCGAATCTGAACGCAGCCGCGAGCTGGCTTGTGCCGTGGTCCGGAATCGGCGTCTCGTACGGCGCGAACGGTTACTACCACCAGCCCAACGCCCACACCGGAACCGCTTGCGGTTGCGGCCTCCCCTGCGTCTTCGCGGGCGTCATGTCCCCGATGGCCCAGCCCGGAAGCTGCAGCCCCGGCGACTGGATGACCGCATGGTCCAAGTCGCAGACCCAGGTCACCAAGGTTGCCGAGACCGTCATGATTACGGACAAGTTCAATGGCGACGCCGTGAAGGCCGGTGGCTGGGGCAACCTGTCCGCGTTCTTCGGCGGTTCGATCATGTGCCTGGACTGCAACTACCAGTGGGATTGGGGCTCTCCTTCGGAGATGCCTGACGGGCGACAGAACGTCAACAACCCGTACCCGATCGGTCCGGACGGAGCCGTCAGCTTGACCAATGCGAAGAAAGCCAACTTCGTTTTGACAGACGGCCACGTGAAGACCTTCAAGCCTTCGCAAACGAACCCTGACCCCGTCAATCGTCCCCAAGACAATATGTGGGACGCCGATCGCTAAATCGTTCGATACGGCCTCGTCTCGGGAGGGACGAGGCCGCTTACACTCAAGGAAGGAGGTGACTATGAGAACAAAATTGAGTCTTGCTTGCGGAGTGTCGCTCTACCTAGCCATCCTCGCGCCAGCCCTGAGCGGGTGTAACTCAGGCTCGACGACAGACCTGACGGTTGACGAAAAAAAGAATTTCACGGGAGCGCCCAGGCCCGCTAACGCCAATTCGGAGATGCAGAAGAGCATCGAGGAATTCAGGAAGAAACATCCGACCGGAAGCGGCGCAGCCCCAGGCCCCGGCGGAACGCCACCAGGCGGAGCACCCGGCGGCTAGCCAAAGATTTTGCCCAAGAAAGGAGAACCATCCACCGTCGAGGGCCGGTAGGATGGTTTTGTGTCGTGGGGCTTTCGGGGAAACTTCTTGGTGTGCTTCCAGAGTAAGTCTAGAATAAACGTTAATTTGGTAGCGAATTAACGTGTCGTTCATGGACAAGTCGAAGAATCGGCCAACGCTGAAGGACATTGCGGAAGAGGTGGGGGTTACCGTCACCACGGCTTCGTATGTCTTGAACGGCGCGCGCTCGGGCACTCGCGTTTCGGATCAGACCCGCGAAGCGATTCTCGAAGCGGCTCGCCGCGTCGGCTACCGCCCCAATCGCGTGGCGAGATCCCTCGTGCGACAGAGGTCCGGAGTCATTGCGATGTACTCCTCTTACGAGGAGATCAACGCGAAGAACTACTTCTTTGCCGAGATCATGGGCGGGCTCCAAGTCGGCTGCGCGAAGGCAGGGGTCGATCTTTTGATCCACACCGCGCCGCCTGGCACCGATAACGACACCATCGCCGATTCGTTGCTCGACGGCCGGGCCGATGGAGTCATCGTCCACTCAGCTTCGAACCACCATCTGCCCCACCTGATCGCTGAGTCGCGAATTCCTGCCGTCGCAATCGCCGACCAAGTGGAGTTTATGCCCTCCGTGGTGGTAGACGATGTCACGGGCGGGCGTCTCCAGGCTCGCCACCTACATGCCAAAGGGCACCGCAGGGTGCTGTATCGCCCCGCCTTCAAGCCGTTCGCTTCGACAGTGGCCCGCGAGGCGGCGTTTCGCGACGAGGCACGTCTGCTCGGGATAGATGTCGTCGACGGTCAGGCAAGCGTTCCCCGCCAGTGGTCCGGCCTCATGGATGCCGAGCGCGCGATCTTCGCCGGTTCCGACCATCCAACCGCAATCGCCTGCTGGGAAGATATCACCGCCGATCAGTCGATCGTCGATCTCGAGGAAATGGGTCTCCGCGTGCCCAGCGATGTTGCCGTGATCGGATTCAACGGCCTCTCGCACGATTTCCGGCGCCACCGCCGGCTATCGACCATCGATGCCCGTTGGCAGTTCGTCGCGGAGACAGCGGTGAACCTTCTGATGAAGATCATCGAGGGGCAGGAAACGCCTCGGGAAACGGTCTTGCCCGTCGAAGTCGTTCAGGGAACCTCGACCTGACGGCCAAAGCCTTTCGGGTAGACGAATTACCTAATCGACGCAACCTAATTTGAACCCCGTCGTACACTGGTCGTTATGGCGCAGCGCAAGCACTTCGAAGACATCTCAGCCGACGCTTTCATCGCCGATGCCGACCGGTGGGCCCTCGACAAGCTGAAGAAGATTCCGCTGCTGCCTCAGGTCGTGCACAAGTTCTACGAGCTAGGCCTCGACCGTTGGTTCTACTGCTACAACATGAGCATGGCCGTCCGCTGCGGACCGAGCCAGTACAAGACGCTTTACGACATCATGCGCGAGTCGTGCGCCGTGCTGGACATGCCGGAGCCGGAGCTCTATCTGACGAGCAACCCGTTTCCCAACGCCTGGACGAGCGGCGTCGAGCGACCCTATATCACCCTTCGTTCGTCCATCGTCGAGACGCTGACTGACGACGAGCTCTACCACTTGATGGGGCACGAGCTGGGACACATCAAGGCCAAGCACGTGCTGTACAAGTCTGTCGGAGCCGTGATCTTCCCCCTTCTGGAAATGATCGGACGCCGGACGTTTGGGCTTGGCGACGTGGCCACCATCGGGCTTATCCTTGCCTTTGAGGAATGGTCTCGCCAGGCGGAGATCACGGCGGACCGAGCCGGCCTTCTCGTTGCCCAGTCCCTCGACATAAGCGTGGATGCGAATATCGCCATGACCGCCGGACCGACCCGCCTGCGCCACGAGCAGAGCCGGGAGGCGTTCATGGAGCAGGCGCGAGCTTATCAGGACACATCGATGATGGACGAGCTCGGCAAGGTGTTGATCTTCCTTTCCCGCACCGGCGCCTACTCTCACCCGATGCCCGTCCACCGGACCCAACAGCTCGAACGCTGGGTACTCAGTGGCGCGTACGACCGGATTCTCTCTGGCGACTATGTTCGCGAGAAAGAAGAAGCGGCCGTTTAGGTTCAACGAAGGCGCCGCGACTCCAAAACCAAGTAGTCACAACGATAGTTCAATAGCCTCATGTCGGCCTTTAGGAGGACCCAGGCCGGTGAACAGCGTTGTGAAGTCTCCGTCTTACCGCTCAACAACCGCACAGGCCTGGCGGGTTGTGATAGGAGACTTGACATGAATTTCGCAACCACGCATCTCAAAGCAAACTTGGTCCGTGGCTTCTCCGCCACCGTTCTCGTCGGCGCCGTTCTGATCGGCGGCCTGACTCCGGCCAGCGCCTCTCCCGGAGGTCGCGACCGAGGGAATTTGATTCCTTGGTCGGAGGCACAAGGCCATCCTTCCATCGGCGATCGCCCCGGTATCTACATCTGGCATGAGGGCGACACCGTCAATATCGTCTCGCAGAGCGAGCACCACAAGACAGCTGCGATGAAGGTCACCGTCCGCAACGGACGGATCGAAGACGTGCGTCGCATCCACGACGAGCACAACGACACGGTGATCTTCCCCAAGAATAACGTCGTCGAATTCAAATCTCGGACGGATGACGGACGCGACGAGATTAAGTTTCACGTCGGGGGCGGCAACGCGCTCGTATTCAACGTGCGACAGTCCAACGAGCGGGACCGGCCGGTATACGTCGGTGGACACAACGTCCGCTACGACCGAGGCAACCTCGCCTTCAACCTGAACCGATAGTTTCTCTCCCGAAAGGGTCGGCTAACCGCCGGCCCTTTCGCACGTCAGCGACAGTCGTCTTCCTCAAGCGCATTCAATGTCTTGAGGGCTTCTTCCTCAAACTTCTCTCGGTAGTCGAATACGACTTCGACCTGATGGTTCTCCAACTCCTCCGCGCTACCCAGCTTCTCGTAAGGCCGACTGATCCGGTCGAGGACGATCGTGCAGGCTCCCTCCATGTCCGTGCCCATGAATCCTTGCAAGATCCTCCCGATCTCGACAAGCCACTCGTCGTGAAGGGCGAAAAGGCCGAGGAGGTCGGCGCAGGCGCACCGCACGTCAATCCGCTGGTTTTGGTCTCGCAGGATCTCAACGAGCGAGTTCTGCAGCCTCTTCGTCAATCGTTCTTCGGCCACAAATAGGGGAAGAGCCGCTTCGTCGTGGTACTTCAACAGCTTCGCGATGAACTCGTAGTACAGGTTCAGCTCAAGACCCACGCGGTCGTCGACTACCTCGATTAGCCGTTCCAAGAACACAGGCATCGAGCCGAAGAACCGTGCGATCGGCTCGGGTGAGATTTTGAGAGGGCCGTAGTCGTCGTAGTCGGTGGTCCGATACCAGCGATGCAAGCTACACCAAGCCTCCGTTCGGACCGCCGACGGGTAAGGACCGAGGGCGACATTCACCATAAATCGGTGAAGTTCCTCGTCCTCCTTTGCCCCCAGTTGTTCTTCGGCGAAGCGGCAAAGTTCTTTCCGGGTGGCTTCATCGGCCGCCTGAAACTGCCGGACGACGAAGTCGGAAGGCATCTTTCCGCTGGTAGCGAGAGTCGACAGCCCGTACTGGCTCATCTTGAAGTCGCCGTTCTCGATCATAAAGGCGCCGACCGCGAATGCGTCCTCGCTGCGCAGAGTTTCGGCCTGGAGGAGTGACTGATAAATGGCAGAACTGCTCCTCCCCGCCTGGGCCACGCGCAAAACGTCGATGTTGTCCGCCTCCCGGCAAAGGACAGCGGCGGCCGCATTCTTGACCGACAGGCTGGAACTGAATATCAGATTGGAAAGGGTTTCCCGCAATTCAGGAGCTGCCATCTTCGACGGGATGCTTCGCAGAATCTTGACCTGATTGTCGGGATAACCCCCGACCAGCACGGCGTTGAGCGGGGCCAATATGCCGAGTGAAGCCAGCTTCGCACCCGCAGCGAGCTGTTGGAGCAGGTCACCGTTCAGGCCCTGCTTCAGCCTCTCAATATCTCCAAGCGCCAAGGCGGCGGCGAAAGCCGTGTCGGGATTTTTGGAATCCAGTAAATCCCGGGGAACCTCGACATCTTCACCCAGCAAAGCCCGCCTGACCAACGCTTCGCCTTTGAGCGAGCAGTTGTCGAGCGCCAAATAGAGGTTTCGCCTCGAGTCCAGATCGATGCCGTAAAGAGTTCGCCATCCGGTAAGAACCAGGGCGGCCTCTTCGCGCAGCTTCACATCCGCGGCGTTAATTCCACCCATCGCATAATCCCACGCCGACCAATCTTCGAACCGGACGCAGTTCAAGGCAGCCAGGGTTCTGGTCTCGGAGAAGGGAGTCCCATCGAGGATCGACTTGGAAATTTGGGCGTCGTTCCCGTCAGAGCGCGGGGGGATCGAATAGGCTTTCAGCTTGTCTTCAGGCCAAGGCAACTCGCGGGTCAGCCGATCTTCCAGAGCCGTCGCGAATCCCTTGTGGAAGGTGAACTGCTCTAGATAGAGCAGATCGTCGACGTGCCTCGCCACGATCGCCGCATGGCGTTGGTAGATTCTCGTGAAGTTTTCGACCTGGTCCGGGTCTAGCTCGCGGAGCATCTTCGGAACGGTAAAGCGGTCCGTTCCCGCGTTTTTGAGCATCCGCGCAGCTCCGTACGAGGCGTCGTCCACGGTCTCTGCTCCACACTCTCTGCAGAACTTCCCTTCCGGAGTCCAATTGGCGCACCAAAAGCAGCGCACCTCCCGGCGCACGGACTTTCCGCAGTGAACGCAGAAGTCGCCCGGCTTCCAGTCGTGCGGCTGGAACAGGTCGCACTCTTCGCAGATGGCACGCATGGCCTAGCCGCGCGCTCGGCGGACGCGCCCCCAGAGGTCGTCCTTCCCCGCCTGGTCGAGACCTCTCAACTTGGCCGGAATTTCGTCCTTGGGCAACCCTTCCCGCTTCAAAAGGATCGCGAGATCGAGCTCGCCGGTCGGGACGAATTCGGCTCCGCAGGAGCGGCAGTACTTGCCCGGACCGCTCGAAGAGCACCAGTAGCAAGCGAGGATGGGCTCCGCTTGCTTGCCGCACGAAATACAGAGGTCTCCGCTCTCGTAATCTTTGGGCTGCTTCGTTCCGCAGTGGATGCAGTACACCGCATCGGCAGACTCCACCACGATCTTCCCAGCATCGGCGGTTGGGGGCACGCCTGCGCCCCACTCCATCACCGCTTGGGCCTTCGCTTCGCCAAGGTCGGGCAAGAGGCCAAGGAGGGTCGACACGTCGCCAACGGTTTTGAAGTCGTTTCGAGAGGTTATTCCGGCTTCCGTTAGCGCCTGAATCTGCCCCTCAGTCAATCCTTTAGCTCTAAGAATGTTAATTTCTAGAGTAGAAAATGCTTCCGCCATAACCCCGTATCATATATGCAAGAGGGCTCCGGAACAACTGCACTAAGTTAGTTGTAACGCTAATGCCCTACGCGACGGACTCTTCCAGGCTGGCGGGGATAGGTCCTTTGGGCAGCCACCGGGTGGCTACGAGAGAGACGGCGGCGATGGCCGCTCCCACCCAAAAGGGAAGCTGATAGTTCCCCGTCGTGTGCCATAGATAGGCGCCACCCACAGGGACCGTCACGGCGGCAATATGGTTCATCGTCGTTCCCATCGCCAGGCAGGGAGTCAGCTCGCCAGGGCGCACGATGCGGTGCAGGTAGGTGTTGAAACCGACGCCGAATGTGAAGAGGATGTTATCGATGAGGAACAGGGCGTAGAGCGCCCAAAGGGTCTTTGTGATCGCGTATCCGAGGAAAACCACGATCAGCCCGACGGCATAGAGGCTCAGCGGGCCGCGCTCGCCGATTTTGTCGATCATCTTGCCCATCCGTGGAGCGGTGACCGCGATGAGGATGGCGTTCACGAACTGGAGAAGGAGCATCTTCTCGACCGGCACCTTGTACACGAGGATGAGGGCGAAGGAGGCGAAGATGGAGAATATCTGCCGGCGGCATCCCTCCAAGAAAATCAGGAGGTAGTAGAGTCCATATTCCTTGCGAAAGATCAGGCGCTCGCGTTTGCCAGAGGCGGCGTGGTGCGATAGGCGCATACAGAGCAATCCGCCGATAAAGATGCTGACGCCTCCCACCACGAAAAAACAGGAATAGGTGGCGGCTCCGCTCGTGTAACGCGCGAGGATCGGCTGGGCGATGGCACAGAGACCGAGGGCACCGATCGTGGCAATCGCGCTCACGGAGGACATACGCCCGAGGTGACGCCCCCCTTCCTTCCCTTTGGCAAGGGTCAGGGTGATGGCGGGCTGGACAGTCGTCCAGAGGTGGAAACCCACGGACCATCCGACGGTAATGAGAACGAGCTGAGTGAAGCCGCTCACGAACCCGCTGCAAGCAATGCCGATCGCGCCAATGACAAGGCCAAGAGCGGCGACTCGAGATTCGGCGAGGGCGACCACCAGCCCGGCGAGGAGAGCCGCCAGAAGTCCCGGGATTTCCCTTATCGATTCAAGAGTTCCAAGCTGAAGCTCATGGGCATGCAAAATGTCGCGTAGGAAGTTCTGAAAGACGCCGCTGTAGACGTTGAACCCAAACCAAAAGAGAAACGTCAACGCGGTAAAGAGGCGCCAATCACGACGGAGCGATGCCTCCTCTTGAGGTGAAACTTGGGGTTCGGCAACTGCGGCCACGCAGGGATCGTACCCACGCTGGGATTGGCAATAATGAGCTATGCCCAAGTGTGTCGTTCTTCTCAGCGGAGGACTCGATTCGGCTACCGTCCTTGCGATCGCCAAGGAGCTGGGCTTCGAGCCATATGCCTTGACCGTCACCTACGGCCAACGTCATCAGGTTGAAATCGAGGCAGCGGAACGGGTCGCCAACGCCATCGGCGCCGTCGAGCACCGTTATATTTCCGTCGATCTGGAGGCCATTGGGGGCTCCGCCCTGACCGATAGCTCCATCGACGTTCCGAAAGATCGGGGACACGACGAGATGCAGGACATCCCCGTCACCTACGTGCCCGCCCGGAACACGGTCATGCTGGCTCTCGCCCTTGGCTATGCCGAGGTGATCGATGCGACGGACATCTTCATCGGGGTCAACGCTGTGGACTACAGCGGATATCCCGACTGCCGCCCCGAATACATCGCGGCCTTCGAACATATGGCGCGCTTCGCGACGAAGGCGGGAGTCGAGGGGCGAGGGGTCCGTATCCACGCTCCGCTCATCGCCCGGACGAAAACCCAGATCATTCAGCGAGGCTTGGAGCTTGGAGTGGACTACTCCCTGACCCACTCCTGCTACGATCCGGGATCGGAAGGCCAGCCCTGTGGCCGGTGCGACTCCTGTTTGTTACGCCAAGCCGCCTTCAAAGAATTGGGGATGGTCGATCCTGCTCTCGCTCGAACACCCTAGGATTATTGCCAGTAGGCGCAAACGCTAACATTCGCTTAACCCGCCCTTAAAGACCTCTCTGGCAACATGGCCTTGAGATTTTCGCACTCGTTGCTGGAGAGGATAGATGAGGAATTTTACAATCGTGTCATCGGCACTGGCTCTCGCCTTTGCCGCCCAAATGGCTCAGGCCTCCGGTGTCACCGGAGGCGACCTGATCATCAGCCAGGTCGGAGACGGTTCCACGACTTTATCGAGCGCGGCGAACGCCACCTCGATTCAGGAATACACAACCTCGGGCACTCTGGTCCAAGGATTCAACATGCCGACATCCGTGTCCGGGCCGAACCGGCGCCTGACGATGAGCGGCTCCGCCACATCCGAAGGATCGCTCAACATCTCGGCCGATGGCAACTACGCCACCATCACCGGCTATGACGCAAACGTCGGAACAGCGGCGATCGCCAGCACCACTGCCGCCGCGGACAACCGCGTCGTCGGCCTGCTGAACCTGAACACAGGTCTCATCGACACGTCGACCGCTTTCAACGCTCTGTTCTCCGCGAACAACATCCGCTCAGCCTACACGACGAACGGAACGGACATCTGGGCGGTCGGCGCCGCAAACGGTGTCGTTTACAGCCCGCTCGGCGCGACTTCGGGCCAGTCCTCGATTTCCACGACGGTTGCAAACCTTCGCGTCGTTAGCTCCTTTGGTGGCGACCTGTACTTCTCGACCGGCTCCGGCTCGGTGCGAGGCGTCTGGAAGCTCTCCGGAGAGCCCACCTCGGGCACGAACGTCGCCACGTCTCTCTTCGGTTCGGCCAACGCCAGCCCTTACGATTTCGTGGTCGCCAATTCGAGCACGATCTACGTGGCCGACGATACCAATACGACCGGTATCCAGAAGTGGACGTTCAACGGCTCGGCTTGGTCGCTTGCCTACCAGCTCGACACGGATGGCGCGCGAAGCCTGGCCTTCGATGCCAGCACTTCCACGATCTATGCGATCGACGCCACGGGCAAGCTGATCAAGACCACCGACACCGGTTCGTCCTTCCTGACTCAGACCACGGTCGCCACGCCGGGTGCGAACACGATCTTCCGAGGCGTGAAGTTCGTTCCCACCCAGCCAGTTCCGGAGCCGGCTTCCATGGCCGCTCTCGGCATCGGCGCGCTCGGCCTGATCGCTCGGCGCCGACGCAACAAGTAACTTCTTAAAACAAGAGAGATAGAGGACGGGACGCCATTTGGCGTCCCGTTTTCTTGCGTCGGAGCGTAAGTAAAATAGGAACATGCCGTCCACACTCTTCGACAAGGTCTGGGATAGTCACGTCGTTTCCGAATTGCCGGGCGGCGGAGCGCTTCTTTACATCGACCGCCACCTTGTCCACGAAGTGACCTCGCCGCAAGCCTTCGACGGCCTGCGTGAGCTTGGCCGAAAGGTTCGGCGACCTGATTTGACCTTTGCCACCGCGGACCACAACGTCCCGACCGACGGGCGGCCCATTGACGAGTCGACCCTGAGCGGTAAGCAGCTCGCCGCGCTGGATCGCAACGCGAAGGAGTTTGGGATTCGGCTTTATGGCTATGGCGATGCGAAACAAGGCATCGTCCACGTCATCGGCCCGCAGCTCGGTATCACCCTTCCCGGCCTGACCATCGTCTGCGGAGATAGCCATACCTCGACCCACGGCGCATTCGGGGCTCTCGCCTTTGGCATCGGTACCACTGAGGTCGAGCATGTCCTTGCCACTCAGACGTTGCGTGCGAGCAACAAGCCGAAATCGCTGGGCATCGAGATCAACGGTGTCGCTCAAGCTGGAATCGGAGCCAAGGACGTGATTCTCGCCATCATCCGCAAGATCGGAGCGGGGGGCGGTACAGGCTATGTCGTCGAATATTTCGGCGATGCGATCCGGCGACTGCCAATGAGCGGACGGCTTACGATTTGCAACATGTCGATCGAGATGGGAGCCCGGGCGGGGATGATCCAGCCGGACGACGTCACATTCGAGTACATCGCTGCCGAGGATCGACCGTTCGCACCGAAGGGTCGCGACTTCGACGCCATGGTCGAAAACGCCCGCCTTCTGAAGACCGACGACCCCAGCGCATTTTCCCGCCACGAAACCCTGGATATCGGCGCGCTTAAGCCACAGATCACCTGGGGCACCACCCCGGCGATGACGGTCGACATCGACCAGCCCGTACCGGAGCCGAAGGATGCCGGGGAGGAGCGAGCGCAGAAGTACATGGGACTGAAGCCGGGCGATACCCTGGCCGAAACGGCGGTCAATACGGTCTTCATCGGATCGTGCACGAACTCACGAATCGAAGACCTGCGCGACGCGGCAAGCGTTGTACGCGGTCACCATGTGGCCAGCAGCGTTCGAGCGATGGTCGTTCCTGGCAGCGACGCGGTCAAGCGTCTCGCAGAAGAGGAGGGGCTGGACAAGGTCTTCAAAGACGCGGGATTCGAGTGGCATCGAGCCGGTTGCTCGATGTGCCTGGGGATGAACGGCGACATCCTGCGTCCGCTGGAGCGGAGCGCTTCCACTTCGAACCGACCCTATGAAGGGCGGCAGGGACCGGGCTCGCGGACGCACCTCGTGAGTCCCCTTACTGCCGCCGCTACGGCCATCAAGGGCAAGTTCGCCGATCCTCGGGAGTTTCTTCGCTAACGAGCTTCGGGTACAATCCGGGGTCCGAATTAAGTAGAGACGAAGAACGACGATGAAAAGGACCTACCAACCCAATAACCGCCACCGCAGTAAGACGCACGGATTCCGCGTCCGCATGCGAACGACGGACGGACAGAACACCCTGAAGCGACGACGCGCGAAGGGACGCCACAAGATTTCCTCCTGAGAAAGGGACTCCGAAAACAGCGGTTCGAAGCCGTCTTTCAAGGCGGCAAACGAATCTCGACCCGGCATTTCCGCCTTGCCGCCGACCTTGGGGTAGGCAAAGTCGGAATCGCGACTTCGAAGAAGATCGGCTGTCACGCTCGCCGGAACTGGGTCAAAAGGCGCATACGCGAAGGCCTTTTTCCACTTGAAAGCGAGTTGAAGACCCATCTGGACTACATCCTGATTGCTTCGCCGGCCGTAGTAGAGATCGATCTGCCTGCAATCGTCGAGGAACTGAAAGACGCACTGAATCGGATGAACCAACGATGGGCAGAAGAATCGGAGTCTTCCTGATCCGCCTTTACCAAAAAACCACGAAATGGATGCCGCCCACATGTCGCTTTACTCCAAGCTGCTCGAACTACACCCTCGAAGCGGTGGAGAAGTACGGCCTGTTCAAGGGCTCCTGGCTCGGCTTCAAACGCATCTGCCGATGCGGCCCCTGGCACCCTGGTGGTCACGATCCCGTTCCCTAACCCCTAATTCCTAGGAATCAACCCCCCATTTACCCCGCATGAGTCGCCCTGCCCCGACCCCGAAACAGAACTTCATCCAGACGATGCTCCTCGTCACGACGATGTTCTTGGCATTCACGCTTTTCTGCAAAGGTCCTCAAAGTGGGGCCCCAGATACGCGCAGTCCGCAAGATGTTCTCAAGTCGATGCGGGAGATGGATTCCAAGCTCCTGGACTTGTCGATCATCCATGAGAACGGCGCGCTGGGCGGGAAGATCAACGAGGCGCTCAACGCAACGGACAAGACGAAAAAGATCTCCGAGCAAGACGCCGATAAGCTTCGCTTCGAGGGGGCCGTTCTCGTCGCGGACACTCAGCTTAAAGCCGGACTCCAGCGCAACGAGACCACGCGCATCCGCTTGGCATACCAGGCGCTGGACAACCTGAATCGAAAGAACGCGGCGAATACCGACTGGACGAATCAGCAGATCAGCCTTCCCGCGCCCTTGGTCGCTCCCGAAAGATTCCCGTGGGCTCAGGTCACCGGGCCGCAGCTCTACGATAAGGTCGTCGAGCAGCTCAAGGCTCGCAACCAGACAGACCTTGTTTGGGGATTCATGCCGGGTGGATACCAATTCATCGACTTCCTCGTCCACCTGACGGGCGCCATTCCCTCCTTCAGCTATTGGTTCGCGGCGCTTCTCCTGGCAGTCTGCGTTCGCGGCGCGGTCTATCCGCTTACCCAAAAGCAGCTCATGTGGTCGCGACAGATGGCCCAGCTCACGCCACGGATCAAGGAGATTCGCGAGCAGTATAAGGACGACCAACAGCAGCAACAAGCGAAGATGATGGAACTCTACAAGGAGTACGGCATCAATCCTATGGCGGGCTGTGGTCCGGCGCTCGTGCAGATGCCCCTCTTCCTCTTCGTGTACCAGTGCATGCTGCACTACCAGTTCTCGTTCCAGAATGGCACCTTCCTCTGGATTAACGACGCGACCAGCAAAGCAACCCACGGGTTCGTCGCTCCGAACCTGGGCCACGTCGACACGATCTTGATCGTCCTCTACGGCATCAGCCTCGTCTGCTCGACGCTTCTCCAGCCGGTGACGGACCCGACGCAAGTGAAGCAGCAACGGCTCATGGGGCTCAGCTTCGCGATCCTGATGCCGATCTTCATGTTGCTTGGCTTCATGACGATCCCCGCCGCGTTCGTGCTTTACTGGACGTTCACGAACATTTTCGCGACAGCACAGTCGCTCCGCGCCTACAGGATGCCGCTCCCCCCTTTAGTTAAAGTGAACACAAAGACGGGGGGAACCTTCCCTGGCGGAGGGTTCTTCGGTGGCGGTGGCGATGCTACTCCGAAGGGTCCGACCAATGGCAGCTCTGGCGGCAGCTCCAATGGCTCTCTGAACGGAAAAACGGGGACGCCCGTGAAGCACAAACCGAAAAAGAGGAAATAGGTCGCCGATTCAAGTAAAGTTCGCAAGAGAGGATTATGCAAGCCATCGAAACGACTGGGAAAACAGTACAAGAGGCCACCAAGACGGCCGCTTCCAAACTTGGGGTCGGCGAAGAACAGCTCGCCGTGACCGTTTTGGAAGAGACCAAGGGACTATTCGGCAAGAGCACCGTTCGCATCCGCGCGGAGTTGAAGAGCACGGATAAGCCCGCCAAGGTGGAAAAGGCCGAAAAGGCAGAGACCAAGGCAACCAACGGCGTGGCCGAACCCAAGACCGAAGAGCCAGCGCCCAAGAAACCCAAAGCTGCCGCCAAGCCCAAGAAGGCTGCCGAGCCGAAGGCCGAAGAACCCGCTCCTGAGCCCGAAAACGGCGAGGCCGATGCTCCCGAAGTTGCGGCGACTCAGAAGGACGGCGAACAATTCTTGGCGCTCGTCGAAGATCTGATCAAGAAGGCCGACCTTGAAGTGACCGCCAACCTGACGGGCGTCAGTGGCCGCTATGTGAACATCGAGCTCGACGGAAAAGACGTCGCCTACCTCGTTGGCAAGCACGGCGAAGTCCTGAACGCGCTGCAATACCTGGTGAACATCATCGCCGGGCGTTCCTTCGCAAATGGCGTTCGCACCACCCTCGACGGCAACAACTATCGGAACCGCCGCGAGCAGCAGCTTACGGCCCATGCTAAGCGCGTGGCCGACGAAGTTATCAAGCGAGGCGAAGAGGCTGTCCTGGAAGCGCTCCCCGCTTTCGAGCGACGAATCGTGCACAAGGCTCTCTCGGACTATACGGGAATCAGCACTTACAGCGAGGGCGAGGAGCCGAACCGGCGCGTCGTCATCGCTCCCGCCGACTAACTCTTTCTAAAAAGTCCCCTCCCATTCCGGGAGGGGACTTTTTTTATGCTTCGAGGGCTTCGCCTTTCGTTTCCGGGGCAAACGGGATGGAGAGGAGGCCCAGCAAGTAGATGCCCGCCGTCACAGTAAAGCCGACCCCGATGGAGTGGGTCTGCGCGATGATGAAGCCGGTGACGATGGGAGCCACGATCGAGAAGACCCGCCCCACGTTGTAAGCCATTCCCGCTCCCGTCGCCCGAAAGGCGGTTGGGAATAGCTCGGGGAAATAGAGGGCGAGGGCCGCTGAGATGCCGATGGCAAAGAAGTTGACCGTCGGAAGCAGGATCAACAGCTTGCCGTAGGTGTCCCCCAAGCCCGCCACCGCTAAGCTCGCAAAGGGAGTCAGGGCAAAGAAGATGGCAAGCGTTCGCTTACGCCCGATCCGCTCGCATAGCCAGGGGGTGAGAAGGACTCCGAGAAGGGTGCCGATGTGGGAGACCATAATGCCGATGCTCTTCCGAACATCCATATCGGTCTTCGGGAGACCCTTGTTCGCGGCGTCGAGCAGGTTCGGAGCCCAGAAGGATGCGGTGGTGGCTCCCGCTACGACGACGGCGCCGATGATCATCGCTACAATCACCCGCTTGCGGAATTCCCGATTTTCGAAGAGCGCCTGAAGAGGCATCTTCGCGCTCTTCGCTTGAGCGCTTCTCTCTGGTTCCTTGACATACCAGCGGATCACCACACAGATGAGGGCGGGGAAAATACCGACGAGGTACATGTACTGCCATGCCTTCCCCTTGAGCGCCAACTGGGCGAGGGCAGCGATCAGGGGACCAAAGGCAGCCGCGCTTTGGAGGAACCCGGCGGCGCCCGCTCGCGCGCGATTCGGCATCACCTCCGCCACAAGCGCAGCCCCCGCCGCCCACTCCCCACCCACGCCGAGTGCGGTCAGAAAGCGGACCATCCCCACCTGCCAGGGTTCCCGGCAGAAGACGGTAAGGCCCGTGAACACACTGTAAACGAGCACGGTAAGCGTCAGCGTTCGAGTTCTGCCCCACCGGTCCGCCAACATGCCGAAGAGGAGTCCGCCGAGCGCCCAGCCGGCGAAGAAGATGCCCTGAATCCAGCCCTCGATCGTCGTCCCATTCAGCTTGTAAGCATCCTTCCCGATCATGTCCTGAAGCATCGAGGACTTCGTGAAGTTGAAAATCGCCGTATCGAAGACATCAAACACCCAGCCCAGCCAGGCGACGGTCAGAATCGTCCACTGGTAGCGACTGAGTCCGCGATACCAGGGCTGGGAAGGTTCTTGCACGAGCTTGTTATACAAGATTGCTCGATTGCTTGAACGCTGGATTGCTTGATTGACGCAGGGGTACCCTTCACTCGATGGCGAAGCACAACGAAGGGTGGTATCGCTTCGTCAATTGGCTCGTCCGCACCGTCTACTTTGGCGCGGTGACGGGAGGGCTGGAGTCGGTCGGGAAAGAGAATATCCCGACGAGTGGGGCTGTCATCATCGCCCCGATCCACGTCAGCCATTTGGACCCGCCCGCCACCGGTTGCGCAATGCCCCATCGCCGCTTGCGATTTATGGCCAAGGAAGAGCTGTTCAAGGGAGTCTTCGGAAAGATCATCGCCAGCCTGGGCGCCTATCCCGTGCACCGTGGGGAAGGCGACACAGAAGCCATCCGCAAGTCCATCGCGATGCTTGAAGATGGCGAAGCTTTGCTGGTTCACCCTGAGGGGACGCGCGGCGACGGGGTGCATATGAACCCGATCAACAAAGGGGTCGCCATGCTAGCGAAGCGTACGGGCGCGCCCGTCGTACCGGTTGGCATCGTAGGCTCCCACATCGTGATGCCGAGGGGCAAGAAGGGGCGACGACATCGCATCAAGGTGATCTTCGGAAAGCCTTTCACTTTCGCCGAAGTTGGCGACAAGGATGCCTTTTCGAAGACTCTCGCTGAGCGTATCCGCCAGCTTTGTAACGAGAACGGGCTCTCGATCCTGCCTGCGGAAGAGACCGCCTAGAACTTAATCGAGACTTGCGCGCCGACCAACAGGTCGTGCTCCTCGAAAACGGCCCGGAGACCGATGTTGTTGAAGGGTCGCAGATCCAACCCTGCCGTGATGCGCTTTCCGTTATATTCAGCCAGGAAGCGCACGCGGTCCGTAAACGGCACCATCACACCCACGAACGGCGAATTGATTGAGCCGAAGTAGCCACCCAAAGTGAACTCCAAAGGAATGCTGCCGTTTACGGTGTCGACATATCCTTCGCGCTGGGTGACCGCTACATAGAAGCGACGCCCATCGCGGCTGTTGTTCATAACGTCCTGCACGCCGAAGCTGATGCCGGGTCCGATACCGGTGATCGGAGGGATGTAGTTGTACGAGAGGTCGAACGTGGCCCGGGTGCGGACCTCGTCGAATTTCTCCGTCTCGATCTGGGCATCGATCGCGTCGGTCACGCCGAAGCCGAAGTAGTTGCGGACCGTGCGCGCACTCGACTGCTCCCACAGCCCTTCATATTTGAGGGTGTTCATGGGGATCTTCGTTCCGGTAGGGATCGTAATCAGACGATCCGCCGAGGCGAATGATGCAGCAACGAAGGTCAATGCTAGCGAAAGAGTTAAGCGCACGGGTGAAACTTACCTGGTTGGTTTATTTGAGACTGGGCCTCGCTGAATTATCGGGCAATCGCGTGAAAACGCGAACTACGAGGCTGCTTCCAGTGCGACGCTGAACTGTTTTTGGTACAGCCCTGCATACGTTCCGTTGTTCGCCAACAGTTCCGCGTGCGTCCCTTGTTCGATAATCACGCCTTTTTCCAGCACGACGATCATGTCCGCTTTGACGATGGTGGAAAGTCGGTGGGCGACTACGAAGCTGGTGCGTCCCGCGAGCAGATTATCGAGTGCCTCCTGAAGCTGTGCCTCGGTCTGCGAGTCGAGGGACGACGTGGCTTCGTCGAGAATCAGGATCTTCGGGTCGGCCAGGAGAGCGCGGGCGATGGCGATCCGCTGCTTTTCACCCACGGACAGCTTCACGCCATCCTCACCGATCTTGGTTTCGTAGCCATCGGGAAGGGAGACGATAGCATCGTGGATATTGGCCGCCTTCGCAGCTTTGTAGACGTCTTCCTCGGTCGCTTCCATCCGCCCGTACCGGATATTTTCGAGCACGCTGGTGTTAAAGAGAATGCTCTCCTGGGCCACGACGCCGACCTGCCTGCGGTAGGTGAGAAGCTGGATATCGCGGATGTCGTGCCCGTCGATCAGGATCTGGCCGGACTGGGGATCGTAGTGGCGAAGGAGGAGGCTTGTGATCGTCGTCTTGCCACTGCCGCTGAAGCCGATCAGGGCTACCATTTGCCCTGCTTTGACGTCCAAGTTCAGGCCCTTGATGACAGGCTGATTCGGCTCATACTCGAACCAAACGTTATCGAACTTCACGTCGCCCTCGATCGGCGGCATAGGCAATGCCCCCGTCTTATCGTCGACGACGTTGCGGATATCGAGGGTGCGGAAGATTCGGTAGAGAGCGTTCTGGGCTCGGGCGATCGGATCGATGGCAACGAGGAACTGGATGATCGGGCCGTACACGTAGGTGACGGAATACATCAGGAACATGACGAGCGTTCCCGCTCCGATCTTTCCTTGAAGGCAAAGCACGCCACCGTAATAGAGCACGAGACCTTGGCCGATGCCGCAGAGGGCATCCGCCGACGTCCAGAGACCGCCGCCGAGCGCGCCCTGCTTCACATTCAGCCCCATGAGATCGCGGGTGATCGCCATGAAGCCACGCGACTCCCGCCGTTCCTGCCCAAAACTCTTGACGACCTGCACGCCCGCCAAGCGTTCCTGCATGACGCCGAACATGGTGTCGCGACGAGCCCGGATGTCTTCGCTCGTATCCTGCAAGGGCTTCAGGAACCGGCGGAAGTTGACGACATAGAACGGCACCGGGCTGAGGGCAAGTAACGCCAGCTTCCAATTGATCGTGAAGAGGACGATGACGACGATGACGAGTTGGACGGCACCGGACACAAGCGTATTGAGGTTGCCGGTGATGAGGTTATTAACCGTCGAGGCATCGTTGATGACGTAGCTGACGAGCTTTCCAGTCTGGTTTTTTTCGAAATAGGCCAGAGGTAGGCCCTGCATATGCCTATACAGCCGTTCGCGCATGAGCAGCAAGAACTTTTGCCCCATGAGAGACGTATAAACGCCGAGGGCATAGCCCAGGATGCCCTGGACGATGGCGAAGCCGACGACGTAGCCAAGGTACATCGTGGCGTTGACATGGTCGCCGCGTTGAAGTTTGTTAACAATGTCGCCGAGAATGAGCGGTGGAACGAAGCCAAACGCGGACTGGGCGATGGTAAGCGCGGAGCAGGTCACAAGAAGCCCAAGGAATGGCCTGAGCTCCGAGGCGAGCCGACGAAGCGCAGACGGAGCCTTTTGCGCGTCGGCCTCAAGTTCTTGAGGTTCGTCTGCCTGCGACATGGCTTACGGATGCAGAGTTTACGTTAATTCGAGACCGAGATGGACGCCTGAAACGTCCTTATTCGGGAAAACCTATCCCTAAAAGGGTGGAAACTTAATCTGAATTGAGACAGCACTATCACCAGAACCTAGAAGAAATCCGAACCGAAGTGATCCGAATGGGAACGCGGGCGAACGAGCTTGTGAAGCAAGCCGTCGATGCACTCCTGAACGGTGACACCGATCTGGCCCAATCCGTCATCCGCAACGACGACGACGTTGACCGGATGGAGCAAGAAACCCATAAGCGGACGGTTCTCATGGTGATGCAGGAAGCCCCTGTGGCCACCGATCTACGGTTCTTGATGTCCACACTGGGCGTCGTGAGCGAAATCGAGAAGGCGGCCGACGACGCGGTGAAGCTCTCACGGCGCGCCTGTAAGCTCAGCGGCCAGTTCCCTTCCGAGATGAAGGTCGCGCTCCTTGAGCTTGGTGAGGAGGCGCGCAAGATGTTCGCAGCGGCCCTCCGGCTTTACATGGACTACAGCCATGAGCTCGCAGCGGAGATCATCCGCTCGGACAAGGACATCGACACCCGCTATTCGCAAGCCCGAGACCGTGTAATCGAGCTTATTCAGCAGAATCCGGAGAACACCGGGCACCTTGTGCGCACCATCGAGGCGTTTCATGCGCTCGAGCATGTGGCGGATCATGCGGTGGAAATCGCTCGGCGGATGCTGATGCTCTACGAACCGCTAGTCGTCGCTCAGGGCTGACTATTCGTTCGTCGCGGCAGCGGCGAGTTCCGACTTCAAGTTGATCGAGACGCGCGTGATACGCCGTCTTGCCATGTTCTCCACTCGCAGCAACCCTAGTTGAGAATCCACGGCGTCGCCGGGGCGAGGAATGCGTTCGAGTTGATCGGCGATGATCTGGGCCAGGGTGTCTGTGCTCTCTCCGGCTTCGATGGGAAGGTGTAGGTAGCTGACGAGTTCATCCACGCGCACGTCGGAGCGGGCAGAGACGCGGCCTCCGCTGAACAGCTCGATGGGGGGCCGCTCACTTTCCAAGCGGTCTTCGAGTTCGCCGAAGACTTCCTCGACGACGTCTTCGAGGGTGATGAGGCCGCTCGTTCCTCCGTACTCGTCCATGACGATCAGGATTTGGGTCTTCTGATCGCGCATCGTCGCCACGATCTTTTCCATCGTGAGGTTTTCGGGCACGACGACGAGGGGTCTTAGCAGCTTTTCAAGCTTGAAATCGGGGCGGCGGAGGTTCTTGACGATGTCGTGAAGATAAGCGACGCCGACCATGTCGTCGATATCTTCCCGGCAGACAGGGAGGCGGGTGTAGGGGACAACGGAAAGGCGTTCGAGAAGGGAGTCCTTGTCCAAGCCCACGTCGATCCACTTGATGTCGAGGCGGTGGACCATGATGTCTCGCGCGGTGAGGATGTCGAGTTTGAGGGCACGGGTCACCATCTCGGCGTGAGTTTTGTCGAGGGTTCCCTCCGCGCCGCCGCTCTGGACGAGGAGTAGCAACTCCTCCTTCGCGATCGTATCGTGGGCGTTGTCCTCTTTGAGGTTCACCCCAAAGATGCGGAGGATGCCGCCGGAGGTGACCTGGGCAAGCCAGATGAGGGGTCCCAAGGCGATGGAGATATAGCGCAATGGGCGCCAGGTCACGAGGGCGACCTTCTCGGCGTAGCGCAGGCTCAAATACTTCGGGCAAAGCTCGCCGACCACGACCAACACGAAGGTGATCAGGACGAAGGAGATGAAGAAGCTGACGCCCCGGCTGACGTGGTTGCCGAAAGCGGAGATCAGGAGGTTCGTGATGTAGGGTTCCGTGACGGAGCCCACGCCAATGCCGATCATCGTGATGCCTATCTGGCTACACGCGACATAGGTGGAGAGGCGGTCGAGCTCCTTGACGAACGCCTTGGCCCCTCGATGCCCACGGCGAGCGAGGGCTTCGAGCCTGCTGCGCCGGGCGCTTACGATGGCGTACTCTGCGGCGACGAAGAAGACGCTTCCTAAGATCAGAAGAATGCTAACGAGAATTAGCAGAGCGCGCCTTCCTCCATGTGTGAGTCATTGTATCAAACCCCGGCTATCGCGGATTGAGCCATATGCGGTGCTTGCGCCAGTGGCCGATGCACCGCACGATGTAGCCGAATATGTTTAGTACGTCGCGATAGAGGTCGACGACTGCGGCGAGTTCTTCTCTGAGGCGTCTTCGGGCCAATAGGGAGGCGAGGTCGTAGACGTAGTAGCTGAGATAGACGCCGTTGGCGATGAGCGCGAAGCGGGCGTCGGAGACGGAGGCGGGGGCAGCCACGGCGAGAGCGGCGATGGCGGTACTGCTCGCGATCAGGGAGAGGAGGTATTGGCCGACGAAGCTGTAGTCGCGGCCACAGAGGAGGGCGTAGATGAGGGCGCAACCCGGGCCAATGCTCATGGTCCAGATGGGGCGGCCATCCGTTTGGGCGTGGTGGAGGACGAAGCCGACGACCACGAGGAGCGGGGCGAGGAGGAGGCTCGAAACCTTTGCCTCCGTACGGCCCTTTCGCAGGCTCACGCGGATGATGGCGAGGGCGACAAGGGTAATTCCGAGGAGCCACCAAGAGGCGTCTTGGGGGGGCGCGTAGGGGCCGTAGGCGACGGCTCCGACGACGAGAAGGCTCGCAAAGTGGAGGACAGCGACCCTTTTGACGAACGCCAAACGCGTCTCGTAGTCTTCCTCGGTCACGTTGCCGGGAATCTCGATGGGGTCGGGAACGTAGTTGGGGACGTACATCAGGGTTTGACGATTTCCGGCTCCGGCAATCCGAGGTCCTTGATTTGACGGAGAATCTCGCCCTTATCGCCGACGAGGACGATGAGGGCCTTCTCGACGGGGAAAGCGTCCTTGGCGAGGGCGTTCATCTCCTCGGTCTTGACGGTCCCGAATTTGGCAAGCTCACCGCCGATGCTGCCGAAGGGGATGCCGTTGGCGAAGTAGTCGATGTCGCTGGAGACGAGGCCTTGCAGGGTGTTGACGCCGTTCACGACATCGAACCGGATCGTGGAGCGGGCTTTGGCGGCTTCGTCGTTGGTCACGTCGCCCGTTCGGATCTTGTCGAACTCCTTCAGGAACTCCTTGAGGGAAGCTCCCGTGACGTCGGTGCGGACGGAGGAGGAGGCCCGAATGTAGGAGACGGGCTTCGTGAAGGTGAAACGGAGACCAGCGCCATAGGTGTAGCCCTTCTCTTCGCGGAGGTTGTGGTTGATGCGGGAGGTGAAGGTGCCGCCGAAGACCGTTCCGAGCTCCTGGAGGGCGTAGCGGTTGGGGGAGGAGATCGGCTCGGTGGGCATGAGGATGCGGATGACGGTTTGGACTGCACCCGGCTTATCGACGACGACGACGCGGAGCTTGTCTTGCTTGGGAGCCGGGTAGCTTCCGGCCGCAGTCGCGCCTTGGCCGGTGGCGCGCCAGGCGCCGAACTGCTTCTCGAGGAGGTTCTTGTACTCGGTGGGGGAGAGGCTGCCTGCGCCGAAGATGGTGGCGGACTCGGGGCGGTAGATCTTTCGGTATTCGGCTTTGACGTCGTCGAGGGCGAGGCCTTTGACGGTGGATTTGAGACCGCTGGCAGGGATCGCGAAGGGGTGGCCGGGGCCGAAGAATTCGCGGTTTGCGATGCGGCTGGCGAGGGCGTCGGCATCGTCGTCGGCCTGGGTGAGGTCGTCGAGCTCAATGCCCTGGACGCGATCCCACTCGGACTTGGCGAGTTTGGGACGGAGGACGACGTCGGCCATGAGGGGGAGGGCCTTGGCGAAGTTCGGGGTGGTGGCGGTCAGGCTGACCTCGGACGAGATCTGGTCGGCGCTCGTGTTGAGCTGGGCGCCGAGGTCGTCGAGGGCGTTGGTGAGCTGTTCGGCGTTGTAGTTCCCGGCTCCCTCGTCGAGCATGTCGGCGGTGATGGAGGCGAGGCCTGCTTTGGGGGCGGGGTCGATGGCGCCGCCGAGGTTGAAGCGGACGGTGGTCGTGACGATGGGGAGGCCGGTGCGCTGCCAGTAGAAGACTTGGATGCCGTTCGAGAGCTTCAGGGAGACCGGCTGGGGGAAGGCGAAGGGTTTGTCGGGGGACATCGCCGGTTGGGTGGCGCGGGGGTTTTGGGCGGGCTGGGCGATCTGGGGGACGACGCGCAGAATGAGGCGGCGGTCGGGGTCAAGGTATCTGGCGGCGGCGGCGCGGACGCTCTCCGGGGTGGCGGCGCGGTAGCGGGCGAGCTCGGTTTGGAAGGCGTTCGGTTCGCCGAAGTAGAACTCGTACTCGTTGAGCTTGTCGGCGAGGTCGGGGATGGATTGGAGGCTGTTCGTGGAGCCGAAGGCGAACTGGGCGACCTGGCGGGAGAGCTCGGCTTTGGTGGGGCCGGTCTTGCGGAAGTCGTGGAGGACCTGGTCGATGGCGGCTTCGAGCTTGTCCTGGGAAACTCCCTCCTTGGCGGTGGCTTCGACATAGAACATGGAGCCGAGCTGGAGGGGATCTTGGGTGGCGCTGACGTCGCTGGCGAGGCCCTTTTCGACGACGAGGGCCTGGTAGAGGCGGCTGGAGTAGCCGCTGGAGAGGATGGAGCCAGCGAGGCGCATCTCGATGTCGCCGGGGGTGTAGGCGGCGGGGCTGTGCCAGACCATGATCGTCTTAGGGGCCTGGACGTCGTCGACCATCGTCGTGCGCTTCGTGGAGAAGGCGAAGGGCTGCACGGTCTTGCGGACGATATCGTTGCCGCGGGGGATGGTTGAGAAAAGCTTTGCGATGAGGGGCTTGACGACCTTGGGGTCGAAGTCTCCGGCGACGACCATGGAGGCGTTGTTGGGGACGTAGAAGGTGGCGAAGAAGTCCTGGACGTTGCGCACGGAGGCGTTGTCGAGGTCTTCCATCGAGCCGATGACGCTCGTGCTGTAGGGGTGGCCCTTGGGGAACATGAGGCCGTTGACGGCTTCCTCGGCTTTGCCGTAGGGGGTGTTTTCCGTGTTCTGGCGGCGCTCGTTCTTGACGACCTCGCGCTGGAGGTCGAGCTTCTTCTGGTTCATGTCCTTGCCGAGGGTTTCCAGGCGGTCGGCTTCGAGCCAGAGGAAAGTGGGGAGGAGGGACGAGGGGCCGGATTCGTAGTAGTTGGTCCGGTCCTCGGCGGTGGAGGCGTTGTTGCTGCCGCCGTACTTCTCCATGAGGTTGTCGAACATGCCATTGGGGACGCGCTCGGTGCCCATGAACATGAGGTGTTCGAAGAGGTGGGCGAAGCCGCTGCGGCGTTCGGGCTCGTCTTTGGAGCCGACTTTGTACCAGATGTCGACGGCGGCGATGGGGAGGCTGTGGTCCTCGTGGAGGATCACGGTCATGCCGTTGGGGAGCTTGTACTTCTCGACCTTCACGTCTTGGGCGTGAGCGAGGGTCGTCAGTAAGAGAAGCGCGATTGGAGACCTCATACGCATTGGTGACCCTTATTGTGGCCTTTTAACGGTTCGTTTAAGACTTTCGGAAAACCAGTGAACAAAATTACTTGACGCGCGTAAAGTAATTTCAGAGCACACATGAAGAGAATTTTTGCGTTTGGAGCTCCGCTCATTATCATCTTGGCGCTGGTCTTCTGGCGACTGGCGAGCAATCGGGCGGCGGCGGCGGACACGGCCAAGTCACAAAGCTCGCGTAAGAACGCGGCGGCTTCGGTGGATTTGGCGGTGGCGGGGCCGCAGACGCTGACGACGAATTTGGAAGCGGTGGGCACGGTGATGAGCCCGTTCAAGGTCGATATCTCGCCCAAAGTGGCGGGGCGGATCGACTTTTTGGAGGTTCGGGAGGGGGACGTCGTGACGAAGGGCCAGGTGCTCGTGCGGATCAACCCGAGCGACCTGACGGGGGCCACTTTGGAGCAGCAGGCGGCGGTGTCGGAAGCGAAGGCGAAGCTGGCCCAGGCTGAGATCACGAAGAACTCCAACGACATGACGATCAAGGGGAGCATCAACCAGGAGCAGGCGAACCTCGACACGGCGAAGGCGGAGTACCAGCAGGCGCAGCAGACTTATGAGGCCCAGGTACAGACGGCCCGGTCGGCGGTGGTGGACGCGACAGCGAAGGTGAGCTCGGCCCAGAGCGACATCCGCAACAACCAGGCGAAGGTGGCCTCGGCCCAGGCGGACGCGAACAACTCGAAGCTGAAGTGGCAGCGGCAGGCGAAGATGCTCGACGCGGGATACGTGGCCCAGCAGGCGGTGGACGACGCCTACGCGGCGTACCAGGTCTCGGCGAAGGCGGTGGACGTGGCGCAGGCGGCTCTGGAAGGGAGCCAGTCGGCCCTCGATTCGTCCAAGGCCCAGCTCGACTCGGCCAACCAGCAGCTCTCGATCACGAAGAAGAAGGCGAGCGTGGACGTGCAGACGGCCCTCGCCAAGGTGAAGCAGGCCCAGTCCCAGCTCGACGTCGCGAAGGCGGGTCTGGCGGGCACGGCCGCGTACGAGGCGAACCTCGACGCCCTTCGGGAAGGGGTGAAGTCCGCCCAGGCCCAGCTCGACCAGGCGAAGGCGAAAGAGGGCGAAACGATTTTAACTTCGACGATCGACGGAACCGTCACGGCGCGCAACGCCGACCCCGGCAGCATCGCCAACGTCGGCTCGGCGGTGGTCACGGTCCAATTTTTAAAGTGGCTTTTCGTCACGGTTTCGCTTCCCATCGAGAACGCGAACGTCGTGCGGCAAGGCATCGATGTGTCTCTTTCGTTTGACGCTTTCCCTGGCCGCATCTGGCACGGGAAGATCTCACAGGTGAACCCGGTGGCCGACCCTCAGAGCCGCCAGTTCACCTTCCAGGTGCGGATGGACAACCCGGACGGCTCCCTGCGGCCGGGGATGTTCTCGAAGGTCCTCGTGCCCGCTTCCTCGGTGCAGGCCGACGTGGCGGTGCCGAAGGGGGCGGTGGATACGAGCGCGGGCAGCCCGGTCGTCCGGGTCGTAGACAAGGACGGGGTGGTCTCCGTCCGCCAGGTGAAAGTCGGAGCTTCGGCGGGCGACTATACCCAGATTTTGGATGGGGTGAAGGCGGGCGAGCAGGTCGTGAAGCTCTCGTACACGCCTTTGAAAGACGGAGCGAAGGTCCGTTTGCCGAAGAAGGACGGCAGCGGCGGAAAGGGCGGATCTGGGGATGGGCAAGGTCCCGGAGGCACGGGCTCTGGCGGGGGAAGCGGACGGAAGGGACAGGGCGGAGCTAGCAGCTCATGAACGTCGCACGTTTTTCCGTAACACGTCCCGTCGCGGTGACGATGCGCATCGCGGCGCTGACCCTTCTCGGCCTCGTCTGCCTCACCCGGCTTCCCATCGACCTTCTCCCGAAGGTGGATATCCCGACGGTCGTCGTCAGCACGAACTGGCCGAACACCTCCCCGGAGGAGATGGAGACGCAGATTACGCGGCCCATCGAGCAGGTCGTGGCGACGATTCCCGGTTTGTACAACGTGAGCTCGACGTCCTCGCTCGGGCAGTCGTCGGTGCGCGTCCAACTCAACTACGGGGTGGACATCAACCAGGCGACGGTGGACGTGCTGCAGTATGTGCAGCGCGCGGTCCGCAGCTTCCCCCAGGACCCGAACATCCAGACCCCGGCGATCTTCAAATTCGACCCGTCCTCCCTGCCGATCTTGATCTACGGTGTGACGGGCATGAAGGACCAGGTCAAGCTCCGGACGCTCCTGGACAACGAGATTTCGCCGATTTTGGAATCGGCAGGCGGCATCGCCCAGGTGACGGTGGCGGGCGGCCTTCAGCGGTCGATCATCGTGGACGTCAACGCGACGAAGCTGCAGGCCTACGGGATCGGCCTCGCCGACGTCATCAAGCGGCTCGGGGACGAGAACATCAGCGTCCCGGCGGGCATCGCGAAGGACGGGGACAAGGAGTACACGATCCGCAGCGTCGGCTACTTCAAGTCGATCGACGACGCGGGGAACATGCCGATCGGCTCCTATAACGGACGCAACGTCTTGCTCAAGGACATCGCGAACGTGCGCGACGCCTACCAGGAACAGCGCATCTTTACCCGCTTGAACGGGGAGAACGCGGTGTCGGTGTCGGTCACGAAGCAAAGCGACGCGAACACGGTGGAAGCGGCCCAGGCGGTCGAACAGAAGGTCAAGGACATCGAGCAGCGGTATCCGGGGATCAAGTTCGCGAAGGCGTACGACCAGTCCGGGTTCATCGAGGGCTCGATCGACGAGCTGAAGGAGACGGCGATCATCGGCGGTGTGCTCGCGATCCTCGTCATCATGTTCTTCCTCCGAAGCATTCGGAGCACGATGGTCGTCGCGCTCTCCATCCCGATCTCCATCATCAGCACGTTCTCGCTCATGTACTTCATGGGCTTCACGCTCAATACGATTTCTCTCAGCGGCCTCGCTCTCGCGTCGGGCCTGATCGTGGACGACGCGATCGTCGTGCTGGAAAACATCTACCGGCACATCGAACGCGATAAACGGAAAGCTGCGGAAGCGGCGGTCTCGGGCACCCAGGAGATCATGTCGGCGGTCGTCGCCTCGACGATCACGGTCATGGTCGTCTTCCTTCCCCTCTTCATGATCAAGGGGCAATCGGGCCAGACCTTCTCGCAGTTTGCGATGGTCGTCATCTTCTCCCTCGCGGTTTCCCTCCTGGACGCGACCACCGTCGTTCCGATGCTCGCCTCGCGGGTCGTGAACGAGGAGGAGGTCGAGGAGGAATCGCACCCCGAGCTTCGCATCCAGCGGGGCAAGAAGGTGGGGCCGGTCACCCGGATGTTCGACAAGTTCGGGCGATTCTTCGACGGTTTGGACGCCTCCTATCACCGGGCTCTCCAATGGGCGCTCCGCCATCGGTGGACCGTCCTTGGGGGCGCGGTTCTCGTAACCCTGCTCGTGTTGCCGCTCGCGCCGATGATCGGTACGGAAACCCTTCCGAAGACCGATACCGGCGACTTCACGGTGAACCTGAAGTTGCCCATCGGCGCGTCGCTGGAGCGGACGAAAGAGAAGATGATGCAGGTCGAGCAGATCCTGCTCAAGGAGCCCTACGCGCAGACGGTCCTGCTCGCGATGGGAGCCAACCTCAGCCAGCGCGGCACAGCGACGACGGCGGTCCAGAACCAGGGCTCCGCTTCCGTCCACCTGAAGTCGAGCCGGGGCGGGATGCGAACGGAAGACGTCATCAAGCGCCTGACCCGGCCCCTCAACGCGATCGGGGGAGCGCGCATCCTTTCCCAGCCCTACGACCTCGTGGCGAACATCCTGGGTGGCGGCAACCAGAGCATGGAGGTCGACATCTTCGGCCAGGACCTGGACGCGGACACGACGAAGGCGCGGGAAGTGATGTCGGTGATGCAGGGCGTCCCCGGCCTGGAATCGGTGGACCTTTCCATCCAGGACTCTTCGCCCGAGCTGCGATGGACGGTGGACCGTCCGAAAGCGGCCCAGGTGGGGGTCACCTACGCGGACATCGCAAACGCCCTCGGCACGAGCACTCTGGGCACCCTTTCGACTTACTACCAGGAAAACGGCTACCAGTACCCGATCTACGTGCAGGTGCCGGAGAACCAACGCAAGTCTATCGCGGACGAGGGGAACCTCCCCGTCAAGACGATTCCCGGGGCAAACCCCGGAGACCCACCCCGGCAGGTGTTGCTCAAGCAGGTCGCACACCCCGAGCCGGGGACGGGTCCCAACCAGATCACCCGTCTCAACCGTCAGCGCTACATCGCGGTCACTGGCCGCGTCGTGGACCGGAGCGAGAGCGCCGTCCAGGCGGACATCCAGACGGCGATGGACAAGGTGCAGTTCCAGAATGGGATGTACTGGACCTTCGGCGACCAGCAGCTTCGGCGAGCGCGCGAGTTCGGCGGCCTCGGGGTCACCGTTCTCCTCGCCATCGCTCTCATCTACATGCTGCTGGCCTCCCAGTTCGAGTCGTTCATCTATCCGCTCGTCGTCCTCTGCTCGGTGCCGCTGTGTACAGTGGGCGTTATTCTGGCCCTCTTTATCAGCAATCGCGCCTTCGGCTTGACGGCGTACGTCGGCATCCTTATGCTGATCGGCATCGTCGTGAAGAACGGAATTTTGCTCGTGGACTATACGAACCAGCTACGCGGGAGGGGCTACTCGCGCGACGACGCCCTCCTGACGGCGGGTCCGACGCGTCTGCGCCCGATCCTTATGACCTCCCTCTGCGCCATCCTCGGCATGCTGCCCCTGGCGCTGAAGCTGGGCAACTCCTCGGAGATGCAGGCGCCCCTCGCGACGGCCGTTATCGGCGGCCTCTCGACCTCCACGTTCCTGACGCTCCTCGTCGTTCCCGTCGTCTACACCCTGTTCGACGACCTCGCCCGCAAGCTGCGGGGGAACAAGCGCGACCTGGCCCCGGCGGAGATGGTGGAGCCGACGGTGGCGGCGACGGGTCCCGTTACGGAGCCGGAACCGCTGGAGGGAGCGAAGACGGATGCCTGAGGACTTTTCCGACCTCGCGGGCGAATTCGAAGCGACCTTGCCGATCATCATGCGGCAGCTCTACCACGTGGACGAGAACGAGCCCTTGAGCGACCTGCCGCTGATGCAGTTCCGGGTGGTGAAGAGCCTCTTTCCGGAAGCCAAGTCGGTGGCGATCATCGCCAAGGAGCTGCGGATGTCGGCAAGCCGCCTGGCCCACCTTTTGGCGCGTCTGGAAGACGCGGGTCTGGTGTCCCGGCGGGACGACGAGAACGACCGGCGCATCCGCTACGCGGCTTTGACTCCCGAAGGAATGGAGAAGATGGGGCGACGACGGTCGCAGCGGCGCGAGAGGGCGCGGCGGCTGCTGGAGCAGCTTTCGCCTGAGGAGCGGGGGCAGGTGATGTCCACGTTGAAGCTCCTCGTGGAGCGGACGGGTTCTCTGGGAGAGGCCGGGGTCCTCGACCCCGACCTCGAGCAGCGGATGCCGATGTAGGCTTAGCCGACCGCGCTTCGGCCGCTGTCGCCAATCCTTCTCGGAAAACTCGTTGCCATAGTTGAATCGTGTCGTAGTCAAGGCTTAACATTCGCCCCGATAATGCTTTGAGCGACTCATCGTACGGAACACTCCATTTTAATGTATTCGCAGGATAATGAGAACAATGAATCCTAATCGAGGCTCTACATGGACAGCGATTATCGTTGGCACAACAGTGCTGGGCGGTGGAGCTTTTCTGGTTGCGCCTGCGTTCCAACACGCTAGCACCAAGCCGCACCTTGCGAAGGTGCCGCCAACGTCGAAAAGAACTACGAAAGCGAAGCAGCTTAGCAACGGCAATGAAGCATCGCAATCCATCGCAGACAAGAACCTTGCAGCTTTGCACCGCGAGTTGGACCCTGCTGGACCAGCGAAGAAGTCTCCTCGCTAGCAGGCTTCGCATAACACCTGGCCCATTGAAGCTGCCCGGTGGAGCGGACGGGCTCGCTGGGGGAGGCCGGGGTGCTCGACCCCGACCTCGAGCAGCGGATGCCGATGTAGGCTTAGCGTCGGATTTATAGCCAAGAATCTTACAGAAAGGGTGGCTACCATAGAATTCAATAATTATTCCTTCTTATATCTATCGCGAAAGCTTTCCATCAGTTCGTTTACTATTTCAATCGAATCATCATAGACTCTCGCGACGCGGTAAGAATTAATCAACCTATAATATTTATTGAGCCCTAATGTCACAGGCTGTTGATTTATCATCTTAGGTGTCTCGAACGCAAAAAGCCATCCGCTTAATATGTGGTTTGGCTCCATATGCAAACTAGACATGTCTACGACCACAATGGCTCTTTCATCATCACTTATGACATGTGAATACCCCAAGGCAAAGTGCTCGACAATCGCTTCATAGTTATTATTCCCTTCCTTCGCTTTAAAGTATTGCGTAGACGGGACACTAACCTCGCGAGTAAATGGTTTGATTGACAGATGAATACGCAAACGTTTTATATGTTCCAAGATTTGGTCGTCGCTCTCCAAGTCAAGAGTAACCGAGAAGCGGCCCATGTCTGCCCTTGGCACTACTTCTCCATTTAGAGAGGTCGGCCATAGCCTTTGATCCTGCCTTAGGAGATTCTCCGCATATCTCAATAAATCAATAGTTCGATTTGGGTCCCTGAAGAACTCCACTAACTTTTGCCGGATAGTTTGTGGCGCGGGTCGGTACGTCTCTATATCAAACAGTGCAAACTCGACCACATTCCCAAACAAGAACATGCGTGTATTTGCGGTCCACGAGGATATTGCATCATCACTAGCTTCTTCTAAAGTATAAAGAAAAATACCAAAAGCTTGGGCTTTTTGAATCGCACCTTCCGTAAAGCCACTTGACGATACGGCTATCATTTTTTCGGCACCAAGACTCTGACGTCTTCCTATCAAGCCCTCTATCCAATCAACATCTTGTCTTCTTGCCCGGTTGCGGCACTCTATGTGCACCAACCCAGTTTGAGTTTTAACTGATACATCGACTTGCCGAATTTGGCCCTTATTATGAGGGTCCTTTATGTGGTCGTTGAAAACAACGATTTCACCATCTTTTGCAAGTAGCGCTCTTATGCGAGCTATCTTTAGCTCAAACTTACTTGAATCGGAAAAACTAAGCTCATCCTTCTGCATAGAGTAGGGTCATTCTACTCTCAAATTTTGACCAAGACACTTACTACACAATAGCTCCGCTGTATTGATATTTAGTCTGAGGCGCAATCTGGAAATGTGAGATCAACCTAACTATCCGAATCTTTAATGTCAATTAAATTGTGTTATTTCTTTCGAGGCATGCCTTCATTTCCAATGGCAATTTGACGAAGCTAAGAGCCCTTTAGAAATCGAAATGAATCAGGCTTGGAAGACCCGTCAGGGGCTCAGTTCTGGGACTTGGACGATGATGTTTCCGCAGTGGACCTTTCCGATACATGCGGTTGCGAGTTCCCTCGAGCCGATGTGGGCGCAGAGGTCTCCGATGCGGTCTTGGCTGAGGTACTTCTCGACCTGGATGTCTCCCGGGATTTGGGCGTTGAGAACGCCCACGTAGTAGCTGGGCATGGCCATCGTCCGGTAGAGCCTTTCTCCGTGCCAGACCTGGATGTAGAGGGGAGCTTCCCGGTCGTGGATGTCCCTCTCGCGGGCGACGCCGCTGAAGATGGTGTCCTCGTCCAGTCCGAAGAACTGGGTGGCTTCGGCGATGAGCTGGTCGGCCGTGTCGGGAATCCTCGTGAGATCGAGGAGGGGACGCAGGTGGGGGAAGGGAGGGCGCTGGTTGGAGGTGAGCCAGATCACGCGGCCACCTCCTTGAGGTAGTAGCCGATGGGCCTGTCCTCGGGGAGATCGACATAGAGGACTCCGGTGTAGGGGAGGAGGAATCTTAGGGTGCGGTAGTGGTTCCTCCCGTGCCAGATTTCGATGAAGAAAGGGGCGCTGCCTTCGGGGTTGGCTTTCGGGCGGCCATAGCCGCTGTAATCGATGAATTGGCCTAAATTGACGAATGGGTGAAAGGCGAGGATGACCTCCAGAGCCATGAACGGATCGAGGGTCAGGTCTTTCAGGTTGTCGAACGGGGGCCGCTCGCACTCGGCGAGATTGGTAAGCTCTTCCATTGGTGATTCCCCTCCTAGGGTTTCATCCACGCTCCCGGCGGGTAGTGACCGCGCGGGGGCATTTCTTGTGTTAGTTTAGCACAGATTCGTCTGGCTACGTTGGTTGTTTAAGGGTACTTATTACCAGTAATTGATTTTGTCGTTTGGTTTGTTTTTGACGCAACCCCGTTGGGGTTGTGTTTATCGGGTTGTTTGGTTACCAGGGTAGGCCCGTTTGGGCCAACCCTTCGCTTAAAGATGGAACCCCCTTTGGGGTTCTTTTCGGACGCGGACTGGTTGTGATGGGGGTGCGTTTGAGAGCGGGGAGGGTGCGTTTGACGCAACCCCTTTGGGGTTGTTTTGTGTTGCGGTTTCGTTACCAGGGTAGGCCCGTTTGGGCCAACCCTTCGCTATTTGGCGGAACCCCGTTGGGGTTCATTTTCGTGGAACACCCGAAGGAGTTGTGTATTACACGCGTGTGTTCCACAACCCCTTCGGGGTTGGTTATCTTGGGTTGTCATTTACCAGGGTAGGCCGTTCCGGCCAACCCTTCGCTATTTGGCGGAACCCCTTTGGGGTTCTTTTCCGGACGCAGACTGGTTGTAATGGAGGGTGCGTTTTTACGCAACCCCTTTGGGGTTGTTTCTTGTTGCGGTTTGGTTACCAGGGTAGGCCTTTCCGGCCAACCCTTCGCTTTGTTACAGAACCCCGTTGGGGTTCGTTTTTCGGACTGTTTTTTAGCCTCCAGACGGCGCGTCTGGAGGCAGCGCGTGTGAGGAGGATTGGGTGTTTAGTTACAAGCGCGTACGTCGGCGTGTCGCTTTGCTCCATCCGACGACTACAGCCTGCTGCGCGGGCGGAACCGCGGCTACACGCTCCGCGTGGGCGGGGAGGGATCGTTCTGATGGGTGGTAGCTGGTACGAGGGCTGAAGCCCTCGGCTACATTTTTTTGGGTGTGGGTTGGCGTTTTGTGGGCATCCCGATGGTGCGGCGGAGCATTCGTTTTACGTCGATGGTTCTTTCGATGTGTTCGTGTTCGTGGAGTCGGGGGGCGTGGGCGGTGAGGAGGTCGCTTCGGGTGACGATGCCGACGAGGTTGCCGTTGGCGTCGAAGATGGGGAGTCGGCCGATAGATTCTCGGACCATTACATCCGCGGCATCCCTTAGCGTAGCGGCTTCGCCGATGACGACGGCGGGGCGTTTGATTTGTTGAGCGACGAGTTGGGTTTCGGGGACGGCGGGGTCGAGGAGGTTTCTCCGGGTGAGGAGTCCGATGAGCTGTCCTTTGGAATTGGTGACGGGGAAGCCCTGGTGTTCGGAGTCTCGCTGGTGTTCGGCGAGCCAGGCTCGGATTTCGGCGAGGGTTTTGTCGCCGGAGATGGTGACGACGGGTTTGAGTCCGATGGCGCCGACGCGGATGTGGTCGAGGTGGTCGGCGACGTATTCGCTGGGGACGCGGATGCCTCGGCGGGCGATCTTCTCGGTCATGATCGTGTTCCGCATGAGGAGGCAGGAGACGAGGTAGGCGGCGGAGCAGGCACCGAGGAGGGGGAGCATGGCGTTGGGCTGCTGGGTGGTTTCGAAAGCGAAGACGACGGAGGTGAGGAGGGCTCGGGAGGCTCCGGCGAACATGGAGGCCATGCCGATGAGGGCGGCCATGCGGGGATCGATGCCGAAGGTGGGGAGGGCGGTGGCGCAGGCGGCTCCGAGGGCGGCTCCGAATCCGCCGCCGATGGTGAGGAGGGGAGCGAGGGTTCCGCCGGAGGTGCCGCTGCCGAGGGAGATGGACCAGGAGACGAACTTGGCGATGCAGAGGACGAGGACGGTTTGCCCTGCGAGGTGTCCGGAGAGGGTGTCGGAGATGTTGGAGTAGCCGACGCCGAGGGTGCGGGGGGCGAAATAGCCGACGAGTCCGACGACGAGTCCGCCGAGGGTGGGCCACCACATCCAGTGGATGGGGATGCGTTCGAAGGCGTCTTCGATGGCATAGACGAGCTTGGTGGCGCCGGTGGCGAGGAGCCCGATCGCGAGTCCGATGGCGATATAGACGAAGAGGGCTTTGGCTCCGGGGAGGGCGAGGGTGGGGGTTGGGAAGGCGGGTCCGGTATCCATCCAGAGGTGTCGGATTCCGGCGGCGACGGCGCAGGCCATGGCGACGGGGATGAGGGTTCGGGATCGGAGCTCGAAGAGGAGGAGCTCGACGGCGAGGATGACGGCGGCGATGGGGGAGCCGAAGATGGCGGTCATGCCCGCGGCCGCGCCGGCGGCGAGGAGGGTTTTGCGTTCGACGCCGGTGGTGTGGAGGAGCTGTCCGACGAGGGAGCCGAGGGCACCGCCGGTGGCGATGATGGGTCCTTCCGCGCCGAAGGGTCCTCCGGTGCCGATGGCGACGGCGGAAGAGGTGGGTTTGAGGAAGGTGATGCGCGGGGGGATGCGGCTTTGGTTGGTGAGGACCTGCTCCATGGCCTCGGGGATGCCGTGTCCGCGGATGGCTCGGGAGCCAAAGCGGGCCATGATGCCGACGATGAGTCCTCCGAGGGCGGGGACGGCGATGACCCAGGGTCCGAGGTGGTTTTCGGCGGGGCTGCTGGGGGCGAGGGAGAAGCGCCCATAGAACGATAGGTTGGTCACGAACGCGATCAGTAGCACGAGGATTTTCGCGGTGATCGTGGCGCCGACGGCGACGAGGACGCAGATCAGGGTGACGACGATCGTTCGGGAATCCAGCAGCCCCGGTTTTTCGGCGCCCGCCTCCTCTTCGAGACAGAGGGCGACCGGAAGAGGCTCGCCGGGATCGTGGGAATTTTCGTGGGAGGGCACGTTTAGAAATTATATCTTGTCGCGATATATTTTTCAGGCCGGGTAAGTAGAAGGGACTATGCCTTCGAAGTCGGATTACGTGGCCTTGGCCTCCTTTCGCAAGTCGTTGCGGAAGTTCCTGCGGTATGTGGAGAACAACGCGCGGTTGGAGGGGGTAACGCCCCAGCAGCACCAAGTACTGCTCGCGGTGAAGGGTCAGGAGGGGCGGGATTGGGCTTCGATCAACGACCTGGTGGAGGCGTTGCAGATCAAGCACCACGCGATGGTGGGGTTGGTGGACCGTTGCCAGGCGCTGGGTTTATTGGAGCGTCGGCAGGGGTCGGAGGACCGGCGGGTGGTGCAGGTTTCGTTGACCCCTTTGGGGGAGGGGATTTTGGCGCGGGTGACGGAGCGGAGTTTGCACGAGCTGCGGAACGTGGGGACGTTGACGCGGGCGCTTGAGGAGATTTGAGTGCGTGAGTGCGTTTTGGGTGCGTTAGTTTTTGACGCAACCCCTTTGGGGTAGGTGGGGTTGTTGCCGTTGTTACCAGGGTAGGCCCGTTGGGCCAACCCTTCGCTATTTGACGGAACCCCGTTGGGGTTCTCTTCCGGGCGGTTCTTTAGCCTCCAGACGGCGCGTCTGGAGGCAGCGCGCGAAGTTAGAGAGAGTGGGGCGTTGCCATCCACGGCTGTGGGTCCTTGCGCTCTATTTTCCCGGGAGCACCCCCACCCTGCCCTCCCCCTGCAAGCACAAGGGGAGGCTAATTCGACTCTTTTGCTACCTTATCTTGCACCTTGGCTCGGTCTTCGGGGGTGATGCCTAGGGCTTGGAGGAGGGTGTAGGCCATGACTTTGTTGCCGGTGGGGTTCATGTGGACGCCGTCGCCGGTGAGGAGGTTGTCTCTGGCGCCGGTGTCTTTTCGGTAGGTCTCGATGAGGGCTCGGAAGGGTTTTTGGTAGTCGACGAAGAGGCAGTTGTGCTTCTTGGCGATGTCTTTGAGGGCGGCGTTGTAGGCCTTGGCCTTCTTGTTCTCGTTCCCGTCGAGGTTTTCGTAGATGACGGTGGCGGAGAGGACGACGACTTTGGCTCCGGTCGCGAGGGCCCTGGTGACCATGTCGTCGACATTCTTGGTGTAGGCGTCGAGGGGGATGCCTTTGGGGCCATCGCCCATGGGGTGGTTGTCGTAGAAGCCATGCCAGACGTCGTTGACGCCGACGCTGATGGTGACGAGGTCGGGCTTTTTGTCGAGGACGTCCTTTTGGAAGCGGGCGATCATGTCGGTGGACTTGTTGCCGGAGATGCCCGCGTTGACGACCTCGATGTTTTGGGACGGGTAGAGGTCGTTCAGGTAGTGGCGGACGAGCCAGACGTAGCCGCCGGGGCCATCGCCGAATTGGGTGATGCTATCGCCGAGCATGACGACGCGGTGGACGTTCTCGAGGATTTTGGGCGGGGTTTGGGCTTGGGCGGCGATCCCGCAGGCGAGCAGGGACAAAGCGGCGAGGGCTTTCGAAAGGCGTTTCATGGCTCAGATTCACTTTACTAGAAGGTTTGTTTGAGGAGGTCGGGGTAGCGGTCCCTGACGTGGAGGACGAATTCGCCGAAGAGGGTGTTCGCCCAGGCGAACCAGGTTCGCGTGAACTTGGTGGGGTCGTCTTTGTGGAAGGCCTCGTGCATGAAGCCGGTGCCGGCGTGGGTTTTGACGAGGGTGCGGAGGTCGTCGGCAACTTCCTGCTCGGAGGTGGAGGTCATGCCGTGGATGATGAAGCTCATGGGCCAGACCATATCGGGGCCGACGTGGCCGCCGATGGCGCCGTATTTCCCCTCGAAGAACTGGGGGTTCCGCTTGCTCCAGACGAACTTGCGGGTGGCTTGGTAGGTGGGATCGGTAGGCTTGCAGATGTCGAGGTAGGGGAAGGACAGGAGGTTGGGGACGTTGGCGTCGTCCATGACGGAGACGTTGCCGAGGCCGTCGATCTCGTAAGGGTAGATGGTTTCGGCGGTGGGGAGCAGGTAGCGGGCGTGCCTGTCGAGGGCGGCCTGGACTTCGTCGGCGAGGGCGCGGGCTTTGGCGGCCTTCTCGGGGTTGTGGCGGACCTTGTTCAGCATGTCGGCCAGTTGGCGGAGGGAGGTGACGGCGAAGTAGTTGGAGGGGATGAGGAACTGGTAGTGGGTGGGGTCGTCGGAGGGTCGGAAGCGGGAGCAGATGAGGCCGACGGGCTTGACGGGGGAGCCGTAGATCTCGGGGGAATCCATGGTGGGTTTCTCGCCGTCGCGCTTGAAGTAGTAGGGGCCGTGGCCGTCTTTGCGCTGCTGCTCGTGGAAGGTTCTTACGATGGCGTCGGCAGCGGCTTCCCATTCTTCGTCGAAGGGAGCGGTGTCGTTGGTCGCTTTCCAGTAGCCGTGGGCGAGGCGGACGCAGTAGCAGAGGGAATCGACCTCCCACTTGTGCTCGTGGACACCGGGCTTCATCTGGGTGAAGTCGCTGGCCCATTCGCTCTTGCGGGTGGGGTCGTCGTAGAAGGCGTTCGCGTAGGGGTCGAGGAGGATGCAGCGGGCCTGGCGGCGGATGACGCCTTCGAGGAGCTTTCTGAGTTTGTCGTCCCTTCGGGCCAGGGGCAGGTAGGGCCAGACCTGGGCGGAGGAGTCGCGGAGCCACATGGCGTCGATATCGCCGGTGATGACGAAGGTGTCGGGCTTGCCGTTCGTCTCGCGGTAGGTGACGGTGGTATCGAGGGTGTTTGGGAAGCAGTTGCCGAAGAGCCAGGCGAGCTCTTTGTCGGCGATTTGGGCCTGGGTTTGGCGGATCGTATCTTCGACGGCCTCGGAAGTGAAGCGGCGGTCGGCGGGTTTGGGGCGCTTGGATTCGGGGCCTTGGAGGCCGAGGAGGCGGCCCGCGTTGAGGCTCATGCCGGAACCCAGTCCGGCCCGTAGAAAGTCGCGGCGTGTCATGTGGGGTTTGTCGAGTCTACTTGCTGCCTTTATACTGCTGTCATGAAGCTTGCCCACTTCTTCGCTTTTGTCGTGTGTCTCGCCCTGATCGGCTGTAAAGGCGGCGGGGCGGCTGGGAAGTACTACATGAACGTCCAGAAGAAGGACCTGATGCCGGGGGCGGACAAGATCGTTTTGGAGCTGAAGTCGGACGGCACCTTCCAAGCCTCGGCGGGGCCGCTGACGATCGTGAGCGGGGATTGGAAAGAGGACGGCGGAAAGGTCACCTTCTCCGAGGGTCAGGGACTGATCGGGAAGGTTTACACGGTGACGGGCGACAAGCTCGTGCCGGAGGGTCAGCCGGGCTGGGACTGGACTCGCAAGTAGCTAAGGCGTGACGGTCGCGTCGAAGTCGGAATCCTTCAGGCTGGACGGCATGCGCCAGCGGACGCTCGTGTCGTGCTTGAGGCCCACGAATCCCCCCGAGTGACGGTTGGGATAGTGGGTGTGGGTCGTGTCCGCGTCCGGAGGGAAGGGGGTCCAGGGCGGGCCGGTGTGTCCGGCGCGGGTGTCGGCGCAGCCGGGGGTGCGGCGGTGGTCCCAGACGAAGAGGACGGACGGGTTTTGGACGGCGGAATCGGGCTTGCCCATGGGGCCGTTCGTGATGTAGCTCATGGCGTAGGCGACCTGCCACGTGGGATCGGAGGGGTCCTTGAAGATCTTCAGATTCTTGATGTAGGGGGCGGTGAGCCCGGCTTTGAAGTTCGGGTAGGGACCTTGGGAGTCGGGGGCCACGGAGTTGTCGTAGGGGGCCCACCAGATCTCGTTCGGGCCGGTGAAGAGGGTGGGGTTGGTGAGGTTCGTGCAGAGCTCGTTGCCAGGGAGGTCGGGGCAGAACCGGTAGCGAGGGTTGACGTCGTCGAAGTCGCCCTTGTAGATGGCGATACCGAGGCCGAGCTGGTGCATGTTGGAGATGCATGTCGTCTTCTTCGCCGCCTCCTTGGCTTGGGAGAAGACGGGGAAGAGGATGGCGGCGAGGATCGCGATGATGGCGATCACCACGAGCAGCTCGATCAGCGTGAACGCCCGGCGCAAGTTCATGGCTTTAGTCTACGTGGGTTTGTGTTTCTTCGGTGGCAAGGCAAAAACACGTTGTCATACGGACGCACTCCCACCCTGCCCTCCCCCTGCACGCAGGGGGAGGCTTGGCTTGCTTTCAACGAAGGAAGTAGCGGGCGTTGGTGACCATGACGTCCTTTCGTTGGCCGAGGGCGTTTCGGAGCTGCTGGGCGACGTTCTCTTGGAGGAGCTTGTGCCAGAACTTGGTGGAAACGGCTTCGGGAACGATGACGGTGATGACCTGGTTGGGGTCTTCATCCAGGAGCTCGTCCACGTACTCCAGGATCGGCTGAGTGAGGGAGCGGTGGGGGGAATTGAGGATGATGAGGGGCATGCCTTCGCCGTATTTCTCCCACATCTCTCGGGTGTCGCCGAGGGATTTTTCGTTGATGCCCACGTGGACGGCCCGGCAGTGGGGATCGATGAGCTTGGCGTAGTCGAGGGCGGAGAGGATGCCTTTGTGGACTCTCGGCACGAGGAGGATCGAGGTGGATCGCGCGTGGCGCTCGACGGGCTGCTCGTCGATGGTGAGCTGACCGGTGATCGAGATGTAGCGGCCCTTGATGAGCTTGAAGAGGGTGAAGAGGACGATGAGGAGGATGGTGACGATCCACGCCCCCTCCGTAAACTTCGTGATGAGGATGACGAGGGTGACGATGCCGCTGAGGACGGCGCCGAGGGCGTTGATCCATGCCTTGGCGTGCCAGCCTTTGCCCTTGACTTTGAACCAGTGCTTCACCATGCCCGACTGGGAGAGGGTGAATGCGCAGAAGACGCCGACCGCGTAGAGGGGCAACAGCTGGTCCAGCTCCCCTTTGAAAGCGAAGACCAGCGTGCCCGCTGCGATGGCGAGGAAGAGGATTCCGTTGTGGAAAACGAGCCGGTCGCCGAGGCGGGCGAGGGGCCTGGGCAGGTAGCCGTCGCGGGCCATCAAGGAAGCGAGGCGGGGGAAGTCGGCGAAGGCGGTGTTCGCGGCGAGGATGAGGATCGCGGCCGTGAAGTATTGGATGACGAAGTAGGCGATCGACTGGTAGCCGAACGTGTAAGCGGCGACCTGAGAGACGACGGTGCTGTACTTCGGATTGCTCGTGCTGTAGAGCGTGAGGTGCGGGATGTGTTGGACGATGTAGCCGATGCCGAGGAACATCACGAAGAGGATCGTGGTCATCCAGCGGAGGGTGGTGCTGGCGTTCTTCGACTCCGGGGCGCGGAAGGCTTGGACTCCGTTGCTGACCGCCTCAATGCCGGTAAGAGCGGTACATCCGGCGGCGAAGGAGCGGAGGATGACGAAGAGGAAGGCGAAGCCGACTTCCTTGCCGATCATGCCCGGGTCGGCCTCCACGACCTGGTGTACAGGGGGGCTTCCGATGGCGTGGAAGAGTCCGACGACGATCAGGGCGAGGATGCAGAAGATGAAGCCGTAGGTGGGGATGGCGAAGAGGGTGCCGGACTCCTTCACGCCGCGCAGGTTGGCCCAGGCGATGACGGCGATACAGATGAGGCTCAGGGGCACCAGGTGCTGGTGGAGGGCCGGGTAGGCGGAGACGATGGCGGCCACGCCGGCGGCGATCGATACGGAAACGGTGAGGACATAGTCGATGAGGAGGGCCGCACCGGCGAGGAGGCCGGGGGTCTCGCCGAGGTTGTCCGTGGCGACGATGTAGGAGCCACCTCCCGAGGGGTAGGCGTGGATCGTCTGATTGTAGGAAAACGCGATGATGAGGATCAGGACGCAGATGGCGAGGGTGATCCAGAACTGATACTGGAGAGCCGTGAGGCTGTAGAGCATCAGGATGCTGAGGATCGCCTCAGTCGCGTAGGCTACGGAGCTGAGAGCGTCGCTCGAAAAGACGGGCAAGCCCAAGAGTGGCCCTAGCCGTTCGTGGTCGGCTTTCGCGGTCGGAATGGGCTTTCCAAGTAGAGCGCGCTTGAATTGCGCAAAGACGCCGCCAGGTTTATCGCTCATAGAATGCGAGCATTTGGCGCTCGGCCCTAGAGTAAACCCTCAGTCTTTTCTCAAGAACCGAGTAATAGGCATCAAGAAAATATCAAGATTTTCTTGATGAGAGGGGGCAGCCATTCACTCGGCCGTCTTCTTGGGCACGATCACGTGTTGGCGGAGGGGCGGCCGGTTGGGATCTCCAAGCTCTTTGAGTTTCGCTTCGAGGCCTCGCACGACTTCTCGACGATGCCTCAACTGGAGCGACTTCGCCAGGATAAGGGCTCCCTGGAACGAGAACAGGGCGAACATCGCGAGCCTCAGCCCATTGTGGTCTCCAACAAACCGGACGATTTGGTAAGTCGCGAACAGCCAGCACGAGGCTACGATCCAAAGACTGCTTTTCCAGGCCTTACCGCCTTTGTCCATATGAGAATTATATAGCCGAGGCTATTTTTTCAGGACCAGCTTCCCCCCTTTTGCAAGCGCACTCATCCATTCCGCGGAGCGGGTGTAGTAGGGACGTTGCTGTTCGGGAGTGGCCAGGTTGTTGTGGGGGGCCTCCGGCATGGGAGCCGCTTCTTTGGGGCCTTTGATTTGGTTGAAGGCGGTCCAGATGCCGGTGGGGGGAGCGACGGTGTCGACGTAGCCCATGGCGACGAGGCAGGTGGCGTGGATGTTCGAGGCGAAGTTCACGCAATCGACGTAGCGAGCGGTTTCCATGACCTTGGGATCGTTGGCCGGGAAGAAGGGGTAGCCACCTTGACGTTGGAAGAGCTCGGCGTTGAGGTCGCAGCCAGCGGGTTCCTCGACGATCAGGTGGGTGATTTTTGGGTGGAGACCGGCGACGGCGAGGGACTGCTGGCCGCCCATGCTGGTGCCCATTACGAGGAGCGTTTTGCCGTCCCAGTCGGGGAGCTCGGTCAGATAGTCGACGGCTCGGACGTCGCGCAGGTACATCTCGACGAAGTAGCTCTTTTCTTTGTCGTCCTGGCCGATGTTGTTGTAACTCTTCAGGGCAGCCGGGAGGGCGTCGTAGTAGGCCTGGGGTTCCGTGGGGAGGACGTCGTGGGGCTCGATATTGAGGGCGATCCAGCCTTCGGCGGCACGGTCGGCGACCCAGGGGCTCCAGAGGCGGTAAGGGGGGCTGGCCCATTGGAGGATCAGCATGGCGGGATGTTTGCCGCCCCCGCTTGGGCGGGCGATTTGGCCGTAAACGTGGGTGCCGTTCACGTGGTCCATGCGGATGGTGGCGTAGTCGACACCGGGTTTGCCGGAGTCTCCGGGGGTGAGAACGGGGTTCTCGGGGATCTTCCGCATGTCGGCGATCTTTTGCTTCCAGAAGCTGTCGAAATCCTTTGGCTTGGCTTGGACGGGCTTGAGCTTTTCGGGGGCCACGGCGGCTCCGAAGGCCATGGGCTTTCCGGTCGCGGGTTTGAGCTCAAGGTAGATCATGGCGGGCTCGCTGAGAGTCGTTTCGACGGTGCCGTTGCCCGCGCTGAGGTCCAGGTCGCCGGAGATGAGAGTCGTCTTGTTGTCCCTTTTGAGCGTGAAGGTGTATTTGCCGGAGCCGGTGAGGGTCCAGCCCGCCTTCTCGCCGAGCGCGTACAGGTTCGAGGCGTGGTAGGGGGTGACGGTCAGGCCGGTTTGGGGGCTGTGCTTGGCGGTGAGGGCGATCGCGGGTATCGCAGCGAGTAGGACGTAGAGGCTCCTTCTGTCGATCTTCATTTCTTCCTCGAATTCGGGGGGACGGCTGATAATATACGGTTAAATGTTGCCCGTTTTGCTAATTATCGTCTCTTCGCAGGTTCCGGTCAAGCTTACTGCCGAACAGGACCACGACCGTCTCCTGAAAGAGCTTGGGATCGCTTCCCTTCGGCCAGGGGTGAACGGGATGGACCCCAAGGCGCCTAACTATGCGAACACCGACGAGGCGAAGGCGAATCCGTATTCGAATATCCCGGATGTGCTCACGTTCAAGAGCGGAAAGCCGGTGACGAGCGCGGGGGATTGGAAGCGGCGGCGAGGGGAGATTATCGAAGACCTCGACCGGGAGATCTATGGGCGGACTCCCAAGCGGCTGCCGAAGGTGAAGTGGGAGGTCTTGAAGGTCGAGAAGGCGGTGAACGGAGACGTTCCGGTGGTGACGAAGCAACTCGTCGGGCACGTGGACAACCACGACTGTCCCCAGATCACGGTCGACATCAAGATGACGCTGACGACGCCCGAAAACGCGAAAGGGGCGGTCCCCGTGATGCTGGAATTCGGGTTTCCGGGGTTTGCCGGGCCACCGCGCCAGGCGAACCAGGGGCCGACGTGGCAGCAGCAGGTTTTAGCGAAAGGCTGGGGGTACGCGGTGATGGACCCGACGAGCGTACAGGCGGACAGCGGCGGCGGGCTTACGCAAGGGATCATCGGGCTCGTAAACAAAGGTCAGCCTCGGAAAGCGGACGACTGGGGAGCGTTGAAGGCTTGGGCCTGGGGAGCGGGACGGGCCTTGGACTACTTCGCGACGGACGGGAGCGTGGACGCGAAGCGAGTGGGGATCGAGGGGATCTCCCGGTATGGGAAGGCGGCGATCGTCACGATGGCCTACGAGCCGCGTTTCGCGGTGGCTTTCGTGGGTTCGTCGGGCCAAGGGGGAGTCAAGATTTGGCGACGGAACTCAGGGGAGACGGTGGAGAACGTGGCCTCGTCGGGCGAGTATCACTGGATGGCGGGCAACTACGTGAAGTACGCGGGCCCGCTCACGCCGAAGGATTTTCCCGTAGATGCCCATGAATTGGTGGCGCTTTGCGCTCCACGCCCCGTCTTCGTGGGAGTTGGGTCGCCGAACGTGGAGGGGATTTGGATCGATTCGCGAGGGACGTTTATGGCGACTTCCCTTGCCTCTCCGGTTTACGCCTTGCTTGGGAAGAAAGGGCTCACCACCACCGAAATGCCGCCTGAAGGGACGCCCCTGATCGATGGCGACCTGGCCTTTAGCCAGCATCACGGAGGGCATACGAACGGCCCCAATTGGCCGGTTTTTATTCAATTCGCAAGCCGGTATTTCGACCGTTAATCGCCTAGCTGCACAGATTCAAGGGCGCCAACCGACCTGCAAAAAAGATCAAGACGGCGGCGAAAATCTGTTGTATAGTGCGTTTTAATTTAACCGTAAATCAAATGAGAAAAACTATTCGCGACGTAGCAGAAGCGGCGGGAGTTTCCGCCATGGCGGTATCGGCGGTGCTGAACGGCACAGGCCGAAACGTGAAGGTGAGCGAGGAGAAGGCGGAGCACATTCGCAAGGTCGCTCGCGAGCTGCGGTATCAGCCGAACCACGTGGCGCGGAGCCTCCGCAACCGAAAGACGGGCATGGTCGCGGTCGTATTCCAGCACTTCGAGCGCTTGGGCGAAGAACGACCTTACTATCCCCAGCTTTTGAACGGCGTGATGGCGGCTCTCTTTCCGGCGGACTATACGCTTTGCCTCTGCCCGCGACTGATTCAGGGGGATGACGCGGGCTCGATTTCGGATGGGCGATTCGACGGCGTTCTATGGTGCCGCCCCGACTTCACAGAGGCCTCCCTCGAGGACATTCAGAACTCGACCGTGCCGGTGGTGATGATGCACGCGCCTCCCGGCTCGGTTCCGGGCGTTCCCACTTTTTGCGCCGACAACGAGGGGGCCATGCGCTCCGTTGTGCGACATCTTTCTGGACTCGGCCATCGAAAGGTCGCATTCGTCATCGACCCCGTCAACGCACACACGGTCGAAGGGCAGGTACGCAGCGAGGCGTTTCTTTCAGCGGCACTTCGATCGGGCATGACGGGCGAACTGCTCGTTTGGGACCCTTCGTACAGCGCCCTCGAAGCCTACAAGGGGGCGAACGCGCCCCACTCCGCCCTCGTCTGCTTCAGCGACACGATCGCAGGAGGGGTTCTCTCCACCTGCGACAGCATGGGCATCTCCGTTCCCCGCGACCTCTCCGTCGTGGGCTTCGACTCATCTTCTTTCTGCGAAAGCACGAAGCCACGCCTGACATCGGTAAATCAGCCGGTGGAGCGCATGGCTTTTACCGCCACTACTCATCTCTTGAGCCTTATCCGTGAAGTGACCGAAGGGTTGCCTTCGTCGCCCACGGTTTCTTCCATCTACGACTGTGGCCTCGACGTACGAGATTCCACAGCCCATCCACACACTCACTGAAGAGTCTTAATATGAAGAAAGCATTTACCCTCATAGAGCTACTTGTAGTTATCGCGATCATCGCGATTCTAGCCGCCATCCTATTCCCGGTCTTTGCCCAAGCCAAGCTTGCAGCGAAGAAGTCGGCCGACCTATCGAACCAGAAGCAGATCTCGCTCGGCGCAATTATGTATTGCTCCGACTACGACGACTTCTTCGCCCGTGGCGACTATCGCCTCAAGGGTATCCGTCAGACCTGGGCTCCGATGACTTGGCGCGAGCTTACGGGACCGTACATCAAGAACGGCATCTCCACGTACACCTGGGTGAACGTGGACGGCAACTCCGGCCCGCTCGCCGACAAGGCGATCTGGCAGCCGCCGACGGTGCCGGACAACATGCGCTACAGCTATGCTGTGCACTTCGGCATCTTCCCGAGCGCCCAAGCGGCGGTGGACAACGGTTGGTCCGGTGCAGATCAGACTGGCGACGGCACTCCGACAGGCAAGCCCGGTATGCCTTCCGTGTCGCAGACACAACTCGACCATCCGGCGACTTTGCTGATGATGACGACGATCGGCTTCAACCCATCCTGGAACGCTTCTAACCCGTATATGCAGAGCGGTTGGTGGTTCTGGGGCGGAGCGGGCGCGAACATCCACGGCCTCACGATTCCAGCCGAATGGGACAAGGACAGTTCGACGCAGAACTATGGTTCCTATCCAGGCAACCTGGACGGTCCGAACGCTTCGCTGCCCCGATTCCGATTCATGGGCGGCTTGAATGCAGGCTACGCGGACGGGCACGTCAAGTTCAGAAAGAAGGGTGCGCTTAGCTGGTGCAGCGACATGTTCATCACTGGCTCGGCGTTCGACTTCTCGGGCGGAGACCAGTCTTGGCTCTTCGGCGCTGGTAATCCCTGCGCGGGGTATTCCCAGTAATGCGCGCGCTCGCCGTTCTCTTCGTTGTCGCCCCGGTCGTTTTGACCGGGTGCGTCAGCAACGACGGGCCGATGAAGACCGACCCGAAGACAGTCATGAACCCGACCGGCAATCCGGCGAATCTACCGCCGGAGGCACAGGGCATGGCAGAGAAGCAGAAGGCGGCGGGCGAGGCAGCCTCCCGCAACATGGACGAAATGTCGCGTCAGATGAACGCGGCTCGCGATGCGGCGGGACATAAGTGAGGCGACTCGCCTTGGGAGTCGTCGCGCTTGTTTCTCTCAGTGGCTGTGTTGGCGGTCAAGGGGATGGAGGAGAACCGGCAGGCCCGGCAAAGGTCGAGTTCACGGGTCAAGTGGACTCGGCCTTGGCGGGCACCTGGCGCACGAAAGAGAGCGATTCGATTCTCGCGCTAGGAAAGGACGGTTCGCTTCAGATCGACTCGACGTTCAACACGCCCAAGGGCATCCAGCACGCTACCAAGCATGGGAGTTGGCTATCGGATCCGGACCGGCTTCGTCTTCGCTACAAGGAGGACAACGGTCAAGAAACGACGATCGCGTACTCGATGAAAGTGTCGGGCAACACGATGACGTTGACGACGAAGGTGCCAAAGAAGGACACCGTTTACACCCGGAAATAGGGCCGGGATGCCCTGTTCCCCTTTCGCTTGCCTATTAAAACGATGACGCTTTCGCCTTTCTTTAACGCACACCACTCGCCTATCGGGGCTTTCGCGAGCTTTACGCTGGGCTGTAAGGGGCCGCGTGGCGGGCTAGGTCTCGAACTGGGCGGTCCGGCGAACGAAGGGGTGTACGTTGGGGTCGAAGAACAAGACGGTTCCGGGCGCTACCGAACTCTTCCCTTTTACGGCGGCTCGGAGATGGCGGCGGAGAATTTCGACGTCGAGGGGTTCAGCGATCTGCGCCACGCAAGTGCGCTTACTCCTTTCGCGGACGGCGATATTACGCGAACGCTCGGCGCGGGGGTCGATACCTGGGTCGCCGGGGATTTGACATTCCGCATCATCTCACCCCCTCGCGCGGTCCCCGATCCCTGTTTGCATGACATTCGCGACGTCGTCGCTCCCGCCGTCCTGGTGGAACTGACGGTGGACAACCGCCAGGGCGAGCATTCACGACGGGCCTTTTTCGGTTACGGCGGCAGTAACCGCTCGACCGGCATGCGACTTTTAAACGAGCCCGCGCTTGTGGGAGTGGGGCAAGGGACGTCGGTCGCGATTGCAAGCGGAGATTCAGGGCTCTACGCGGGCCTGGCCTGGCAGCCGGAGGCGATTCTGGCTCCCCGGCAGAAGGAGAATCTTGGATTCATGCTCGGGAGCATTGGGCTGATCGTGGGGACGGTCGCGCCGGGCGAGGTTCGGACATTCCGGTTCGCGGTGGCCTTTTTCCGGGAGGGCACGGCGACGGCAGGAATGGCGACACGCTACCTTTACCGGCGGTGGTTCGACCGGATCGAGGATGTGCTACGGCATGCGCTTTCCGGCTTTCGGCGGACGGTCGACGAAGCGGAGGCTTTCGACGCCCGGCTATTGAGCGGGCTTTCGGCGGAGCGAGCGTTTATGATGGCGCACGCGATCCGCTCCTATTTCGGCTCGACCCAGCTCTTGGAACGCGAGGACGGGCGGCCACTTTGGGTAGTGCACGAGGGCGAATATCGGATGATGAACACCTTCGACCTGACGGTCGATCAGGCGTTCTTCGAGCTGGCTTTGAACCCTTGGACGGTGCGGAACGAGCTGGACCTCTTCGTCGAGCGATATTCGTATGAGGACGGGGTGCGCTTCCCGGGCTGTTCCGAAATCCATGAGGGGGGCATCGCCTTTACCCACGACATGGGCGTAGCGAACGCGTTTTCGCCCGCTGGGCGCTCGGGGTACGAGCAGGCCGGGCTATGCGGTTGCTTCTCCTACATGAGTGGCGAGGAACTTACGAACTGGGTGATAACGGCGGGGCTGTACGTCCACCAAACAAAGGATTCGGGCTGGGCGACGGGCAAGCGGGCGACTTTCTTGGCCTGTCTTCGCAGCCTCCTCAACCGCGACCATCCTGACGACGAGATGCGGAACGGTGTGATGGGTCTGGATGCGGCGCGTTGCGAGGGGGGCGCGGAGATTACGACTTACGACTCGTTGGACGCTTCGCTCGGGCAGGCCCGGAATAACCTGTACCTGGCGGTCAAGGGCTGGGCGGCTTACTTGCTGCTGTCGAGCGTTTTCCGGCTCATCGGGGAGACCTCGGCGGCGGAGACGGCTCGCTTGCAGGCTTCCCGGGCGGCGACCACGGTTTTGGCGGCTCGCGACGCGGATGGGCTGCTTCCGGCGATCATTGGCGAAGGCGTCGATGCGCGGATCATTCCCGCGATCGAGGGGCTTGTGTATCCGTTCGTGGCGGGGTTGACGGACGAGTTTCCGGAGCTTCGGGAGGCGCTCGACGCGCACCTGAAGGCTGTTCTGCGGCCTGGGGTTTGCCGATTCCCGGATGGCGGATGGCGGCTTAGTTCGACCAGTCGCAATTCGTGGCTCAGCAAGATTTACCTTTGCCAGTACGTAGCGGAGAGCGTGCTAGGCCATGCGCCAGACACGGCGGCAGACCGGGCGCACGTGAAGTGGCTTTTGGACGAGGAGAACGCCTATTACGCATGGAGCGATCAGATGTTGGATGGGAAGGCGGTGGGCAGCCGTTACTACCCGCGCGGGGTGACGAGCATCCTTTGGGCGGCGAAGGGCCGTTCGCCTTTGGATGAGATTCGGCAGCTTGTGGCGCAGGTGGGCGTGGAGGTGGCGTGATTCTCCTCGCCGTCGCGTTGACCGTGATCCAGCCTCCTTTGGGCCCTGCCGCGCCGGCGGGACGCTCGCCAAAGTCGTTTGCGACGGGTCGGTACCGGAATCTGTTTCGGGAGGTCGGGAAGAACGACCGGGAGATCTGCGACAAGATCAACGTCGCCTGGAAGCAGCTTTTCTACGGCGACGACGCTTCGGAGCGGATCTACTATCCGGTCGGGTCCGACATGGCCTACATCAAGGATGTCGGGAACAACGACGTTCGGTCGGAGGGGATGTCGTACGGGATGATGCTGGCCGTACAGCTTGGGCGGAGAGAAGAATTCGACCGGCTTTGGAAGTGGGCGAGGACCTATATGCGGCACTCAAGCGGGCCTTGGAAAGGCTATTTCGCCTGGCAGTGCGACCCATCCGGACACAAGATGACGAAGTTTCCGGCTTCGGATGGGGAGGAGTATTTCGCGATGGCGCTGTTCTTCGCGGCCGGGCGCTGGGGTGGCTCCTACCGGGCAGATGCGGACTCGATTTTGCATACGATGCTTCACAAGGAGCGGGACAACAAGGGCGTCGTGGATACGGCGATGAACATGTTCAATCTTGCCTCGCACCAGGTGGTGTTCGTACCGAACGGGGAAGCGGCTTCGTTTACGGACCCGTCTTACCACCTACCCGCCTTTTATGAGCTTTGGGGGCGCTGGGCTAAGGAGGATCGCGCTTTTTGGCGCTCGGCGGCTTCTACTTCGCGGTCGTTTTTCCGGCGGACGGCTTCTCCGGTTGGGCTATTCCCCGACTACGCCTCTTTCGATGGAAAGCCGTTGAAGGCGCCGTGGGACCCGAAGAGTAAGGGCGATTTGTTTGGCTTCGACGCCTTCCGAGTGGCTGGGAATATCGCGACGGACTACGCCTGGTTTGGGTCCGATCGGTGGCAGGTGTCGCAGAGCAACCGTCCGCTGGAGTTCTTTGCTCGGCAGAAGCCCAAGTACGTGTCGAACTACTCGCTGGATGGGAAGCCGCTGGTCGACTTCCAATCGACGGGACTAGTGTCGATGAACGCGGTCGGAGCTTTGGCTTCGGATTCTTCGGTCGCGCCGTCGTTCGTGCGGGCGCTATGGGACGCGCCGGTGCCCCGAGGGCAGTGGCGGTATTACGACGGGATGCTGTATCTGTTTGGCCTGCTGCAGGCGAGCGGTCGATATCGGATTTGGGCTCCGAAGTAGCTTTTTCAATCCGTACTCCTTAATGTAGATTAGGCCCGTCCAGGCTAATTCGTGCCGAGTTACAAGGAATCGAGGGCGTGGAGGTATCGGTCGCTTAGAACAAAATTGCGGGTGGCGTATAGCGACTTGGCCCACACGGCATGGCGGCGATAGTCGTCTCTGCGGCCAGTAGCTTTGGCGAGCTGTGCCCGCCGTATGACGCAGACACAGAGCAATTTGTCGACGTTAATCGACTCGTGAATTTGGCCTGCCAACGTAAGTTGTCGATCGGCCTCCGCCCAGTCTTCCTCCTTCTCGGCCACATCGGCAAGCAGCATACGGGCAGATGCCTCCCGGTCGTGAGTTTGGCGCTGGCGAGCGACGTGGATTGCCTTCCAGGCGAATTCTTTCGCGGCCTCGTAGTCGCCGGACCCTAGAGCGGCAATGGTCTGCCAGCGCAAAACGTTCGTCAGTTCGTGCTTGGCATGCCTTTCCCCCAATACCGCGAGCTCGCGAGACCATACACTCAGGGATTCGTAGTCTTGAAGCGCCAATGCGGCGCCTCCAAGACCTCGAAGGGCGGCATACCGCTTTTGCCAACTGGATTGAGAAGCTCCCTCTTGCAACTGGGCGAGAAGCATTGCCTCGGCACTCGAATCCCCCCTAGCCCACTCACGTGCCCACTGGATACCCTTGCTGTGCTCCGGATAGTAGGCAAGTTCCAGGGGGCCGAGGGCTTGTTGAACACGCCGTTCGCAACGAGCCTGTTCGACATAGTCACCCGCATATTCGGCTTTGGCCGATAGCCCGCTCCAGCTCGCAGCCTCCCAAAGACACGCCCCTGCTGCCGCGCACCTCTCCACCGACTCTTGGAGCAGAGAGTGGCAATCGGGGCTGCCCTCCCACAGAGCGAAAATGGCGATGACGTACCGAACGAACGGCTCGCTATCCCCAGGAAATTCGAAGCCCGGCGGAAATCGGCTCAGCCAGACAGAAATATCCGGCGCCGGCCAAACCTGGTAGACGACCATCGCAAACTCGGCAACAAGGCTTCGATACGGCTCCAGCGTTTTCCAGCGGTCGATCCAGAAGCGGAAATTCTCTCGCTCGGCGAGAAGCCAGTCGTCCGCATAGTTGTCGAACAGGGTGTCGCCGTTCGCGAGTCCCGCTTCAACCAGATTCCAAAGATAATCGCCCGCCCGGCTTGTCCAATACTCCTGCGTGTCTATTGGCACTCGGTGGAAACATCGGTCTCGAACCGCCCTCAACACGCGGTAGCGGTGGGAGTTCTCATCGAACTGGATCAAGGAACGGGAGACCGTTTGCCTGACCGCGGACGAGAACTCGGCGTCCCCATAGTCCAGCAAAGATCTAAGAGCGTCGAATGTGCAGCCGTCTGGGAAGACGCATGCAACGCACATCAATTCAAATTCCGCGCTGTCAAGGGTATCGAGCACCAAATCGATCGAGTCTGCGACGGACCTTTTGCGCCTCGTCGACGACTCGTTGGAAATGACATCCTGGCCCCGGGGGCTCTCGAACATGCGGCAAAGCTCGTCGATTGGAAGCGTGTTGGTCCAGGCGGCCGCAAGCTCGATGGCCAGAGGAAGGCCTTCGACAGCCCTGCACAAGCGTTCGACTTTTGGCGTGGTGTCCGATGTGAGGGCGAACCGTGGCCAAACGACTTGGGCTCGCCTGGCAAACAGGCGTGCTGCATCGGAGGGCTCAGACTCGTAGCTGTCTTCGCCACGAAACTCCAGTGGCTCTAAAGTAAGGACCTGCTCTCCTGGCAGGCCAATCGGTTGCCAACTCGTCACCAGGAACTGTGTCCGCGCGGATTTGAGAGCCAGTTCCGCGAGCACCGAGGGGAGTGCTGGCGGAAGAAGTTCGATTCCTTCGATCCAGACTAGAATGTCGGCTCGGGCGAGGAAGTCCCGAACCCGATCGCTCGGTTTGGCTGTGCTGTCAAGCCCCCATTGCTCGCAGATCAACTCCAACAAGTCGCGATCGACGGGTTCACCCTCCAGATCGAGACAACGGAACCCGTCGCCATACTCGTGGGCAACCTCATCCACCAGCGCCTTTGCCAGATGTGACTTGCCGACCCCTGGCGGACCGACGATGGAGACGAATCGGCCGGACCGCAAAGTCGTCTTCAAGCGCCCCAGCTCGTTGCTTCGTCCGATAATTCGGCTTGTCTCGGTTGCTTGATTGGGCTTCTTCGGCGCCGTCGCTTCTGAATGGATGCGGTCGAACAGCGCCAACGTTTCCGAAGACAGAGTCCAGCCATACGTTCGGCGAACCATGGATTCGTGTTCGCGGAATGCCTCTAGTGCTCGATTAGGGTCACCGCTCCGTGAGAAATTGGACATCAATTGCCGAAGCGAATCCTCGTTGAGGGGGTCGAGGGACACGGCCAGGCTCAAGTAATAGGTCGCTTCGGGCGCTGGGAGTCGAAGGACCAGTTCGCGAATCGCGTTGCTGCACGCCTCGGCCCTAGCCAGCCTCTCCGACGCTGCCCACTCTTCTCGGCATTCTGGAAGCAGCGGTCCGCGATAGAGTGAAATCGCCTGCCTCAGGTCCGCAGTGTCTCTGTTCGCCAGGAGCCTATCGAACTCCCGAACATCCACGTAGACGTCATCTTCTCGAAGCGACACGGGTCCGGCGCCCACGGACAGGCAATTGGAAGCAGACCCAAGCGCATTCCTTAGATGGGCAAGGCTTCTTCTCAGATTGGCAAGCCCTTGAGACTGGGTGCTCTCCGGCCATAGAGCGGCCGCAATCCGATCTCGAGGCACAGGCATCCGCCCGTGGAGGGCCAGGAAAGCAAGGAGGAACCGCTCCTTTTTGGAGCGTGTGGGGGGCATTGGCTCTCCAGCGATCGAAACTTCGAGCCCACCCAGCATTTGGACATGCAGAAGGGGGGATTTCATTAAGCTGAGGAAACAATATCAGTTTGGCCACGGTTTCGGCCACGCTTGACCCGTAAGATCGCCAGAAATAGTTACTGAAAGCCAAATACCAATTCATGGTTTTTGCTTGGAAAGGAGATTCATGACTAGCCAAATCCGTCGGAAAGCGATCGCCATAAGCCTGCTCGCCTGTTTTGCGGGAGCGAGTGTTTTAGCTCAAGAGGCCCCCCCTCACTTGGCCCTCGCCGAACAGTTGGTGAGTAGCCTCAAGGGGGTGTCCGACAACCACTACGGCGGAGGGGCAAGGCACATCGACTGGGATTCTCCCTCACCTTCGGTGCGCTGTGTCTGTTCCAGCTTCACGACCCTGTTGCTGCAAAAGGCATACAACTTATCCGACGGCGATATCGAGAAGATGGGCCACGGAAAGAACCCGATGGCTCAGGATTATTTCGATGCCACGGGTCCAGGCAAAGCCTTCGAAACGGCTGCCAAGTTTCGGGATATCCGGCCGGGGGACTTCCTTTTCGTCAAGTACACCGACGGGCATGTTAGTCGCAACGGCGTCGAAGACACGGGCCATGTGATGCTTGTGGCGTCCGCGCCGGAAAGGGCGGAAAAGCGAGGGGATGCTCCGAAAAACAGCATCGTCTACACCCTTCAGGTCATCGATTCCAGCGCTTCCGGACACGGCCCCAAAGACACCCGCCATACCGGACCCAACCAATACACGGGAGGAGTTGGAGAAGGAACGGTGCGAGTCGCCGTCGACCCAACGACCGACGCGATTATTGCCTATTCGTGGAGCGACCAAGCCAAGTCGGAGTACTTCTCGCCTCCCGATCGCGTGATGGTTGCGGCCAGGTTCAACCTTCGCTACTTCAAGGCCACCAAGAGCCAAAGGACTTTTCGCAAATGAGAACATCCCGCCTTTTGCCGGCAATCGCGCTATTTACAGTCTTGGGGCCGCAGCAATCTCTGGCGATCCGAGGCGCCGACCAACTCGACAAGCTGCCAAAGTACGCCGGCATCAAGCGGCGGATCGCGGTCACGGAGATCGAAATGAAGTTGGGCACATCTAGCGTAGATACCTCGTCCCCAAACGGAGCTTCGGTTATTCCACCACCAGACTTTGGCTCGGGTCTGACGGAAATGCTGATGACAGCACTCAGCAAATCGAACCGGTTCATCTTGCTGGAGCGGTCCGACAAGGCCCTGCAAGACATTCAGAGAGAACAGACTCAGGGGGGAGTCACGGACGCGACCCGCGCGCAAATGAATAACCTGATGGGCGCGGAGGTCCTCGTTCGCGGCGCGCTGACAGACTTCAGCTCCGAACAGAGTAAGACCGATTCGAAGGGTCTCCTTTCTGGGATCGGCGTCTCCGAGTCCAAGAGCTCCGCCAAGGTTGCGATCGACATCCGGATTTACGATGTGTCGACAGGAGAGATTATCGATTCGGAGCGTGCAACCGGGCAAGTGAGCGCCAAGGGCGTAGGCCTGGACCTAAGCCGAAACGACCTAAGTCTGGATTCGAGCTCTTTCCAGAGCAGCACCCTCGGGAAGGCAACGAAGAAAGCGATTGAGAATGCTGTGTTCGTTATCTGCACCAAGCTCGATAAGCGGCCCTGGCAGGCACGCGTGGCCGATGTCGTGGACGACGAATCGAACAAGAAAGAGCTGTACCTGAACGTGGGCTCTCTGGAAGGAGTCAAGGTGGGCGACGAATTCGAGGTGTTTAGCCCGGGCAGGGCGATTATGGACCCCGACAATCCCGGACGGATTTTGACGACCACCAAGGGGAAGAGAATTGGCCGGTGCCGTGTGGCCTCGGTCGAGCCGGACGTGGCGATTGCGACTCCGATTGACGGTGACGGATTCGCAGCCAAGGATGTCATTCGCCTTCCAGATCCGCTGCCCAAGGCTGGTTCGAAATGAAACTCACAAGTAAAAAGGCGCTGTTCTCCTTTGCTGGCCTTGCGGGTGTGGCAACGATCGTCGCTGCTCCGCTGGTTGCCGGCTCGATCTTGTCCATCAACGGGAAGCAGGTCAGCGAGCGAGTTCGAGTGATCGATGGCGAATCCTGGGTGCCGGTGAAAGACATTGCGAAGGCCGAAGGTTTAACTGTGACCTCAAATGGCGGCCAGATCAACTTGGTCACCGCGGGAGGCGCCAACCAAGTTGGTTCGCTGGTGGGAAAGGTCGGCAGCACGCTCTTCGATGGGCATTGGAAATTCGGCATCTCGAAGTTCGAGCAGGTGGCCTCTTACAAGATCATCACGAGAACGTCCACGGATTACGGCGTCACCAATCCCGTTTCAGAGATCGATGACAACAACGTGATCACGCCCAAACCCGGTTTCAAGCTCTACGTGGCCGACTGCATGCTCAAAAATGGCATGACCCACGCAGCGCAGTTCGAGTGGAGCCCAAACAGCGGCAAAACGGCCGTTACCGACACTTCCGGCGAGAACCATTCCTGGCTGGTGTGGGACATCGCTTCGGAGGCCTTCGTCACGAAGGAAATGTTGCCGGGTTCCGCACTGAGCTTCAAGATTTGCTTTGCGGTGCCGGATTCGGCAACCCCGCAAGATGTGGTTGTGACGCTGCTCACGCTCGGAGACAAGACGGGAACGGACATCCGGTTTCATATCTCAGGTGACGGTTCATGAGACCCCGCGCGCCCCTCGTCCTACTTGCCGGTCTGACATCGATCTCTCTCGCTTCGGCACAGGGCTTTTCTCAGCCGGCCGGCTTTCAGAGGCTGCGCGAACTCGCCTATCGCGGGTTCGAGATGGTGGATGCCGACGGGAAGCCCATCAGCCCGCAAACGAAAATGGAGCTCTCGAACGGGCGTGTCGTCACGGCCCAGGAGTTCTATGACTCCCTGAATCGCATTGAAAGGGGGCTCAACAAAATGGGCCACTCCCTAAGAGAGGGTCCGGCGATGATCGTTCTTTCCGGCAACTATGCGGACCGCTCGATGATCCAATCACAGTTTGGCGAGTACACGAAGTCCCTTAAGACCAACATCGCGGCCCCGATACCGCCACGAAGGGCTCTCCAGCATTCGCAGTGGCAACCAGGGCAGCTTCGACATACGACCACAACCGGCAAAAGCGGAGTGAGCAGCACGTTCGGTCAAGGGGCAACCAGCGAAATCTCGAAGATTCTAAGCCAAGGGACAACGTTGGGCAACGATGCTAAAACCACCTACGAGTGGGGCTTTGACAAGAAGTTTGGGGATAACTCGATCGGCGCACGGCTCAAGGCGAGCCTCACCGTAAACGCGCAAAGCGTCAACAGCGCCAACCCACCTTCGATGAAGGGCAGCACGACAACCATTGGCGCGACATTCAAGGGCGGCTGTCAAGGGACCCTGCTGGGGAACTCGTTCGACATCTTGGACGGAAGCTGTCAAATAGGGACCTCGAGCGCGACGGGCAAGGTTTCGGTCGGGTGGGCCCTGAGCGTGGCCGGCTTTCAGGTCATAGCCGACAATAAGAGCTACGACGCAAGCTACTCATGGAGCGATGGCTATTCGATCCCATTCCAAAAGCAGACCCAAACCATCGAGTTTCCTGTCTTTGGCCCATTTGCCTGCTCAGGATTCATTGGCATTGAGGGAGAGGCGGGCATCAAAGCGAACCTCGCCCTGAATCCGATCTACGCGGAAGCAGAAGTGGTGCCTTACGTGAAAGCGGGAGTCTACGGCGAAGTCGATGCCGGCATCGATGCCGAGGTGGCTTCCGCTTGGGGCGGTCTACACGCCGACCTGATCCTGGTCAACGACGAGTTCACCCTGGGCGCCAACTTGGGAATCGTCGCCCTTCCGGGCAACAAGATCGGATGGCGCGACGAACTCTATGTCCAAAACAACCTGACTCTGTTCACGGGAACCCTGTCGCTGGTAGCTCATGTGTTCGGCCCGGGCGGCGTGAAGCTTCAGGACTTCTCGTATCCCTTCTACACTGTTCCTGGATATCGCGACAATCGCACGCTCTACCAGGTGGGCTCAACCAATCCTCTTCCTTGGGTGGGGAACTAGCCATGCGAAATATTAATCGCCTCGTTCGATTCATCGGCATTCTGCCGGTCGGCTTAGCGGCAACCCTGGCTGGAGCCCAGGAGCAGCGGATGGAGCTTTCCAGCCCGCTCCATCACACCTTAGCCTCCGGACGGCTGACGCGGCCATCCACCTACGTCGCTCCAAGATCGATTGCATACCAGCCGTTCAAGTACGAGTTGCCGCCCGGACACCCGGTCGATCCCAATTCGAAGATTGTGTTGCCGAATCGCAAGGTCGTGACGGTCCGGGAATATATCGACTCGCTCAATCGTATCGAGCAGGGTCTCGCGCAGGTCGGTAAAACGATGCGTGGCCAAGTCGGCGGGGAAATGAGCCCCAAGTTTTCCGACGATGCGCTCTTCCGTCGGCAAGTTGCCGCCTATCACAGCAGTCTGGGCGGCTCAATCACGTCCGTCAGGAACAGGATCGGCGGCAGTCCGGTTTCTGGGGGTAGCAGTTCGCTTAGGGACCGGGTCGGATCCGACCAATACATTGGGGCCTTGGACGGAGCCAAAACCGGTTTGACGCACATGACCCAATCGAGACTCGGAGGCAAAGAGGGCAAAGTAAGCGATACCTTCTATCCGAACCGCGTGGTCATCAATTACGGCACGGCTGAGTATTTCGACAACGGTTTTAGCGGTGGTTTTGGAGACTCTAATTTCGGTGCCACGTTATCGGCGCACCTGAAAATCCAAGGCAAGACCAATGCGGGAACCAACCCGGCGTTCTCGAATGCCGTCAGCGAGATGTCGGCATCCGCGACAATGGCGGCCGATGCCCAGGTGATGGGAAACAGTTTTCGCCTTCTCCAGTTCAATGCGAGCGCGGCCGGCTCAGACAAGACCAATTCCCGCTCTTACGATTTGGGATTGTATGTCGCGGGCGTCCAGATCTTTCACGACAGCGACAACAGCCAAGGGCCGTCCCTGGAATGGCAAGACGGTTTCTCCATCAATTGGGATGCCCAAAGCCCGACGTTTATCTTTCCATTGCTTGGTCCCTTTGAAATGAAGGGCTTTGTGGGCGTGAAGGGTGCAGCGGGGGTAACGGGTTCCTTCCAAGTTCGCTCGTTCAGCGTGACCGGAGAGTTCGCACCGTTTGTAACGGCGAATGCCTACGGCGAGGTGACGGCGGGCGTGGACCTCGGCGTTGCATCGGCGGATGTAGGCGTTCATGCGAACCTAGTGCTCCTCGACGATCATCTGATTTTCAAGCTCGACTCAGGCCTTACCTGGGATCCCGTGAACCACTTTGCCGCCGTCACCGATTGCCTTCTCGAGAATCGGCTTACGGCGATGAGCGGTTCCTTTTCTCTAGTCGCGCACGTTTATGGGCCTTGGGGGTTCAAGCTCTATGACTGGAGCACTGAACTGGCGGGCTGGCCGGGCGAGACTTCCGATCTGACGTTTTCAAAGCCAGCGATGACCAAGCTAGGTTGGCACTGATGTCGAACCACTCCGGCGGCTTGGCTGTGCTCGTGTCATTAGCCTGCCTTAGTGGCAACGGCTACTGCCAAACGCAGGTTAAAAGCACCTATGCTTTCACGCTTTCGACCTACGGTCGAGCACGGGTCGTCGAGCTGAAGCAGCCTCCAAGCGAATATCGCTCGGCACTTGCTGGCGACCTCATTCTTTCGGGGCAAATGGGTGGGAGCTCTCTCTACGGAAGAATTGTAGTCCGCAGTCTCGCACTCGTTAATGGCTCCGCCCGGCTCCCCACAGAGGAAAACGCGCTCCGAGCTGCACTCGGGAAGCCCTTCGTTGTCTTTCGACGGAACGGGAAAGTCACCGGATGTGCCTTCCCGCCCGACGTGCCGCCTGAGGGCCGCAAGTTAGTGCGCACAGTGCTGTCCATCGCCCAACTCTCCGCCGCCGGGAAGGCCGCCGGTAACAGATTGATCCTGGACGATACGATAGGGACCAAACTGCTCCTCACTCGAGTCTCGGGAGAATCACAGATTCTGACCGAGAAAAAATACGTTGCCAACACCGCAAATGCGCTGAATCTGAGCTTGACCGGCGAGTGGAAGGTAAAGCGCTCCTCTCGAAACCTGCTGGATTTGGAGGAGCTTCACGGGCAGGAAACCCTGCAAGCTCTGGTTACGAAATTGAGCAGCTCGACCACTCGGATTCAAGCTGAGATTCGGCATCGAAATACATCTCGCGCGTCGAATGTCGGCCTGGTTTCGACGGCGGGGCAGCCTGAACGGCTGTGGGCTCGTCCGAGCGAGTCCCAAGTTCGGCAATCTCTTGCGCGGCATACGCTGCATGGTTTGGACTCTGCGGCGGTCTTTCGGCTTGTAGAACAGTTGGGAACGAAGGAGCAGAGCGACCAAAGCGGAACAGACGCCTTTTCCAAGCTTCGTGCGCTGGTGATCGTAAGCGACGATGCCGCGAAAGAGGTTGGGCAGCGCTTACGCATTGCTCCGGTCGGCACGCCTCAGTTCGTGGCATACGGCCAGGCGCTGATCAGCGCAGGCTCACCATCGGCTCAGACGGCTTTCTTGGATGCGCTCCGGGCTCGCAAAGGCGAGGCCGCAGCTTCGATGAAGCTCGTCGCCGAACTGGTCGGGCTCGATCATCCGACTGCCTCGACGATCCATTCGCTTCGCGAGTTCGCTGCCGATCGCTCCCACTCTGTCGTTGCGTCGAGCTCGGTTTTGATTCTGGGCCGTTTCGCCGAACGCATAAAGTCGGCTTCGCTTATACGAGAGTTGGGCGCAGATCTACTATCCACCGCGGACCCTGGCCGACAGCGACTCTACATTGGAGCGCTAGGCAATGCGGGGCAGGCTTCCTGCCTACCCTACTTGCAACGGTTCTTAGGTTCGTCGGACGTGAAGGTTCGCGCGGACGCGACCGCTGCCCTTCGGTTCATTCCTTCGGGAAAAGTGGACGGAATGCTTTGTAATCGCCTGATGCGCGACCGTTCGGATGAGGTTCGCGAGGCGGCTGTTTTTGCCCTCGGCTTCCGCCCACACAACGATCGGAACTTTGGCAGCCTTATATTGTCCCTTCGTGAAGACCCATCTGAAGGGGTACGTCGCTCGGCACTCAATACGCTTTGGGCGCAGCGCGAGAATCAGCCGGCGATTGTGATGATCGTAAGCGAGATATCCAAGAAAGATCCATCCAAGGACATTCGAAAAACAGCGACGGATCTGCTCAACATCGACCGTGCGAAGGGATAGGAGTCAAGGCTCAATCGCTTGGATCGGTAAGCCCGTGGCATGAACCAGGGGCTTACCGGGATCGAGGTCGATCAATGAGCGGCGTTTGCCGCCTGCTCGATGAGCTTAGCTACCTCAGAAGGATGGCTTATCATCGGTACATGACTCGACTTCACTTCGACCGTCTTCGCATTGATTCGCTTTGCGAATAGGCGTTCGAGATCAGGGTTGATTGCGTGGTCTTCGCTTGCGACCATGTACCAGCTCGGCAGACTCTTCCACGCTGGTGTCGAGAACTGTTGGGCGAAGATGGCGCCGGCGATAGGCTTTTGGGTGGCAGCCATAACGTTCCGTTCCGTGTCAGGGACGTCGGCAGCAAAGGCATCCTTGAATTTCGAGCGATCGATATACAGGAATCCAGCCGAATCGGGCACGATGGACTCCCCGAGCTTCGACGGATACTTTTCGAGCATTGGCCCGATGACCTCGCCGCTATCGGGAGCAAAGGCCGCGATGTAGACAAGAGCCTTCACGTTCGTGGCTCCGACCGCCGCGGTCGTGATGACAGCGCCTCCGTAGGAGTGCCCCACCAAGATGACATTGCCCTTCTGAGCGTCGATAACGCGTTTCGTCGTCGCGACATCGTCGTCAAAGGATTTCAACGCGTTCTGGACGGCGATGACGTTGAAGCCCTGCTTTTCGAGAAGCGGGATAACATGGCTCCAACTGGAACCATCGGCGAACGCGCCATGGACCAACACAATCGTAGTGTTCGCGTTGGCTGCAGCCTTGGAAATGGGCCGCCCAGCGGCGACCGCGGGTCTGGCGGGCAGGGCTGCGAAAAGTAACGCAGAGAGCCCGAAAGAAAGGATCGTGTATTTAGGGTTAATTTTCATTTTTGATCTCCTTTAGCCGCGCAGAAATCCCAAGATTTCGGAGCGCACTTCGTTTGGCCGTTCGTCGATGAGCCAATGTCCGGCATTCTTGAGCACGACCGACTTCACATTGGTAGCTGCCTGTTTCGCTTGGGCTGTGAGTAAGCCACCCATGGCCCGTTGCCCCTCGATCACCAACACCGGCATGGGCAGCTTTCCGGCTTCTTGGAAACGCTGATTGTCCACCGCGTCCTGGGGGAAGGCCTTGAAATATCCAAGGGCTGCCTCCATCGCTCCCGGCTTTGCGTAGGCAAGGGTGTAAAAGCGGCGATCGGCCTCCGGTATCGCGATCGCGTTTGGGTTCCCCGAGAAGGTAATCCAGAAATGGTCCAGGAAGGTGCGCTCGCGTCCCTTGACGAGCTTCAACGCGATGGGACTGTCCGGAAAGTGGAAGTGCCACAGGTGGGGATCGTTGAAGACCTTGGGCCATTCCTCTCCGATACCAGGGATCGGAGCATCCATCAGGACGAGCTTGCGCACCTCCTCCGGATATTGAGAAGCGTAGGCGAAGACCGCCATCATGCCGATATCGTGTCCCACCAGGCGAATCCGCTTGAAACCCAAACGCTTGACGAGCTCGTGGATATAGCGGGAGGCCGTTTTCATGTCGTACACGTTCCCGGGCAAGAACGAGGATCCGCGAAGGCCCGGAAGCTGGGGTGCGATCACCGTGTAGGAACGGCCGAGCTGCGGCAGGATCGGCCTCCACATCTCAGCCGTGTCGCCAAAACCATGCACAAGCACGACCGGTTCGCCGGAGCCCCCTCGAATATAACGAAGGGAAACTCCGTTGCCTACGGTTTGGGTTGACTCCCGAAATCCGCGAGGCAGCGCTACGCTGCTTGCCTCGGCTGAGCAGACGGTTGCTAGGAGAAGCGCTAGGAATAGAGAATTTTGTTTCATCTTGTTCACCTCGATAGTCCGCCTACGCACGGGCGGCAAATTGCTTGATTGCGATCTCGGTCGCCCAAGGGCCGCCTTGGGCGACCCCGATTTCGATCATGCCGGCGGCCGTTTCTTGCCGGTTCCAATCGCGCTGAAGCTCGCAAAGAACGCCAAGCCAACTGGCTGGGTGGGCTCCGGCTTGATAGACCCTCTGCAGCGCCGTCTCATGGGCGATCGTCGACGTTCCTGCCACGGCGTCGGCCACCGCGTAGACTTCAAAGCCCTCTTTCATCGCATCGAGTGCAGGGAACGCAAGGCAGACCTCAGTCCAGAGCGCGGCCATGATCAGTTTCTTCCGACCGGTCGCTTTCACCGCCGCTACAAACTCGGCATCCTCCCATGCATTGATGCTCGTGCGGTCGATTCCGAAGACGCCAGGAAGAACCTGGCGGAGCTGTGGAATGGTGTCGGGATTGACTCCGGTCTTGACACCAACCGTCGAAAGGACGACGGGGAGCTTGAACAACCGAGCCACGTTCGCCAGTGCGACGACATTGGCAACGAGTTGGATGCTATCCATCGACCGGATCGTGTTCACTTGGGGTGCCTGATAGTCGATGAGAACCAGCGCGGAGTTCTCCGGCGTCAGCAGGTGGTCCGGTATAGGATCTCTTTTGGGCAGACTTGACATTTAAGCTCCTTGGGCGCGGCCCAACCGCGCTTAATCAGTGTCGAAAGGAGCCGTTATCGGAACCGTTCCGCAGCAAGTTCAAAAGCGTTACGGATGAGCAAAGCCTTTGCGATATCCTCTAGCCCATGACAGGCGGAACTTTGGATGGGAAACAGCAAGGTCTCGTGCTTCGCCTGTTTGGTCCGGCCGAGGTGCTCGTGGATGGCCTCCCCCTGCCCCCTTTGCGTTCTCGGAAGGCCCTGTGGCTGCTCGCACTCCTAACGCTTCGAGTCAATCGCTCGGTTCAGCGCGAGTGGCTGGCGTCCATGCTTTGGCCTGACACCGATCACGAGAAGGCCCTTGCGAATTTGCGGACCGTACTAAGCGAGCTGCGCAAAGCACTTGGGGTCGAGGGGCGTCGGCTACAGCCAATCGACCGTCACACCATCTCCTTCGACATCGAAGGAGCCAATGTCGACCTCGTCGAGTTCGATCAAGCGATCGCGAGCGGGACGCACGAATGCCTCCAATTGGCTACATCTCTTTATCAAGGCGCTCTCTTGGAAGGTTGTGGCGAGGAATGGGTCCTTCAGGAAAGGATCGCGCGCGAAAGAGAATGTCTCCAAGCCCTTCAAAAACTCGGGGATGCTTCTTTGGCCGGAGGGGACGCAAAAGCCGCGATCGCATGGTACGGACGAGCCGTCGCGATCGACCCTTTGTGGGAGGCCGCTCACCGCGGAATGATGGAAGCGCTCTTCCGCGACGGCGACGTCAACGGAGCGTTCTACGTCTACCGATCGTATTCCGACTTGCTCCGGCGGGAGATGGGGGCGGTGCCGGATCAACGCACCACCCAGCTTTATGAACGTCTGCGCTTAACGGCTCGCGAACAAGGGCAACCTCAGAAGAAGGAACCATCCCAACTCACGAAGGGCTTCGTTCCGCACCCTTTGACCGAGCTTGTCGGCCGGGAAGACGAGCGAACCGAATTGACGGCCCTCTTGAGGAGATCCCGTCTTGTGACTCTGACGGGGGTCGGGGGCATTGGTAAGACCCGACTTGCGATCGCGCTGGCATCCGACCTTGGGGGCGACTTCCCCGACGGCATCTGGTTCGTCGCTTTGGATTCCTTGGCCGAGGGGGCCCTGATCCCGCTGAAGATCGGGGCCTTGATGGGCCTGACGGAACAACAGAAGCAGACGTGGCTGGAAACGGTCGTGAACCATCTCCGAACCCAGAGGGTCCTGGTCGTTCTCGACAATTGCGAGCACCTGCTGGATTCCTGTGCTCAGGTCGTCGCCCATATGCTCCGGGAATGCCCTGGTCTCCGCATTCTGGCCACAAGCCGGGAGGCGTTGGGGATGGCCGGAGAGTCGACTTGGCCGGTCCCAAGTCTCGCGGTTCCGGAACCCATGCACTTGCCTTCCGGCTCTACGACGATGCAACGCGTCCTTGTCGGGTACGAAGGGGTTCAACTTTTTATCGAGCGAGCACAGGCCGCGCACAGGGGCTTTGCGTTGACGGCAGGCAACACCAAATCCATCGCCGAGATTTGTCATCGCCTCGAAGGAATCCCCCTTGCGATCGAACTTGCAGCGGCACGGGCAAAGTCGATGACTATCGACCAAATCCTGGGGCGATTGGGAGACCACTTGGGCTTATTGACGTCACGCACGCATTCCGCGGCCCCACGCCAGCACGCTCTCTCGTCGACGCTGAATTGGTCCTACGAGTTATTGACCGAACCAGAACAAATACTTCTCCGGCGGCTCGCCGTCTTTGTCGGAGGTTGGACGCTGGAGGCGGCCGAACGGACCTGTTGCGATGCCAACGCAAAGACGGCGACAATCCAGGGGGAAGGAGTCTTGGATTTGTTGACTTCATTGGTCGACAAATCGCTCGTCGTGTTCCAGGAGACCTCCTTGGGCGCCCGCTATCGCTATCTTGAGATGGTTCGTCAATATGCGGCCAAGAAGCTCGAAGAAAGCTCGGAATTGAGTGAAGTGAAAGGCCGGTTCCTTGCTTGGTGCGTCTACGCCACGGAAGAAGTCGAGCGGCACATCGGCGGTGCCGAGCAGCTTTTGTGGATGCAGCGGCTGGAAGCGGACTTCGACAACTTCAGGACCGCGCTTGAGGAAGGGTCGAATGACCAGGCCGTCGTCGAAGCGTGTCTTCGCATCGCCGGGGCAATGTGGAGGTTTTGGCACCGGCGCGGGAGGCATGGCGAAGGGCGGAGGTACTTGGGGCTCGTTCTCGAGCGTGATACCCGTAAGGCTCCGACTTCTTTTCGGGCAAAGGCCCTGTACGGCTCCGGAGCCCTTTTCGGGGAGGCTGATGATCCCAACATTCGCACACGCCTGACAGAGGAGAGCTTACGTATCTACCGAGAGCTTGACGACCGACATCAAATCTGCGCCTGCGTGCGATCGCTTGGGAATGCCGCTTTCCATCGCAACGACTTTCAGGCCGCTTGGGACTTCGGCTCGGAAGCTTTGGCTCTGAGTCGCGAGCTTGGTGATGCCGGCGCCACCGCGCACAATATTTGTACGCTTGGTCTCTTCGCAGCAGCGAAGTGGGAGTTCGCAAATGCCGAAGCCCTTTTTCGAGAAGGCATCGGTTTAATGAGGGAAGGGTGCGACCAAAATGTGTTTGCCTGGGCTCTCTCCTGCCTTGCCGACCTAGTGAGAGATAACGGCGACTTTGTCGCCGCCAAGGCGCTTTACGAAGAGGCTTTGTCCGTGAGCCAGGCCATCGGGTTCAACGCCGTCACCATCTCGGTTTTGAATAGCCTGGGCATCATTGCCGACGAGCATGGCGATTATGAGACGGCCAAGGCCCTCGTGAACGAAAGCTTGCGGATCTCGCACCAGATCGGCGACTTGCATGGCAGGTCGATTTGGTTACGCACGATGGGCATCATCTCCTTTCACGAGGGTGACCTGGTCTCGGCGCGATCAAGTTTCGTTGAGAGCTTGCGACTCGCCAGAGAGTTTGGTGGTAGGCGGGAAACTGCCGACGCTTTATCGTCTCTAGGAAGGCTTGACTTGCATCAACAAAGCGGCCCATCGGCCCGCAGCGCAATCTCCGAAAGCTTTCATATCTATCGGGAGATTTCCAACCTGCGAGGATCCGTGGATAGCTTGGAGGACCTTGCTGCGCTAGGGCTGGCCGAACAGAGGGTCCGAGAAGCGACGATTGCATGGGCCTCTGCAAGTGCGCTACGCGAAAGGTATGCGCTTATCACGAGCGCTAGGGATCTCAAAGATCGCAAAGAACGAACCCACAGGGCTCGCCTGCTCTTGGGGGAGGCTGAGTTTGAAGAGGCGTGGAATATTGGCTGCCAGCAATCTTTAGATCAAGCCGCCGCTGACTTGTTAGCTGCACCAGACTCCTCTTAGGCCCGCCGACGAACGCGAATGGACAGAGCGGTCCGATGTGGATTTGGGAGGATGGTCGGGATGAAAGGATTCGAACCTTCGACCTCTGCGTCCCGAACGCAGCGCTCTACCAAGCTGAGCCACATCCCGAATTGGAATGACATTGTACCACGCTGGATTTAAGCCCTAAATCCAGGTGGAGGCCCGGCGGAAGATTCGGTAGTCGACGGGGCGGCGGACATGGCCGAAGACGAAGTCGGGCCAGCCTGCCATGAAGTCGAGCTCGTAGTCGTCCGGCGGGGAAATCACCACCAGTGGGACGGCCTTCGCCAGAGGGTGGGCCATCTTGGCGTAGGCGAACTGCTCGTAGCCGCCGATTTTGTGGGGCTCGACCAAGGTCGCCAGCAGGTCCACGAACAACATATCGGCCCCTTCACATGCGTTCAAGGCCGGCTCCCACTCTTCAAAAACGATGGTTTCGTCGGAAGGATGAAAGCCCTCCCGAGCAGCCGCTGCGATCTCAGCATCTTTTGTAATCAAAAGAAATTTCATGACATTCGACTTTTCTAGCTTTTACAGCGACAGATTACACAAGCACGCCGCGAATGGCGAGCCTTTTTGACCGAAATGCCTTACGTTCGAACATAAGGTGATTGAAACGAAGAAACGGGTGGAACAAAAACCCACCACTGGCAATTTATGTAAGTATGACGGGCCCTGGTGGGGCGCTAAAGGAGGGGAATCAATGCAAGCGGTCCAAGTAGGAGAATTTGGCGGATTACGGAACGACTTCGACTTCAAGCGTTTCGAAGAAATGGTTTCCCTTACGCAGCGTCGCGCTTTCAGCATGGCCCTCCAGCTCACCCGTAATGCCGCAGACGCCGAAGACCTCATGCAGGAGACCTTTGTGAAGGCATGGCGGGGCTTCGACAGCTATATTCCGGGCAGACCCTTTCTGAACTGGCTGTTACGGATCATGCAGCGTGCCTATTTGGATTCTCGCCGCCGTGAGAACCCGATCCGGAGGGCAGAGTCTTTGAACTCGATGATCTCGCCCAGCGATGGGGAGGTTCAGGAGCTTCCGATCGCGGACCTCGCTCCGACGCCGGACGAGGAACTTTTTCACTTGGAGTGGACTAGCCAGCTTCATTCGGCTCTCGACCAGCTTCCCGAGGTCTATCGCTCAGCGATCACCATGTGCGATCTCGAAGAGATGAGCTATGGGGAGATCGCGGAGGTCCAAAAGACGACGATCGGCACGGTGCGGTCGCGGATTCACCGGGGGCGGCGGATGCTGCGGGATATCTGCCAGCGGTCGGGGATTCGAGTTCCGGAGCGCTGAGCTACTTCGCCTTCGGGTGCGCCTTCTCTACCGCGTCGCGTAGGCGGTCTACGCTGATGTGGGTGTAGATTTGGGTGGTTTCCAGGCTCTCGTGTCCCAGTAGCTGCTGTACCGATTTCAAATCGGCTCCTCCATCGAGCATATGGGTGGCGAAGGTGTGGCGGAGGGTGTGAGGGGAGACGGTGGGGGGGAGCCCGACGCGTTTAGTCCAACGCTTGATGACGTTTTGTACCGTCCGCGTCGTGAGGCGGCCGCCCTGGTGGTTTGTGAAGAGGGGTTCTCCTGCCACGGGTTTGACGCGTTCGCCACCCAGGAAGTCGCGGAGGGCGGACTTGCAGATGTCGCCGAAGATGACGATGCGCTCCTTGTTTCCCTTGCCGTGGACGCGGATCGTTTGATCTTTTAGGTCGATGTCGCGGAGGTTGATTCCGACGACTTCGGAGGCACGCAGGCCGGCAGCGTACATGAGTTCCAAGAGGGCTCGATCCCGGGCGGGGGTTTGGCCTTCCTCGGGCTGATCCAAGAGCTCCTTCGTTTGTTCTTGGTTGAGAGCCTTGGGGAGGGTGCGGCGGCGGATGGGGGCCTCGAGGCTTTCGGTGGGGTCGGTCTTGAGGTGCCCGGCTCGCTTGAGAAACTTTACGAAGGTGCGCAGGGTGCTGAGCTTTCTGGCACGTGTGACGGGAGTGGGGGCATATTTGCGGAGATAACCACGGAGCGAATTGGGATCGAGGCGGACTTCGCCCTCAAGGTAGGTGGAGAGTTGGGCCAAGTCCGATCCGTAGGAGCGCACCGTGTGCGGGGAGCGCTTCACGGCCAGGTTATCGAGGAAGTCTTGGATCAGGGGGTCTAGCAATTTTGGATTTTGGATTGGGGATTTTGGACTTAGCTTTAAGACGTCCCGCCGCTGCCCTTCGTCTTCTCCCGCATCTGCTTTTGGAATTCGATCACGCCGTCGAGGTAGGCCTTCTCCGTTTGCAGGCCCATTTCTGCGCGCCTCTTGTCCAGCTCTTCCGGCTTCTCGACTGGCTTTGGATAGGGCTTGGCGTCTTTATCGTAGGCGAGCTGGGTTCCGTAGCGCTGAAGCTTGCCTGAGTTCACGAGGACTCGGTCGGTGAGGTAGGCGACGGTCGATTTTGGGATTTCCTGGCGCTTTGCCATCGCTTGGAACGTGGGCAGGCACCTCTCTTGGAATTCCGGCGCGAAGTCGGCGTGTTGGACGATGAGGAAGACGACCTGCATACCATCCTTCCCTACTTTCGCGGCGGTCGGGAAGCCTTGGATGCGGATGATTTCGCGAAGGCGGTTCGCGTTCTGGACGAAGACGAGGGTCTTCTTCGCCTCGAAGTTCTCGCCAAACGGGTTCACCTTGGGGTCGAGCTGGATCTTCTGGTCGATATCGCCCATCGCCAAAAGCTCCTTGTGAAGCGCCTCGTCCGTTTGTCCGAGGCTTACCGCCAACAACGCTATCGTTGCCCAAATGTGCATAGCACCATTATAGGTACTGTACCAACTAAAAGACAAGACCAACTGCTATCCGTGGTGCGGATAGCTGTTGGGTTTAGACCTTCTTGAGCACGAGCGACACGTTGTGGCCGCCGAAGCCGTAGGAGTTCGACATTGCGTACTCCAGCGTTTTGTCCCGGGCGACGTTGGGGATGTAGTCCAGGTCGCATTCGGGGTCGGGGTGCTCGTAGTTGATGGTCGGAGGAAGTTTGCTGTCGCGCATGGCGAGCAGGCAGATGAGGGCTTCGATAGCTCCCGCCGCTCCGAGGGTGTGGCCGATCATCGACTTGGTCGAGCTGACGGGCATCTTGTAGGCGTAGTCGCCGAAGGCGCGCTTGATCGCGAACGTCTCACCCTTGTCGTTGTAGTAGGTCGAAGTGCCGTGGGCGTTCATGTAGCCGATGTCTTCCGGCTGCAGCTTGGCGGTGCGGAGGGCCATCTTGAGGGCGCGGTAGGCGCCGTCGGCTTCGGGGTCGGGCTGGGTGATATGGTAGGCGTCGCCGGTCATACCGTAGCCGATCACCTCGCCGTACATCTTGGCTCCGCGAGCCTTTGCGAAGTCGTAGTCTTCCAGCACGAACACGGCGGAGCCCTCGCCGATCACGAAACCGTCGCGCTCCTTATCGAAGGGGCGGGAGGCGTGGGCGGGATCGTCGTTGCGCTGGGTCATGGCGCGGGCCGCGCAGAAGCCGCCGAGGCCGAGCTCGTTAATGGGGGCTTCCGTTCCGCCGGCGAGCATGGCGATGGCGTCGCCGCGCTTGATGATGTGATAGGCGTCGCCGATGGCGTTGGCGCCCGTCGAACAGGCGGTGACGACGCAGGTGTTGGGTCCCTTCAGGCCATTCAGGATCGAGACGTAGCCGGAGGCCATGTCGGGGATCATGTAGGGTACGAGGAAGGGGGAAACCTTGCCGGGACCACCTTCGATCTGGCGGCGGTGCTGCTCACCGAGGTAGGTGAGTCCGCCAATGCCGGAGCCGATGAGGACTCCGAATTCGTCGCGGAGTTCGTCTGTGACTTCGAGGCCACAATCCTTCATCGCCATGGCGGCGGCAGCGACGGCGAACGCGATGAAGCGGTCGATACGCCGCGCTTCCTTCTTGTCCAGCCAATCTTCGGCAACGAAGTCTTTGACTTCCGCAGCGATTTGCGTCGAATATTCGGTGGGGTCTAAAAGGGTGATTCGGTCGACGGCGCTTTCGCCCGCGAGCAAACGAGGCCAGAACTTATCGACACCCGTGCCAAGGGGCGTGACCGCTCCGACACCCGTAACCACGACCCGTCCAGATGGAACGGGCCGCTCGCTCATGCAGATTTCTTCTTGTCGATGTAGGTGACGGCGTCGCCTACGGTCTTGATTTCACCAACTTCCTCGTCGGGGATATCGATGCCGAACTCGTCTTCGAAAGCCATAACGAGTTCAACGACGTCGAGAGAGTCTGCGCCGAGGTCTTCGGTAAAGGAGGCGGATTCGACGACCTCTTCTTCTTTCACGCCCAACTCTTCGACGGTGACCTTTTTGACTCGCTCAAGTGTGTCCGCTGACATGACTGGGAAGATACCACGATTTCGCCATGATCGGCTGGTCCGATTGGCCCTATCTCGCCGTTCTTTATCGGCCCTTAAGAGACTGCGGTGAGCGTGGGGCTTTCCACCACGGCGATGTCGGAAATTTTATGATTCGCGATGACGGAATAGCCGTGCCAGATGAGGATCAGGCCGATGAGCTCGGCGACGTAGAGGACTTCGACGAGACCGGCTTTCGCCATGCTTCCCCCGATTCCGGGCACTAGGCCGCCCACGGCGATGTAGCAGTTCGCGACGAAGCGATAGCGCATGGCGGGTTGGCGCGAATAGCGGACGGCGCTCGCGATGGCTCCGCCGACCAGGAAGGCGAAGGCGTAGAGGTTGAGGAACGGAGTCATGTAGCGAACCCAGTGCCAAGCGAGAATGGCGCCTGTGGGGCGGTTGGGCTGGAGTTGACTGAGGTCCACCGGACTCATCAGGACGCATACGGATGCGGTCAGGAGAAACGGGATCGTGATGGCGGAGAGGATGTTCGCGGTGCGGCGTTTAGTCAGCAAATACACGACGCCTTGAGCAAGCGGGTAGCCACCGAGGAGGGCTCCGGCGATGTACCAGGCCTTGTTCAGCTCGACGGAATTACCGAAGAGGGTGATGGCACTTTCGATGGCGGTGCCGAGGCCGTAGGCGAAGACACCGGTCGCCCACCAGGCGAGGTGAGGGCCGGATTTGCGCTCCCGATTCGCCCGGATCAGGACGACGAAAAACGCTGCCGAGAGGAGGGTCGTCAGGATCGGCAGGTAGCGCACGGCCGCCAGGAAGCTCATGCTTCCATTGTTTGCGGTCTTGGTTGCTTTTCCGTTATGCCCGGTGGCGATCCGTTGCCGAATCTATCGGCTTAGAGGAAGAGGCCGCCGTCTACCGTGAGGGTCTGGCCGGTGACGTAGGCGGATTCCTGGCTCGCCAGGAAGAGCACGGCGGGGGCGATGTCTTCGGCGGTGCCGAGGCGCCCAGCGGGGGCGTTCTTCTGCACGTATTCGCGGAATTCCTGGGGGAGGTCTTCCGTCATATCCGTCTCGATGAAGCCGGGAGCGATGGCGTTGCAGGTGATGTTTCGCGAGCCCAGCTCCTTCGCAACGGAGAGGGTCAGGCCGACGACACCTGCCTTCGAAGCGGCATAGTTTGCTTGGCCGGGTCCGCCGTGGAGGCCGATCACGCTGCTGATGTTCACGATGCGCCCGTAGCGGGCCTTCATCATCGGTTTCGCGACGGCGCGAATGCAGTTGAAGGCACCCTTCAGGTTGACGGCGATGACGCGGTCGAAGTCTTCGTCCTTCATGCGGAGGATAAGCGTGTCTTTGGTGATTCCAGCGTTGTTCACGAGGACGGCAGGGGTGCCGAGGTCGGCTTGGACGGCCTCGATCATCGCGTCGACGGAGGCGGAGTCGCTGACGTCGCAGGCGAAGCCTTTCGCGCCGTTGCCGATTTCGTTGGCGGTAGCGTCGGCTCCGTTTTGGGTCGTCGCCACGCAGGCGACCTTGGCTCCTTCGGCGGCAAAAGCCTTGGCGATCCCTTTTCCGATCCCCCGGCTGGCTCCGGTAACGACGACGACTTGGTCCGCAAAACGCATGGGCGGGAGTTTACTGCGGCGGAAGCTCGTTCCACGTTTTTGCCCAGTCGGGAGTTTCGACCGGGCTGGGCTCGGCGTCGGTTCCATCGAAAAGTAGGCGAGGCTGGTCGTTCGCCAGATCGTAGAGTCTGCCGTCCCGAGTGAGTACCGCCCGCCCTTGTGGCGACTTCCACGTTCCATCGGGGCTTGTCCCCCGCCAAATGACCGTCGAGGCCTGGCTGCCGATTCTCTTTAAAGGATAGACGCAGCAAGTTCCTGCCCGGAAGTCAATCGTTCCGTCGGTTTCCCACACGAGTTCGTCACCCTCAAAGTAAACGCTGTTACCCCGAACAGAGAACTGAAAACAGATGGCAAGCGCTGTGAAGTACGGAGGGCGGGAAACCAATGTGTATTCGGACTCAAGGTAACTCCGGGCTTTCTTCGCCCTTACATACATCGCCATATGCTGTCCATCTGGGCTCAGCGATGCATATTTGACCTTTCCCTTGAGCCATTGACCTGGTTCAAAAGTGTCCGTGTCGGTATGCCACAGGATCAAACGGGTCCATCTTCCCGGTCCGTCGCAGACGACAACCGCTATGGGCTTCTGAGAAGCAAACAGAATCCAAAGTCGACGCGGAGGAATAGGGCTCATTACGATTCATTCCTCGGCGCCGCAAATACTACGCCCGGATCGCACCTACCGCTTCTTCCACTGTGTCCAGGCTGTTCGCTCGAAGGCCCTTCGCCTCGCGGTCGATGCGTTTGAGGAGGCCGGTGAGGACGTCGCCGCTGCCGCATTCGATGAAGGTTTTTACGCCTTCGTTGATCATGTTTTGGATCGTTTCGGTCCAGCGGACGGGGCTTTTGAGTTGGCGCTCGAGGAGGTCTGGCCAGACGCCTTGTTGGACTACCGGCTGGGACGTCACGTTGCTGAAGACGCGACCCGTGCCGGGAGCGAAGGTGGCGGCGTCCAGGGCTTTGCGCATCTCCGTGGCGGACTCGTCCATGAGGGGGCTGTGGAAGGCCCCGCTCACGTTGAGAGGAAGGACGCGCTTCGCGCCTGCGGCGATGGCGTTTTCGCCCGCTTTGGCGACGGCTTCGACCTCGCCGCTGATGACGAGCTGGCCGGGACAATTGTCGTTGGCGATCACAACGATGCCCGGGGTTTCCCAGCAGACGCCTTCGAGCTCCGCGCGCTCCAAGCCCAAAACAGCGGCCATTGTGCCGGGCTGCTTTTCTCCGGCTTTCGCCATGATCTGGCCCCGGGTTTGGACGAGCTTCGCGCCTTCGGAAACGGTCACGATTTCGGCGGCGGCGAGGGCCGCGTATTCACCAACGCTGTGACCCGCCATCGCGGCGATCTCCACCACGCCTTGCAAATGCGCGTTCAAGCAAGCCCAAGCCGCGACACCAGTCGTATACAGGGCCAACTGCGCGTTCTGGGTCTGCCGCAAAGTCTCCTCGTCGGTGTCGAAGCAGAGCTTGGCGGCGTCGACGCCGGTCGCTTCCGAGACCTTCTGAAAGACGTCGCGGGACTCGGGGCGAAGATCGTAAAGCTCTTTGCCCATGCCGGGCTTCTGCGACCCCTGACCGGGGAAGACGATGGCAATCATGGGCCTATGATGGCAGGATTGAGGTCGGGGTTGTGGAAACGAGGAGTGCTCGAAGTCGTCCGACTATCGATGCGTCGCCTTCTCCTTGCCTGCCTCCTGCTCCTTCCGTTTTCGGCCTTCGCCGACAAGGCGGAGGATCAGCTTGTCCGCAAGACGGTCTATCGAATGCGTCAAGGGGATGGCGGGCCGAAGCCGCTGGGCACCCTCGACCAGCGCGCCATCCCCGAACTCATACGAATCCTCGACGAGACGACGGAAATCACGGTGTTTCTGCCCGTTGCGAGACGCCTCTTCGAGCTACGGGCCACGGCATCGATCCCCGTTCTTATCCGATCGCTCGGGCGACCCATGGAACGCTCTGCCGTCTTCGCGTTTGAACCCGCCGCCTTGACTATCCTCGAGCGCTGGAGCTGGCAGGCCGTCAACGGCCTCATCAAAGGCCTCGACTCGGCGAACGGCTCGATCCGTTACGGATGCGCCGAACTGCTCGCCGCCCGCGCACGCTATCGCCCGTCCGACCGGCGTCTCCTGCCCATCTACCGCCGCCTTACTTTGGAGACCGATCCCTCTATGAAAAAGATCGGCTACACCTCGCTTTGGTCTCTGGCGTCGTTCACGCGTTACGATCGCACAAACAGTACGTTGCTCCCCGCCGAAATTCTAAACCAGGAAGCCTTTCGAGCTTTCGTCGAGCTTGCGATGCACGAGCGAGGAATCGCCGGGGACGAAATGACGAAGATGCTCGAGGATTACGTCTGGGGCAATGCAGGCCTCCGATACGATCAACCGAGGCCGAAGGGAACTTCGGACGAGGCGCGAGATAAATACCGGGAGCTTTGCAAAAGCGACCGGCCAGAAATGCGCATGGCGGCTCTCGCCCTCCTCGACGCCAACGGCGGCCTGAACCGCGTCATCTACGACGCCATCGAAGACACCGATCCCGGGGTGCGGCACATAGCGGTGGAGATATTTATGTGCCACCCGGAGTGGGGCCCTCCTCCCTTCCTCGTGGCCCGGGCCACTTCGCCCCGGCCAGAGGTTCGGCTTTGCATCGCGAAGGTCCTTCGAACTTGGCGTGGAAACGTGACGGAAGCGGCCCTGCTCAAGCTGACGAACGATTCCGACCCAGGGGTGCGCAAGGAGGCGAAACAATCGCTCGCCATCCTGCGCGGCGATTACCTTCTGAAGGCGTCGGCAACCATCCACCCGAGCAAAGCGCCTATGTAGCCGAAATTGCCGCCCCAGCCGAGGACGTGCCAGGCACTGACATTGTAGGAGGGGGCAGCGCAGATCGTCATGAAGACCGTCAGAGCGGCAATGGCTCCCACGACGCGCGATGTGGAGTAGTTGAAGCCCCGCTGGGCCAGCCCGATGAAGGCGTACAGCAACGCCGCCAACCAGAAGTTGATCACGGCGATGAAGCCGAGGACAGCCGTCGGCGAACGCCTTCCAAGAGCATTGCTCGTGGTCGAGTCGAAACGGTCAAGCCAACCGCCGAGGGAAAGCGATGCGCCGAGGGCGATGCCGCAGACGAGCATGGAACCGACAACTCCCAGAGTGAGAGTCGAGAAGAGCGGAACAGTGGCAAGGAGGGGAGTCTCGCGGCTCAGCACGACGTAGATGCCCGCCAGGAAACAGACGATGACGGCGACGAAGACGGGGGTCGGCTTGGCCTCGCGGTCGTGGGCGATGTGGATGGTGCTGCGGGTGACCTCGGAGGCTTGGATCAACTCCTCGTGCCGCCGTTGGTAGATCGGGTTGCGGGGGTCGAACTGGGCGGCGAAGGCGTACATCTTGGAGGCCTCCGTCAGATTGCCTCGCGACCGCAGGATATCGCCGAGGACGCCGTACGGGATGGCCTCGCGGGGAGCACGCTTGGTGAGGTCCCGGGCCATGGCTTCCGCCTCGATGATCCGGCCACGGCTGAAAAGCTGGACGAGCTTCGTGAGCTCGACGGCGATCGTGTCCGTCTTCTTCGGAGCCGATTTGGGCTTCGGTTGGGGAGTCGTCCGCATGGCCGTTTTGACCTCGGCCCGCGTCGTCTCCTGCTGGGCGATCGAACGGTCGTAGTCGGCGCGGCGGACCTTGTCGCTCAACACTTCGTAGGCAGCAGTGGCGCGCATGAATATCTCCGCCGATTTGGGATCGGAGGAGCGGTCGGGGTGGTGCTCCAGCACGAGCTTGCGGTACGCCGAACGAACCTCTTCGTGCGTACAACCCCTTTTCAGCCCAAGCGTCTCGTAGTGCGTTGCCAAAACTAGTCGCCGCTGCCCGAAGTGGACAGCATGCTATTGAAGTATCCCGTGTAGAACTTCACGAGGATGATCAGAACGTAGATCGCGACGGCGACGACGGCCACCGCGCCCGTGATCTTTCCAAGCTGCTGGGCTCGAACCTCCGCCTCGTCCTCGTAGTATTCGGAGACCTTGTTCAGCATCTGGTCCACGTTGCCCGTGACTTCGCCCGCGTGGACCATGTCCATGACGATGGGAGTGAAGGCCTGGGTGTTTTGGAAGGTCTGGGTGAGGTTTCCGCCCTGTTCGAGGGTGCGGCCGGCAGGGTGGATGTTCGCGCGAAGGTATTCGTTGCCGCAGGCATCGCCGGCCAACTCCATACACTTATGGACGGGCACGCCCCCGGCGTAGAGGGCTCCGAAGGCGCGTCCGAACTTCGCCATCGCAAATTGCTTGAGCGTGTTGCCCAAATAGGGGATTTTCAGGATGAACTTGTCCCACTGGTATCGGATGCCCGGATTCGCGAGGCCGACTTTGAAGAACAGCCAGAGGCCGACGATGATGGGGCCAAGCACCATCCAGACCGCGATCTGGGTCAGGGGCGACCAAATGGTCTGGCCGGAAGTTTGGGTCGAAATAAACCAGTTCGCGAGGCCGATGATGACGATGGAGCCTCCGACGGTCATCTTGGGCATGAAGAGGGCGCGCTTGTAGGCGTTGCGGATCGCGATCTCTTGCTCGAGGTAGTTCGCTAGCTGCTTCAGAGCCCCAGGTAAGAAGCCGCCTTCCTCACCGGCCCGGACCAGGCTCACCTGGAGGGGCGTGAACACTTCGGGGTAGCGCTGCATCCCTGCGCTGACGGGGCGGCCCGCAAGGACGTGGCCCTTCATCTCGCGGACGATGTGGGAAAGGCGAGGGTCGCGTCCCTGTCCGGCCAGGGTCTCCAGGCTTTGCACCATCGGCACGCCCGCTTCCAGCATCGTGCCGAACTGCCGGAAGAAGAACATTAGCTGGCTGAGCCCGACCTTGCCCACGATGGGACCGACGACGTTGGTCGCGACGTAGGAGCGCGCCTCCACGGGTGGAGCGGTGGGTAGCTCGTTGGTGGGCGTCACTTGGGTCGGAGCGTAGGGGTCGGCCTGCTTGGCTTGTGGGGCCGTCACAGGCGGAGCCTCCGCGACGGCTGTATTCGCGAGGGGATCGCCGAGGAATTGGGCGACGTTGATTTTGTCCACGCGCAGGCCCTTTCGGGTGAGCTGTTCGATGGCGTCGGTGATAGTCGTTCCGAGGACCGTGCCGTTTTCGGGCTGGCCGGAGGCGGTGGTGGCTTGGTACTCGAATGAAGGCATCTGTTTCCCTGTAGACGTTCCTACGGAATTGTCGGTCTCAATCTCCCGTAACTTTCGGGATGAGCTGGCCCCAGAACTGGCCGTACATCGCATAGATCAACAGCATTCCTACGCCGAAGGTCAGGAGCAATATCCAGCAGCCGATGCGACCCTTCGAAGCTTTGTCCTGGAACGTGAAGTCCTCTTGGGACATCCGGGAGGCGTTCATGAGCTGACCGGGGATGTCGCCCGTGATTTCGCCCGTTTGGACCATGGGCGCGTACTCCTCGGGGAGCATCCGGGTGTTGAAGAGGGCTTCGGAAAGCTTGGTTTGCTCCGTCATTTTGTGGCCCTGGTCCAAGAGCGATGCGCGGATGGCCTGGTTCGGCACGGTGTCGGCGGCGAGCATCCACGTCCGCAGCGGAGCAATGCCGGTGCGGGAAAGATTGCTCATGTGCCAGGCGAAGGCGGCGAAGGATTCGGCCTTCGTGCGCTTGCGCACGGTGGGGACGGATAGGGCCAGCCGGTGGCGAAGCTCCGTAAACCGCATCGACTGCCAAACGAAAGCGAGGATGACGCAGATGATGGCTACGATGAGAGTAATGGGGCCGACCGGCCATTTCAGCACCACCCACATCTCCTGCATAAAGGTCGCCGTGCCCGGCGCGGTGCCACCCGCTTTTTCTTGGGCGTCCCAGGTGCGCAAGGTGCCGTCGAAGACGATCTTCAGGATCGGATAGCAGACGATGACGCTGAGGGCGGCAAGGCCAAGCCACACGAACCAACGGCGGAGCTTGCGGGAGGAATCGGCCTGGTCGGAGATCGCGGATACGGCTTCCGGTAAATAACCACCCACCTCTCCCGCCCGAATCGTTCCCGCCACGTGCGCGGGAAACAGGTAGGGGTATAGGCTCAGGGTGTCGGCGATGCTGCCGCCCTCCGCCACATCCCGTGAGACACGCTGGAACGCCTGGCGATAGTCTTCGCGCCGGATACGCATGGCGACGTCGTTGAAGGCTTGAGAAGGGTTGATGCCGGTATTCAGATAGCCCGCGATCTGGGAGAAAAGGAAATAGTTGTCTTTGTCCGTGCCCAGTTTCGTCTTCACGGGGTGACCCATGGGTTTGGGGGCGGGCATATTGACCCGTGTGGGTGGGGGCGCCTGCTGGGGCCTGGCCGCTTCGGCACGTAGAGTCGGAGGCATAGGGGCCGCTATGGTTTGAGCGGGGGCCTGCCTCGCATCGAAAATCTGGGCGACCCGGAAGCCCTGCAACGACAACGCGCGGTTCGCCTCGTCGAGGCTTCCCGCTTGGACCGAACCCTGAATCTGCTGGCCCTGGCTATTCGTCGCGGTGTACTGAAAGAACGGCATCCTTGTTCAGAACGACGTCGGATGCCTGGTCTTCGGTTTGCGCGAGCAGGCTTTCGACTGTTCCCATTGTAGACAGCCTTAACCCCGGTGCAACGTCAAAAACCGGCTGGAGCACGAATCGGCGCTCGGGGGTGCGTGGGTGGGGGATCTCCAAACGGGTTCCGTAGCGGTATTTCAGAACGCCATAGGCCACCAAATCGAGGTCGATCTCGCGGGGGCCGAAACGGTCGCGGGACTGCCTGCCGATCTCCCGTTCGACCCCCTTCAGGAGGGCAAGAAGGCCCAGCGGGCCGAGGCTGGTTTCGCCGGAGACGGCCGCGTTCAGGAACGGCGGCTGGTCGGTGACGTACATCGGCGCGGTCTGGTAGACGTGGCTCGCTTTCAGGTTTTTCAGGTGAAGCGCGAGGTGGTCGACGGCCTGTTGGAGAAAGGAGAGGCTTTCTCCAACGTTCGATCCGAGGGCCACGACGACGGGGGTCATGCTCCTATGATGATTGATGGAGATGAAGGGTGATGGAAGTGATTTTGTTTTCATCACCTTCATCACGATCTCACCTCCATCATCCCCTGATCCTCACCCTTCTCTACTCTTATCGCTAAGCCCTAGCGACACAGTCCTCAGTGGTATAATTTCGAATCCCTGTACGGCGGATATAGCTCAGGGGTTAGAGCGCGTCACTGTGGCTGACGAGGTCGTGGGTTCGAGACCCATTATCCGCCCCAATCCTTCCTCCTTTACTCCGGTAAACTTAAGTTCGAATGCTGGAGAAGCTCCGAGAGATCGAAAAGCGGTTTGATGCGGCTGAGGCCGACTTCAACGATCCCGCCATCGTGACCAACCCGAAGGAGATGCAGCGCATCGGCAAGCTCCGCGCCGAGTTGGAACCCTTGGTCACGACGATCCGCGAGTACCGGAAGGCCCTTTCCGACTTGGAGGAGGCCCAGGAACTTTTGAACGATCCTGAGATGAAGGAACTGGCTCTCGCCGAGATTGACCCCCTTCGTGAGAAGATCACGGGTTTGGAAGCGCGGCTGAAGACAATGCTGGTCCCCAAGGACCCGCTGGACGACAAGCCGGTCATCATCGAAATCCGTCCCGCCGCAGGTGGCGACGAGGCTGCCCTCTTCGCGGGCGAGCTGATGCGGATGTACCTTCGCTATTGCGAGCGCCGCAAGTGGAAGACGGAGGTCGTCGAGATGGAAGAGAGCGGTATCGGCGGCGTTTCGCGGGTCGTTTTCAACGTGAGCGCGCAAGGCGCGTATTCCCAGTTCAAGCATGAGAGCGGCGTACACCGCGTGCAACGCGTTCCCGCTACGGAAAGCCAGGGCCGGATTCATACCTCGACGGTGACGGTGGCCGTTCTTCCCGAGGCGGAAGAGGTGGACGTCGAGATCAAGAACGAAGATTTGGAAGTCTCGACCTTCTGTTCCTCGTCTGCCGGTGGGCAGCACATGCAGAAGAACGAGACGGCGATCCGGATCATCCACAAGCCGACCGGAATCGTCGTGACCTGTCAGGACGAGCGCAGTCAGGCTCAAAACAAGCTCAAGGCGATGGCGGTTCTTCGGGCCAAGGTCTATCAGGTCGAGCTTGAAAAAGTGAATAGCGAGCGAGCGGGCCTTCGCAAGGGACAGATCGGTTCCGGCGACCGTAGCGAGAAGATTCGCACCTACAATTTCCCGCAAAGCCGCATCACGGACCACCGAATCGGGTTCCAGGCTCACAACATGGTCACCTTCATGGATGGCGACATTCAGGAAATGATCGACGCCCTCGTGCAGGACGAGCAGGCTCGCAAGCTGGCCGAAGACGAGGCGGCTTAGCCAAGCATGACCGGTCCCGATCCTAACGAAGGCAGCATCGACCCGATGATTCCCGAGTATTGGAAGCTCGGCGAAGACGTTCAGGATCGTATTATTAGCGAAGGCTACGAACAAGATAGCGTCGACGGCATCGCCGTCGATATCCACGATCTTTTGCAGGCCGCCGACCGCATCCGCGAAGAACTGGCTCCGGCTATTCTGGGCGCTGAGTCGAAAGAGGCCGTCGTGGAGGCTCTCAAGAAACTTCGTTTTGAGATTCACCACATCGCGTGGCATTGCGATGCGGCGCGGATCTATTTGGATGAAGCTGCCGAAAAGCTCGGTTAACCGAAACGCCGCCTTTCCTTAAACGTTTGCCCTGTTGAGTGACACCCACTGACAGGTGACCGATGAAAACATCCCCACGCATCATTGCTTCTTCCGCCGCCGTCGTCGGAGCGAGCGTTCTTGGCCTGGTCCATGCGGACGACGGGCCCAGCTTGAAGGTCAATCCTTCGCGCGGCTCCGCCGCCTACTTGGAGACGATCCACAAGACGGCGGATATGGTCCGCGACCCTGAGGCTCAAACGTTCGCCCAGCGCCTCGGTCTGAACATTTTGAACCTGACCTGGGAGGACACCGGCCGGTACAAGAACTCCGCGGTCGGGCCGAATATCAGCGACATGACGATCCAGGTAGGCGCGGAGGACCCGCAATCGCGGCAGCTCTCCGTGCAATGCATGCCGGTCATCCGCTTTCCGAATTTCAGCGACAAGAGCTGCGACATCGACCCGCGCGACTTCACCGTGCTCGTGGGCAACGAGAAGGGGCGGCGGCTCCAGCGCATCTCCCTTTACGACTTTCTTGCCGACCCACGGAGCTTCCTCACTAAACCCGGCTCTTGGGTCGGCAAGAACCGATCTCTCCTGGCTCCGCGCGACTCGAAGGTGCTGGTCAGCGCCCAAGCGTGCTTCCTGCCGATCCCGAAGAGCGGCAAGGCGACCTTCAACCCGGTGCTGTTCAACTACACGTCGTACTCGGGCGATCCCGGCGTCTTGACGATCCTCGCCACCCGCGAGGGAACAAGCACCACGATCATCGACAACAAGCGGGACGCCTTTAGCGAAGGGTCCTCGTGGGGGCAACGGCTGTTCCATAACGCGAACGGACAGCGGGCGAGCTTGACCGGGCAGCGGTACAGCGACGTCGGCGGCTCTTCGGGCAACGGCGCGAACGGGCAAGATATCGACGGGTCGAATATGGTGCTGCTCGTGCAGGTGCCGCTCAAACAGCATCACCCGATGCGCGGTGTGGACATGACACTTGGCGCGCCGATGAGCGGGTACGGCGGTGGCGGGTTGGGCGGACGGCGCGGCGCTAGCGATGTCGAGAACGCACTCATCGGTCACGGCGACCTCGAGGGGCCGTTCACAGAGGTCGATAACCTCAACATCGAGCGCGATCCCAACTTCCCCATTCGCGTCACCGTGCAGTTCTACAAGGCAACTTCGAACGGCGTCGTGAACGAAGGCGACCTGAAGCAGATCAAGTCGGAGATCGACCGCGTGTACGACCAGAGCGACAGCGTCGGCTCCCTGGTGACGGGCGGCGAGACGGGTCGCGTTACCGAATACTACGGCAACAAGGTTCAGCCCGCCGGGTGGTGGAACGAATTCTGGCGACGGCACGAGGAGAACACCGGCGACAACCGGCAGGAAGCCATCCGCAAGCTGCGGAAGCTACTCGGGGACGACTACCAAGTGCGACCAGTAAGCGACCTGTATTTGCGCGACCTACTTCGCAGACGGTAAGGAATCCGAATCTACAAAAGGGCAGCTTCAGCCGTCGAGGATGTCGACAGACTGAAGCTGTTCTTTGTTTTGAGACCTACTGATTGTTAGGATTGGTCGGGTCCGTGATGACAGGCTGGTCGCAGCAAACGGCCGGGTCTGGATAAACGTTTACGATGTTATCGTAGTCGAAGCAGTGACCGGTTCCGTTGCCGTACCCGCCGACCACTTTCTGGAAACGATAACCGTAGTTCACTCCACCGGAACTGCACGAGAAGTTCTGGTTGCAGCAAGTCCAGCTATATTCGTCTCCAATCGATCCTAGCCAACCTCCAGAACCTGGGGTTACCCCGATGCTCCGGCAGCTTGTAGGATGTCCGGGAGGCGGATCGCAATCGGCGATAGCAATGGCGACAGCAAGCCCCATTATCGTCAGTAAAAAGATATTTTTCATATGAAACTCTCGTTCTTAGTCACGGAGCGAGTCCGCTACAGGTTGGCGTAAGACAACCTGACATCGCAGGGAGTGTCAGGTTTAGGCGTAAAGTTGAGCTTCTCGTTCAGGATGTGGACAACCGTCTTCTTCGATATGCGCTTTACTGCCCCAGACGTTCGATAAGCAAGGGCAAACCCAGGGAGGATATCGTCCTCGTGGAGGATCTTTGGAAGGTGGTTTAGATCGAGGATGAGGGGGTATTCCGGACCACGTTTTTCCCGACAATCGATAAATTTTTCGTAGAGGTCTGGGAAATTGAAAGCGTTCTGATTTTTGCGAACGTTCGCCGAATTCAAGTAAGAAGCAAAGTTGTACCCAGGGCCTTTGTCTACCGGGCATTTCAGCTTTCCGCCAGACATATATGGGTCAATGGGATCCCAAGGTGTCGGATACTCGCCGTTGTCGTTATGATAAAGTTCCAACGCTAGTCCGAGTTGTCTCAGGTTGCTAACGCAAACGGTTTCTTTGGCTTTCTCCTTCGCGGTAACGAGAACGGGCATCAAGATAGCGTAGAGAACGCAGATGATGGCAAGGGAGACCAAGACTTCGATGACGCTAAAGGCTCGTTTCATTGATTTTTAGTCTCAAATATGAGAGCGGCGGCGAGAATAGCAAACATTGCGGCAAGGGCGATACTGCGCGTTTCCGCATAAACGCTGTCGATGGTCCAAATTCGGCCAACGGCGAAGTTGCACAGCGCGAGAATCGCCAATGCGGCAAGGGCGATGACGGCTGCTTTTTGAGGCAGCGGCTGGGCGACGGGGCGTAGTAGTCCGATAGCGCTTCCGATAAGCCCGCCTACGACGAAGAAGTAGAGCCATCCGCTTGGGGATAGCCAATAGGCGTCGAACGTGCCTGCCCAGATATAAACGCCGCGGAAGCGGAATACGATGGTGAGCGTGATGATCGATACGGCGAGGAAAAGGCCAAGACCACGTCCCCGCTGACGTGAGGCGAAGTAAGCCATGACCGCCGCGGAAGGCAGAAGCAACGTTCCGGGTGCGTAGGCGGCGAACCTGCCCAGCACGGTTACCCTGGATGTGCTGATCAGCAGCCTCATCACGATCTCCGTGATGCCGAAGGCCAAGAGCGAGGCACTCATGAGCGTCACTCCCAGGGCGCTGACCGACTTCGACCGTTCTTGTGAAAGAGTCATTTGTCCCCCGTTGGATCGGTCCCGTAGTCGCGCTGGATGAAAGAAATCCGCCCACTCCGATCGAGCCGATAGGTTCGCGGCGTAAACCAGAGATTGAGTCCAGGAGCCCCCTGCGGGTAGCTGACGATCTTGTCCATAGGCCAGACCCCGGTAACCCACTTAGGAATATCTTTGGGCGCGAGCGGAAGCATGACGTAGACGTTCTCGCGCTTGTCTTCCTTCAGGTGGTCGAAGAAGGCAGGCGAGAGGCATTCGGTACAAGAAAGGGCGACGAAGACGCAGGGGCAGCTCACCTTTTCCCGAAGCCAACGCGGCGCCAACTCCCCCAGTTTGGGATCACGGCTGAATTGGCTTTTACCGAGATCGGGCGAAGCGACCGTATGGCGATTTTCCGCAACCGAGGTGACCCAAATGCCCGTGGCGAGGATAGCTCCAAGCGTTGAGTACCCAGCAATTTGGGTCTTTGCTGCGAGAAAGAACTTCATTTTTTGCATTGTAATGCAAAAACATAAGTTTAGAAAGTAATTTTACCAGCAATTATATAGCCCTTAGAACCACTTATGGGTACTAAGGGCGGGTCTTGGAGATTCGCGGCGCCCTACGCTAGGCGCGTAGGCAGGATTCTCAGTCGCCGGTTCGGATCGTCGCCGACTCCTTCACTGGCTAACCTTCTCGCTTCCGCCATCTGGTGCTGCATCTTTCGGATGCTTGCCGGAGCTGGGGAGAGTTCGAAGGGCTTGCCGCTTTGGAGGACTTGCTCGATGCCCGCTTGGGCTTCTTGGAGGGCTTTGGCTTCGTAGCCGGGGCCTTCCGTCGCTTGGCGGATGATCTCGTCGAGGGCGCCCGCGATCTGGGTGAAGGTGTTGGACTTCACGACGACCGTATTGATGGGCTTGCCCGCGATCTCGCGCAGCTTCCGGGGCTGGCTCTGGACCGTCGAACGGATCGCCATGATCGCATCCGCCTGGGAGACGTCGTTGATGACGTAGGCAGGCGCGCGCTTCTCACGGATGGCTCTTTCGAGCCGGGTCCGAGCGATGCCGTACGGATAGATCTTGATGACGGGACCGAGGTCTTCGGAGGGCGGAGCCGGTTTGCTGCCGTTGCCGTTCAGGGTCGCTTTTGCCGCGACGGCTGCGTCGGCGCGGGCGAGCGCCGGGAACCGCTTGTTGAAGCCCGGTTCGTCGACGTCCAACGTCTGTTCCTTCTGCACGATCTCCATGCCGGCGCCGGTGCGCACCCGAATTTCGGGGCGCGGCGGCTGGCCGCGAAGAATCACGTCGACCGTCTTCTGGACATTGTGGTGGACGGCCAGCCGGTCGTAATCGAGAAGCTCGATGACGACGTCGAAGGTGGGCGGGGCTTTGCGCTCCAGCACCGTCTTTTGGGTTCCGCGTCGCTGGGCTTCCGCGTCGGAAAGGGTGACCGCCTGGATGCCGCCGATGAGGTCGCAGAGCGTCGGGTTGAGCATCAGGTTTTCGAGGGTCTGGCCGTGGGCGGTGCCCACGAGCTGGACGCCGCGCTCGGCGATGGTTCTCGCCGCGGCTGCTTCCGCCTCGTTTCCGATCTCGTCGATGACGATGACCTCCGGCATGTGGTTCTCCACCGCCTCGATCATGACGCCGTGCTGTTCGGCCGCGACGCGGACCTGCATACGGCGGGCCGCGCCGATGCCGGGGTGGGGGACATCGCCATCGCCCGCGATTTCGTTCGACGTATCGACGATCACGACGCGCTTCTCCACCTCGTCGGCGAGGACGCGCGCGATCTCGCGCAGCTTGGTCGTCTTACCCACGCCCGGCTTACCGAGCAGAAGGATCGACTGGCCCGAGCGCACGATGTCGTCGATGATATCGATGGTGCCTTCCAGGGCCCGTCCGACGCGGCAGGTCAAGCCGATGACTTTGCCGTGGCGGTTGCGGATCGCGGAGATACGGTGAAGGGTTCGCTCGATGCCGGCTCTGTTGTCGCTGCCGAAGTCGCCAATGGATTTCGTAACGAAATCGATGTCGTGCTCGGAAACGACCACGTCGTTCATGCGCTCTACCCGGTCGCGGAAACGGGCTTCCGCGGGGCGGCCGTAATCGAGGACGACCTCGATCAAGGAATCTAGGCTTTCGCCGCGTTCCAACCGCTCGCGCACGACGGCAGGAAGGACGTCGAGGAACTGGATGATGCCGTCAGAGAAAGGGGACATATGCGGTTGTCAGAGTGGGCTTGGTATTGCCAAACCCACTACACATATTAGGACGTCTTTTCGCCGGGAACAGACGCCGGATTGCGAGATTTGTTAAGGATTCCTTAGGGTTGCCGTAGTTCTTGCAACGTCAGGGAGATGGTCTTGACCTTACCCGCGCTCCAATATTTCAACTGGACCTTGTCCCCAGGCTTTTTGGGCGTAAGGATCTTATTCAGGGTGAAAGACCCCTCCAGCGGCGAGTCGTCGATCTCCATGAGGATATCCAGCGGCTTGATACCGGCAGCGGCCGCCGCACCCGTCGCCTCGCGGACGACGATGCCGGTGGCAGGAACCTCGTTTGCGCCCACCTGCTGGGAGATGTATTGCCGGTTACGCGGATTGGCGAGAACGTCTCCGGGATAGTAGGAGACGCCAAGGCCCGCGTACTTCGGGTGCCCCGTAGCGACGATGTCGTTCACGACCTGCTTCACGCGGTCGATGGGGATTGCGAAGCCGATGCCGACGCTTTGGCCGGTGCTGCTGGCGATGGCGGAGTTGATGCCCACCAGGCGCCCCATTGCGTCCGTGAGCGCGCCGCCCGAGTTGCCGGGGTTGATAGCGGCGTCGGTCTGGATCGCGTTCACGAGGCCGGATTGGCCGACCGGGAGGTCGCGCTTGAGGGAGCTGACGACGCCTACGCTGACCGTGTCGTCGAAGCCGAGGGGGTTGCCGACGGCGAGGACCCATTGGCCAACTTCGAGCGTGGTGCTGTCGCCCAGCTCGACCGGCTTCAGATTCGGCGCATCGATCTTGATGACGGCCAAATCGGCGCGGGGGTCGGTGCCGAGAACCTTGGCGGTGAACGTGCGTTTGTCGTTCAGGCGGACTTTGACCTGGCTCGCGCCCTGGACGACGTGGTTATTCGTGACGATGGTGCCGTTGTCGGAGAGAATGACGCCGGAGCCCTGAGCGGTCTCCTGTTCGCCGCGATCCTCACCGAAGAAGTCCTGCACCTGTTCGAACCGGTCGATGGAGACGACGGACGGCATCACCTTCTTCGCCGCTGCCCGGAAATCGGGCGGGCTGGTGACGGCGCCGCTCGCGTACTGGACGGGCTGAATCGTGGAGGCTTGGTTGTATTGGACGGGTTGGTGCGATGCGCGGTTGGCCATCCAATGGTCCATTTGCAAAGCGCCGAAAACTCCTGCAAACGAAACGACGGCTAAAGCGATATAAGCGGTCTTCTTCATTCTTGTCCTCTTTACGAAAAAAAACGTCATCCACTTCACAGACAGTTCCTGAATCCGAAAGCGTCCTGGGACCGTTTCCCACTCCGTATACTGCGCACATGCTGTGCAGCCTCGTTGCGGGTCTTCTCCTTTCCGCGCCTCCGAAGTTCAGCTTCTACGACCTTGGGCCTTACGATGGCGGGGTGCCGACTCCGGATGCGGTGTTGGGCTACGAGCTTTGCAGTCGCCACACGACCTTCCGCGACCAGGAGCGAGTAGTGCTCGCCATCGCCCAAGCGGCCAAGGCGAAAGTCGTACCGATCGAATATGGGAAGACGGCGGAAAACCGCACGCTGCGCGTCTTTGCCGTCTCTTCGGCGGAGAACATCAAGCGGCTAGAGGAGATTCGAAAGGATCATGCCGAGCTTGCCGACCCGAAGCCCGGCGAAGACCTTGCCCCGATCCTGAAGCGGACGCCCGCCATCGTGTGGGTCAACGAATGCATCCATGGCGACGAGACGGCCTCTTTCGAATCGGGAATGGCCCTCCTTTACAACCTCGCCGCCGCCAAAGGCGGATCGATCAAGGAGGCGTTGGACAACACCGTCGTCCTCGTGAATCCCGTCTACAACCCTGACGGGCACGAGCGGTACGTGGTGGCCTATAACTCAATCCCGAACGGCAGCCCCGACCCGGCTTCGTTCGATAGTGCCGTTCCCAGCGCCTATCAGGGACGGCTGAACCACTTTCGGTTCGACATGAACCGCGACCGGGTGGCGCTGAGCCAAGACGAGACACGGCAGGAAGTGGCCCTCTTTCTGAAGTGGAATCCGCAGGTCTACGTGGACCAGCACGGGCAGGTGGCTTCGTACTTCTTCCCGCCGAACCAGGAATCGCAGAACGTGAACGTGGACCGGGCGCGGGTGAACAAGTGGACGGACATCTTTGGTCGCGCCACCGCCGCGGCTTTCGATTCCCATGGCTGGACCTACTTCATCAAGGACACCTTCGACCTCTACTACCCCGGCTACCTCGACGCCAGCACGACCCTCATGGGCGCCATCGGCATGACCCACGAGACGGACGGTGGCCGCTTCCTCGTGCGGGAGCGACCCGATGAGACGCTTTTGACTTTGAAGGATGGGGCCGCGAAGCACTTCACGTCGGCCTTGGCGGTGATCGAGTCGGCATCGAAGAATCGAGCCGCACTTTTGGATTCCTACTTAGCTTTTAAGAAGCGAGCGGTGAGCGGCGAACACGCCGGGACATTCAAGCGGGTGATCGTCGAGTCCAACGACCGACGTCCCCTCGCACGCCTCCAAGAGCATCTTGCCCGAGCTGGGATCGTGTCCAGCTTCGCCAAAAACTCTTGGTCGCAGGACGATGCCCACGATTATTGGAGCGGTGCAAAGGGAGCCCAGACCTTCCCTGCCGGATCACTCGTGATCGACATGGCCCAGTCCCAAGGTCCCTTCGCGAAGGCCCTCCTTGAGCCGGGTTCCGACTTCGAGCCTGAGTTCATGAAGGCGCAGAAGGCAAAGAAGCAAACCTCTCCCGAAGGCGAGCGGTACCCCGGACCGGAAGACCCCGAGTTCTACGACACGACGGCTTGGTCACTGCCCTATGCTTACGATTTGAAGACCTGGTGGTGCGAGTCTGCGCCGAAGATCAGCGACGATCTGAAGGTGCCCTCGATCAAGGAAGACCTTGTTTCCTTCGGCGCCGGCGCGTTTATCCAGTATCGGGATCAAGACGACATTCTCGCGGTGGCTTGGCTGTTGAGCCAAGGGGTTCGAGTAAGCGTCGCGACGAAGCCGATGAAGCTTGGCGACGCCAATAGCGGCAACTACCGCGAAGTCAAGCCGGGAGATTTCCTTATCCTTGCCGCCCGCAACGACGAGGGCTATGAGCGAAAGCTGCGGGATGCGATTGAGAAGTTCGACGCTCAAATCTATGGACTGCCCACCAGCTACCCAGAAGAAGGTCGGTATGGCCCAGGTAGCGAAAACGTCATTCAGCTTCGCAAACCCAAAATCGGCATCGTCATGGGCAGCGCCGGAAACCTCGGCGACGTCGGACCGATCTGGTTCCTCATGGAGCGTGAGTTCAAGCTTCCGTTCACCCCGCTGACGACAGCGGCGCTTAGCGGGAATCTCGATAAGTACACATGCATCGTCGTCCCCGGCGGGGTCTCTGCGAGCGCGAGCGGGAACCTGCGAGAGTGGGTGCAGAAAGGCGGATGCTTGGTCGTGCTGGACAATCCCGGCTGGGCCATCGGAGGGAGCGGGTTTACGACCTTGGAAGGTGTGGAGGCTGACGATTCGCTTGCCGGATCCCTCTTCCGAGCCCAAGTCGATCCGCGCAACTTCCTAAGCTACGGCTATCCGGTGGTGAATGGCAAGATCGAGATCGCGGTGCCCCTCGATGGCTCCTCGTTCTACAAGGCGCGCAAGGAAGGCGGAAGCGTCGTGACCCTCTCCGCGGACGACAAGGTGACGAAGCTGCTGAGCGGATGGGGCTGGGATTCGACGGAGAAGGATTTGCGGGGAACGGTGTTCCTCCAGGACGCCCCCGTCGGACAGGGCCACGCCGTCGTCTTCACCCACAACCCTATCGACCGTGTGATGTGGCCTGGGCTGCACAAGCTGCTGCTGAACGCGATGATCATCGGCTCAGGAAGTTAAAAGTTGCCCAGTTGCCAAGGTTTTTAGGTTTTCGAGTTTCGAGACCTGGGAAACTTCGGAAACCGGGCAACCTTGGAAACCTAAAATGCTCCCCGAAAACTACACGGAACGAGTCTACGCCGGGGTTCTCGGCAAGGTGATCGGCGTCTACCTCGGACGTCCGTTCGAGCAATGGCGGCGGGCGGATATCCAAAAGCGGCTCGGGGAGATCGAGTACTACGTGAACGAGGAGCTTGGCCAGCCCCTCGTCGTGGCGGACGACGATATCAGCGGGACGTTCACCTTCCTACGGGCCCTCGAGGACAACGACTTCGATCCGAACCTGACTCCCGCCCAGATCGGTGAGACCTGGCTGAATTACATCGTAGAGAACCGGACCGTGCTCTGGTGGGGCGGGATGTCGACCTCCACGGAGCACACGGCTTATCTCCGGCTGAAGAGCGGGATCAAGGCTCCGTCGTCGGGTTCGATAGAAACCAACAGGCGGACAGTTGCGGAACAGATCGGGGCCCAAATCTTCATCGACGGCTGGGGGCTGATCCATCCCGGCGATCCCGCTGCCGCCGCGGACTGGGCCCGCCGCGCCGCGTCCGTCAGCCACGATGGGGAGGCCATCCACGGCGCGCAGGTGATAGCTTCTTTGATCGCCGCCGCATTTGTCGAGCAGGACATCGACAAGATGCTCGATCTGGCCCTTGCCCAGATTCCAAGCGATTGCCTCATCCGCAAAGTCGCCGATTTTGTCCGCGACCTCGTCGCTCGCGTTCCGGACTGGCGCGAGGGGTTTGGCGAACTGGATTACGAGTACGGGTACGAGCGGTTCCAGGGGGAATGCCACATCGTCCCCAACCACGCCCTCGTCCTCTTTGCCCTGCTTCATGGAAAAGGGGATTGGCAGGAGTCCATGCGGATCGTGAATTCCTGCGGCTGGGACACCGACTGCAATGCGGGAAATCTCGGATGCATTCTAGGTGTGAAAGGCGGCCTGCGGACCTTCGAAGGCGGTCCTGACTGGCGGGGTCCGGTGGCGGACCGGGTCGTCATTCCGACGGCCGACGGAGGGGGTTTCGCGACGGACACGGCGCGGTTGACGGCGCAGGTTGTCTATTCGGCACGGCGGCTCCGAGGGGAAGCTTGCGAGCGACCTAAGCGGTTCGAGTTTGGACTGCGCGACTGTTTTCATGGGTTTGTGTCTTCGACCGCTCAGACAAATCGGGATGCCGTCGTTATCGATCGAGGCAATAGGCGGCCTGCATTCATCGTGCGCGTGGCGAAAGGGGTCACGGGCAAAGTAGGTGTGCCGGTCTTTATCCTGCCCGAACAGCGGACACAAGGCGGCTATGGGCTGCTCGCTTCGCCAGCTATCTACCCAGGACAGCGATTGAGGGCGACACTGGCTCAGCAAAGCGGCGATGAAACGACGCGGCCGTTCCTCTTCGTCCGTCGCTATGGCCCGGGGGACCAAGTGATCGAGGATCGGTCGGAAACCGGGATTTGGGATCGCAAATCCACGAGCGCCGGCTTACCATCTTTGAACCTCGAATGGGATATCCCGGGACGAGCGTCCAAGCCCGTTTTCGAGGTTGGCATCGGCTGGGAAGGAGACCATCCGCAGCAGGCGATCTTCGACCTTGTGTCCTTCGATTGGGACGGCATCCCAACCTGCGAATTCGCACGACCCACCGAGCGGGGCGAGATGTGGCTCCGGCAATGGGTGAATGGGCTGAGCGAGCTCCGCGATTGGAACGGGATGGACTGCGTGCAAAACGAAGGGACGGGGCTGGCCATCGTCGGATGCCGGGAGTGGAAGGACTACTCGGCGGGAGCCCAGTTTCGGCTCAGCGCCTCGAAAAGCGCGGGGCTTGCCGTCCACGTGCAAGGGCTACGGCGCTACTATGCGCTTGTTCTGGAGGCAGGAAAAGCCCGGCTCGTCAAAGCTCGCGACGGGGTCCGCACCCTCGCCGAGACCGACTTCGCGACTTCGTTCGACGATGAATACCGGCTTCGCCTTGACGTCAAGACGACGGAGGGCGGTGTTCATCTAATCGGTTTCGTGGACGGGCAGGCCGTCTTCGAATACAACGATGCCGAGCGTCCGCTTGAGAGCGGAGCGCTCGGCATCGTTGTCACTGAGGGACGGGCTTTGGTCGAGGCCGTCCAAATCCGGCCTTACCAGCGATATTGACGGACAGCCACTTTGGCTTTCGGATCGCCTGGCAAAGGCGTCGCCATACTGCCCTCTTCGAACTGCCATTGATCGCGCAGGACGAGCAGGATAAGCAGACCGATAAGCCCCAGAATCCCGATGAGGCCGATGACAGGCGAATAGCCCTTGCTCTTGGCGTAAAAGCACAGGCCAATCATCCACGACACGAATGAGCCGAGCAGGCAAACCATGCCCGCCATCGGCATCGTCGCCCTCGTCATCACCATCAAACCGATGAACACAAACGCCAGCACGATACCGATATTGGAAACGCGCTGAATCCCCTTCTTTTCCTCTAAAGTTCCCACCCTAGTTAAGTTCCCCAGGAGTCTGGAACACTCACCTGAAGTGTTTACCGGCTTTCCGCGCCCTTAATGGGAGCTTCGATGGGAATCAATCTTCGTAAAATAGCGGCATGCGCGTTCTTGTCCTGGGCGGAAAATGAGGATCGAAGCCACGCCCCGGAACCGGGCTGGGGAATTGGCGCTGGAAATCTACCGGCGGACCTTGGAGGCCATTCGCGGCGACCGGCTGGTCGAAGCCAAGGTCTCGCTCGACGGCGACAAGCTGATCGTGGACAACCTCGTTCTCGATCTTGCCGGCTACGAACGAGTCTTTGTCTGCGGGACGGGCAAAGCCTCCATCGCCATGGGCGAGGGGCTGGAAAACGTTCTCGGCGACCGAATCGACGGCGGCCTGATCGTCACGAAAAGTGGCCACGCGGAGCCCCTGCGAAACATCCGGACGATGGAGGCGGGACATCCCGTCCCCGACGCTGCTTCATTGGCGGCTGGCCAAGCCATGCTCGACTTCGCCGCCCAAACCAACGCGCAGGACCTCGTCCTCTTTGTCCTCTCGGGCGGCGCGTCCGCCTTGATGGAAGCCCCCGTCGACGGAATCTCGCTCGAAGACCTGCAAACGGTCAACCAGCAGCTCCTCGCAAGCGGAGCCACGATCTTGACCATGAACGCCATCCGGTCCCGCCTTTCTCGCATCAAAGTTGGGGGATTGGCCCGCGCGTTTGCCGCCCATGTCGTGTGCCTCGTGGCTTCCGACGTCCAAGGCAACCGGCTCAGCGTGATCGGTTCCGGGCCCTTCGTTTCGCCTCCCCAGGAGGTTCCCCTGGACGATATCCTCCGATCCTTCGGGTTCGACCGGACCTTTCCCGAATCCGTTCTCCGGCGGCTTCAGGAAAGGTCCGGTCACGAAGCGGTTCCTCTCGTCGAGCACCGAATCGTGGGCGACGCCCGGATCATGGGCGAGATCGCGATTCGATTCGCCCGAGAACTAGGTTTGTCGCCCTCCGGCGGCCCCTGGACCCTTTCGGGCGATGCCCGCGAGGCGGTTCGCCTCTATGACGCGAAAGGCATGGTCCCCGACCTTCCCTCCCGCATGGATCCCACTTACAACTGCATGATCGCGACGGGCGAAACGACGGTCGTCGTCTCAGGCGCGGGCCTCGGCGGACGGGCTCAGGAGATGGCGGTAGTCGCGGCACAGAAGATCGCCGGGCACCCCGATGTTGCCTGGCTGATTGCCGGGTCGGACGGGACTGACGGACCCACCGACGCGGCGGGAGCTCTGGTCGACGGGGAGACTTTGGCAAGAGCCGCAGCCAGGGGTTTCGAATACGAGAAGACCCTGGCCGACAACGACAGCTACCACTTCCACGAAGCTGCGGGAACGCTAGTCAAGACCGGCCCGACAGGAAGCAATCTCAACGACATCATGATCGTTGTGAGTGAGCCGTCAGCACGAGACGTCGCGCCCCTCTGAGCCGAAGATCGCCATGCGTTCTTCGGTGGAGGTTCGAGGGGTGCCCTTGGCCACGTAGTGGAACTGCAGCGCCCGTCGCCGGGTGTTGGTGCGGTTGTGCGGAGTACCGTGGGGAACGAGACCATCGAAGATCAGGCAGCCGCCCGCGTGTAGGGGCGTGGCCACCGCTTGACCCTGGCTCAAGATATCCGTGTCGCAGATCTGCCAGTCGCGGCGGTTGAAGTGGGGGATGGGTCCGGCTCGGTGGCCGCCTGGCAGGAAGTGCATGCAGCCGTTTTCGGGGTAGGTGTCGTCGAGGGCGATCCACACGCCCACCACCTTCGTGCCATCGGGCAGGTTGAAGTACGCGTGGTCTTGGTGCCAGGGCTTCTCGCGTCCGATGCCGGGCGGTTTGAGGAGGGCCATCTCCTGGAACATCTCGGCTTCCGCGCCAAGGATGTGTTCGACGATGCGCAGCAGGCGCGGCTCATAGGCCATCGCCTCGATGCGGGGATCGAGGTCTACGAACCACATGAGCTTGCGGACGTAGTCGAGACGCTCCTCAGGGGGCATCGACTCGATTTTGCCGGCGGCCAGGTTCTCGAATTGAAGTTGAGTTTTTTCGGGCAGCTCCCGCACCGTCAATTGGAAAAGGGCATCCAACAACTCCGCCACATGCGAAGGGGTGAAAGCGTTATCGAAGGAGACGAAGCCCGCTTCCTCGTACTGCGACGCGATGGCGGTAGGGTCCTCGGGGAGCCCGTCGAGGGGCGTGATGGAAGCGACGGTCTCGTAGAGGGCTTCCGAATATTCGCCCGGCTTGACGGTATCGATATCGAGCTTGGTCGTGGCGGCCATTCCACTAATATACGGAAGCCTCAGAATTTAAACGAGGCCGAAATCAAGATTGAACGGCCTTGCTGAAATCTTGAACCACTAAATGCTGATTGGAAGTTAGCTGCCTTGCGTCCGTGGACAGGACGGCCGATCTCAATTCCTAGACCACCTGCCGCTCGGCGAAGCCTACTTCAAGAAGCGATTCAGGGTGAGGCGGATTTCCTCCAGGCGCTCTTCGGAAGTGGAGTTATGAGGATGATCGCCGGAATCGTCGTGGCCGTAGACGCAGTTCTCGAGGTGGGTCGAGAGCAGCACCACTCCCAACTGATCGAGGGCGGCTCGCAGGGCTGCGACCTGGGTGAGGATATCTACGCAGTAGCGCTCCTCGTCCACCATCTTTTTGATCCCGTTCACTTGCCCCGACATCCGCGCCAGGCGGTTGAGGGCGTCTTGCTTCACTTTGGTCTTCATCTTCGACGGCTCGGATACATTGTGAAAGATATAGGAGTTGGACGATCCAATTTAGTCCCTGAGACAGTCTAACAGCCGTATTAGACGCCAAGCCATGAGATTTCATCGCAGTCGAGACCTGAAGCGAACGAAGATCGAGATCATTCCCATGATCGACACGATGTTCTTTCTCCTCGTCTTCTTCATGCTCTCGTCGCTTGCCCTGACCAAGATGATGGGAATGCCGGTGAATCTGCCGAAGGCGGCCTCCGCGACGCGAATGCAGTCCGATAACTTCGCCCTGACCATCGATAAAGCAGGAGCGATCTACCTGGATCGGACGCCGGTGACGGTGGATACGCTGCGCGACCGGTTAGCGGGCCAGCCGGGACTGAAGGACAAAGTTTTGGTAATCGACGCCGACGAGTCGAGCTCGCACGGGCTGGTCGTCCGGTGCATCGACGCGGCGAGGGAAGCCGGAGTCACCCGGTTCGCCATCGCCACGCAAACTCCTTAGCGGCTTTGCCGCAGGATTGGAGGATTAAAAGGATTGAAGGATTGGGTCCGGACCTAATCCTTAATCCTTCAATCCTGTGACAAAGTCGCCAATCCTGCGCCCCGGCGCTCAGGTGCTATCCGCCGATGCGTCGGTGGCAGTAGGCGACGCCGCCCTTTTCCACGTACTGCTGGTGGTATTCCTCAGCGAGGGTGAACGGCTGGGCGGGGATGATCTCGGTGACGATCTTGCCTCCGTGGAGCTCGCCAGATTTCTGAAGAGCGTCGCGCGACTTGATGGCGGCTTGCTTCTCGGCCTCGGTGTGATAGAAAATCACCGAGCGGTATTGGGTGCCGATGTCGGGGCCTGCCTGGTTCGCGATGGTGGGATCGTGGAGGTCCCAGAAGAGGCGCAGGAGCTTTTCGTAGGACGTCTTCGAGGGGTCGAAGACGAGGCGGACGGTCTCCGCGTGGCCGGTCTTGTCCGTGCAAACCATCTCGTAGTCCGGGTTCTTGACGTGTCCGCCCGAGTAGCCCACGGCAGTCGCTACGACACCCGGGAATTTGCGGAACTCATCCTCGACGCCCCAGAAACAGCCGCAGGCGAAGGAGGCGACCTCCAGCTTGCCGCTCGGCTTGGGAGCGCCTTTCACGGGACGCAGGCCGTCTGTCGAGTTCGCGGCAATGGTCTTCAGGGCCCCGCCGTCGGCGACCGGTTGAGCGTTGCCCATCGTGCAGGCGACGGCCAAGGCCGCGCCCGCCAAACCTACCAAGATCAATCCAAGACTCTTCGTCATGTTCTTCTCCGACTTCTTAAATCATCCCTCACAATGCCCGTCAACCCATTTTGGTTCGCAGAATCTTTCTCGCACGTCATAGAGGTGGGACTTTGAACCCGACAATCTTCTCGGAGCACAATAAGGAAGCATGGCGGACGAAGCGCAAGAACCAAACGAGCCGATCGAGCCAGTGGAAGCAGTGGAGCCGGCCGAAACGGAAGAGCCGGTCGCCGAGCATCCGGTCGTGGCCGAACCCTTTAACGAGGGCGCGCTCGCGGCGGAGCTCTATCGGGCGGAGCGAGAGTCGCGGACCCGGTGGATCGTTGGCGGCGTGGGAGCGATCTTCTGCGCCCTCGTCGGCGGCGGACTCGTGCTTGGTTTTCTCTATTTCAATCCCGGCCTTCGGCCCGGCGCGCCGAAGACGGTGGTCGTGAAGAACGATCTGCCGCCCACGAAGCAGTCCATTCCGAATATCTCAACCTATCATCCGGACACCACGCCGCCCGCCCAAGCCGGGCCGCCTGAAAAAGCGCCGGACAAGAAGACGACGCCGGAAACGACAGGTGCAGGCCCAAGCACACCTCCCGGAGGCTCCAAGCCAACGCCACCTTTCAATCCCTTCGCTGGAGGAGGTCCGCCCCCCGATTGGAAAAACGGAAAGCCTCCCCTCGCCGGAAACATTTCAGTTAGCCCTGAGGGCGATACCGTTCAGCCCGACAAGGGAACAGCGACCAATCCCTCCACGGCGCCCCAGGCACAGATTCCCAGCGAGGCGACCCTCATCACGGGCCGTTCGGGGGGAGGCGACGCGGAGTCGGATGCCCAGGAGATCGTGCGAGCCCTTCAGAACGCGGGGGCGTCCGTGCGGTCCGCCAACCACTACACCTCGTCCGGCGGGATCGCGGGGGTCCAGATCGTGGCTTCTGTGCCGGAGACTGCCCTTGCCGGGGCGAAGAGCCACCTCCAATCCGCAGGGGTCAGCGTCGGCGACGCATGGCGCGGGGACCTTTCCGAGCGCTCATCGCGGATCGGAGCGATTCTCAGCGACCGTATCTCCGACCTCCGCAAGGCGAAGACCGCCCTCCTGGAGAAGTACCTCGACGATGCTCCCGAAGTCGTGCAGTTGGACGAGGAGATTCAGAAGCTCAACCAGTGCCTTGGCATGGCCCGCATCAGTGGCAAATCGGCCAAGATCGCGATTATCGTCGTGGGCGTCGGAGCCCTCTAACCGCCTACCAATCGACCTTGTCCCCCACGACTTTTGGCTCGACGGGGGTGTTTACGTCAAATTCCTTGATCCTTTCGGGGCGGATGACGCGGACCACGCAGACGGAGACGATGCTGTCGATCCGCGCGACGGCGTCTCCCAAGCCATTCGTGCCCTTTTGACTGGACCAATAGCGCACGGCTTTTTGGCCATCCTTCGTCAGGCACCAGCCCAGGAAGACGGTGGAGTGGCCGAGGCCGCTCTTCCACGAGATATTCATGAAATCGCCGGGCCGAGCGTCCTGAGGGGCGACGCGGGTGCCGATGCCCGAGTACTGCACGAGGGCGAAGTCGTTGCCGAAGCCGTCGGCGTTCCACTGGCCCCAAAACTTCACATGGTCTTCCCGCCGCCCGCCATCGAGCTCTTGGAGGCGGAGGGACTCCAGCCGATCGGCGGGGATCTCCGGCGAACCCCACGCGACTCGGGGAAAAGCGTCGGTGCTCAGAATCTCGTCGTCCGGGACAGGCTTTGCGTCATCGACTAGCCAGAGGTTCATCGCCTCGATAAACGCGGAGTACGAGGCGCCGGTGCAGAAGCTCGTCTGCCGCGGCGGGGCGAGAAGGGGTTGACCGGCGAGGGAGAGCGGGTAGCCGATGGGGGATTCGGTGGGCTGGGCCCTCACTCCAGTGAAGTAGCCGCCGCCGTCCATCGCCGTCCCTTGCACCCGGTCGATGCCTTGGAGAACCAGCCTATTGAACTCGGGGGCCTCGGCGGAGAATAGCTCGGCGTGTCGCCGGTGCTGGGCGGGCAAGTCCAACGCCGAAGCGGGCAATACATGCCAACCCGCTGCCACGACCAAAAGAAATCCAAACGCCATCTTTACTATTGTCCCTTGGGAATTTACGAGCCCAACGGCGTACCGCCCCAAATCTTTTTCATGAGCTCGAAAAGCTCCGGTTCGGCCTGCTTGAGCTCGCAGTTGTTGAATGGGTAGAAGTCGTTCGCGCCGAAGTAGCTCTCCGTCATCTCCGCGAAGAACTCCATCTGGTTCGTCAGGCCGTAGTGCCGCTCCATGCGTCCATTGCTTCGCAGCACGCTCTCGTACTTGCCGGAGGCTTTGAATTTTTCGTAGGCGGCCATGACCTCCTTGTTATCGAACGAAAGCACCTGGTCGTGGTAGGAGTGGGCAAGCTCGTGGAGGATCGCCAGGGGCTGGAGCATTTGGAAGGAATCGCTCACCCACACATCGGCTCGCGGTATCTGGACGCACTTCGCCATCTTCGGCTCGTAGCCATGCTCCTTTAGCCATTCGGCGCCGGGGTGGTAGACGGGTTGGCGCTCGTCGCCGCTGGTGAGGTCCAGCCAGATTGGGACGTGTCTTTGCATCCACTCCACCTTGTCCTTCGCCACCCGGCTCTTGATCGTGTCCAGGCGGTCGGCAAGGACGCGCAATGCACGGGTTTCGAGCACCCTGTTCGCTGCATCGCCCAAGCGGTCATCGACGTAAACCGTCCAGCCCTCCACGGTCTGCTTGGTGTGGGTCGGCAGCTTCGCTTGGAAGCCGAATAGGGGAAGAAGGCTCAACACGAAAAGAAGCTTTCTCACGGCGGGCTCAAGCCTACCGGAGCTCCCCACTCGTACATTTACTTGAGCGCTTTAAGTAACAACATTTTCATGATTTATGCGTATCAATGTTATTGTACAATCCGACGCGGGAGCGACCGAGGATGGTAACGCTTGAGTAACAATAAAACCGCCATGGATGACCTGGAGCGCGAGCGGGCGCTCCTAAAGGCAGTCGTCGATACGGCAGTAGATGGCATTCTTACGATCGACGAGCAAGGCAATATTCTCACCGCCAATCCTGCCGTCGAACGTATCTTCGGATACCTCGTTTCGGAGCTAATGGGGCGTAATGTAAAGGTCCTCATGCCCGACCCCTACCGGCACGAGCACGACACCTACCTACACTCTTACCTTTCGACGGGAACTCGCAAGATCATCGGCATCGGGCGGGAGGTCAGGGGCCTGCGCAAGGACGGCTCGATATTCCCTTTGGAGCTATCCGTGAGCGAGACGCTGACCAACGATGGGCGCATATTCACGGGGATCGTTCGCGACGTTTCCGAGCGATGGGAAGCCGAGGAGGCGCTGCGCAAGGAAAGAGCTCTGTTATTGGCCGTGGTCGATACGGCTATCGAAGGGATCATCACCATCGACAAGATCGGCACAATCATCACGGCGAACCCAGCGGTAGAACGCATCTTCGGCTACTCCAGCCGCGAACTGATTGGAGAGAACGTGAAGGTTTTGATGCCGGAGCCGTATCACTCCGAGCACGACCAGTATCTGGAGAACTACCGCTACACCGGCTACGCGAAGATCATCGGCACCGGCCGCGAAGTCCTTGGGCGGCGAAAAGATGGGTATCTCGTCCCCATCGAGCTTTCGGTCAGTGAAACGAATACGGAAGGAGGCGTGATCTACACAGGCATCCTTCGCGACGTCTCCGAGCGAAAGCGCTCCGAAGAAGAGATTCGCAGGCTTAATGCGAATCTGGAGAAGAGGGTCGCCGAGCGCACGGCCGAGCTCGAACTTCTTGTGGCCGAACTGGAGGGCTTTAGCCACTCCGTCGCTCACGACCTGCGTTCACCCCTTCGCAGCATCAACTCCAACGCGCGGATCGTCATGGAGGAGAATGCCGAGGTACTAAGCGACGAGGCGAAGCAGCAACTCCAAAACCTGGCCAACGCCGCCGTTCGAATGGGAAGGATCATGGACGACCTGCTCGGCTACACACGCCTCGGGCGCGTGGCCGCGCACCGGCAACCTATCGACATCTCCGCCCTCGCTGCCTCCGTCACGGAGCAAGTTACGGGAGGCGACGTCGACGTGACAATCCAAAAGGACCTTCTTGCAAAAGGCGATCCCGAAATGATCCGCCTCGCCCTCCAGAACCTCATCGAGAACAGCTACAAGTACCGCAAGGCTGATGAGCGGCTCGTGCTCACCATCGGCCAAGACGAGGAGGGCGTGTTCTTCGTGCGCGATAACGGCATCGGCTTCGACATGAAATACGCCCCCCAACTCTTCGAGCCGTTCTACCGGCTGCACCGAGAGGCGGAATACCCCGGCACCGGCATCGGCCTCGCGAATGTCAAACGAGCCGTCGAAAAGCACGGCGGAAAAGTCTGGGTGGAAGGCGAGCCAGATTTGGGAACGACCGTGTACTTCACGCTTGAATAAGACCACCGGTAGTGGTATAAATTTCCCATCGCTGGTATCCAGTGATCATAAATTTCTACCATGCGCCTTTACAAAGTCGAGCTCGGGGGCTTCGAAAGTTGGCTTTGGCTTAACCAGGGAAATCTGAACCGGCTTCAGAAGAGCTGGACTCAACAGCCGGGGCACTGGGGCCTCTTCTTCTTCGAACATGCGGGAATCCTGACCATCAATAACAAGCCGATTCCGTACCAGCCGGGCAACGTAGGTTTTGTGGCTCCGGGCGTCAAGGCGGAGTTCGGGCGAATCGGGGACGACACCCATCACAGCATTTTCACCTTCGGCATCGTGCCCCGGAAGGAGACGGTGGCGATCCCGGCCGTGGCCGATCTGGGGGCCGATGCGGATCTGCGGCGAAAGGAAGTAGCGGCTTCTTTCGAATGGCTCCACGTCTCGATCATGCGAGGCCTGGCATGCGCCTACAACACCCTTTGGTCGGTCGCTCAGCCGCAGGCTTCGTTCCGCAAGTCGGACCTTATTTTCGACGCCGAGGCGCTCATCATCCGGCGGCTCAAGGAGAAGATCAACGTGGGAGCTTTAGCCGAGGAACTGGCGATCAGCCACTCCCACTTGCTCCGCCTTTTCCGGGAGGAACACAGCTGCACGATCCAGGAATACATCCGGGACAAGCGCGCTGAAATCGCCCGCCAGCTCATCACAGAGACGGGAACTCCGCTCAAAGAGATCGCCCAACGTACGGGCATGCCCGACCTTCAGTATTTCAACAAGATCATCCGCACGACGACCGGCCTCTCTCCCCGGGCTTTGCGGGAACAGGCGGAGACGCGAACGCGCCACTAGTAAAAACTTTGCCCTTGTGGTTAAGACCAATTTGGATTGCCCTCGGCGGATTTCCCATACTCCTGGGACATGCTTCAAGCGGTTTGTTTGGCGGTTGTGGTGGGAGGCGCCCAAGGCCCCGCTCCCTATAACTACAAAGGGAGGTTGATCGACCTCATGCCACCAGGGACTTCCTGGGGCATGCCCTCCACCGGGCAGGCCGTGCAGATCGTCATCACCGATGGCGGCTCAAAGATCGGGCTCTCCGAGTTCAAGATCAAGGCGGCGAAGTGGGACAGCGAAGCTCCGCTCAAGATTGAAAACCTGAAGTATTCCAGCGGCGTCCTTACCGGCGACGTCCGATTCGAAAACGCAAGCGGCCGCGTGCTGGAAGGCGTCCGGTTCGACTTCGTGTCCGCCTCCGAGCTGTACAAGGGCAAGGATGCTCAGGGCAAGGACGTGATTCTCTCCCGCAGCCAACCCCTCATGGAGGAGTCCCCCATTCTTTTTGGCGATATGCCGAAGGGCGCCCAATCCGAAGCCTATCCCGTTAAGGCCGCGGGCCTCTCCTGGAAGCCGGAGACCGCCCAGATTACGGTGACGGCAAAGCTGAGCGGGCTCACTTACGACAAGGTCGTCTTTAAAGCGCACCCGGGCTCCGACCTCGATTTCGATGCGAACGACAAGCTGCTCCTCGGCAGCCACTCGAAGCCCGCGATCTATTCCGCCGACCCCGAAAACGACTCGCTGCAGAGCATCGCAGCGACTCCCCAGGCGCATGTTGTGATCGGCGTCAACAAAGCCGACGGCACAATCTGCGCATCGTGGTGGAACTCGCACGACTTCGCCTTCTATTCGGCGGCCGGCGATCAGCAGAGCAAGGTGGCGGAGGACGACAAAACCGAGGGCATGAACGGTTGGCCGAATATGGCACGCTATGACGGCAAGGGCAATCTCTACCTCGGGTTCGGTCAGACCGTTTGTCAAATTGTGGGCGGGAAGCCCGCTTTCGTCCTGAAGAGCGCTGGCGCCACCCGGTTTGCCAACTACATCTTCTTCGACGTGGCCAAGGATGGCTCCCTTTTCGTCGGCTCGAAATCCGACGTCTTCCGATTCGAACCCGGAGGCAAGAATCCGAAGCAGATTCTTCAAGGCCCGGACGTTAAGCTCGGAACGATTCACGGCGTGAAAGCCCTGCGGCTCGACTCCAATCGTTACCTCTGGATCGCGGACAACGCCGACGAACATTTCGCGGGCCGGATCTGCGTCTTCGACTCGAACGGCAAGTTCGTGTGGACCTTCGGACGAGCCGCCGACGTCGCTCCGGTCGGAAACACGATCCTCGATGGGCAAGTCAGCCAGTCGATCGACAGCATCGCGATCTCCGGGGACGGACACGTCTACGTCGCCAACGGCGAGGGAGCGCGCAGCGTCATGGCCTTCACCGAATTCTAGTTTTTATTGCCCTACGTTAACTTCTCCGTGCGGTACGCCCTTTCAGTCCGCACGGACTTTTTTTGCCTGCCTGGCCCTCCCAGAGCTTATGCCCCTACTCCGCTACCGTAGCGCGGAAATTGAGCCTGCGGGCGTATAGTCGAGTGAGCATGGGGAGTGAGCATGAGAACTGCCATGGAGGCTTGATGCACGTCCATGGGGCGACCCATGGGCCGCGGTTGATTCTGTCGTTGGTCGTCACCCTTGCGTTCGTCGCTTTCGAAGGGGTGGCGGGTTGGCTCAGCCACAGCCTCGCCCTGATGTCCGACGCCGGGCATAACGCAAGCGACGCCTTGGCGCTTGGCCTGGCCGCCTATGCGATTTGGATTGGCAAACGACCCTCCAACAAGGACAAAACGTTCGGCTATCACCGGGTCGCGATCCTGACGGCACTCTTCAATTCGCTCAGCCTGATCGTCATCGCGGTCGTCATCTTCGTGGAGGCGGGTGAGCTATTCCGGACTCCCCAAGCGGTGACACCAAGCCTGATGATCTGGGTGGCGGCGGTCTCCGTGGTGATGAACACCCTGATCGCATGGGCGCTGAGCGGAGGGGCGAAGGAGACGTTGAACATGCGGGCCGCCTTCATCCACATGGTTGGGGACGCTGCCTCGGCGGCGGCGGTTATCGTAGCAGGAATCGTCGTGAAGCTGACCGGCTGGGTTTACGCAGACCCGCTAGTCTCCGTGATGATCGGCGTCTTCATCATCTACACGGCTTGGGGCGTGAGCCGGGACGCGGCGAATATCTTGCTCGAATCGACGCCCAAGGACCTGGACGTGGACAAGATGGTCGGCGCCATCGAGGCTCTAGAGCCGGTTCGGCACGTTCACGACATCCACGTATGGACGGTAGGCGACGGGATGAATTACCTGTCCTGCCATGTAGAGCTGCCGAAGGAGACGACGATCACGGCGGCGAGTGCCCTCGTGCAGCGACTCAACACTCTCCTGGCTCACGACTTCGGCATCGCCCACGCCACGATTCAAACGGAAGTGGAGGGGACCTGCACGTCCGAGTTCAACCGGCCCCGGTTTTGCGACGAATCCTCTGTGCGGCACAGTCACTAGTGCGGGCGAAGTTGGGCACTATTGGCCACCCCCGCGACGAGGACGGCCGGGTCCGCGCTCGATGTTACGCAGGTCGATGCGACCGAAGTAGCCGCCGATCAGATACGGAAACTTGCCCGGCGTCACGTGGTAGTGCCATCCACGCACCGAGTCGTAGTGCACGTTGAAGGAGTTCAAGGGGTTGTCTCGCGAATCTCGCGCCATCACTCCCTTCGCCTCATAAGGTCCATAGACCGGGTAGCCATCGAACGCGAACCCGATCAGTGGCGAGTGCCCCTCACCCTTATCCACAAAGGGCGTGTTTACGCAGATCGGATACTTGTGGTAGTGGTAGCGGTAGTCGGGGCTGGGGTGACCGCAGCAGCGGTCCATGATGCTCGACGCGTCCTGCATATTCGCGTCGAAGGGGTTGTAGAAGGCGACCCCGTTCACGGCGAAGCCGACAGTTCCCATCGGTAAGGCTCCGTTTTCGTCATGGGCGGTCATGGAGATCGCGGATGGATTCCGCGAAGGCTCGAGCGGCAGGTAGTAGGTGTACTCGTGCTCCATGATGTAGCTCGGGTTATAACCCTGGGTGCCGTAGGTGTCGGGAAACTTCGCCGTCGGGTGGTTGGGCAGATTCCGCGCCTGCACTTGCAAAACTTTGCCGCCATCGAAGTAGAGCACGACGTTGTCCGGAATCAGACGATCCTTGACCACGGAATTGCCGTTGAGGTCCAGGTAGCCCTTGCGCAACCACGCGGTCATATTGCCCGCGAAGGGGTTAACGAGGTGGTCGTCTCTATAGAAAAGGCGCGCCGAATTCTCCTCCGTGACCTTCAGCCCGCCCGCCAAGCGCCCGTCATTCACCGACACATCCTCGCCAGGCAAAGCCTGATAGAACCAGCGCCCGCCGAGCGAGATCAGCCCTTCGGTAGAGGGAGGGGCAACCGCGACGGCCTTCGAGGAAGGCTCGGAATAGCCCTGAGAAGAGCGAGGCAATTGGACCAACGAGAAGTCGTCCACGAAGAAAGAGGCTTTGGTATCGCTCGTGGCTTGGCCGTTCTTGAACCCGACCGTGATCTTCGCGGAATCGATCTCGGGGAAGGGAAGCAGTTCCTCGAACTCGTACGAGCGCCACACGGCCGCACCTTCCCTGCCATAGTCGCCGTTCGCAGTAAAGTCGGCCCGGTCGCGGGCGACTTCGCGGTAGATGAGCCGTTCCGCGGAGTCGACGTAGTTCGTGCCGTTCTTCGAGTAGAAATCGATCTTCATGTAGAGCTGATCGCCACTCACCCGGAAGTTTTCCTCGGGCAGGCCACGGAAGGTGAAGCGAATCCACTTGCCATTCGCTTGGTCGATCCCCCGCACCATCTGGCTTACGGAGCCCGAATCGCCGTGCGCGGTGAGGGCGACGCCTGCCGTCGTGAGCTCGTCCGCATAGCCCACCCAGCTCCACCGCGCCTGGCCGGCAATCTCGTAGTCGGTGGGCTTCGCTTCGAAGTCGGGATTGCGGACCAAATTGGTGCCGCCCGTCAGAGCCGTTGAAATCGCAAGGAGCGCGAAGATCATGCGGCCATTAAAACGAAGAGTTATGACAATTGAATGAAACCTGCCAGATTTCGCGCTTGGCCCGGACTGCCTCTATAATCTGCTTATGAGAAAAACAGCGTGGTTGTCGGCGTTGGCGGCAGTCGCGCTGTCCGGTTGCGGCACAGATGCGCCGGAGACGGTGAGCTTCGGGCGCAGCATCAAGGATTCGCCGAACAAGCAGATCACGCAGTTCCGCCCTGGCCCAGGCTCGGAGATGGCGCCGGCCGCTCCTCCAGGAAAAGCAACGCCAGGCCATCCTGCGATCACCGCTTCATCCTCCGCCCCCGGCGGGCCGATGCCAAGCATCTTTCGCGCCGACCTCACGGCCATCGGCAAATACAAATCCGCCGATGGAGCGACCCTGGAAGTCGTGGGAGTCTGCCGCGCCACGGACGACAACGTGACATGCTGGAAGCTGGACGGGTCGGACAGCAAAGACCTCGTGGGCTTCATCAAGGCAGACCTTGCCAAGCAGGCCCCGGCGAACCCCTATGCGGGCGCCTTCACCTTCCGCTTCGGGCGCAAAAACCGTATCGTCATCGTCAAATCGACCCAGCCCACCGGAATGGTTGGCGCATCCTTCGCCATCGTTGGCGTCGGCGCTCGGCCCAACCTGGGCGGCTTTGGCATGCAAACGACGGAATCCACCGTCCAGGGGCAAACCAGCCACTACGAGTTGCGTGCTTGTGCGGAGGACTTGAAGGCGACCACGACCACCCTGCACGCCCTGGAGTATCAGTCCGCCGCGCCATCGAAGGCGATCGATTGCCGGATGGGGGCGAACGTGGCCGTGAACGGGGAGACCTATACGATCAACACCATCGTTCCCCAAGACAAAAACACCTCCGGCCCCTTCAATGGTCTCCCGTCCTGGATCATCCGGTTCAAGTGCAACCGTAACGGCCCCTCCCCGAGCTCGGTACAGCTCGACTTCCTCGACGCCTCCGGCCATGCCCTACAGTACGTAGACCCCGCCGGCAAGCCCGTTTCGGACGAGGAATATCAGCGCATGATCCAGAAAAATAGCGGGAATTCCGAGAACGAGCCGGTGAACGTCTCGACCTACCGCCGTGCCCGCGTCCAGATAAACGGCCAACCGGATGGCCTCTACGTCGCCACCAGCTTCGACCCATCCCTCATCTCGAAAATCGCGATCCGAGTGACCTACAGCCGGTCCATCGACATCGCGGGGATTCCGCTGGACCCGAAACACTGAGACCCAAGACCCGGAACTTAGCCAAATCGGAGTAAAATAGGTGAGTTGAGATAAGGCTCATGGGCCAAACTGGCCGGCGGATCCTCGACCCAAGGATGCGCCGGTCTTTTTACGTCTGGCACATGAGGAGACAAGTTAATGCCAACACTCGTGATCGTGGGCGCCCAGTGGGGCGATGAAGCCAAGGGCAAACTGGTCGACGTTCTAGGCGGTGAGGCCAGCCTCGTGGTTCGCTACTCGGGGGGCAACAACGCCGGGCACACCGTCATCACCGGCGGCCAGGAGTTCAAGTTCCACCTGATTCCCGCCGGAATCCTGCACCCCGGCACCACCGCCATCGTCGGCAGCGGAATGGTCGTCTGCCCGAAGGGATTGCTCGAGGAGCTCGACCGCACCCTCGCCCAAAAGAGCGATCTCGGTACCCTGCTCATCTCCAGCGCGGCTCATGTGGTCTTTCCGTATCACCGCATGCTCGACTCGCTTGAAGAGGAAGCTCGCGGCGCGAACCGGATCGGTACGACCTCGCGCGGCATCGGCCCGGCCTACCAAGACAAAGTCGCCCGCATTGGCATCCGCATGGGCGAACTGGTGGACCCCGCCGTCTTCCCGGCCCGCTTTGCCGAGGTTGTGAAGGTCAAGAACCGGATGCTCGCCATGTTTGGCAAGGAACCGCTCGACTTCGACGCCCTCCTCGCCGAGTATCAGGCTTACGCCGAGCGACTGCGCCCGTACGTGAAGGACACCGATCCGATCGTGCAAGATGCCGTCTATGGCGGTAAGCGCGTGCTCTTCGAAGGCGCACAGGGCACGTTCCTCGATCTCGACTGCGGCACCTACCCCTACGTGACCTCATCCCACCCAACCACGGGCGGCGCATGTCTGGGCACCGGCATCGGCCCCCGTATGATCGATTCGGCGTTGGGAGTCTGCAAGGCGTACACCACGCGCGTCGGGGCGGGGCCCTTCCCGACGGAGCTATTGGACGACGTGGGCGAATGGATTCGTACCCACGGTAAGGAGTACGGCACCACCACCGGCCGAGGCCGCCGCTGCGGCTGGCTCGACCTCGTGATGCTCAAGCATTCCTGTCGCCTGAATTCCCTCAGCGGCCTCGTCGTGACCCGGCTGGACATCCTCAGCGGGTTTGAGACGGTCAAGGCGGCGACGTCCTACAAGCTCGACGGCGAGGAGATCCACCACGTGCCGAGCAACACGTTCGACTTCGACCGCGTGGAGCCCGTCTACCGCGAGATGAACGGCTGGAGCGGCGACCTGCGCAAGTGCCGCAAGCTGGAGGACCTTCCCGCATCGGCCCGCGAATACCTGGATTTCATGGAGGAATACACTCAAACCCCCGTGGCGATCCTGAGCGTCGGCCCAGACCGAGACGAAACGATCGTCGTCCGACCCGAGTTGATCTGGGGATAGCAGTGGCTTTGCCAGGATTGGACCCTTTGGGTCAGGACTGGGCCTACGGCCAGGATTGAGGATCCGGAAAGTCGAGTCCGACCCAATCCTCAATCCTTTAATCCTGACCCAAAGGGTCCAATCCTGCACCGCAGGTCCAATCCTGGCGAAGCCCCGGGCAGAAGGCCCAGTGAAGGCAAAAGGGCCTAACAAAATGCGGTTTTCGTCGTTATAGCCGTTCAATGAGCGGTAACGTTGAAGGCATCATGCCTCCGAAGTTTGTTCGGATCACCTCCACATGTCTGACGATAGCGGCCCTAGCAATGCTAGGCGGGCGAGCAGTCGCACAAGACACCCTTACACTCGACCAGGCGCTCCACCTCGCCAGTGAGCGCAACGGCACCATCAAGGCCGCCTTTTATAACGTACGGTCCGCTCACGCATTCGTCGATCAACTCAGGGCCGCGTTCTATCCAAGCGTTACCGCCAGCTATGGCTACAATCGAGACCGGAGCCTGACGCAGACGTCGCTCGGCGACTCGATCATCAACACGGATGGCTCATCGACGAATATCAGCGCCTCTTGGCGTCTCCTCGATTTGGGCGAGCGCGAGTACTCGCTCCTGAGCGGCAGACGCTCCGAAGATGCGACCAAAAACGAGACGCTGGAAACCCTCCGCGAGACGCTGTTCGCCGTCCATCAGCAGTTCTACGACGCCCTTCGCTCGCAGGAGCTTCAGAAGGTCGCCGAGAAGCAGGTGGAGCGCACACAGAAGATCTACGACCAGACCGAGTTCGGCGCACGGCCCGAAATCGGGGCCTTCCCGAAGAAGGACGTTCTCCAAGCCAACGCCGACCTCTTGAACTCCAAGGTCGATCTGCTCAAGGCGAAGAACACGACGGCAACGAACCTGGCTATCCTGAAGGGCACCATCGGGTGGGACCCGAAGAGCGATCTTCCAACCCTTTCCGCGCCGAGCGCACCGACCGAATTCCCGGCTCCTCCTCCCAGAGATCAGGTGATCGCCGATGGTCTGCGCGACCGCCCCGACCTCCGCGCGCAGCGCCAGCGCATGGAAGCGCAGAAGTTCAGCGCTCAGCTAGCCGACCGTCAAGCCGGCCTCAGCCTGGGTTTGGATGTTAACTTTTCGCACAATTTCAGCCCGAACCAGAACGACGACCGCAATCTGTCGCTGCTGGTCACCTATCCGGTTTTCGACGGTGGACGCCTGCGCGCCATCGCCCGGCAGGAGCACTTCACCCTGGACTCGGATAAGGCCCTGCTCGTTCAATCCGAGCGGTCTGCCCAGTCTCAGATTGAGTCGGCCTATACCGATTTGGTGCAAAATGGCGAGCGGGTCACCGCCGCCAAACTCGCGCTGGACGCCGCGCAGCAGAACTACGATGCCGCCGTCGCCGCGCAAAGCGAGGGCGTTAACGATATCATCGCCGTCCTCACCGCCCAGGTAAGTTTGGTAACGGCGGAGTCAAATTACATCGAGGCTACGTATGACTACTACGAGTCCGACGTTAATCTGAAACTCGTGACCGGTAAACCTATTCCTGGCGAAAATATTAAATGAAGAAGAAGGGCTTATGGATCGTCGGCCTCCTCATGGTGGTCGGCGTCGGCTATTTTTGGTTTAGCAAAAACGGAAAAACAGAAGACGAGGTCGAGTACCGCTACGCGAAGATTCAGCATGGCGAGCTCGTAAGGTCCATCTCCGCGACGGGCCAGCTCGTCGCGAACACGACCGTCGATATCAAGTCGAAGGCGGGCGGCAAGGTTGTCAAGCTCGTCGTCGACGAGGGCAGTTGGGTCAAGAAGGGCGATCTGATTGCAGAGATCGACCCCTCCGATACGCAAGCCACCTACGACCAAGCGGCCGCCGACCTCACCTCGGCCCAGGCCCGCGCCGTTCAGGCCGTCGCCAACTACAAGCTCCAGGTTTCGAACAACCAGAGCGGCGTCGCCGACGCCCAAGCTTCCCTGGAAGCGGCTCGCGCCCGCCTTTCGAAGGCCCAGCTTCAGTCCGAACGTCAGCCAGAGCTCAGCCGGGCCAGCATCCGCACCGCCCAAGCTGCCTACGACGCCGCCCTCCAGGCCGAGAGCAAGCTGAAGGAAGTTACGATCCCCCAGCGGCGCCGCGACGCGCAGGGCACTTACGATCGAACGAAGGCCGACTTCAACACATCGAATGCCGAGTTCGAGCGCCAGCAGCGCCTTCTCGACAAAGGCTTCACGACGAAAGCCACCGTCGAAAAGGCCAACTCCGCTTTGGAGTCCTCCAAAGCCGCCTACCGCCTCGCTGAGGAGGAGCTAAGCACTCTCGACAAAGACTTGGACGTCGAAGTCGCAACCGCTGCCTCCGAGGTCGCACGCACGAAGGCCCAGCTCGACCAGGCCAAGGCAAGCGCCTCCGAAAACGAGATCGCCCGCAAGAGCGTGATCGAAGCCGAGAAGGCCGTGAAGAGCGCCGAAGTCGCCCTTCAGCGCGCAAAGGACGACGCGATCAACAACCAGATTCGCAACGAAGACTCCCGTGCCGCCAAAGCGTCCACGGTCCGCAGCCGCGTCTCCGTCGAAAATGCCAAGGTCCAGCTTGATAGCACGACAGTCGTGGCTCCCCGCGACGGCGTCGTCACCACGAAGTACCTCGAAGAGGGAACGATCATCCCGCCCGGCACCAGCACCTTCGCCCAGGGCACGAGCATCGTCCAGTTGAGCGACGTCACCACGATGTATGTCGAGTGCGCGGTCGTCGAAGCCGATATCTCGCAGGTCCGAGAAGGCCAGAAAGTGCGGATCATCACCGAGGCTTACAAGGGAGAACAGGTCTCTGGGGTTGTCACCCGCGTCAATCCTGCCGCCAAGACGGACAACAACATCACCGCCGTCAAGGTCCGCGTGAAGGTTCTCCCCGGCTCGAAGGTTCGCCTACTTCCTGGCATGACGGCTACCTGCGAATTTCTCACCCTGAGCAGACCCAACGTGCTCGTCCTCCCCTCTCAAGCTCTCAAGCACGAGGGCGATAAGACGTACGTGGAAGTCAAATCCACCGACCCCAAGAAGCCGCGCCGCGTGGACGTGAAGATCGGCGAAAGCGGCAACGACGGAGTCGAAATTCTCGATGGGCTCAAGGAAGGCGACGAAGTCGTCACCGCCACCATCGACCTCGCCGAGCTCCGCGAGACCCAAAAGAAGATGCAGGAAGCCCAAGAAGGCGGCGGCCTCGCCGGCGGCCAGGGTCCGCGAAACAACAATAACAATCGCGGCGGCAATAACCGGGGCGGAACGGCAAGGGGAAGGTAACAAATGACTCTCGGCGATAGTTTTCAATCGGCTTTGCGGGCTATCGCTGCGAACAAGCTGCGGTCGGCCCTGACCATGTTGGGCGTCGTCATCGGCGTCGGATCGGTCATCGCCATGATCGGCATTGGCGAAGGCACGAAGCGGCAGTCGCTGGACAACATCGCCAAGATGGGGTCGAACATGCTGACCGTCGTGCCCGACTGGCGGCGGGGCGGACAGAGCCAGGGCAGCAACTCCGTCGCGACCCTGAAGGACGAAGACGTCCCCGACCTGAAGAAGGGCGTGCCCCTCATTCAGGAAATCTCGGGGGTCGTCAACGGCAACCGAACGGTCATCTTCGGTAACCACAGCACCCAGACCTCCATCACCGGAGGCGAGCCCCAAATCGCGATCATCCGCAACGCCGCCAAGCTTTACGCCGGGAAGTGGTTCACCTACGAGGACAACGTGCTGCAAAAACAAGTGGCCGTCCTCGGCTACCAGGTCTACGACCAGCTTTTCGACGGCGAGAACGCCATCGGCGCCACCATCCGAATCGGTACCCAGAACTACGAAGTGCTGGGCGTGGTGGAGTTCAAGGGCGGTTCCGGCTGGCGGAATCCCGACGATCAGATCTACGTTCCGCTGCAAACAGCGGAGAAGAAGCTGCTCGGCAAGACCAACCTCGACCAGATCAACATCATGGCGGCGAACACCGACCTGATGCCGATCACCCAAACCCAGGTCGAGGATGTATTGAACAAGAAGCGCAGCAACGCCACCGGCGACAGCCTGTTCCGAGTCTTCAATCAGGGCGAAATGATCGAGCAGGTTCAGCAGCAAACGGCGCTGCTCGGAACCCTTTTGGCGGGTATTGCCTCCGTTTCGCTCCTCGTTGGTGGCATCGGAATCATGAACATCATGCTCGTCTCCGTCACGGAGCGGACGCGAGAGATCGGACTGCGAAAAGCGATTGGAGCGAAGCGAGAGGGCATCCTCACGCAGTTCCTTTTGGAGAGCGTCGTGATGTGCCTGTGCGGAGGCGCGCTCGGCATCATCCTCGGATCGGTCAGCGTCGTCTTCGTCGCGAAGCTGTTCAAGGTGCCGCCGATCATCAACACGGCCGCGATCATCACCGCTTTCGCCTTCTCCGCCGCCGTAGGCGTCTTCTTCGGCCTCTATCCAGCGCTTAGAGCCAGTCGGCTCGAGCCGATTCAGGCTTTGCGGTACGAATAGAGATTGCCAAGTTCCGAGGTTTTGAGCCTCGGAACTTGGCCTCTTCGCTTAGCGCTTCACAATCGAAATCGTGGCGTGTGCCAACGGTCCCGTCGGTTCGCGCGATGGCGAGCGGCTAACAAATGAGCCGCAGTAGGCGGTGAGCAGGCTGTTGTCGTCCCGCGTCGTCAGCGCCGTGTAGGCATCGTCCGGCCCGGAGGGGTACATCGTGTCGAGAGGATCGGTGCTGTGGCCGCCCATGAAGAGGGCGTGTCCCATCTCGTGCTGAGCGGTCCGCCGGAGGCCGTCCTGAAGTTGAGCGTTCGACATCCCCGTCCACGTCATGAGCTCCATGGTCGCGCTCGTGATCCGCGAGGTCGAAGGGTCGTAGCTCCAGCTCGTTTGGCCCAGCGTATCGCCCGCTCCGGGCTCGTGGGTGAGGTTCGTGAACGAAACCACGACGTCTGCGCTCCCTGAGCTGTTCACCTGTGTAACGAGCGTCACTCCCGCCGGAGTGCTCCAAGCGTTCATGCCGTTCATCACGATCGTCACCACGTCCTGCGAGTTGATCTGCGGGGAGCTCTGGAAATAGACCTTGACGGGGAAGTGGTTCCACCAGTGAACCGTGTTCGGAATATGCGTGCTGGGGTCCGTCTCCGCGTCGTAGTTGGGCGAATAGCTTGCCAGCGAGCAGCCTAACGGTCCGTTCCCAGTCGTCGAACCCGTGTTCGTCGAAGAGGTATTCGTCGAGGTTGTCGAGCCGCCCGACGAAGACGAGCCGCCACCCCCGCCACCTCCGCAAGAGATCAAAACGAAAGAAACGACAAACGCCGCTACGGCAAGAAAACCGGCAGCATTTTTGCTAGGATACGCAGTCCCCATATTCTCCTATCTTCCACATTCGCAGATGAAACCCACATGAAGTTTGACGATGGCGACCATGACCATAGACCCCCGCATAAGGGAGCCTTCAAGGTAAGGTTGGTCAAATCGGATTGGCCGCCATGAGTAAGACGATTATCGAGACCAAGGGTTTAGGAAAAGACTACGTCATGGGCGACGTGGTCGTTCATGCGCTCCGTGAGGCGAATATCAGAGTCGAAGAGGGCGAATTCGTCGCCATCATGGGCCCCTCGGGCTCGGGCAAATCGACCTTCATGAACCTCATCGGCTGCCTCGACCGCCCCACCGGCGGTGAGTACTACCTCGACGGTCAAAACGTCGCCAAGCTGAACGACAACGAGCTTGCGGATATCCGCAACCGCTCCATCGGATTCGTTTTCCAAAACTTCAACCTGCTTCCCCGCACGAGCGCCGTCAAGAACGTCGAGCTCCCCTTGATGTACGCCGGCAAGAAGCACCGCACAGACACCGCGTTGAAGGCTCTCCAAACCGTCGGCCTCGGCCAGCGCGCCCATCACAAGCCCAGCGAGCTTTCCGGCGGCCAGCAGCAGCGCGTCGCTATCGCCCGGGCCATCGTGAACGATCCGGTTCTCATCTTTGGCGACGAGCCCACCGGTAACCTCGACTCGCGAACGTCCGTCGAGATCATGGCCCTCTTCCAGGACCTGAACGACCAAGGCAAGACCGTCATCATCGTCACCCACGAAGCCGACATCGCCCAGCACTGCAAGCGCATCATCCGCTTCAAAGACGGACGCGTCGTCAGCGACGACGAAGTCTCCGAACGCTTGAACGCCCGCACCGAGCTTGCGAACATGCCGGAAACGGAAGACTAAGCTATGTCCAACAACCCCATCGTAGGCCGCTGGGACGCGGTCGTCCACGGGCGCGAAGGCGCGTTCCCCACGTGGTTCCAGATCAATGAAGACGGCACCGGCAGCTTCGTCGGCCAGGTCGGCAGCGCCCGTCCGATCCGCGAGGTCTCCATTGACGGCGGCCACGTCGTGTTCATCCTGCCGCCACAGTACGAGGGCCGTAAGGACGATCTTCGTTTCGAGGGCCACTTTACTGGCCAGGCCTTGAGGGGTACGACGACCGACAACGATGGCACGATCCTCCAGTGGGAAGCCGATCCCGCTCCCGAACTTCCTTACCGCGATGTCGCCTGGGGCGAACCCGTGGAGCTCATCCAGGCCGATCTATCCAACTGGGAGCCACGTTCTCCGAACGGGGAGTCGCACTGGTCGATCCAGGATGGCTGCCTTGTGAACGCCAAGGTCGGCAGCGATATCGTCACCAAGGACCGGTTCACCGACTTCCGCCTCGTCTGCGAATACAAATATCCCCCGGGCAGCAACAGCGGCATCTACCTTCGGGGCCGCTACGAGGTCCAAATCCTCGACGACTACGGCAAAGAACCTTCCGTCGGCTCCAGCGCCGCCGTCTACGGCTGCATCAAGCCTTCCACGAACGCCGTCAACCCCCCGGAAGAGTGGAACGTCAGCGAGATCGAGTTGGTAGGCCGCTGGGTCACCATCACCCTCAACGGCCAAACCGTCATCCCCCGAACCGAGATTCCAGGCATCACGGGCGGCGCGCTCGACAGCCACGAAGGAGCCCCCGGTAGCCTCTTCCTACAGGGCGACCACGGCCCGATCACTTTCCGGAAAGTAACGATCAGAGCGGCTCTTTGAGCCGCAGGATTGAGGATTAGAGGATTGGAAGGATTGGGCTTGGGTCTTCCCCCAATCCTTCCAATCCTCCTAATCCTATTTCCGGTAGGAAACCCGATAGATCGTGTGCCCGCTCTCGTCTGCGACGAGGAGCGAACCGTCGGTCCAGACTGCCGTTGCAACCGGGCGGCCGAAGACTTCGCGCTTCGTCCGATCCGGCACCCAGCCGACGAGGAAATCCTCGAACCCCGGCTCCAGACGCCCGTTCGTAAACCGCAGCCGCACGATCTTGTAGCCGCTCCGCACGCGGCGATTCGTCGAACCGCGCATCGCCACGAACGCGTCGCCTCGATACTCCGCCGGAAACATCGAACCCGTGTAGAAGGTGATATTCAGCGGCACCGAGTGGGCGTCGACCAGCACATCAGGCACCGTCACTGTCTTTCGAGGAGCCCCAGTCAAGGGCACTTTCGGGTCGCGGTTCTTTCCGATGTACCACCAGGGCCAGCCATAGAATTGGCCGTCGCGAAAGCGCGTGACGAAATCGGGCACGACGTCGTCGCCCATGTAGTCCCGCTCGATGCAGGTCCCCCACAGTTCGTTCGTGCCTGGCCTGAACGCCAGCCCTACCGGATTGCGCGTGCCATCCACATAGGTATGCCCACCCGTGCCGTCCGCGTTAAACTCCTGAATCGTCGCCCGGGGGGCCGGTTCCGCATCCTTGTTCTCTTCGGAGCCCACCGTCATATAGAGCTTGCGGCCGTCTGGGCTGAAGATGAGATTCCGCGTCCAGTGTTGGTGATAGCCCTTGCCGGGAATCCCTTTCACCACCATCTCGGGTGGCCCCGAAGCTGCCGTCTGCCCTACTCGATAAGGAAACCTAACGATTCCGTTGGTATTTGCGACATACAGGTAGCCGCCATGAATTTCGATCCCGTAAGGGAGATTCAGCCCCGTCGCGAAGACGAACTTCTTGTCGATCCGCCCCGACCCATCCGTCACCCGCAGCAGCGAAATCCGCCCTCGGTACGACTCCACGACGAACACGTCCCCATTCGGGGCCACCGCCATCAGCCGCGGGCTCTGCAGCCCCGCCGCAAACACGTTCACGTGAAATCCCGCCGGTCCCCGCAAAGGAGCCACCTGCCCTTTGATGATTACAGGCGTCGAAATCTTCGACTTCACGGCATACGCCTTCGGCATGTCCTGCGGCCGGATCAGATGCCTGGTGCCTGGCTGATCGGGACCTAGAAGAAGAGACAAATAACAAACGACGAGGCTCACGCCAATCGAGACGTTCTAGGTTCGCCGGAGTTAGCGAGATCAGAAACGAAAACACCTCGCGCTCGAAAAAAGATTTGGCATACACCTACAAGCGTTGGTATAGTAAACCTACACTTGTCGGTGAAGAATGAAAGAACTGCCTGCCCTTTCGGGAAATCAGCTTGAGATCATGGACGTTGTGTGGCAACGCGGAGAAGCCACGCTTGGGGACATCTGGGGCGAGCTCGCCCAAACGAGGCCTGTCGCCAAGAACACGATCCAGACCCTCCTCACCAGGCTCGTCGATAAGGGCTGGCTGACCTATCGCGCGGAAGGGAAGATCTTCCACTACGCGGCCAGCCGCCCCCGTGAGTCCACCCTGTCCCAAGTCGTCAAAAAGCTGGTCGACACGGCCTTCAAAGGTTCGACGGAGGGCCTCATGATGGCCCTCTTCGATGGCCGCGAGCTCACGAAAGAGGAGGCCGACCGCATCCGCGAATTGATCGAAAAGGCCGAGCGAGGGGAAGCATGAAGGGCATCCTCGAATTCTTCGCCGACCGTCCGGAGCTGCTCGTTCCCGCCCTCGTGCTCGCTGAGATCACTCTGATCGGGGGCCTCGCCCTCGTGATCTGCCGCGCCTGGCGGAACGACGCAGCCACTCGCTACGGCGTCGCCCTCACCGCCACGATCATGATCTGGCTGACGATCCCGGCGACGCTCCTTCTCCGAGCCCAAGGCTACGAGACCCTTAGCTGGAGCCAAAAGCTCTACACGGAGCCGATCCCTCTTTCACTCCTCGAAAACCTTCCCCCTGCCGAGCCAGAACCACCCAGCCGTCCGTCTCCCATCGTCCTCCTCTGGGGCGCGGGAACCGCCATCGTTCTCGCTCGCTTCGGCGTCGGTCTTCTCAGGGTCCGTCGCCTGAAGCGCACGGCCGAGCCGCTGCCCCACCTGACCGGCGCGGCTCCCGTCTATGTCACGGAGCAAGTACCCGGCCCCGTCGTCATCGGCGCCCTCCGCCCTTCCGTGCTCATCCCGGCAAGCATCGTCGACGGCCTCTCCGAAACGGAGCTCCACGACGTCCTCGCCCACGAATTCGCGCACGTGGCTCGCCGCCACCTGCTCGTAGCGGTGATCCAGCGGCTCACCGTCGCCCTGTTTTGGCCCCATCCTTTCGTCCACCTTCTCAGCCGCCAGATGACGGAGGCCCGCGAAGAGGTCTGCGACAACGTCGTGCTGGGCGTTGCCGGACGGGCCCGCTACGCGCGGGTTCTGCTGCGTGTGGCGGAGTGCCGCCGTTCCACCGGCCACTTCTCGGCCTCGCTGGGCCTGTTTAGCCTCGAATCGAACCTTGAAGAGCGGGTGAAGAGCCTGCTCGACCCCCATCGGAGGATCTCAACCGAAATGAACTATCGAAGTATCTCCCTCGTTTCCGCGCTCCTGCTTTTGGGCGTCGCCGGTATTGCCGGGGCGCGGGTCCAGACCGAGCTGGTCGCGGTTCCCGCTTACGACGGCCTCCAAGCCGAACCGCCCCACGCACCGGCCAAGAATAAAGTCAAGCCGACCAAGAACAAATCCAAGTCCAAGAGCAAAGCCGAACGTTTGAGGCTTAAAGCGGCGCTTGAGGCCAAGCTGGACAAGCAAATTGCCGAAAAGGCCATGCTGAGGGCCAAGCTCGAGGCCCAGAAGACAACCCGGCTCGACATAGAGCGCGCCAAGGAAGAGGCGCGCGACGCCATGGCAAAAGAACGCCTCGACCGGGCCACCGCCCAGGAAGACATGGAGGTCGCCAAGCGTGTTCAAGAGAAGATGGTCCGCGACCAGATCCAAGAGCTGGCGAGAGCACGGAGGGACCAGGACGCCGTTAGTGAAAAGCGTATTCACGATATAGCTATTCGGGACGAGGCGGCTCGCGTTCAGACCGAGGCCGAGTTGGATAAGAGCCGGGCGATCGCGGCCCGCCAAAACCAGCAAGTGAAGGAGATTCTCGAAACCCGCGACACCTTAAAGAGGTTTGCCCAAAATGACGACCAGAAGCTCAGCCAGCTTAGGGAGGCGCTCAAGAAGATGGGCGGGCAAAATGACGACCTCAAAGGCATGATCGAGGAGATTCGCCGTGAAATGGCTCACATCGAAGAGGGGCTTCGCAAGCTGGAAGAAGAGCTCCGCAAGCGGGGCGGAGGCAATCCGCAATCGCTGTCGATCGACGATCCCAATACGCGCGTCCCCATCCTCAGCGACCTCCCGATCCTCGGTCGGCTCTTCCAAATGGGGCGCCAGCCCCTCAAGCCGAGCACGATGACGCTCCTGAGGCTCGACAGGAGCCGAAGCGGCAAACTCGACCCACTGCTGCCACTTCGCACCAACCTCAAGCTCCGCCTCGACAAGCGGGGCCACGACCCACTCATGCCCCTGCCGACGGATCGGAAGAAGGGCACCGATCCCCTCCGCGTTACGCTGTAAGCGTTGCTCGTTGCCCTAACGCCCGACGGTGTTAGGGCAACTTAGCCAAACCGGCAGGAAGCCGCCAACAAACCCGCCGCGCGCACGTTCGATGCGTGGCCGCTCCGCTCGCTCGCCACGTTCAGCAGCCGCACCGGCACCCCCGACAGGTAGAGGTCGCCGATCGAATCGAGCAGTTTGTGCCGGGCCGGTTCGTCCTCGAATCGCGGCTCGTTCTTGTAACCCTCGATCCCCAGGATAAGGGCCGATTCCTGATCGAGCCCGCGCGCCAGGCCAACCTGCAAGATCATAGGGATCTCTTCCGCCAAGGCGAAGGTCCGAGCCGGGGCGATTTCCCGCTCATAGACGGCAGGCGAAAGGAACACCTCGTAGGTCGATACGCCTGGCCATCGCTCCCCGAGGTCGTAGGTGTATTTCCAATGCCCCTCGCCCTTCCCGATGGCGATCTTGATATCGCCCTCCTGAAGGAAAACCCGCTTGAACGGCGGCTCGATCTCTGCCTCTCCCAAGTCTTCCAGGCCCACTCGCTGCAGACCCTCCACGAAACCCTGTGCTGAGCCATCCAGGGCGGGCATCTCGCCACCCTCCACCTCGATCTCCGCGTCCGATACCTCCAGCCCCGCTAGGGCGCTCATGAGGTGCTCAATCGTCGCAACCTCCCCCAGGCGCGTGCTGCGGGTGGTGTCGGTGACGTTTTCGGGCGTGGCCGTCCAGCGGGTGGCACCGACCCGAAACGCCAAGCCGTCCTTGCCCGGATGCACGAGCACCCGAACTGGCTGGCCACCGTGCAGCCCGAGGCCCGAAAATTCGGCAGCCTCGCGCACCGTCCGGCGCGTAAACGTCACTCTCCCTTTTTCTCCAATTCCGCAAGCCGGCGTTCGAGGTGGCGGACCCTCGACAGAATTTCCGGCAGCCTCGGCAGCGTCATATACGTTTTTAGACCCTCTGCCGCCGGTTTGGCGGGCATGCCGAAGTAGGCGCCTCGCTCCAAAATGTCCTGGCTTGTGCCGCTGTGGCCCCCAAAGATCACGTCGTCCACGATGGTGATATGGTCGCCGATGGCGCACTGGCCTCCCATCGTGACCCGGCTCCCGATCTTCGTGCTCCCGCTCACGCCGGTTTGGGAGGCGATCACCGTGTTCTCGCCGATCGTCACGTTGTGGCCGATCTGAATAAGGTTGTCCAGCTTCGTCCCCTGGCCGACGGACGTAGCTCCCGCCGTGGCCCGGTCGATGGTCGTGTTCGCCCCGATCTCCGCGTCGTCGCCAATGGCGACCTGGCCCACTTGAGGCACCTTCACCTGCTGCTTGCCGTCCCAAATGAACCCGAAGCCGTCCGCCCCGAGAACGACGCCGCTATGCAGCACGGTCCGCGCGCCCACGGAGACGTCCTGATACAGCACGACCTGCGGATAGAGCACGGCGCCGTCTCCCACGGTGCAGTTTTCGCCGACATAGCAGTGGGGGAAAATCTTCGCTTTCGCGCCAACCCGAGCCCCTTGCTCGACCACGACGTAGGCTCCGATGAATGCGCTCTCGTCCACTTCCGCGTCGGGATCGACGACGGCCGTTGGATGAATTCCCGGCTGAATGGGAAGGGGGCGCCGCGACATCGCCAGCAGCTTGCCAAAGGCGACGCGCGGATGCTCCACGTGGATCGTCGGCTTCAGGTGCGAAAACATCGTGTGGGGAAGGATGAGCGCGCCCACGCCGTGGACGTGCGCCTTCTCCAGGTAGGGCTCCGATTCGCAAAAGGCGATCCCTTCCGGATCGTCGGATTCAGCGGGTACCGGACGGCGAACGATGTGGTTTGGATGACCGGCTACGACTCCCCCGAGCAACTCGGCTAGTTCGGCTAAGGTCCAACCCGGTGTGTCTTTCTCCATGCGTCAAACTCGTTTGTAGCGTCTCTTCCTTCCTGCGAACTACGCGCGCGAATGAACCCGCGAGTCTTCAACCAAATATCGAGCTGTTGTTCGAGCTGATGCCGCTGCTGTTCCTCGGTCGTCACCGCTCCCTGGCGGCTTTCGAAGACGATCGGCCTTTGCTTTCCTTCCGAACCCGGTACGGCGACCGATCGGCTGCTTACGCTGTCGACGGCCACCGACCTATTCTGACCTAGATTGAGGTCCAGGTTCCCGGTTGCTTTGTCGATCGCCTGTTGGGCCTGCTTGTCGGCCGCCTCCAAAGCGTTCGCTCGCAAGGTCTCGAATTTCGCGTGAAGCTCCCCTTGGTCCGCGCTCAGTTTGTATTCGGCGTCCGTGATCAGCTTCTCCGCTTCGCCGTCGTAGGAATCGTCCATATCCTGGATCGCCTTTCGAAGATCGGCCAGTTCCTGGGCTTGCTTCGCCGCGATCGGGGCCGTCTTCAGGCGGCTCGGGGCAAAGATGCTTCGGGTCGCGAGCAGTAATTCCACCCGCACCGTCTTCGGGCCACGGTTGAGGGCGTATTTCTGAAAGAGGGCGAAAAGCTGGTCGTAGACGCCGTCGAGGTACTTCTGCTGTTCCGCCAGCAGGTCCTCCATCGCCTTTCGCTTGGCATCGTCGATCTTCGCATTCTGGATCGCCGCCAGCCGTCGCGCCAGGGTCTTCTTCGCCTGTTCGCGGTCGGCCTCGATCAACTTCCTCGCCGCCGCGATCTTGCCCTCCGCCTTGTCGTAGAGCACGATTCCCGGCGAGTGGGGCAACGTGACCGTCGAGGCGGGAATCTTCGCCGCGCGGTCCGGCAAGGCGGGTGCCTGGGCGGGAAAGAGGGAAGCCTGACGAGCGGAGATCGTGCCCAAGTCAACGAAAACCGCCTCCGGGGCTTTGGAGCACCCGGAGGCGGCGAAAAGTATCACTAAGGCCGGTAAAAGTTGGCCTTTCATTCGAACCTGCCTACGAACCGGCGTTCATCGCCTGAAGGGCTGGTGCGGTCAGGTCGTTTGCGCCATAGGGCGCGATGCTGACGTCGAACACGATCGTATAGCCCTGCGCCTTGGCGACGGTATTCACCGCCGCGCGGGCCTTGTCGTAGCTCGTCGCCTTCTGCTTGTCCGCCCAGGCTTGGACCTCGGTGTTGAAGTCGTTGAGCCACTTCTGCATGATCATGTCCATGTTCTGGCCGCGCTTGGCGTACTCGTCGAGCAGCGTGCGGTCGTCCTGGGTCAGATTCGTCTTCGTGCTCAGCTCGGTCCACTTCTTGTTGGACGCCACGACGTCTGCCTTGATGCGCTCCATGGTCGAGGTTTCCTCCGGCGTGGGCGTGTCCTTCAGCCAGAGGTCGCGAAGCTGCTGCGCCTGCTCGTTGGTAAGCACGCGGTTCGTGTCGATGAACTGCAGCAGGTCCTCGCGCGTCTTGCGCATCTTGTCGAACGTGGTCTTGCTCTGGGTGCCGAAGTTGCTCTTGGAGACGACGTCCGTCATATCCACGACGGCGATCTTCGTCGTCCCATCCTGAAAGCCGGTCGCGACGAAGATGCCGACCAAGGCCGCCGCTGCCGTCCACCCGATTTTTTGAAACTTGTCCATATGCTTGTCCTTTACTTCTTCGAGTTCATCGCCTTCAGGGCGTCCTGAGTGATGGTGTTGGCGGCGTAGGGCGCGGCGTCTTGGGAGTAGACGATGTTGAAGCCCTGCTTCGAGCCTACTTCTTTGACGGCCGCTTTCACTCGGTCGAGCGTGTCTGCGCGAAGCTTGTCCTGCATCGACTGGAATTCGTCCGAGAATTCCCGCGACCAGCGGTCGAGGGTCTTGAGCATCGTCTGCGCGCGCTCATTGAATTCCCGAAGCGTCGCCACCTCTTCCGGGGTGGGGTTCGCCTTCGTTTGCAGGGCTTTGAACCGCTTGTCCTGCGCGATCACGTCTTGCTTGATCTTCTCCAGTTCCGCCTTTTCCGCCGCCGTCGGCTGAGGCTTCACGCTCAGGTCTCGGAACCGTTGCGCCTGCTCTTGGGAGAAGACCGGATACGTGTTCACAAACTGCACGAGGTCCTGGCGGGCCTGGCCCATCGTGCGGAGAGTGTCCGTCTGCGTCTTCGCGTATTCGCTCGTCGAGAAGACCTCGCCCAGATCGACCACGCCGACTTTGTCGGTCTTGGCCTGGAAACCGCTGCCGATCATGATGCCCGCAAGCGTTCCAGCGACCACCCAACCTAACTGTTGAATTTTGATGTTGCTCATTAGAATGACGTCGCTATTTGGAAGTGAGTCCGGCTCTTGCCGTCCTTGTTGAAACCGATGTCCAATCGCAACGGACCGAGTGGCGAGCGGAAGCTCACGCCCAGACCGTAGCCGAAATTGAGGCTGATGTCCTTCGACTGCGTAAATGTATTTACGCTCCCGTAGCCACCCCACGCTCCGCCGTAGTCGACGAAAGCGATCAGAGAGAGAGCCTTTTGGAGCGGGTGCCGGTATTCCAGGGTGGTAAGCAGCGTGTACTTGCCCCAGAACCGGTCCTCTTCGTAGCCACGCACCGTGTCGGCGCCGCCTGCGAAGTACTGCTCGAAGAACGGAACCTGGCCTGAAATGGTGCCGTAGCGCGCGCGGAACGCGAAGACGCGCCGAGGCGCGTCCGGCTCGTTCTTACCGCGCGGCCTTTGCGGGCTCCAGTAGGTGCGATACTCCGCCGTCGTCTTCACGTAGTCGTGGTTGCCCAGCAGGCTGGAAGAATCGACCAGTCCGCTAGCGCCCACGTCCGTGATGTGGCTGAAGCCCGGCTCGACCTCGATGTGGAACCAGTCGCCTCGCGCCGGCTCGATATCGACGTCGCGGCGGTTTCGCGTATAGCCGAGGGTAACCGTCGCCAACGTGCCGTCCTGCTGGATGATGCCGGAGGCCTGATCCTGCTGGATGTCGTTCGTCTTGATCCCTTCGTAGCGGAACCCGATAGAGGCCGTCTGGTTGTCTCCCACCAACTTGCCGAAGGTGAAGGAGGTGCCCGTGCGTCGCTCCGTGTACAGGTTGTCTTCCGTCGGCGTGGCGTCCCCGCCGAAGCTGGTGCCCGCGAAGCGGTAGATCAAGCGGCTGTACAGCGAGACGTTCAGCGACGTTCCGTGGTTGTCGACAAACGGGTTGCCGTAGTCGAGGTCCACGCTGGGACCGCCGCCGCGTGTGCCCTGAAGGAAGTTCATACCGACCGATTGGCCGGTTCCCTTGAAATTGCTGTCCGAAAGCCGGAGGGTGCCTGCGAAGGAGCTGCGGGGGTCTACCTGGAGGCCAACGCCGAAGTTGCCGGTACGGCCTTCCTTCACGTCCGCGATCAGGTCGAGCTTGCCCGGCTCGGGCTGGTTCTCGATGCTGCGCACGTTCTCAAACCACTGCGTGGAATAGAGTCGCCGCAGGTCGCCGCCCCACTTGTCTTCGCGATAGGGCTCGCCGGCTCGGGTGTGGATCAGGCGCTTCAGCACCTTCAACTTCGTGCGGGTGTTGCCCTGCACCGAAACCGAGTTGACCGTCAGCTCTTTGATCGAGATGCTGATCGTGCCGGGAGATTCCGGAAGCGGCTTGAAGTCCTCGACGTCTCCAAAAAGACTCTTCTTCTTGTACAGGTCGCGGATCTTGTTGACGCTGGGCTGAATGGTGCGGGTGTTGAAGATCTTGCCGACCTCCACGTCCACGACCTTCAAGATGTCTTCCGTCTTGACGCCCTTGTTGCCGACGACCCGGATCTCTTTGACGACCGGCCACTCCGTGACCTGCACGATGACCTCGCGGTTCGTCTCATCGATCGCCTGTGCCCGAACGTCCACGGCTTGGAAGAAGCCCATGTTCTCCAAAGTGTCCTTGTCCGCGTCGAGCGTGGCCTGCACATAGGGCTGGCCCTGCTTGGTCCGCATCGCGGCGAGGATCGCTTCGGTACTGACTTCTTTGTTGCCTTTGACAGTGATGGTCTTAATGATCGCGGTTTGGCTCGCCGCAAGCGCCGCTAAAAAAATAAGCAGCGAAATCATCCCAATCCTAATACTCAAATGTCCTCCTGATCCCCGCATTCAAACCTAGAACGCAGGAGAGCCGTGCGGATGTTCCGATCTGGAAACTTTACCCGGGAAGCCCCGGTCCGCTTTAGGATTGGTTCTTCGAACGGGATCGAGGACCGAGGACTGGGTTCAAACAGATTCTGCCCCAATCCTTTCAATCCTTCAATCCCGTTCGGAGAACCGATCCTCTCCGCTAGAACGAAGTGGTGATCTGGAAATGCGTCCTTGCATGCCCATATTTGTCGAAGCCGAGGTCCAGCCGAAGCGGCCCGAGCTGCGGTACGCGGTAGCTGACGCCCACCCCGTATCCCAAGTTCAGTTGGAAGTCGCTCGACTGGGTCCAAGTATTCACCCCTCCGAATCCACCCCAAGCCCCGCCGTAGTCCACGAAGCCGATGAGCGAAAGCGCCTTCTGAAGAGGGTGCCGATATTCCAGGGTCGTGACCAACGTTTCCTTGCCCCAGAACCGGTCGTCCTCGTAGCCGCGAACCGTGTCCCCGCCTCCGGCGAAGAACTGCTCCGAGAAGGGAACGTTCCCCGCGATGGCTCCGAATCGGGCCCGCAAGGCGAACACTCTCCGGGGCGCCTCAGGATCTTCGAACGAACGCGGCTTCTGCGGGCTGTAATAGGCCCGATACTCCGCCGTCGTCTTCACATACCCATTGTCCCCCGCCGTGATCTGGTTCGAAAGGTCGCCGCTCACCTTCGTGAGATGGCTCAAACCCGGCTCAACCTGGACCCGGAACCAGTCGCCCCGCGAAGGGTCGTTGTCCGAGTCCCGCCGATTGCGGGTGACTCCCGCCGTCAGCGTCGCGAGCGTCCCGTCTTGCTGAATAAATCCCGTCGTCGTGTTCGAAGGGATGTTGTTCGTCGTAATGCCTTCGTAGCGCAATCCGACCGAAGCCGAAATCGTATTGTTTAGCTCCCGGCCAAAGAGGAGCGAGCCGCCCGTGTGCCGCTGGGTGTAAAGATTGTCGTTCGTCGGCGTCACGGAGCTGCCGAAGCCCGACCCCGCGAAGAGGTACGACAGGTGGCTGTAAAGCGAAGCCTGCACGTACGTGTTCTTCTTGTCGAGGAACGGGTTGCCGTAGTTCAAATCGGCTCCCAGACCGTCGCCCCGCGTCCCTTGGATCAGGTTGACCCCTACCATCTGGCCAGTGCCCTTGTAGTTGCTCTCGTCGACCTTCAGCGTCAGCGCCAACGGGCCGCCCGGCGTCGCCTGAAGTCCGCCGCCGATGTTGCCGGTCTTCTGTTCCTTCACCTTGACCGTCATGTCCATCTTGCCCGGCTCCGGCGACGTCGTCTCGGTATAGACGTCCTTGTACCAGTTGGTGCCCATGATCCGCCGGATATCCGCGCCCCAAACCGTCTCGCTAAGGGTATCGCCCGGACGGCTGCGCATCAGCCGCTTCAAAAACTCCACCTTCGTCCGCTTGTTGCCGTCGAACGAAATCGAGTTGATCGTCATCTCCATGACGACAATGCTCAGCGTCTGCGGCGAATCCGCAAGCAGTCGAAAATCGGAAACGTCTGCGAAAAGGCCGTGCTTCTTATACAATTCGCGAATTTTGTCGACGCTCGGCTGAACTGAGCGCGTGTTGAAAATCTTGCCCGGCTCGACGTCGACGACCTTCAGAAGCTCTTCCGTCGGAACCCCATGGTTGCCGGAAATCTTGATCTCCTTGACCACCGGCCATTCCTCGACCTCGACCGTAATATCCCGCCCGGCAGCCGCCTCAGGCGAAGCATAGACGTCTACCTTCTGGAAAAAGCCGAGCCGCTGAATAGCGACTGTGTCGGCGTCCGCGGTGTCCTTCCCGTAAAGCCCGCCGACCTTCGTCTGCATGGCCGCCAGGATCGCCTCCGTGCTGACCGACTTATTGCCCTTCACGGTGACCGTATGCACGATCCCCTGTCCCATGGCGAGACTGGCTGCGAAAACAAGCAACGCAAAGATGCATATCCGTATGTTCAAGGCATCCTCCTTGGTGTGCGACCCCGCCCGAAAGCCGGTCGTTTTACCATTAGAAGTCTCAAGCCTCAAATGGTTTCGGAGGCCCAGTCGCGTTAAAAACGGAACCCGTATTCCACGGCCAGCTTCCAAGGCCGGATCTCGTCGATGCCGACGCTGAAATTCAGCCGCCTCCGGTCGCCCCGCCGCCCGAACCGGAACTGGTACGTCAGCCGCAGGTCGTACTTCGCGGGAACCCCCACCTGCTGCGGGCTAACCTGGCGGCTCCCTTGCAGCACGAAGTCCCGGCTCAAGGTCCGCGCAAAGGAGATCGTCGCCCCTTCCAAGGCGTTGAAGTCCAAAGTCAGATAGTCCAGCCCAACCGCGCCCGCGATCCGCGAGGTCAAGGGGTCGAGCAGATACGGCACCGCGATCCCGAAGAGGGCGTTCCGAATCTCCTTCTCCGCGTTGCCCGCCTGCACCCCGCTCGCGATGCCCTCGATGAGGCTCACCTGGCCGAGCAGCGCCAAAATCTGGTCCTGAGAAAGCTCGGGCGGGTCGCTCGTCGCCGTCAGCGCGATCCCACCGTCCTCCAGCAAATCGCCCCGAATCCCGAGGCGCACGTCGTACCGCTGCGCCGACTGGCCAAACTGGGTCGCCACCACCCGGGTCCGCCCCTCGAGCTCCACGTCCACCCGCGCCGAAGACTCGCCCTCCTTGATCTGGAAGGCCGGCTTGATCGTTCCCCCTGGATCGAGCGTCACCCGCGCCGTCGGCAACTTCAACTGCCCCTTTCGCACCCGCAACGTCGCGTTCACGTCCAGGTCTCGGAATGTCCCGGCGATGGTCCCCTGTCCGCTCAGATCCATGTCCGCCGTCGAGCTTTTGAATTTCGCGACTCCGTCCGTCTTCAACGTCAAATCGAGCACCGGGCTAAAGGCGGGCATCAATCCCTCTCCAGGGGCTGGGAGTTGGCTTGGCATGTCCAACGAAGCGTTCGCCAAAGTCAGCGGCCCTGCGATGGAAGGCTCGCCGACTGTCCCTCCGATCTTCAAATTCCCGTCCAGTGTCCCCGAGGCCTTGCCGTCGGTTCCGATAGCGATCTTCGTCGCCAGGCCCTGCGCCGTAAATTGCCCCGTCAGGCTGTTCGCCAAAAGCTCGTCGAATTCGCCCTTCACGAGCCGGTCCAGCAACGTCCCGAAGCGCGGCAGATTCGTCTGGACGTCACCGCTGAAAGCCCCGCCTGCGTCGCTTGTGCCCTTCGTGTCGATCTTCAGGGTGCTTCCCCGGCCCTCCGTCGCCTTGTCCAGCACCGCCGCAAGCTCCACGTTGCTAAAGGCCGAACCCGTACCTGCTACAACCAGCTTCTGCGCCGTCAGCCCGAGCTGGCCCGTCAACGCCAAGTCGTTCTTCGTCCCCTTTAAGCTCAACTGCCCGAACACATCCCCCACCGACGTTTTCGGATCGAATACCCCCGCAAGTTGGTCGATGCTCCCCACAGGTCGCTTATCCAAAACAAGCTCACCCGTGATCTGGCGGTCGGGAATCGTGAACGGATATTCCAGCGGGATATGAGCGTTCAAGTTCGCCGCATAGCCACCGAAATTGACCTTCCCATTCTCGATCGAAATCCCGCCCCGCTGCCCGTGAGACTCCGCCACGTAAATCTCCGACAAGTCGAACTGAAGCTGGTTCTCGGGAGTCTGCGCGCCGTGGCCGGAATAGATGCCGTGGCCCGGCACCGTGCTCACGGCTGCCCGGATCTCCGGGCTCTTCGTCGGCCCCGTAACCTCCGCCGTCGCATTGATCTGCCCTTGCAGGTTGCTAAGAGAGGGGATCGCCGCCGATAGGAAATGCAGGTCGAAATCGTGGACCTCCGCGTTGATCGCCACTGGCCCCGATTCCTGGACCGTTCCCTTGATATCAAACAGCCCCGGCCCGTCCTTCCATGTCAGGTTGTCGATCGTCCAAAGCTCGTTGTGCCGGTTCAGGTTCGCGACGATCGATCCGCCCTTGCCCTGCTCCCCGCCCCCGACGTTGATGTCGTCCAGTGCCAGCGAGGCGTTGTCGAAGTTCGGGCTCCCGAGCGTCCCGCTGATATCCGCCGCCAGCCCGATGTTCGCCTTGCTCCGCTCGATGAGGCTCGTCCAATCCGGGTCGATCTGCGTTATGTATGGCTTGACGACTTTATACAAATCGCCCCATTCTGCGTGGCGAACGATGACCGTCCCGCCGATTTTCTGGGTCGCCGGTTCGTAGCTGATGTCGTTGAACTCCACCGACCGCTCCAGCAAAAGCCCGAACCCAAGCGAGCCCGTCACCTTCTGCCCGTTCCCGCTCGCCTTCCAAACCCCGTTCCCAAATGGCGTATCGTTCACGAAGACGTCCGTCAGCTTCCCGTCCCCGGAGCCCATCTTCAACCCCGTCTCGTCGAACGTCAAGCCCGCCTCGCCGCTGAAGAGCCCCGTCACCGTCGTCCCCATGTCCTTCGGCACGAAGTCCGCAAGCGCGATCTGCTTCGCCGAGAAGTTCGCCTGCCCGCTCTTCTTGTCCACGTCGTAGCTCAGGTACCCGTCCAACGAGCCCTGCCCCGCCTTCACCTGGAAGTCGTCCACCTGCAAAAGCCCGTTCGTAAAGGTGAGCTGCGCCTCCGCCGAGTCGATCTTGCCCCCCTTGATCACGATGTCTTTCGCGCTCGCCGAAGCCGTCACCGTCGGGTTCTTCAAACTCCCTGACAGTTTCGCGTCCGGCATCGTGATGGAGGCCAGGTAGTCGTCCCCCAAAAAGTCGCTCAGCTGCACCCCGTTCGCGTGGAACGCGCCATCGAGGCCCATGTTCTTGAACGTCAGCGTGACCTGCCCCTCCGCCTGTGAAACCCCCTTCACCGCCTTCAAGTTCTCCGCCGTGACCTTCTTGAAGTCCCCGACGAAGTCCGCCGTGACGATCGGCACGAACTCGTTCTGCACCCGCAAGCCGAAAAGCTCCGCCGAGGCCTTGTAGTGCGGCTTCTGAAGCGTTCCGCCCAGCGACCCCTTGAACCGCCCGATCCCTTCGAACCGAGGGTCGTACCGCCCAAGATCGATGCCCGAGCCCACCGCATTCAAAGCCAAAGCCTGGGTCCGCATATCGTACGACCCGCTCGCCGAGAAGCTCCCCGTCCGCGTCACCAAATACGCCTGCTCGATCCGCGCCTTCTTGTCGTGCAACGCCGCCGCCACCTTGAACCGCCCATGGTGCACCGGCAGGTCGTCGCGGAACGTATAGTCCCCCTCGCCCTCCGCTCGCAGGTAGGCGTCCGGGTTGGCGACCGGCCCGCTCAGAGCCACTTCGACGTTCCCCCGTCCGGAAAGCCGCCGCACCCCAAACCGCCGCCCGACCTCGGCAAGATTCACATCGTGAAGCTGCAAGCTCCCCTGCATCTGCTTCGCGCGAGAATCGAAAGCCAAGGACCCTGCCAACGCCGACCCACGCCAACGCCCAGCCCGAGTCGTGACCGCCAAATGCCCGCCGGTATAGGAAACGTCCGCCTGCGGCCCGACCACCGACTCCTTATAAGCCACCAGTTCCGAGGCCGAACCCCGCCCGCTCATCTGCAACCCGTCCACTGGCTCGTAAGCCAGCGTTCCGTCGTAAGTCACCGGCCCCTTGACCACCAAATCTTTAGGCAATCCCGCTCGCAAAGGTCGGGGCAGGGAAGCCATATCCGTAGCCCGCGCCGTCAAATTCCCCTTCAGCCGAGTCCCGTCCGACCAGGTCGCGAACCCCTCGAACGTCGCATCCAATCCCCCGTTCTGGGCCGTCAGCTTCCCGCTCGCCCCAGAAGCGTCCACGGCTCCTTCGAACCGAGCCGTGTTCGCCGAGTAGTCAGACCCGTACCGAAAGTTCTCCACAACGGCCGCGAGCTTCGACTGAATCCGGGCACGCGCCGTCGTCGGAACAAACACGGCGAACGGTCCTTGCACGGTGAACGAAGAAGCATCCAGTTGACGAAGCTCCGCGACCTTCCGCCCCTCTGGCATCTCCCGAAACGCGTGGAAAGCCCGCGTCAATTCCAAAACCTGCGTCTTCCCCGTAACCCAAACCCCTTCCTTAGGAAGGTTCTGGACCGCCGCTTCCAACTCCCCCACGTCCTTCAAAGACACGCGGCTCGACGCCAGCCACTTCTGACCCACCCCGTCCACCTGCAAGTTCCGCACGTCCGCCTCTTGAGTAAAAGGAGTGGGACCCGTCTCGTCGACGTACACCACGTGTCCGTGGTCGAGCGAAACTGAGAACGGCATCTCGCTCGGCTGCTCGTTCTGCTTCGGAAGGTAGTCCAAGAAGTCGAACCGCCCATTCGCCCGCCTCCGAACCCTCGCGTAAGCCTCCTTCGCCTCCACCAGCACCCGCCGGTTCGCGCTGTTCAGAAGGGGAAGTCCATGCGCCTCGACGCGCCGGGCAGCGAAAATCGTCTGCCCCGTCGGGTCTGTCACCTTCGGGTTCACGACCGTCAGATTGCCCGTATTCGTATCGAGCACGTACCAATCCGCCGTGAGCACCAAGGCCCCGCCGGGTGTCTTATAGTCCAGCCGAAACGGCGTGCCGGGGTTCGCCAAAAAGGCGAGGCACGCAAGTAGGTAGGAGCCGCCCCAGTAAAGCAAAATCGCAATGGGAGCGACCAGGGTGGCGGTACGTATAAATCCAGCCCAGGTGCGAATAGACGGTCTCCGTAGATACGCTACTCGATTAGACGCTTAACTTAAGCAGATTGGGCGTCCATTCTCTCAAGACGCTCCGCCATGACCTTTTTGCTGAACTCGATGGCATTGTAGGAGCTTCGAATAAACGGCCCACTCGCCACGAAAGCGAATCCAATCTCGTCGCCGATCGCTTCGTATTCCTTGAAAACGTCCGGGTGGATGTACTCTGCCACCGGCAGGTGCCGCATCGTGGGTCGCAGATACTGGCCGATGGTCACCGCGTCCACTCCGATCGCACGCAGGTCGCGGAGGGTCTTGACGACCTCGTCCTTCGTCTCGCCCAAGCCCAGCATCAAGCCCGACTTCGTGTAGATCGTCGGATCGAGTTCCTTCACCGTTCGAAGCACGCTCAACGTGCGATCGTACTTGGCCTGCGGACGAACGATCGTGTGCAATCGCTCGATGGTCTCGATGTTGTGATTGTAAATCTCCGGGTGCGCGTCGCAGACGATTTTGATCAAGTCCCGCTTCGCCTTGAAGTCCGGCGTCAACACTTCCACGATCGTCAGCGGATTCGCCCGGTGAAGCTCCTCGATGGTCTTCGCGAACTGGCTCGCGCCCTCGTCCTTCAGGTCGTCTCGAGCTACCGAGGTAACCACCACGTGCTTCAAACCCAGGTCGTTCGCCACCTTCGCCACGTCTTCCGGCTCCGCGTCGTTCAAAGGCAGACCGCGCCCCACTTTGATCGCACAGAAGCCGCAGCTCCGTGTACAGGTATCGCCCAAAATCATGAACGTAGCCGTCTTTTTGCTCCAACACTCGGGGAGATTCGGACAGCGGGCGCTCTCGCAAACGGTGTGGAGGCTTTTCGCCCTCATCATGCCCTGGACTTCTTTGATCGTGTCAGGTCGCGGCATGCGAATGGTCAGCCATTCCGGAAGGCGCTGAGTCATACCCGATTATAGCCCCGGCTTACCCCTCGAAACGGGACCGAAACAGGTACAGACGGCTACTGAACACTACTTGATTCTTCACGTCGGAACCTTTAACCTATTCTCGCGAGGTAATCGTTTTTAACATGAGACTTCATCGGTCGCTCCTTGGCGCCGCTTTGGCGCTCTTCACGGCCATTGCCCTGGCCCAAACACCGCCCACCACTCCGCCCCCGACTAGCACCACGCAGACGGCAGCGGAGAAGACGATGACGAAAGAGGCCAAGGATGAAGTCCTCAAGGCCATCGCCGACGTCATCGCCAACCGCGCATTTGTCCCCGGCGTCGATATGACCAAGTGGCCCGAATACATCGAGAAACAAAAAGACGACCTGGACAAGGCCGATAAAGACACCGATTTCTCCCGCGCCATCAACCGAGCCCTGCGCGACTTCGGCGTGAGCCACATCCGGCTCCTCACCCCTCGCGCCGCCGACGCCCGAGATCGCGTCTCCGTCGTCAGCATCGGCGTCACCACCCGCCCCGACAATAACACCCTCATCATCACCACGGTCCTCCCCAAGAGCCCGGCTGAGGATGCGGGCCTGAAGGTCGGAGACGTCATCACCATGGTCGATGGCAAGGCCCCTGAGAATTCCCAAGTCCTTACCGGCGATATCGACTCCCAGGTCACGATCAAGGTCAAGTCCGGTACCGACGAAAAGGAGCTGAAGCTCAAGCGAGCCCGCGTCTCAACCGCCCGCCCGGAGACCCTGACGTGGGTGAACGACGACACCGCCGTCATCCGCATCTGGACCTTCAGCCGAGGCTATGGCCGCGAGAACATCGAGAACCTGATGAAGCAGGCGAACGAGAAGGCGAAGTACCTCATCGTCGACCTCCGCTCCAACGGCGGCGGCTCGACGGCGAACCTCCAGCACTTCCTCAGCCTCCTGATGCCCGCCGACACCCCCGTCGGCACCTTCGTCGGTAAGGCGATGGTCCGCGACTACGAAAAGGACCACACCCCCTCCACCGACCCCATTCAGATCGCCTCCGCCGTCGACCGCAAGTACAAGACGCGCAAGCTCACCATCGACCCGTTCAAGGGCAAGATCGCCGTCCTCGTGAACCGCGGCTCCGCCAGCGCTTCCGAGATCTGCGCCTCGGCTCTCCACGACGTGCTCGGCTCGCCCATCGTGGGCACCCGTTCCGCCGGAGCCGTTCTCGCGTCGATCTTCGGCCCGCTGCCCCAGGGATTCCAGCTCCAGTACCCGGTCAGCGACTACGTCACGGTAAAGGGCGTCCGCCTGGAAGGCCACCCCCTGGCTCCCGACGTGGAGGTAACGATCACCCCCACCCCCGGCCAAGCCCCCAAACCAACCGACCCAGACCCGGTGATCGCAAAGGCAGTCGAAAAGCTGAAAAGCGCCACCAACTAACCAAACGATAAGATGCCTCAACGTCCCCAAGCGTTGAGGCATCTCATCGAGCGGCCCCTCCAAAATCTAAAATCAGAAATCCAAAATCGCTAAAGCCCCCTCAGCGCGGGCCACTCGATCTCGATCCCCTGCGAAACGCAAAGCGACTGGAACGCCTTCGTCCGTTCCTCCGATTCCCAAACCGCCGCTGGCTCCAACCCCTCCCGCAGGCAATAGCCCGCCAGCAGCCCCGCCGCCTCCCCGATATTCCACTCCACCGGATGCAGCCGGTAGCACCCGTTCGTGATATGGGTCACTCCGAGGTTCTTGCAGGCAGGCAACAGGTTCCGCATCCGCACCGGGATCAGCGAGCCGAGCGGAATCTGGAAGGGAAGCGTGCTCGTATCGATCGTATTCGCCCCGCTCGTGGAAGGGTGCAAGTCGATCCGGTAAGACCCGATCCCCACCGAGTCCGCAAATTCCGCCGCTCGGTCCCGTCCTTCGTTCGTGTAGGTCGCCACATGCTGCTCCAAGACCGTAAACCGAGCCTTGATCCGCCGCGACTCGCGTATATACGGCGCTTGGGCGAAGCCGTCCCGCGTCCCCATGATGTCCGGCCTTAGGTAAAGCCCCGGATAACCCGCCTCCGTCTGAAGCCAATACAGCAGGCTCGCCGAGAGAAGCCGTGCATCGCAATAACGCTCGCCCGCGAGGTGGGGAATTTCCTCGATCACGTTCCCGACGTAGTAGTCGTTCTGAGGCCAGTTCGCGATCGTCACCGCATGGGGAACGGCTCCCGCCTCGAACCGAGAAGGCTCCACGATCTGCCGGTACTGAAACAGGTTGAACCAGTCCGATGAGTCCTTCCCGAAGAGCGGAAAGTCGATCGGCTCTCCCGTCTGCACCTTCAATATCTTGAAACTCAAAAGCTTGTCGGGCCAGAAGGCAGGCTGGTAGTCGCGCCACTTCTCGTAGTCCGACGGTTTCTCGATGGTGTGGTCCCCGGACGGGTCGTACCCAAGCGCCATCACCCACGTCAGCCCCTGCACGTTCTCGGGCTGGGCCTCCCCCTCCACCGCGTTCGGCTCCCCCGTTTCCGCTTTTGCCTCCGCTCCCGTGACGTACTCCGTTTCCGTCATCGGCAAAAGATCGCCCAGCTCCGTCGCATCGAGGACATAAGAAGCCTCCACCAACTCCTCCTCCCCAGTGACCAAGTTACGGAATGTAACGGAGCGAACAGAAGTGCCACCGGCTTCCAGCCGGCAGCCTACTGGCTCCCTCCGAAGCCGCAAATCCAACAACCCAGAGGAAAGCGCAGGCTGCAACATCTGCTGCAAAACCATCCACCCAACCCGAGGCTCATGGCAAAGCCGCGAAACCCACCCCGCCCCGGGATTCAAAAAGGGATCGGACCGAGCCGCCGCCGTCAAGGGAAGGTGATCCCGATAGAACTGCCGCACGAGGTTCCGGTACCGCCGATATCGCGCCGTACATCCGAACTGCTCGATCCAGGGATGCTCGTCCGGCGGTACAGCCTGGGAGGTCAGCTGTCCCCCGATCCAATCGTATTCCTCCGTCATCACGACCCGAAAGCCCAGGGAAGTAAGGGCTAAAGCCGCTGCGCAACCCCCGGTTCCCCCACCGGCGATCAGCACATCACAAGATGTCGGTTCCACAGCCAAAAGGCTACCAGCCTTACTCCACGGTGTCCTCGCCTTGACGCACACTCGGGGAAGAACCCTCACGCCGCTTCGGCGGATGCAACAGCTCCTTCTCCTCCACAGAATCGCTCCGAACGAAGATGCACTTGACCGCGGCGAAGATCACTTTGACCACATAGAGACAACCGGTCCAAAAATCTTCCTCCACCAAGCAAGATAACGTCCGTGCCCGGCTCCGAGGTTGCGTTAGTCCGAATACCACTCGCGACGCTTCCGAGGAGGCAACCCCCGCCTCGCCCGCCGCCGATCCGAAATGAAGTGAAACGGAAACGCCACGATCTCAACGAAAAAGAACTCGATCACCCCCCAGACCAAGCTCAAAACACACCCCAAGTCCATAAACTAAACCGGTCGACCCCTTTGCATCTTTATGAATCTTAGCGTCTTCGCGGGAAACCCCAGCTATCCCTCGATCAAGCAATCCAGCAATCAAGCAATCCAAAATCCAAAATCAAGGAATCCAAAATGGAAATGGTAAGGCCTGCCACCGTCGAAGACCTCGCCGCCATCGCGCGCATCGAAAACGAAGCCATCGAGCACACCTACGCCCACTTCGGCACCACCCCCGTCACGGCCGAGGAAACGCGCCGCGCCTTCGAGCTCGCCCACGAGCGCTACCCCTGGTACGTCGCCGAAATCGACGGAGCCATCGTCGGCTTCGCCCGCTGCGGCCCCTGGAAGACGCGAGAGGCCTACCGCTTGACCACCGAAGTCGGCGTCTACGTCGACCCCGGCTGGCAAGGCAAGGGAATCGGCAAAGCCCTCTACGAACAGATGTTTCCCGCTATGGAAAAAGCAGGCCTCCACACCGTTCTCGCCGGAATCGCCCTCCCCAACGACGCCAGCGTCCGCCTCCACGAATCCTTCGGTATGACCCACGTCGGAGCCCTCCCCCAAGTCGGGTTCAAGCACGGCGAATGGCGAGACGTAGGCTACTGGGCCAAAACGTTATAAGTAGCGAAAGAGCCTCCCCCTGCGTGCAGGGGGAGGGCAGGGTGGGGGTGCTCCCGCCAACGCAGAGCGCCGTCGCAAACAATCAACTCTTTTGCGACCGCCGCTCGATCCGCGCATACTGCCCCGCCCCCGCGACGAACACCACGACCCCCACAACCCCCGGTACCCAAACCAAATCCGAAACCCGGCTGGCCACCAAAAACGCCCAGCCTGCCAGCGACCCCGAGTAGATAATCCCCAGCCCCCACCGATGGCTCGCATTGATTCCCCAGAACCGTGCCGGTTTCCAAGGCCGTTCTGAAACCGTTCCGCCATGGTGCCCCCCATGCACGGAACGAAATCCCAACCGGCTCTCGATATCCTGAAGCCGGGAGAGCGCCGCATCGTAAAGCTGCGTATTCCGCAATTCGTAAAGAAGCAGCCCAAAGGTCGCCAGAAAACCCAACACGCCAACCGCCACCGCCCCAGGCCCGGCAACACCGTTCAAAGTCGCGACAGCGGCTCCCGTGATCGTCGGCACGAACCCCAATAGCTTAAACCGAATATCCGCCAGCATCCGGAAATACTGAAACGTCTGGTCGTAATCCAGCTTCCCACGATCGAACTCATGCCCGTCCCCAGCCGGAATCGGCGGCGGAACCTGCTCCATAAAAGAATCATAAACCCCGATCTCCACCAAACCAACCCGCCAAAAGTCAGGCCCAACCTCCCCTTTCTCCTGATGCGCAGGAGAAAGGGGCCGGGGATAGAGGTTAGAAACCCCGGTCGCCCGTAGCTCGTAGCCCACAGCCCAAAAGAAAGCAAATATTTTCCCATTCTGTGGTAATATTTCCACCATACGATGATAGAAAGACTCGCTGCCCAAGAAGTGAGAGAGGCGCTTGCCGACACCCCCGTCGTCCTCATCCACGGCCCACGCCAATGCGGTAAAAGCACCCTCGCCAAGCAGATGGCGAACGAAGGCGGGGAGCGGCGCTACATCAGCTTCGACAATCCCCGCTACCTGGCCGATGCCAAGGCCGATCCCCTCGCCTTCCTCGAAACCTACGACGAACCTCTCGTCATCGACGAGGTCCAGCGCGTCCCCGAGCTTTTCCTTCCCCTCAAGCTCAAAGTGGATGAAGACCGCCGTCCTGGCCGCTACCTCCTCACCGGCTCCGCGAATGTCCTCCACCTCCCCAAAATCGCCGACTCGCTCGCCGGGCGCATGGCCATCGTCGACCTTCTCCCCTTCAGCCAAAGCGAGTTGGAAGGCTCAGGCGACAACTTCATCGACCGAATCTTCGAAGGCGCCATCCCTAAAAAAGCCAAACCCACCGACGAGCAAGACCTCCATGCCCGCCTTGTCCGTGGAGGCTTCCCTGAGCCCTCCGGCCGCACCTCCCCGTCCAGCCGCGAAAGGTGGTTTACCGACTACCTCCGCTCCATGATCGAGCGCGACGTCCGCGACATCGCCAATATCGACGCCCTCAGCCAGGTCCCTCGCATCCTCCGCCTCATCGCCGCCCGCAGCGGCACCACCCTCAACGTCGCCAGCCTCGCCCGCGATACCGGCATCCCCAACACCAGCCTCCACCGCTACCTCGACCTCCTCCGCGCCATCTTCGTGACCCAGAGCGTCCTCCCCTGGTCGAACAGCCTCGACGTCCGCCTCGTGAAAACGCCCCGCACCTACCTCGTCGACTCCGGGATGCTCTGCCAGCTCGACAACGTAACCGAATCCACCATGGCCAAGGACCGAGACAAATTCGCCCTCGTCCTCGAATCCTTCGTCGCCATGGAGCTCAAAAAGCTCGCCCGCTTCTCAAACCTCCGTCCCGAAATCCACCACCTCCGCACGGTGAGAAACCTGGAAGTCGACTTCGTCCTCGAAGCCCGGGGAGGTGGCATCGTCGGCATCGACGTCAAAGCCTCCAAAACCCTCAATGGCTCCGAAGTCGACGGCCTCCGCTACCTAAACGAACTCGCCGAAGACAAATTCCAACACGGCATCGTCCTCTACACCGGCCAACAAGTCGAGCCCCTCGCCAAAAACATCACCGCCCTACCCATCTCCACCCTGTGGAGCTAAAAAGTGGCGCCGGCTTCCAGCCGGCAAGCCCTCGGCGACAAGGCTAACGCCAGCAAACACCCCCGTCGCTGCCTCTCTCTGCCCACTTACTCAATCGCCTGCCCGTTATCCCAAAGGAAAAACGCGTTCCCGTCCTCGTCGTAGAAGTTGCAAGCCTTCATCGTCTCTCCCTCGCCAGACAATCGGCCAACCCGAACCCCGCGCTCCTTCAACCCCTCGACCTCCTTGTGAAACTCGTCCGTTCGAATCCCGATGCGAGGCGCTGGATAGACGTCGCCCGGCTTCCGCACGGTGGACTCCAGCAGCAGCCCGATCCGAGGCCCGTCCGGTCCCAAGGTCAGCTCCGCCCAGCCCCAATCCTCCACGGTCTGCACCGTAAATCCCAACTTCTCGGAATAGAAGGCGACCGCCTCTTTCACGTCGGACACGTGGTAGATCGTTTCCGTGATCAGCTTTGCCATAGCCGTATCTTAACGGCCCTGCGATTGTCCGATCTTGCGAATTTCACCCGGGGAGGCGCCCATCTCCCGCCGTACCGTCCGCGTAAACGTCGCGACGCTCGCGTAACCGCACTCCAAGGCAACCTTCCGAATGGGCCGCGAAGTCTCCCGCAAAAGCCGCTCCGCCCGCTGCATCCGTTGCCGCGACCGGTAGGAGTGAGGCGTCTCCTCGAAGAGGGCCTTGAAGAGCCGCTGGAAATGATAGGAAGACAACCCCGCCGCCTCCCGAGCCTCCTCCATAACCCCCGCTTCCGCATACCGCCGAGTCAAAACCGCCCGCCCACGAATTAAAGCCTGATACAAGTCCTGCCGCGTAGACCAACGCACCACCGGCAACCGCTCCAGGATCAAATAGGCGGAGCACCGGCTACCAGAACTGAGCACCCCCGCGCCTTTACTCACACCACCTCGAAATCCAAAATCTAAAATCCCAAATCCAAAATCGCTAGTGCCCACAAAGCGCATTCACCAGCCGGTCAGGACCAAACCGCACCGGGTCGCAGGTAGGCAGTCCGACCTCCCGCTCCACCGCCGCGATCGCCTTGATCGCCTCGAACTCGTCCAGGTGCGAGGTGTTCAGCGCCACCCCTACCGTGGCCGGACGCCCAAAGGTGCCCACTACCGTCGCTAGGTCCTCGTAAAGCCGGATATAAGACCCCAGCGGCGGAATCGCGATCTCCGAGAGCTTCTGCAAATGCGTCATCCCCGCCCGGTGGCAAAGGATCAAATGCGTCGGCTGCGTCCCCCGTAACAAAGGCAAATTCGCCGTAGACCCTGGATGAGAAAGGGCTCCCTGCCCCTCCACAATCACGACGTCGGTAGTGGCGCCGGCTTCCAGCCGGCCAGCCGAATCCCCAACTCCGGAAGCCTCCAAAACCGCCTTCTCAACCGCTCCGCAAGCGTAGTCCAGCCGCACGGCGTCCAACGGAATCCCCTTGCCCGTGATCGTGATTCCGATCTGCCCTGTCGCCACGAACTCCGTCGAGACGCCCTGCTCCCGAAGTCGGCGGTAGATCTCCAAACCCGCCGTCATCTTCCCGATCGCCATGTCCGTCCCGATCATCAGGACTCGCTTGTTCGGCAGGTGCCGCGCCGCCCCGGAAGCCACCCCGATCCCCGGCGGCTCCACCCGAATATCCCAAATCCACTGCCCCGCCCCTAAGACCGGATACCTGGGGCCTAACAAATCGTGAAGCCCGTTTACGATGGAGAGCCCCGCTGCAACCGCCTCGTCGATCACGGGAAACCACTCGGGTGGAATCAGCCCGCCCGGAGGCGCGATCCCCAGCACGAGAGCCTTCGCTCCCAAGGCCACCGCCTCCGCCACCGTCGCCACGACCGGTGCATGACGGGGCGAATCCATCGCGTCCGCGATGTCCATCCCCGCGTGGGCCGTGTCGATGACGCAGGCGACCGGCTGGGGCGAGTAACGAAGGATGCCCGAGCCCATCTTCCCGATCCCCTGGTTGACGGCTCCCTCCATGTAGATGGCCAGTGGCTGGTCGCGCTCAAGCATCTTTGAACCCCGCCCCATGTCCCGGCTTGTCGGTCGGTGTGATGACCCCGTCCACGATAGGCGCACCCTCCGTCGGATCGGGATTCAGATTCAAATGTGAGTCCAAATCGATGTAGTCGAACAACGCTCCGATCGAAGCCCCCGCCGCGATCGCCACTGAAGACTCGCTCATGCAGCCGATCATCGTCTTCAGCCCGAAAGCCCGCGCCGTCGCCACGATTCGCACCGCTTCCGTCAGCCCACCGCACTTCATCAGCTTCAGGTTCACCCCATCCACCGCATGCGCCCACTTCGGAATGTCTTGGCTCGTCCGGCAAGACTCGTCCACGAAGATCGGTAAGGGCCGGTTCTCGAAAATCAGCGGCAAATCCGCCTCTGACCCCTCTACCAGCGGCTGCTCCACGTAGTCCACGCCACGCTCCGACAGCCACCCCATCATCTCCTTCGCCTCGTCGACCGTCCAACCCCCGTTCGCGTCCACTCTCAGCCTCGCCCCGAACGGCTTGGCCGCCTCCGCTGCCGCCGTGAAGTGAGCCTTATCGTGTTCTCGCCCCTCCGGTGACCCCAGCTTGATCTTCAAACACTTCGCCCCCGTGCGTTGAAGAATGTCCGGCACCCGCTCGCGAGTCACCTCCGGGGGATTAATCCCAATCGTCATGCTCGTCGGAGCCGCCTGCTTCGAAAGCCCGAAGAGGCGGTAAAGCGGCATCCCCGCCTTCTTCGCCAGCAAATCCCAAAGCGCCACGTCGAGCGCGGCCATGGCAGGGGGATCGATTCCCGCCTCCACCATGTCCGCCCAATTCCCGTGAATGTCTAAGCCTTCTAGGTCAGCCGCATAGGTACCGTTAAATTCGACGAACAACCGCGCCGCCTGGCGCAGCACGTTTCCAACCGATGACGAGGAACGTCTCTCCGGCGTACCGACCCTCGCCGCTTCGAAATAAGCCTTAAGCTGCTCTTCCCCCCGCTCCGCGGTCCAATTCGACCCCGTAGCCGGAGACAACTCGCCCACCCCGGTATGCGTCCCATCCGAGACGAAAACGAACAAATTCTCCGAAGAAGCCATCGTCCCGCGACTAATAGCCAACGGATACAACTTCTGAAGCTCAACCCGGCGAAAAGAAACGCTAAACACCGCCCTTGAGGCTACCCAAAGCAGCGTGGCATGGGCGTCCCGCCCATGGTTTCCACGGCCGTCCCGGCCGTGGACGCAGCCCCCAAATCCTCAATCCTGAGGCAAAGCCTCCAATCCTGGGGCCAAGGCCCCTAATCCTCGCGAAGCGCAATCCTGCTTAAGAACGCCCCTACTTGGGAGCGTTCTTAACCCACTTGTCCAGCCAAGCCACGAACCGAGCCCACTGATCCAGCACCGTCTCCTGCGCGATCTGTCCATGGTCCTCGTACGGATACATGTACAAAGCGGCGTTCTTCCCGAGCGCCTCCAGCGCCTGGAAGAGCCGGGGCGAGTTCGTCGGGTCCGTCCCCATGTTCTGGTCGTCCAGCCCGTGGTAAAGCAAGATCGCCCCCGTCAACTGCTCCAGGTACAGGATCGGCGACATCGACAGATACACGTCGCGCGACTCCCAAAGCTGCCGCTGCTCCGATTGGAACCCGAACGGCGTCAAAAGCCGGTTGTAGTTCCCGTCCCCGGCGATTCCCGCCTTGAAGAAAGGCGTGTGAACCAAAGCGTTCAAGGTGCTGAACGCCCCATAGCTGTGCCCGCCGATGGCGAGCCGCGTCCGGTCGATCGTCCCATCCTCGCAGATCGCGTCGATCGTCGCCGCCAGATTGTTCCGAAGCTGCGGAACATACTCGTCGTTCTTCCGGTCCGCCGGCCCGATGATCGGACAGTCCGGCTCGACCAGCGCGTAACCCTCCCGCAGCAGGATCACCTTGTTCGATACGGAAACGCCCTTGAAGGCATTCTTGTTGAACGTCCGCAGCCCCCGGTCGTAAGTCGCCTGGTCCACGAACTCGGAGGGATAGAACCAGAAGAACGCCGGCAGCTTGGCCCCCGCCTTTGTCCCGGTGGGCAAGGTCACCTTCTTGGAAAGTGATTCCGTCCGGCCGCGTCACCTTGTACGTCCGCACCGTCGCCTGCGTCAAATCCGGCGCATAGTCCTTGTTCTCCGTGAGCTGCGTCTCCGCCTTGCTCGCCGAATTCACGAGGAACGTCTGTGAGATCGAAGAGGGCGACTGACGCGACACTAGCAGAGAAGTTAGATCGTCGTCCACCGGAACCGCCGTCTCGGACCGCACATCGCTCGATTCGAACACCCGCTCCTTCTTCCCCGTCTCGATCTCGACCTTGTCGATGAACGGACGAGGCGCGTCCTTCTCCGGCTCTCGGAAGTACTTCGTCCCGCTGAAGTACACGAACTTCCCGTCCCCAGAAATCCGAACGACCGAACCCGTCTTCGAACCGGCCCGCGTCAACAGCGACCCCGTCTCGTTGTAAAAGTCCTCGCCCCGCGTCTCCGAAACCGTAAACACCTTCGCCGGGGTCGTATCCAGCCGAACCGCGTTCACCTGCGACCGCCCGTTCACCGTCTGCGAAAGAAACAGCGTCTTGCAATCGTCGCTGTACTGCAAGCTCCCAATCCGGTTCTCGCTCTCGTAAACCAGCTTCACGTCGTCCGGCCCGTACGGCGGAACCCAAAGCATCACCCGGTCTCGCCGAGGAGGCAAGCCAGCCGCGCCAAAACCGCCCCCACGCTGCCCGCGCCCGCCACCGCGACCCTGCTCGTCGTCTGACTCGCCGCCGACCTTCTCATCCGGCCGAGCCGCCACCGGGGCGACCTGCAAGAACGAAAGCCCCGCGCCATCCGGCCGCCAGGAAATCGCCCGCTTCTCATCGTCCCGAGGCGCGGTTGGAGCGGCTCCCGGCGCAGGCGTCGGGTCCTCCCCGATCCGCAAAGCCTGCTTCGAGAACTCCACGACCTGCTTCCCAGAGGCATCCCACAAAACATCCCGATGCGGGAAATTCGAAGTCGGCACCATATAGCTGAAGGGCCGCTCCATGACCGACAGCCGGAAGTAGGTCCCATCCACGTTCGGGCTCACGCTGTTGATCATCGCCGGAGCCCCCACGCTCTGCACCTTCCCCGTATCCGCGTCCGCCACCCCGAGCTGTCCCGTCGTATCCCACTCGAGCATCGCCTCGTCCTCAGGCGTGTTCATCAATCCCGCATAGGTCCGCAAAGCGTTTGGCTTGTTGTCGCTGACCCGCACGAGCGGCGCCGTCGCTACCGCCGGTGTCTCGGGCATCGCCGACCGCTTCACCGGAACGAACACCGCCACCAATCGCTTCGAATCCCCAAGCCACTCAAATTCTGGATCGAGAGTCGCCAGCACCGGCCAATTGCAAACCTGCTTGATCCGCCCCGTCTTCGCGTCCGCCGTGTACAGATAGGTCCCGCCCGCGAAGTGTGCGTAAAAAGCGATCCGCTTACCATCCGGCGACCAAACCGGCGACCCCAAAGTGGCCCCCTTTGGCGGGTCCACCGTCACCCCAGCCCCCGCGCCCAAGGGTCGAACGACGAACGAGGTCCACCGCCGCGTGATCAAACTTCTTGCCCGGTTTCCCTGAAAATCGACCTGCAAGCCGCCCAGGTTGTGATACGGCCGCCCCATGTCCGATAGCTTCGGCAAACCCGCGCTGACGATGGAAATGAATCGAGTCCGGTCCGGACTCAGGTTCGAGATCCCGACTACGTTCCGGTACCAAGGCGCAAGTACGACGTCCTCGACTTCCTTCGGCGGATGAATATAACTCTCCGCCCCAATGGCGTTCGCCGGAACGTCACTCGCATACCCAAGGCCCGCGCAGAAAATAAGAGCTAAAAAAGCGAACCGATTCATGGGCGCGGTTTACCCCAGGCCCGGGGGCAGGATTGAGGATTGGAGGATTAAAAGGATTGAGAAACCTCCCAATCCTAAATCCTTTAATCCTCCAATCCTGAACTGCCAGGCAGTTCCAAACCGTACACTAAAGTGGAGCCCCATGATTCCCAAGTGGCTTGACCGAAACCGCTACCCGTTCACCGTCCACACCTTCGATACCATCGACGGGCGGATGAGCTACCTTGACGAGGGCCGGGGTCGCCCCATCCTCTTCCTCCACGGCAACCTGACCTGGTCCTACCTCTTCGCGGACATCGTCCAAGACCTCAGCGACGGCTTCCGCTGCATCGCCCCCGATTTCCTCGGCTTCGGACTCTCCGAAAAGCCCTCCAAAGCCGACTACAGCGGACTCGGCCACGCCCGCCGCCTCGATGCCCTCATCGAGAGCCTCAATCTAAAGGACGTCACCCTCGTCCTCCACGACTACGGCGGCCCCATCGGCATCGAATGGGCTCTCGGCAACCTCCCCAAAGTTCGGGACGTCGTCGTCTCCAACACCTGGATGTGGCCCCAAAACGAAAGCCCCCGCGCCCAGCGTCTCGCCAGCGTCTATTCCAGCCGCCTCAACCGCTTCTACTACCACCGCCTGCGCGCGTCGCCGAGGTTCTTCCTCCCACCCCTCGTCCCCGACGCCCACATGATGCCGCGCAAGATGCTCGACCAGTACCTCATGCCCTTCGAGCGCACCAACGAACGCGAAGGACCCTACACCCTCGCCTCCGGCCTCATCCGCGAATCGAGCTGGTTCGCCAGCCTCTGGCAACGCCGCAGCGCCCTCAAACACCTCCCCGCCCTCATCCTCTGGGGTGACCGCGACGAAATGCGCATGCCCGGCGAACGCCAAAAATGGGAAGAAATCTTCCCCCTCTCCTGCCCCGTAGACCTAAAAGACGTAGGAGGCCTCGGCCCCCACCAAGTCTGGGACGACTACGTGAAGGAGATGAAAGCCTTCTTCAGCTTCGAAGAAAGCCTAAAGTTCCTATAATCCCGAAACCACCGGTAGATTCCGGCCAAGCAAAGCCATGCAAGGCCACGCAAAGCGCCGTTGCGCCCCAAGTAATCTATAGCCCGTAAATGCCCGCCACCTACAACATCCTCTTCCTCGGCGACGTCGTCGGCAAGCCCGGGCGTCAGGCCGTGCGCGAGGGGCTTGCCAGCCTCCAAAACACCTACCAGCCGCTTTTTACGATCGTTAACGGGGAAAACAGCGCGGGCGGAGTCGGCATCACACCCGACATCGCCGAAGAGATCTACAAGGCCGGCGCCGACGCCATCACCCTCGGCAACCACGCCTTCAACAAGCGCGAAATATCCGACTATCTCGAAACGGGCCGCCCCATCGTTCGTCCTTCCAACATGCCGGAAGCGGTTCCCGGACGCGGTCTGACCAAGGTCAACAAGGACGGCATCGAGCTTGCCATCCTCAATATCTGCGGGCGCGTCTTCATGGAATCGTACGACGACCCCTTCCGAGAGGTCAACCGGCTCTTCGCCGATCTCGAAACCCCCCACCGCTTCCTCGACTTCCACGCCGAAGCCACCAGCGAGAAAATCGCCATGGGATGGCACTGTGCCGGAAGAGCCACCGCCGTCGTCGGAACCCACACCCACGTGCAAACCGCCGACGAAACGGTGCTCCCAGGCGGCACCGCATACATAACGGACGTAGGAATGTGTGGCCCCGTGAGAAGCGTCCTCGGGATGGACCGGGAGATCATTCTCAAGCGGTTTCGCACCACACTTCCGCAACGTTTTGAAGTTGCGAACGAGCCTGGTGTAATCTGTGGGGTATCGATCAGCGTCGAAAGAAATACGGGACGGGCCGTCGCGATCCAAAGGATCCGCTTCGGCGAAGAAATGTGACGATGAGCGGAGGTTCAAAAGTGAACAGAATTTGGATGGCCGGACTGGCCTCGCTGGCGACGGCCACGGTCATGGCCCAAACGCCGACGATCTTGTATGCGCCGGTCAAAATGATCAAAGACCAGAATATTGGTCTTAAGTCGTGGGGAAGCGGTACCGCTTCCGAAACGGACGAACTCGCCTACGAAGGCGGCCACTCGATCCGTATCTCCACGCGCAACTACTTCGCAGGTGGACTCCTCGTTTTCGGCTCCCCAGTCGGACTCAGCGATAAGTTCGGCGACAAGAACAACATGCTGCGCATCACCTATCGCCCAGCCGACTCGAGCACCGTCTTGGGCGGCCCAGGCGGAGGACCCGGCGGCCTCGGTGGCCCTGGCGGAGCAGGCGGCGGACCCGGTGGAGCGGGCGGTGCCGGTGGCGCTGGTGGTGGCGGCGGTAAAGGCGGCAACCTCGGCGGCCTCGGTGGTGGCCTCAACGGTGGAGGCGGCCCTGGCCAAGGCGGCGGAGGTCGCGGACCTGGTGGCGGTGGCCCCGGCGGATTTGGCGGTGGTGGTGGACGAGGCCCTGGCGGCGCGGGTCCTGGTGGATTCGGCGGCGGATCCAGCGCGGCAGCCCCCCAGAAGCTTCAAAACATCCGTGTCATCGTCAGCACGAGCGACGGCAAGAAGAGCGAATCCTACATCCCCGTAGCCACCAACGGCTCCGGCGACAAGGGCTGGCGCACGGTCGCTATTCCCCTCCAAGCCATCAACGGGCTCGACCGCACGAATAAGGAAATCACGTCCATCGCCTTCGCTGGCGATGTCACGACCACCTTCTACATCGGCGATCTCCGAGTGGTGAACGATACGACTCCCATCACGGGCGACGTGAACACCCACGAGCTCAACCTGGCCCTCGGCGACTACTACACGTTAGGCGCCAGCGGCTACGGCGGCTCCAGCATCCTCAAGTACTCCTGGGACTTCGACGCGAAGGACGGAATCCAAGAGGACGCCACCGGACAAGCGATCAAGCACCAGTTCCGGAAGCCCGGCGACTTCATCGTCACCCTCACGATCACGGACCTCTACGGCCTCAAGCGCCCTTACACGACCACGATCAAAGTCAAAGTCAACCCATAAGTAGCGCTGGCTTCCAGCCGGAAAGCTAAAAGAATGGGGCGTCTCAAAAGGACGCCCCATTTCTTTTTAACTCCCCCGTTCCCTCACCTCCCAGCAAGCCAGTACCCAGTAACCAGTCCCCCTACTAACGCAATAACACACCAAAACGGACAAACGCCCGCAAAAGCCCCTTGCCAACCTAACCCCGTTGTCTTAAACTGGACTTAACGAGGGACCCGACAGATAACGTTATCAGTCGGAAAGAAAACAGTGAGGGGGCTTTGGAAACTGCTGTCGGAGAACTAGGCTGCCGATTCGGCTTCATGCAAGAGGAAGAAGTCGTCGACATGGCCAAATGCGGTCACGCCGGCGCCACCGAATTCCTCATCTCCCGCTTCCGGCCGCTCGTCGAAAACAAAGCCAAGGCGTACTTCGTCGTAGGCGCCGATCGCGAAGACGTCATCCAGGAAGGCATGATCGGCCTCTACAAGGCGATCCGCGATTTCCGGTCCGATCGACTGAACCGATTCCGTCCCTTTGCGGAACTTTGTGTCACAAGGCAAATCATTACTGCAGTAAAGACTGCTACACGACAGAAGCATGTCCCATTAAATGGCTACATTTCCCTTAACCGGTCCTACCAGTCGGAAGCTTCGGAAAGTACACTAATTGATGTTCTGCCTGATGGTTGTACGGATAATCCGGAACAGCAGATCATCGGCGGGCGTATTCCAAAGAATCTGAACGACATGGTTTCGAATGTCCTCAGTGAATTGGAACGTGCCGTTTTGAAATGTTATCTCGAAGGAATGTCCTACCGAGAAATGAGTGCCAAACTAACGTGTCACCCAAAATCGATAGACAACGCCCTGCAAAGAGTCAAGCGTAAGATCGGTAGTTTGCTCAAAGACTAGCAAGTCTTACTGTTGCGCTTTCAAGCGTAATCGACTATAGTAGGAATAGAATATCTACTACGGTACAGTTCCTTCAGGCGGTAACCGGAAAGATATCGATAGTACTGACAATACTTGTCCGAGGATTAAAGTATGCGAATTGCACTGTGTAGTAGGGAGCCGCTCTTCGGGGAGGCTCTTGGTAGCCTTCTCAGCCACGAAGGTAATTTTGACGTCGTAGCGCGTGAATCCTCGCCGCGAGCTTGTCTCTCGGCCGTGAAAGATCACCGCGCTCAGGTCATCGTTCTGGACGGCCACGGCCTCCAAGCCAACGATGTAGAGTTTTTCATGGGCGCCCGCGCCTATGGTGACTTCGGGATCATTCTGATCGGCGGAGAAACCAACGTCGACCTCGGCGAGCACAACATCGATGCCGTTCTCAGCCGAGATAGCGGGAGCACCGCCCTCTTCCGCGCCGTCCGCGAGACCGGAGCCTCCTTCGTTCGAGCCCCCGTCGGTGGACGCGTCCGAGAGCGCCGCAGCAACTACGGCAGCGGAATCGAGCTCACCCGGCGCGAGTACGAAGTCGCTTCCCTCGTCGCCAAGGGCTTTTCCAACCGCCGCATAGCCGCGGTCACTGGCCTGCGAGAGCAGAGCATTAAGAACCTGGTTAGTGTTATCATGCGCAAACTGAAGTGCGAGAACCGAGTCCAGGTAGCCCTCCGTCTGACGACAGCCTCCATGGCCGCCGCCGAGACGACCGAATAAACCCGATGCGGGCGAGAGTCCTGACAGCTCTCGCCCTCATACCGCCGGTTTTAGCGGCCCTCTTCTGTACAGATGAGTGGCCGCTTTTAGTTTTAAGCCTCATCCTGCTTTGGCTCGGGGCCCAAGAGATCGATCGGATGATCAAGGGCAAGTTCGCTCTCCCAGGAGCCCTCATCCACATCGCCCTCGGTTTCGCTTCTGCATGGCTCTTGGCCGCCCAGAAGCTCGACTACCGATTCCTCGCCACTTCCGGAGCCATATCCCTCGCCCTGGGCCTCCTAGGGGCAAGAATGGCCGCCCAAAAAGGCAGCTCCAACCTACTCCTCGATTTCCTCGCCGGAGGATGGATTGCCGGACCGCTCCTCTGTATCGCCGCGCTTCACGTCCACATCACTCCTCCCTGGTGGAACTTCCAAACCCCCGTCCTCCTCGCCATCGTCCCCCTCTGGGCCGGAGATACCGCCGCCATCTTCGCCGGAAAGGCCTTCGGCAAACACCCCCTCGCCCCCAAAATCTCCCCCAAGAAGACCGTCGAGGGAGGGATAGCGAACCTCGTAGCCTGCATCCTAGCCGCCTGGGGGCTGGGAACCTGGATCGGGACGACCCTCCCCCAATCCCTTGCCTGCGGAGCCGCCGCCGGAATCCTCGGCCAATGCGGCGACCTCTTCGAAAGCTGGGTCAAACGCAAAGCCGACCTCAAAGACAGCGGCACCCTCCTCCCCGGCCACGGAGGCATCATGGACCGAATCGACAGCATCCTCTTCACCGCCCCCGCCGTCGCCCTCATCTTACTGATGTAGCCCTCAAAAATCTAAAATCAAAAATCCAAAATCGAGTACCTTCCAAGGATGCCCGCCATCGAGACGACAGACCTCCGCAAGGTCTACACCTCGCACAAAAAACAACCGGGCGTCCTCGGCTCGATCAAGGGACTCTTCACCCGCGAGAAGACCGAAGTAGAAGCCGTCAAAGGAGTCTCCCTCCAAATCGGCCAAGGCGAGCTCATCGGCTTCCTCGGCCCCAACGGCGCCGGCAAGACCACCACCCTGAAGATGCTCAGCGGCATCCTCCATCCCACCTCCGGCACCGCCAAAGTCCTCGGCTTCACCCCCCACGAGCGCAAGACAGAGATGCTGAGAAAAATCTCCCTCGTCATGGGCAACAAGATGCAGCTCTGGTGGGACCTCCCCGCCTGGGACAGCTTCATCGTCCTAAAAGAGCTCTACGAGGTCGACGACGCCCAGTTCAAGCGCCGTAGCGAACGCCTTATCGAAACCCTCCAGCTCACCGACAAAATCCACACCCAGGTCCGAAAGCTCAGCCTCGGCGAGAGGATGAAGTGCGAGCTTGTAGCGGCCCTCCTCCACTCCCCCCAGATCGTCTTCCTCGATGAGCCCACCATCGGCCTCGACGTCGTCAGCCAAAAGCGAATCCGCGACTTCCTCAAAGAACTGCATCAAGAGGACGGCTGCACTATCATCCTCACAAGCCACTACATGCAGGATGTCCAGGAGCTCTGCGACCGCGTCGTTGTCATCGACCACGGCAGCCTCATCTTCGACGGAGCCCTCGACGAACTCGCCAACCGCTTTAGCGACGCCAGAAGAATCCGCCTCACCTTCACCGAGCCCATCTCCGAATCGAGGCTCGAAGGCTACGGCAGCATCGTCGAAAGGACCGAAGACACCGCCACTATCGAAGTCCCGCGAAAACAAACCGCGGCCGCCGCCTCAAAGCTCCTCCAAGAACTCCCCGTGGACGACGTGGCGATCGAAGACGTGGAGTTCGACGAAGTAATCCGAGCCCTCTTCGAAGAACAAAAGTAGCATGGGCGTCCCGCCCATGGTTTCCACGGACGTCTCGTCCGTGGCACAAGCCACACCCCCTTCCTCCTGATGAGATCAGGAGAAAGGGGGCCGAGGGGATAGAGGTTAGAAAAACAGAGCGCCAATGTTTCTCAAGAAACTCCCCAATCCAAAATCTAAAATCCAAAACCCAAAATCAAGAATGCTCTTCCCGAAACCGCCGAGGAGAAAGCCCCGTGTAAGCCCGTAGCAGCTTGTTGAAGTGCTGCAAGTCCGGAATCCCTACCCGCGCTCCAACCGCCTTCACCGGCAGGCTCGTCTGCACCAGCAGCCGCTTCGCCACTTGGATGCGCTGCCACCGCGCATACTCCTGCACTGTCATTCCGTGCTCCAACCGGAAAACCCGCCGCAGCGTCTCGTGCGAGACGTCCAGCGCCGACGCCAACTCCCCAACCTCGAACTGACGCCCGAGCGCCCGCTGGATCCAGTCCTCAGCCGCGTAGAGCAGCTCGTTCTGCCGGAGATAGCTGGAGGGCAGGCTCAGCGACCAGAGTAGGTTCCAGATCACCGCATGGACCCGCGTGTTCGAGGTGACCACGTAGTTGACGGCTACGTTGAGCGCCTCCATCGTCACATCGAAGTTCGCTATCTCCGAGATGGCAGGGAGAGCCACGATGTCCCCCTGAGTGCTCGGCAGGTCGAATCCGACGTGGACCACAAGTGAGCTTTCCCGATCCAACCGCCCCAGATGCGAGAGACGCGCCGAGGGAGGCACGATCGACGCGATGCCCGGCCGATAGGCATAGGTCCGCTGGTTGATCGTCACCGTCCCCTCGTGCAGATAGATGTAAAGCGACCACCGTCCGTCCGGCTGGATCGAGTCGTACTCCTCCGCCTTCAGGTCCCGGCTTCCAATCACGAGAAACCGCGGGTCTCGCCCCAAGTCCGCCCGCCAATATTGAATCCGTCCCTCGATCATGTTGGTTTGTTTTTATACCAATAATTGAGCCTTTAACAATCTATCTAGAGGCATTCTAACCTATTGAGGCCCTATTTACATACCACTAACGATGCTCTGATACCACTCTGACGCGAAGGCTAGACCCTATCATAGATGCCAGCTTCCTGCATTACGAGTGAACCCATGAAACGAACCACCTTTGGCAGCATCGCCGTTACCGGCATCGGTGTCGCCGCCTTCGCCTTCACCCCACTGAACGCCTATGCCCGGCGATTCGTGGACTACGTCACCCTCCAACCCACCAGCCCCGGAACCCAAGACAACGGACACATCAACGTCAAGGGGAACGTCATCTCCGGCGGCGGCTTCCAAGGCGACGGCAGCGGCCTCACCAACGTCACCGCCCAAGGCTTCAACTTGCCCCTCACCTCCAGCGGCCCCGGCGGCCTTATCCTCAACAACACGACCACCGTCGCCAACTTCAACTACACCCTCAGCGCCAGCGGAATCTTCGGAATCTATGCCCACGGAACCGACAACGCCCTCTTCGTAGACGGAAGCGGCACCGGCACGGGAACCGGGCAGTTCAAGGCGAGCAGTGGAACCGGGGTTTACGGATACACGCAAGGAACGTCTGGATACGCCATCGGAGTCTACGGCTGGGCCAATGCGGCCGGCGCCATCGGCGTCTATGCCCGGAACGACCAGGGCGTCGGACTGAAGGGCTATTCTCCCGTTTCGAACGCAATCGTCGCCACCTCGGGCGGAAACGACGCCCTCGTCGCAACGACTACTGCGAGCAACAAGAGCGCTATCTACGGCTATACATCTATCGCCGACTCCCGCGGAGCGTGGTTCCAATCGAACGCCACCACCGGCGGGGGAGTCGGCGTGGTCGGCCAGACCAATGCCCCCAACGGTTACGGCGTCTTCAGCTACGGCAATACGGGTGCGACCGGCACCAAGAGCTTCCTGATCGACGATCCCACCGATCCCGCCAACGCCACCCTCCGCCACTACAGCGAAGAAGGCCCCGAGCCGCTGAACGAGTACACCGGCACAGTCCGCACCGACGCCAAAGGCTACGCCGTTATCCGCCTCCCCGACTACTTCGACGCGCTGAACAAGGACCCTCGCTACCAGCTCACTGTCGTCGACGAGACCGACTCCCCCGACTTCGTCCTCGCCAAGGTCGTGCGGAAGGAGGCCTACAACCAGTTCACCATCCGCACCAGTAAGCCCAATGTCGAGGTCTCCTGGCAGGTCAAGGGCGTTCGCAACGATCCCTGGATGCAGAAAAACGGCGCCCCCGTCCGCCAGCAAAAGAGCGAAGCGAACAAAGGCAAATACCTTCAACCGGAGCTCTACGGACAACCCGCCAGTGCCGGAATCGCCTACCAATCACCCGTGCCCGTGACGATCCCCCCGACCGCCCGAGCACTCAAATCCAATACTCGCTAGCACTACTAACAACCAAATGAAACGAACAACTATCGGAAGCATCGTCGTCACCGGCATCGGCATCGCCGCCTTTGCCTTCACCCCCTTGAGCGCCTACGGACGCAAGTTCTCGACCTTCGTCACCCTCAGCCCTGCGACCCCCGATAACGGCTATATCAATGTCAAAGGCCCTATCACCGCCGGAACAAGCTTTATCGGTAACGGCGTGAACTTGACCAATGTCAAAGCGGCCACCCTTACTCTCCCCATGACTGCCAGCTCGACCTCATCGGGAATCGCTCTGACGACAGTCGCTTCCGCACTCAACATCACCTCCTCCGATCCCAGCAACGCCAGCATCGTCGTCACCCAAAACGACGCCTCCGGAACAGGAATCAACGTGAATAGCCCTGCCGAAGGCATCATGACGGTCGGCACCACCGGAAACGGAATCAGCGCGTTTTCCAGCTCAGGGAATGGTGTCTACGCCACCAGTAACACGGGATATGGAGGCGTATTCGCCAGCACAGGCGCCGGAACGACCGCCCTCGCGGGATGGAACTACGGCGGAGGCGGCTACGGCGTATTCGCTTACGGCGGCCTTGGCGCGAGCGGTACCAAGAGCTTCGTCATCGACGACCCGCGCGACCCCGCCAACGCAACCATCCGCCACTACTCCGAAGAAGGCCCCCAGCCCCTCAACGTCTACATCGGCTCCGTAACGACCGACGCCAAAGGCTACGCCACCGTCCAACTCCCCAGCTACTTCGACACCATCAATAAAGCCCCGCGCTACCAGCTAACAGTCGTCGACACGTCGGATTCTCCCGACTTCGTCCTTGCTAAGGTTGTCAAGAAGGAATCCGGCAACCAATTCACCATCCGCACAAGCAAGTCCAATATCGAAGTCTCCTGGCGCGTTGAAGCTGTCCGAAACGACCCATGGGTGCAAAGAAACGGCGCGCCCGTCGAAGAGCAAAAAGCCCCCGCCAACCGAGGCAAATATCTCAGCCCCGAACTCTACGGCAAACCCATCTCCGCCGGAATGCCTTACTCCTCTTCGATGATCCCATCCGGACACTCTACAACGACACCCCAGCCAAGTGATGTTTCACGTGAAACATCACCAGACCCTAACAACCGTATAGGACATATCCGTCCTATACGGCCTATGTTCCTGTGAAGGAAGGCACCATGAAAAGATCGACCCTCGGAAAAATCGTCATCACAGGCGTCGGAATCGCAGCCCTCATTCCCCTCACCGCCTACGCGGGCCGTATCGTCTCCTACGTCACCCTCCAACCCACCAGCCCTGGCACCGCTGAGAGCGGTCACATCAACGTCAAAGGCTATATCATCTCTGGAAACGGGTTCAAGGGCGACGGCTCAGGATTGACGAGCGTGACCGCCTCCGGCCTCGCGCTCCCCATGACCACCTCGTCCGGCACCTCGGGCCTCACCATCAACTCGACGTCGGGACCGGCTATCAACACTTCGTCTCTAGCCACCGGGTGGGGAAATGCCACCATCGTCGGCACGAATAACGACCCCAACGGCTTCGCCATCTACGGCACCTCCCCCTATGCAGGCGTGATCGGAGAGGCGCAATCGGAAGGCGTCCTCGGCACCAGTAGCCAAGGTGTCGGAGTTGTTGGCTACGGCCAAACGATGGGAGGCTACTTCGTCACCTCAAATTCAATGGGCAAATCCCTCTATGCTCAAAATAGCGCGGGAGGTTACGCGATCTATGCTTCTGGCAATACGGCCGCGACCGGCACAAAGAGCTTCCTCATCGACGACCCCCGAGATCCCGCCAACTACACGATCCGTCACTACTCCCAGGAAGGCCCCGAGCCGCTCAACGTCTACGCAGGTACGACCAAGACCGACTCCCAGGGCTACGCCACTGTCCAGCTCCCCGACTACTTCGAAACAATCAACAAAAACCCACGCTACCAACTGACAGTAGTCGACACTACCGACTCCCCCGATTTCGTCCTGACGAAGGTCGTGAAAACGGAAACGAGCAACCAATTCACGATTCGCACCAGCAAACCCAACACCGTCGTCTCTTGGCGAGTCGATGCAGGCCGCAACGACCCTTGGGTCCAAAGACAAGGCACGCCCGTCGTGGAAGAGAAACGCCCCGAGGAAAGAGGCAAATACCTCGAACCCGAGCTCTACGGCCAACCGCCAACCGCCGGTACCGACTACCACCCAGGTCTCGCCCGACCGCCAAAGACCGTCGCCCCGAAATAGAATGTTTCACGTGAAACGAAAAGCCTCCCCCTGCATGCAGGGGGAGGGCAGGGTGGGGGTGCTCCCGCCGATGACAGAGCGCAGACAACTCAAAAGAAAGCCACACCCGTCACCCGTCACCCGTCACCCGTCACCCGTCACCCGTCACCCGTCACCCGTCACCCGTCACCCGTCACCCGTCACCCGTCACCCGTCACCAAAAGGTATCCTGCAACAAGCCTTTCACGACAGGAAAAGCGAGGTAGGAACATGTCGAATACGGAATTGCCGACGCGTTATGACGCGTCGCTTGTGGAACAGCGATGGTATAAGGCCTGGGAAGACGCCGGCCTCTTCCAACCGGAAGAAAACTCGACGAAAGAGAAGTTCGTCGTCACCATCCCCCCGCCCAACATCACCGGCTCCCTCCACATGGGGCACGCCCTCTGCTACTCGATCCAAGACCTGATCGGGCGCTACCACCGGCTGCGGGGAAAGAACGTCCTCATCCTCCCCGGCCAAGACCACGCCGGGATCGCCACCCAAAGCGTCGTCCTCAAACAGATTAAAAAAGAGGGCCTGAACGCCCTCGAGATGGGACGCGAGAAGTTCGTCGAGCGCGTCTGGGAGTGGCGCAAAGAAAGCGGCGACACCATCATCCACCAGTTCCGAAGACTCGGCCACGCGTTCGACTGGACCCGGCTCCGCTTCACCCTCGACGAGGACTACCACAAGGCCGTCCTCCAGGTCTTCATCGACTGGTTCGAACGCGGACTCATCTACCGCGGCAAGCGCGTCGTCAACTGGGACCCCGTGCTCAAAACCAGCGTCTCCGACATCGAGACCGAGCGTAAGGTCGTCAAGGGCAAGCTCTACTACGTCCGCTACCCCTACGCCGACGGTTCCGGCGAGATCGTCATCGCGACGACCCGCCCCGAGACGATGCTCGGCGACGTCGCCGTCGCCGTCCACCCCAGCGATGCCCGCTACAAGGACAAGGTAGGCCAAACCCTCATCCTCCCGCTCATGAATCGGGAAATCCCCCTCGTCGCCGACATCTACCCCGACCCCGAGTTCGGAAGTGGCGCCGTAAAGATCACCCCCGCCCACGATCCAAACGACTATGAGGTAGCCATTCGCCAAGGGTTACCAATGATGGTCATCCTCGATGAGAGCGCCAAGGTGACGGAAGAAGGCGGCCAATACGCCGGTCTCGACCGCTACGAGGCCCGAAAACGCGTCGTTGCCGACCTCGAAGAGCAAGGCTTTCTCGTCAAAGTCGAAGACCACGAAATCGCCCTCATCGTGAGCGAGCGCTCCGGCGAAGTCATCGAGCCCCTCCTCAGCGAGGAATGGTTCTGCAAACAAACCGAGCTCGCCGGCCCCGCGATTGAAGTCGTGAAGCAAGGCAAGGTCACCTTCGTCCCCGATCGCTACCAAAAGATCTTCGTCGACTGGATGGAGAACATCCGCGACTGGAACATCAGCCGCCGCCTCTGGTGGGGCCACCGTATCCCCGTCTACTACACCGAGGAAGGAACCCCCTTCGCCGCCCATAGCTGGGAAGAAGCCCAATCCAAGGCCGGAAGCAAGCAGATCGTCCGCCAGGAAGACGACGTCCTCGACACCTGGTTCAGCAGCGGCCTTTGGCCCTTCGCCACCCTCGGCTGGCCCGAGAAGACGGCGGATATGAATGCGTTCTATCCCACCAACCTCCTCGTCACCGCCCAGGAGATCCTCTACCTCTGGGTCGCGAGGATGATCATGATGGGCCTCGACTGCGCCCACGACATCCCCTTCCACCAGGTCTACATCTACGCCACGGTTCTCACCGAAGACGGACGCCGCATGAGCAAGAGCCTCGGCACCGGCGTGGACCCCATGGACGTGATCGAAAAGGTCGGCGCCGACGCCCTCCGCTTCACCCTCCTCTCCCAGACCGGCTACAACCAGGACATCCGCTACAGCGAGCGCCGAACGGAAGACGCCCGGAACTTCTGCAACAAGATCTGGAACGCCGTCCGTTTCGTCCTCATGAACGTCGACGGCGTCCCTGCCAAGCCTGCCGTCCTCGAGGATGCCGATAGATGGCTCCTGAGTCGCCTGTACGCCACGGAAAGGACGGTTCGCGAGTCCTACGAGGCCTACGACAACCAAACCGCCTCCCAGGCCCTCTACAAGTTCTTCTGGTCCGAGCTCTGCGACTGGTACATCGAGGTCTCCAAATCCCGCCTCGCCAACCCCGAGACGAGAGAGACCCCCCAGTGGGTCCTCCTCACCTGCATCGAGGCCTTCCTCGTCATGCTCCACCCCGTCATGCCCCACCTGACGGAAGAGGTCTACTCCCACCTCCCGATCGCCGACAAATCGCCGTTCATCATGACCGCGAAGTGGCCCACCCTCGACCCATCCTTCCAAGATGCCAAGGCTGAAACCGCCGTCGAACGCATCTTCGACGTCACGAGAGCCCTCAGGGCCCTCCGCGCGGAGCTGGGTCTGGCTGCCATGAAAGCCATCCCCGTCGCCTACTACGAAGGCGACCTTGGCTCCGGAGAAAGCGTCCTCAAATCCCAAGCCTGGATCGAAGACCTCCGCCCCGGCAAACCCGAAGGCGAAAAGTACATCTCCACTACCGTCCACGGAGTCGACATCCACCTCCCCATCGGAGACCTCGTCGACCCCGAAAAAGAATGCGCGCGTCTGGAACGGGAGGAAGAGAAGATCAAAGGCGACCTGGAGAAGCTCGAACAAAGACTCTCTAACCCGGACTTCACCAGCCGGGCCAAACCCGAAATCATCGAAAGGGACCGCGCCCTGGTCGACGAGCTCAAATCGAAGCTCGAAAAGATCAAGGAGCGCAAGCTACTTTTCGGGGGCTAGCTCGCTTAAGACCTGGCCTGGATCTTTCTGGGCCAGGTACCTGAAATTGAACGCGTAGCTCTTACCTCGAGCCGCCATCGCCCTTGCCAATATCTCGCGGCTCACCAGATAGGAGGGAGCGTCCCACTGCTGCGCGACAACCGCTAAAGGAAAGTCACCCTCAAAGACCCAAGTGGCTTTCCCACCGGAGATGGAAGCCAAATAAGACGTTCCAAGCAACCGCTCGAGAACATCTCCAATCGTCGCGTCCTCAGGCAAATCGATCCGGACCGCGTTGGGCGCCGTGACATCGTCACCCGCGCAAACGCTATCGCGCCAAATCTCAAGCGTCATCGCCCTGAACTTACCAGCGCAAAACCCGCCGCTTGCTCCTCAAAGACTAAATCCCCTTCCCGGTCCGTCCGATGAACCTCAATCCGGTGCTGGGTAAAAGCATCCAAAACGCTCCGATGCGGATGCCCATATTGGTTATCCCGCCCACAGCTGATAATCGCCCAAACTGGCTTGATCTGCGATAACCAAGCCTCCCCGCTCGCCGTCCGGCTTCCATGATGCCCAGCGTGGAGGATCTGCGCCGTCCAGTGCGTGGCCGAGGCAATGGCATTTTCTGCCGGAATCGGCGCGTCTCCAGAAAACACCGCGCTCGAAGCCCCGTCCGAAATCCGAACGAACATCGATCCCTCGTTATCGTCCCCAGATGTCCACGACGGAGTCTCGATTTCAAGGGCAAATGCCCCCAGGTGAGCCAAAGCATGCCGCCCAAACCAAAGAACAGACGAAGGATCGACCCCCGCCCCCTTCAGCGTCGCCAGCATCCCTGGATGCCGCCGAAACTGATCCGAAATCCCAACCTGAGCCTCCGGATTTGCCTTCATCACCGCCGCCAACCCACCCACGTGGTCCGCGTCGGGATGTGAAAGCAAGATCAAAGCGACCTTCGAAACCCCCAGCGACCGCAACCTGGGCACGACAATCCGCTCCCCTGCATCGAACCCCGTCCCCGTCTTCGGCCCCACATCGATCAAAACCGCCGTCCCTCCCGACTCGAACACCGAACAATCTCCCTGCCCCACAGACAGAAAGATCAAACGCGAAGCCCGGCCCCGCTCGCGCATCCCGAGCCAGGAGCCGATAAATAGGCTCAGAACGCAAACCGCAACGCTAAGCCGGACGGACACGCTGCCTCACCAACCCCAGGGCCAGAACGTAGAAAAGCACTCCAGGTAGGCGCTCTTGTCCGCGGGCATGATTTTGCCATTACTCCCACGACTTGGCCTTCGCTAACCAGAAGGTCCCAAAACACGTCCTTCTTTCATTCGGTATGCTAAGGATATGGATGACGAAGTCCTCAAATTCGCAATGGCGGCCGTTCGAAGTATTCACAGCGTGCCGGCTGACCACGTCCTCGTTGCTGTAGAAGCAGGGCCCCGGGCAGTGAGCCTCTACGAGCGCGACCGCAACGGTGCCCCTGTCGCCGAATATTGCGTGCTCGGGATATGGGGGGATGGTTCGGGCGCCGGGGCCAAGCCGATCAAATACGGTGAGCTTCTCACACCTTCCCAGGAAGAAAAACTCGGAGAGATTTGGAAGGACTGGCACTCGAAGTTCGAAAAGAGCCCGCCTTCTGGCTTCGAGCGCCTCTACTTGGTGCCACGCCTGGATGATATGCCCGAGATGTTCGAGTTCAAAACGCCGAACAACCTACATGGCAACGTCAGGCAGGAGATGCAGGCGATATTCCACCGGTTGGAGGACCGATTCGAGTCTCTTGGATATTTGTTGGTCATGAGCTCGGGCGAGGACAACCCGGATTGGGGCCTGGCCGTCGTGCCTCACCGGTCCAGAGTTTTCTAGAGATGAGCATGAAGCCACAGCCAACTCGGTACGCATATATCGTCGCCTGCAACGAATACAGCCTTCTGACCTCGCTTCAGTTTTGCCATCGCGACGCCGATCTGCTGAGCGAAACGCTAACTACCCTGTGTGACTTTGATCAAGCTAATGTCCGAGTTCATAAACTAGACAAATCTTCCGGGGAGACACCAGCGGAGTTGCTCGAGAATCTGAGGTCACTGGTCCGTCAAAGCAAGGACGGCGATACGCTCCTTTTCTTCTTCGCCGGTCACGGAACAGGCGTGGAAGGCGACGCGTATCTCATGCTCCCTGGTTCGTCCAAGGATCATCTGGAAGATACGGCGCTTAGCTTAAAAGAAGTCAGCGACGTTCTGAGACAACCCCGGCGACTTTGCGTCCGCGTTTTCGACGCATGCCACTCAGGGGTTGATGTTCGGACGGCTGACCCTGATGGGCTCGACTACCGGGCATTCGTCGAGTTTTTGGACGAAGAGAACCACGAGGGCTGGGTGACGCTTGCTTCCTGCACCCGAGTTCAATCGAGCATCGAGGACCGAACCGTGCAACAGGGGGTCTTTACCAAATGCTTGTGCGACGCCATCAAGAATATTCCTGAGGGGGATTATGTCCAGGCTGGGAGCCTTTACGAAAATGTGTCCAAAACCGTCCAGGTCTGGAGCTCTAGCCTCGGTCATTCCCAGACCCCTGTCATGAACTCTTCTCTGGCGGGCGCTCCAGCTTTAGCGCAACGGATTGCATCTCCTACGCCCCACAGGACCGAGACAACACGCAATGAAGTCGCACTTCTTAGTCGGTTGGCCCAGGCCAGAAACTCTGAAGACCAACTCGTGCAGTCCAACTTGGAGTTGCTTGAGCCCATATGCGACTCGGCGCTGACCGAGTTGGTTGCGGGCTCCTCGGCCTTGGAGCCCTTCGATCTCACGGTCAAGGCATCGAAAGGTGGTACCTCACTCCTCCCCAAAACCTGGGAGCGGGCCATCGTCGTACGCTTTGAGAAACTGGGTGTGCAGTCTTTGCATCGGGTGGAGAGCTACGAAGATGGTCCGACTGGACCGTACGCACCTCTCCTCGCATTTTCCCTGAGCCCAACTATTGAATACCGGGCCGAGTCTTCCGGCTATCCACATGCTGTAGCGATTGCGACTTGGGAAGGTGACGCGTTCGTGCCTGGGGGACGTTTGGTTTTCTATGTCATTCCTCTCGAAACCAAGCTGTATCTGATCGGTGGCGTTAGCGTAGATAGCGTCATAAAGAACCAGGACGGAATTGTGCTGACAATCGCGGAGTTCGCCGAACTACGAAATGTCGATTGGCCGGCTATCTTTAGACCGCACGTCGAGCGGGCGTGGCAGATAGCAAAGGAGCGCGTGGAGGCTTCGATCCGAGCCAGGCTGGATTACCTGGACCAAGAGAGAATGCGCACAAACGACGGTTAGCAACTCTTCAAGTAGGCATCGGCTTTTGAGGTGGCGGGTCAGGTTTTGTCGGAAGATCGACCGGGCAATCTTCGGGCAGTGGAGTCTCCACCGTAACAATGCTCTCAACGTCTTCGAGGTTCAGCATCATGACGCCCGAGGCAGGCATATGCTTCCATTTGCCGTCTTTTTCGATGCAAAGATGTCGCATGGTGAAGCGAATTGCCTTAATGCTGGGGTCGTCGATAGACTCGTAGTCTTCGACGCAACCGCTGTACTGGGGACCATTCTTCAGTTTGACTTTGACGCGTTTTCCCCCGTTGGCTTCCGTCGAGAAAAACCGAACGTGGCACTGGTCTTCCGCGCGGTCAGAGAGTTTTGGCTCCAGTGCTTTCTTGAGCAGCTCGTATTTCTTGAGCTTGCCCTTCATCCGTAAGAGGATTTCTTGGCAGACCGGGCGAGCGAATGCCCAGGCGACGCCGACGAGGGCCGAGTACAGCAACAGCGACGCCAGCGAGATCGGCGTGCGCCAACTCTTCTCAACCCAGTCTGGGAAGTCGAACTGCTTTATCAGCAGTGTTGCGGAAAGGACGACACTCCAGACGATGGACATGACCACCGTGTGGACCTCCTCTTCCTTTCCAGCACCGCGAATGGTTCTTTCTACGGACCTGAATACGAAGCCCATGAGGAAATATCCCTCAAATGCCCGTATGTGGTCCGGCGTTAGCTTCTCGAGGAAGTCCACCTAGCTTTTGTCTTCGTCCGGCGGGGGAGGAGGCGGGTCTTTTGGAACTTGGTTCCTGTGTATAGTCTTCTGACTTTCGGCTGAGCGGTCGTTGCCCCTATCTGTGTCGCCAGTGCGAACCTCTGGCCTTGAGTCAGCGCCATCGCTATCGCTTCTGTTATTAGGATCATCTGACATCGTATGCTCGATGATAACAGAAATACGTAGCCTTGAATACTTTAATGGCGGAGACTTCGAGGATGAAAGCATAGGTTTCCGAGTAAGTGCGACCGTTTTCAAATCACACCGGCGGTCACTTTAGGTCATGGTTTGGACTGACCACGATCATCTGCTAACCCGGGCGCTTGGGTTAACCGCTCTGGAACCGGCGCCCGGTGATGAGACTGGTATCTCTACTGCCTCCTTCTTGGCGATGGTCGACAAGACCTCTAAGAACCTTTCGTGTTATTTCGATCTACTGTCCCGACTTCGGCTGACCTATCGCTTTTGTGCAAAGCCCAAGGCAAATTCCGATGAAGAGGACGGCGACGACTCCGCCCATCATCGACCCGCCAAGATTTTTCAGCCCACGAGTCATATCGCTCGCACTCATAGATGCCATATTAATGCTCCTTATCCTTAGGTGGATTGGGATCGGGCCCGTAGCTGTCCTTTGACCTGATCTTTCCGTCACGGCCATGGATCGTGAGATCAGTCCCCTGGTTCTGCGCGATCCGCTTACCGATGTCGATTGCCTCCTTCTGAGTCGACGTCACCTTCGCAGCTCTCGAAGCTCCGTCCGTCTTCACCGCCCAACCATCTGGACGAGGAGTTACCCGTACTTGCCTGCTTGCCATTTTTGGCCTCCAGTTAATTTATTTGCCGACGATATACATTATAGCGTATACTGAATACGCCTGAGCGTATAATAAATACGTTTCACAGTATAATCTGAAGGAGGAGGATTAGGAGAATGATTGTCACTGGAACTACCGATGACGAGTCGGACAAGACTCAGATTCGATACTTACGTCGCTTGTTGGCTGGTCGTGGCTTGAGAGGGAACGAAACATGACCCTCCACAGCGTCCTTTAAACCGCAGGAGAGACAAATGAAACGGTCATTACCCATCCAGAAGACCAAACCTGAAAAGTCTAAGGTCGTCTTCGACGAGGAAGCCTATTCGGCTTACGCTGACAGGGCTATCAGGCAGTATCAGAAGGTGATTTTCGAGCTAACGTCGGCCCGAGAAAAGCTTGGGTTCACCCAAGCAGACCTTGCCATGATGCTGGATTGGACCCAACCTCGCATCAGCGAGATCGAGAATCTCCGCTCAACGGAAGTTTCGTTAATACGAATTCTGTTACTTGGCCAAGCACTCGGAAAAACACTCGAACTTCGGGTTGTCTCGACGTCTGAGAAGGCAGGAGCAGATGGCATTGGAAACACGGATGCAACGCCATTGTTTCGGGCCGAAGACATCGTGACCGACGAAGAGTCGGAAGGTGTTATGTCCGAGCTTTTGGTGGAGAGCGGATTAGCTATCGACACCCTCGAGAGTACGGGAAGTGCAATAAAAATGCCGGGGCGTAGTCCCGACGCAGAGGCTCTGGTCGCTGCGCTCGGCCATAGGCCGAAAACGAGAGATCGAAAGAAAAAGGAGTGATCCTTAGGTAACATGCTCCCCTGAGTTTAAAGTCAGGGGAGCTTTGAATTAGGAGCTTTATCATGGCCAATTTTGAGACCAGTGGTGCGTCCAAGAAAGTCACCGATGCTGAGAGTAATAGTCCTGAATCAATAGCCGACAAAGCAGTTGCGGTCGGTTCAACGGAAGCGCCCGAACCAGCCAAGTCACCAGCTGAGATAACCGCGCCATTGAACTATGCCGTGACTGAGGACGTTGAGCCGGTTCCCCCTCCAGATAAAGCCCCGCACCTCGTTGTTGAGGAGGGAGGAGCACAGGAAACGACAACTTTCTCCTATATCGAGATCGTGTGTCCGGACGAAGTAAGGCCAAAAGGGCAAACTGCGAATGTCGTCCTTTCCAGAATGCTTGGCGATCTCGCAAAGTCCGGCCTCAGCGAAGCCTTATCCAATCAATTGGCGAGCGAACTCGCTGCTCAGCGAAGTATTCGATGGCCCTGCAAGGGCAATTTCATCTCTATAGAAAAGGCAACGAGGAGCCAGAGACTTCTTGTTTTCAAACATCGATTCTGCCTGACGGTCAAGGACTTCTTCGTCGTGGTCCTCAAGCCGGTCTGCGAAGAAGGAGCGAGGTTCCGACGCGTTGAAGTCGTGGCCTGCTTCGAATGTCATGCAAGTCAAATTCGCCGAAAGGTTAAAGAGTTGGAGCTGGCGCTCAGACTCTAGAGATAGCGTTTGAGTTCAAAATGATTATCCTCTCCTCGCGCGAAGAGCTCCATCTTGAGCAGGAGGTCAAGGCCCATCAGGCACTGGATGTCCTTGAAGAGGTCCATGCCGACAACCTCCAGCTCCATCGGAGGGCCGAAAGCGGGGAGAGAAATCTGGGCCTTATATACGTTGCATAGCCTAGGTTCGTCAAGGCCAACGCACGTTATTGAGATGACAGAATGCGGACGAATTTGCAAATCGACGAGGATTTGTTCATCGACAACGGTCTGGAACGTCCCGGTGTCGACGAGGCCAAAGTGGGGCCAATCGGCTGGAGTCGGGACGGGAAACGGAGCATGGTTGGGCACTTCTCCCTTGCCCTGAGCTTCGATCAAGATCGGGAATCGAGGGCCTGACTCAGAATGCGAGCCCTCAAAGCTGTAAACCTGGTTCAGTCCCATTAATTATGCGGGACGAATTGTCGCTACTCGGTGCGTGGTTGGTGGGGCAACTTGGTTTACGAAATATGCACTGGTTGGAAAGAGTTCATCACCTTTTTGCATGGCTTCGTCCTTAGATTCAAAGAAGCCAAGGATATCCTGCTTTTTGATCAAGACGAACTTGCCAGCCTCGTTACTTGACAGCCATGCCTCGAGGTTTCTCAGAAAGAACTCATATTCAGTTTGCAAAACGATATCGCGCTTCACTACATTTGCATTTACCATGCCGACGCCACCCACAAAGCAAGACATCACGTCCCCGACGGGCTCGTGTGTGTACCATTGTACACAATTGCCACGGTAGGCGCAACTATGGCTCTCCGTATAACTTTGAAGGCATTTCTCGTGCCTTCGTTCGCTTCACGTCGGAAATAGGAGGATTTGAGCCCATTTCCCAGTTCCAACGTTCGATTTCATATCTTAAACGTGGCTCCACGTTGGAGGATTCCATTGCTTTTCCCTATGGGGGCAGAAGACCTAAATTAGGCCTCTCTGCGACAGTGCATCCGGCCCATCAGTTCGTGTACAAGCTTCCCATGACTAGGAAGATCAGGTATTCACAGATGACCGACAACGAGCGATCTCGGTACTTGCGTGCCGACCGCGAGAAGATAATCCTTGAGTCGGGCCAGGACGCGATCGTCGAGCTCGGGCAAGCATCGGGTGCGCTGGAGCCGACAGTCGTGGGGTGGAAGTACGACGGGAAACTCTTGCCAACTGCTCCCTAAATGCCAGCAACCACGGACTCACATATGCACGCGCTTCAGTGTAGTCTGCGTAAATTGTGCAATTCACACCGATTTGGTGTAAGAAATAGGGCGATTTGAACCTGAGCGCGTGCAAGAAACTCGCAGAATTTGTGTAAGAAGTGTGTAAATCACACCGATTCGGCGCACAATATTGGCGTGCTTTAAACGCACGAAGTGCCTCCCGGGCGAGATTCGAACTCGCACACCCCAACTTACGAAGGCCGGGCCTGTATCCAACAGCCGGGAGGACACACTTCTGTTATATCTCTCTTTTTGGAAAAATCAAGGGGCTACAGAACGCGTTAGCCAGCAAAACAAGCATGTTTTCCGCTAGGTAGGAAGATCACTTCGGGGAGGAGCGAATCTCCTGAGCGTGCTCGGTCACCCAAACCTTCATAAATTCGAAATCCCTTAGGGTTAGTTGGTGCCCAAGTGGGTCAGACCATCTAACTGCGTCTCTTGTGAAGGATGATGTTGTTACTAGCGCCGCCGCGGTCGCACGCTCTCCCTGAAGCACCCCATACAGTCTTTGAACCATGCCTATCCCTACAGGATTTTGGGGTGCGTATCGCTTGCATTCCACAAGAAAGAGATTGTTAGCAAAAACTCCGTTTTTGTACGCCAAAATGTCCCTCCCTCCGTCCCTGGTTTCAGGAGTCAACTCGACGGTGTAACCGTCCCGCTCCAGAAGGTGTGCCACCAACTCCTCGAATGCCCGCGGGGGCAGACCGTGCAGTCGAGGAAAGTCAGTTACCAATTCATCCAGCAAGACTTGCCAATACGCGTGGCTTGCCACAAGAACTTTTGGTGGGGGCAACTGAATCTCGTATTGGATAGTCGCTGGCTGAAGCACGAGCTGAACTGCATCGATAAGCGGTTTGATGTCATGCCCTTGTCCTGATCTCGTGTTAATCCAAGTGGCTCCAGCAAGCAAACTTCGATATTCGGCTTGCTCCGTTCGGCTGGCATACTTGGCGACGACTAGCGGAATCTTGTTTTCTTTAGCCGTCCAAGCTTCAAACCAAGCCCTTCTTCCCGTTGCCGTCCAGTTCGGATAACCGCAGATCATTGCTCCGCATAACCGGATGTCCTCCTCTACCTCGTTGAAGGACCTCTCCCGAGTTATAGACCAACCATCTCCGTCTCGGTCTCGGTTGACGTCCCAGCGAGCCGGAAGGCAAGCGATGCCATGGGTTGGCAAAATTCTTCGGAGCTCGTGGGCGGGCTTAAAGTTCACCAGCGAGTCGTTTAAGTAGGCGACAGGCTGGTTTGCCCTATTCGTCGCTTCCGTGGCCATCATCATCCCCTTTGTTTAGATCGTCATCGCTATCAGGCGAGTTGCCTCCTGCTGGCTTGGTGATCGTGTACTCTGCGCCGTCGTCGGCTGTGTAGGTCTCCGTGCCATCGCCGTTGTCGACCACGTCCCCGTCGATCTCACGCCAGCCACCGTTTGGGAAGTTGATCCTCTCGACCTTGCCGTCGGCGTCCCGGTCGACCTCGAGCGTGTAGTCGGAGTCTGTGCCCGTGTTGGGGTTGTGGTAGTGGACGTCCTCATTGTCGGTCGTCGCGCTCAGGGTCGGTCGGACCTTGCCGTTCGGCGAGACGCGGTCATCGGGCGGGTAGCTAGTGCCGACGGCACCGGCCGGAGGAGCAGGCCCGGTCGGCTTGTCAGCGTCGTCGCAACCGGCCAGGAGGCTCAGGAGGAGGCAAGCGCCGGCGAACTCACGCAGGCGCTTGCCAGTAGGAATGGACTTCACGTCGTCTCGGAAGCCTATCGATTCTGCTTCCGTTGCTTCGCGTGGGCTTTCTCTTTGGCGCACACGCTACAAACTCCGCCAGCTTTGCAGTGCTTGCAGTATTTGCAGTTCTTGCAGGCGTGGCAAATGCCTTGCCCGAGGGGCACGCACGTGGCGCGGGTCTGGTCCTTACAGCAGGCGTCTTGGCCGCCACCGAAAAACGAAGTTGCCATAAGGGCAAACGCAATGATATGAGTCATATTCACCTTCAAAAAAGGCGCTGGGCCGACGGATGTACCTTCAGTCCAGGGCAGAAGGATTGTATCACCGAAGATTTACGCCAACAAGTGCTTTGGTTATCTCGGTTAAACTAATCCAAAGTTGACCTGCTCTGAAATTGGGAACAGTGGTCACTAACGGAAATAACGCACACATTTAGAGAGTTCCCAATGAGAGATGCCACCGTGATGGCTGTCATCTGCTTGCAACTCTTCAAGGAAGTCCACCACCGTGAACTTTGTGAAAGAGCAAGTCGCTCGGCAGGCGCCGCCGACAAACGAGGCAATTCCACCATAAAGGCAACGAAAATGTTTTCATGAACTGCTTGTCTGTTCGGTCGGGTCGTGGGCGCACTCGACTTTAAGCCAGGTGTAACAAGCGTAGAATAATGAGGCCTGCCGAACCAGTGCTGAATACCAACACCCACCGCCGGACTTCTCGCCACACGAACACGGATCGCATCGTCTGAAGGACCTCCCGCTTGAGGACCACGTCGCTACCGGCAACTTCGGCCATCAACTCGGCGAGCCGTATGTCGATAGGATTCTTCGTTTCCCGTTTTCCGCGGTCCATCAATTAATTCTCCGTCACGATGAAAAATAGTCCGCCCTTGTCAAACGACTTACGGATTGATAAAGGCATATTAAAACCCCCATTTAAGGGCGGTTATCAGACAGAGAAAGACCACTGCGCCCTGCTGTAGGTATCGACTTGAACCTACTTCGAGCAAAGACGTATGAGATTATAACATTTTTTGGAGGTATTTTTAGAGCTAGCTTTACTTGAAGAAGCATGCAGGAACAGGCCTATTAAGCGACCCTATGTCTCGTTACCAATTTTCACAGGACCACATGAAGTGCTTGTGCGGGACCACCGATTACCGCGTTCCGGTCACCGACCTTCTTCAAGAGATCATTGCCGAAAGAGACCTACGTGGTGAGGGACACGGCACGGGTCGAGGTAACTAGAGGCACAAATTTGCTGACTTAAGACTGGAAGATATAGGAAGCTACGAGTTTGAATTCTTTAGCTAAGCACTTTCTGATTCTTCTAGTTCGTCCAAGCCGTAATGTGCGTAAAGATCTTGTGAAATAGCCTTCCAGCCCCCACCTGAATCATAGATTAGTGGAAACCGATCCAGATAAGCAGTGAGCAGTGCCAGTCTCGGCTCCAATATGGAGAGATATTGTTTGGCATTCGAATATATCGTCCAGATGTCTTTTTCGCAAAAGATCGGCTCAAGATGGTATGCCCGATTGCGAATATTTCGCATCTCATCAAATACCTTATGCAACGTTTTTCGGTCGCTTCCTTTCGTAAGATTTCCGCTGCGGAACGAACTTAAAGCGGACCAAACTTCATTATTTTGAATCATTCCAGTCCACAGACTTAATGAGGTGGTTGCCACGATATCGTTATGCCCATAAACTGCGCGCCCCCCTCGTTCGATTTCTCTCTCAAGAACAGCGACGGAATCCTCTATGAGGTCACGATCTCCTCTATGGACCCAGGCTGGAGGGTTCATAAGCCAATTAACTGGGTTGGGGTGGCTACCAGCCAAATGTTCTGCGATAGCTTTATCCATCCAATTTCTGAGAGCTATCTCAGTAGCCTGCAGAACTGGCGTAAGCGCTTCCGCCAAAGCAGTGTTCCAAGCAATTTTAGCAAGCCCTTCTAAAGCGAGATTTCCCGCCTTGCTGTCATCTAATTCGGACCTGTCTGAGCTACCATATTTTGCAAACCTAGCTGGAGCCGTCTCGCAGAGCTTTGACCAGTAATACCATATTTTGTCAGCCTGCGCCTTGTTCATCTGTTAGATTGTGGCTTAAACCTTTATCACAATTTTTCTTCTAAGGACTGGAATATTTTGCCTTAGGGGCCGTATAATATTTAAGAAGGCCCTGTGTCGACACTAAGCATAATGCGCCCACAAGGCGTGCTTGGTTTCTGGCAGGGCAAGCTTTCAGGGGGCGAAGTCTAGATATTCGCCCCCTTTTCTTTTTCTGGACCGCAAAACCAGAGCATTCCTAGCTATCAGGGGCTACTTTGTCCAATCGAATCATGTCTGCCGCTAGGAATATGTTCGCATAGGCCTCCTCCCACACCAGGGTGTCTTCGATGATATCGAGCTTCTCCTCGATGAACGGATTGCTCGGGTCAACATCCAACTCAAACGCGACCATCTCCCTCCGGGTGATCTCCAAACACTTGTCCCGGTAAATCTCGTCCTCCCGCATCCTCCTCTGGTGCTCCGCCAGGCGCGCCTGGCTCTCGCGCCGGTCCCGCTCTAACTCGGCCTGCCGAGCCCGTCCCTCCGCCTTAGAACTCTCCTGAGTGCGCTTCATGTTCTCTTCCCACTGCATTCGCTTCGAGTAGTCGACCGCCCAAACAATGAGGGCAGTCGCACCTAGCAGAGCCAGAATCCACCAATACTGGCGAAAGAGATCAGCAACCCCCTGCACAACCAAGGGCAGGACCACGAAGATGACGATCAGAGCAACAATGATCTCTCCCACGAACGGCGCGCATCCGCCTGTGTGGTCGACAGTCAGCTTGATTTCCTTCTTCTCCTCGTTCACGACATCTCTCCTATTAGTCACTTCTAGACTTAAATAGAGACGTCTCTAACTTGCTATGAGTTGCAATTGTGACTATTCATTTCTGGACTGCCACGCTAGCTTGGAATGTCCAAAAGCATCCACAGTCGCGAATACAAAGCGCTCCTGCAGATAATCCGAGAGGCGAGAGAGGCAAGTAACGTCAGCCAGGAGAAGATCGCAGAGAACTTGGGCATCACACAAAGCCAATTCTCAAAACTGGAGCGGGGCGAACGCAGGATCGACGTTCTGGAATTCCACAGGATTGCTCAAGCCATCGGACTCTCCACGGTCGAGCTCGTGCACAGGTGGGTACTCGCGATGGAGAAGCTACCGCCGAGACCTAAGAGCTAGCCTGTCTCCTGACCCCGTTGTCTGCCCCTGCAGGGAACAGCGCCTTCACCGACTTGCCCAAGACCTTCGCCAAGGTCATCATCGTCTTCGGTCGGGGCCGGCTCCAGCCAGCCTCCAGGGACTTGATCGTCTCCTCTCCCACCAACGTGTACAAAAGGGAATCCTCGTCAGCAAGACGACGGCTCAGCTCTGAGAGCTGATACCTCGTGTATCCGCGGGCCTCGCGCGCTGCGCGAAGCCCGTTCGGATACTTATCGGCCCGCTTTTCACTCGGCATTTACAACAAATTATCGGCTTATCGCCAGGTTAATGCACCTGCATTGAGATTTCCCAGTGAGTGCACCGTTCACTTAGCCGATTCTCCTTGTCGAATAATTGTACCCGTTGCAGGTACTTGAATGGTATCTGAGAGGTACTTTAAAATGAAAGAAAAATTGATGAAAGGAGAGGGCTCTAAGGAGTCAATGGCAATCGCGCTCTCTTGCAAAGCAGTTGAGGCGGAAGTACACCGATCCCGCCGGAACGACGGGAACCGCAGAGTCTATCGGGCATTCGTCGGCAAAACCGATGTCGTTTGGAGCCGGGAGGGGAACAGGCTCGACGCGCTGTTCGGGCTCGTCCTGGCCAACCCAAGAGCAGAAATTAGGGCCGTCGTCAACGAGTTGGCGACCATTCCCTTCGCAGGCACGCCGTCTGTGGAGGATCGAGGAAACGGCGAATTCTGGTTTCGGGTCTCGTTCGACTTGGACAACAAAGAGGCGGTTGACGACTGGTGGTTCACGGTCGGGGAGTTCCTCAATGATTAGCTTCCTCCTCGGACTACTCTGCGGAGCCGTAATCACACTCATTGCCAGCTTCGCCGTACGCCATCTGTTCGCCAAGAACACCCGACTCGACCAGCTCCTCTCCCTCGCCCTACGCCCGGTGGAGAGCGCGGTGGAAAACCTTCGAACCCAAACCGAGGAGATCGAGCGAAGGCGCTCCTCGACGATCGACTCCTTGGCGGAGCAGGTGAAGCACCTCGGAACCTCGGCGAGGAGCCTTTCCTCTGCGCTGAGCCACCCGGGCGTCAGAGGGAACCTGGGCGAGGTCATGCTCAGAAGGGTTGTGGAAAACGCAGGCCTGGTCGAGGGCCAGAACTTCGTCGTCCAGGACACGAGCGTCGGCGAGACGGGCACGCTCAAGCCCGACATGGTCATCAAACTCCCGCGGGGGCGGGAGGTGGTCGTAGATAGCAAGCTCCCCCTCGACGCCTATCAGCGCGCGCTCGAGTCGACCGACGAAACAGCGCGCGCCCAGCACCTCGCCGACCACGTGAAGAGCGTCCGCGCCCACATAAAGAGGCTGACGGCCAAGTCGTACTGGAGCAGGTACTCCGGGTCCCCGAGCTACACGGTCATGTTCGTGGGGGCGGAGTCCGCCTACTACTGCGCCATCGACACTGACCCCGGACTGCTGGAGTACGCGTCCGAGGCGAAGGTGATCCTCGCCAGCCCAACCACGTTCGTCGCCCTGGTCCATGCAGTGGCGCACCTGCTGGACGAGGAGCGTCTGGCCATGGGCTCGGAGGAACTGCGGTTGGTCGCGACAAAACTCTACGACTCCCTCCGCTCCTTCATGTCCTGCCTGTCGAAGGTCGGCAAGAGCCTGAAGACCGCGACAGACGCATTCAACGACGCGGTCGGGGTCCTCGGCAAGACAGTGGTCCCCCACGCCAAATCCCTCCGCTCCCTCGGCGCAGGACCGGGCGAAGAGATCACGAAAATCGAGACCCTAAACGGTCATTTGGCCGATGTGAGTGAGCTCATCTAGGGCTCGTGCGATTAGGAGGTCATGGACGTGAAAGTCGACCAACCCCAGGGATTACCGCAGTCAATACTCGATGACTTCCCGCGAACGATCGCCGAGTTTCGCCAGAGGTTCAGCTCCGAGGAAGCGTGCCGAGACTTCTGGGTCAGGGCACGTTGGCCGAACGGTTTCAAATGTCCAAAGTGCAATACCGAGGGCAAAAGGAGAGCGGGCCGGGAGGAGTGGTTCTGCACCAATCGAGGATGTCGCAAGGAAACCTCAATGCGAAGCCGGACCATGCTCCACAGGTCCAGCAAGCCGATGCAGGATTGGTTTCTCGCGATGTTCCTCTTTGCGACCAACAAGCAGGGCGTATCGGCGCTGTGGCTCCAGAACCACCTCGGGTTCGGGAGCTACAACACTGCCATGCGCTGGGTACGCGTCCTTCACGAGGTGATGGGAGCAGTCCCGACAAGCTTGCTCGGACCCGTGGTCGAAGCGGATGAGACACACACGGGCGGTGTCAAAGAGGGCAAGGGAAGTGGGCCTCGCAAACCGCGAGTAGCGGGCATCGTCGAGGTCCTCCCCAATGGATGCGGAAGGATACGTCTCAAGCACGTTAAGTCCAAGTCAGAGACTGTCTTGTGCAGTTTCGTCGAGGCAAACGTGGCGAAGCGCTCGCTCGTAAAAACCGATGGCCTGCCCTCCTACAACAAGCTCGCGAAAATGGGCTACTACCACGATCCGAGGGTGGTGAAGCAAGACAATAAGATGAAGAAGCTCGCCAACGGCCGGTACACGTACCTAATCCACTTGCCGATGGTGCACCTCGTTTTCGATAAGTTCAAGAGGATGGTGCTCTGCACGCACCAGGGCGTCGTCTCCGACCGCCACCTCCAGGAATACCTGGACGCCTTCGCCTTCAGGTTCAACCTGAAGAACTTGGAAGTGGCAACCCACAAGTTTGTGCATCTCGTCGATCAGGCGTTGAAGAAGCAATGCAAACCCTACTGGGAACACTGCGGACGTAGGGAACGGCGGAAGTCAACCTATCCCAAGAATACGACGGCCCAGCGATACGGGCTTCAACTCCAGGAGATGAGCTACGGTGGGTAGCACCAAATACCGTTCGTGGAGCCACACCCACAGCGAACACTTGCGAACTTGTCCAAGGCGTACCTACTACGAGTACTACTCGAAGGGGGACAAGGAAGAGCACTTCATCCGGACTCTTCGCGGGGTGAAGACGCCCGCCAGCATAGCCGGCACCATCGTCCACGACATGATCGTCCTGGGGCTCAGGCAACTCAAACGCATAAATCAGTTCCCTAAGGACCTCGAATACCTTGGCCTAAAGAAGTTCAAGGAGGTGCTGGCGATCAGCAAGCAGATCGCTGAGACTATCAGGGCTGGGAAGCCGGTTTACCGAAGAGGCGACGTCATGGTTCATCACCTGTACGGCGCGGTGGACGACGATGCTGAGGAAGCCGGTCGCCAGACCATAGAGGAGTCCCTAAACTTCTTCCAAACCTCGGACGCCCTCTACTGGTTCAAGCACTCTGGCTCCAAGAGATGGATGACCATCCTAAACAGCACAGAGGACGTCCCGTTTTTCGAAACGTCGGAGAAACTCGGATTCAAGAGAGCACTCGGGCTTCGAATCTACACAGCCTACGACTTCGCCCGATGGGTCGGACAAGACTACGAGATTTACGACTGGAAGACCGGATTTCGAACCCCGCCGGGAGAAACCCGCGCCCGCCGGCAACTCTGCGTGTACGCGCTCGGCGCCATGGCCGAGGGAATTCCCTTAGAGAACATCCTCGCGATACCTTACTGGCTCGCGCCAGGTGAGAAAGTTAAGCCGGAGCGCTTCTGGAAGGAAGAAACCATGCACATTGTCGAGAGGATAGAGGAAGACTTCGTGCAGGAGGCCAGCATGATCAAGCCCGTAGTTTCCAAGTTCGGTCTCATCGAAGCTTACAAAGCCAACAAGCGTGACTTCCCTACAAAACCGTCCGCTCAGAACTGCAGGTTCTGCTCCTACCGTCCGCTCTGCCCTGAAGGCAACGCGGTGATCGGACTGAAAACCACTACACCCAACTCTGTATAAGACCACCTAGCAAACCCGCGCTAAACGCGTGCTTAGGAAACCTAATGGCTCTGCGGACAAGAACGCATACCTGGAGAAAAGCACGACGAGATATCCGGAAACGTCCATATGCGTCTGTATAGAAGCAGACATATTTCCCAATCCGTCCAGAACGCCCCGAGTCAGCCCCACCAAAGGATCCACCCCATGCGCCATCAAAGCCGAAGCCCCATCCGGCCAAAGGAACGACAGCCCAAAGCAACCCATCGAGAACACGACCGCAACCCAAACGAGGGGCGCGATCAACAGGTTCGCGGGAAGCGTCGATAGCGAAACGAATCCGAAGTGAAAGACGACCAGCGGAAAGGTCGCCACAAACGCCAATAACCCCGTCCGTACCGCGTTCGCCACCTTCCCCACGAGGAAATCCGAGTCACGATAGGCGCCGAAAAGGCCGAACGCCGCAATCGCGACGAAGGAGAACTGGAACCCCAAGTCGTAGATCGATAAGGGAGAGAAGAGCAGATAGACGATCCCCGCCAGCGACATCGAAGAAAGCAAATCCGCCTCCCGCTGCCACAAATACGCCGTCAACCCGACCATCGCCATCAAGACCGACCGAACGATAGCCGGATGCAACCCCGCCGCACAGGCATAGAACCCAAGCAGCAGCCCCAACAACCCAATTCGAATCACCCGGGGAATTGGAAACAAGCCCAAAAGCCAATCGAGAGCCGCGGAAAGCACCAATACGTGAAGCCCCGAGGCCGAAATGATGTGGACCGTCCCCGTCTCCCTGAGCTGGTCGCGCAGAGATGGGTCCAGTCCGCCCGTCACGTTGAAGCAAAGCGCATCCACCATCGCCGCGCTCTCCGCCGGCAAAGTCGAAGCCGTGAACGCCAAAAACCGCTCCCGAACCCCAATCGCCCACCGAAACACGTTCGGCCCAGTCTCCACAACATCCAGGCGCACAGGCCGAATCCGCCCCACAATCCCCTTCGCCAGGTAGTAGCCTTCGCTACCCTCACGTAACGGCTTTGCGACCCCCACAAGATGCACCCTGTCGCCGAAGCTGATATCCGTCGTTCGCGCCGCACTTAATTCGAGCCGCTGCCCAGAAACCTCCACCTCGCACTCGACCCAATCGGGCTCCACCCGAGGAATCGAAACGACTCGCGCCACCTGGTCCAGCCGCACATCCGCAACCATCCCCCGAGGCAAAAGAGGCGGAGATAGCAAGGCCCCAACCACCAACCCACCAGCCACGAAAAACGAAGCCCTCACCTCCCGCAACACCCCAATCAGGGCAAGGCAGAACAGGATATTCCAGGGGTATTCGCGCAAGCTGAGCCCGATGATCAGGCCCAGCAGCAAAACGAGAAGTGGTCTATTTCGAAGCTCGGTTCTCACCGGGCCAATTCCTCAAACGCCGCTCGGCGATTTCCTGGATCGACATGCCCTTCGTCGATTCGTGGTCGGCGGGCGGGGCCACCTCGACCTCGACTTCCGGCTGGGGCAATGGGCGAACGCCGAACCGCAAGTCTGTAAAAAGGCTAGCTTCGCCCGAGAGTTCATGGAGCTTTGCCAGGATCTGGTCCCTCGACATCCGCAGCTCTTGAGCCCACGCCGAGCCTTGAACGGCCACCCAAACCGTGCCCCGGTCGTAGCGATCCGGATACGACCGCTGCGCCATCGAATCGCCGACGATCTCACCCCACATCCGAAGGACCCGCTGCGCCCGCGCCGCTCGCAAAACCTCTTCGCGACCTACGGCGGACTTCAGCATATGTCCAACTTTTCTCATGTTTCCCTGACTGTTCCCGCCTTCACTTCGAAGAGTTTCGCCTGGCTCAAAATCGCCTCGCCGGCCGCGCTCGCTTCCGTACAGGTTAGCACCGCCTGACCTGCCTTGGAAAGCACGACTTCCACCAGCAAAGCCCGCCGGTCCGCGTCCAAATCGGAGAGGATATCGTCCAGCAGAAGCAGGGGAGGGTCTCCGTAGCGCGAAGTACTAACAGCCAGCGTCGCCATCTTCAAGGCGATCACAGCCGTGCGCTGTTGACCCTGCGAGCCGTACAGCCTGGCCTCGCGCCCGCCGACGAGGATATCCAGGTCGTCCCGATGCGGGCCGACGCTCGTGCCGCCCCTTGCGACGTCCGTGCCGCGGGAGCCGCCAAGCTCCGCCAGCATCCTCTCGTAGTCCGATGCTTCGTCACGCTCGACGTAGGCTACGCTGAGCTCTTCACCCTGCCCCATCTGCGAGTGCACTTCCTGCCCAAGGGGATTGAGGTCCGAAATGTAGGTCCGCCGGATCTCCCTGATCGCCGCGCCATGGCGGGCAAGCTGCTCTTCCCAGGCTTCGAAACTTTCCGGGGGGTGCCACCGCTCACGAGAATCGCGCAGCAAGGCATTTCTTTGCTCCAATGCGCGCTTGTAGGTGGCGAAGTGCCGTAAGTAGGCAGGGAACAGCGAAGAGAGCTCTAAATCGAGGAATAGACGCCTTTCCGACGGTTCTCCCCTGACGATCTCCATATCGGCCGCGCTGACGCAGACACAAGGAAGCCTGCCGATCAGGTCCGCGGCACGGGGAAGACCGAGGCCGTTCAGCAACGCCTTCTTTCGGGCGCCTCGCTCCAGCGAAAGGGCCACCTCGGTTCCGGAATCGGCCATCGTCGCCGCCACATGCAGGTTCGGGGCGCCTTCCCGAATCGCCTCCTGGTCGCGTTGTCCGCGAAGGAGGCGAGTGGTCGAAAGGAAGTAGAGAGCCTCGAGGAAATTGGTCTTGCCTTGGGCATTCGCCCCGCTCAAAATGTTGAACCCTCTCGCCAACCCTATCGTCAAAGACTCATAGTTCCGAAAGTTGCGGAGGGCAACGTCTGCCACCCGCCTCCCAGGGCGGTCTTCCACATCTTCCCTAATCTCCTTTAAGGTATGCATTTAGAATCTGTTCTTACTATTAAGCGGAGCAAAATGGTGGAAAACGTCTCAGCCTTCACAGAATTTGTAAGTTTGTGAAGCCCGTTTTGAATCTGGCGAGGTTAAGACAAGGTCAAAACCTATTGTGGAAAACCATGTGGGTAAATGCGTGGATGTATAAGTTTGAATGGCCCAGTTTTGAACACATGCAGACCCTTTCCCCATCTTCCCCCACCTTTCCACAGGCCTTACAGCAGGCCATGTTCACGACCGTATTTCATGACGGCCGCCTCCGCTAGGTAGAGCGGATGGACGTTGGCGATGGGCTTGATGCCCCGCCGGTTGGCGATGGGCATGTAAACGTCGTTGACCAGCTTGTTCTGGATGTGCGAAGGAAGCTCGGGGAACCGGTCGGCGAAGCGTCGTAGAGCGTTGTACTCCTCGATGGTCATGCCCCGGAGATCGCCGATTTGGCTCTCCAGCGGGTGGATACCGACGGTGTGGGGAGCCGGGGAAAAGTAGGGGATCGCCCGCTTCTCAAGGACCACGACCGTGTTCGCAATGAGGTCACCGATACGCTGAGATTTGGGTGTGCTGAACATCGCCATCAGCCCCATGAAGTAAGAGCCCGGAAACATGTCGGCAGGACGCATGATATTGCGTCCGATTGCCGCTCCGAAGGTCAGAGGGAGTCCGTCCGCCATCCGCACACGGATGCCCATTGCCTTCTTCCCGAGGGTCTGCCCGTTCCAAAGCCCTTCAAGTAGGACGAAGTAGGCCAGGAAGCTGAAGACATACACAAAGACGACTACGATGACGGCCATTGCCGGATCGACGAGGCTCAATGCCGTTCCAATACCGATCGAGATGAAGACGTCGAACGCAACGATGATCAAGATGTCGAGGATGTGCGCCATAACGCGACTTCCAACACCTGAAAGCCGGTAAGTTATGATCGTTTTCTCGGGGCTCAGTACCGCGAGGTCGTTCCGCACGACCCGATGCTACCCCGGGGCTATAGAGAAGCGATGGTACCAACGAAGCGGTTCTGGCTAGCGGTTGCGCTCGGGATTCCCGTGGCGATGCTCGCGTACCAGGCCGGTCAGCCTTCTCTGTTGGTTGTGTACAACCTTTGTCTCCTGGGGATTGCATGGATAACCCTGCGCCTGGCTCCCTCGCCCAAGCAGCTCGTCCTACGCCGCAAATTCGACCCCGTCCTTTCCGTCCGAGCCGCCAACAAGGTCACCCTCGAGCTTCGCAACGATGCGCTGGAGCCGATCCGGGGAAGGCTCCGCGACGAACCACCAATCGGGTGTACCGTCACGAACCAAGAGTTCCCCATCGACATCAAGCCGGAGTCGATCACCGAGCTTAACTATTTCCTCACTCCCCACGAGCGAGGCAGCGACTACTTCCGCGGCACCTACGTGCGTATCAAGTGTCCGCTGGGCCTCGTCGAGCGGCAGGCCAAGCTCAACACGGAGGAGCCCGTTCGCATCTACCCAAACGTACTGGCCCTCAGGGAGTTCGAGCTGCTCAAGCAGCAGGGCCGGTTGCGAGAGATGGGCATCCGCCGCTCCCGCCAGCGAGGCCTCGGCATGGAGTTCGAGTCCCTCCGCGAGTACGCCGAAGGCGACGATTACCGAAAGATCGACTGGAAAGCGACCGCCCGCCGGTCGAAGCTCATCGTCCGCCAGTTCGAACAGGAGCGCAATCAGGCCGTCATCATCGTCGTCGACGTGGGCCGAGGGATGCTGGCGGAAGTGGACGGCGTCCGCAAACTGGACCACGCTCTCGATTCCTGCCTCATGCTCACCCACGCCGCCGCCATGGCGGGCGACTTCGTGGGCCTACTCGTCTATTCCGACGTCGTCAAGCGCTACATCCCGCCCAAGAAGGGCCGAAACCAGATCGGCATTATCATCGAAGCCCTCCACGACCTGGTCGCCGAGCCCGTCGAGAGCGATCCTCGCGCCGCCTTCGCCTATCTGTCATCCCGATGGAAGCGCCGGGCCCTCCTCGTCACGTTCACCGATTGCGAGCATCAGGAAAAGGCCGTCGAGCTGACCACCGCCCTCGGTCCGCTGGTCCGCCGCCACCTCACCCTCGTGGCCCGCGTCTCAGACCCCAAGCTGAACGAAGCCGCGGAAGAGCCTCTGACGGAAGTTCGCGGCATGTACCGCCGCGCGGCCGCGGCTCTCCTGATCAAGGATCGCAAAGACGCCGGCGTAACCCTTTCCATCGCCAATATCAACAGCCTGGAGGCCGAGCCGCAAGACCTGGCCTCCGCACTGGTCAACTTCTACTTCATGGTGAAGGAGAGGTCGATACTTTGAATTGCTAGATTGCCTTTATCAATCAAGCAGTCAAGCAATCCAGCATTCGATAATTCCCTTCTAGCACCCGGCCAGGAACCGGCCACCGGCGATCAGACCCGCCTTCTCACCCGCCTCGGTCCCATTGAAGTTCTCGTCCTCAAGCTCGATCGAGACGGCGCCGTCGTAGCCGTTGGCGGCCAAGATCTCAAAGGCCCGAACCCAGCGGACGCATCCGTGACCGGGAATCGTATAGCGCCAATGGTGCGAACCGAAGCCGTGCCCCTTGGCGAAGGTCGCCGGCTGCTCGGTGCCGAACTCGTAGAGAGCCTCATCGATGATCTCCGTGTCCTTGCCGTGGACGTGATACACGCGGCTCTTGAACTCCTCCACAAACCGGATCGGGTCGATGCCCATGCGGACCAGGTGCGAGGGGTCGTAGTTAACGCCCACCGAAGGCGAGGGACACTGGTCGAAGCAGGCGCGGTAGCCCTCAGGGGTGCAGCAGAGCGCACCGGGTCCGGGCCAGCCCTCGATGACGAGGCGGGCGTTGTGCTTCTCCAGGTGAGGCGTCAGCGCGTTCACGCCCTCGACCATGTAGCCGAAGTTCTCGCTGCGTGGCTTGGAAGCGTCCTCCGGCAACATGACGAGGAAGTAGTTCCGCACACCGTGAGCGGCGCAGGCTTCCACATAGGCGGCGTTCTTCTCCACCGCATCCTTCCGCTTCATGGGGTCGGCTGAGATCAAACCCTGCCACTCGGCGAGGTCGACCGAACCGATAGCGAGCCCCGCGCTCGCGACTTCCTTGGCGGCCGTGTCGCCGTCGCGACCCAAGTCCACCACCCCTAGCTCGTTAGCCTTGGCCCATGTGATCAGACCGTTAAGGTCCTTCTGCCAATCGCTCCATCCCCGTCGAAAACCAATCTTAAATGCACCCGTGCGAGTCGTCAGCATGACGCGCGGAGATTACTCCCATTGCTCGATTGCTGGAATGCTCGATTACTTGAATCTTAAACTTTCCGCCTGGCGATCTTCCACATGCCCAGGCCGTCTTTCATCGCGTTCGCTTCCGCCTCTAAATATTCGAAAGGCAGGCCCAACCGGTCTTTGTCCTCGATCTCGAACAATCCCGTTCGCAGAAACTCCACCCCGCAAACATGGTCCTCCTCGATGTAGCCTTCGTCGACGTGCTCGTAAACGCTTGTGTAGCACGTGACCGCGAGTGTGCCGTTCGGCTCGACCCTTTCGACATGAAAGTTAAAGGAGCCGCAATGCTGAAGCGACCGAGCGTCATAGCACCTGTTCCCATCGACCAGGAAGCAAGTTTTGACGTAGTCGCTAGCTTGTTTCCGGAATTCGCGAGCTTCGGGAAGCTTAAGGCCATAGAGGCGGACGATGATTCGCTTGTCCAGGGATTTGAAATCCCGAGTGGTCCAGACGACATACTTCGTCGGTGTGATCGCCCGATTGAAATAGCCGATGAACTCGGATCCGGCGGTCAGCGCCTTTTGCCCTGCAAGGCAAGTGGCGAACGCTAGGAAAGCGATCATTGGGAACCAAGACGTGCTGAGCCCTTGCTGGTTTCGTTCCCCCTGTGAATGTTGCTGCCACTAGTGGTGGAAGTTCGGGACGAGCTCTATGAGCACCTGTTTCATGCGGTTGAACTTGTCCTGGTTCCAGCCCATCTCCTTGGCGATGACCAACGCTTCCTTCCCCGTGCTGGAAGCGAAAAGCCGGTCCGAGTGGTGGAAGTAGCCGGTGAAGCACATGTCTGGTTCCAAATTCCGAAGTGTCCTGGCGAAGCCGATGGCATCTTCGATCGGCAGCATGGGGGAAACGCTGATGCCGATCTTCAGGCCAGCCTCCTTCAATTCCCGTAGGGCGTCCAGGCGTCGCTGAATGCTCGCACAACCCGGCTCGAACCGCTTGCGGACCTCGTCGCTGTCCGTCGTCACGCTCATATTCACACGCAGCTTGCGGAACCGCTTGAGGATATCGATGTCCCGCGTAACGAGCGGGCTGCGGGTTTGGATCACGATCTCCGGCTGCTCGCGCCGATCCGCCAGGTGCTCGAGAATCCCCCGGCTCAATTCCGTAAACGCTTCCACCGGCTGGTAGGGATCGGTAACGGAGCTCATGATGATGCGGGCCCCGCCCAGGTCCTTCTGTCGCGCCAGCAGCCGCACCGCGTTCTCCTTGACCTCCACCCACTGCCCCCACGCGTCCCGCTTCACGTCGTCGGGCACGAAGAAGGCGGCGTAGCAATAGCTGCACCCGAAGCCACAGCCCCGGTAGGGATTGAGCGAGTAGTCGAACCCAGCCAGGCGTCCCTTTGGGGTCGTGAGGATGCTGCTCGCTTCCACCGACCGGACAAAGGTGCGCCCCAGCTTTGCAGGCACCTTGACCTGCGGAAGCTCGAAGAGCGAAGCCTGAATAGTAGACATATGTCTATATTAGACGAAAAGCGCGAATTTATGGTTCGCAAAATTGCCGTAGGTCCCAAAGCGGACTGCTAGCGAACAGCGAACGAGCCCTTGAGCTTGATGTCTACCGCGTTTTGCCCAACCATGAGATCGAAGTCGCCCGGCTCCACCACGCGCTTCATCTGGCGGTTCCATAAGGCAAGCTCCTTCGCCGGAATCTCGAACGACAGCACCTGCGATTGCCCCGGCGCAAGCTCGATCTTGGCGAACCGGATCAACCGCTTCATTGGGGTCGTCGTCGAGCTGATCCGGTCGCGGAAGTACACCTGGGCGACCTCTTTGCCCGCGCGAGACCCGGTATTGGCCACACGGAAGCTGAACTTCACAGCCTCCGAATCCTTCAGGCTCGGCGTCTCGATCCTAAGGTCGGAGTAGGCAAAGGTCGTATAGCTCAAGCCGAACCCGAAAGGCCAAAGAGGATCGGGTGAGGAAAACACGTAATCCCTGCCCGGGTTTTCCGGCGTGCCCGGATGGTGATAGTAGCCCCGCCCGCTCGGCTTGTAATCGTAAACCGTCGGAATATGCCCCGCCGATTGGGCGACCGAAACAGGTAGACGCCCGCTCGGATCGATTCGGCCAAAGAGAAGGTCCGCCAACGCATGTCCCTGCTCCTCGCCCGGATAGTAGGCGCTGACGATCGCCGTGGCGTGCTGCTTGATCCAGGGGATCGAAAACGTGCGGCCCTGGAGCATCACGACAATCGTGGGCTTGCCGGTGGCGATAATCGCCTTGACGAGGTCTTCCTGGACCCCGGGCGGGACAGGGTTACTCACATCGTACCCCTCGCCCACCGTGCCGCCGGATGGAACCGTCTTGTCCTCCCAACCGACTCCGGAGAGGATCATGCTCGTGTCCCCGATAACGACAACCGCCACGTCCGAACGCTTCGCTGCCTCTACCGCCGCCCCAAAACCCTCCGTCGAGAGCCCCACCAGGTCGCAGCCCTTGGCATAGCGAACCTCCGCCTTGTCCCCCACTAGCTCTCGAATCCCGCGCAGGATTGTCACCCCGTTCTGGTTGCTTTTGCTCCAACAGTAGTCGCCAAACTGCACCTGGTCCGCGTTCGGCCCGATGACGGCGATAGATCGCGTCTTGTCCACGTCCAACGGCAGCAAGTGTCCTTCGTTCTTGAGCAGGATCAGCGACTCGTTCGCCGCCTCCCGGGCAAGCGCGACGTGATCCGGGCGATGAAGCTTGGAAGGCAAAGAAGCCGGATCGATCTCTCGTCGGTCGTCGAAGAGTCCAGCCCGAAACTTCACGCGGAGGACGCGAGCGACGGCCTGATCGATCGATTTCATGCTCAGCTTCTTCTGCCCGATCAAAGATTCGAAATTGGCGAAGCCCTCCAAGCCCGGCTCCTCCAAATCCACCCCCGCCTCAAGCGCCATCTTGCCGCAGGAGTCCCGGTCCGTCACGCGGTGGAAATCGGAGTTGAAGGTCACCCCGCCCCAATCCGAGCCCACGAAGCCGTCGAACTTCCACTCGTTCCGTAGAACGTCCGTCAGCAGCCACGTGTTGGAGTGCGCAGGAATCCCGTCCACCTCGTTGTAGCTGGGCATGACAGACGCCGCATGAGCTTCAGTTACCACCGCCTCGAAGGAGGCCAGGTGAAGGGACCGCATCTCCCGCTCTCCCAGCGAAGAAGGGCCGATGTTGATGCCGTTGTAAGGCACCGAATAGCCCGCGAAATGCTTGATCTGGCACAGCACTCGATTCGGGTCGAGGCCCGTGCGGTAGTCGTCCCCCTGCATCCCCGTCACATACGCGACACCCATGCGCGACGTCAAGGTCGGGCACTCGCTAAAGCACTCCTCGACGCGTCCGTAGCGAGGATCGCGGGCGAGGTCGAGGACCGGGCAAAGCGTGATATCCACCCCCGCCGCCGAAGCCTCCTCTGAAATCTGGTTCGCGATCCGCTTCACGAGACCAGGATTCCAGGTCGCCCCGAGAGCGATAGCTTGGGGATAGATCGTGGCCCCCGCCATCATCAACCCGTGAACCGCCTCGCTAGACCGGAGCGCCGGAATGCCAAGCCGGGAGGTCTTTCGAAGATAGGCGTTAGCCGCCTTGAACCGGATCGCGTTCCCAACAGCATTCTGGTAGAAGTCGGCCGACAACATGCCGATGCTGTCGTTGCCAAAGAGCTTGACAAGGTCCTCCTGGGGCACCTGCCCGTCGATCACTCGAAGCCCATCGATTCCTTTCATCGTGAGCTGCGAGATCTTCTCCCGCAGCGTCATGCGCTTGAGCAGATCGGCGATTCTCCGCTCCGTCGGGACGCCCTGGTTCTGGGATGCAAGTCCCAAATGGGCGGTCGCGAGCAGCGAGACGGTAAGGGTCAAGGCATTAAGTCTCATCGGCGCGTACAACTTACCGAAAGGGCATATGAAGCGACTAAAACGTGTCCTATCATGCACATATGGCGATCAGGACCGCTGTTGGCGGGCCGGTAAAGAAGCTGCGCCGAGTACTCGTCGTTGACGACGAGCCCCACATCGTGCGTCTGATGCAGGTCGCCCTGACCCGTGTAGGCTGCGAAGTCGCTTGCGCCTACGACGGCCTGGAGGCCCTCCAGAAGGTCGGCGAGAGCACCTTCGACGCAATGGTTTTGGACCTCCTGATGCCCAAGCTCGACGGCTTCGGCGTTCTCAGGCAGGTTCGCGCCAATCCAGCGACGGAGAACCTGTTCGTCTTCCTCGTCACCTCCAAGGCGCAAGACTCCGACATTTTCGAGGGCTACCGCCAAGGCGCCGACATGTACCTCACCAAGCCCTTCAACCTCTCGGAACTCACGGGGATGTTCGGCGGATGAGGACGATCTCGAACCGTTTCAATCGCGGCAGGCTTATCATCGCACTGGTGATATCCGGATGGCTCGGCTTTGTCGCATATTGGTTCCAGCTTCGCGTAGTAGGTTGGTCTCTCGTCGACACCCTCTGCGTGGGCGTTGCCATCGGACTGGGCCTTCCCGGCGGCCTAGCCGGATTGCATTGGCCGCGACTCGACTCAGTCTTCTACATCGCCGGATCGTTGAGCCTTGCCGCCTTATTCTTCTGGCTCAACGCAAATCCGGCCCATCCGGTTCATGGGCTGCTTGGTTTTTGCGCCTTGGTAGTGGCTTACTTCCTTCCACAACTTCTGCTGACCTGGCGAAAGCGCCTTACTTAAGCTTCGATCCTTTCGCGTAGGCTTACCGGCGGAGTACCGCCATCGTAAGGCGTCATAATTCTAACAATGCCCCCCGAAACCTCCGCAAAGGTAAAGATCGTCACCCTTGGCTGCGCCAAGAACGAGGTGGACAGCGAGGAGATCGCGGGCGTTTTGGCGCAGGCAGGCTACGACGTCGACGGAAGGTCGAAGAAGTCCGGGGTGACCATCATCAACACCTGCGGCTTCCTCGAAGCGGCGAAAGAAGAGTCGATCAAAGCCATCAAAGAGGCCGTGCGCGAGAAGCGAGCCGGACGGACCGAGAAAGTCATCGTGGCCGGGTGCCTCGCCCAGCGCTTGGGTTCGGAGCTGGCCGAGCTTGCCCCCGGAGCCGACCTGTACGTCGGCGTCGGCCAGATGGGCCGGTTCGATGAGATCGTCCGCGAGTCGCAGGGCGCGCCCAAGGTGGACCGCGACCAAAAGATCCAAGTCTCCGCCCCCCACCACCGCTGGGCCGACGTCCCCACCCGAGCCCGCACAGGGCGGCCGTGGAGCGCCTACCTCAAGCTCAGCGAAGGCTGCGACCACAAGTGCACGTTCTGCACGATCCCCAGCTTCCGCGGTGGCCATCAGTCGAAGCCCATCGAGCGCGTCCTCGAAGAAGCCCGCCACCTCGCCCGAACCGGAGCTCGCGAGCTGAATCTGATCGCTCAGGACGTCACCCAGTACGGCTACGACCTGTACAAAGAATTCACCCTTCCGAAGCTCCTGCGCGAGCTGAACCAGGTCGAGGGGATCGATTGGGTCCGCCTCCTCTACTTCTATCCGAACCGCCTCACCGACGAGGTCATCGAAACGATGGCGACATGTGAGAAGGTTCTCCCCTATATCGATATCCCCCTCCAGCACGCCCATCCCGAGACCCTGAAACGCATGCGCAGGCCGTGGGACGGCGAGCGCTACCTTCGCCTCTTCGAAAAGGTCAGAGCCGCCATGCCCGACTGCGCCATCCGCACCACCTTCATCGTCGGCTTCCCCGGCGAGACGGACGAAGAGTTCAAGTATCTGGTCGATTTCGTGAACGAATCGCAACTCGACCGGGTCGGCGCCTTCCTCTTCTCCCGTGAACCCGGAACCCCCTCCCACGACATGGAGGGCCAAATCTCCTCCAAGGTGAAGCAGGAGCGGTACGACAAGCTCATGCGCACCCAGCAGAAGATTTCCCTTGCCGTCAACCAAAGCTGGGTCGGCAAAACCCTGAACGTCCTCGTGGACGACAAGCAGGACGGCTGGTACATCGGCCGCTCCCATCGGGATGCCCCCGAGATCGATGGCCTCGTCTTCTTCCAAGGCACAGCCGAGATCGGCCAAATCGTCCCCGTCGAAGTGACCAAGGCCGAACCCTACGACCTGTATGGGAAATCCGAAGGTTTTGTGGAGAAACCCGGGCGACGGTTGATGCCGCTGCGACAAGCCGGTCCTATCGCTCCCCAGTAGCCGCTATAGTTGAGGCATGGTTGCCCTTGCCGCGCTCTTCCTGACGCTCACGCTTGGCCAAGATCGGAATCTGTTCAAGGTCGTGCCTTCACCGACCGGGCGGAACGGATACGAGGAATACGTTCAGGCCGCCATTATCCTGAGTCGTCCCGAGAACCGCGCGTTGGAAAACTATGTCCGCTCGGCAGAGTCGAGAGGGGCCTGGCAGGCGGATCGCCCCGCGTCGATTCCTGAGGGTACAAACCTGCTCCAGGCCTATCGCATCGAACAAAGAGCGTTGGCCCCGGCGATCCGGCTCATTCAGGCCGGAAACCAAAAGCAGGTGGTCTACCCTTCCTCGCACATTTCGGTAGTCACCCTCTTCCCGGAACTGTCGTACTTCAAAGTGGCGGCAAGGATGATGCGCCGCAACGCGTTCATCGCCTTTGCCGATGGGAACCCGACGGCGGGAACTCAGGCCATTTTGGACGGTTTGATCTTTTCCAAGAAGATAGCGGTCGGGAGCGCTATTCACTTCCTCGTTTCGGGAGCCTGCGAGCAGATCATGTTCGGTGCGGTGGAGGAGCATCTGGGCGGCTTTTCCCTGCGAGATGTTGACCAGATCCAGAGTTGGGCCGAATCGGCCACCTCCGCTCCCAGCGGCCTCGCTGTCACGGCTGAGACGGAGCGAAAAAGCATTCACGACTCGGTCGTGGATCTCCTGTCCGACCCCACCGATCTCTTGGACGTCGTCGACATCAAGGATGAGGACCGGCCCAACTTCGTGAAGAATGTCAAGGCGATCCCTTCTGCCCGGCGCGAGGTGATTTACAACACGTTCTTTAAACGCCTGGAGTGGCCTTGGGACGCCGTGCTTTTGCGGTTGCAGGGGCCTGAGAAGACCTGGCTCGATCCAATCGAGGTCGATGCCAGTCCCGACGAGCCCGCCGGTCTGGGCAATTTAGGAGCCACGGAAGGCCAGGCATCCGTCGCGATCTTGCAGCTCATGTCGCTGCTCGGCGCAGGCGACGATCAAGTCTTGGGAATGGTGCCCGACGCTGCCCGTTCTCGCATTCAGGAGCGTTTGGTGGGTATCTACGCGGGCGTCCTTCGATCCAAATGGCTCAACGGGAAGTTGCCTGGCACCCTCCGGGAGGCCTTCGGGACGGAACCTCTCGATCCGGCTACCGGGGAAGCCTACGCGTACGAGCTCCAGGTGGGCGGCGGCTTTCGCATCGTCTGCCCCACAAAACGCCTCGGCGAGGTGGACCTCGTCTACAGCAGCGCCAAAGCGGGCGGCGACGAAGGCCCCGTTCCACCTAAATAGCGACATAGCCCCACAATGGGGGTGTGTTAGACCTGCGCTATCCAATTTTCCAAGCCCCTACGGGGAGCATCGCTGGGCCGGAGCTGGCGATTGCCATCTCCCAGGCGGGAGGGATGGGAGCGATGGGCCTCACGTGGACCGAGCCTGAGGAAGCGCGAAAACACGTCGAGCAAGTGAAAGCCGGAACGAAAAACCCGTTCCAGGTCAACTTTGCCCTCGCCTTCGAGCCGAAGGCCCTGGATGCGGCTCTGGAAGCGGGCGCCCCCGTCGTCACCTTCTCTTGGGGAGATCCAGCGCCTCACATAGAGAAGGTGCGAAACGCAAAAGCCCTTCTCGGCATTCAGGTCACGAACGCGGAAGAAACGCAAGCCGCCCTCAAGCACCACCCGGATTTCCTCATCTGCCAAGGCACAGAGGCAGGCGGTCACGTCCAAGCGAACAAAAGCCTCTGGGAAACCCTCCCGGATGTGCTCCAGGAAGCCGGGGAAACGCCCGTAGTCGCAGCCGGAGGCATCGCCGACGGCGCGGGAATCTCAAGAGCGATGAAAAACGGAGCGCAAGGCGCGATGCTCGGCACGAGGTTCGTTGCGACCCATGAAAGCCGTGCCCATACCGTCTACAAGCGGAAGCTGATCCAAGACGAAGACACGACGCTGACCCTTTGCTTCGATGGCGGCTGGCCGGATGCCAAGCACCGTGTCCTCCGCAACTCCACCCTCCAAACCTGGGAAAGGGCGGGTGAGCCTAAGGAAAACCGTCCCGGGGAAAACGAAATCGTGGCTTACAGCACTTCCGGGGAAAAGATCGAGCGCTACGAAGACACTGCGCCCCGCGAGGGGATGTCGGGCGACATCGAAGCCATGTGCCTCTACGCGGGAGAGGGCTGCCGCCTGATCCGCGACCTGCCGCGCGCTGGAGAGCTCGTCGAACGGCTCTGGCGAGAGAGCCAAAAAAGGTAAGGGGCCGGCACCGTCCGTGGTGCCAGCCTGGAGTGGAGGTTTGCGCTGTCAGACAACCTAGCCCTTGAGGAGGCTGAGAACAGCCTGCGGAGCTTGGTTGGCCTGCGCCAGAACCGACATGCCGGACTGCTGAAGGATCTGCAGCTTGGTGAACTGCGTCATTTCAGAGGCGACGTCGGTATCGCGGATGGTCGAGTCGGCGGCGGAGAGGTTCTCCTGAGCCACGCCGAGCGAGCGGATGTTGGATTCCAGGACGTTGCGCTGGAAGCTACCGATCTGACCGCGAGACTTGGTGATCTGGTCGATAGCGGCGTCGATAACCTTGATCGCGTTCTGAGCGCCCGTCGCCGAGGTGAGGTCGAGGTTGCTCATGTCGAGGCCGGAGACCGCGCCGGTGCCGAGTTGGCTCGCCGCGAAGTTTCCGAGGGAAAGGTTCGTCGTCTGACCGGCGTTCGCACCGATCTGGAACTGGCTGGAGCCGACCGTAACCTGGCCGATCGTCTTGTTCTGAACCGAAGCGGTCACGTTGCCCGCCGCCGTCAGCTTGATCGTGTTGCCATCGGCGTCGCTGAGGGTCAAGCCGTCGTTGCCGGTCTGGCCCGAGGTGAAGAGGGCCGTGGCCGCGCCGACCTGGACAGTCGCCGTAGCGTTCAGACCCGTAGCCGAAGTCGAACCCGCACCACCGGAGCGGACGATACCGTTCGCGTCGGTCAGGTCGATTCGAGCGTTGGCGCCGTAAGCCGTCGAGTTGAGCTGGATCGCACCACCGCTGAAGGAAGCGGCGACGCCAGTCTGGCCCTGCGAAGCGTTGATCTGGTCGATAACCTGCTGGGTCGTCGTCGTGGCTGACGTATTGAATGTGACGCCGTTGATCGAGAAGGAGCCCGCGCCGACGGCTTGGCCGATCGTGGCGGTGACGCCCGTGATCGCAGCCTGAGTGGCGGCCTGGGTGAGCGTGGCGACGACCGAGGTGTTCGACGTAACCGCCGCGCCTCCGAACTGTCCGCCGATGTTGATGGCGCTGGTCAGCGTTCCTGCGACGACCGACGAGTTGACGCCGGAGCTGCCATCGAGCAGGTGCTTGGTTCCAAACTGGGTGTTCTGAGCGATACGCGTGATCGAGTCGGCGATCGACTGAAGCTGGCTCTGGTTGGCCTGGATCGCGGACGTGCTGAGCGTACCGGTGTTAGCGGATGCGACGGCTAGGCCGCGAGCGTCTCGCAGAAGACCGTTCACTTCGTCGAGGGCGCCTTCCGCCGTCTTCGCATAGTTGACCGCGTCCTGGCTGTTGCGCAGAGCGGTGTCGATACCGGTGATCTGGGCCCGGAAGTTCTCCGAGATGATAAGGCCGGCGGGATCGTCCGCAGCCGAGTTGATCCGAAGACCGGTCGAGAGTCGAGTGATCGACTGGTTGAACTGAGAGTTGGTTTCGCCAACATTTCGCAGCGCGTTCATGGCTGCGACGTTTGTGTTAATTCTGAATGACATGCGTTCCTCCGTGACTCGCTATGCCGCCAACCCCGCAGGGTCAATACCGCGGCATACTGTAAACATCACTAGGGGAATTCCACGTCCAATTACCGGGTTATGCTAGTATAATTACCTGGTTTTTTAGATTCATTGGGATTTCTGTTCGCATTTGCGGAAGCGCTGGCGCCAGCCAATGGCTAGCGCCAGGATTGAAGGATTAGAGGATCAAGGATTGGCCAAAAACCCTTCCGACCCCAATCCTCCTAATCCTCCAATCCTCAATCCTGCCCCTGGGGTCGGTGCCAAAATCGGCATCGTGCCCCTGGATCGTCGAGCCCTCAAGTTGCTCCCCCTGGCGATGACCATCTACTGCTGTGCAAGCGGCGGCCCGTTTGGTCTGGAACCGGTGATGCAGGCTGGCCCCGGACTGGCCCTCGCCCTCATCCTCTTGACCCCCCTGATCTGGGCCGCCCCCGCCGCGCTGCTCACCGCCGAGCTCGCCACGGCCCTGCCGGCGGAGGGTGGTTACTACGTGTGGGTCCGGCGGGCGTTCGGCTCCTTTGGCGGCTTTCTGTGTGGCTGGTGGACTTGGATCTACACGTGCGTCGATGCGGCTCTCTACCCGGTCCTCTTCGCCACCTTTGTCTCGAAGCTGCTAGAGACATTAGGCTACGCACCCTTTGATAACCCCTGGGTGAAGTGGGGCGTCGGCATGGCGATGGTCATCCCTCTGACCTGGCTGAACGTACGAGGCACGCGCCAGGTTGGCTTCTCCACCAGCTTTTTCGCCCTTCTCTTCCTCATCCCCTTCGCCATCCTCGTCGCCCTTGGACTGCCCCACCTTTTTGCCAATCCGTCGGCCGCCGTCCACCCCTTCGCCGCCGCGGGCAAGCCGCTTTCGGGAGCTATTTCCCTCGGGCTCTACACGATCATGTGGAACTACCTCGGCTGGGATTCCCTCTCCACCGTCGCCGAAGAGGTTGAAGACCCCCAGCGCTCCTATCCCAAAGCCCTCCTGATCGCCTTCCTGCTCACCATCGCCGTCTACCTGCTTCCCGTCGTCATCGGGGCCGTCGTGCGCCCTAACTACGCGAGCTGGGATGAGGGAACCTGGGTCGAGGTGGCTCGCGCCGTAGGGGGCAAGGGGTTGGCGATCGCCATGATCGTGGCCGGCGTCTTCAGCTCCTCCGCCCTGTTCTCATCCACCCTGCTAGGCGCGTCACGGGTGCCTTACGTCCTCGCAACCGATAAGCTGCTGCCCGACGCCTTCTCCCGCCTTCACCCGAAGTACGCCACCCCGTGGCTGGCCGTCCTCGCGAGCGCCGTCGTCTATTCGATCCTTAGCTACCAAACCTTCGGCTCCCTGATCGCCATCGACGTCATCGTCTACTCTGTGGGCCTCCTCCTCGAATTCGCCGCTCTCGTCGCCCTCCGCCGCCGCGAACCCGACCTCCCCAGACCCTACAAAATCCCCGGAGGCTGGCCCATCCTCGCCCTCGTGGTTCTCCTCCCAACAGGCCTCATCGTCTTCGCCATCGTCAACTCGGTGTTCTTCGACGAGGAATACGGCTGGAAATCCGCCGCGATGTCAGCCGCCGCCCTCGCCACCGGCCCGGTGGTCTATTGGCTGAATGCGCGCTACCGCCTGAGAACTGAAAGATAAGTCTATGGCGTCTGGCGAAGAAATTGTCCGGAGTAACCTTTATCTGGCATACCAGTTGTTTGCTCGAAAATGAGTTGGCACACTCTCAAGCCCTCCATCAACTGGACATGCAGAGGTCCGGCATTGAATATCTCTAGTTGAATTGGCCCTTCAAACCCTGCATGGATAGTGGGAGCTGTCACGTGAACGCCGATGCCTAGCCGTGCTAGTGAGCTTTTCCCTTCCACCCTTGCCGCACGTCTTCGAGGACGACAAACCCGTAGCGATGGCCTGCGAGGTAGCCGTCGGCCAGCACCCCTTCTACAGCGAAGCCTGGATACACACGCCTACCCAGGGGGCAGACAAACTCAG